>Ga0209024_1000009_pt1 | contig 603913 bp, 595 predicted proteins | sample AutmiccommunBRH5_FD_187380 | JGI IMG/M metagenome (GOLD analysis project Ga0209024, IMG submission 187380) | Deep subsurface microbial communities from Mt. Terri, Switzerland - Autotrophic microbial communities BRH/5 (SPAdes) (version 2) | ecosystem: Environmental > Aquatic > Deep subsurface >... | reverse complement strand
AGCGCCTTGATCACCAGGTCGGTATCTGGGTGTTCAGAGAGCGCCCAGCCAACAACGCGGCGCGTATATAAGTCCAGCACAGCCGCTAAGTAACACCAGTGGCCCTGCGCCCACAGGTAAGTGATGTTGACCAACGTCGACGGAGAAGCGGGGTTAACGCGATATTCACGTGAAGCCACAGCCCCAGCAGTTCCTTGTGGCCCTCCATGTTGACACCCAGGGCGAGGTATACGGCTTTGTTGATGACCCTCTTGTCCTGCCGGATTTTGACGACAATACAGTCCAGATAAACGATGGGGTAAATGGCATCCAGAGGCCGGGATTGCCACTCGACGACCTGCTCTATAACCGCATCGGTGACCTTGGAAACCAGGGCTGCCGATACATCGGCACCCTACATTTCCTTGAAGGTGGTGACGATCTCGCGAGTGCTCATTCCCTGGGCGTACAGGAACAGGATCTTGTCATCCATTGAAGTGAATCTACGCTGGTGCTTTTTGACCAGCTTCGGCTCGAAGCGCCCGGCCCTGTCGCGTGGCGTGTCTAACTCGAACTGGCCATCTTCGGTTTGGAGGATCTTGCTGGTATAGCCGTTGCGGTTATTATCCCCGCTGGAGGGGGCGTACTTGTCGAAGCCGAGATGATCGTCCAGCTCTGCATTCAACGCAGTTTCGACGGTAATCTTCGTTAGCATCTGGCGAAACTCATTGAGGTCCGCTTCAGTCTTGATGTTTTTAGCAGCTGCCTGAGCAATCGCCTGCAGTTCTTTCTTGTTCATAGTGCCTATCCTCGCCCAATGGTTGAGCTAATAATAGGCAGTTACACAGATTTGGTTACAGTCTCGTCTTTTGCTGTTGATTGGGTGTGAGGTCTTCGTAGGTATTATCAACACCCGTGCTCTGTCTATCGATAGATCCTACGTCTAGCACCGGTGCGGCATCAATATGCTGTGCGTCCATCATATGGGCGATACGTTGCAGAGAGGCGATAATCATTGTCTGTTCCCAGTCCTGCAGACCGTTGAATTGACGGGTGAAGTGCTCCTGTAGCGGTATTGGGGCATCTTTTAAAATGCGAACACCCGCATCGGTCAAATGGGCGTGCACTTTACGTTTATCTTCGCTGGAGCGTTCCCGGTAAACCAGTTCCCGCTTCTCCAGGCGATCAAGAATAGTGGTCACGGTTGCCTGACTGAGGCTCACGTCATTCGCCAGCTCGCCAATAGTGACGTCACTTTTGTCGCGAATAGCCTGTAGCAGCAAGATTTGCGGCGTGGTCAGGCCGGTTGTTTTTGCCAAATGCTTTGAATGCAGATCGGTGGCCCGGATTACTCGACGTAAGGCAACTAAAACATTATCAATATTATCCAATTCAGTGCTCTCTATCAGTGCTCTCTAATAGTATTTGACCGGCTATTTGTCGAGATTATATTTTGACTGCACACGACTTGCTATTTGGTCCCGCATTTTCCTCGCATAAATTCTAAACAGTCCTCGCATAAATTTTAAATATTGTCTCCTCGCTGAATTGATTCGGTGGCTTGGAAGCGTGTCGTGGTATTCCCCTGGTGCGTGAGGTTGCAGGAGAATAACATTAGTGTACAATGTTTAGTATACTAAATAATATATGCAGGTGCGGGGATGCAAGCGTATTTCCGTGTTATTTGATGGTTAACTGTTAGTTACCGATGATTGGCGGCTGATTGCTGCTGATTTTCTGATTTTAATCAGAATATAATATTTAGCGTTGTAATTATATTGATACTAACTTTTATTGCTGGTGGCACTATTAATTAATGAGTGAACAATTAAAGAATGAACAATTTATCTTTTATCAGCCATCCCGGGACGATGGGTGGGCGGTTTCGCGACTAATTAGCGTCAGTCCTCCGCTTGATACCAACTCGGTGTATTGCAATCTGCTGCAGTGCCACCACTTTGCCAGCACGTCGGTTGCGGTCAGGCAGGATGATGAATTGGTCGGTTTTGTCAGCGGTTATCTGCTTCCCGATAAACCTGAAACACTATTTATCTGGCAGGTAGCTGTTGCTGAGAAGGCGCGGGGGCACGGTGTAGCGTCGCAGATGATTGCGCATATTCTCAGTAGAGAGGTATGCCAAGCCGTCCTTTTTATAGAAACCACCATTACTCAGGCTAACGAGGCCTCCTGGGCCTTGTTTGGCCGGGTCGCCAAGCGCTATGGAGCGCCGCTATCCCGTGAAGACTTGTTCACCAAAGACCGGCATTTTTCCGGGCTGCACGAAACTGAATTGCTGGTAACCATCGGGCCGCTGCAACGCGCCACGGAGGCAACCGGCACAAGCAAGCCAATAAATACCGCTATGAACGCCACGACAGGGAGCTAGGCCATGAAAATATTTGACGAGATCGAATCGGAAGTGCAGAGCTACGCGCGCTCATTTCCTCGGGTGTTTAACAAGGCCCAGGGTGAGTTTCTTTACGATGCGGAAGGCAATCGATATCTCGACTTTCTTGCCGGAGCAGGCACACTGAACTACGGCCACAATAACTCGCTGTTCAAGGAAAAGCTGCTCGAGTACATCAATAACGACGGTATTACCCACGGCCTGGATTTGCACACCAAAGCCAAGGGCGAATTTCTTGAAGCCTTTAACGAAAAAATTCTCAAGCCGCGGGGCATGGACTACATGGTGCAGTTTACCGGGCCAACCGGTACCAATGCCGTCGAAGCGGCAATGAAATTAGCCCGCAGCGTCACCGGGCAACAGAATATTGTTAGCTTCACCAATGGTTTTCATGGTGTCAGTCTGGGTGCGTTGGCGGCCACCGGTAATGCCCATCACCGAAACGCTGCGGGTGTATCGCTCAGCGGCGTTCATCGTATGCCCTATGATGGCTATCTGGGTGATGGTATCGACACCACCGCGTATCTGGATAAAGTATTGACGGATTCCAGTAGCGGCATTAACTCCCCGGCCGCCGTGATGGTTGAAACCGTACAGGGGGAAGGGGGTATCAACGTAGCCAGCTTTGAGTGGTTGCGTAATTTGCAGACCGTATGCCGAAAGCACGGGGTGTTGCTAATTGTTGATGATATTCAGGCAGGTTGTGGGCGCACCGGTGATTACTTCAGCTTCGAAGCGGCCGGTATTGAGCCGGATATCATCACCTTATCCAAATCCCTGGGCGGCTACGGGTTACCTTTTGCTGTGGTATTGATGAAACCAGCATTGGATCAGTGGAAGCCTGGCGAACATAACGGCACGTTCCGGGGTAATAACTTTGCGTTTGTAACGGCAAAAGCCGCCATCGATCACTACTGGTCGGACGATGTTTTTTCACAAGCGATTAAGCGTAAAGGGCAGTATGTCTCGCAGCGGTTGACAACCATTGTTGAACAATATGGTGAAGGCAATTTTACAACGCGCGGCCGCGGCATGTTTCAGGGTATCAATTGCGTCAATGGCGAACTGGCCGGTGCGATTACTCAGCACGCGTTCAAAAACGGACTGATTATCGAAACCAGTGGCGCTGACGATCAGGTGGTCAAATTCCTTTGCCCATTAACGATCAGCGATGAGAACCTGAAAAAGGGCATTGATATTGTTGAGCAGGCCATCAAGGAGGTGTGTGCCACAGAGGTGTCGATTCCTGAAGAGATCAATTATTTCGACGAGCAGCGGCGTATAAGCGCTTGACTGGATTGGTCAGGCCGAGCAACTGAATATCTGACCTGATCAAAGGTAGAGACACCGAGCGGTATAGAGACAACGTTAGTCACCGTAAACTATTTGAAAAATGAGGAGTATTCCATTGCTTGTTAGACATCTGAAAGACGCGGAAAAAACCGCACGACGCATCGTATCCCCTGATGGCAACTGGGAGAGCACGCGACTACTGCTCAAAGACGACCAAATGGGATTTTCCTTTCACATTACCACGATCTACGCAGGTGCCGACTTCCCGATGCACTATCAAAATCACCTCGAAGCAGTGTACTGCATTTCTGGAGAAGGTGAGGTGCAAACATTGGCAGATGGCAAGGTCTATTCCATCGCCCCGGGCACCTTATACAACCTGGATAAACACGACCAACATACCTTGCGCGCGTTCAAGGAAATGAAAATGGCCTGTGTATTTAACCCGCCGCTGAACGGCAAGGAAGTTCACAACGCAGAAGGCGCTTATGAACTGGAAGCCGAAGCTATTAGCTAATGGAGAAAGCCATTAGTGGAAATAGATACAAAACCATTAGCCAGGAGATAACCACCAGATTATGAATTTGACAACCGTACCAGCGCTGAAAACACTGGAAGACCACTATCCGTCCAGGGGCACACTGAAGGCACAATTGGTAAAACGTTTAGACCCGGTAGTTTACGCCGCACAAACGGCAGCGGCACCCATCGATAAGAAGTTAGTGAAACACTATGAAGAAAGAGGCTTTCTGATTTTAGAAAATGTATTTAGTGAACAAGAAGTTTGTACCTTTCAACGGGAGCTTGACCAATTAAGGCGCGACGAAAAAATCGCTGCGTCGGGTGAAACGATCACCGAACCCGGGAGCGGTGATATACGCTCGATTTTCAGAATCCATCAGGTAAGCGCAGTTTTCAAAAAGCTGGCAGCCGATCGGCGCCTGGCTGGCCTGGCTCAGTATCTGCTGGATGATCAGGTTTATATTCACCAGTCACGCTTAAACTACAAACCCGGATTTCGTGGTAAGGAGTTTTACTGGCACTCGGACTTCGAAACCTGGCATGTGGAGGATGGCATGCCGGCCATGCGGGCATTAAGTATGTCCATTACGCTGACTGAAAACCACGCAACCAACGGTCCTTTGATGTTGGTACCAGGGTCACATCAGCGCTACGTCGTATGTGAAGGGAAAACGCCGAACGATCACTTCAAGTCGTCTTTAAGGAAGCAGGAGTATGGCGTACCCAGCGATAGCTGTTTAAGCCAACTGACTGATGAGGGCGGTATCGTCACCGCAACAGGCAAGCCTGGCAGCGTGATCGTGTTCGATTGCAATACCATGCATGGTTCAAACGGTAATATCACACCGTACCCACGATCTAATGCCTTCTTTGTGTATAACGCAATCAGTAATCGTGTGGTCGATCCATTTTGCGACCAGCCGCCACGACCAGAATACATTTGTAGTCGTGAGAATATCGCGCCTGTAATCGTTGAAGCCGAAGGAGGCTGACTGTGAACGACCAACAACGCGACACCCTTAAACTAATGATGCAAACGCGTATTAGCGATATCGAGGGGTTTTTATCTTCTGCCAAAGAAGGCAACGCGCTGGACGATGAGTCAGCGAGCCTCGATCAAAAAATAGCATCTACCGTTGATTCTCAGATAATCGAAAGCGAAAAGCGCGAGCTCACCCTGTTAAAGAACAACATACAATGGGTGGATAGCGAAGATGCCGGCTATTGCCAGCAGTGCGCTTGCGAGATTCCGTTTGCGCGGCTACGGGCCGTTCCGACTACACGACTGTGTGTTCATTGTGCCGAGTAGTAATAAACGTGCACAACATCAATTTATTCAGCCCTGTTTGTAACAGTAAAGATGACGATGAGTATTGAAAAACCAACACAACATAGTGTCGAGAAAATCGGCGGCACGTCGATGAGCGACTATGAGGCTGTGCGCGATAATATCGTTATGCGGCCCGGCAACCGGCAAACCTTATACCAGAGAATCTTTGTCGTCTCGGCCTATAGTGGTATTACTAATGATCTGCTGGAACATAAAAAATCTGGTCAGCCCGGCGTTTACGGTTTGTTTGCCAGCGGTGAAAACGATGACGGCTGGTATAACGCCATGGCGCAGCTGCAGCATAAATTGCATGGCATCAATTGCCAGCTGTTTACAAACGAGACGGAGCTGAAGCGTGCCAATTGTTTTATCGATATGCGCATGGATGCGGCAGGTAAATGCCTGACGGATTTGCAAGGGTTGTGTCGGCATGGTCATTTTTCTCTGACCGAACATCTCGATACAGTGCGCGAAATGCTGGCCAGCCTCGGTGAGGCCCACAGCGCCTGGAACACAGCGGCATTATTGCAGCGCGATGGTGTTAATGCTTGCTTTGTGGATTTGAGTGGTTGGCAAACCGCTGCACACATCCCCCTGGATGAACGGATATTGCAGGCTTTTGCCGCCATTGACCTGGCAACAGAGCTGCCGATTGTCACCGGGTACGCACATACCAACAGTGGGCTCATGGCCAGCTTTAATCGTGGCTACAGCGAGATTACCTTCAGCCGCATCGCTGTATTGACTGGCGCCACGGAGGCGATAATCCATAAGGAATTTCATCTCAGCAGTGCCGATCCGCAGTTGGTCGGCGAAGCGCATGCCGTTCCTATTGGCCGGACTAACTACGATGTAGCCGATCAACTGGCTAATCTGGGTATGGAAGCCATCCATCCAAAAGCAGCGAAGGGACTGCGACAAAATGCCATTCCCCTGCGGATAAAAAATACCTTTGAACCGGAACATGCCGGTACGGTAATTGCCCGGGATTATGTCAGCGATACACCCCGTGTGGAGATCATCGCTGGCAGCAAAGGCATCTATGCGTTGGAGCTGTTTGACCAGGACATGATGGGGCAGATTGATCTCTACGATCGGGAAATTCTGGCGGTGCTGCGCCGCTTTAAAGCCGAGATTGTCGCCAAAGATATTAATGCCAATACGATTACCCACTATCTCGCGACCAACCTCAAAACCATCAAACGCATCAGAAATGAGCTTCAGGACAGGTACCCTGACGCTGATCTGGATCAGCGAAAAGCCGCCATTGTTTCTGCTATCGGCAGCGATATGCGGGTTCCGGGGATGCTGGCTAAAGCTGTTGCAGTGCTGGCGGAGCAAAATATCAATGTGCTGGCCATGCATCAATCCATGCGTCAGGTGGATATGCAGTTCGTTGTCGATGAAGCTGACTATCAGCTGGCAGTTAAAAGCCTGCATAGATGTCTGGTGGAAGCACACGATCACGGCAGAGCGATATGCGCGGCATAAAACTGATTCTGCATTGGTGCCGCTAAAGAGCTACGAACCGTTCAATCAGCTGGTGGCTAAAGTGCATGAAATGTAGCTCTAACCTGGACGCTGGTCAGGATTTCTCCAGGTGCTGTTACTGTGGCAGTATCTGTCTTTTTTCTGCAGAAGCTGGAGCCTGAGTGACTGCCCTTAAGTTAACACGGCACAGCTCGTTACGCTGTGCCGTGTCTGATTATCATGTCTGATTTTTGTACGCTTTCTTTGTGTGTCCTATTTTTTTGTCATTGGCATCACCGCCCGTCATGCCGCGCAGTTTGTGCATTATCTGCTCGTGAGACAAATTTTCCTCTCTCATTAATACATCGTCCGTGCGCTGACGTATACATGAATCGCGTAATCCAGATCAAAACGCTTCCCGCCGGGAACACCACGCTTATGTTTAGTTCTTCGGTCATGTTTCTACGGTTATTAGTCAGTGCAAGTATTGTCCGCAGCATACGAGTGCTTAAACCGACCCATCCCGTGCTGGAGGTCGACCATGGATAGGACGTTAATTGCTGTTTCGTTTATCGGTTGCTTGTTAGCTTTCACGCTTATCGGCTTATCGTCACTGATTAAAAGTCGGGGCACTCGCCATGACTATTACCTCGCTGACAGTACAGTCAGTCCCTGGTTGGTGGGCTTATCCGCGGTGTCTACTAATAACAGCGGTTACATGTTTATCGGCGTTATTGGTTATACCTATGTGACAGGTCTTGCTTCCATCTGGCTGATGATTGGCTGGATAACGGGTGATTTCCTGGCGTCCCTGTTCGTGCATTCACGCTTGCGACAGGCTACGGAAAACAGCGACGAAGTCAGTTACGCCGGGGTGTTGAGTACCTGGTACGGCGACAACAACAACCAGCTACAGCGGCTAATTGGTGTCATCTCGCTGATATTTCTTATGGCCTATGCAGGCGCGCAATTGGTTGCGGGGGGTAAAGCCCTGCATGTCCTGTTTGACTGGCCCGCCTGGGTAGGCGCTTGCATCGGTGCCGTGGTGGTGTCGGTCTATTGTTTTGCGGGGGGTATTCGCGCTTCCATTTGGACAGATGCCGCCCAGTCTACGGTGATGATTGTCGCCATGGGTTTATTGCTGGTTGTGGCCATACAGTCGTTGGGCGGGGTAGGTGGGGCAATTTCAAGTATGCAGGAGGTAGAGGGCTTCCTCGACTGGTTTCCCAAAGATCTGGCGCTGCCCGGTATTGCAGGGGGCGTGCTATTCGCGGTGAGCTGGCTGTTTGCAGGACTGTCAGTCATCGGACAACCCCATATCATGGTGCGGTTTATGGCGCTCAACGACCGGGGCGGGATGCGTCAGGCGCGCGCTTGGTACTACCTGTGGTTTATAGCCTTTTATTGCGTCACGACAGGCGTGGGTTTGTTGTCCCGTGTCTATTTAGCCGATAGCAGCAGTTTTGATGCCGAGCTGGCACTGCCGATGATGGCACTCGAATTACTGCCGCCGCTTTTAGTCGGTTTAACATTAGCGGGTATTTTCGCGGCCACCATGTCCACCGCCGATTCGCTGATACTCAGTTGCTCCGCAGCGGTTACCCACGATCTGCTTCCGCATAGCATTGAGCGACCACTGTTGATTAAGCTAACGACCGTTGCGATAACCGGCTGCGCGTTGCTGTTAGCGCTGTCCAACAACCAAAGCGTTTTCAGCCTGGTGATCATGGCCTGGTCCGGGCTGGCCAGTGCCTTCGCTCCTTTACTCATGGTTCTCTGCCTCGGCATGCGGCCACGCCAATCGATTAGCATTATCGCCGCGTTGACCGGGCTGCTCATCGCGCTGTTGTGGCGCTATTTAGGTTGGCATCATGCGGTGTACGAGGGGTTGCCGGGGATTCTGGCCGGCTGCGTTGTGCTGGTGTTATGGCGCGAGCGGAAAGCTAGCGCGGATGGTAACGCAATTGGAAATAGCTAAAGACTTTAGTCAGGGAGTACTGATCAAGCGCCTGGTTGCCGACACCAACGCTATTATGACGGGTCGGTCAGATGCTGAGTTGTGCGGTAGCATAGCACAGACAGAATCGTGATACGGCCTGAGGTTACCCGACACTTTCTTTGGTTAAAATCATAGAAGGTAATACGAGGTGAAATATGGGCAAGGGAATCGGTTATCCGGACGAATTTAAACAAGAAGCCGTGAATCAGGTGGTTGTTCATGGTTATCCAGTTCTGGAAGTGAGTAAGCGGCTGGGTATCACGAACAAGAGAAGGCCATATTAAAAAGGGCCGCCGTGTTCTTTTCCGGGGGGGCAAAGAGCGGTACAAGTTTATAAAATCTCGCTCAGATCAATATCCGGTAAGTGTTTTGCGCCAGGCGACGGGTGTGCACCCTAAGGTTACTATAGTGGCAACACCAATTCGGCTGCCCCCAATATTTTGGAGCGCCAGTTTGACGTTAAGGCGCCTGACTGGTGGTGGGTCAGCGACAGTACTGACATCCAAACACAGGAGGGGTGTTTGTTTCTAGCGGTCATGATGGACTTGTTTGCTGGCAACATCGTTGGCCGGTCGATCGCGGCACGTATGACGGACGAGCGGGTACTTGATGCTTTGACGACGGCCTATTGGTGGTGCAAACCAACTGGCATGGTAATGCTGCACTCGGATCAAGGTAGTGAATACCCCGGTGGTAACTGTCAGCGCCGGTTGAAATCGTTGGCCATAAGGCCCAGCATGAGCCGTTGGGGAAACTGTCATGACACGGTGGTTACTGAAAGCTTTTTTGCGAACATGAAGAAAGAGAAGATCAGGAAGGGAAGTATCGCAGCCGAGCTGAAGCAAGGCGGGCGGTCTTCCAATACATTGAGATGTTCTATAATTCAAAGCGGCATCATACTCACAATGGTAGCGTGTCACCCAGGGAGTACAAACGGGCGTATTTAGAGTAGTTGGAAAGTGTCCAGGAAACTCAGGCGGTATCGGCGTGGTATCTCTCGGCCTAACAGTCGGGAGCGGATTGAAACCAGGGATGACAATGGGATATCGTCGCCACTAATGGCATCTTCCGGCCTAACAGCCGGGAGCGGATTGAAACCTTTTAAGTTTCTCCGGAGATAAACCATCCCCCCAAATTTTGCCTCTGGCAAAACAATTGCGTACTTCATCATTACGCCATCGCTCTGTGTTTGAGTGGCGGTGGCCTGGCAGCTAACCGGAGGAGCGAGGCGATGTCTATAAGCGTGGAGAAGAACGTCGAGGTGCGGATGCGTGACGGCGTGATACTGAGGACCGATGTTTATCGGCCTGCTGGTCCGGGGCGGTTCCCGGTTTTGGTGCAGCGCACGCCCTATAACAAGGAGATGTGGCTGGTAGTGGCGACTACTTTGGATCCGCTGCGGGCCGCGGCGGCGGGGTTTGCGGTGGTTATTCAGGATGTGCGTGCCCGCTGGACTTCGGAAGGGGACGTATTTTTCCCTTATCGGGATGAGGAGCCGGACTGCGCCGATACCATTGCCTGGGCTGCGGCGCAGCCCTGGTCGACGGGGCTGGTAGGTTGTTACGGCTTGTCCTACATGGGCGGCAATACATGGCTGGGCGCGGCCTCGGGGAATCCGGCGTTGCGGGCAATTTCACCGACCACGGCGCCGAACAGTTTTTATCACAATAATTTCTGGCGAGACGGGGTGATGCAGCTGGCGACGGTAGTTAGTTGGGCCCTGCGTCTGATTGGGCCTGTGGCCCTGATACGTTCCGGCAAGCAACTTCCCGAATTGGGAGCGCGCCTGGTCGACTTGGCGGATGCCCTGGACGGCTTCGATGCGCTGGTCAGGGAGCAGCCACTGAATACGTTAAGTGCGGGGCATCGGGAAGACAAAACCTTTGTTCCTTTTCTGTACGAACTGATGAAGCACCCGGTGCCCGATGAGTGGACCGATGGCATTTTATTTAACGATCGCCATGAAAGCGTAAAAGTGCCGGCGCTGATTATCGCCGGCTGGTACGACTTGCTGCTGGGCGCGGACTTGCAGCATTATCAGGGTATGCGCGAGCGTGGCGGCAGTGAGCTGGCGAGAGAAAATACCCGGATGATCATCGGCCCCTGGTCCCATGCCATGTTTCTGAATATGGTGGGTCAGGTGGATTTCGGGTTCCGCAGTAGCGGCTTGTTTATGGATCTGAAAGAGGATCTCACCACCCTCCAACTGCGCTGGTTCAAGCGTTGGCTTTGCGATGAGGAGACTGGCATTGATCGGGAGGCGCGGGTCAAGGTCTTTGTGCAGGGCGTGAATCGCTGGCAGGATGAGGATGACTGGCCCCCAGCGCGCACGTGTTTGACGCCCTGGTATCTGGGCGCAGATGGGCATTTCGGCCCGGAACCACCTGCTGTTGAGGCACAGCCGGACAGTTATGTCTACGATCCAGAGGACCCTTGCCCCACCTGCGGTGGCACCTTGTTGATGCCACCGCAATACAGCCCAGGCCCGGTGGATCAGGCGCCCATTATGGGGCGTCGAGATGTGCTGGTGTATACCTCGGAGCCTCTGGAGCAGGATCTGAAATTGATGGGTTCGGTGTCTGCGCGTCTATTTGCCAGCACCTCAGCAGCGGATACCGACTGGGTGGTGAAGCTGTGTGAGGTGCGGGCTGATGGCAAAACCATGAATGTCTGCGATGGGGTGGTGCGGGCCTCCTATCAGTGTGCCCGCGACGAACAAACTTTTACGCCGGGTGATGTGGTGGAGTGGCAACTGGATTTGCTGGCCACGGCAATTGTTATTCGTGCTGGGCATCGGCTACGGGTTCTGGTGACCTCCAGTGACTTTCCCCGCTATGACCGTAACCCCAATACCGGCGAGCCGGCGACGGAAGCGCGTGTCACGGTGTCTGCCTTGCAGCGGATATATCACGACGAGCGTTACCCTTCGCAAATTATCCTGCCCGTGGTTTGATCCGGATTTTTCGGTTGTGGCTGTGCCGGAATCCGGCTGCGGGCCCTGGCTGAGGCGGTTTGGCTTAATCCGTTGAGTTGGTCTGAGCCAGAAGTTTGGCCAGGGCGCGGTAGGCACCCACATTAAAGGCCAGGCCCATGTGGGTGGCTTTAACCTCGGTGTTCATATCCGGGTTTTCCTCAAGGCAACTGTGCCAGTCGACCACACCATCGCGCCGGGAATAGATGGAAAACTGCGGTACCTCTCGAGGTTCGGGTGCCAGCATGTGATGAACAAAGTCGCACATGCAGTGGCCGGAACCGCAGGAGGGTTGGAGATTACGGCCTACAAGCTTGCCTTTGCCCGCGATCAAATAGTCCCATACGCTGATCACTGCGGGGTGGGCTTTGACCGAGTCGCGAAAGGGCGAGCCGATGGTAATTACCCGGTCAACGTATTCGGGCGCTGCCTGGAGAACGGACTTGGCCAGTAAGCCGCCGAGACTGTGCCCCACCAGCTTTACTTTTTGCCCGGTTTTGCGGTGCAGCGCTTTGACCTTGCTGATCATGCGCCGAGAAGTTTCGTTGGGGCAGTCTGTATTCCAGAGAATGTGTGAGGCATGGGCCCGATAACCGATACGGTTGAGCCACTGACGCATGGGCAGCATAAGCAGATCATTGGCAAGAAAGCCCGGAATCACCAGCACTGGCTCTCCCGAGCCGTGAGCGACGCCTCTGCCGGCGTATACTGGATGGTTTAGCAAAACCATTAATTCCGCGGGCCAGAAAACCTCCCGCCAAATAGGCGTGGCGGCAAATTCTATTGAAGGATCATGAGCGAAAGGATCGGCATCGTTGTCATGCCGCGACTGCAAGTCGATGTCCAGTGGCTCATACAGATGCATCTTTTCCTGCAAGGCCGGTACTCCCCGAATAGAAAAATTAAAGTTTCACAGGGGCCTGCGTCAGCACTGCCTACTGCCAAGCGCGCCAGGGCTTAAACCCGTGAACAAAAACCCGTGAACAGAAAACGCTAAACTACAAACCCGGGCCGATAACTCGAGCTAAGTCCTATAGCGGTTGCATACAGCAATTACTAATTCGCAGGTTGCTGGCAGGTTAATCTGCCAGCAACCCGGCCCGGGGGTGGCCCCGGGCCGTTGCGAAATGGCAAGCTAATAGCAATAGCGCTAGGCAGCAGTCATTTTTGGATCGCTTCCTTCATGGTGTTCATAGACTTCTTGAACATATCGGTCACGGCGTTTTCAGTCGTGAAGGATTTTGCCATGGCCAAAGCGGCCTTGGTGCTAGTTTGCGAGCCTTCGAGCATGGCTTTACTGACAGTCAGCATCTCCTCGCGCATATCAGTTTGCTCGGCAATCATAAGCTTCATCAAATTCAGCGTTTGTGTCTGCATCTGCGTGAATGACTCAATGACGGCGGTGATGTTTTCCTTGTAGTCTGTAGGCTTTTCGCCGAGCGCTTTCGTCAGTTCCAGTCCGAGCTTCTGAGCGCGTATTGCATCATCAACCATCGCGGTGCCCAATTTTATCTGGCGCTTGCGGGCGTCGCAATAGGCTTTGCTAAGGGTTTGATGGCTATCAAGCAGGGTGTCGATAAAAGAACTTATGCCACTGGTCATCGTTTTTTCCTCTTTGGGTTTGGTGGTTTGCTTCCCGGGTTTGGCTGTTTGTTTCTCGGTCATATCAGTCTCCATGGCGCGGTGAGGGTTAAGGGGGAGGTCACCGGCTTTGTATATATATGCATAATGCAGATAGAATGTCAAATAAATGATCGAATGTCAAATAAATTTTTGCCAGGTTTTTGTGATGACGTCTCTGTTTTCATGGGTCAGCTTTTCCATATATGGAGCTCTAGTTACCTACGTTGATTTCGGTTTTGTATGGATTTGTGTAAAGGAGGGCGAATATCGAGCCAGAAATGATTAACTGTTTATATTTGCCTGTTGCGATAATTTTTAGCTGTGAGCAATTTAGTAAATAAATCTGTCACGCGCTGGAAATAAATCTGTCACACGCGGGCGGTAACATGCCGGTTGCGGTTTGCAAGATTTGGCCTGATTCTTGCTAAGGCATAGTAACAAGCGGAAGCTGGAGCTAATATTGCACACCTTTGGTGCGAAGAATGGTGCGAAGAATTTCCTCCAGGCTAGGCAGGCCTGGGCCGGGAAGTTTCATGCTTGAGTCAGTTCAAAGGTGTGCTAAAGTAACTTTTTTTGTCGACAGCGATGGCAGGAATATCGCGGTCTATTGAATTTATCAGGAGTCAGCCATGACGGAAGAAGATAGAGATTTGTTTGTGGAACCTATGAAAATGTGGCGCAACTGGTATCAAAAATCAGAGCAGCAATGGAGCGAAGCAATTACTGAAATCATGGCCGACGAGCGCATGGGTAAGCGTTTCGGAAAATATTTTCAGGAATGGTTGCACGCCCATCACATGTTTACCGAAATGGTTGGCCAACAACTGGCTTCGCTCAATTTGCCTTCGCGCAGTGACGTATTAAATGTCGGTGATCGTATGGGCGAAGTGGAGGATGCCCTTTCGGCGCTTACCGTGGAGATTCACCAACTGAAGAAGCAGATTGCCCAGTCTACGCAGGCAGGTCAGGCAGGTAATGCAAAAGCTGGCGCTACAGCACCGGTGCGCAGAACCCGCAAGCCGCCTGTAGTGAGCGGCGCAAAAACCCAGACAAAAACATCGAATAAAGAATCAGCAACTGAGGAAACATCTGGTGAATCCACTGGTGACAGTGAGTAATCCGGGCAACCCGTAGGTAACTGGCTATGAACGCGCGCGCAGGGACTCGTGGAGGTGATGTGGTAAGGAACGATCTGGAGAAGGCTGTTGAAAAGGTATTGTCCAGAAATATCGAAGGCCTGAAACCACTAGACGGTCTGGAGCTGGATTTAGGTGTTACCCCTAAAGACGTTATTTATGCTCGTGGCACGATGAAGTTGTACCGCTATCGGCCGGTGTGCGACGAGATTTATCGAGTACCCCTTGTGCTGGTGATGTCGCTGATGAACCGCTATTACATCGTAGATCTCGCCTCCGGCCAGAGTCTGGTGGAATACCTGTTGCAGCAGGGTTTCGATGTTTACCTGATTGATTGGGGTGTGGTGCGTAAAGGTTATGAGTACCTGTCCATGGATCACTACGTGGGCGAATACATACCCGAGTGTCTGGAGCAGGTTGCCCAGGAAAGTGGTGAGCGCGAGTATTCCATGGTCGGTTATTGCCTGGGTGGTGTTATGGCCTGTATGCACGCGGCTTTGCATTCAGAAGCGGGGCTTAAGAATCTCGGCTGTTTCGCTACCCCGGCTAATACCAGTGGCATGGTGTTATACAAAAGCTGGGCGGATGGGGAAATTTTTGACATCGATCGCCTGGTTGAGGAGTTGGGTAACGTGCCGGCGGTCATGATTGATGCGATGTTGCAGGCATTGCGGCCATTGCAAAAAAGTGCGGGACGTATGAGCTTGCTCGACAATGTTGGCAATGATGAATTTGTAAAGGCGCACTACCGTTTTGAACGCTGGACTTCGGACCCGGTGCCGGTAGCTGGTGAAGTTGCGCGTCAGCTTTACAAGCATTTTCTGCGGGACAACAAATTTATTAGGGGTCAGTTTGAGGTGCAAGGGAAAAAGGTGGACCTGAAAAAAATCACCTGCCCCTTTTTGCATGTAGCTGCGGTTCACGATCATATCGTTCCTTCCGATGCCTCAAAGGATCTGATTGGTGTGATCGGCAGCGCGGATAAACTCGAAGTTGTCGTCAAGGGTGGCCACGTGAGTCTGGTTGCCGGCGGCAATGCGGTCTATCGCCTGTGGCCTCAGCTGGCGGACTGGCTGGCGGCACGCTCTGTTTGAAATTGATGATCTAGAAGGAGAAGGGTTTGGAAAAATTTTCGAAGCAGGTTGAATTGAATAATGGTGCGGCCGAATTGCATTTAATGACCCGGGCCGACGTGCAGCGTATGCTCGCTTTTGCTCAGGCGTTGCCGGAACATGATTTGATGTTTTTGCGCCGAGATATAACCCGCCCGGATGTGGTTGAAGCGTGGGTGGATAAAATCGAGGCCGGAGGCACGGTGACGGTCATCGCTGATAAAAATGGCGAGATGATCGGTTATGGCACCCTGAGTTTCAGTGATTACAGTTGGTCCCGCCATGTGGCGGAGCTGCGGGTGATGGTTCGACCGGACAAGCGTGATAGCGGTGCCGGGCGCTATCTTACCCGGGAAGTTTTCCGTCTGGCCCTGGAGAACGACGTCGAAAAAATCATCGCGCGTATGACGCCCGATCAGACGGCCGCGCGGAAACTGTTTCAGGAGCTGGGCTTTCGACCCGAGGCCCTGCTCGAAGATGAGGTCAAGGATCGCCATGGCGAGCTACACGATTTGCTGGTTATGGCGGTCAACGTGCAAGCCATGCTGGCCAAACGCGACGCATTCGGACTGGGTTGATGTTTCCGCCGGGTTCGCACGCCTCTTCAAACTCCTGGTGACAGGGTTTACTTTGTTAGCGTTGAGCGTTGAGTGATGGTTGACTCTGCTCTCGTTTACAATGCCGACAGGAATACAATATCTTAGTGGTGGCTTATCTTGGACGACGATAGCGGGAAAAAGGCGGGGGGCTCCAACGAGGCTTACCGCCTGCCCGGCGACATGCTCACTGCCCACCTGTTGGCGCAGATGAAGGGCTGGACGGGTTACGGTTACGAGCTGGCAAAGCGACTGGAGGAGAGTGGTGTCCGGGACTATAACACCGGTTCCCTTTATCGCACCTTGCGGCAGATGGAAAAGCACGGCCTGATCAGCTCGCTTTGGGACACTTCCGAATCGGGACCGGCCAAGCGCATGTACACCATGACCAGTGGCGGCACATTGTTTTTGCGCAACTGGCTCAGGGTGGTGGATATGCATAAGTCCATGCTGGAGCAGTTTCTCGATATTGAAGACCCTGCAACTGCAGATAAAAAAGGCGAAAAACCAGCCAGCGGTACGCGCAAGCGCGGGAAGAAAGCGGAACAAACGTCGGATACTGCTGGTAAGGCAAAGCAAAAAACCACGGGGGCTCCACGCACGAGCACAAAAAGCGCGACTGGCGCCAGCAAAGGCAAGCCGACCGGCGCGGCAGTTGGCCGACGCAAAAAAACGACCAGATCCAGCCGGGACGACACCGCTTCTGATACCTGATCCAGGTTTGGCTTCTCGACACAGCCAGCCATAGGCCCCGGGGCCGGGATTGTGTGGCGTCCGCCCTCTTTTTTCACCATCCACGGCGGTTCCCGCCATGTTTGATCCAAACCAGATTCTCGCCCGGTTCGATCCGGGACCCTGGGGCTCAGGTCTTGCTTTGTGTCTGTGTTGATTAAATTGCCGCTATGGCACCGCCACTCATGTGACCTCGAGAGGGCGTAACACGGCACACGATCAACCCGGATTACGGCATAGTTGCTTCGGGTAGCAGCCAGCGGCAGAGCTGCTGGTCGAGTCGGAGATGTCGATTACACACTGCGGTCAGTGTCTTTTGGGTTAGCAGGAGTCTGGGTGTAGCGCAGCCAGGGGTGCTGCAGTTCTAGGCAGCAACTGAATGCCTGTTTGAGCAATTGCCCTTCCATTTCTAACTGTTAAGCGCGGTCGACGCTCTACACCACGGCGCGATCGGGCATGGTCTTGCCGCCCATAAACAAGGTCACGCCGATGATGGCCTCGTTGTCAACTACGGGGATTTCGGCAGATGCACTGCCGAGCAGGACATAGAGTAATGGCACCATGCAGGTAGTTGGGACATAGTCGTGATGTAACTCGCTACCGGGCTCGCCATAGCGGGCTTGTCCGGTAGTGAGTAGCGATACGAGTTACAGCGCGCGCGAAAATTGCACGCCCAGATCCAGGCAGAAGTGCTCGACGCCGCGGTTGTTGTCACCCCACATGCCGCCCAGTAGATAATCCACTTTCCACTTTTCGTGTTGCACGCCGACGCCAAAATTCAAAATACGAATATCGCCAATGGTGGTGGTGGTGACGCCCTCAAAGTTGGAGGGCACGCCTGACTCTTCCCACATCAAACCGGTGCGAAACGTGTAGCGGCTGGAATAGCGCCACTCCGCGCCGACATGATAGGAGTAGGCAAGACGCCAGTCCGGATCGCCATCCGCATTTTGCAGCAGGGGTCCCTGCTCGTCGTATACGGCCGTGGAGCCCATCCATTTGAAATCCCGCCAGTCGGCAACAACGACGTCTGCGGCCAGCACCAGCGTCGGCTGGGGTCGATAGGCAAAACCGACACCCAGCGAGGGCGCGTACTTGAACTCGGTACGGCTATCGGTTTTTTCGTTACTCTGAAACGGCGCGCCCGGGCCCCGTAGTTTTACCTGGGTTTCGCCCTCCAGGTCGTAACTACTGCCGGTTTTGTAATCGATACCGACGCTAAATTGTTCATTGACCTTGTACAGCGCGCCGAGATTACCCTGAAAGCCGTACCCATGTTCCCGCACCTTGACCTTGTATTCATAATTTCCCGGCGATTCCCCCGGGTCCAAATAGTCCTTGTCCACATCCACGCGGAAATCGCTGTGCAGCAGCTCCAGGCCCAGGCCCAGGCTTAACTGGTCGGTGACCTGATAACCGATGGAGGCGTTAAAGGCCATCACGCCGAATATCGCGAACACGTCCGCCTGAATGCGGGCGTTGTTGCTCGGATCGTAGATGACATCGTCGTAGGTGGAGTATGCGCCGCCTACTCCATACACACCGCCGGCCAAAGTGTAACGGCCGTAGTTTTTGAAATACATAAGCGAAGGCATGGTGCCCGCCCCGGGCCAGTTTTCTTCCGTGTCATCGAAATTTTTCGGCTCGGTGGCGACAAATGCCGGGAAGGTATCCCCTTTATTGGGGTCGAAGGAGCCGTCGAATACTGAGTTGTTGCTCGCGCCATCGCGGTCGCTGATAGTGGGGCTCATGGAGTACACACCGAAGGATAGACCGGAACCACGCAACTGGCTTAGACCTGCCGGGTTCCAGAAGATGGCGGACGCATCGTCGGCCACCGCAATGAACGCACCGCCCATACTGGTGGCCCGAATACCCAACCCCTCCAGATTCATACCGCTTGCAAATGCGAAGCCCGGCAGTCCGGTGGTAATCGCAGTGATAACGGAAAACCAGTATTTCTGTGCCCGCATGTAACCCCCTCAGGTAAAAAAAGTTGTATATTGTAAACGAGTTGTTGACCGGGCATTCAACTTAAAACGGGTTAAGTAACAAAGTGGGCAGGCTTCAAAACAGGCCTGCTTCAAGACAAGCCCGCTTTAAAACAGACAGGGTTCAATATGTGTCGTGCGCATCGTGACAGAGGGCTGGGAAGGTGAAAAAAATACTGCTGGCACTATTAATTGTCGTGCCGGTGTATGTGGTGATGTGCAAGGTGCGCGAACCGCGGCCGGAGCCGGAGGCTATTGGCGAATTGCTGTATGGCGAACAACTCGACCGCGCCCGCGGCGTGCAGGAGCAGCTCCAAACCGATCTGGAAAAACGCAACGCGCAAATGGACCAGCAAATGCCACAGTAACCAACCGGGCGTCACGCATTTACGCAGAATCAATCAGGTGTCGTGGACAGCGTTACAGCGATAAAGAGAAAGCGTCGGCAATGCGCCCGGCTACGTCACTGTAAACGCGGATCGAAAAGCGCCAGGTGCGCATAACCACAATCGAAGGTGATAGCGTTGATGTCAGTAGATACCTCCAAAAATGTCTGGTTGCTGACCGCGTGTCAGGCCCTGAGCATGTCCATTCCGTCCTTCGTGGTCTTTGTCGGCAGCATTATCGGCGCCCACCTGGCGCCGGACCCGGCCTATGCCACGGTGCCGGTGGCGGTATTTATGCTGGGTTCCGCCGCTGCCATGTTGCCGGTGGTGCTCGCGATGCGTAGCTTCGGGCGTAAACCGGTTTTCATCGCCTGTATGCTGATGGCCTGTGGCGGTTGCGTGCTTGGCATGGTGGCCCTGCAATACGCGAGTTTCCCGCTCTATCTACTGTCCCTGGTCGTGCTCGGTATCGGTCTTGCGGCGGGGCAGCAATACCGGTTTGCGGCTATGGAAAGTGTCGACGCAACCCAGATGGCCACTGCGGCATCGCGGGTGTTGATGGGCGGTATTGTGGCCGCTTTTCTCGGCCCTGAGTTGGCCGCGCGCGGCCAGGCATTGTTCCCCGTGGCGTTTCAGGGATCGTTCGTACTGTTGCTGATAGTGACCGCGCTGACTGCGGTGTTGCTCTTACGTTTCCAGGAACCCGCCACCGTGGCCGAGGAGCACATCGGTGGTGGCCGGTCGCTGCGGGTATTGTTCAAGCAACCGGTATTGTGGGCTGCAATGGGTGCCGGGGTGGTGGGTTTTGCGGTCATGAGCCTGATTATGACCGCCACGCCACTGCATATGCATGTGGTGAACGGCCACGCCCTTGAAGACACCAAGTGGGTTATCCAAAGCCATGTCGCGGCCATGTTTGTGCCGTCGTTTATCGCGCCCTGGTTGATACGTTGCATGGGGATTCGCGGGTTGATTATCAGCGGCATGCTGGCCTACCTGGCGGTAGTCGCAGTGGTCTTTACACCCCTGGGTTTTGCGGATTATTGGATTGGTCTGGTGCTGCTGGGAATTGGTTGGAATTTTCTGTTTATCGGTGGTACCACGCTGTTGCCGGAAAGCTATCGAGCGGAGGAGAAATTTCGGATGCAGGCAACCAACGACGTGACAGTGTTTGGTATCCAGGCGCTAGGGGCGATGAGTGCGGGCTGGCTGGTGATGCAATTTGGCTGGCAGACCATGCTGTTTGTCACCCTGCCCATGCTCGCGCTGCTAGCACTGGCGCTGCTGGTCTGGTGGCGTTCGCAAACCCGCGCGTCGCGCGTTGCACTGTCGCGGTCTGAATCATGACAAGAGGCAGACTAATTGTGGGCTGGGTACGATGCCGGGGAAGGCAGGGGTGTTGAAGTCGGCCGAGATCAATGGAGCTTATTGAACTTCAATAGCAGGATTTAAAAGAAAAAAATCAATGGTCTAACGTGGAGGTCACCGGCGCTGCGCAGCTTTATCGCGCAGCGTCCGGTGGACCGCAGGGTTAGGTGTCATCTGGTTTGTCCGTGTATCCAAGCTCACGGCGACTTTTAAAAGTCTTTGACTGCCGCTTCTCAGTACGAACTCGAGCCGTCTCTATGATCGCCTTCTCCAGAGAAGCTTCCAGTTCCGTAGTGTCATAGCCAAGTGTTTGACGTCTCCGGATCTGCTCTCGCAATGCACGAATTGGAGCATCCCTTAGAAAAAGCGCCGCAATCCGCACAGCCCCAACAACAAGGACTAAGAGCACAAGAACAAGGACTAAGAGCACAAGAAAGATAGTGGGGTTGCTGACGATCCAGTATAGAAGAAGGCCGGCTACCAGAACCACTAGCACGACCCCAACCAGAATGGCACCAAGTCTAAGCAACGCAGGAAAGAAGGCCAGAACCAACACGGCCAGAACAATGCCCAATGCTATTTCAATAATCACAAGGCCTCCGCTGAGCACTCAACGCTGCCATCACAGGTGGCAAAAAGTGGAGTGAGTGAAACGAACGCAGCTTTTTGACATCCTGTGCATGGCCTTGTTAAGTGTTTTCACTAAACTTAGACTTCCATTTGTTTCTTAATTCTTTCATTGTCTTGCTTGATGCCCAATTAGTTCGTCCGAAAGAATCACTGACTCCAAGCTGAGTAAATGTTTCTTTAAGAAAACATTCTGCATCATAATTTACGAACAAATCTAAGCTTTCTCCGACTTCAAGTTTCCTAGGCATTTTGCTGGAATAAGGGTTCTCGTAATCGTGCATTAAAACAGCATATTTATGTTTCTTAGTGATTTTCTTCCATAATGAATACTCTCTCAGCACCACAGTATTGAGAATTACTGCACCAGGGCCATGGTTGGTTGCAGTTATACCAACGAAGTCGGGGCTAGGTTTCATTCCTGCACCTACAATATTTTTCACGGCGAATGTAACGATCACTTTTGGTTTTAGCACAACATCACGGTAGATATTCCAACCGAGACTGATCGCGGCAACCACTACCGAGAAAATACTGATTATAATTGCTAATTCTGCAGTACTCATATTTTACACTTAACTATTATTGAACGCCACGAGCGACAACTATTCGCAACGCGTGCAGGTGTGCATGATGTACCCGTATTTGGATATAAAAGTGCAGGTGCGACATATCATTCCCTGATTGCTTAATTATTCGCCCCACAATACCTTGATTTCAAAAGAAAAATCAATAGGCCAGCAAACTCTCCCAGGATATGACGCACGTGCGCAGTTATCTGGCGTTTTAGCACTTATATGAGCTCGTGCGATATATGTTGCCAACAGGCGCATCACGGATAATTACACAACGTTTTGATATCTATAAGAATAAAGTACGGGGTTTGTCGGGGTCCAAATGAACGCACTGATGAGACCACCCGGCAAATTTAGATGAACTGTCTATGGCCGCGTTTTTTTTCTTTGGGGTCGCAATGAGTAACGGTTGTTGGAGGTCAGCGGAAACGGATTCGTTTTCAGGTGAACACAATGCCAGAAAAGGCAAGGGCATCAATAGCCCGCCGCGGGTGCGGCGGGCGTATCGACGGAGTGCAGGTTTAGCCGATCATGCTGTAGCCGCCGCTGGCGCTCAGCACCTGACCGGTGATGTAACTGGCCACTTTTTGCGATGACAAAAAGACCACGGCATTTGCCACGTCGGCGGGACGGCCCACTCTTTTTAGCGGCAGGGATTTGGCAATGGCGGCAAACTGATCTTCGGTAAACATCGAGTCCTTGTTCACCCACATGCTGTTGGCGCCGGTCTCCTCAGAGGTTTCTGGTACGGTAACGCCGGGGCATACACAGTTGCAGCGCACGTTAAAGCGCCCGTTTTCTTTTGCGATGGTTTTCATAAAGCTGTTGGTGGCGGCTTTCAGACCGCCGTAAACCGCCTCGCGGGGTTCGCCCTGGCGGCTGGCGTCGGAGCTGATGGAAACGATCGATCCGCCACCGTTGGGCACCATGTGGGCCAGTGCGGTCTTGGTGCAGTTCAGGACGCCGATGTAGTTAATGGCGATTAACTTCTGCCACAGCTCCGGGGTGGTTTCGGTAAAAAACATTAACTTGTCCCAACCGACGTTATTGACCAGCGCATGGACGCCACCGTATTGCGCCACCGCTTTGGCGAACAGATTCTCGACACTGGCGAGGTCGGTAATATCCGTTTTTATGACCTGGGCATCAGTGGCACCCAGTTCTTTGGCGGTGGCGGCGACGCGCTCACCGGATTCCGTATCGAGATCGGCGATGGTGATGTTGGCGCCTTCCCGCGCAAACTGTAAAACGATGGCGCGTCCAATATTGGATGCGCCGCCGGTGACGATAACGGATTTGCCTTTTAAATCGAGATCCATGCTACTTACTCCAGAACATAGGGTGGTGAATTTTTAAAGCGCTTATTTAACGTATTTACGAAATTCGGGTTTGCGTTTTTCCTGTAAGGCGTTGACACCTTCCTTCGATTCATCCGTATCATAGTACAGTTTTAGCGCTTGCAGGCCCATGCTGGCAATCCCGCGTATATACTCATTGGCGGCGACGAAAGAGCGTTTGGCGATGGCAATGGCGGTGGGGCTGCGTTCACCTATTTCCTGGCACCAGTGGTCCACGGCACTATCGAGCTCGTCATCGGCGACGACTTTGTTGATCAGGCCCATTTGCAACGCTTCGTCGGCGCTGTAGCGCTGGCACAGATACCAGATTTCCCGCGCTTTCTTTTCGCCGACGATTTGCGCCAGCAGGGCAGTACCGAAACCGGGGTCCACGGAACCCATTTTGGGACCCACCTGGCCAAAAATGGCACTTTTACTGGCGATGGTCAGGTCGCAGATCAGCGCCAGCACGTTGCCGCCACCGATGGCGTAACCCTGCACCTTGGCAATGACCGGTTTGGGTACATCGCGAATAATCGTATGCAGTTCTTCCACCGGCAAACCGATGGTGCCGCGACCATCGTACTGGCCATCGTGGGCGGACTGATCGCCACCAGTGCAGAACGCTTTGGTGCCAGCGCCCGCCAGAACGATGCACGCGATGTCGTTACTCCACCCGGCCTTTTGAAAGGCGTGAATCAGCTCTTCGCAGGTGATGCCGCGAAACGCGTTGTATTTTTCGGGGCGGTTGATGGTGATGTAGGCGGTGGTGCCCTTTACTTCGTAGAGGATGTCCTGGTAGTCCATTGATGTCTCCCATGGGGGTTAAAAAAAGCGCAACACAAAGTTGCGCGGTGTAAATAATGTTGTGTCGGTAACTCAGTCTGTTAGCCGCGCGTTTCCTGCGAAAAGCTTAGCGATAACGGGGCGTACGCTTATTGATAAACGCGTCCAGTCCTTCGCTGACATCCGCATCCTGCAAGGCAGGGGCGGCGAGGTCGATCTCCAGTTGCAACGCCTGGTCGAGGGTCATATCGAGCCCCCGATCGGTTAATTTTTTCATTAACGCGAGCCCGGAGCGGCTTTTTTTTGCGAGTTTTTCGCAGTAATCACGCGCTGCAGCGCGCAATTCGTCATCGGCCACCACGTAATTGACCAGGCCCATGCCCAGCGCTTCCTGGGCGGTCAGCCAGCGGGCGCTGAACATCAGGTCGAGTGCCTGACGGCGACCGATCAGCTTTGGTAGCCGCTGGCTACCGCCCCAGCCCGGCACCAGACCAAAATGGGAGTGCTGATCCCCAAGCCGGGCCGTGCTCGCGGCGAATACCACATCGGCGGCGAGCATTAATTCCAGGCCGCCGGCCAGCGCCAGGCCCTGTACTGCGGCAACGACCGGCAAGGGGCTGGTTTCGAGGCGGCGCAGGGCGCGGTGGCCGATGGTGATAAATCCCTGAAGTTTTTCCAGGGAGTCGCGCAGCCCGGTGACTTCTTCCAGATCAGCGCCGGTACAAAAGTTTTTGCCTTCCGTACGAATTAGAATACAGCGCACGGACGCATCGCTTTCAAAGCGGTCGATGGCTTTTCCCAGCTCGGCGTGTACCGCCATGGACAGGCAGTTAAATTTGTCGGGGCGATTGATGGTAAACACGCCCACGCCATTTTTGACGCTGATCAGTACAGGTGAATCACTCATCGGTAGGCTCCTGTATGCGAATAGTCCTGTGTGCGAGCGGCCCTGTGTGGATAGTCGGCGCAGCGCTGTTATATTTCACGTCGTCCCGTTAATCGAATTTGCCCACGTAGTGGCGGCCGATAATCATCTTCATAATCTGCGCGGTGCCATCGCCAATTTGCAAGCCGAGTACATCCCGCAAACGCTGCTCAAAAGGCAATTCGTTACTGTAACCGCCGTGGCCGTGTAGCAACAGGCACTGGTGGGCGATATCGAACGCCAGCTTGGGTGCCCACCACTTGGCCATCGCCGCTTCTTTGGTGTGGGGTTGTTTGTTGGCTTTTAACCAGATGGCTTTCAGGCACACCAGACGCGCGCCCTCCCAAAAGGTTTCCAGTTCGGCGAGGGGAAAGGTGACCCCCTGATTGGCGGCCAGGGGTTTGCCGAACGCCTTGCGCTCGGTGACATATACCCAGGTTTCGTCGAGGCATTTGCGCGCCAGCGCCAGGCATTGCAGGCCAATCAACGCGCGGCTGAAATCAAAGCCATGCATCACCTGAATAAACCCCTTGCCTTCATCCCCCACGCGGTATTTTTCGTGCACGCGGACATTATCCAGAAACAGGGAGCCGCGGCCGACCACCTTTTCGCCGACGTCTTCAAAGCGGGTGCGGGTGAGACCTTCGGCGCGCAGGTCCACGAGAAATGCGGTGACCCCGTGGGCTTTTTGTTCCGGCGTGCCGGTGCGTGCAAATAACAAGCTGAAGTCCGCCTGGTCGGCTAGGGAAATGGAGGTTTTTTCCCCATTGAGAACGTAGTGATCCCCCTCTTTCACGGCTTTGACCACCAGATTGGCCGCATCCGACCCGCCCCGTGGCTCCGTCAGGCCCAGAGAACCCAGCATCTGTCCGGCACACATGGCGGGGACAAATTCTTCTTGTGCTTCGGGTTGCGCAAACTGGACGATGCAGTCGGCGACCAGAGACGACATGATCTGGCAGTAGGCGACATTGAGATCGCCTTCGGCAATGGCTTCGGTAATCAGCGCGGACGTCACAAAGTCGAGTCCGCTACCTCCCAGGGTTTCCGGCACTTCCGGCGCGATAAAGCCCATCTGGCCCATCTGTGCCATCAGTGTGCGGTCAATGGCGCGATCCCCTTCCCGGGCCTGATAGTGCGGTGCTATCTTCTCACTGGAAAATTTGCGGGCGCTGTCGATAATCGATTGCTGCAAGGGCGAGAGGCCGAAGTCCATGGGGGTGCTCCGCGTGGAGTCGACTACACATTGAGTCGGCTAGGTGGTTGGCGAGGGAATTGGCAGCCGACATGATAGGAAAATTGGGTAATTTATGTCAACACCTTGCCATATTAATTTGCGCGATTACAATACAGCGATCAATTTCTGCTATGCCCACTCGTTAGCGTGGATGGCCAGTAAACACGCGCTGAACCATTCGCGCTTCGTATCCGCGCCCTTTTAAGGATGCCCATGCCCGCTACCAGCACCAGCCATCACGACACCAGTAATAAGCTGTTTTTCAGGCTATTTCAGGCGGTGAATATTATTCATCGCACCGGGACGCATGCCCTTAAGCAATTCGATATCAGCACGCAGCAATGGTCTGTCCTGGGGGCCCTGTCGCGGGACGGATGCGAAGGGGGTATGACGGTCAATGAATTGTCCGATTATTTACTGGTGAGCCGCCAGAATCTGACCGGGGTGCTGGGCCGTATGGAGCGGGGCGGCTATATTGCGCGGCAGGTGAATCCCCGCGACCAGCGTTCCCGCCACATCATCCTTACCCCTCGCGGTGGCGAGGTGTGGAAAATTATTCAACCGGCCATCGCAGATTTCTACGAGGCCAGTTTACTGGAGATTGACGAGGGGCAGCAACTGCAAACGATTGCGCTGCTCGAAGATTTAATTGGCAATATGAAACGGCCTTAGGGGAACGCCAGCGATGCAGACAATCGAACGGGATCAACACTGGATGCTGCGGGCATTGGCGCTGGCCCGCGAGGCGGAAGCGGCGGGCGAAGTCCCGGTGGGTGCCGTGTTGGTCGCGGGTGACGAGGTGCTGGGGGAAGGCTGGAACAGCCCGATTGGCACCTGTGATCCAAGCGCTCACGCGGAAATTCAGGCATTGCGTAGCGCTGGGCGCAAGCTCGGTAATTATCGACTGCCGGGCACGACCCTGTACGTGACCATTGAGCCCTGCGCCATGTGTGTGGGCGCCATGGTTCATGCCCGCATTGAGCGTCTGGTGTTTGGTGCCACCGAAACGAAAGGGGGCGCGGTCACCAGTCGCGCCACCTTGCTGGATAACGGCTGGTTTAACCATCGTATGCAATGGACGGGCGGCGTTCTCGCCGAGCAGTGCAGGGGGTTGATGAGTGAATTTTTTCAGCGGCGCCGCGAGCGCGAATAAGGGCCTGTGGTTCCCACCGACTGACCGGAAAATCCGGCTCCCCTAGAGCGGCATTAAAATATCGTTGCGCCAACCTTGCGTGTTGGCGGGCTGGGCCTCTTGTTGCGCGGCGAGGCGCGCCTGTTCGAGGACGTGCCACTGCAAGATGGTGCGATAGTGGCGAATATTCTGCACAAAGTGTACCGGTTCGGTACCGCGGGCGACGCCGTGCTTTACGCTTGAATAATATGTACGCTGGGACAGTAACGGTAGATGTTTGCGCACGTCCCGCCAGCGATTGGGATTCATGCCGGCGCGCTCGGTGAGTACCCGCGCGTCCTCCAGATGCCCCGGCCCAATGTTGTAGGCCGCGAGCGCCAACCAAGTGCGATCCGGTTCAACGATGGCGGCCGGAATGCGCGCCTTGGTTTGCAATAAATACTCGACCCCCCCGCGTAAACTCTGTTCCGCATCGAGGCGATCGCTAACCCCCATCTCCCGCGCGGTATCCGTGGTCAACATCATCAGGCCGCGCACCCCGGTGGGTGACGTGGCGCGCGGGTTCCAGTGGGATTCCTGATAGGCGATAGCGGCGACCAGATGCCAGTCGAGCCCATAACGCTGCGCGACATCCTCAAACAGAGTCTGGAATTGAGGGAGTTTGGTTGCCACCCTTTTCATAAATAGCTGCGAGCCACCGATGCTGAATCCGTCGGTGTGGTCAAAAAACCGCTCCTCCAGGCGCGCCAAATGACCGCTCGCCTGATACTCGTGTAAAAATGCGTTGGCCGCCTGCACCAGGGTGTCATCCCCGTAGTTGGGGAATGCCCAGGCGATGGGTTCCGGTTCAGTTAGATCAAAGGCCGCGCGCGCTTTCGGATAAAGGCTGCGATCAATATCAAAGGCGGAAGAATCGACAATGGCATAGTCTGCAGCGCCGTCGTGCACCATTTGCATTAACTCCAGCATTTCGGCGCCGGGCAATTCTTGCCATTCCAGTTGCGGGTGCTCGACTTTCAAGCGCGCCAGGGTTTCCGTGTGGGAACTACTGGCGATGGCGACCAGACGACCGCCGATTAGATCTTCCACGGAGTTGGGACGCCGCGCCCCGAGGCGGTAAATAAGTTTTTGCGTGACGGTCTGATAGGCTGTGGAAAAGCGTGCGCGCGACTGCCGCTCTGCGGTTGCGGTTAATCCAGCTGCGGCGAAATCGCCCCGTGGCCCTCCCAGGGCAATAAAAATCGTGTTGAGCTTATCGATCACCGAGACTTCGAGATTGACGCCCAGGTAGTTGGCGAACGCGCGGGCGAGCACATACTCAAAACCGTTCTCTCCTTTGGCATCCGTGTAGTAGGTGGTCGGGCCGGTGAAGGTGATCACGCGCAGCACGCCGTTGGACTGAATGATTTCCAGCGTGGTGGGCGCGCGGCTCGCGGTTAATCCGGCGCAGGCCAGGAATACGGCCAGTGATAACAGCAGGCGTCGGGTTGCACGTTTAAGGTGAAAGAATCTTAATTGCATGGTTCGATAAGTTGCCCGGAGATCGCCACAGGGGCAAGAGTAGAGGGAGTCGTAGCCCGGTTCAACCGTTGTTTGATGCCGCCCCCTGTGGTTGTGATCCACGCCGCAATCCCGATTCACCACATTTGCAAGCTGCCCACGGCAACCATTTTCAGTACAATACGCGCTCTTCTTTCCCGTCCTGTTGAGAGCCCATTGATGTTGATTCTGCGCGGCGCGCCGGCACTGTCTTTATTCCGTAGACAAAAACTCCACGCGACGCTGGTAGATGCGGCACCAACGGTACAGTCGGTCTACGCGGAGTACGTGCACTTCGCGGTGGCCGAGGGAGAATTATCCGCCGCTGAGCACGCTTTGCTTGAGGCGCTACTGCGCTACGGCCCGCACACCGCAACGGAACCGGCGACGGGTACTCTGTTCCTGGTGGTGCCCCGGGTGGGCACGATTTCCCCATGGTCGAGCAAGGCCACTGATATCGCCCATAACGCCGGGTTGTCGACCCTGCGTCGGGTTGAACGTGGCATTGGTTATTACGTGACATTTAACCAGCAACCGGACGCGGCCACCGCCAATCTGGTGGCCACGTTAGTGCATGATCGCATGGTGGAAACCGTGTTCCGCGAACCGTTGCAGGCGCAGGCGTTATTCAATACGGAGCAGCCCCGTTCCCTGACGCTGGTGGATGTGATGGGTCAGGGGCGGGATGCACTCGATGCGGCCAACACCCAGTTAGGGCTTGCGCTGGCGGCCGACGAAATCGATTACCTGACCGAGAGCTTTGTGCAGTTGCAGCGCAATCCCAGCGATGTCGAGCTGATGATGTTTGCGCAGGCCAATTCGGAACATTGTCGCCACAAAATTTTTAATGCGACCTGGACGCTGGACGGTGAATTACAGACCGAGTCCCTGTTTGCCATGATTAAAAACACGCACCGTGAAAACAGCGCGAACGTGCTGTCTGCCTATTCTGATAATGCTGCGGTGGTAGCGGGCAGCACCGCTGGTCGATTTTATCCAGGCGCGACTGACCATATATACGGCTATCGGCAGGAGCCGGTGCATCTGTTGATGAAGGTGGAAACCCATAATCATCCCACGGCTATTGCACCGTATTCTGGCGCGGGCACTGGCTCGGGGGGTGAAATTCGCGACGAGGGCGCGGTGGGCAGAGGTTCCAAACCCAAAGCCGGTCTGACGGGTTTTTCCGTGTCGAACCTGAAGATTCCCGGGTTTGAACAACCCTGGGAAAAGGATTACGGCAAACCACAACGCATTGCCTCGGCCCTGGATATTATGCTGGAGGGGCCGATTGGCGGCGCCGCCTTTAACAACGAGTTTGGACGCCCCAATCTGTGTGGCTATTTTCGCACGTTTGAAATGGCCCACGGCGGCGAGCAGCGCGGTTATCACAAACCGATTATGGTCGCCGGTGGGTACGGCAATATACGTGCGGAGCACGTGGACAAACCGCCATTTGCGCCCGGCTGTAAACTGGTGGTGCTGGGCGGGCCGGCCATGTTGATAGGGCTCGGTGGTGGCGCCGCGTCGTCCATGACCTCCGGCACCAGCGCGGAGGATCTCGATTTCGCCTCGGTGCAGCGCCAGAATCCGGAGATGCAGCGCCGTTGTCAGGAGGTGATTGATCGCTGTTGGCAGTTGGGGGCGAATAATCCCATCGCGTTTATTCACGACGTGGGCGCCGGCGGGTTGTCGAACGCGTTTCCTGAACTGGTCAAGGACGGTGGCTGCGGCGGTCGTTTCGAGTTGCGCGAGGTGCCCTGTGACGAACCGGGTATGTCGCCACTGGAGATATGGTGCAACGAATCCCAGGAGCGCTACGTGCTCGCCGTCGCAGCGCAGCACCTGCAACAATTCATTGCATTGTGCGCGCGCGAGCGTTGCCCGGTGGCGGTAGTGGGCGAGGCCATCGCCGACAAAAAGCTGCTGCTCAACGACCGCCTGTTTGACGCGCAGCCGGTGGATTTACCGATGGCCGTGCTATTCGGTAAGCCGCCCAAAATGCATCGCGAAGCGCGTCGCCGCTACGCGCCGATCCAATCCTTCGATACGCGGGAGATTCCGCTCGACGAAGCGGTGCGACGGGTCCTGAGCCACCCGACGGTAGCCAGTAAAAATTTTTTGATCACCATCGGCGATCGCTCCATTACCGGCATGGTGGCGCGGGACCAAATGGTCGGCCCCTGGCAGGTACCGGTCGCGGATTGCGCGGTGACCACGGTGTCGTTTGACAGCCACGCGGGCGAAGCGATGGCCATGGGTGAGCGCACACCGTTGGCGTTGCTCGACGCCCCTGCGTCGGCGCGCATGGCGGTGGGGGAGGCGTTGACCAATATCGCGGCGGCGCGCATTGGGCAGATGGGGGATATTAAGCTGTCCGCCAACTGGATGTGCGCGGCAGGCCATGTCGGCGAAGACGAAAAACTGTATCGCGCCGTGCAGGCCATGGGTATGGAGCTGTGCCCGCAACTGGGAATTGCCATTCCAGTAGGCAAGGATTCCATGTCCATGCGCACCGTGTGGCGCGAGCGGGATGAACGTAACCGCGACATTGAAAAAGCGGTCACCGCGCCGATGTCCTTGATTGTGTCCGCGTTCGCGCCGGTGCTGGATGTGCGCAAAACGGTGACGCCCCAATTGCGCACGGATCGCGGAAATTCCCGGCTGCTGTATATCGATCTCGGTGGCGGGCAATACCGGTTGGGCGGGTCTATTCTGGCGCAAACCTGGGGCCAACTCGGCGACAGGGCGCCGAATCTGGATCATCCACAACAGTTGCGCGATTTCTTCGATGTGGTGCAGGCGAGCCTGGAGGCAGAGCAAATCCTTGCCTACCACGATCGCTCCGACGGCGGGCTGTTGGCCACCCTGGTGGAGATGAGTTTTGCCGGACACACCGGCATCACCATTGAGCTGCCACGCAAAGTCGATCCCTTAGCTTGCCTGTTTAGCGAAGAACTGGGGGCTGTGGTGCAAGTGGTGGACGCGCAGATCGAGCCGCTGCTCGAGCGGTTTCGGCAGGCGGGTCTGGGGGACGTGGTTCAGCCTGTCGGCACGTTAAACACCACAGACACAATTAGCTTCAGGCAGGACGGAACGGAGTTGTTCAGCGCGTCTCGCGTCGAATTACAGCAGGCGTGGGCGCAAACCAGTTTTCGACTGCAATCCCTGCGGGATAACCCCGAGTGTGCCTTGCAGGAATATGAAGGTATTGCCGCGTCGGATCCCGGTTTGAGCGCGGTGCTCACTTACGCCCTCGACGATGATGTTGCCGCGCCGCTTATAGCCCGTGGTGTAAGGCCGCGCATGGCCATTCTGCGCGAGCAGGGCGTCAATGGCCAACTGGAAATGGCGGCTGCGTTTGATCGCGCCGGGTTCAGCGCGGTGGACGTGCATATGAGCGATATTCTGTCCGGGAAAATCACCCTGGGTGATTTTCAGGGCCTGGTGGCCTGCGGCGGTTTCTCCTACGGTGATGTGCTTGGCGCGGGGGAGGGCTGGGCCAAGACCATTCTGTTCAATAGCCGCGCGCGGGATCAGTTTGCGCAATTTTTTACGCGTCCCGACAGCTTCACCCTGGGTGTATGCAACGGCTGCCAGATGCTCGCCAACCTGCGGGGGTTGATCCCCGGCGCTGAACACTGGCCGCATTTTGTGCGCAACCTGTCGGAGCAATTTGAAGCGCGGGTTGCGTTGGTTAGCATCGAACCGTCCGTGTCACTGTTTCTGGCAGATATGGCGGGTTCCCATCTGCCCGTCGCGGTGGCCCACGGAGAGGGGCGCGCCGAATTTGTCGATGCGCAGCAGTTGGCGCGCTTGCAGCAATCGGGGCGCGTTGCCCTGCGCTATATCGACAATCGACTGGCGGTGACCGAGCGTTACCCGGCCAACCCCAATGGTTCGCCGCACGGTATCGCGGGGGTGGTCAGTAGCGACGGTAGAGTAACGCTGATGATGCCGCATCCGGAACGGGTGTTTCGCACGGTTACCAATTCCTGGCATCCTGACGAATGGGGTGAGGACGGCGCCTGGTTACGTATGTTTCGCAACGCGAGGGTTTTTGTAGCATGAATGAACACGTTATTGATGTCACCGAACAAAACGCACAGCGGGTATTGCTCGACGAATCATCCCGACGCCTGGTGTTAGTAGACTTTTGGGCGGACTGGTGCGCACCGTGCAAGGCGTTGATGCCGATTCTCGAAAAACTGGCCAACGAATATGCGGGCAAATTTCTGCTCGCTAAAGTGAACGCGGACCAGCAGCAGATGATTGCCGGGCAATTTGGCGTACGCAGTTTGCCGACGGTAATTCTGATGAAGGATGGGCAGCCGGTGGATGCGTTTCAGGGCGTGCAGCCGGAACAGGCGATTCGCGAACTCCTCGACACCCATCTACCCAAACCCTGGGACGCGATGCTGGCTGCAGCACAAACCCACCTGGCGGCGGGCGCGTTTAACGAGGCGTTGCCCCTGTTGCGACAGGCCTACGAGGCGTCCACACAGCGCACCGATATCGCCCTTGCATTGGCCCACACCTGGTTGCAGTTGCAGCGCACGGATGAAGCGGAGGCGATTCTCAAGGCGGTGCCAATTCAGGATCGCGACGCCCATTACGAACAGTTGATGGCACAGCTGGAATTGCGCCGCCAGGCGGGTAAAGCCCCTGAAATTGAAGTGCTGGAGCAGCGCCTGAAAAATGACCCGGATAACCATGCGCTGGCCTGCCAGTTGGCGGTACAGCTCAGCGAGCACGGCCATCACAAAGATGCCCTGGAAAATTTGCTGGCGGTGCTTCGAGCGGATTTAAATTTTCAGGACGGCGGTGCAAAAAAAATCTTTTTGGATGTGTTGGCGGCACTCGGCAAGGGCGACCCCATGGCGGTCCAGTTTCAGCGCAAGTTTTTTACCCTGTTGCACTAACATATACTAACCGCGGGCATGTACTAACCGCGAGCATGTACTGACCGCGAGGGGTGACTGACGAATGTATAAACTCAGTTTTTATGTTCCAGCGAGCCACCTTGAGGCGGTCAAGGACGCGGTGTTTGTGGCGGGGGCTGGTAGCATTGGCGCCTATGATCGTTGTTGCTGGCAGACCGTCGGCCAGGGGCAGTTTCGACCCTTGCTGGACAGCCAGCCGTTTATCGGCGATTTAGATGTCGTGCAAACGGTGGCCGAGTACAAGGTGGAAATGGTTTGCGCCGATCACCTGATTGAGCAAGTCATAGCAGCGTTGCGACAGGCACATCCCTACGAAGAACCGGCCCTTGATCTGGTGCGCCTCGAGCCAATCCCGGCCCCGGAAAACTGATACTCCCCTTGATCTCGCGCAACTGTCGTGCAGGCGGTGGTTGAATTTGTCGTGCTTCACCCCAAAATCCCTAAACAGAACGTAGTGCGTCAAACACCGCTTAAGGAGCACTGTTATGCGCCAGGATCGTATTACTAATCAATTACAGGAAGCACTGGCCGATGCCCAGTCGCTGGCCATTGGCCGCGATCACACGGCCATTGAACCCGTGCACCTGATGGTGGCCCTGCTGCGTCAGCCCGGGGGCGCGGTGCGTCCCATGCTGGGCAAGGCCGGGTACGATTTGCCCAGTCTGGAGGGCGAGCTTGAGCGACTGCTGCAGGCGCAGGCACAAATCAAAAATCCCACTGGCGACATTGCCATTTCCCAGGCCCTGATGCGTCTGTTAAACCTTGCCGACAAACAGGCTCAAACTCAGGGCGATCAGTATATTGCCAGTGAATCCGTACTGTTGGCCGCGGCTGACGACAGTGGTGAACTGGGTAGCGCACTGCGCAAATTTGGCGACAAGAAGCGCTTGCAGCAGGTTGTCGCGCAGGTGCGTGGGGGTGAAGCGGTGAATACACCGGAGGCGGAAGGTAATCGCGAAGCCCTCGACAAATACACCGTGGATCTGACTGCACGTGCCGAGGCGGGCAAGCTCGACCCGGTGATCGGTCGCGATGACGAAATTCGCCGTACCATTCAGGTGCTGCAGCGGCGCACCAAGAATAATCCGGTGTTAATTGGCGAGCCGGGGGTGGGCAAGACCGCCATCGTGGAGGGGCTCGCGCAACGCATTATCAACGGCGAGGTGCCGGAGGGCCTGAAGGACAAACGCGTGTTATCCCTGGATATGGGTTCCCTGTTGGCCGGCGCGAAATTTCGCGGTGAATTTGAGGAGCGTCTCAAGGCCGTGCTCAATGAGCTGGGCAAGCAGGAGGGGCGGGTTATTTTGTTTATCGACGAGCTGCACACCATGGTTGGTGCGGGTAAAGCCGAGGGCGCCATGGATGCGGGCAATATGTTGAAGCCGGCCCTGGCGCGCGGCGAGTTGCACTGTGTCGGCGCTACGACCCTCGACGAGTATCGCCAGTATATTGAAAAGGACGCCGCACTGGAGCGTCGCTTTCAAAAAGTACTGGTGGACGAGCCGTCCGAAGAGGATACCGTGGCGATCTTGCGCGGTCTGAAGGAGCGCTACGAAATCCACCACCGGGTGGAAATCACTGACGCCGCAATTATCGCCGCCGCCAAGCTGTCCCAGCGCTACATCACCGATCGCCAGTTGCCGGACAAGGCGATTGATCTTATCGACGAAGCGGCCAGCCGTATTCGCATGGAAATTGATTCCAAGCCCGAGGAGATGGATCGCCTGGAGCGACGTCTGATTCAACTTAAGATGGAGAGAGAGGCGGTTAAAAAGGAAGAGGACGAAGCCTCTCGCAAACGTCTGGCCAAACTTGAGCAGGATATCGCGGTGATCGAAAAAGAGTTCGCCGATCTCGATGAAATATGGAAATCCGAGAAGGCGTCCCTGCAGGGCACCGCGCAGTTCAAGAGCGATCTGGAACAGGCACGCCTCGATATGGAGAGCGCGCGGCGCAGTGGAGACCTGGCGAAAATGTCCGAACTGCAATACGGCACCATTCCCCGGCTGGAGAGTCAGCTGGCAGCTGCCAGCGAGGCAGGTGCTCAGGTCAAACAGTTGTTGCGCAATAAAGTCACAGACGAAGAGATCGCCGAAGTGGTGTCCAAGTGGACCGGCATCCCGGTATCTAAAATGCTTGAGGGTGAGCGGGATAAATTATTGCGCATGGAGGACGCGCTGCACCTGCGGGTTAAGGGTCAGGACGAAGCGGTGATCGCCGTGGCCGACGCGGTGCGCCGCTCGCGAGCCGGACTGTCGGATCCGAATCGACCCAACGGTTCGTTCCTGTTTCTCGGTCCCACCGGCGTGGGCAAGACCGAACTATGTAAGGCGTTGGCCGAATTTTTGTTTGATAGCGATGAGGCCATGGTGCGCATCGATATGTCGGAATTTATGGAAAAACATTCCGTGGCACGCCTGATCGGCGCGCCGCCCGGCTACGTGGGCTACGAGGAAGGCGGCTATCTCACCGAGGCAGTGCGCCGCCGCCCGTATTCCGTATTGCTGCTGGACGAGGTGGAAAAAGCACATCCGGACGTATTCAATGTGCTGCTACAGGTGCTCGACGACGGACGTCTCACCGATGGCCAGGGCCGCACCGTGGATTTTCGCAATACCGTGATCGTGATGACCTCCAACCTGGGGTCGGACATTATTCAAAGTCTGGCGGGGGAAGAAAATTACGAGGCCATGAAGTCTGCGGTAATGGACGTGGTGGGTAGCCATTTTCGGCCCGAGTTTATTAACCGGGTTGATGAGGTGGTGGTGTTCCATCCCCTGGTGCGCGGCCAATTGCGCGGTATCGCCGAAATTCAGCTGGACTTGTTGCGTCGGCGTTTGGGGGAGCGGGAACTGGGCCTGACCTTAAGCGACGCGGCCATCGAAAAACTGTGCGATGCGGGTTTTGATCCGGTCTACGGTGCCAGACCCCTGAAACGGGCGATTCAGCAATTACTCGAAAATCCGCTGGCGCAAGCGGTGCTGGCCGGTGATTTCGCCCCAGGGGATACGGTCGTTGTGGCCCTGGAGAATGAGCGTCTGGTATTTACTACTACCCGTGACTAAGCTTATACCCGTGACTAAGCTTACGACGACCCTGCGGGCGCTGATGCTGGCTCGCAAGCCCGGACGATTGGCGCACGACTGGTTAGCGGCTTTAGTGAGAGGAGCGTAGATCAATGGTATTAACCCCTTCAATGATGATTCCTCTGGGTACCCGCGCTGCGGACTTTGCATTACTCGAACCACGCACGGGCAACACGCTATCGCTGGCACAGGTGCGCGGCACGGATGGGACTCTGGTGATGTTTATTTGCAACCATTGTCCGTTCGTCAAGCATCTCGAGGCAGGCCTGCAAAAATTGGGGGAAGATTTTAGCGGCACGGGCATTGGTATCGTCGCCATCAGCAGTAACGACGCGCAAGCCTACCCCGAGGACGGCCCCACCGAGATGGCGCGCAAGGCCTATCCGTTCCCCTATCTGTACGACCCGTCCCAGCAAACGGCCAGGGACTATGGGGCAGTTTGCACGCCGGATTTCTTTGTATTCGACAGGGATTTGGCCTGTGTGTATCGGGGCCAGTTCGACGACGCGAGACCGGGCAATAATAGCGCTGTCACTGGACGGGATATACGCGCTGCGCTGCAGAGTTTATTGGACGGAGTCGCTGTTGGCGGGGAACAAACGCCGAGCGTCGGATGCAATATCAAATGGCGCGGTGCGGCCAATTAATCTAACCCGGCCCTGAGCTGGCAGCGACGATGTTACGGTCGCGGCAGGTCGCGCTCGGTTTAATCGCAAAATGCCGCGATCTGCCGCTCCGAATCGGCGCGCCACTGGGCGTGTTCTTCCTCGGAAATGTAGCGATTTTCACCGGTTTTATTGTCCATCACCATAACCCGTGCGTGCACCTCGAGAGTCTCCATGTTACGTCTGGCAGCCGCGCAATTCTCGGCACGTTTGGCGGCAACCTGGGCGGCCTGTTCCGGCGTTTGTTCGCTTTTGGCTGAAGGGGGCGCGGTGTCGCCCGCAGTGGATTTGGCCTTGTCATCAGCTTTGACGCCTGTGGCAGCGGGGGCGGTTGGAGATTTACTTACCTGAACGGTTTCCGTTGCCTGGTCGGCCGGTTCCTGCAATGTGTAGTGGGTGACGCCGTCGGCATCCACCCACTTGTAATATTTTTCGCCAGCGAAGCAGGTCAGGGTAACGCTGGCGACGAGCAAACAGATGGCCAGTTTTGTGTTCATTGTGCAAAGCTCCCTCATTGTTGATTCACGCGGGCAGTTTTTGACGGCCAGTATACACTTTCGGTAGCAGGCACACTGTGCACCAGGTCGAGTTTCCGTCGCCAGCGTTGCGTCTGCATTGCGCTGCGCCGCACCGGCCGCAGGTGTCAGGGTACAACTGCCAGTGCGAAAACGCTACCGGCTGACAAAAGTCGCTGCGCCTGGCAAGGGTGCTGCGTTGGAACCGTGATTGTTGGTACAAATTGTTGGTACAAGCGGTTGACGAATAACGAGAAAATGGTACAGTAATGCCCCTGCGGGGAAAATTCTCCCCGTGCCGGGTGAGTCCCGGTTGCCAGGTGGGCGTAAACAGCGCTCGCTGGTCATCTAAAGCGCGGGCGTATCAACCAATACCCCGACAGCAGTTTGAACCCGATAACTGCCGTGTTGTCCTTAAACCACTTGTGATGTCACAGCGATCCGATGGCCGCGTCCACAGGGTGCAAGTTTCTGTGGCGACATAATGAGGGTTTGCAAGTGGAATATTTATCCGGTGGCGAAATTGTGGTGCGTGCTCTGCGCGACGCTGGCGTCACATACCTGTGGGGTTATCCCGGTGGTGCGGCGCTGCATATGTACGACGCGCTGTTCCGGCAAGATGACGTTAAACATATTCTAATGCGCCACGAGCAGGCGGCAGTGCACGCTGCCGACGGCTACGCGCGGGCGACCGGTGGCGTAGGCGCGGCACTGGTAACTTCCGGCCCCGGTGCCACCAATGCCATTACCGGTATCGCGACCGCCTATATGGATTCCATACCACTGGTGGTTATATCGGGTCAGGTCCCCCAGGAAAAAATTGGTGAGGACGCTTTTCAGGAGACCGATATGATCGGCATCTCCCGTCCGATCGTGAAGCACAGCTATCTGGTCAAGCGCGCGGAGGATATTGCGGAAACCATTGCCAAGGCATTCTATATCGCGGCCAGCGGGAGACCGGGCCCGGTGGTGGTGGATATACCCAAAGACGTTACGGATCCCAATCACAAGGTGGCGTACGCATTTCCGGAAAAAGTCAAAATTCGCTCCTACCAACCGACGACACGGGGTCATTCCGGGCAAATCAAGCGCGCTGCGCAAATGCTGCTCGAAGCAAAAAGGCCGATTATTTATAGCGGTGGTGGCGTAGTTCTGGGCAATGCTTCGCCGCAGTTAACCGTGCTTGCCAGAGCCCTGAACTATCCGGTAACAAACACGCTGATGGGCTTGGGAGGGTTTCCAGGTAGCGATCGGCAATGCCTCGGTATGCTGGGTATGCACGGCACCGTTGAAGCCAATATGGCGATGCACCATGCGGATGTGATTCTCGCCGTGGGCGCGCGCTTTGACGATCGGGTGACTAACACCCCGAACAAATTCTGTCCGGACGCGAAAATTATTCACATCGACGTGGATCCGACCTCCATCTCGAAAACAGTGCGGGTGGACATTCCCATCGTCGGCCCGTGCGACGTGGTGCTTGAAGACCTGTTGACGCAGGTGGCCGACCAGCTCGAACAGGTGGATCAGGATGAGCTGGCGACATGGTGGGGACAGATTGAGGAGTGGCGCAATCGCCATGGCCTGTACACCGAGGCTCGCCACGAGCCGAGTGGCGGCGACCTGATCAAGCCCCAGGATGCGATCAAGTTGCTCTACAAAGTTACTGAGGGCAATGCGTACGTGACGTCCGATGTGGGACAACACCAGATGTTTGCTGCCCAGTACTATCTGTTTGATAAACCCCGCCAATGGTTTAACTCGGGCGGGCTCGGCACTATGGGTTATGGGTTGCCGGCGGCAATGGGTGTGCAGATGGCGCATCCCGGCGCGGATGTGGCCTGTGTTACTGGCGAGGGCAGTATTCAGATGTGTATTCAGGAGTTGTCTGCCTGCACCCAGCACCAGTTGCCGATCAAGATTATTAACCTTAACAACCAGGCCCTGGGGATGGTGAAGCAGTGGCAGGATATGCAGTACGGGGGGCGTTACTCCCAGATTCTGTATGAAGATTCCCTGCCCGATTTTGTCAAACTCGCCGAAGCCTATGGGCATATTGGATTGCGTGTCGAACGTTACGAGGAGCTCGAGGATAAACTGCGGGAGTGCTTCAGTTACAAAGATCGGCTGGTATTTCTCGATATTTGTGTCGATCCCGAGGAGCATGTATATCCAATGCACGTGGCACCTGGATCGATGCGGGATATGTGGCTGAGCAAGGCGGAGCGAACCTGATGAGACACATTATTTCAGTACTGATGGAGAACGAGCCGGGCGCATTGTCCCGGGTGGTTGGGTTATTTTCCCAGCGTGGTTACAACATCGACACGCTGACCGTCGCGCCGACGGATGATAAAACATTGTCGCGCCTGACGTTGACCACCCATGGCAACGACCTGACCATTGAACAGATCACCAAACAGCTCAACAAACTGGTGGACGTGGTGAAGGTGATCGACCTGACCGACGGCACCCATATCGAGCGCGAATTGATGTTGCTGAAGGTCAAGGCGACCGGTTCCCAGCGCGCGGAAATCAAGCGCTGTGTAGATATCTTTCGTGGGCAGATCGTCGACGTTACCCCGGGCACTTACGTCGTTCAGATTTCTGGCAATAGTGATAAACTTGACGCTTTTATCGAGTCGATGGGTGACGCGGCCATTCTTGAAGTGGTGCGCTCCGGTGTTTCGGGTATTGCACGCGGTGAAAAATCTTTGCGCCTGTGATGTGCGCAACGGGTAATCAGGGTATTTCGTTAATTTAATCTCAACTCAGGTAGAAAATTATGCAAGTGTATTACGACAAAGATTGTGACCTCTCCATTGTGCGCGGCAAAAAAGTTGCCATTGTCGGGTACGGCTCCCAGGGACACGCTCACGCCCTGAATTTGCGCGATTCCGGCGTGGAAAATGTCGTCGTTGCACTGCGCAAGGGTTCCCCCTCCTGGGCCAAAGCCGAGGGCGCGGGACTCAAGGTGGCGGAGGTGGCGAGCGCGGTTGCCGGTGCGGATGTGGTGATGCTGCTGGCGCCCGACGAGCACCAGAAAAATATTTACTACAAGGACGTGGAACCGAATCTCAAGCAGGGGGCCGCTCTGGCATTTGCACACGGCTTCAATATCCATTTTCAGCTGATTGAGCCGCGAAAAGATCTCGATGTCATTATGATCGCCCCTAAAGGCCCGGGCCATACCGTACGTAGCACCTATACGGAAGGTGGCGGGGTGCCGTCCCTGATCGCCATCTATCAGGACGCCTCGGGTCAGGCGCGGGACATCGCGCTGTCTTACGCCTCTGCTAACGGTGGCGGGCGCTCGGGAATTATTGAAACGAATTTCCGCGAGGAAACCGAAACAGATTTGTTCGGCGAACAGGCGGTGTTGTGCGGGGGTGCCTCGGCGCTCGTGCAGGCCGGGTTTGAAACGTTGGTTGAAGCGGGCTACGCGCCGGAAATGGCGTACTTTGAATGTCTGCATGAACTGAAATTGATTGTCGATTTGATGTATCAGGGCGGTATTGCGGATATGCGTTACTCGATCTCCAATACGGCTGAGTATGGCGACTATGCCAGCGGTTCGCGCATTATTACCGACGAAACCAAAAAAGAAATGAAACGCGTACTGGAAGATATTCAGACCGGTAAATTCGCCCGCGAGTTTATTCTGGACAATCAGGCTGGCAACCCGGTATTGAAAGCCCGTCGTCGACACGCCCAGGAACATCAAATTGAGGAAGTGGGCGCCAAATTACGGGGCATGATGCCGTGGATCGGCAAAAACAAACTGATCGATAAAGCTCGTAACTGATCTTTGGTTCCCGTAACTGATCTATGTGGTTCGCGGGGGTAGGGGAAGTTGGTCGCCGGCTCACTACCCTCGTCGATAAGCGGGATACTTTGCTAAAGTGCCATCTGTAGCGTTGTCACCGACCGTTGTGGTCGAGGGGTAAAACAGGTATGCCGGATCAGGATTTTTCCAGGGACAGCGAATCACCCGCAACTGACGAGCTCGAAGACGGTAGTGTGTCCGCAGGCGAAAGCAGTGTAACCAGCCCGGTGGTACACCGTCGGCGGGGCATTTATCTACTACCGAACCTGCTGACTACCGGCGCGCTATTTGGTGGATTTTATGCCATTTTGTCGGCCATGAATGGCAAGTTTGAGGCCGCGGCTGTGGCTATCTTTGTGGCCATGTTGTTCGATGGACTCGACGGCACGGTGGCGCGTCTAACCAATACTCAAAGCGCGTTTGGCGTGCAGTACGACAGCCTGTCCGACATGGTTTCTTTCGGCGTAGCCCCCGCGGTGGTGGCATTTAGCTGGATGTTGTTTACCCTCGGCAAACTGGGATGGGCGGCCGCGTTCGTGTACGCCTCCTGTGCCGCACTACGACTGGCGCGGTTTAATATTCAGGTGGAGCAGGCCGATCCCAAATATTTCGTTGGGCTGGCAAGTCCGTCTGCGGCGGGTCTGGTGGCGGCCATGGTGTGGTGCGGCTACGATGCCGAGCCGACCCGCGTTCTGGCGTACACCGCCGCACTGGTTACCGCGCTGGCCGGCTTGCTGATGGTAACCAGTATCCATTACCGCAGCATCAAAGGTTTTGATCTCAAGGGGCGCGTGCCGTTTATCACCATTCTCTCGATAGTACTGGTGCTGGTGATCATCTCCATCGACCCGCCGCGGGTATTGCTGATAATGGGCTTGTTGTATACCGCTTCCGCCCCGGCCCAGTGGCTTTGGGAAAAAATTCGGCAGCGCCGCGAAGGCGCGCAATAAATCAGGGCTTGGCAGTGGTGATGAAATCTGGTTGAATGAGGTTTGTGACTCAATGACCACGACTGGATAACGACTGCACAATGTACCGCACGACAGCCATATCCCTTCCCCGCCGGCAACGCCTGTTGCCGATGCTGTCTGCTATTCGCCTGCTGGTGCTGCTGCCCTGAGGGGCATACAACCGATTCACCAAAATTTAAAATAGTTTTGCAAACACCCCTCTCACCGAGGAGAATCCGTATTAGTCTGATTCCGAGTCGCTCGGAGTCATCGGGAGAAATACCATGAACAAAGAACGGTTGATAATTTTCGACACTACCTTGCGCGACGGCGAACAAAGTCCGGGCGCTGCGATGACCAAAGAAGAAAAATTACGCATTGCCAAGGCGCTGGAAAAATTGCGGGTGGATGTTATCGAAGCGGGGTTTGCCACCTCCAGCCAGGGTGATTTTGAGGCGGTGAAAAGCATTGCCCAGACGATCAAGGACAGTATTGTGTGCAGTTTGGCGCGTACTACACATGCCGATATTGAGCGTGCAGCCGAGGCTTTGGCTGGCGCGAATGCCGCCCGCATACACACCTTTATCGCTACGTCGCCGATTCATATGAAATACAAATTGCAAATGACACCGGAACAGGTGCTGGAGCAGTCGATCGGTGCGGTCAAACTGGCGCGCAACTTTGTCGACGACGTGGAATTTTCCCTCGAGGATGGCAGTCGCTCCGAGTTTGATTTTATGTGTCGTGTGATTGAGGCGGTCATTAACGCCGGTGCGCGCACCATCAACGTGCCGGACACGGTCGGTTACGGCGAACCGGGTGAGTACGGCGCCATGATCGGTCGTCTTATCGCGGCGGTTCCCAATTCGGACAAAGCGATATTCTCAGTGCACTGTCACAACGACCTGGGTCTTGCGGTGGCGAATTCGTTATCGGCCGTGATGCACGGCGCGCGGCAGGTCGAATGTACGATCAATGGATTGGGAGAACGGGCTGGCAACGCGTCCCTCGAAGAAATCGTGATGGCGGTGCGCACACGCAAGGATGTCTACCCGGTGGAAACGGGCGTGGATACTACACAAATCGTATCTGTATCCCGTCTGGTCTCAACGATCACCGGTTTTCCGGTGCAACCGAACAAGGCTGTAGTTGGCGCCAATGCGTTTGCCCACGAATCCGGTATTCATCAGGACGGGGTGCTCAAGTACCGGGAAACCTACGAAATCATGAAGGCTCAGGATGTGGGCTGGAATACGAACCGTCTGGTGTTGGGTAAATTGTCTGGTCGCGCTGCGTTTGCGGCGCGTCTCGCCGAACTGGGCATTCCGTTTGACAACAAGGCGGACATGAACCGGGCGTTCATGCGTTTCAAGGAGCTCGCGGATAAGAAGCGCGAAATTTACGACGAAGATCTGCAGGCATTGGTAACGGAAGTGCAGATGGGTGAGGCCGAGGAAAATTACTCCCTCGTGTCACTGGACGTGTCCTCCAAAACCGGACGTGCCCCCCACGCGGAAATAACGTTGCGCACTCACGGCAACGATCACACCGTTGCGGCAGAAGGTGATGGCCCGGTAGATGCGGTATTTCGCGCCATTGAAAAAGTGGCGCAAAGTCACACCGAACTGAAACTGTATTCGGTGAACGCCATCACCACCGGTACCGATTCTCAGGGAGAAGTGACGGTCAGGCTGGAAAAGGGTGGCCGCATTGTCAACGGACAGGGCGCTGACACGGATATCATTGTGGCCAGTGCCAAAGCCTATTTAAACGCCCTGAACCTGATGGGTAATCCCGATCGCATGCACCCACAGCGGGACGGTGTGTAGCCGGTGACTGAGGGGCCTGTTGTGGATGTTCAACTGCGGGACTGGTACCTGGCGGCGCTAGGAGTGACGCCCTATCGCCGGCGGATCCCACAGGGTAGCGAACACGAATTGGGTGAGGATAACCCATTAGATTTTGTGGGTAGTGCGGTGGATAAGTTGGTAGCCTCGGCGCCGTCGGCAGTGGAAAGCGAGTCGGACGCTCCCCTGCCTGCTATAACCGCGGCAGAAAAATTCACGGCGACGGTAAAGGAGACGCGGCGCCGATCGACGGACGAGGGTGTCGAAGTTACAGGCGTTGCTGCTCCTGAAGAGTCTGCGGCGGCGGTATATCGTTCGCGTATTGCATGCTGGCAACCGGTGGCTGACGTGTTGGTATTGGGTGCCTGCGCGCCCGGGCAAATTCCGGAACCCTCTGAATTGGTGTTACTGGCCAATATTCTACGGGCCATCAAGCGTTTGCCCGGTGATTTACCCGTCGCGGAATTCCTCGACTGGCCGCCCACCCCGGGTGCCGCTGGAGATATCACCGGTGCGCGGATTAACCTCGCCATGTTCCTGGCGGGGCGCGCCAGGGTGCGACCGCTCCAGTGGGTGCTGGCAATGGGCGATGCGCTGACAGAGTTACTGGCTCCGGCACAGAATCTACCGGGAAATCGCGTATTACTCGAATGTGGCGCGACGGTCATTTTCACCCCAGGGCTGGCCGCGATGGCGGCCGAGCCGGCCTGCAAAGCCGAGACCTGGGCGGCCATTCGTTTTCTGGAAAACGGCTAAATCCTGCCGTGGACGACAACAGCGGCGATGTCGTCATCGTGCCGGCCGAACGCCATCACCTCGATAGTCTGTGCAAAATAGAATCCCAGGTTTCGCCGTTTGCATGGACTCGTGGCGAGTTTGAACAAAGCCTCGACGACCATCGCTGTTATGTGTTGCTGTGTAACAAAAAAGTACGCGGATACGTAATTTTTGTGCTGATACTGGACGAAGTGGAGTTATTAAATATTGCCGTCGCACCTAACTTTCAGGGCGAGGGGCTGGGTCGCGCATTACTGCATTTTTTGATCGAGGATGTTAAGGCTTTCGCAACAAAAATTTATCTCGAAGTTCGAGCCAGCAATGTTCCCGCGATTTCCCTGTACAAGCAGCACGGGTTCGAGCAAACCGGCGTGCGGCGCGCTTACTATCACGCCGCCCATGGGCGCGAAGATGCATTGCTGATGTGTCGCAATCTGGCACCTGGCAGGCCGTCCACGCCGTCGGTGTAGTTTGGTGTAGTTTTTGTTCTCGATCTTGATTTGTCCTCGACCTTGAATAGTACTCGTGTCAGATCGTCGGCGGCCATCGCCAGTTGTGCCCGGTTCGGGTCACCTTTACAATGAAATCATCCTAGAACGGATGGCGCAATAATAAAACAGGAGCACATTATGGATTGGTTATATTGGCACTGGCTGGTGCTGGGGTTGGGGCTGATCGTTATTGAAATTTTTTTACCCAGCTTCACTGTCGTCTGGTTCGGGCTTGGCGCCGTCGTCGTGGGTATTCTGCTCTGGATTTTCCCCGCTCTCGGCATCGGGTTACAGGTGCTGATGTGGACAGCCATATCCACTTTATTTGCCATTGCCTGGTTTCGGTATTTCAAACCGAAAATGATCGATAAAACAGTGGCCGGGTTATCCCGGGAAGGCGCTGTTGGCAGGGTCGGTCAGGTCATCAAGGCGCCTTTTCAGGGCGGTCGGGGCCGCGTGCGATTCAGTATACCCGTACTCGGCGAAGATGAATGGGAATTTATTTGCAAACAGGAAGGCATTAACGAGGGCGATCGGGTAGTGGTTACGGAATTTTCCGGAAACGCGCTGATCGTCGATAGACAGATTTAATTGACCTGGCTGATTAAATTAACCTGGCTGATTAATAAAGACGGCGCGTAATTCTGCGCGTAACGTGTTCAATCACATGGAGAACAATATGGACGGCACCATAGTTATTTTTGCACTTTTGGCCGTAGCGATTATCACTCTGTTCAAGGGCGTGCGGCAGGTGCCGCAGGGCTATAAATGGGTGGTGCAACGCCTTGGCAAGTTTCATGTAACTCTGGCTCCGGGCCTTAATTTTATTATTCCCTATGTGGATACGGTAGCCTACAAGGTCACTACAAAAGATATCGTGCTCGACATTCCTTCCCAGGAAGTTATCACCCTGGACAACGTGGTGATCATCGCCAATGCGGTGGCATACATTAATATTCTGTCGCCAGAAAAAGCGGTTTATGGAGTCGAAGATTACGAACTGGCGATTCGCACGCTGGTGCAAACATCCTTGCGTTCCATCGTTGGCGAAATGGCCCTCGACGCGGCCCTGTCCTCCCGCGACCAGATTAAGGCTAAATTGAAAGCATCTATCTCCGACGATATTTCCGATTGGGGTATTACCCTGAAAACTGTTGAGATTCAGGATATTAATCCGTCCATAACCATGCAAAAAGCCATGGAAGAGCAGGCTGCGGCCGAGCGTTTGCGTCGCGCGACTGTTACCCGCGCCGATGGTGAGAAATCCGCAGCTATTCTCGAGGCGGATGGTCGGCTGGAAGCATCCCGTCGCGACGCCGAAGCCAAAGTGGTCATTGCCCAGGCCACTAAAGAGGCCATTGAAAAAGTGACCGATGCCATTGGGCAGAACGAATTGCCGATTATGTATTTACTCGGGGAGCGCTACGTGGATTCAATTAAAACCATGGCCACCTCCCAAAACGCAAAAATTTTGGTGCTGCCAGCCGATATCCCGGCCGCAGTGCGGGGTATTATGAGTAATCTAAAATAACGGCTGGCTGGTTGCGGGTCGACAATGATACAGCCCGCTAAGGCAGCATGTTGGTTGTTTTTCAAATGGGTTCGCAATATTGAACTAAGTTAAGGATAGATTAAGGATAGGTTAAGGATTAGTGTCGCGGCTTGAAATCCGCAGGGAGTTGGAAAATAAATAAGAAAAATTCAGCGATACAGCGCAATCGTGTTCCCTCTGCATGGCGTTCGCACGGTCTGTGCCTGGTACTGATCGGTATCAGCTTATGAGATTACGGCGCCGATCAGTTTGACCCCTGTTTGGCGTGACCCCTGTGCGGGCGCATCGTTGAACAAATACCGACTTGGAATCCTCAGGACGGGTGTCCGCCCCAACGCTGGGGTGAGGCGCGGTACAGCGATGAGCCGGTCTCATCCCCCTTTGGTCCGCGCCCGCTGGTTTCCGAAAATTATCGTTATGATTTCCATCGCGGTATCGACGTCCCCACGGCCGTGGACTCGCCGATAGTCGCAGCGGCAGATGGTCAGGTGCGCATCGCAGGTAGCAATAGCGGCTACAGTGATCCCCTGGTCTAGTTGCGCTATTTTTGGCCCGTGCAACGGGCTGCACAAACGTGGGCTGTTATCACAGTAATTATATGCATCTGAGTAGCTGGGTGGTGGTTGCCGGAGAAGCAGTAGCAAAAGGCCAGTTGCTGGGTTATTCGGGTGTCGGCGCGCTGGTGGTGGAGGTTACCGTCACCGGTCCATGGGCCGATGTGGCGCGGGTCGAACCGACCCTGTACAACAGTCGCGGCAAGAATATTAGCCAGCCGGGCAATACCGCAGATGGCCGCGGCTATAACGTTCATCCATCCTGGTTCGATATGGATCTGTGGAATTTTCAATACAGCGATAAAGGCAGCGCGAATTTCCCCTGGGAAAGTTTCGGCGTCGAGGGGCAACTAATGTCCGTTTCATGACGCCCATGGCGCGAGTTACGACGCCGGTGTGTATATGGATGCACAGGCCGGACTGTTTTCAACAGGGGTTGTTTAACGGAGCAAAAGTGCGTCCGGACCTGTATCACGGCAGCTATTTTCTGAACCTGACCTTTCTGGAGCTGGTTGGCCCGGCCGGCTGTGTGGTGGCCACTGCTTATCCCCTGAATGCCATTGCGGTGAGTACTCGATTTGGCAACTGTAAAGCTCTGGATGGCGGCAAAGGCGATGGAAAGCCGGCGCAGGGAAGGCGTTAATGGTGAGTAGCGCGTCGGATGGATAGTTGACTGTCCTGGCCTGGCGATAAATCGCGGCAACCGAGACGCTGGAGCGACGAGTGTGCTCTGCGCGAGACCTGAACAGGTGCGGCTCTTTGCCGGTACGGCTATAATACGCACCGCCGTTGCAATCCCCTGTGTCGTATTTATGAGCTCGTATCAAAAAGCCCTGTCATTGCGTCGTACGTTCGCCATTATTTCCCACCCCGATGCCGGCAAGACCACCATCACTGAAAAGTTGTTGTTGCTCGGTCGCGCCATTCAGATCGGGGGCACGGTCAAGGGTCGCAAAAGTGATCGGCATGCGACGTCCGACTGGATGGCGATGGAAAAAGAGCGCGGCATTTCCGTTACCTCTTCGGTGATGCAGTTTCCCTATCGTGGGCGCACGGTTAATTTGCTGGACACCCCCGGTCACGGCGATTTTTCCGAAGACACCTACCGTACGCTGACGGCGGTCGACTCGGTGCTGATGGTGATTGACGCGGCCAAGGGTGTGGAGGAACGCACCATCAAATTGATGGAGGTGTGTCGTCTGCGCACCACACCGATTCTCAGTTTTATTAACAAGCTGGACCGGGAAACCCGCGATCCGGTCGATGTGCTGGACGAAATCGAAGCAGTTTTGAAAATATCTGCTGCGCCGGTCAACTGGCCCCTTGGCATGGGGAAGCGCCTTAAAGGCGTGTACGATTTTAGTACCGACACGGTGCATGTATACCGGCCCGGGCAGGGCAGTCGTATTCCCGACGATGAACAAATTAAAGGGCTGGATAGCGCAGCCGCCAGGGAGCTGCTGGGCAGCGATTACGACGAGATGGTGGCGCAAATAGAACTGGTCAGGGGTGCGACTCCCGAGTTCGACCTGGATGCCTATCTCGCGGGCGAGCAGACGCCGGTATTTTTTGGCACGGCGCTGGGTAATTTTGGCGTGCGCGAAATGCTCGACCATTTTGTCGAATGGGCACCTGCGCCACTGCCGCGTGCCACCAACGAACGGGAAGTGATGCCAGAAGAAACCAACTTTTCCGGTTTCGTGTTTAAAATTCAGGCCAACATGGACCCCAACCACCGGGATCGCATCGCGTTTTTGCGAATTTGTTCCGGAACCTACCGACGCGGAATGAAAATGCGCCACGTGCGCCTCGGCAAGGACGTGCGTATCGCAGACGCGGTGAGTTTTCTGGCGGGTGATCGGGAGCAGGTGGAGGAGGCCATTGCCGGGGACATCATCGGACTGCATAACCACGGTACGATTCAGATCGGCGATACCTTTACCGAGGGGGAGTCGCTGAAATTCACCGGTGTGCCACATTTTGCGCCAGAATTATTTCGTTTGATCAGATTGCGCGATCCGTTAAAGACCAAACAGCTGCGCAAGGGCTTGCAGCAGCTCTCGGAAGAGGGCTCGGTGCAGGTATTTTTCCCCCTCGCCAACAACAATGTACTGGTGGGTGCGGTCGGGCAGTTACAGTACGAAGTGGTCGCCTATCGCCTGCGGGAAGAATACGGTGTCGAAGCTATTTACGAACCGGTAAATATTTATTCGGCGCGCTGGGTAGCCTGTGACGACGAGCGCGTCATGGCGCAGTTTCACGGCAAGGCTGGCGATAATCTTGCACTGGATGGTGGTGGCCACCTGACCTATCTGGCGCCGACTCGGGTGAATCTTGGGCTTACCCAGGAACGCTACCCGCAGGTGATGTTTCGCGCCACGCGGGAACACTAGCCCAGGGGCGATTGCTCGCGCTGCCAAGAACTGGCAATCTTGACGCATAATAACGTCGCTGCTGGCTTGCCTATGATGTCCCTGCCTCATATTGCTCCGCACCATCGCCACTACCGCGCCCGTGTCGTGTGCCGCCTGGCGCGTATCGTTCTGAATCGTTGCGGCTGGCGTGTTACCGGTAACTTTCCAGAGCAGCGCTGCTTTATTATTGTTGCGGGTCCACACACCTCCAATTGGGATTTCGTGTATGGCATGCTAGCGGTGCTGGCTCTCGACGTACGTATTCACTGGTTGGGAAAAGATACTCTGTTTCGCACACCGCTAAAAACAGCGATGACCTGGCTCGGTGGAATTCCGGTCGATCGCGATAATCCCGCCGGTGTTACCGACGCTATTGCTGAAAAGCTGTGCAGTGCACAGACCATGGCGCTGGTCATAACGCCTGAAGGAACTCGCAGCAAAGTGGAAAAATGGAAAACCGGATTTCTGCGCATCGCCAGGGCTGCAAACTGCTTGTTACTCCCGGCGACCATCGATTTTGCGACCAAAACGATCGCGCTCCAGTCATTAATCGCTCCCAGTGAAGACGCCGACGCTGATATCGCCGGTATCCGCGGAATTTTTGCCAGCGTGACACCCCGCAACCTCGGTAATTTCTGAGGGCCAATCTGGTTTGCAGGGTTCGGGCGAGCTGTTATTCTGGGTAAGCCGTCGCTCCGTGCGCTCTGCGCGCAAAATTGATTTGGGACAGGATCATGCAAGTACCACGGATCACGCATATCGCGTTGCACGTTGAGGACCTCGATGCCTGTGTCGAGTTTTATCGCGAATTTTGCGCTATGGGTGTGGTTCATGCTCGCACTGCGGGAACACAGCGCATTGTGTGGCTGGCGGAACCGGGTCGAGAGGCGGATTTCATTTTCGTGGTCATGAACGGCGGCCAGAATTTGCAGTTGCCCGACCGGGATTATCGTCATTTTGGTTTCGCCCTCGACAGTCGTGAGGCGGTGGATAACATTGCCGCCAGGGGAGCATCCCGGGGCTGTCTGGTGTGGCCGCCGCGGGATGAACCCTTTCCGGTGGGTTACTACTGCGGTCTGCGAGACCCGAATGGTAATTTTGTTGAATTTAGTTATGGCCAACCCCTGGGGCCGGGTGCCGCGACCTTCACGACATTGCCCACTCCATCGTCCTGATAGAACCTTTTACCGGTATTGATCCACCACAAGCACAGCGAAAAAAAATCGCCACTCCCGGTCCGAATGCGCTACCTTAATGCTGTTGCAGAGTGCTTTCAGGTGGTTAATGGAATTTAAAGATTACTACGAAATTCTCGGTGTGGATCGCGCTGCGAGCCAGGACGATATTCGTCGGGCGTATCGCAAACTGGCGCGCAAATATCATCCGGATGTCAGCGTGGAGGACAATGCCGAACAACGCTTTAAAGAAGTTGGTGAAGCGTACGAGGTGCTCAAAGATCCTGAAAAGCGCGTTGCCTACGATCAGCTGGGTGCCAACTGGCGCGCTGGGCAGGATTTTCAGCCGCCGCCGGGGTGGGACACGGGTTTTGAATTTAGCGGTGCTGGTTTTGATACCGGCACGCAGGGCGCAGCTTACAGCGATTTTTTTGAAGGGCTATTCGGGGGTGCACAGTTTGCCGGTGGCCCCGGGGGATTTGGCGGCCGCGCGTCGCGAGCGGGTCGCGGACAGGATCATCACGCTCGGATCGCCATTGATCTGGAAGACGCGTATCGTGGTGCGACGCGGGCTATAACCTTGCGTACAGCGCAGCTGGATGAACAGGGTCGAGTGCATGTCAGGCCACGCACACTGAATGTAAAAATACCGGTGGGCGTCAGGCAGGGGCAGCATATCCGTCTGTCCGGTCAGGGCGAACTGGGTCGCGACGGAGTGGCCGGGGATCTGTATCTCGAGGTCGCCTTTAATCCCCACAGCCTGTATCGGGTGGATGGCCACGATGTGTATCTGGATTTACCCGTCGCGCCCTGGGAGGCCGCCCTCGGGGCGGCCGTCAAGGTGCCCCTGCCGATGGGTGCGGTTGAAATGAAAATTCCACCGGGCTCCGCCAGCGGTAAAAAACTGCGTTTAAAGGGCAAAGGCATTCCGTCCCGGCCGCCCGGAGATTTTTACGTGGTGTTGCAGTTGGTGCTGCCGCCGACAACCACGGATAAAGCGCGCGAGCTGTATCGCGCGCTGCAACAGGAAACGAACTTTAACCCACGTAAAACTTGGGGGGGTGCCGGGTGAACGAGAACGAAGTGGATACCGTTTCTGGCATTATCCTGGAGGCGAGCGCATCCCTGTCCGTGGATCAACTACAGCAGGCCTGTGCGGTGGAATTGGCCTTTGTGGTAGAGCTGGTCGAGGAAGGCGTACTGGAGTTGCAAGCAGCGGATGCCAACGTGGCGCAGACGCAACCTCCTGAAAACTGGTGTTTCTCCGTAGAATGTGTGCAACGCTTGCGCACCGCGCGTCGACTGCAACAGGATCTGGAAATTAATACCGCCGGCGTTGCGGTGATTCTCGATCTGCTGGATCAGGTGCGTGCCCTTGAACGTAAACTGACTCAACGAGCACGCTCTTGACTCGCAACGATCACCACCGCAAGGGGCGAGTTAAATTCGCGGCATAAGTTTGGAGCGCAGCACAACCAGGTACCTGTGCGGGGTTCCCGGTTGCCCGCCTCACACTAACTATCCAGTCGCTCGATAATGGTCGCATTGGCGGTGCCGCCGCCTTCGCAGATGGCGAGTAATCCATAGCGCAATTTGCGTCGCTCCAACTCGTTTAACAACGTGGTCATCAACTTTGCGCCGGTGCAGCCGAGGGGGTGGCCGTTGGCCTGCGCGCCGCCGTTGACGTTGAGCTTGTTCATATCGGCACCCACCGCCTTGGCCCACGCCAGGGGCACGGGGCCAAACGCTTCGTTCACCTCATACAGATCGATATCGTCAATCGTCAGGCCGGTACGCTCCAGCACTTTCAGGGTAGCGGGTATGGGACCTTCGAGCATAATTACCGGGTCGGAGCCGACTACGGCGAGACCGTGGATGCGCGCCCGGGGTTTGAGGCCATATTTTTTCACAGCCTGTTCATTGGCAATCATGACCGCCGCCGAACCGTCGCTGATCTGGCTGGCACTACCGGGGGTGACCATGCCGCCTGCGGCCATGGGTAGCAAGCCACGCATGGCTTCGATGGTCGCGTTGCCGCGAATGCCTTCGTCTTCATCGTGGATAAACGCCGAGCCATCGGCCAACGTTAGCTCAATGGGCAGGATTTCCTGGCGAAACTTGCCGGACTTGGTGGCAGCAGCAGCTTTGATATGACTTTGGTAACCGAACTGATCGAGCTCTTCGCGGGTGAGATTATATTTTTTGGCGAGCAGTTCGGCACCGCTGAACTGGCTGAACTCGATGCCCGGATAACGCTCTTCCAGACGCTGTCCTTTCGGTTTGCCGCGCCCTTTGTCGAGGCCGTCCAGCACGTTGGAAAACATCGGCACCGTACTCATGGACTCGACGCCACCGGCGATGACGACGTCTTGCGTACCGGACATGACCGCCTGCGCGGCAAAGTGAATCGCCTGCTGGGCGGATCCACACTGGCGGTCGATGGTAACGCCGGGCACGCTCTCGCCCAGTTTCGACGACAGCGCCACATTGCGCGCGATGTTGCCAGCCTGCGCGCTGTTCTGCGAGACACAGCCAAAAATCACGTCGTCGACGGCCTGTGGATCGATGCCGACCTGATCGATCAATCCGTCGATCACCATAGCCCCGAGATCAATGGGGTGAATGGTGCTCAGGCGCCCCCCTTTTTTTCCGGTGGCGGTGCGCAGTGCGCCGACAATATAGGCTTCGGCCATGACATAGTCCTCTGTTAAGTATTGGGCGGGTGACGCTGGTGAGACCGTCAGGTGTTGGCCAGCATGTTGTGCAACGCGCGGTGCATTGCCAGATTTAGATACTTGCTACCAGTGAGATAGCCTCGGTAGCGCGAGGCAGTATTAAAACCCAAAATACCGTCGTGAATCAATTTAACTTAACGGGCGTAGTGCCCCAGGCAATCGCTAAACAGGTCGACGTGAGCGCCTGGCATCGTTGGTCAGGAGGCAATATGCAATTGGTTGCGGCCGCCGTTCTTGGCCCGGTATAGCGCCTTGTCCGCGGCGTCCATAACCACCTGGAAATTGTCGTCCCGTTGCACGTTGTCCGCCAGGCCGATGCTGATCGAGACTCGCACCCGATTGCTGCGTCGGGTCGCGCCGCGTTTGCGCTGACCGGCCTTTTGCTCGCGGGGACGCAATTTGTGGTCGCGAATCACCATTTCATAGTTGTGAATATCGGTGCGCAAAGTGTCCAGCTCAGCGGCCACTTCGTCACTGCTTTTACCGTTAAACAACAGGCAAAATTCTTCCCCGCCGTAGCGGTAAGCGCGCCCGCCTCCTTTCACCCGCCCCAGGATGGCGGCAACTATTTTTAGTACCTGGTCCCCCAGATCGTGGCCATAGGTGTCGTTAATTTTTTTAAAGTAGTCGATATCGATCATAGCTACTGAATAGATTGGTGCCACGGATTTGGCGGCACGTTGTAACGCCCTGCGATTTTCCAGTGTGGTTAGTTCATCTCGGTAGGCCAGATTCAACAGGGTGTAGACCTGGGTGGCGAACAACAGCAGTCCAATACTCGAAAATAGTGTTGCGGACAACTGTGGCAGATGAAACCAGGCAAACGTGGCAAACAGCAACAGGGAGCAGCCGAGCAGGCTGACCTCGGTACTGCTGTCACGGGTGATTACCGTGATCAGACCACCTGCAAACGCCACCACAAACAGCCAGCCAGCGGTGGAAGATAGTTTCAGTGCAAAAAAATTGTTGGCGCTAAACTCCATGGTCTGTTGCGCAAACCACGCTGGTTGCCACTCGATCAGACGACCTGCAACCAGGAGTAGCAGTGGCCCAAGGGCGATGCCGAACAGGCTGAGAGGATGACGCAGCCCCAACTCGGGCAGGGCATGTAGTGTCATCAGAAGCAGTGGCACGGCCAGGGATAGTGCGACAAATATTTGTCGGGCGGGTTGTTTTTCGATACTGGTTTGCAGGTACTGCTGAATCACCCAGTACGTCAGCAGCATACTGATTGTCAGGGCAGTTTCGCGCGCCTGATTGGCGAGCAGTGCCAGTATTGCCCCCAGCCCGAGGAGAATATATGGCATCTGCGGTAGCAGCGCGAGTTGGTTGGCGCTCAAGTTCGCGGTCTGCCAGTATAAAACAAGGGCGAACAACAGGCATAATACCAACGCCAGTCCGCGGTGTAGTGGCTGCAATTTGTTGCCTTAGATAAGGTCGAGGACTGTTAAGTATCGCTTTTTTTTGCTACTAGGGGCAAATGCACCGCCCCTGTGCGCACTGCGAAGGAAAGTGCGGCGCGGTCAATTTTGGAATTTCTGGAGAGCACGACTGCCATGGGTGATATTTTGCCATTCCGCCAACGGCGAGCTCAGGATAAAACTACGGGCCTGTGCCGTCACGGTTTTCATCGCTGGAAAATTTTTAACGATAAGCAGTTTGACGTGCAGCGTGGCAAATTGGTGACCGTGCACCGTTGCGAGCGCTGCGGCGCAGAAAAAGTAATACTTGCCTGATTATTTTTTACGCGGGAATGGCGTCGGTGAAAATACCCGGTGCTGCCTGCATAAAGCGATATTAGTTGCGAGCCGACGTACGCCAAAACCACCCTTTCAGGAAAAGCATTATGCCGTATCCCGTTTGTGACGCACTGATCTTACCCCAGGGCAAACTGGACGTGCTGTCCCGCGCGGAAGTTAGCAAATTACTCGATACCAGTCAGGGTGGGCTCTACACCCTGTTTCGCAACTGCGCGCTGGCAGTACTCAATTGTGGCAGCGTACTGGACGATGGCAAGGAGCTGTTGGAGCGTTATGCCACCTTTGAGATTGAGGTGTTGCAGGAAGAGAGAGGTCTACAACTGGCACTAACCGCCGCGCCCGCCGAGGCTTTTGTCGATGGCGAAATGATTCGGGGTATATCCGAACACCTGTTTGCGGTGCTGCGCGACCTGCTCTACGTCGGCGTCGAAATCGACGAAGACCCACGTTTTGATCTGTCTACATCCGGCGGTATTACCAATGCCGTGTTCCACATTCTGCGCAACGCCAATGCCATGCGCCCGCTGGACAACCCCGGCCTGGCGGTGTGTTGGGGCGGACATTCTATCAGTCGTGAGGAGTACGACTACTCCAAGAAGGTCGGTTACGAAATGGGTTTGCGCGGACTGAATATCTGTACTGGTTGTGGTCCGGGGGCCATGAAAGGTCCGATGAAAGGTGCCGCCATTGGTCATGCCAAACAGCGCATCAGCACGGGCCGCTATCTGGGTATCTCCGAACCGGGAATTATTGCGGCCGAATCGCCCAACCCGATCGTCAACGATCTGATTATCATGCCGGATATCGAAAAGCGTCTCGAAGCGTTCGTGCGTCTCGGGCACGCGGTGGTGGTGTTCCCGGGAGGCGTTGGTACCGCCGAAGAAATTCTTTATATTCTGGGCGTGTTACTGCACCCTGCTAACGCCGCATTGCCGTTCCCGCTGGTGTTTACCGGGCCGGCATCGAGCCGCGCGTATTTCGAGCAGATTGATTATTTCATTGGCGCCACCCTGGGGACAGAGGCGCAAAATCACTATCAGATCATTGTCGATGACGCGGTGGCCGTGGCGCGTGCGGTACAGGTTGGGACAGAGCGGGTACGGGTTTATCGCAGGCAACACGGTGACGCCTATTACTTTAACTGGTCGTTGCAAGTCGATCAGCAGTTCCAGATGCCGTTTATTCCGAGTCACGACAATATGCGTTCGCTGGCGCTGACCCGAGATCAGGAGAGCCATTTGCTGGCGGCCAATTTGCGCCGCGCGTTTTCCGGCGTCGTGGCCGGTAATGTTAAAGAGGAGGGGATTCGCGCCATCGACCAGCATGGTCCTTTTGCCATTCACGGCGATGTGGACATTATGACGGCGATGGACGAATTGCTGGCCTCGTTTGTCGCGCAACAGCGCATGAAGTTACCCGGTAAGGTGTATCAGCCCTGTTACCAGATAATGCGTTGACGACCATCACCCGGTTGCCACCACGGCATCGAGACTGATTTCATGGGCACTATGTATCGCTCCTTGCGCCGCTCGTTGCTCGGATTGCCGAAGAGCGTGTGGGCGTTGGGGTTGGTGTCGTTGTTCATGGATATGTCATCGGAACTGGTGCATAGCCTGTTACCGGTGTTTATGGGCACGGTACTTGGTGCCAGCATGGTTACCATCGGCCTGATCGAGGGCATCGCCGAAGGTGTCGGCACTATCACCAAAGTGTTGTCCGGCGCCTGCAGCGACTTTATACGCCGTCGGAAATTATTGCTGGTAATCGGCTATGGTCTGGCGGCACTCAGTAAACCGTTGTTCCCCCTCGCCAGCGCGATTGGCTGGGTTTTTGCTGCGCGCTGTGTCGACCGTATTGGCAAAGGCATTCGCGGCGCGCCGCGCGACGCACTGATTGCGGATATCACACCCACGACATCCCGCGGTGCCGCCTATGGTTTGCGCCAGGCGCTGGATTCTGTAGGGGCGTTTCTGGGCCCGCTATTGGCGTTGGTGTTTATGGCGCTTCTGGCGAACGATATCACCGCCGTACTGTGGATCGCAGTGGTGCCAGCGTTGATCGCCGTTGCGCTGTTGAGCGCGGTGCGCGAACCGCAAACGCTACAGTCCGTGAGGGCGTCCGGGCAGCGCCTGAAGATGGCCGCGCTGTGGCGCTTGCCCAGGGATCTGTGGTTGGTGGTGCTGCTCGGCAGTGTGTTCAGCCTGGCGCGCTTTAGCGAGGCGTTCCTGGTGTTGCGCGCTGTGGATGTCGGCCTCACCGTCGGTCTGGTGCCGTTGATTATGATCGTGATGAATGTCGCCTACGCGCTGACGGCCTATCCGGCGGGGCATGCCGCCGATCGCGGTCATCAGCGGGCCTTGCTGTTAGCGGGCCTGGCAATGCTGATTGCTGCCGATCTGGTATTGGCTAACGCGCGGGCTGTGAGCGCAGTGTTTGCAGGCACGGCGCTGTGGGGCGTGCATATGGGATTGACTCAGGGTTTGTTGGCACAGCTGGTCGCCGCCCACGCGCCAGACGCTCAGCGCGGCACCGCGTTTGGCGTTTTTAATTTGTGTACCGGCGTGATGCTGATTGTGGCCAGCGTGATGGCGGGACTGCTGTGGGACAATTTTGGCGCCGCGGCAACCTTTGCGGTGGCGGGCGGGTGCGCTTTTGTGGTGGCCATCATGGTGCTGGTCTATCGGCCCGTCTGGCAAACATCGGGGTTTGCCAAACGGGAATAGCCGCTGTTCAGGATGGCGCGCTCACCCCGGTCGGGCTGCGGGCCGCAATGTAATTGCCGATCGCCTGGATTGCCTGTTTGCCCTCGGGAATCATCATCGCCATCAAATGCCATACATGCATCATGCCGTTCCACACTTCCAGGGTGACTTCGACCCCGGCCGCTTTGGCCCGGTCGTTGAGATTGCGGCTGTCGTCCAGCAGCACTTCTTCGCTACCCACCTGAAGCAATAGCGGTGGTAGTCCGGATAGGTCGGCGAACAGCGGTGATGCGAGGGTCGCTTTGGGGTCCTGTCCGGCCAGATACTGATCGCGCATCCAGCGCAGAGCATCCGGGGTTACTAACGGATCGTCCGCGGCCTTACTGATCATGGTGCCGCTTTCCAGCGTCAGGTCGACCCAGGGCGACAGGCAGATACCTGCAGCTGGCAGCGGTAAACCCGCCTGTTTGATGGACAGCAGGGTGGCGATGGTCAGTCCGCCCCCGGCGGAATCACCAGCAATAAACAGACTTTGCGCTGCACAACCTTCCTGTAGCAGGCCGCGATAGGCCGCCAGCGCATCGTCCACCGCAGCGGGGAATGGGTGTTCCGGGCCGAGACGGTAATCGAGTATCAGTGCGCGGGCCTGGGCCGCGTCCGCGATAGCTGACACCATATCCCGATGACTGGCGGGTGAACCGATAACGTAACCACCACCGTGTAGATACAGAATCGTTCGGTTTGCGGTATGCACGGCGGGTTCCGCCCATTCGCCCTTGACGCCGCCCACCAGCGCGGCCGCGCCCGGCTTACGCCGCGCTGTTAATTTCGACATTTTTTCCAGGGTGGCGCGCTCTTCGTCTACCGAGCCGCTGGCACCCAGTTTACGTTTCAACGTCAGACGTGTGATCCCGGCGGCGATCTTGCTTCTAATACTGGCCATACAGCTTACCCCTGTGTACGAATTTTTATGGAATACTGGTGGCCGGAAGTGTGCAACAAAGTATCGCAGCCTGCAATTGACAGATGCAATCGGTGAACGCAGTAAGATGAGTGGACTGCGTGGGAGAAACATTTTCATGGGACAACGGCGTCGGTACATACTATTTGGGCGCGTCCTATTGGGGCGGGTCGTTGCGATCGTTGCGCTGTTGGCGCACGGCGGCGCGTACGGGTCATCCTGTTTTGTGATGGCAGAGAACTATTACGAGCAGATCTATTGTGAAATTCGCGCCCTGGGTCGCGGCGATGAGTTACCGCAGTTCATTGATTTTCGCAACAACGATGCGGTGACTCAGGCGCTGTTGTTAAAACGCCCAGCTGCCCGTCTGGGGATTATGGTGGCGGAGCCTGAAGTTCTAATCACGCCAACCAAGGTGGAGCGCGCGGTACGCGACGCAGTGGCCCATCCTTCCCACCCAGTAGCGCAGCCGATGCCGATATCCGGTGCGCTTGCTGCATGCACCCGCGACGGCCACAGCATTCGCTGTGCAGCCGCGCACTATCAGCTGGTGGGCAATCGCGCCAATCGCCATCTGGCAGCGGATGCCCTGAATCCTGAGCAGCGTCTAAATCTAACCCAATTCGCAGGCAGTGCTAACCCCAATGCCTTGGCGCAGTATCTGCAAGACAGCTACGCGCGCTATCTGGAAAAAATGTTGGCAATTGGTTTGGGCGCGGTGACCCTGAGCTACCACAAGTTTCAGTTTATCTATCATGATGTGACCGCCAGGGGCGCTGATTTTAGTGCGCGTTTCGAAACGATGTACAGGTTTCTTAAACGTGACAAACAAAGTATGGATGTTGCAGGGGCTACACCCGATCCCGGTGCGACGCCACTGGCGGCGTGCGAGTTGTTTGCGGCGCGGATCATTGCCTGCGATGGGGGCAACAGAAACTTCCTGTTCGTCAAAACCGGTGCTATGGGGGAAGCGGTCGTGCCGGAAGCGGTCGTGCGGGAAGAGGGTGTGCGATAAGACTATTGTGGATTAACGGAGGGTTACCAATGGAATTACCGGCGAGCGGCGGCTGCCTGTGCGGTGCTGTCAGATATCAGGTTACTGCCGAGCCCTTCGGCCACATCAACTGCCATTGTCGGGCTTGTCGCATGGCGACGGGGGGTGCTTTTGTGGGTGCCCTGGCGGTGCCAGTAGACGCTCTGACGGTTACCGGTGACTACCGCGAATATGCCTGCGCAGGGGATAGCGGTAACCGGGTACACCGCGCATTTTGCAGCCGCTGCGGAAGTACACTGCTGGCGCGCACTACCCGTATTCCCGCCATGCGCCTGGTCTTCGCCGCCACCCTCGATAATCCAGAGCAGTTCACGCCCGAGGTTAATTGTTGGGTAGCGGCGGCGCTGCCCTGGGTGCCGCTGGACGCCAGTTTGCCAGCCTTCAAAGGCGACCCGCCGGGGGCTCTTGCGGGTCGACGCAAACCAGTTTGACCTCAGGTGTGCTGGTTAAACTGCGCCGCACGCTGTGGCAAATCTCAGTGCGATACACCCGTCTAAGTGCGATCGTCTAAGTGCGATACCCTCGTCTAAGTGCAATACCCTCGCGGCGCGCGATTTTAGAAAAACGCCTGAATACCGGTCTGTGCGCGACCCAGTATCAGTGCGTGAATATCGGCGGTGCCCTCGTAGGTGTTGACCACTTCCAGATTGAGCATATGACGCATCACCGGGTATTCGTCCGAGATGCCGTTGCCACCGAGCATATCCCGCGCCTGCCGGGCGATGTCGAGCGCTTTGACGCAATTGTTGCGTTTCATCATGGAAATTAATTCCGGGGCGAGCAGCCCCTGATCTTTCAAACGCGCGGCAGTGAGGGAGCCGAGTAGACCGAGATTGATGTCGGTTTGCATATTGGCCAGTTTCATCTGAATCAGCTGGTTGGCAGCCAGCGGGCGGCCGAACTGCTGTCGATCCAGGGTGTATTGCAACGCGGTGCGCCAGCAGGTTTCCGCGGCCCCTAACGCGCCGAAGGAAATTCCCAGGCGGGCGCTGTTGAGGCAGCCGAATGGCCCCGCCAAGCCCTTCACGTTGGGTAACAATTGCTCCTCGGTGACAAACACATCCTCCATCACGATTTCACCGGTGATGGAGGCGCGCAATGCCAGTTTGCCGGAAATTTTCGGCGCCGATAATCCGGCCATACCTTTTTCGAGGACAAAGCCGCGAATAATACCGTCGTCGGTTTTTGCCCAGACCACAAAGACATCGGCGATCGGCGAATTGCTGATCCACATTTTGGTGCCAGTGAGACGATAGCCGCCGGAGACCGTGCGCGCCCTGGTTTTCATGCCGCCAGGATCGGAGCCGTGATCCGGTTCGGTCAGCCCGAAACAACCGACCCATTCGCCACTTGCCAGAAGGGGTAAATATTTTTCTCGTTGTTGTTCCGTGCCGTAGGTGTAAATCGGGTACATCACCAGGCTCGACTGCACGCTCATCATAGAGCGATAACCGGAATCCACCCGTTCGATTTCCCGGGCAATCAAACCGTAGCTCACATAATTGGTGGCGGAACAGCCATAACCGTGCAGGGTTGGGCCGAGTAATCCCAGCGCACCCATTTCGCGAAAAATATCGCGGTCCGTGTGTTCGTCGCGAAACGCCTGCTGCACACGCGGCAGTAGTTTTTCCTGGGCATACTGGTGGGTGGTGGCTGCGATCAGGCGCTCTTCATCGGTCAGCTGTTCGTTGATTAAAAAAGGGTCTTCCCAATTGAATTTCGCCCAATCGCCAGCCATCGCTGTCTCCCGAATACGCGCCGTAGCAGTGAAATAAATATATAACGGCGCGCACTATAACGCTTACCTGCGACGATGCAAAATAGCGCGGCGTGTCACACTGCGCTTGCGCCGCTCCCTGTACCCTGCCAATATATTTTGCGCTTGCCTTTTTGCAACTGCCTTTTTGCACTAGCCTGTGGATAGACACCATGACCCGTCCCGCCGAAGCCGTAATCAACGTGGGGAATTTCCGCAGTAATTTTCTGGTGGCCAAGCGCTATGCCGGGTCGGCTCGGGTTATGGCGGTGGTCAAGGCCAACGGGTACGGTCACGGCGCACCGATTCTGGCGGCATCCATACCGGAAGCCGATGCGTTTGGGGTGGCCAGTCTCGAAGAGGCGCTGGCGCTGCGTAAAACCGGTGTGCGTCAACCGATTGTCCTGCTGTCTGGATTTTTTGCGGACGCGGAACTCAGCGAAATTTCGTCTCATCATTTTGAAATCGTAGTGCATAGCGAACAGCAGGTGGAGAGCCTGCTGAAAACCCGTTTACCTTCGCCACTGAAAGTGTGGTTAAAACTCGACACCGGCATGCATCGACTGGGGCTTAGCCCGGCAAAATTTGCCGCACAATATTTACGCCTGAATACCTCAAAAAATGTCAGCACGATTCGTCTGCTCAGCCATTTTGCGAGTGCGGATACTCCCACGGACAAATTTAACAAACAGCAGGTCGATCTTTTTTACAGCACCGTCCTCGGTCTCAAGGGGGAGATCAGTCTGGCTAACTCTGCGGCGTTGATTTCCATGACAGTTTCCCGCGCCGACTGGGTGCGGCCGGGAATTATGTTGTACGGGGCCAGCCCGTTCGCCGAGGAACACCCGGTTGCAGATCGTCTGCTGCCGGTGATGACACTCAAATCCCGAGTAGTCGCAATTCGCGACGTCCCGGTTGGGGAATCGGTAGGCTACGCTCATATCTGGGCGGCAGAACGTCCCTCCATTATCGGTACGGTGGCGATCGGCTACGCCGATGGGTATCCGCGCCACGCGCCGAGCGGCACGCCAGTACTGGTGAACGGTCGGCACGTGCCGCTGGTAGGCCGCGTTTCCATGGATTTGATTTCCGTCGATCTGACGAATAGCCCGACCGCGCAGGTGGGTGACGAAGTGGTGTTGTGGGGCGAGGGTCTGCCAGCCTGGGAGCTGGCCGACTGGGCGGACACTATTGCCTACCAGTTATTTACCGGGGTAACCCGCAGAGTGGCATTTCGCTACGAAAAATCCTGAATCGCTGGCGTTATTTCAGACGCTTGAGCAGCAGGCTGTCGATACGATTTTCCGCAAGAATGGTGCGCGCACCAGCCAGGTTAGTGTTGGAATCAAACGGCCCCACCAGCACTCGATACCAGGTTTCGCCAGGGCGCGTATTGGCCGCCTCCACAGTAGCCGTGAGATTCAACATCAATAATTGCGCGCGCAGGCTGTCCGCATCGGCAAGTTGTTTGAACGAACCGGTTTGCAATAAAAATACATACTCCTCGGCAGTCGGCAATGCCGGTTGTTGTGTCGCGGCCACTTCGGGGACAATGACTTCGGAGTCCCGCAGCAGGGTATAAAAATCAAAACGCGGTTTTTGATCGTCCTGTGCCGCATCGCGGGTGCTGGAAAGGAGCGCGCCCGGCGTCATGCCCTCCGGCAGTTCGCGGGTGTTAAACAGTGTTGTGGCGACCACACCAATAGCGATGCCGGCCACTAGCCACAGCCATCCGGGGGCAGTTTTAGGATTCGATCGGGGGCGCATATTGTGACGTACTCGCGTTGGTTTTTGCACGGGTTTGGCGTAGTCTCGGGGCATGTCCTGCTCGTTATCAGACGGTGCGGGCATTCTCTGCGGGCATTCTCTGCGAGCATTGTATGCGCTGGCGTTCGAGATCGCCAGCCAACTGTCCGCCGAAGTCCGGGACCGCGCCTCCACGAAGTCTTCGTTTGCAGCGCCGGGCACGTATTTGTTCTACAACATATCCTGTGGATCGACGTCGACGGACCAGCGCGCTTTGCGCGCGCCGGGTTGTTGTTCCAAGTGGGTGGCCAACCCGGTTAGCAAGCGTTGTAATTCGCCGCGGTCGTCGTTGCCGATGACAAATTGAAAGCGGTAGCGGCCGCGCTGTTTTTCCAGTGGTGCTGGCCAGGGTCCGCTGTACTGTCGTGACTCTCCAGCTGGTAACTGCTGCTCGCAATAGCGACGACACACGTGCAATAAATTTAACGCGTCCTCGGGTTGGTGAGCCTCGGCGCGCAGTAGCGCCATGTTGCGCAGCGGCGGAAGTTTGGCGGCACTGCGCTGCGCCATCAGCATCGCCGCGAAAGCGGGATAGCCACTTTGCGTCAGCGCGGCAATCAAGGGATGTTCGCAGTGATGACTTTGCAGGATCACTGTGCCCGGTCGGTCGCCGCGCCCGGCGCGCCCCGCAACCTGAATAATCAGCTGTCCCATGCGCTCCGTCGCGCGAAAATCCGCGCTAAACAGCCCGCTGTCCGCATCCAGAATAGCCACCAGAGTAACGCCCGGAAAGTGGTGGCCCTTGGCGAGAATTTGGGTGCCCACCAAAATACAGGGCGCGCCGCTATTGACCTGTTCGGCAAGGGAGCTCATCGCCTGTTTGGCGCGCGTGGAATCCCGATCCACGCGCAGTACCGGCACATCGGGAAACAAGGCGCTTAAGCTCTCCTCGCTGCGCTGCGTGCCCTGTCCGAGGCACAACAGCTGGGGGCTGTGACAGGTCGGACATTGATTGGGAATAGGTTCCCGATGCTCGCAGTGATGGCACAGTAAAGCGCGCTGGCTGCGATGTACCGTAAGCCGCACATCGCAGCGCGTGCAGCAGGCCGTCCAGCCACAATCGTGGCACATCAGGGTCGGTGCAAAGCCGCGTCGGTTGAGAAACACCAGTACTTGATTGCCCGCTTTTAATTCCCTTCCAATCGCGGCAATGAGCGGGGCGGTGAAACCAGTTTGCAAGGGTGCGCGGCGCAGATCCAGCAACTGCCAGGTTGGCAGGCGCGCGCCGCCGGGGCGCCCGCGCAGGCGCAATTGGGTGTACCTGCCCAGATGACAATTGTGCAGACTTTCGAGGGACGGCGTCGCCGTGCCCAGCACCACCGGAATAGCCTCGCGACTGGCGCGCATCACCGCCACATCCCGAGCGGAATAGCGAAAGCCCTCCTGCTGTTTGAAAGACGGATCGTGTTCTTCGTCGACAATAATAATTCCCGGACGCAGCAATGGCGTAAACACTGCGGAGCGGGTACCCACCACAATGCCGGCGCGACCGGTGCGCGCATCGTTCCAGGCATGTAACCGCTCGCGGTCCGTCAAGCCCGAATGCAGCGCGGCAACCGGCACCGCAAAACGCGCACGAAAACGTTGCAACGTTTGCGGGGTAAGACTGATTTCCGGCACCAGTACCAGCGCCTGACGACCGTAGCGCAATACTTTCTCGATAGCCTGTAAATACACTTCAGTCTTGCCGCTGCCGGTTTCTCCCTGCAACAGATAGCTGTGATAGCCGTGCAATTCCAGTGCATCCAGCGCAGCGCGTTGATCCGGGTACAGGGAGAGATGGTCTTCGGCCAGCAATTTTTCCGGTGTATCCAGGGGCGTCGCACTGGCGAGCACCTCGATCTGCTCGATCAAGCTTTTTTTCAGCAGGGCGCGTACCGCGTCGCGGTTAACGCCGGCTGCGGTGATGTGATCCGCCGTCGCGCTACCGGCCTGTAGTAATTGCAGAAGCTGTTGTTGGCGGGGCGCGCGGCGCAAAGCGTCAGCGGGCAGGCCACGACCGTGGGTGGTCAGTTGCCAGCGCAGTTCAGCGGCGTTGGGCGGCCGCTCGCCACGGCGCAACAATGTGGGTAGCGCTGCGGCCAGCGCCTCGCCAACCGGGTGCTGGTAATAATCCGCCGCCCATAAAAATAGCTGGAACAAGGACGGCGGCAGCAGCGGTTCTTCATCGAGCACTGCGAGAATCGGTCTGAGTTTGGCGGCCGGGTAATCGCTACTGCCGCTACTACCCACGATCACGCCCACCACCTGGCGTCGACCGAAAGGCACGGTGACCCGCACACCATCGGTCAGTGGCGCGTCGCTGTTTGTGGGCGGCAGATAGTCAAACCGCCTGCGCAGGGGCGAGGGCACGGCAATTTGGTAAAACAGCGGGGGCGGGGTCGTTGGCTTTACTGGCATGGGGTAATTCTATACGGCTCGGGGGGCGAGGGGGTCGGTTTATCGCCGGTTTATATCAGGTTTTGGTACGGGAGATTTACCGGAGGTTGGCGATGACCAACGCCAGGCCGGGTGCCGCGTCTTGGGAGTTCGTCAATGCACCCATCAACGCCTTGAAACGGCGCGATATTCTGGTAGTATGCGCGCTCCCGCTGACAATCGCATACGGTGCCTGGCAGGTCACGCTCAACCGAAGTGCAACTTACGTAAGCTCCATTCACGTTCGCTGCGCGGTTGAACACGTTAAATGACCGGGTGGCGGTATGCAAGAGATACGAGGCAACACCATGAGAGCTGACATTCATCCCCCCTATGGCAAACTGACCGCAACGTGCAGCTGTGGCAACGTCATTGAGGTGGGCTCCACCCTGGCAGACAGTATTCACCTCGACGTCTGCTCCCAGTGCCACCCGTTTTACACGGGCAAGCAAAAAACTGCGGATGCCGGTGGCCGTATTGATCGCTTTAACAAACGTTTTGCACCCCGCGGCAAAGCTGCCAAGTAACAGCTTTACCCCCGCCTCTCGAGGCGGCGCGAATGCGCCCTGGACCACGCTCCTCGGCGCATTTTTTGTGCTTGTCAGTTGCACTGGTTGCACGCCACCGGAAGTACCGCTGGCCGCAGGCGGGACGGTGGAGATCGACTGCGCTCCCTACGGCGAAACGGTTACCGCGACGGTAAAAAAAGTTTTCGATGGCGATACGGTCGCCCTCACGGACGGCCGACGGGTACGCCTGCTGGGCATCAATGCGCCGGAATTGGGACACAACGGCGCACCGGATCAACCCTATGCGCAGGCCGCCCGCAACGCCCTGCAAACCTTTCTGGATGACGGACATCTGGATGACGGACAGCCGGTTGCCTTGCTGTACGACCGGGAGCGCCGTGACCGCTACGGCCGCGAACTGGCGCACCTGTACCGCCACGATGGCGCCAACGCGGAAACCCATCTGCTGCGCCAGGGGCTCGCCTACCACATCGCCATTTTGCCCAATACTACATTGGCGGATTGCCTTGCCAACGTGGCAGAAGTCGCCCGTGGGCAGCAACGAGGGCTGTGGCGGGATTCCCGCGCCACTCCAGCCAGGGACGTCAAAGAAGGGGGCTATCAGCGGGTAACTGGTCGCATCGCCGAGATTAAATTTGCCAAAACCTGGTGGGTGGAACTGGAGGGTGGCGTCACCGGCGTAATCAATCCTGCTGCGCAAGCTTCGTTCTCGCGCCTCGACGTGGAGGCCTGGCGCGGTCAAACCGTGGAAATCAGTGGCTGGGTGTACGCCGGTAAAAACCCGCGCTATGCGCCCTGGCGTATGAGTTTGTCCACCCCCCATGCGGTGCGCGTGTCACCCTGAAGGCGCGTCTGCGCCTGTCTACCAATGTAAAGGACAAGCGCCGCTGGACACCGGGTTAACCGGGTAGCGGCTCGCTGCCCAGCACACCGGCTTGTTCCAGTGCGGTGATCTGTTCATCGGAATAACCCAGCTGCTCCGCCAACACTTCGCGGTTGTGTTCCCCGAGAAAGCCCGCCTGCAATTCCAGTGGTTCCGGAAAAGCGGAAAAACGCAGCGCCATGCGCGGCACACTGACCTCGCCAAAGGCGCGATCCGTTACCGTGCGTACGGTCTGGCGATGTTTCATATGGGGGTGGTTCATCACTTCCGGTACGCTCAGAATCGGCGCGGAGGGCACGTGGTTTTCCTCCAGGATACGCACCGCTTCTGCGCCGCTCTCCTGTTTGGCCAGCCATGTTTCGATGGCCTCCACAATCTCCTGCTTGTTGTCGCCACGCAGGGCTGCGGTTGCAAAGCGCGGATCGGTAAGCATATCTTCCCGGCCGATCAGTTTGACCAGGTTATTCCACTGGGCACCCAGGGCAATAATAATGATGTAGCGATCATTGGCTTTAAAGATACCCAGCGGCGCCACCATGCCGTGCTGTGTGCCGGTGCGTTTGGGTACGATTGCCCCGTTCGAGGCGGCATACACCTGGAAATTCATCTCGTGGTAACTGCACATCACATCCAGCAGGGAAATGTCCAGATGCTGTCCGCCACCACCACGTTCCTTGTGGAACAGGGCGGTGACAACCGCGCCGTAGGCGTGTGCCCCCGTGGAGATATCCCCCCACGCCAGGTTGGCAAAATAGGGTGGCCCGTGTTCCTCGCCGGTCATGGAAATCACCCCGGAATAGGCCTGCCCAATCATATCGAAGCCGGGTAAGTGGGCGAGGGGGCCATCCTGCCCGAGGGCCGAAATCGAACACATAATCAGGTCCGGATTGATCTTGCGCACGGTCTCCCAGTCGAGATTAAAGCGCTTCATCACACCGGGGGTGAAATTCTCCACCAGCACATCCACCTTCTTGATCAACTCGTGGATGATTTTCTGCGCTTCCGGTTTGCGCAGATCCATACTCATGGTGCGCTTGCCACGGTTGTGCTGAATAAAGTAACCGCTGCGCCCCTCCTTGATCACCGGCAATACCCGCGAAGAATCGCCAGCCAACGATTCGACCTTGATAACGTCCGCGCCGCTTTCCGCCATCATGCGTGTGCAGTGGGGGCCAGCCACAAAGTGGGACAGGTCGAGTACTTTAACGCCAGCCAGAACGTGGGTGGGTGCCATGCAAAATCCTCTGTATCAAGACCGCCAGTGGTGCATAGATGGCGGTGTGGTCTAGTTATCAAGTCACCTGTAACGCCAGTGCGAGCTATTTAGCATTGGTTGGCAAGTGCTAGTCAATGCCAGGTGCTGGGTAGTTTTTCACGTTCTCTGGCGTTTTGTCTACCCATGAGTAAATACGTTGATCATTGCGTCGATCCGCGCGTCGATCATCGTGTAGAAACATCGCGGTATACAGTCGCGAGTAAACAGCGTGGCAAAAAATGCGGCGCATCACTATAGTAGTACGCTTGCGGTGGAAGGGGCGTATGGCCAAACGCCGCACAATGGGTCTGTACTGCAACCACAATGAATCGCTATCACACGAGGAGATACGCAATGAGTGACGCACCCGTTAGAGCACTCGACCATCCCTGTCCGGTAGAAGTCGAAGCAGGCACTATCTACTACTGGTGCGCCTGTGGCCGCAGCCAGAAACAGCCGTTCTGCGATGGCTCCCACAAGGGTACCGATATTACGCCCCTGGCGTTTGCGGCGGACAACGACGAAATCCTGTTTTTCTGTGGCTGTAAAGCCACTGACGACGCGCCGTTTTGCGATGGTAGCCACAAGCGCTGACCACCGCGATCGCAAGTGACGAGCAAGCGCGACGCGGGTGTAGACGCAGCTGTAATTGCAAAATAGAGGTGACCGCGTGACCAGTAGTGCACGACAGCCACAACCGCCACAACCGCCCTATGGACAGGGCGACGCCTCTTTTCAGGCGGCGGGGGGCATCGAGGGTATTCGCCAACTGGTGGATGCGTTTTACGTGGCGATGGATACCCTGCCTGCGGCGGCAGTGATTCGCGCCATGCACCCCACCGACTTGACCGTCGCGCGGGACAAGCTGCATCTATTTCTGTGCGGCTGGCTGGGGGGCGAGAAACACTACGCCAAAAAATACGGACCCATTACCATTCCCACGGCCCACGCCCACCTGCCGATTGGCGCGGCCGAGCGGGACCAGTGGCTGCTGTGTATGCAACAGGCGGTGGCCGCTCAGCCTTATCCCGAAGATTTTCAACAGTACCTGATGGTGCAACTGGCGGTACCCGCCGAACGCATTCGCCAGGCCTGTGCGGCCCGCGCTAGCGGGTCATCTGCTCGCGAATAGCGGTTTTCATCACCTTGCCGTTCGCATTGCGGGGCAGGGGCTCCATTTGCAGATCGATACGCACCGGCACCTTATACGCCGCCAGCCGTGCCGCCACATGTTTTTGTAGTTCCTTCTCACTAACGCCACTAACGCCGCTGGCGCCGCGTACCTGCACAGTCGCCGCCACTAGTTCTCCGAGCACCGGGTCGGGCAGCCCAATCACCGCCGCATCCAGCACCGCCGGGTGTTCGTACAGGGCGTTTTCCACCTCGATGCAGTAAATATTTTCGCCGCCGCGAATCAGCATATCCCTGGCCCGATCCACCACGAACAAAAACCCCTCGGTGTCCAGGTAACCCAGGTCGCCGCTGTGCAGCCAGCCGTCGCTAAAGGTCTCCGTGTTGGCTTCCGGTTTGTTCCAGTAGCCCTTGATCACCTGCGGGCCCTTTACCCAGATCTCGCCGATTTCGTCCGCGGGCTGCTCGGCGCCACCTTCGGCCACGATTTTGATATCCGTCACCGCTGGCGGCAGGCCCACGCTGCGCGGTTTGGCCTGGTAATCCTCGCCGATATTCGCTGTCGCCAATCCGCAGGTTTCCGTCAGGCCAAAACCATTGCTGGCGGCTGCGTTGGGAAACGCCTGTTTAATCCGTGCCGCCAGTTCTGGAGGAGGGGGTGCGCCGCCAAACTGTATGGCCCGAATGCTGGACAGGTCGTGAGTTTTCAGCAACGGCGACTCCAGTACCTGCAACGGCATGGAGGGTACGCCACCAAAGGAATTCAGTTTTTCCCGGGCGATAATCTCGATCGCCTGGTCCGCATCCCACTTGCGCATAAACACAATTTTGTATCCGTTAAACGTACTCGCGCACAACATCGCCAAACAGCCCGTCACATGGAACAGCGGTACGCTAATCAGCTGGCCCATCTGTTCCTTGGGCGGCTCAGGGGTGCGCCCGTAGCGCAGCTCCGTGCGCGCCCGCACCGACAATCCGCTGATTTGATTGACGCAAATATTGCGATGGGTGGCCAGCGCCCCCTTGGGTTTGCCGGTGGTGCCGGAGGTGTAGAAAATAGTGGCGTCAGCGTCCCGCCCAATCGTAACGTCGGGTAATGCAGTTGACTCCGGCGCGTCGGCCAGTAATGCCGACCAGTCGTGCCAGCCGGGCAGTTCGCCAGCGTGGCGCGCCATCACCCGGTTTTTCAGCTCGGGCAGCTGATCCGCAATTGCGGCCAATAACTCGGCTCGTTCGCCATCCGCGAATACCGCCCGCACGCCGCTGTCCGCCAGGGCGTAATGCAGTTCCGGCACCGCCCACCAGGCATTGAGGGGCACGATCACCGCGCCAATGGACACCACTGCCCAGAACACCACCGGCCACTCCGGGTAATTACGCATCACCAGCGCTACCCGATCCCCCGGTTGAATACCAAACTCGTCCACCAGCCTGTGGGCCAGACAACACACCTGCCGGTAGTGCTCGGCGTAGGTGAGGCGTTCGTCCTCGTAAACCAGATAATCCCGCGCGGCGAACTGCGCTGTGGTTTCCAGAATTTGGCGCAAACTGGCGGGGGCGTGCTTCCACACCCGGGTGGGAATGCCTCGGATGGTCACCGTCTCCATCTCAAACGGCTGGCCGGGGGCGGTCATTTTCTGGTTTAACAGATCGGCAGGTACTGGCATAGCGGCGCTCTTATTATCAATATGAATCCGTGCCCCATAATAGATTAGAATTATCCCTCGTAAAACCGACCGCAGCTTCGGCCGCGCCCGCCAGGCAAGTCACGCCATCACCAGGAAGTTCAGGGGAATATCATGAATTTGTTCGACCTCAGCGGCAAAGTCGCCGTGATCACCGGCTCCACCAAAGGTATCGGCAAAGCCATCGCCGAACAAATGGCCCTGCACGGCGCCAGCGTGGTGGTCTCCAGCCGCAAAGCCGAGGCCTGCGAGGAGGTCGCCGCTAGTATCAACCAACTGGTGCAGGACAGCCCGCGTCCCGCGAGTCAGGCCCAGGGGCAGGCCGCCGCCATTGCCGCCAATATTTCTCACAAAGAGGAGCTCGAACAACTGGTGGCCAAATCCCGCGAGCGGTTTGGCAAAATCGATATTCTGGTGTGCAACGCCGCCAGCAACCCCTACTACGGCACCATGACCGGCATCAGCGACGAGCAGTTCGACAAAATTCTGGCCAACAATATCAAATCCAACCACTGGCTAAGCGCCATGGTGATCCCCGAAATGCAGGCCCGCAAAGACGGCGTGATCATTATTATCTCCTCCATCGGTGGCGTGAAAGGCACCGCCGTACTCGGCGCCTATGGCATTTCCAAAGCCGCCGACATGGCCCTCGCGCGCAACATCGCCGTGGAATTCGGGCCGGATAATATTCGCGCCAATGCTATCGCCCCGGGCCTGATCAAAACCGATTTTGCCAAAGCCCTGTGGGACGATCCCGCCTACCTGAAAATATCCACCGACCGTGCGCCCCTGCGCCGCATCGGCAGTCCGGAGGAAATCGCCGGGGCCACCGTGTTCCTGGCGTCCGCCGCCGGGAGCTTTATGACCGGCCAGACCCTGATTATCGACGGCGGGCAAACCATCGCCGGCTAGTGGGTTGTTCGTCCATCCCCACTAACCCCGCACTCCCGGCGCTGATCAACCACCAGCGCCTGTACGCCACGGCACTAATTACTTAGGCTAGTCCGGGTCAAGCGCAACGGTTAGTCTGGGTCAAGTACAACAGCTCGCAAACTCAAACACTCACTCATACAGGTTGGGATTATGAAATACGTCAGTCCGAAAGAAGTCATCAACGGCGATGGCCTGCGCATCGTCCTCGTGCAATATATGCCGAGCCCCTGGGGCCAGGCCGCCAAAGCCATGATCGAGTACAAGGGGCTGAGCTACACCGCCGCGCCCTGGGAGGGCGGTGGCGCCAACGCGGAATTTGCCGCCTGGACCGGCAACAACAATGGCGCGCCAATCGTCGCCTGGAACGACGAAGCCCCGATTGATCGCTGGGACGACATTCTGTTTCTGCTCGAACGCCTGGCCCCGCAAAAACCGCTACTCCCGGAGTCAAGACGAGATCGAATGCGAGTGCTGGGAATCTCCCATGAAATATGTGGGCAACTGGGTCTGGCCTGGAACCGGCGCCTGAGCATGTTTGCGCCCATGGTGGCGTCCGGGCAAGCGCCGGAAGGCTTTGTGCTGATGGCGAAAAAATATGGCTCCACGGAAGAGGATGTCGCCCGTGCCGACCAGCGTCAAATCGAGACGCTCAAGGTACTGGCAGGTATCCTGAAAGCACAACAAAGTGCCGGGAGTGATTTTTTTATCGGCAACAGCGTTACCGCCGTCGATTTCTACTGGACCGCGTTTTCTAACCTCTTTGATTTATTGCCGCCCGAGAAATGCCCGGTGCCGGAACAGGCGCGCCCCATGTTCACGAGCATGTCCGACAGCGTGCGTAATGCGGTTGATCCGGTGCTGATTGCCCACCGTGACCGGATACTGGCCCAGTACTTTAAAGTGCCCATGGAGATGTAATCACACTGATCTGGATAATGCCTTGCAGCAACGGCCTGTAAATCATTCGTTTTCCGTACAGGCGATGCAACATGGCTAAGGTAGCGCACGCTAAGGTGGCAATTATCAGCGGCGTCGGTTCCGAGCAGGGTATGGCGCACCGCCATCGGGAACTGGTAGATAAATCTGCCTGTTTTATCCCAGGTTATCCGAACAGCCATTGCCTTCAGGCCCCTTTTCCTAAGGGGCTATTTCCTTAAACAGCAAGTTATCAGTAAAATCCCGCACCTGTAATTACCGGGAACCGTAAGCGTATGGGCAGGGCGTATCAAAACCGCAAAGACTCCATGGCCAAAACCTCTGACATGAAAGCCAGGGTATACAGCCGCTATGGCCGGGAAATCTATGTCAGCGCCAAATCCGGCGGCGTCGACCCCACGGCCAACCTGGCCCTGCGCAACCTCATCGAGCGCGCCAAGAAAGACCAGGTGCCCGCCCATGTGATCGACAAGGCCATCGACAAGGCCAGGGGCGGCGGCGGTGAAGACTATTCCCCCGCACGCTACGAAGGCTATGGCCCCGGCGGCAGCATGGCCATCATCGACTGCCTTACCGACAACCCCAACCGCACCTTCGGCGATGTGCGCCAGGCTTTCACCAAAACCAAATGCAAAATCGGCACCCAGGGTGCTGTCAGCCACCTGTTCGACCACCTGGCCATCTTTGTTTTCAATTACGACAACGAAGAAGCCGTGCTCGAAGCGCTGATGGAAGCCGATGTGGACGTCACCGATATCGAAAACGAAAACGAAAACGAAAACGGCAAAATTTCCGTGTTCGCCACCCACACCGACTACTTCAAGGCCAGACAGGCTCTGCTCGACTTGTGCGGCGAGATCGAATTCGACGTGGACGAAATTCAGTTTATCGCCCACGACTTCACCACCCTGAGCGGTGACGATGTCGCCCTGTTCGAGAAATTCCTGGCCATGCTCGACGACCTCGACGACGTACAGCAGGTCTACCACAACGTCGCGTTGTAACCCTGCCCTGCGTCAGGCCGGGTGGCGTCAGGTCGGGTAAGAGCGCTGTTAATCGCCGTGCAGCCACCCGGTCATCCAGTCACCAGCCATCCAGTTACCAGCCATCCAGTCACCAGGCGAGAGCCAACTAAACCAGGCGGGGTATACTGGGACACAATCGCCCCGCCCAGCAGGGCAAAATGCCAGGGAAATAATAACCAGAGCTCACGGAATGACACCGCCGACCACCGTAGACGAAGCACAGGCCAGGGCAAAGATCGATACCAAACTTATCGAGGCGGGCTGGGTGATCCAGCATAACAAGCGCCTCAATCTCCACGAGTCGTTGGGCGGCTCCCCCGCTGCCCCCGGCAACAGCCGCTTTGTCCGGGTCGATTGCGTCGGCGCGTGCGAAAGTGGGGCAAATAACCACTACCGAACGAATTCAAATTACACTACTGCTGATTCGCGGGCAGCATAGACTTAAGGAATTGCATGTTCGAACAAACCTTCAAAAATATCGACGACGTCCTCTGGAAAGAGGCGGGCTGTACCACCGAGCTGGATTACACCGAGCAAACCTCCTGGATGCTGTTCCTCAAGTACCTGGATGACCTGGAGCAGGGAAAGGCCATGCAAGCTGAGCTTAAGGGCAAGCCCTATGCATACATCATTGATGAACAGCACCGCTGGTCCAGCTGGGCGGCGCCGAAAACCCCGGCAGGTGAGTTCGACCATAACAACGCCATGACCGGCGATGACCTGATCGCCTATGTAAACGGTGAGTTATTCACCTATCTGCACGGCTTCAAGCAACGCGCAACCGGCCCGGATACCATCGAATACAAGATTGGTGAAATCTTCGGTGAGATCAAAAACAAGTTCACCAGTGGCTACTCACTGCGCGATGCGCTGGAGTATATCGATGCGCTCAGTTTTAACTCGCAGAAAGAAAAGCACGAGCTGTCCCATATCTACGAGACCAAGATCAAAAACATGGGTAACGCCGGGCGTAACGGGGGTGAGTACTACACACCGCGGCCACTCATCCGCGCCATGATACAGGTGGTGAAGCCACAGATTGGCGAGCGCATCTATGATGGCGCCTGTGGCTCGGCGGGCTTCCTGTGTGAATCCTATGATTATCTCAGGCATGGGCGTGGCCAGAAAAATGAACAGGCCAGTGAACTGACCACCAGCCAGCTCAAAACCCTGCAAACCAGAACCTTCTACGGCAAGGAAAAGAAAAGCCTCGCCTATGTCATCGCCATCATGAACCTGATCCTGCATGGCATCGAAGCGCCCAATATCATTCACATCAATACCCTGGCCGAGCACTCGGATGATATTCAGGAAAAGGACCGCTACGATGTTATCCTCGCCAATCCACCCTTTGGCGGCAAGGAACGCAAAGAGGTGCAGCAGAACTTCACCATCAAAACCGGCGAGACCGCCTTCCTGTTTTTGCAACACTTTATCAAGAACCTCAAGGCCGGTGGCCGTGCTGCGGTGGTGATCAAAAACACCTTCCTGTCCAATTCCGACAACGCCTCCAAAGCATTGCGCCAGGAACTGCTGGAAAGCTGTAACCTGCACACCATCCTCGATTGTCCCGGTGGCACCTTCCTCGGCGCCGGGGTGAAAACCGTGGTGCTGTTTTTTGAAAAAGGCGCACCCACCCGCAACATCTGGTATTACCACCTCGACCCCGGCCGCAGCCTGGGCAAGACCAATCCGCTCAACGACAACGACCTGAAAGACTTTGTCCAACTGCAAGCCACCGCTGCCAGTAAAGGCCGGGCCGATTCCGATGAATCCTGGACCGTCAGCATTAACGATATTGACCAGACCAGTTTTGACCTGTCGGTAAAGAACCCCAACAAGGCAGATGAAGAACCCCTGCGCGATCCGGAAGTGATTATCAATGAGATCGAGACACTGGATGCGGAGAGTGTCGAGATTCTGGAAGGGATTCGGGGGATGTTATGAATTATATGTGGCCGACTAAATCCCTGAATGAAATATGTGAAAACTTAGACAGCAAGAGAGTTCCGATTACAAAATCGAAGCGGAAAAGTGGCAATATTCCATATTACGGTGCGTCAGGGGTAGTGGACCATGTAGACGACTATCTGTTTGACGAAGACCTATTGCTTGTGTCCGAAGATGGGGCGAATCTTCTGGCGAGGACTTACCCAATTGCATTTTCGATAACCGGAAAAACATGGGTTAACAATCATGCACATGTGCTTAGATTTGAAAAAGAGGTAACAAGAAGGTTTGCTGAATACTATTTTAATTCAATTTCGCTAGAGCCGTATGTTAGTGGTATGGCTTAGCCAAAGTTGAATCAAAAAGCATTAAATTCAATTCAGTTACCTTTTCCATCAGTATCAGATCAAAAACGCATCGTCGCCATTCTCGATGAAGCCTTTGCCGAGATCGATACAGCGATAGCCAATACCGAAAAAAACCTCGCCAATGCCCGTGAGTTGTTTGAGAGTTATTTGAATTGTATGTTTACGCGACGGAGTGATGGGTGGGTTGAGAAACGCCTAGGTGATATTTGTAGTATTACCTCAAAATTAGTTGATCCCCGGGATGATGAATTCATTGATCTTAAACATGTGGGTGCAGGTAATATTGTTTCGTTTACTGGTGATTTAATTCAGGTTAAGACTGCTAGAAACGAAGGGTTAATATCAGGAAAATTTGTTTTTGATGAGCATATGGTTCTGTACAGTAAGATTCGGCCATATCTGATGAAAGTGGTGAGGCCCGATTTTGTTGGGCTTTGTAGCGCTGATATTTACCCGTTAAAGCCATTTACTGCTTTACTTGACCGTGATTTTTTGCATTACCTGTTGCTAAGTAAGAAGTTCACTAAATATGCCATAACTGGATCGGAACGTGCCGGAATGCCAAAAGTAAACCGTGAACACTTATTTCAATATTCTGTAGCTTTGCCTGAAGTTTCCGAGCAAAAGAGAATTGCCGAGCAATTAGATATAATTGCAATGGAGTCTAGGCGAATTGAAATAATATACCAACAAAAACTCGCCTCCCTTGCAGAACTCAAACAATCCCTGCTGCAAAAAGCCTTCTCCGGTGAATTAACCGCAGCCAAGGCAACAACTGAAGCAATCCTTAAGGAAGAGGAAATCACATGAACCAAAAGAACGAAAACCCCGTTGTTATTTACGAAAATGCCGACCAGACCGTCGAGGTGCGGCTGGATACCCGGCAAGATACCGTCTGGCTAAGCTTGCAACAGCTCGTTGAACTGTTTGGGCGTGATAAATCGGTGATTTCACGCCACCTGAAGAATATTTTTACCGCCGCTGAGCTGGAGCGGGGTTCAGTTGTTGCAAAAAATGCAACAACTGCCGCAGATGGAAAAACCTATCAGGTGGAATATTTTGATCTAGATGTTACTCGTTCCCACGCTCCCGCGTGGGAATGCATACGTGAAGGTGAGGTATGAGTTCCCACGGAGGACCGTGGGAACCAGGGAAAATGAGCTTAAACAGTCTTTTTTACAAAGAGCCTTCTCCGGTGAATTAACCGCAGAGGCTGGCAAATTCATGGATAAGGCCGTGGCATGAACGACGAGTACAGCAGCGAAATTATTATTTATCAGGAAGAAGGCCAGGCGGTTGAGGTTCGGCTGGATGCCCGGCACGATACCGTATGGTTGCGTCAGGAACAGATGAGCCAACTGTTTGGACGCGCGCGTTCAGTCATTACCAAGTATTTGCGCAATGTGTTTACTGAGGGAGAACTGGATGCGGATTCAGTATGTGCAAAAATTGCACATACTGCCGCCGACGGTAAAACCTATCAGGTCGAGCACTACAACCTTTTACTCGTTCCCTCGCTCCCGTGTGGGAATGCATACGTGAAGGTGAGGTATGAGCTCCCACGGAGGACCGTGGGAACCAGGAAAAGGTAAATCCATGAGCACGAAAAAGTCTCAACCTCCGTTTACCCTCACGAGTGAGATCCTTTCCCTGGCCACCCGGATCGGCGAGGAGGTGGGGCGTCTCTCTGTGTTGTTGGCTCAGGCTTCGCAATTGCGGTTGAGGCGCATCAACCGCATTCGCACGGTCACCGGCTCCCTGGCGATCGAGGGCAATACCCTTAGTGAGGAGCAGATCACCGCCATTGTGGATGGCAAGCGGGTGATCGCGCCGCCCCGCGAAATTCAGGAGGCGCACAACGCACTGGCCGCCTATGAGCAACTGGAGAGCTGGAAGCCGCAGCAGGAGCAAGACCTGTTATCTGCCCATCGAGTGATGATGAAGGGGCTGCTGGAGAGTGCAGGTGTCTATCGCCACGGCGGAGTGGGCGTGATGGCCGGCAAAGAGGTGTTGCATATGGCGCCACCGGCCAATCGGGTACCGCGGTTGATGGGGGATCTGTTTGCATGGCTGGCCGGGTGTGAAGAACATCCTTTGATTGCGAGTTCGGTTTTTCATTACGAATTCGAGTTCATTCATCCCTTCGCTGATGGCAATGGTCGCATTGGACGCTTGTGGCAGACCTTGATATTGGCCCAATGGCAGCCGCTGTTTGCCCATCTGCCGGTGGAGAGCCTGATCCATAAACATTAGGCAGGGTATTACCGGGGCGTTGACTGAAAGCACCCAACAAACCGATTGTGCACCGTTTATCCTGTTTATGCTGCGCACTATCCTGGAGGCGATGCGGGAGAGCGATACCCCTCAAGTCAGCCCCCAAGCGAGCCGCCAAGTCAGCCCCCAAGTCAGCCCCCAAGTCGGCGCCTTGTTACGGGTGATAAAAGGTGACATGAGCCGTGACGAGCTGCAGGCGGCGCTGGAGTTGAGAGATCGCAAATCATTTCAGCAGCGTTATGTGCAAGCTGCCCTGGAAAAGGGTTTGATTGAAATGACCGTGCCCGATAAACCTCGCAGCCGGTTGCAGAAATACCGCCTGACGGATGCGGGGCAAAGCGCATTGGAATGCATGGCTAAGGATTAGACAAATGCACGAACCCGGCCTTAATGAATCTGAAACACGCGCTGAACTCATCGACCCCGCCTTGAAAGCCGCGGGCTGGGGTGTGGTGGACGCCAGCCGGGTACGGCGTGAGGTCATTACACTGGGTCGTTTGCAGGGTGCGGGCAAGCGCGGCACGCAGGATATTGCCGATTATGTGCTGTTCTACAAGGGCCAGAAGCTCGGTGTTATCGAGGCAAAAAAGCAAAGCCTGTCAGTCACCGAAGGGGTAGCCCAGGCCAAACGCTATGCAGAACGTCTGCAAACGCGATTTACCTATTCCACCAATGGCGTCGGTATTTATCAGGTGGATATGCAGACCGGCAAGGAAGGCCATGTGGATCGCTACCCGACACCGGAAGAATTATGGGCCATGACCTTTGGGTCATCCAGGTCTGGGCAAAGCGACTGGCGTGATCGGTTTGGTGAAGTGCCGTTTGAAGACAAGGGCGGCTTCTGGCAACCACGTTTTTACCAGCACAATGCCATCAATAAAACATTGGAAGCCATTGCCGATGGTAAAGAAAGAATCCTGCTGACACTGGCAACCGGAACAGGTAAAACCGCCATTGCCTTTCAGATCGCCTGGAAGCTGTTTCACAGCCGTTGGAGTTTATTAAGAGAGCCCAAGCGGCGCCCGCGTATTTTATTTCTGGCGGATCGAAACATTCTGGCCAATCAGGCGTACAACAGTTTTTCTGCCTTTCCGGAAGATGCTCTGGTTAGAATCTCGCCGGATGAAATTCGCAAGAAAGGCTCGGTGCCTAAAAATGGCAGTATCTTCTTTACCATCTTCCAGACCTTTATGACAGGTAGTGATGCCGAGGGTAATTCCGTCCCGAATTTTGGCGATTACCCGGAAAATTTCTTTGATTTTATTATCATCGACGAATGTCATCGCGGTGGCGCGAATGATGAAAGTAACTGGCGCGGCATCCTGGAATACTTCTCTCCAGCCGTTCAGCTGGGTTTAACCGCCACCCCATTAAGAAAACACAATGCCGATACCTACCGTTACTTCGGCGAGCCGGTTTATATCTATTCCCTCAAGGAAGGCATTAACGATGGCTTCCTGACCCCGTTTAAGGTCAAGCAGATAGCCACCACGCTGGATGATTATGTTTACACATCGGATGATCAAATCATTGAGGGCGAGATTGAAGAAGGTAAGGTGTATGAGGAAAAGGACTTCAACCGAACCATCGAAATAGAAGAGCGGGAACGCTACCGCGTAAAGCTCTTTATGCAGCAGATTAACCAGAAAGAAAAGACACTGGTATTCTGCGCCACCCAGAGTCATGCCTTGTTGATCCGGGATATTATCAATCAGGTTAAGACCAGCACCGAGCCCAATTATTGTGTGCGTGTTACCGCCGACGATGGCGCAGAGGGCGACCGCTTCCTAAGGGTATTCCAGGACAACGAGAAAACCATCCCGACCATCCTGACCACATCGCAAAAACTTTCAACCGGTGTCGATGCCAGAAATATTCGCAACATCATTTTGATGCGGCCCATTAACTCGATGATCGAGTTTAAGCAGATCGTTGGCCGTGGTACGCGACTGTTTGACGGTAAAGATTATTTCACCATCTATGATTTTGTCGAAGCCTACAAACACTTTAATGATCCGGAGTGGGATGGTGAACCGCTGGACCCGGAACCTTGCGCTCGCTGTGGCAAGTTGCCCTGTGAATGTCTTAAAACTCCACCGGAGCCGTGCAAGGTTTGCGGCAACCTGCCTTGCACCTGTGATATGCAAAAACCTGAGCTGTGTCCGCAGTGTGGAGAGTATCCCTGCGAATGTGAAAAACGCCCCAAAGTAAAAGTGAAGTTAAGTGACGGCAAGGCACGAAACATAAAGGACATTATGGTGACGACATTCTGGGGTCCGGATGGTAAACCCATGTCTGCGGCACAGTTCGTCGAGCACCTGTTTGGTCAGTTGCCAGAATTTTTCAAAAATGAAGATGAATTGCGTGAGATATGGAGTCAGCCAGATACGCGTCAAAAATTGCTGGAGCAACTGGAAGAAAAAGGCTTTGGTCAAACCCAGTTCGATGAGATGAAAGCCATTGTTGATGCGAAGGACAGCGATGTTTATGACGTGCTGGCATTTGTTGCTTTTGCCTTTCCGGCAATAACCCGAACGGAACGTGTTGATACCCGTAAAGGCAAAATATTTTCTCACTATGATTACAAGCAGCAGGAATTTATTGAGTTTGTCCTCTCGCAGTATGTGAAGGAAGGCGTTGGTGAATTAGCCATTGATAAGCTCGAAGAGTTAGTCGATTTACGCTACCACAACATCAATGACGCGGTAGCAGAGCTTGGAGTACCAGCAACAATACGGGAAGTGTTTGTGGGGTTTCAGAAATATTTGTACCAGGAGTAGTATCATTTGTTACAGGCAAAATGTCAGAATTTCTATTGCTGATAGAATTGCTTAAAAATAGTTACAGTCTCACCCACAACGGAGCACAGCATGTGCGGTCGCTTTGCCAACCATGTTACCGCCATGCACCATTGGGCGACCATTATCGAAGACTGGCCCACCAGCATTGTGAAGGGCTTTAATGTGGTGCCGAGCCAGCGGATTTGATTAAACCCCTGGACGAGAACAAACTGCCGGGGCAACTCCCCCAACCGCCCCAGGGTTATTCGTTGATACCCAGCAGCTCCACATCAAAAATCAGGGTGGAGCCGGGGGTGATAACGCCCATGTTGCGGTTGCCGTAGGCCAGATCGCTGGGAATAAACAGCCGGGCTTTTTCCCCCACCACCATCAGCTGTAATCCTTCGGTCCAGCCGGGAATTACCTGATTCAGCCCAAAGCTGATGGACTCGCCACGCTCCACGGAGCTGTCGAACACGGTGCCGTCAATGAGGGTGCCGTGGTAATGCACTTTGACTTTATCCTGCGGGCCGGGGTGCACGGTGCCCGACCCCTTGGACAGCACCTGGTATTGCAGGCCGGAGGCCGTGGTGAGTACGCCTTCAACAGTTTTATTGGTGGTCATAAATTCCTTGCCTGTCTGAATGTTGTCGGTGGCGCCGGCTTTGGCGGCGACGGCCCGCTGGATGAGAAATAAGGTGAGTGCGATGCCGACAATGGCGATGATCAGTTTGGTCATGGGGCGTTCTCGGCTTCTGTTTTTGGCGCTGGTTAAGGGGCTGGGTTAAGGGGCTGGTTCGGGCATTCTAATGCAGGATCGGCTGGTGCGGGTGGATTTCTCCGCCCACGTACAACCAGCGTCCGGCGGTGCGCTGGAACACGGCTTTTTCGTCCAGGGTGTGCAGCTTGGCATTATCGGGTTCGCGGTAATAGGCTTTAAATTCCACTGCGCCTTTGTCGCCCTGTTGCTGGTTGGACAGTACGTCCAGCCCTACCCAGTCGACGCTTTGTTCGGAAAGCTCGGCGGCAGTTGCTGTCCCTGCGGTGGCGGAAAACCAGGTGGCGAGAAGATAGTCGCCGTAACCCCCGAGCGCATAGGCCGTATAGCGGGAGCGCATTAATTGTTCCGGGGTTTTTGCCCGCTGTGCGCCGCTGAGGAAGCGCCCACAACACTGCTCCAGGGGTTTTTTGTGGCCACAAGGGCAGGGTTTAGCCATAACGGTTCGGGGTCCAGAATGGGAATAACGCCGCTGGCCGCAGGCCTGTGGCAGGTAAAAGTCAGTTGCCGATGATAACCCGTCCTGGGGCGTCAGTGCTTATATTCCCTGTTCGCTGGATTAGCTTTGGCTGGACTGGTTTTGGCAGGACTGGTTTTGGCTGGACTGGTTTTCGCAGAACTGGTTATTGGTGGCAACCCTTGAAAAGACCCAATCTGCGGGTTGTAGTCCCCAGATTGGGTCTATTCAAATTGGGTCTATTGAAATGACGCGCATGACGACGGTTCACCAGGACACAGCAGAAGGTGTTGGGCCTTTTATTTGGCAAGCAGGATAAGAGTTGTTATACCAATAATTTACAGGGGTGAACGTAAAGCTAGCACGTAAAGCTAGCGCGTAGTTAAGTCCCCACGGCGCGCAGAATGACTTTGCGGGTATCGGCCGGCTCGATCACTGCGTCAATTTCCAGGTAGGCGGCGGCAGTTGTGGCCTTGCCCCGTTCGTACATGGCGTCCAGCAGTTGCTTAAACAGTTGTTCCTTTTGTTCGGCGGTTGACGCGGCATCCAGTTCTTTTTTGTAACCCAGGTGCACGGCACCTTCCAGCCCCATGGCGCCGAATTCGCCGCTCGGCCATGCGGCGCTGTACACCGGGCGACTGAAGCTGCCGCCGCACATAGCAATGGCGCCGAGGCCATAGCCTTTGCGCAGGAAGATAGCCACCATGGGCGATTGCAAACGGGCGCCGGCCACCATCAGGTCGGACATTTTGCGTACGGCGCCGCCCCGTTCGCTGTCGAGCCCCACCATAAAGCCCGGCGTGTCCACCAGGGTTATTACCGGCAGACCAAAATTGCTGCACAGGTCGAGAAAGCGCGCGGCGGACAGCGACGCTTCGGCGTCGATGGCGCCCCCGAGGTGCAGGCAGTCGTTGCAGATAACGCCGAAGGGTTTGCCTTCGATGCGCAAAAATCCGGTGATAATACCGACGCCGTAGGTGGGGCGAATTTCAATAAAGGAGTGGTTGTCCGCCAGGGTGGTGATGATGTTGCGCACTTTGTAGGTGTAGCGTCGATCGGCGGGCATCAGGTTCCACAGGGTGCCCTGATCGGCGCAGGTCCAATGCTGCACCGGTCCCTGGAAATAGGACAGGATCTGTTTGGCCAGCCGCGTGGCGTGGGCTTCATCTTCGGCGACGATATCCACCACGCCGTTTTTCATCTGTAGCTCAATGGGGCCAATGTCGGTAGGTTTGTGCACGCCCAAGCCGCCGCCTTCGATCATGGCGGGGCCGGCCATGCCAATCCACGAGGTTTTGGTGGCGATGGTGACATCGGCGCAGCCGAACAGGGCGGCGTTGCCAGCGAAACAATAGCCGTTATTGACCGCGATCATCGGCACCTGGGTACTGAGGGCACCCCAGGCTTCGAAGGAGGTGACGTCCATACCGACTTCGTAATCGGTGTCGCCGGGACGGCCGCCACCGCCTTCGGTGTACATCACCACCGGGAGTTTGAGTTCCCCGGCGAGGTCGAGAATGCGATCCAGTTTTTTGTGGTGAAAATAGCCTTGGGTGCCGGCCAGCACGGTGTAGTCGTTGACGATCACAGCGGTTTTGCTGGCCGCTTCACCAAACAGACTGGCATTGATGGTGGCCAGCCCGGTGATAATACCGTCGGCGGCGGTGTTGATTTTCAGGTCATCAAAGCTACGGCGCTGACGTTGTGCGGCGACGGCGAGCTGGCCGTATTCAAGAAAGGAGTCCGCGTCGCACAGGTCGTCGAGATTCTCCCGAGCGCTGCGGTAGCCGCGCCCGTGATGTTTGGCGATGGTTTCAGGGCGACTTTCGTCGAGTGTATTGGTCAGGCGCTCGTGAAACTCGTCGAGGACGGCGTCCTTATTGGTGTTGCTGGCAGGCTGGGGTTTGGTTTTTATCCGGGTCACGGTCTGGCGCGCCTTATGGGTAGCGGTGCGGGATGTTCGATGGCTACGTCAGTCCACGGAGTCCCGCGCTTCGATCATTAACAACAAACTTTGCGCGTGTTCCGCAGCGGTTCTGCCCAGTTCGGTCAGGTAGCCGCCATCTGCCCGGGTGGTAAGGCCCTTGTCGAACAGACGTTGGGCGGCGGCAATGACCTCGGGTTCTGCGGAGGAGTGAATTTTCACGCCTTCCAGGGTGGTGGTCAGGTTGTAAAGGGTGAGGATATTCAGTTCGTCGCCAATGTGGGAGTCGTAGGGCATGGGCGGTCCTGTCTGAGGTTGGGGTTTGAGTGTACTTGAAAAAACCCTGTCGCCAAACTGCTTTAAGTTTGCTGGTTCGGGGTATTTCACGGGTGGCGTTGCACGAGTTGGCGGTATAATTGCCGCCTGATTTTTGCAATAAAAAGGAACGGGTATGTTAAAGGTCAACGAATATTTCGACGGCAAGGTTAAATCCATCGGCTTTGCTACCGCTACCCTGCCGGCCACGGTGGGGGTGATGGCGCCGGGGGAGTACGATTTCGGCACCAGCGAACTGGAAACCCTGACGGTGGTCAGCGGGGCGCTAACGGTGAGGTTGCCAGGCCAGACAGACTGGCAAACGTTCAACGCGGGGAATACGTTTACGGTGGCAGCCGGGCAACGTTTTCAGCTACAGGTGGCGGTTGCCACGGCGTATTTATGTACGTATGGTTAATCGCAAAGTGGCCTGTCACCAACCGTGATCCAATTGGGCGGTGAAGGGATTGAGGTAAATAATGGCTTTTAAACATTTGTCCGTAGCACAGTTGCGACAATTACTGCAGGGCGATGCCCCGGTGACGATGGTCGATATTCGCGACGAAGGTTCGTTTGCGAGCGGCAATATTCCTGGATCTGTTTCGTTGATTGAATTCGGTGTCGATACGTTTGTGCGGGAAACCAGCAAGTCGATGCCGCTGGTGGTGGTGTGCTACCACGGCAATTCCAGCCAGAATGCCGCGCAGTACATGGCAGAGCAGGGTTTTACGGAGGTGTACAGCCTGGACGGCGGCTATACCGCCTGGGCAGCGGGCTGACCGCTTCGGGTCGAGTGTCTATTGCAATAAATCGTCTGTGATGGGGTGAAAAATACTGGCCGCATCCATCAGTGACCTGGCGGTGAGTGGCGCCACTCCATAGACTTCAGTAGTTACCCCATAAGTGCGGTTTATTTTTTCCAGCAACCGATCGAAGTCCCCATCCCCCGACAGCAACACCACTGTGTCCACCTCTTGTGCCGCTTCCATCACATCGATGGTAATGCCAACATCCCAATCGCCCTTGGCGGAACCATCACTGCGCTGAATAAAGGGCTTTAGTTTGACCGTGAAGCCGATGTGTTTGAGGGCGTCCTGAAATTTTTGTTGTTTTTCGTCGCCGCGCTCGGTGGCGTAGGCGGTGGCCGCGACAATCTCGCCCTGTGCGCTGATGCGTTGCCACAGTTTGCGGTAGTTAAATTGGCGCGCGTAGGCCTGGCGAGTGGTGTAGTAAATATTTTGTACATCGACAAATATCGCAATTTTTTCCACGCTGGATTCCGTTGGGTAGTACCCTTGTACGGCGAGGAGGATAGCACGACATAGACCGGCTCCGGTTACCCCGCGTTTGTCTTCGACGGGTTTTAGACGATGGGTTTTCGGCGATGGGATTTCGACGATGGCTTTGCCGACGCGGGGCGCGGGGAGTAAATCGACGCGATTATGCTAAAATCGATGCGTTGGTTGCGGTTGCTCTCAACCACATCAGTCGTTAGCATGGCCTGTCGCAGGAGCGGCAGTTAAGACGTTAGCTGGGTCCTCGGCCAGGACATTCAATAGCATAGCCATCTACACATCATCTGGAGTAAAACCCATGAGCAAAGAACAAAAAAGTAATAAAGAAGCGAAGAAGAAACCGGCGTTGAATGCCAAAGAAAAGAAAGCCGCAAAGAAATCTAAAAAGGCCGCAAAGGGCTCTGTATAGCGTAACGAATATCTCACCCGAATTACTGCCGACTTTCCGAGTCGTGCAGTAGCGTTAACGCGCGAGCGGTGCATTGTGTGAGCAACGACCATGCCGATTGCCGATTTTGCCGATGTAACACAAAAACGCAAAGCCCGTCGCGACGGGATCGCCCGTCAGCGCTGGCTGCTGCTGCCGGTCACGATTTTCTGGCAAATACGTTTTGCGATAGCGCGTTTGCTGGGTTCTGAATTCGAGCTGTTCAGCCGCTTTTTCAAGCCGATGGGTACGGCCTTGCACAAGGGTATCGAGCGCGCATTCAAGGACTATGAACCGACCGCTCAGGATGTGTTGGTGTGCGCGTTTATGAAAAGTGGCACCAACTGGATGATGCAGGTGGTGCATCAGATTGCCAATCGCGGCGCGGGGGAATTTAACGATATTTTCGATGTGGTTCCCTGGCCGGATTGTCCGTCCAGAGACATGACTATCGGACTGACGGATCCGCGCCCGGCGCAATTGGCGGTAACCGGAATGCGCGCTATTAAAACCCACGCTCCGGCCCAAAACGTACCTTATAACAGTGCCGCAAAATATGTGTGTGTGGTGCGCGATCCCAAGGACGTAGTGGTGTCGGCTTACCATTTTTTCGGCAATGTGATGCTCGGACCTTTAATGCCGACAGTCTCCACCTGGGTACGCAACGCACGTGGAGCCATTCTAGAGTCCTGGGTGGAATTCACTAACGGTTACTGGCTGTGGCGCGATCGGCCCAATGTGCTGTTTTTGACGTACGAGCAAATGCTCGACGACCCGCGGGCTATGATTCGCAAAATTGCGGCGTTGATGGAGGTCGCGTTAACCGAGCCAGAGGTAGAGAAAGTTTATTCGTTAAGCTCGTTTGCCTATATGAAAAGTGTCGACCATAAATTTTATCCCGGCGAGATGACGCCCTTTGCTCGCCCCGGCGGTCGCATGGTGCGGCAGGGTAAAAAAGGCACGTCGGGTGAGTTGTTGTCGGTGGAGGAGCAATACACCATCGACGGGTATTGTCGCCAACGTTTGCAGGAGCTGAGTAGCGACTTTCCCTTTGACCATTACTACGGTCGCCGCGATGAAAACCCGGCAGAGGCGAGCTTATGAATATTTCCTACAGGGCGGCGGTGGTGCAGGCGGCGCCGGTGTTTATGGATTTGTCCGCTGGGGTGGATAAAGCGGTCCGGTTAATCGCGGAGGCCGCGCAACAGGGTGCATCGATCATTGCGTTTCCCGAATGCTGGCTGCCGGGGTATCCCTGGTGGGCCTGGTTATCCACGCCAGCGCATAACATCAGATATTTTCAACGCTACCACGAGAACAGCGTGGTGGTGGACGGCGCTGCCTTCGATCGCATTGCCGAGGCAGCGCAACAGCACAATATTTTTGTGTCGATGGGGGCCAGTGAGCGGGATCAGGGTTCGCTGTATATCGCTCAATTTTTGTTTGATAACGATGGCGACGTGGTGCAGGCCCGCAGAAAATTAAAGCCGACCCATGTGGAGCGCACCATTTACGGGGAGGGCGACGGCAGCGATCTGGACGTGCTGGACACGTCCCTGGGACGCATCGGTCAGTTGTGTTGCTGGGAGCACATGCAGCCGCTGACCAAGTACGCTATGTTCAGTATGCACGAACAGGTGCACATTGCCGCCTGGCCGTCGTTCAGCTGCTACCCGGATGCCTACGCACTGGGCGGCCCCTTGAATAACGCGTTGTCCCAGGTGTATGCCGCGGAGGGGCAATGTTTTGTGCTGGCGCCCTGTGGCATGGTGTCCCCGGCAATGTACAAGCTGATGGTCGATACAGATGAGCAGGCAGGGTTGATGGCAGTGGGCGGCGGCTACGCGCAAATTTACGGGCCGGACGGTCGCCCCCTGTGCGAACCCCTGGCGCACACGGAGGAGGGGCTGCTGTTTGCGGATATCGATCTGGGGGTAATCGCCATCGCCAAGTCCTTTGCGGACCCGGTGGGGCACTACTCCCGCCCCGATGTGACCCGGCTGTTATTGAATCGCGAACCACAACCTGTGGTTGAAATCTATGAGCGTGAGCTAATGGACGATATCGATGCTGGCGAAACAGATGAAAGTTGTGGCGACGACCCTTCCTATCATTGAGCGTAATCATTGCGCGTAATCATTAATACGTAAGCATTAATTTCAAAAAAATGATTCGGGGCCTCGCCCTTCGCGGTGGGTGAGTTGCCGCCGAATAGTGAGCAATGCGGGTGGTACTGTGCCGCTTGCGCTCGGTAATCGCCAGCGTTAGTATTAATGACAAATCTATCATTTTAAGAGAAGGCGTTATTTAATAGCGAGGTCAGCAGCGAGGTTAGCAGCGAGGTGCCAGGCCATGAATATTCCCCACAAAGAATACGGAAAAGATGGCGATTACCGAAAAGATAGCGCAGCAAATCTGATCTTTCCCCGGGACGACGGTTCGCGGGTTCCCTATGCGGTGTTCAGTTCCGCGGAAATTTACGCTCGCGAACAGGAGCGCATTTTTCGTGGCCCCACCTGGAGTTTTCTCGGGCTGGAGGCAGAAATTACCAACCCAGGTGACTTTAAAGCAACCTATGTCGGCGACACGCCGGTGGTGGTTACGCGCACCGAAGACGGCACGTTAGCCTGTTGGGTAAATCGCTGCGCCCACCGCGGTGCCATGGTGTGTCGCACACCCCGCGGCAATACCCTGTCACACACCTGCGTTTACCATCAGTGGAATTACGACGCGCACGGCAATTTATCCGGAGTGCCGTTTAGCCGTGGCATGAAGCATATGAAAGGTATGCCGGCGGATTTTGACCCGACCTGTAATGGCCTCACCAAACTGCGAGTGGAGAGCTACAAAGGCCTGCTATTTGCCACGTTCAGTGACACGGTTGAATCCCTGTTTGACTATATCGGTGCCGCAATGCGTCCCTGGGTGGACCGGATTTTTCACAAGCCGATTGTGTATTTGGGCTGTACCCGTCAGTACTCCAAATCAAACTGGAAGCTGTATCTGGAGAACGTCAAGGATCCCTATCACGCCAGTTTGTTGCACCTGTTTCACTCGACGTTCAATATCGCCCGGGTGGGCATGAAGGTGCGCACCATCGCCGACGAGCAGTACGGTTTACACAGCATTCTTACCACCACCCGCAACGCAGAAAATATGGGCGATGCTTACAAGCAACAAAACATTCAAACCTATAACGAAAGTATTCGCCTGCACGATCCCTCGCTGCTCGATGTGCGGCAGGAATACGACGAGCTGATTACCAACCATATTCAACCCATTTTTCCGCAGCTGGTAATTCAGCAGATTCACAACACCCTGGTGGCCCGCCAACTGCTCGCCAAGGGCCCGGGTAATTTTGAATTGATCTTCCACTATTTCGGCTACGCGGACGATGATCCGGAGCTACGCGCGATGCGCATCAAGCAGGCCAATCTGGTGGGTCCTTCCGGCTTTATTTCCATGGAAGATACCGAGGCGACGGAACTGGTGCAGCGCGGTACGGCACCCGACGGTGCGCGGACATCGGTGATCGATATGGCGCGGGATGCCCCGGAGCAAAGTGATTCGATGATTACCGAGCGCTTGATTCGGACTTTCTGGGCCGGTTATCAACGCCTGATGGATTTATAGAGGGCTGGTAATGGCAGATCAACGGATACAGCCGATGCTGCTGTGGTGGGAAATGCAGCAGTTACAGGAACGCTATATCGCCGTTCTGGACAACGATCGTCTGGAAGAGTGGCCGGAGTTATTTGCGGACGATTGTTTCTACGAAATCATGCCCCGGGAAAATGAAATTGCCGGTCTGCCCATTGCCCTGGTGCGTTGTGATAACAAGGGCATGTTGCGCGATCGCGTGTTGTCGCTGCGCGAAGCAAATATCTACGAGGCCCACGTGTATCGACATTTTACGTCTGGCCTGGAAATTACCTCGGCCTCCACCACGGAAGTGACCATGCAATCGAGTTATGTGGTTCTGCAAACTTTGCAGGACGGCGAAACCCGAGTGTATCAAACCGGCCGTTACGTCGATCGTGTGGTGATGACGGCAGACGGTTGGCGCTACGGGAGTAAACGCGCTATTTACGATACCCTGCGAGTGCAAACACTGCTGGCAACGCCGGTTTAACCAGGGCATTAATCTCGGCGCAGCGCTTAGGAAGCGTTTACCTTTTTCCACGTGGGATCTGTTCGCGCATTAACTTTCTGTTCGATTAGAGAGAAGTTTTTCTATGCCCGGCGCTCGCGACGTTTTATGCTTGGGGTCAATTCGGTGTGCGGCGTACCAGCGGTCGGCGCATCAGCTTGTATTCAATAGTAAGTAGTGACTCGCAGTCGAGACAGTATGGAAAACGACAAAACCAGAGCCACGATACGCGCGCTATCGGACCGTATTGTCATGGCGCAAAAAGAGGTGCGCGTGCTCAATGCTATCAAGTGGGACGATAGTGTTCGCGAAGGGTTTTTCGCTGCCGACTGCCGAGCGCAGCCCGCCGTGGATGCTGGTTATTATCAGCGGGTACCCCTGGGTTTTGACAACGACCAGTTAACCGAAACATTTCGGCAAATCGACCACGATATTGTTGCGCAGCTGGGCAAGTTTAATCCAGCGGCGAAAATCATGCGGCGTATGTGCCACGAGTATCAGTTGGTGCTGGCCATGCTGGCGGCGCGCGGCACGCCTGAGTTCTCGCGGATATCTCAGGAGCTCTACGGTCGCTCCACGGATGCCTTTCATGTGGGAGAGCCGAATTTGGTAGATATGGCGGCCAGTCTGGATAATTCTCTGCGCATTATCGACGAGCATTTATTTCTGGAACAAAACGCGCGGGATATTCCCACCGAGCAGGCGGTGGGTCTGCTGAAAGCGCGTCTCGACGGATTTTTTTCCGACCCCGGATCCCGCATCAAAGTGCGTATCAGCGACGGCATTGTGGCAGATGCGGCGGCTGGTTCCGATTACATAAAATTACGCAAGGATGCATTTTTTAGTGAGCGGGATTTGCGGGTGCTGGAAGTCCATGAGGGCTGGGTACACGTCGGCACCACACTGAATGGGCGCGCACAGCCGGTGTGTACTTTTCTGGAGAAGGGCACGCCGTCGATGACGACTACCCAGGAAGGATTGGCATTGCTGGTGGAAATAGTTTCTTTTAGCTCCCATCCGGCCCGTTTGCGTCGCGTCACGGATCGCATCCGTGCCATTCATAGCGCGGAGCAGGGCGGAACCTTTCTGGATGTGTTCAACATGCTGTGCGGGGAAGGACGCAGTCGCGAGGATTCTTACACCACCACCATGCGGGTTTTTCGTGGCAGCCTGCCGGAGGGCCCGCCGTTTACCAAGGACCTGGCCTACAGCAAGGGGTTTATTCATATCTATAATTTTATTCGGGTTGCCGTACGTCGCGGCCGCCTGGATCGTATCCCACTCCTGTTTTGCGGCAAGCTGACCCTTGAAGATATCGGCTCGATTGCCGAGTTAGTGGAGCAGGGTTTGGTGGTGCAGCCGCGCTACCTGCCCTTGCCGTTTCAGGATTTGAATGCGTTGACCGCATGGATGGCTTACTCGAATTTCCTGAATAAGTTGGATCTGGCCAAGGTCGAGGCGGATTTCGCGCAATTGTTTTAAAACGGATTGAGTCCGTTACAGGCTAAAAATTAATCGATCTTACCCGATGGAGTAGAGCGTAATGGCCACAAGTGAATTTGCAGATATCCACCGCAGCCGTAAAGCTCATCTGGATGGTATTGCGCGCCAGGGTAAACTGCTGCGACCGTTGACTGCCCTGTTGCGCGGGGTTTTTGCGCTGTCCCGTGGGCTGGGTTTTGAATACCCCCTATTCCGCGCCTTTTTCAAGCCCTTGGCGGGGATGTTCGATAAAGCGATAGACAGGGCATTTAAGGGCTACACGCCAACGGCTAACGACGTTTTTGTTTGCGCTTATTACAAAAGCGGCACTAACTGGGTGATGCAGGTTGCGCACCAGATTGCGAATCGTGGCGAAGGCGAATTTGACGATATTCTCGATGTTATTCCCTGGGCGGATTGCCCAGCGCCGGAGACCACCATCTCACTGGCCGATCCAAGACCGGCGCAGTTATCCATAACCGGCAAGCGTGTCATCAAGACTCACGCCCGGGCGCAATATGTGCCCTACAGCAAAGATGCCAGGTATTTGTGTGTGATTCGCGACCCCAAGGATGTGGTGGTGTCCGCCCACCATTTTTTTGGCAGCATGCTATTAGGGCCTTTAATCCCGTCCGTTGAAACCTGGGTACGGCACTGTTTATCGGAGGATGCTGCGTTTGGTCCCTGGTCCGATTTTGTCGCCAGTTATTGGCCGTGGCGGGATCGACCCAACGTGTTGTTTGTCACTTATGAGGAAATGCAGGACGATGCCGTAGCAACCATACGCAAAATTGCGACGCTGATGGGCGTTGATTTAAATAATGCGGAAGTTGAAAAAATTAATCGACTAAGTTCCTTCGAATATATGAAGAGCATCGATCACAAGTTTTATCCGGGGGAGGTTACTCCGTTTGCGCGACCCGGTGGCAGCATGATCCGGCACGGAAAAAAGGGTAGCTCGGGCGAAATGTTGACATTGGATCAGCAAGAAAGGATTGATAGTTATTGCCGCACCCGGTTAGCAACCCTAGGTAGCGATTTTCCCTACGACCAATACTACGGCGGCGTAGCGCGTTGAGGCGTAGCTATCAGGGCAGGGAAAGCAAAAATTCCCTGCCCCGTTGCATCTAGCGTGCGTGTTGCGAACTACCCCCTGCGCGGTTGCCCGACGTTCTTCCTGAAGTATTGGAACGGCCCCTAAAAGAGGGACGCTGACTATTGTTGCGCGGGGCTGCCGCTTTTTGGCCTTGACTGCTGCGGGCGTTACCCCGTTGTGGTTGGCGTTGTCCGCGTCCATTGTTAATCGGCTCGGCTTTGATAGACGGGTCTACTTCAAAATCCTCGATAACTAGTTTGCGAATATCCTTTTTCAAGAGGCGCTCGATATCGCGCAACAAGCGCAATTCATCAACACAAACCAGCGATATGGCTTCGCCTTCCTTGCCGGCACGCCCGGTGCGGCCAATACGGTGCACATAGTCTTCCGGTACGTTGGGCAGTTCGTAATTGACCACATGGGGCAATTGGTCAATGTCCAGGCCGCGGGCGGCGATATCGGTAGCAACTAACACGCGCACTTTGCCGTCCTTGAAATCCGCCAATGCCTTGGTACGCGCGCCCTGACTTTTGTTGCCGTGAATGGCGGCGCTGCGAATACCGTCGGTAATCAATTGTTCGGCGAGACGATTGGCGCCATGTTTGGTACGGGTGAAGACCAGTACCTGTTGCCAGTTGTTGGAGCCAATCAAATAGGAAAGTAGTTCGCGTTTGCGATTCTTATCCACCGGATGCATCACCTGAGTGACACTCTCCGCCGCAGTATTGTGTCGCGCGACTTCGATCAGCACTGGCGATTTCAGTAGCTCGTTGGCCAACTGCTTAATTTCGTTGGAGAACGTGGCCGAGAAATACAACGTTTGCTTCTGCTTTGGCAACAACGCCAGCACGCGGCGAATGTCGCGAATAAAGCCCATATCCAGCATGCGATCTGCTTCGTCCAGAATAAGGACTTCCACCTGAGAGAGATCGACGCTGCGTTGGCCCACGTGGTCGAGCAATCGACCTGGGGTGGCGACCAGAATATCTACGCCGCGAATCAATTTTTGTTTCTGCGGGTTGATGCTGACACCGCCGAAAATTACTGTGGATTTCAGTGGCAGGTATTTGCCATAGGTTTCCACGCTTTCGGCAACCTGGGCGGCGAGCTCCCGTGTTGGGGTGAGTATCAGCGCGCGTATGGGGCGGCGCCCCGCCTGCGGCTGGGTGGATGACATCAGTCGTTGCAGCAGGGGTAGTGTAAAACCGGCGGTTTTGCCGGTGCCCGTTTGCGCGCCACCCATAATGTCGCGCCCTTCGAGTATCGGGGGGATGGCCTGAATTTGTATGGGGGTGGGGACGCTGTAGCCTTTTTCGGATACAGCACGGAGTATTTCGGCCCTGAGACCGAGAGATTCAAATGACATGCTTAGGTTTTCTCCAGCTATCAGCCTACCCAATACGTATGCGTTGAGCATGCGCAAGGAACGGTCTAGGCGGACATTAATTTGTTTGTTTCGAGGTGAACCAGGAAGGAATACCGCGTAGAAAACAGGTGCAGACCGAAATACACCAGAGGTTGAACGCGGATTGTACCTTAAATCCGGCGTAACCAGAAGCCCGGTTATACGCTGGGTTCGACGTCAGCTTCGCGAGCATGGTGGTTGGGGACAGCGTATTGGAATAATTCGCTATAAAAGCAGAGTTAGCTAGGTTCTTTGGTTGTTAATGCGGCCTGCCTGAGTGACGCCGAAACGGCACGATGGCCTTCTTCTCGGCAGCGACATCATGTGTGGGGACCGATAACAATCGCTAGTTGAATTACTGCGAAAAAAGATTTTGGTTACTACACTTGAATAAATGGGAGGCAGCGGTCAAATTATAGTCGTCACAGGAGCAATAAATTGGTATATATTCCCAGTGTACAGGTAGTGCAGGTAGAAAGACTGCATTGTACTGAAGGGCATTTTCCAGTGGAGTATCGGACGGTAGTAAGGAGCAAATAAAACTAAGCGGAGAATCTCGTATGAAACGCCATTATTACGTAACAGATGATCTGGACGATCTTGATCACGTGGAAGAAGAGCTGGAGCGCGCCGGGTTAGTCACTCCACAGCTGCATGTGTTGAGCCGTGATGATGCCGGGGTAGCTCGTCATGAGCATCTACACGAAGTTGAAGCGGTTATGCGCACCGACGTGGTTCGCTCGATGAAAAAGGGTGCGTTGGTGGGCCTGGTGCTGGCGCCGCTGGTATTGCTGGTTGCCTATTACTTCAACTGGCCGGAAAAGGTTACTTGGGTGCCATTTGTCTGTCTTGCCATCGTGGTACTGGGTTTTTGTACCTGGGAGGGCGGGTTTTTGGGTATACAACTGCCCCATCATCAATTTCGTCGCTTTGAGGAAAGTCTCAATCAAGGTAAGCATGTGTTCTTTGTGGATATCGACGATGCGCAGAAGGCGGTTCTTGATCGAGTGGTCAGCGCACACTCGCGCTTAAGACCAGCGGGGGAAGACCAAGCCACCGCTGGCTGGTTTGTGAAAGGGCATCAGAGAATGCGCAATTTCATGAAGGCTATGCCCTGAAGCAACTCGTTGGTGCTACCGGGCCGACCACCGTGTTCACGGCGGCGGGTTCGGTGGCCCACAAGTATAGTGATCAGGGTTGGGTGGTAAAATAAAAGAGGCGGGTTAAAAACGTGTAATCCCCTTCCGCCGCCATCAAGCCGATTAATACCAGCAGGCATAACGGTGGCACCAGAATGGCGCAGGAAAGCGCCAACCGTTCCCACGCCATATGCATAAAAATACTGACGATTAACCCCGCCTTTAATAGCATAAATATAATGATAAGCGACCAGCGCAGGTAACCCTGAAGCTGGAAGTAATCGACGAGATACGAAAAAGTACTGAGAATAAATAATAAGCCCCAGATCCAGAGATAGACACTAATCGGATGTTGCTGACCTTCTGCATGTGTTTGTGCCATTGCGATCTCCTACCAAAGATAGAAAAAGGCGAAAATAAACACCCAGACCAAATCCACGAAATGCCAATACAGTCCCATGGTTTCCACCATGCCGTAGTTGCCGGGGCGACCGGTCATAAATCCCGGTTTACCCATATCGATACTGCCGCGCAATACTTTAACCGCAACTATGATCAGGAATATAACGCCGATGGAAACGTGGAAACCATGAAAGCCCGTGATCATAAAAAAAGCAGAGCCGAATTGCGCGGCGCCCATGGGATTGCCCCACGGGCGAACGCCTTCGTCGACGATCAGTTTGGTCCATTCAAAGGCCTGCATGCCGACAAATGACGCACCAAAAAGCGCGGTAATTAACATCAAGATGCCGCACACCTTGCGATTTTTTTCGTAGCCAAATTTAACCGCCATGGCCATCGTGCCGCTGCTGCTAATTAAAATAAACGTCATGATGGCGATCAGCAATAATGGAATATGTTGCCCGGCGATGGTGAGCGCGAATACTTCACTGGCATTCGGCCACGGCACCGTGGTGGAAATACGCACGGTCATATAGCTGGTCAAAAAACAGGTAAAAATAAACGTGTCGCTGAGTAAAAATATCCACATCATGGCCTTGCCCCAGGGCACGTTCTTAAACGCCCGTTGATCGGAAGACCAGTCGGCGATAATACTTTCCAGCCCGTCCGCGGGAAAATCTTCGGGGTTGGCGACCTGTTCTGTATTCATAGCCTGTGTTCTCTAGGTGTTTAGTAACAACGTAAATAAAATTAGCCAGACAGCCAGCAGAAAATGCCAATAAATGGCACACAAATCGACCCGTCTCGTGGTTTTCGCCAGGTCCTGATCGGTGCTGCACGTTAATATAGTCGCACCCCACACCCACAACCCCCCGAGTAAATGCAGGCCGTGAACCGCCGTCAGGAGAAAAAAGAAAGCGTTGGCCGGGTTGCTTGACACATAGAGTCCGGCGTCGTTGAGTTCCTGCCAGGCACGCAGTTGTCCGAATAGAAACAGAAAAGTAAACAGCCCCGCGATAAGCAGCGGGTTAAGAATTTTATGCAGTTGTTGTTTTTTGGCCAAATTATTGGCGTGCTGAAAAAAAATACTGGCGATGATAAGGGCGGCGGTATTAACCCAAAGGATCGCCGGATCGTCGAGGGTAAGCCAGTCGTGAGCTTCCATGCGCATCATATAGGCGCTGATGAACAGCGCGAACAGGGATGTTGCCACGCCGAGGAATACCCCCAACCCCACTTTTAACGATGCGACATGCAGGCCGCGGGTGTTTTCGATGGGTTGAGTTCCGCTGTCTGCAATCCACGGACTGACGCTGACGGTTTGCCTGACCAACCACCACACCACGGTTGCCATCAGCCCCGCGAGAAAAACCAGCGTAATTGTCATAAAGCCTCCTCACCACGATCTGTCGATTGTCTGGGTGGCTGGTTTTGCGGAATGAAATCCTGGTCCGCTCCGGGAACGCTATAGTCGTACGCCCAGCGGTACACCACAGGCAGCTGGCTGCCAAAGTTACCGTGTTTGGGTGGAGTGTTCGGAGTTTGCCACTCAAGTGTCGTCGCGCCCCATGGGTTGCCTCCCGCTGGCTTTCCTTTGAAGTAGCTGATAACCAAGTTGTATAAGAACACCACCTGGACCGCGCCAACCACCAGTGCTGCAATTGTGATAGCCGCATTAATGTCCTGAGCGGACTGGGGGATGAAGTCGGTGTTGCCCATGGCGTAATACCTTCTGGGCACGCCGAGAAATCCCAGGTAGTGCATGGGGTAGTAGATTGCGTAGGTACCCAGAAAGGTAACCCAGAAGTGGAATTTCCCGAGGCTGTCGTTGAGCATGCGACCAGTTATTTTAGGGTACCAGTGATAAATGGCGCCAAACACCACCAATATTGGCGAAACGGCCATCACCATATGGAAATGAGCGACCACAAAATACGTGTCGGATAAGGGCACATCGACCACCACGTTGCCCAGGAACAGTCCAGTCAGTCCGCCGTTGATAAACGTAAATACAAAGCCGATGGCAAACAACATAGGCACCGTCAGGCGAATATTTCCGCGCCACAATGTCAGTACCCAGTTGTACACTTTCAGTGCCGTTGGAATGGCGATAATCAGCGTGGTGGTCGCAAAAAAGAACCCGAACATGGGGTTCATGCCGCTGACATACATGTGGTGTGCCCAGACGATGAAACTGAGTGCGCCGATGGCGATAATCGCCCACACCATCATGCGATAGCCGAAAATGTTTTTACGCGCGTGCACGCTGATCAGGTCGGACACAATGCCAAATGCGGGGAGGGCAACGATGTAGACTTCCGGGTGGCCGAAAAACCAGAACAGGTGTTGAAATAACACCGGACTACCCCCTTCGTGATCCATCTGTTCGCCCATGGATACGATGGCGGGCATAAAAAAGCTGGTGCCGAGGCTATGATCCAGAATCATCATAATGGCGCTGACAAACAACGCTGGGAAGGCGAGGAGTGCGAGCACTGTCGCCATAAAAATTCCCCATACCGTGAGCGGTAAACGCATCAAAGTCATGCCGCGGGTACGCGCTTGAAGTATTGTCACGACGTAGTTCAGGCCGCCCATGGTAAAACCAACGATAAACAGCGCCAGGGACACCAGCATTAAAATAATGCCCCAGTTTGCGCCTGGGGTGCCCTGTAATATCGCCTGTGGCGGATACAGTGTCCAGCCGGAGCCCGTCGAACCGCCGGGTACAAAAAAACTCGCCACCAGAACCAGCACGGCAAGCAGATACACCCAATAGCTGATCATGTTGACATAGGGAAACACCATGTCGCGCGCGCCGCACATTAACGGAATTAGATAGTTGCCAAAGCCACCTAAAAATATCGCGGTTAGCAGGTAGATCACCATAATCATGCCGTGCATGGTGACGTATTGAAGATAAGCGCTGGGATCTATAAAGGAAAATGTATCGGGAAAGCCGAGCTGCAAGCGCATGATTCCGGATAGCACCAGAGCCACCAGGCCGATGGCGATGGCGGTAAGTGCATATTGAACCGCAATAACCTTGGCGTCCTGGCTCCAGATGTATTTGCCGATAAATGTTTTGGGGTGGTACAGGACCTCTTCCGCCACCTCGGCGGGCGGTGCGAAGGCTGTTTCGTCGTGTGCAACTCCGCTCATCTGAGTTTCCTCTGTAGTTATCTGTGCACCCTGTATGTTCCCGCGCTATTGGTTAATCGCTTGCCGAGACCTGCAATGGCCTCGGCTTTGGCAAGCTGTTCACGTGTGCTACCAGGTCGTTGATGGCCGCATCGTCTCGCAGAATGGAAGCCATTAACCCCATTTGCGGACCGTACATGTCCTGTGGATGTGCGCCGCGGATACCCTGTTTAAAGTTTTTCAGCTGAGTCGCCAGATACCAGTCACTCATGCCTGCTAGACGCGGCGCATTCATGGCTTGAATACCCTGGCCGTTGATGCCGTGACAGGAGCCGCACGAGGTATACAGCCGCTTGCCAAATGCCGATGTTTCAGGGGTGATGGTGGGCGCGGCTGGCTCATCCGGAAGGGTGTTTATGTAAGTCACCACATCATTGATGGCTTGCGCGTCTACCAGGGTCGCCGCCATGGGAGCCATTTGTCGCCCATAAGTATCATCCGGGTGCGCGCCGCGGATACCCGCTTTAAAATACCTTAACTGTCGGGTCATGTAGTGGCCGTCAAGACCGCTCAGCTTGGGCGCATTTAACAGGGCGTTGCCCTCGCCCCGGGGGCCGTGACAGCTTGCGCACAGGGTGTACAGGGCCGCACCTGCAACGGCATTGCCGGGGGCTTGCGCCAGAGTATCAGCGTAGGTGGGGTGCTGGCTTAACCAGGCATCGAAGGATGCTTGTGCCTCGACGACGACATGACCGCGCATGGTGTAGTGGGCGATACCGCACAGCTCTGCACACAAAATATCAAAACGCCCGGTGCGGGTTGGTGTAAACCAGATATAGGGCACCATTCCCGGCACCAGATCCATTTTTACCCTGAATTGCGCAACCGTAAAATTGTGCAGTACATCCTTGGAGCGCAACGCCAGTTTTATCGGTTGATCGAGAGGCAGGTGTAACTCGTTGCTGGCAATCAGCACATCGTCCTGTCCAGCGGGATCGTCGGGATTCATCCCGAACGGGTTGTCATCGTTGATCAGGCGCGAATTGACAGCGCCCAATACGCCATCTTCGCCGGGGAAGCGATAGCTCCAGTGCCATTGTTGGCCAATAACTTCGACAACCTTTGCATCGTCCGGCACGTCGACCATTTTTGCCCACACAAATAATCCTGGCGCGAGCATTGCCGCCACGCCGATGGTGGTGAAGCCAATTAGCCACCATTCCAGCTTTTTATTTTCGGGTTCGTACGAGGCGGTGCGGTCGGGGCGGTGCCGGTAGCGCACCACCACGCAGGCCATAAAGAGATTGATTACGACGAAAACAAAACCGGTAACCCAGAAAGTTATGCCGATTGTGTCGTCAATCATGGTCCAGTTCGAGGCGATGGGGGTCAGCCACCAGGGACTCAAAAAATGAAAGAGAACAGAACCTATAACCAGTAACACTATCGCGATTGCCAATGCCACCTGCTAACTCCTATATAGGGTCAGTGCATGTGCTTTTTATGCGGGCAGTACTTAATCCTCTGGGTCAGATTTTAATAGTCCCTCGAAGTCATCAGAGTATCCTTCTCCGATACTAACCAAGGGTCCCAACAGCTTTGTTGTGTGTAAGGTATACCTGATTTTTGGCAATGCTTCCACTTTTTTTATTTGGAATATTCGCCAGTGGCGCATCTGCTAGTTAGTCTGGGTCGGCAAATGAATTCGTGTAAATCCTGCCTGAAGATCAAAGCGCCTGACTGATGCCCATACCATTCCGGGCTCAATGGCCTGTCTCAATGGCCTGTGTCATGGCGCGAAATCATCGACCTGGATCACTTTGTCGGCGGCTTGCAGATAAGCGAGGGCAAGCGCGGGGTCAGCGCTGCTCTGTGCGGCCGTTTCGAACGAGCGGGTGCGGCGTACGGCTTTGTTGAGCGCGCCGCTGGCTTCAGTGCCGAGGCGTCGGGCTAATTCGAGGGCCTGCATCAGTTCCCGCACACCACCCTGTTTGGGTGTCGCCATATCCGGACACAGCAGGGCGACGAGATCGTGACGACTGCGCAACAGCTTCGCCAGTTCCAGCATCTGGACATCGCGTAGTGGCGCGAGGTGGGCGGTGCGACTCATCACCACAGTGCCCAGCAGGCGCCGTCCAGGGGCGGGCAGATTGGCGAACAGTTCGCGCAGCACTTCTTCCGCCGCGTCGAGCTGTACCCGCACGGCGGCGCGGGCAAATGGCAACATATCCGGTTCGTCCTCGACGCTATAGCGCCACAGACAGGCGCTGGCCATATACAGGTGGGCGAGGGCATCGCCGAGCCGCGCGGACAGCAATTCCATGCGCTTGAGTTTGCCGCCGAGCAGACCCATGGCCAGGTCGCAGGTCAGGGCATATTTGGCACTCAGGCGAGCGAGCATACGGGCCTCTTTGCGCAGGGCCGGGGGTGGCGAGCCAAGCAGCGGCGCGCCGAACAAGCTGCGCCAGAGATTGCCCAGAGTATGGCGTATATGCCCGAGTAACGCGTGGCCGAGGGCGGTCGGATCGCGCTGTTCTACGGCGTTCATTTCTGGCATTACAAAGGGATGGCAGCGCACCGCACCCTGGCCGAAGATAATCAGGGAGCGGGTGAGAATATTGGCCCCTTCCACGGTAATGGCGATTGGCATATGGCGATAAGCCGCGGACAACAGATTCGACGGTCCGTTACTGATGGCTTTGCCGCCCAGAATATCCATCGCGTGATTTACGGAGCGGCGCCCGGCTTCGGTGAGATGGACTTTCAAAATTGCACTGGCCACGCTCGGTTGTTCGCCCCGGTCGAGCGCACAGGCCGCAAAGCGTCGCGCCGCGTCGGTGGCATACAGTTCGGCGGCCATGCCTGCGACAATGCCGCCAATGGCGTCGAACTTGCCGATAGCCATGCCAAACTGTTCGCGAATCTGGCTGTAGCCATTGGCAATAAAGAGAGAGGCTTGCTGGGTGGCGGCGCCCAGCGCTGGCAGCGAGATAGCGCGCCCCGCGGCCAGGCAATCCATGAGCATACGCCAACCCAGACCGACCTGTGGTTCTCCGCCAATCACCCAGTCCATGGGTACGAACACGTCCTCGCCCTCAATAGGACCATTCATAAACGCACTGTCCATGGGGCGATGGCGACGACCGATTTGCATATTGGCCTGGGGAACTGGCAGCAGGGCGCAGGTAATACCCAGTTCCTGCTCGCCCTCGGGTCGTGTCGGGTCAACGGCGTGAAATGCCAGTCCCACGACGGTGGCCACCGGCGCCAGCGTGATGTAGCGCTTGGAAAAATTCACGCTGAAACCGCGCACCCGCACCCCGTCGATTTCACGTTCGGTTAGTAGTCCGCGATCGGGAATGGCGGCCGCATCCGATCCCGCATAGGGGGACGTCAGTGCAAAGCAGGGTAGATCCCGGCCATCGGCGAGGCGGGGCAGGTAATGCTGTTTCTGCGCATCGGTGCCATAGCGCAGCAGGAGTTCTGCTGGTCCCAGAGAGTTGGGTACCATTACCGTCACTGCAGCGGCGGCGCTGACGGTGGCGATACGGGTAACGACAGTAGCGTGGGCATAGTGGCCGAAGCCCAACCCGCCCCATTGGGTGGGGATGATCACGCCGAAAAAGCGTTTCTCCCGCAGAAAACGCCAGACCTCCGGTGGTAGATCCTGTGCCTCATCGATGGCGAAGTCGTCGAGCATACTACACAGTTCCCGAACTTCATGGTCGAGAAAGGCCTGCTCGGTATCGGACAGGACATTAGGGCCGGCCTGGAGCAGCGCATCAAAGTCTGGTCGCCCGGCAAAAATCTGACCCTCGAAGCCCACCGTTCCCGCTTCCAGCGCTGCGCGTTCAGTGTCCCCCATGGGCGGCAAGACCCGGGTGAACGGCCCCAGTGCGGCTGTTCCGACTAGTTTGGCGAAGCCCATAGCAGTCTCCAGTTCGCGACGTCACCTTCAGTCTACAGTGAGATCGTCTGGCTTGTCGCTGGTCGCAACGATATTTGTTGGAGCAGCGGTTTATATTTATACAAGCCGTCAATTTTTCCTATGGGTAGTCCACGGCGATAAATTGTCCCTATATCCCGATGGCTCGCATAATCTACGTACGTTTTTTTGTGTTATAGGCGATGATATTATTTTTCGATGATCGACGCTTGCCGATGGGGTAGGGTTTGTCGACTATATAGCCCTGAATAAAATCGACGCCAACCGTTTCCAGTAATGCCTGAAGTTCGGCATTTTCCACGTGCTCTGCAATAGTTTTCAGGCCCATTATATGACCGATCTCGTTAATAGAGACAACCATGTCGTAGGTCTTCTCGTCGCTGGCCATGGAGCGAATAAAACTGCCGTCGATTTTTAGAAAATCAACGTTTAGATCCTTAAGGTATTTAAAAGAGCTCAGTCCGCTACCAAAGTCGTCCAGGGAGAATTTGCAGCCTTTAGCCTTCAGGGTGTCGATAAAATTTCCGGCGTAAGTAATATTACTAATTACAGCGGTTTCGGTAATTTCAAAGCAAATGCGATCACCGCTAACGGAGTGCTTGTCTAATTGACTAAGAACAAAATCCAGAAAGCGTTTTTCACCCAGGGATTGTCCGGAAAGGTTAATCGCAAGCACGTCCTGGTGATCTAGCGCCCCAATGGGGTTTAGTTCGAGCCAACGGAAAACATTCGTGACTACCCACTGGTCGATGGCTGGCATCATGTTGTAGCGTTCCGCCACGGGTAAAAATTCGTCAGGGAGAATCAATTTCCCGTCCGCTCCGATCATGCGTAATAATATTTCCGTATGCCATGGGTAGGTGTTTGCACCCAGCGGCTTAACGGATTGCCCATGCAGCTCGAAACGATCTTCGTTAAGCGCGTACTTAAGTTTCTGTAACTGCTCCATCTGGCTTTTGCGTTGGCGCAGGTCATTATCGTTTTCCACGGCTACATGCACGCGATTTCTGCCTTTTTCTTTGGCGATATAACAGGCGGAGTCGGCGGCGCTGAGAATATCGGTTAAATTGCCACTATTTTTGGTAATCGGCACCAGACCGATACTGAGGCCGATTTCAAAAATTCGTTCATGCCAGTGAAAGCGGAATTTTTCGACCGTATCAAAAACATTATCGACAACTCGTCGAGCATGCTCAAGGTGACAGGATTCCAGTAAAATACCAAATTCATCTCCACCCAGGCGGGCGAGTGTATCGGTCTCCCGCACTGCACCCTGCAGCCTGATCGCAAGTTGTTTGAGTAGTTCGTCGCCAGCAATATGTCCACAGCTATCGTTGATAATTTTGAATTGATCGAGATCCATGTAACACATGGCGTGCTCGTGCGCGTTATTGGCGGCAGACGCTAGCGCGGCTTCGAGGCGGTTTTCAAATTGCCGCCGATTATATAAGCCAGTCAGGGCGTCGTGGGTAGCCTGATAAGACAGGTTATTCGACAGGTACTTCAGTTCGCTCACATTGTGGATAACCGTGACCGAGCCAATGGCCAGTTTTTGTTCATCATGGAGAGGTGCAACAACGACTTTGACGAAATGGGCGCCGTCTCCGCCAGCGGCCAGCAATATATGGTCCGAAAAAGTATAATGGCGATTGTTCCTTATACAAATTTCAGTCGGATCAATAATTTCATTCGGCCGACTTTCCGCAACCAGTTTGACCACGTCGGTAAAAGTTTTTCCGCAGGCATTTTCTGGCGTGGAATAGATTAATGATTCGGCAACCGGATTCATGTACAAAATATTGCCTTTGGCATCCGTAGTGATAACGCCGTCGCCGATTGATTCCAGGGTGACCTGAGCGCGCTCCTTTTGTAGCGCAAGATCAGTTTTAGCTTTATTGCGCGCAGAAATATCGCGCACAAAAATATAAACAAATTTATCGCCAGCAAAGTCTGCGTGCTTTGCGGTAATCGCGATATCCAGCGATTTGTTGTGGCGTAGTAAAATTTTTCCCTCCATTCTCCATACGCCTTCCTGAGGAAACCGTTCAAGCCAGCTTTCGGTTTCCATTGGCGTATCGATAATTAATATGTCGTAGATATTTCGATGGAGAATGTCATTGGATTGGTAGCCGGCCATTGTGGAGAACGTATGGTTGACCTCCTGTATGTTGCCGTGCATGTCGCATGTCAGAAACCCTTCAGGGCTGGTTTGCAGGATCAAGCGGTTGCGATGCAGTTGCTCGTCAAGTTTTTGATCGGCCTGGCGGATACGCTCAATAAGGGGTTTAAACAGAAATATAGTTGCCAGCACAAGAATCGAGATTAGCAAAGCTACCAGCTCGGCATCTAAAGAAGTGCGCGGGTTCGGATACTGATTGATGGCATGGGATAAACTGATCGCGCGTCGCACGGACATCAGTAGCATTGCGGAGGACAGGGCGATCCAGATAGCGCGACCGCCGACCGTTTTCATCAGGCGTAACGCCGCAAATACTGCAATTATTTGCAGGATAAGTGAAGTGAATAATACCGCTATCACGATCATACGATTTTGCTCCTTAATCGATACGTACTCTGTCGTCCTTTTGCGACGCTTCTGTAGATATTTCTCGGCGTCTAAACCTATCGTAATAGCATCTAAACCTATCGTAATATAGTTCGCGAGCTGTGAGGAGAGCTAATAACATGAGATTTCAAAGACTGATAGCTCCCGCCCGCTAAGCGCTTTAGATTGTCAATAAGTTGACGTTATTTGCTCAAACGAATTAACAGGCTTCTTGTAGACCATAAAGCACATCGGGCACAAGGGAATTCTTTGACACGAATGGCCCGGTTCGACCCGCTCATGGCCAGTGTAGTATTATCGACGCACTTATCACGCAACCGCGCATTCTAGCGCGGCGTACGCCAGGCTACCCTTACCATGTCGATCCAGCTAACATTTGATAACCAGTTTACCCGCGAACTGCCGGCCGATCCGCAATCCGACAATCAGTGTCGTCAGGTGCTGGGTGCGGCGTACTCCCGGGTTACGCCCGCACGTGTTTCCAATCCGCAATTAGTCGCCTGCTCCAGAGACGTCGCACAATTGCTTGGACTAGACGGGGAGAGTTGTGAGTCGGCGGAGTTTGCTCAGGTTTTTTCCGGTAACAAGTTGCTTCCAGGCATGGATCCTTACGCTCTTTGTTACGGTGGACATCAGTTTGGTAATTGGGCGGGTCAGCTCGGCGATGGTCGAGCAATTAATCTGGGCGAAGTCATTACCCCTGGCGGCGCACGCCAGATATTGCAGCTTAAAGGGGCTGGACTAACCCCATACTCGCGGCGCGCCGATGGTCTCGCGGTGTTGCGCTCATCGGTACGCGAATTTCTGTGCAGCGAAGCGATGCACTATTTGGGCGTGCCAACGACGCGCGCTTTGAGCCTGGTGACCACCGGCGAGGAGGTAGTGCGCGATATGTTTTACGACGGCCATCCCCGGCCCGAGCCGGGTGCCATCGTATGCCGGGTAGCGCCTTCGTTTACTCGCTTTGGCAGTTTTGAACTATTTTCCGCCCGCAAGGATGAGGCGCTGTTGCGCCAGCTGGTCAACTACACCATGCGCACGGATTTTCCGCACCTGGGAGCGCCATCCCCGGATACTTACGCGGCCTGGTTTAGCGAGGTTTGCCAACGCACGGCGGGTATGGTGGTCGACTGGATGCGGGTGGGATTCGTCCATGGAGTGATGAATACGGACAATATGTCCATTCTCGGCCTGACCATCGATTACGGGCCCTACGGCTGGCTGGAGGATTACGATCCCGGCTGGACGCCCAACACCACCGATGCGGCGGGTCGGCGCTACGCCTTTGGTCAACAACCCTATATCGCGCAATGGAATCTCGTACAGTTAGCCAATGCCATTTATCCGTTAATCGAAGACGCAGAACCCCTGCAAAATGGCCTTAACGGTTACCTGGCGTCCTATACGCGGGGTTGGCGGGAAATGATGGCGCAAAAACTGGGTTTGCCCGCCTTCGAACCGGACGGTGACGCAGTACTGATTGACGAGCTACTGGAAATTTTGCAACTGGTGGAAACGGATATGACCATTTTTTTCCGCCAGTTGGCCGCTATCGACGTGGGTGATAGCGACGACCATGGTGCGCAAGAAGATGTCGATTTGGTGATGCAGCCATTATTGGAGGCCTACTATGTGCCCAGTCAGTTGAGTGCCGATTATCGTCAACGCCTCGGCTCCTGGCTGCAAAACTATCGCCACAGAGTCAGGCAGGACGGTCGCGGGCAATCCGAGCGCGTTAGTGCAATGTATGCAGTCAACCCAAAATACGTGCTGCGAAATTATCTGGCACAACTGGCCATCGATAAGGCGGAGCAGGGGGATAACTCCCTGGTTATAGAACTACTGGATGTGCTGCGTCATCCCTACGACGAGCAACCCGGTAAGGAATTGTTTGCCCAGAAACGGCCCGACTGGGCCCGCTCGCGGGCCGGGTGTTCCATGCTGTCCTGTAGCTCCTGAAGTGCGACCGGCAGGGTTTAAGGGTGCGGATAATATGCGCACTGTGAAGCGCCGGGTCGCTTCTTCGACAATAAAGCATCACGGACAATAGAGCCTCGCGAAATTTGGTTACAATTAGCACTTTATACGGTGAGCTGGAGTAGTGAATGCAGACTGAAGGCAGGCTTTTGTTGGTGCGCCACGGGCAAACGTCCGCCAATATCGATCAGGTGTGGCACGGCCATACGGACACGCCCCTGACGGAGCTGGGTCACCATCAGGCTGCCAGGCTGGGCGAGTATTTTCACAACTATCTCCCGGATATTCACGCCATCTACGCCAGTCCGTTACAGCGCGCCAAACACACCGCGCAGCGCATAGCGGAACTGCGCGGACACAGTGTCAGTCTCGATCCGCGGTTAAGAGAATTTGGTGTGGGTGAGCTCGAAGGCAAACGCTTTGACGAGCTGGATGGGGAAGACGGTTTTGTGCGGCGCATGATCAATGACGAGCACCACCGCGCACCGGGCGGCGAAACGCGGCACGAAGTTACCACGCGCTTTGTGGGCGCGGTGGAGGAGTTTTGCGCTCGTCACGCCGGGCAGAATATCGTGATTGTTGCCCACGGGCTGGCGATTGCCTTTGCGTTGTCCCACTGGATCGATCGGGATACCTCCCGCTGGCATAAATATCGAGTCAACAACACCTCTGTCACGGAAATATCGGTAGCCAGTGGTGAAATAAAATTTCTCGACCGGACTGATCATCTACAGGACAGCGCCGCCTGATCTTTTCGCCCGCGCCATGCTGGGCCAGTATTGGTCGTGTTGCCAGAGGGATTATCAGGGCGCGCGCCGCAGTTACGCGCGCGGTCTACAGGTCAACCCGTTTTATCATTTTGCACAGTGCGGCCTTGGTTGTGTCGATATCTTTGCCGGAGACGCCCGCCAGGGAATTGATTTGCCTAACAAGGTGGACGCGACGGAGCACTATAAAAGAAGTGGCCAATTTGTTCAGGCGGTCGCCGCTGGCCGTATCGAGAAGACGCGGACTGGGATTTGTTTGTCAGCGGCCTGAAAAAAGCTGGTCTCGATTGAGCTGACGCGCAACTTAAAATTCAGTGACTACCGACAACAGAATTATGTGTACGGTGTAATCGGGGCTGTCCTCCCCCAGGGTGATAACGTTGGCCAGCGTGTTGGGGGCAACGTTATCAACGGCCCAGTCACGCGACTGGTACTTCTCAATCCGATAGCGGGCTTTCAGGGTGGTGCCGGGGCGCACGCGGTAATCTCCGTACCACTCCAGAGATTGCAGTCGTACCAAGGTATCCGGCAGGGGGGCGGAGGACAGGGCGCTGCCGGTGGTAACATCCACTGCACCGCGTGCATTGGCGTACACAAAATCGGCGCCAAGGGACAGCGCTGCGGTGATCTCTCGCTTGAATCCGACGCCAATGGTATCCGTCTCGTCGCGCAGGTCGGCAAACCAGTCCCGCGCTGGATTTACCGAATCAGCGGCCTTGGCAAATCCACGAAAAGAGCGCCCGTCCTGCTCGGAATCCATACGGTCGTGGCTGAAAAACCCATAAAGCATGTTCTCGCCGTCTGGAGTGTACGAAATATCGAGGGTGTAGCCGACCATTTTACTTGCGGTGAGACCCATGTCCGAGTGGTGGTAGTCGTCGAGCAGATAATTGGCGCCGAGGCTGGCCGTCCAGGCTTCTGCCCACAGATAGTTGACCGACAGTGCAGCCCTGGTGCGTACGCGGTCCGCCATAAAATGCTTGCGCAGATCGGGATGATTCTCCCAGCCAAGGGTCGCAGGATCGCCGGTATACTCCGGGCGATAGCTGGATAGAAATGGCTCCTCGCCGCGGTAGGTGGAGCCGCGGCGCTCGCTGCGAGTCAGGTTTAACCCTCCGGTGAGGCGTTCCGCGACACCACTTTTGATGCCAAATTTAACTGTGTCCTCGACGGCTTCCTGCCGTTCGGCATAATCCCGGTCCGTATCCCGTCGTTCCACGCCAGCGCTCAGATCGGTACGTCGCGCCACCCGGTAGCTGGCATCCGCGCTGAATTTTTGCTCGCGATAACTGTACGGTTCGTTGCGACGATAGCGACTCAGGGTACTGCTGGCGCTGCCCGCATCGGTCTGGGTGATGGAATCGCCAGCGATAAAGAAGTACTCGTCCCGTGGGGTTTTGTTATCCCGGTTATCGTAGCGCCAGGCTGCGCGCCAGTTAAAGCGCGGTGTCGGTCGCGAGCTAAAGCGCAGGTTGAACAACGTAGTGTCGATACGTCCATCGAGGGAGTCGCGGGGCAGGGGGACGGTGATACTCGCAGCCAGTGTCGGGTTTACAGTGTAAGGTAAAAACGTTTCGTCCTGGGTCATGCGGCCGATTGCCAGATCGGCGTTGATTTGTGAATGCGCGCCTAACTGGTAGCCGCCGAGCACGCTGAATTGATGGAACTGGTTATCCGGTGGCTGGGCGATGCGCCCGGTGCCGTCGGGAAAACCGACACTGGCCTCGGTGGCGTCGGCCGCCGCGGAGTCGCTGCCCCAGCCACTGATGGCCGCATAGGGGTTTTGCCAGGTCAGAGCGCGCTCGCCCTGATCGAAGGCCGACAGGTAATAGGCGATTTCAAAATGTTTGCCGTCAGCGGCGTAACTCAGGGCCGCGTCAAACTGCTGGGTGTGGTAGTCGATGGGCTGCGGTAGCAGTACCGCCCGCGGATTGCCGCCACTGTTGCCGATCACGGCGCCCAGGGAGCTCATACCATCTTTGGTTTCGTTGCGATAACTGCTGCGCAGTTGCCAGTGGGCGGGCAGCACCTGTTCATAGCCAAGGGTTAAACGTTTGCGCTTAACTTCCAGATCCGCGTCGCGCAGACTCGGCAGTAACTGGGTCATACCAGCGGTGCTGGTCGCTGCTACCCAGCCATCCGGCAGGGCGAGATAATCGCTGCCCGGATTGGTGAAGGGTGTGCGGCTCGAATGACTGCGCACAGTGGGTGTTTCGTTGTAGTCCAGACTGATCTGGTAGGTGCCCTGACGGCCCTGTTGCAATGCGACGGAACGGGCATCCGTCCCCAGGTCCCGCCCGCTCAATAGCCAGTAGCCCGCGTGTCGGCCGGCCGCTTCAACCGCCTGCAACTCAAAGCTGGCAACGCCCACCAGGCCCTGCTCGTCGAGGCCGTTGTGAATGCCGAAGCGTGCCGTTTCGCGGCTGACGTAACCGATACCCAGCTCGATCTGCCGATGCAGCTCGGCCCGCTCGGCAGTTGGGGTGGCCGCTTCTGTTGCGGACGTGGTCGGGGTCTCATCGTCGAGACTGAATACGTCCTGCTCAGCCATGGTTACCGATACGATGCCAAGACAGGCAATCAGCGCGGTTATATGGCGGCAACGATTTAAATTTCTGTGTCTGTTGGGCGGCGTCTGGGTATGGGACCTGTTCATCATCACCTCTACCGGGTTTTACGCGCGCCAGCGGGATGGTTCGAGCCGTGTACGGCCGAGTGGCAGTTCAGGCAATTTTTGCCCAGCATCTGCTGCGCGGGGGAGCTCTGATTGGGCAGCCCCGTGCCGCTATAGGCGGTACTGGGATGGAATTGCGCCAGATGGCACTGCTGACACAGCCAGGGCGCGCGATTTTTCAGCATCGCCTGATGCACCGAGCCGTGGGGCTGGTGACAGATCGTGCAATCCTCGCGCACTGGCGCATGTTCCCACAGGAACGGCCCGCGTTTTTCCGCGTGGCAGGTATAGCAGGTTTCGTTAACCGTTCCTTTGATCAGCTGTTGCGGTCCGGTGGAGCCGTGGGGATTGTGGCAATCGGTACAGGACATTTGCCCGTCCTGCAGGGGGTGGCTCGATGGGCGCAACATCTGGGCGCGCTTTTCCTGGTGACAGGTGAGGCACAGCGGGGGCTGGCTGCGTTTATCGAGAATCTCGTCTTTGCTGGTATGCACAGTGTGACAACTGGTGCAGGACAGGTTCTGGGCTTCGTGAATACTACCGCGCCAGTGGGCCGTGAGATCCCGTTGGTGGCACTGCAAACACTGGGTGTTCTGGGTTGCAGCGGGCGTGGCATCGCCGCCGAATGTGACGTCTGGTTGGGCGCGGGTTGTGCCAGTGGCGGGGGTGGAGCGATGTCGTAAGCTCGGGCCGTGGCAGCTGATGCACGCCTGTCCGGCAAAAGGTGTACGGCTATCCCCCGCGACCCCGTGTACCGATTGCAGGATAGAGCGCCCAGCACCGTGCTCGTCGCTGTGGCAGGTAGCGCAGGGTGCCGCTCCGGGCATGGCGGTTTTGTCAGTACCTTGCTCCGGGGTTGATTCCAGCGTGAACATACTTTCGTCTGCGTGGGCAGGAACGGCGATCTGCACCGTCAGCATCGCCAACAAAAGCAGGTGCCGACAGGGGTTCAGGAAGCACGTCCGACGGTTAAACAGGTGGTGGTCTGTGGGGTGGCCTGTCAATATCTGGCGGGGATTCATGGTTATTCGATACGCGTTGCGGTCAGATCGGCGGAGCCGGGGGCGAGCTTCAGGCTATAGCCAAAGGACACGTAATGGGCGCGGCCTGCGTCGCCGGCCTGGTGTACAGCAAAACCCAAGGTGTAGGTGGTGCCGGTCGCAAAGGTTTTACGGCCCGGCGTGTCCATTGCGAGGGGGCGACTTAACTCGACTATCCAGTGGCCACCTTCCTGTTTGGCCTGCACGTCGAGTGCACTTTGCGAGTTAACGTGACGTTGCTCGAGAATATAGCCATCGACAATCTGCGGCGGGGCGCCCGCACTGACTCGCGCCTGCCAGTATTCAAGGAATTTACCCTGGGCGCGCAAGGAGGCCAGGTCCGATGGCGATTTAAGATTGTCGCCACCCCCCTGACGGGTCACCTTACTGCGGGAGGCGACCAGGTATTTGCTGCGGATGTCAGCGCTCGCGGCGCTCGGCATACCCGTTAAATCGTCGTGGCACGCGCCCCAACAGCCAGCCCGGGTGGCTTCGGTGACCTGCCCGTCGTCGAACATCACCGTGAACCGGCTCGACTTGTCTGCCGCGCCGCGCACTGGCCAGGAAGCGCGCAGGTAAAAGCGTTGTTGATCCCAGGCAGTTTGCACCCTCAGGGTAAGACTGGTGGGTGGTGGGTTAGTAACTGCTCCGTCTGTTTTTGCCAGTGAGGCACCCAGGTCTGCCTGCTGTCCATCGTGGCAGGTGCGGCAGGTACTGCCTCCACGAATGCCGCTGGCACCGGGGTGATCGGTCGGCGTCAGCAGCCATTCCCACGATACCTGTCCCGGATGGAATAACGTCAATTCCTGTGGCGGTACCGCCTGCCAATCGACTGCGACGGCCACGGGGGCACATAGCGCCGCGAGGACGGCAATCGGCACTGTAACCAGGCCGCGCAATGTGCGGCGCAATTGCATGAGCACCACAAAAAAAATCGGATTAGAGTGCATAATCGTCGTCGGCATTTTCATCTGCTTTGTTGGCGCCAGGCAGTTTATGTGCAATGCCCTGATGGCAGTCGATACAGGTACCGCCGTTATTTTGCGCCGCCTGGTGTTGTTTGCGCGCTGATGGCGATTGACGAGCCAGTTGCATCGCCGCAACGCTGTGACAATTGCGGCATTCCAGGGAATCGTTGGCGCGCATGCCATCCCATACGTTATTGGCCAGGCGTTGCCGGTGTGCCTCGAACTTTTCTGGCGTGTTAACCGTACCAATGATCTTGCTGGGAATTTCTTTGAACGTCGCCTTTATTTTGCGCTCCATTTTGGGTAGCCATTTGCGGGGAACATGGCAATCGGCGCAGGTGGCCTGTACACCGCTGGCGTTGGCAAAGTGGGAGGTGTTTTTGTATTCCTGATACACCGTATCGCGCATCTCGTGGCAGGAAATACAGAAGTCCATACTGTTGGAGTAGTGCACGAAGCCGTTGAAGCTGGCCGTGGCGAAAACGCCTGCCGCAACACCAGCGAGAACGAGTGTCCCCAGCGCAAAACCCGCACTCGGTCGTCGTAACCACGCCCATAACCGGCGCACCTTGCTCTGTTTGAGTTCCACACTGGATCCTTGTCAAAAAAGTTAGTCGACACCAGCCCGTTTGCAACTTTCGTCTGTTTGAGTATAGCTTGGAGACGACCGCCGCGTAATTCAGAAAACACCAATTGTCACCGCACACGATGCCACAAGGAGGCCTCGCGGTAATTGATCTGGCGCAACTGCCGCGGCCCCCATGGTTCGGGGCGGCGTTTACGCAATGAAAAACGCGATATGGGGCAAACAATACGGTGGGCCAGCACAGGATGGTGGACGAGCACAGACAACGAACAGGGCAAACGATGCGTCACCAGAATATCCGCACCCGGCGACGGAACCGACATCAAAATAGCCCGGAACTATCTCGGAACTATCCCAGACCTGTTCCCGGAATTATTCCGTTCGGGGAACACTGCCGCGCGGGGATCAGAGGACTATATTTTTGGCGGGTTGATGAGTGTGTGGAGGGATTTTGGCGCGAAAACACAAGCTGTGTGACGCGGCGGCGAAAACCGCCGCGTCACACAGGGCCATCAGTTGCAGTCGGTATCATCACCGTTGCTGTCAACCAGAATGGTGACCCGCCCGGTGTAGCTGCTTTTGGTGAATGTCGCGCCCTCGTCGGTGCTGAACCGCGTGGACCATGGACCGGAGAGATAGCGGGGCTGGCAATCCGGCGTTTTGTTGGGGATGGTGCCGGCAAGGGTGACATCAAGCTTCGCCTCATCGCCAGCGTTCATATTGCCGATGGTCCAGAGCAGAACTTCCGCTTTCTTGTTGGCGTTGCGGACTTCGACGCTGCCGTCATCTGTTGAGGCGGAAATCGGATCCCTGCTCTCAAGAGGCGCCCAGCCGTTGGTACCGCCCTGTGCGGTGACGCCAGCGAGGTCCTCGCAGGCATGCACGGTGACCGTATAAGTCCACTCGTGGCGTGCGCCAGTTGTCGCCACGCCCGGGCCATCGGTCTTTTCAATGGTGATAGTGGCTCCCGACGAGCAGGGTTCCGTATCGCCCGTAACGATGACATCGTTGCAGATTATTGCGGCATCCAGGAACTGTCCCGTACCGTTATATTCGGCCTGGTAGCCGAGGGTCTGACCCGCCAGCCCCGTGGTGTTGACGGTGTGTTCAAAGATGCCATCGGTTGAATTCTCCATTTGACTCCCGCCTGCGAAGGCGTTGGTCATGGTGCATTGACCGCTGCCCGTGGGGTCGGTCACACAGTCGTCGTTTGACGAACAGGCGTTACCCGCGAGTATGGATTGACCAACCGAGCAGAATTTTTTCCCCAGATCGTTGCACGCTCTCGCGGGTCCAGCCCCGCCAAGCTGAACGGATGCGATTTTTGCGTTGCCAGCGTTGACGTATTGGCCGACCGCAAGGCCGCAGTCCTGGCTTCCAGCTCCGACCGCCGTCACCTTGATCTCTTCTTTCAAGATAATATCCGTACCCGCAGGAACCGACCAGCCTGCTGGGTTGGTGGTAAATGTGATACCCGTTTCGCATTTGGCGTTAGCGGGGGGGGAAGTGTGATTGCCCGCGAATAACGGACCGCCGACCAGCAGACCTGCCGCCAGCAGCACCAGCCCCATGGCGTTGCGTGCGGGCCTGTCCGCACGGGTAAAACGGGTAAACAGATTGCGTTGCGAGCGCGTTGGTAATGCCGCGGTGGTGTGTTGCCTGTCCATAGTGTTGCTCCTGTCATTGCTATCTATCATCGGCCTGGATTGGGCCGAATCCTGTATGTATATCCCTGGTGCCGCCCGCCTCGGGCGAGCATCTTGAAGTTTTCCTGTCGTTCTCATGTGATGTCGCCTTTTCTGTCGGGTCTAGAACCTTCCGTTGTTTATGCCGTCTGTTGTCCCCTGGTTAGAATCCTCTCCTGTCGAGAGCCCCTGTCTGGATTTCTGTCCCGAACCCGAATTAGCCTGGTTCCCCACCGCGGCGGCGATCATGCCGTTTTCTGCTCGTGCGATGCCGCCATGGTCGATTCAATAACCCTCACCGCTACTCCCACCCGCTGGCCGTGGGGTTCGACGCGGACGATTTCGCCGTGGCACTTGAGCAGCATCTTGCCGCTGGACGTATCCAGCGCCACCACAAAGTTAATGGTGCTGTTCGGCGCGTACGCCACATCGGTCTCGAAAAAAATCCCCGATGCACTGACATTCCGGGTCAGCCCGCTCACCCCGTCCAGGTTCACTGGCAGGGTAGTATTGATCCGTTCGTCTTTTCGTTGCTCTCGACCCTGTTTTTTGTTTTCGGACATGATGTGTAATCTATACCGGCGTGGGGCGCAGCGCATGGGACGGTACGCCTTTTTTCGGGGGGAGGAAGCAACCGGGAAAAGATCGTCGTTTATAGGAGGTTCCTCCTATGACGCGAGGGCGCGGGGCGGGGATTGGTGATGTTGGCGGGGCCGCGATCAGTAGCAATCAGGGAATGGATCACCGGCGGAGAGGCAATAGACAAGGTGTTGACCGTTGCTTGCATTCATTCGGCCATGGGAGCGGACACGGGGGTGGGGCTTGAAAAAGCGGGCGATTGCCCAGGTCAGGAGGACAGTGTGTCCAGGCCGTGCTGGTGCGCGTACGCGAACAGGCCAAGCCTGTTGACGACGCCGAGTTTGTCGTAGATGGACGTCAGATGGTTGCGCAGCGTGTGCTCGCTCATGAGCAGTTCTGCTGCAATGACCTTGGCGGTCGCGCCGACGTGGGTCACGGTGGCGGCGATGATTTCCCGTTCGCGGTTGGTGAGTGTCGCGATGCCCTGCTGCTCGGGATCGGCGGCCGACGCGGCACCTGCGCGCGAGAACTCGACGAATATCCTGCCGGTGGTGGCGCGATCGAGCCATAGCTGCCCCTCGTGCACCCTGGCGATGGCAGTGAGTATGGTTTCCGCTGTCGCTTCTTTTTCGACTACGCCGTATGCTCCGGCAAGCACTGCCTGGTCGAGCAGGGTTTTGTCGCGCAATCCGGTCAGTATCAGTATCCTGGCCGCCGATTCCGCCATGAGCTGCGGTATCGCGTCCAGTCCATTTTCAGCCCCGAGATCCATGTCGAGCAGAATCACGTCAGGCGCGGCACCGGCGAGCAGTTTAAGGGCGTCGCCACAGTTGGTGGCGCTACCCACCACCCGCATCGCGGGGGTGGCGCTTTCGATCAGCTTTTCCAGTCCCCACAAAATGCTACGGTGATCGTCAAGTAGAAAAACCCGGATCGGTTTGGTGTCTGGTGCCGCCATGCCTGCAACCCTTGATCCTAGAATTTACAGCGATTTCATGCTGGACTTACATGGGAATGGTAACATGGACAACAGTGTAGCCGTCAGGTCGCCGCTCCACGAGCAGCGATCCGTCGAGGTCCCGCACTCGTCCATATATGGAGCGCGGCCTGAACTCGTCGAAGTCGGGCTGGTCGGCGCTCGCGTCGTTACCGATTTTGAGTAGCAAACTGGTATCTTCGCACAGGATATCAATAAACGCGTTTTTCGCGGCGGTGTGCCGCAGCACGTTGCTCAGCCCTTCGGCAATCATCTGAAAGGCTTCGGACGCCAGGCGCCCGGTGAGCCGAGGGCTAATATCACTCCTGACTTCGACGTGAATCCCGTAGAACCGTTGCATCCGACCGGCGTAATCCTTCACGGCGGCCACCAGGAAATCACCGGGCATCGATGTGTTGTCCTTGAGCGTTGCCGCGTAATCGCGTAGATCGCGTACCGTCATGTCCGCCATGTCAATCAACTCTGCGATACGCGGCGAGAGGGGGTTGCCGATTCCCGCATCGCGCCGCAGCGCCTCAAGCGCCAGTTTCAGGCCGATATAGGGCTGTATCGTCGTATCGTGCAGATCCCGCGAAATCTTGAGGCGCTCGTGTTCCGATGCCTTGGCGATAAGTTCCTCTACCAGGGACATATTTTCGACGACGGTCGCCATGGCGCTCGAGACCTGGACGAGAAAATTCATATCGGAGCGAGTGAAGCCGCCGTGCTCCGAAATTACATAGAGTCTGCCCACCGCGCCATCGCGCTGCGTATAGGGTACGGTAATAAAGGCCCGTGCATCGAGCAAGTTGCTAAGCGCGGCAAGGTGGTCAAGGAAAGCGCCGGATTCCACCCGGCCGACAGGATCATGCGCGCCATGACCGTGCCATCGATTGCGCCATGACGCATAGGTATCGTGGCAGTAGGCGGCGAGCGTATCGGGCAGGCGCAACAACTCTGCCGCCACGCCTTCGGCAATGTCGCTTGGCCTCATCCCTTGGCTTGGGTTGTCGGCTGATGCGCGGTACATTGCGCAAGCCGACGACGTGATGGTCGACTTGATCACCAGAATACAGGAGCTCGCGCCGTAGAATTTGAGCAGTCGTTCCAGATTCGCGCCGATCACGTGATCGACCCCGAAACGCGGATTCCTTTGATTGGTGGTTTCCTGTAACAGTTGCAGTCGGCGCCGAAGCCGGTGTTCATATCCGCCCCAGTAGGCGATCATGTAGCCGAAGATGAAAAGATATACGAGGCGGAGCAGGGTGCGGTTGAGTTCGAATCCGGTTCCTTGCGGCGAGAAATTCAGGCCCACCACGACAAATAGAATCAGGGACGCGAGCGTGACCGCCAGGCCCTCCCCGAACCCGCGGGAGAAAGACGCGGCCATGATAGCAAAAATAAAAAAATAGAAGAAAATGCTGCTGGTTCCCTCGGTCAAGGCCATCAGGTAGGCGAAGAAGAAAATATCTAACCAGTGTAGCGCCCGGCCCGACGCCGGCCACCGACCAACTCCCCCGACATGAATTACTGCGAGCGCGACACTGTAGGCGCAGTAGAGCGCGAGCGAAGAGTACGTTAACGCGACCCATCGTGCGGGCTCCGACGGATCAATCCAGATGATTGCCAGTGCCGAGAAGGCGAGTACGCATCGCACCAGTGTCAGGATGCGGGCGTTCACCGTTTCGACAGGGTCGGTAGATTCTGGGGCGTCGTGACCGGCGAATAGTCTGGCTGGCGAAGTCAATTTGCGCTCTTTTGTAATGGCCTGTCTGCCAATATACAGGATGTTAAGTCGCGCCGGGCAACATGGCATACCGGCCAATTTGGCGCAATCGGCTGCACTAGCTGTGGTGCGCAGCAGCCTGACAGCGCCGTTAAGTATCACTCGAGCGAATGTTTTTTTGAGTGGTTTGCTTGCGATCGATTGCGGCGGATGTGCGTGGCTTCCGGGTGGTGAAAAAATAGTGTTGACCTGTGCCTGGGACACAGGTTTAGACTCATGGCTCCTGACTCCTGGGTGACTCACCGGAGGGATCAGAGATATGAGGGCACAAATGCCCCGAACCTTGATGTTAGTCATGGCGGGTTGGCAAGCGTAGAGCGAAACTCGCCGTGGGGTTGAACCCTGTTGCGTACGCGGGAGAATAGCGTACACAGGAAAATAGCGTACACAGGAGATTGGCGGATGAAAGTGAAAGAGCTTGCCGACGACGTGGGTGTAACAGCTGATACCGTCCGCCACTACACGCGGGTCGGGATCCTGAATCCGGCGCGCGACCGGTTTAACGGCTACAAGCGGTACGGCGTACAGGAACGCGATCGGTTGCGATTTGCGGTGCGCGCTCGCGCTCTGGGGTTTACTCTGGATGACATCGTGGAGATTATTCGGCATGCGGATCGCGGTAACTCGCCATGTCCAACCGTCAGAAAATTGATCGAGGAACGGTTTGCAGAGATTGAATCCCGTTTTAAGGAGACCCAACGGTTGTACAAAAGAATGAAAAATGCCATGCAAGCCTGGCAAACACAGCCCGACCAGCAGCCGGATGGCAAAATCATTTGTGGATTGATCGAATCTGGAGAGAAAATGCCATGAATAACATACCGCAAGGCGCGGTTCAGGAACTGCAGATTGAGGGCGCCAGTTGCGCCAGCTGCGTCAGGAAGATTGAAGCTGCTCTCAGCGATGTGAGTGGCGTAACGAAAGCGGAAATGAACTTCCCGCAACGCACCGTCAGTGTCCACGGTCAGGCGTCGCCGGACGCGCTGGTCAAGGCGGTAGAAGGTGCTGGGTATAACGCGAAAATAAGTGACAGTGAATCCGAAGAAGACCTGCTGGAAGAAAAGGAGCAGGCCGACCTGATTTATTACCGACGTCTGCTGCGGGAGATGACCATTGCCCTGGTGCTGGGTATTCCGCTGATGATCTATAGTGTCGTGGGCGGTGAGATGACCGTTACCACCAGTATGGAGCGCCTTGCCTGGCTTGCCGTCGGCGTATTGACTCTCGGTGTAATGGTTTTTTCGGGAAAACATTTCTATGTGGGGGCCTGGAAATCCCTGGTTAATCACAGTGCCAATATGGATACCCTGATAGCGCTGGGGACAGGTACCGCCTGGTTGTATTCCATGATGGTCGTGTTTTTTCCACAAGTGTTTCCCGATATGGCGCGCCACGTCTATTTTGAGGCGACGGCGATGATTATTGGTCTCATTAATCTGGGGCTGGCCCTGGAAATCAGGGCCCGGGGTAAAACCTCGGAAGCCATCAAGCGCTTGATTGGTTTGCAGGTAAAAACAGCCCGGGTGATTCGTGATGGCGAAGAAATTGATATTGCCATTGAGCAGGTTTTGCTAAAAGATCAGGTGCGCGTGCGGCCCGGTGAGAAAATTCCAGTCGACGGTGTGGTGCTCGAAGGTCACACCGCAGTGGATGAGTCCATGCTCACCGGTGAGCCAATGCCGGTGGAGAAAGTCAGAGATGACGAAGTTGTGGCCGGCACTATCAACAAAAGCGGTTCAATTGTCTTCACCGCAACCCGTATTGGTAAAGACACGGCGCTGGCCCAAATCATCAATATGGTCAAACGGGCGCAGAATTCGAAACCACCTATTGGCCGTCTCGCCGACATCATTTCTGGTTATTTTGTGCCGGTGGTGATGATTATCGCTGTGGCAAGTGCACTAGTCTGGCTGAATTTCGGTCCCGATCCGACGGTCGCTTACGCGGTAGTATCGGCGACCACCGTACTTATTATTGCCTGTCCCTGTGCGCTGGGTCTGGCGACCCCCATGTCGGTGATGGTCGGGGTCGGCAAGGCCGCCGAAGCAGGCGTTTTGATACGCAATGGAGAAGCGCTACAGACGTCCTCAAAAATTACTGCAATGATTCTGGATAAAACGGGCACCATTACTGTCGGTTCGCCCAAAGTCACGAAAATTCAACTCGCCGCTGCCCGCGATGAAGAGGAAGTGTTGCGCATCGCCGCAAGTCTTGAGGCGGGTTCCGAGCACCCGTTGGCTCTGTCCATTGTCGAATCAGCCAAAGAACGCGACGTGCAATTGCAGCCCGTGGAAAATTTCAATGCGATTGCGGGTCACGGTGTGGAAGGCATGGTGGCGGGTAAGCGTGTAATCTTTGGCAACGAAAAACTGATGCGCGACCAGCAGATCGATATTGACGATTTTGTGGCATCCGCCCAGGCCATGGCGGAGCAAGCGCAGACGCCGATGTATCTCGCTGTGGACGGTAAGCTCGCCGCACTGATTGCGGTTGCCGACCCGATCAAAGAGGACTCGATCGCGGCGATAAAACGTTTGCAACACAATAATATTCGCGTGGTGATGTTAACTGGAGACAACCGAGCCACCGCAAAAGCAATTGCCGATAAAGTGGGCATCACAGAGTTTTTCGCCGAAGTGTTGCCGGAAGAAAAAGCAAAAAAAGTGGCAGAGCTGCAAATGCAGAATGAAATTGTAGGTATGACTGGTGACGGCATCAACGATGCCCCGGCGCTGGCGTTGGCCAATGTGGGCTTTGCCATTGGTACCGGGACAGATGTCGCTATCGAAAGCGCCGATATCACACTGATGCGTGGCTCGCTGCACGGACTGGCTGATGCTATCGCTGTGAGTAAAGCAACGCTGCGTAACATCAAGCAAAATTTGTTCGGCGCTTTTATTTATAACGTCGCGGGCGTTCCGTTTGCGGCGGGCGTACTGTTCCCGTTTTTTGGCCTGTTACTGAGCCCGGTGATTGCTGGCGCGGCGATGGCGTTTTCTTCGTTGACCGTGGTCACTAACGCTAACCGGTTGCGTTTTTTTAAAGCTGAACAACACTAGGAGGGCATGGTCATGATGTTGATTAATATTCTAGGACTGGTGTTGATCGTCATCATCGTCTGGTGGTTTTGGCTATACAAACCGCGCGAGGTTGGTGTCGCTGGAGATGGTGCAGGTATACGCATAACCGTAGAGAACGGTGTCTATACGCCGTCTCGGCTCAAGGTGGCGGCGGGTCAGCCGATCAATCTGATTTTCGAACGCAAAGATCCGTCCCCCTGCGCGGCTACCGTGGTTTTTTCGGATTTTGATGTCACTGAGGAATTGCCGCTCAACAAATCCAAAACCATTGAGCTACCCGCAATGCAGCCGGGGGAATACCCGTTTACCTGCCAGATGCAGATGTATCGCGGCACCTTGGTTGTTGCCTGAGATGATTATCTGGTAGTTAAACGAGTATGCGCAGCAAGCTAAATGTGACTCAGGTTAATTGTTTCCGTAACCATCAGTGAAGGAGAGCGAGCATGAACATTAACGCGAATAAATTTGCAGGGTCTTCGGCGATTACGTTTGCCCTGTTGTGGGTGCTGTGTTCGATAGTGGTGATCGCCTTGCCGTACCAGTCGATGGGTATTATGGGGTCCATGGTGCATAGCGATATGGGTGGTTTGCAATGGAACATGCACATTGGTGGTCTCGTCGTGGGGCTGGTCGCGTGGTCTCTGTCGGCAGGCGTCACAGCCTGGTTGATCGCCACCATTTACAACAAACTTTTGTGAGGGGGTGCCCGTGACCAGTCAGCGCCGTTATTTCTGGCTAACGCCGCAAGGGCTTGCCGCTGTCGGTTTGATCGCTGCCGTCAGCTATTTTTTGCTGATGGAGCATCGGCAGCATTTAATAGCGTGGCTACCTTTTATGATTCTGGCTCTGTGTCCATTAATGCACATATTTATGCATCGTGGTCACGGTTTTCATGGGCACAAAAAATCTGGTGATACAGATCAATTAGCGGAGGACGCTTACCACAAAGGTTTTGAGCACAGAGATTTTGAGGATGGCAAAAGTAATGCCGATCGAGATCGCCAGGGATTACGCTAATGCACGGAGATTCCGGGTACGGTTTGTGGACGCTGGTGATACTTAATTCGGCTATCTTTATTTTCTTTGCCTTTAGTTTTGTTAAACCCAAAACCACCACAGATTGGCGTAGCCTGGGTGCGTTTTCGGCATTTGTGGTGGCGTTGATGACGGAAATGTATGGTTTTCCGTTATCCATCTATTTTTTATCGGGCTGGCTGGTCGAAAAATATCCGGAGGTTGATTTTCTTGCCCACAACAACGGGCACCTGTTGCACACTCTGTTGGGTTTTGAAGGCGATCCCCACTGGGATCCTCTGCACATCGCCAGCAATATTCTTATTGTTTTAGGATTTTTTCTGCTGTCGGCGGCATGGAGTGTTTTGTACCGAGCGCAACAGGCACAAACCCTCGCAATTACAGGCTGGTACGCGCGCTGCCGCCACCCGCAATATCTGGCATTTATCCTGATCATGTGTGGTTTTTTACTACAGTGGCCCACTATTCCCACGCTGGTGTTGTTTCCGGTTTTGGTGGCAGTCTATGTGCGTTTGGCAAAACGGGAAGAACAAATGGCCCTTGCCGAGTTTGGTGATGACTACCGGGCATACATGGCGCGCACGCCCCGGTGGATGCCAAATTTTGGTGCCAACGCGCGGGCTCCGACCTGAGTTGTATGCCGCTGAGTGAGTCGCCGCATTTGTCGCTTTGACAGAAGATATGCTCGCCGCGCTGCTCGCGTATAGCTGTGCGCCAGTTAAAATGGACTAATGTGTTGCTTTATCGTGTCGCAGTACCAGTTTCTGCGGTTGGGTGTGGTTTTTCCGGGAAGTAGAGTATGACCGAAGTGCAAACGCTCGTAGTTGTTGATATGGGCATAGATACACATCAGGAGCCGTTGGTGTATATGCGTGAGGACTGCACCATCTGTCGCGCCGAAGGTTTTAATGCCAGCTCCCGGGTGCAGGTAGGGATTGACGATAAACGTCTTATCGCAACGCTGAATATTGTCGATAGCACGCGGCTCGATGCCGGTCATATCGGTTTGTCACGCATCGCCATAAGTCGTCTCGGCGTTGCAAACGGAGATCGGGTTTACGTTAATCACGCGCCGGTGGTGATGTCGTTTAGTGGGGTGCGCAAAAAAGTCTATGGTCATGCGCTGAGTGACGCTGAGATAGCTGCGATTATCACGGATATTAGTGAGTACAAATACAGCGACGTTGAAATCGGTAGTTTTCTTAGTGTCTGCGCAGGTCGACGGCTTAATTTGCAGGAAATAGTCGCACTTACCCAGGCGATGGTGTCCAGCGGCAGGCGCTTAAGCTGGCCAAACGCAGACCGGGTGTTTGATAAACATTGCATCGGCGGTTTGCCCGGCAACCGTACCACGCCGTTAATCGTTGCCATCGCCAGCGCCGCAGGATTAACCATACCGAAAACCTCGTCCCGCGCTATTACCTCGCCCGCGGGCACCGCTGACACCATGGAAACGCTGACCAATGTGACGCTGGATGTGGCAGAAATTCAGCGCGTAGTAACGGCAACCGGCGCTTGTCTGGTGTGGGGTGGCGCGGTCAATTTAAGTCCCGCGGATGACCTGATGATACGGATTGAGCGGGCCCTGAGTCTGGATGGCGAAGGACAACTGGTGGCATCGGTGTTGTCGAAAAAAATTGCAGCGGGTTCCACTCACGTGCTGATTGATATGCCGGTGGGCGATACGGCGAAAGTTCGCAGTCACGCCGATGCGGAACACCTATCGACGCTGTTTACCCAGGTCGGTACGGCCTGTGGTATTCAGGTTAAATGTATTATCACGGACGGCAGTCGCCCGATTGGAGCTGGTATCGGGCCGGTGGAAGAGGCCAGAGATATTTTGGCGGTACTCAATCGTACACCGGGCGCCCCTCAGGATTTACGCGAGCGCGCGTTGTTGTTGTCGGCACATCTGCTGGATTTTGCGCAGGGTGGCGGATTCCATAAAGCCATGGATAGTGCTGTACATATACTGGACAGTGGTGCGGCGCTAAAACAATTTGAACGTATCATCGCGGCGCAGGGCGGAGTGAAGCAACTTCCCCAGGCGCAATATTGCGAAACCCGGACGGCGACACTCAGTGGCGTTATCCAGTCCATCGACAATCGCAAGCTGGCACGGCTGGCTAAACTGGCCGGCGCACCCCAGGACTCCGCTGCCGGGTTGCGCCTGCACGTTAATAGCGGTAGCGCAGTGGTTGCGGGCGATGCGTTGTTTACCCTGTATGCCGAAAGCCCTGGTGAGCTGGAATATGCGCTTGCCTATTATCGCAACAATGGCGACATATTCGTGATTGGGGGCGGCGTGTGAGTCGGCCTGTGATAACAGGGCCGGTTATGTTTGCGTTGTCACCGCATCCGCTGGTGCCTTCGCTATGTCAAAAAATGGGCATACAGGAAGGTGTTGTAACTCGTCGCTCGTTTCCAGACGGTGAATCCTATTTGCGCGTGGATACACCGGTTAAAGATCGAGCCTGTATCGTGCTCGCCGAATTAGCCCATCCCGATGGCAAATATTTGCCCCTGGCCTTCCTGCTGACGACGCTGCGGGAGTTCGGCGCGTCTTCAGTCGGTTTGGTAGCACCCTATTTAAGTTACATGCGCCAGGATCGGCGGTTTGTCGCGGGCGAAGCACTTACCTCGCGTATTTTTGCTAACTTGCTGTCTGCACAGATAGATTGGCTGGTGACGGTGGATCCGCACCTGCACCGCTACCACGAGTTGGACGAAATTTATTCTGTGCCGACCCGCGTCGTGCAGGGCGCACCCGCGCTGGCGGATTGGCTCAAGGGGCAAACAAACCTGCTGCTGGTGGGGCCGGATGCGGAAAGCGAGCAATGGGTTGCAGAGCTAGCGCGGCGCAGTGGACACCCCTTTGTGGTCGGTGCCAAGCGGCGCTACGGGGATCGCGACGTGGTGGTCACATTGCCCGATCTGTCCCCATACGGCGATCGCACGGCGGTGATTATTGACGATGTTATCTCCAGTGGTCAGACCATTCTCAAATGTATGGAGGCGTTGCAACAGCAGGGTATTGCGCGGATTAGTTGTGCGGGGGTGCACGGCATTTTTGCCGAAGGCGTGGACAAGACGCTGATGCAACGGGGTTTGCAGCAGCTGATTACGACTAATTCTATTGCGCATACTTCCAATGTGGTGGACCTTACGGATAGTTTAATTGAACCGATTCGCCAATTTATTCCAATCAGCGTGGGGCACAGTGGATGAAAATAACTTTTCTCGGTGGCGCGGAGACGGTCACTGGATCGAAGTATCTGATCGAAACATCGACCACCCGCGTTCTGGTGGACTGCGGCTTGTATCAAGGTTACAAATGGCTGCGCGAACGCAACTGGCAAGAAATTCCTTTCGACATTAAAACCCTCGACGCAATATTGCTCACCCATGCGCACCTGGATCATTCAGGTTACATTCCGGTGCTTTACAAAAATGGATTTCGCGGGCCCGTCTTTACGCACCGCGCCACCACGGAGTTATGCGCAATTTTACTGGCTGATAGTGGGCATATTCAGGAAGAGGACGCCAAGTTTTATCGCAGGCACAAACTCGGAAAGCATGCGATTCCGCAACCGCTGTACGATCGCGCCATCGCGCAACGGAGCATGGAATTATTTCAGTCGATTGAATTTAACGAAACTATTGCGGTGGGTGATATCGCCGTGCGCTATCAGAGCGCCGGGCATATTCTCGGCGCTGCCAGTATTATTGTTGAGGCGCAGGGTAAGCGTGTCGGGTTTTCCGGAGACGTCGGTCGTCCCGACGATATTTTCATGCACCCGCCGGTTGCTTTGCCCGAACTGGATTTATTGGTGCTCGAATCTACCTACGGTAATCGACGCCACGACAAACGCGACCCCTTTGAACAACTGGCGGAGGTTGTCACCAGCACAGCCGAGAATGGTGGCATTTTATTGATTCCAAGTTTCGCCGTTGGGCGCGCGCAGACGGTACAACACATGCTGACTACGCTGATCCAGGACAGACGCATACCCAAAATGCCGGTTTATCTCGATAGTCCGATGGCGATTGACGTATCGGATATTTATTGCCGTTATAACGATTACCATCGTCTCAACGACCAACAGTGTCGCGCCATGTGCGGCGCTATCACCTTTACACGGAAGGTGGAGGCATCCAAGGCGCTGGCCCAGGTGCATTATCCACATATTATTATTGCGGGCAGTGGCATGGTCACCGGCGGCAGAATTCTGCACCATCTGAAACGCTTGTTGAACAATCACCATACCACGGTGCTGTTCACCGGCTATCAGGCTGGCGGCACGCGCGGCGCCAAGATGCAACAGGGTGTCGAAAACGTAAAAATTCACGGCCAGTGGATTCCTAACCGTGCGCGAATCGAAGTTATCGACGGCTTGTCCGGCCACGGCGATTATGTAGATCTGGAAAAATGGTTGAAACAGTCGGCACTTGCCTCGGGCACCGCCATTCAGTTGGTCCATGGGGAGCCTGGCGCCCTGGAAGGGATGCGCGATCATTTGCGCCAGACGACGGATTTTAACGTGGAAATCGCGGGTTATAAAAAGATACTTGAGTTGTAACATCTACCCCGTCGAGGGTCGAGCGGTGGCACGTATATGGCAAGGACAGGCAGGCCCCTGTCCTTGAGTATCAACAAGTAGGGGCTAACCCAGATTGACGGCAGGGTGTGCTGGTGGTGCTAAATCTTGGCAAGGACAGCGCGCAACGCGCGCTGGGTGCGCGGTTACCTAAAATACAAACTGGGTGCTTACCATCAGGCTGTCTGTGGTGGGGACAAACGCGACACTGTAGGTTTGTGACGTTTCGCTTTCCAGGAACAGATTGTAACTGAGATTGGCGATGAAATTGCCCAGGGCCATGCCCACCAGCACGTCGGTTGGGTAGTGTTTGTCCGCTTCCATACGCGCAATCCCGGTCAGGCCGTCGAGGCCGTACAGGCCAGCTTTGGCCAGCGTGCGCAGGTGGGGGTGCATCTCGATGTAGTCGAGGTTGCGCCGCGTCAGGGTGTTTTGCACCGCCGCCGTCGCGTTGTGTTTGGACGGCAACGAATCGTCCGCAATGCCATCCGGGCGGTCGCGGCCGGAGACTTCCTTCCACTCGCCGACGATCTCATCAATCAGTGCTTTGTCGGCCAACATTACGGCGGCGTTGCGCGCTTTCCAGCCCAGCGAGTCCTGGAAACCTTGCCCGGCGGGTGCGGCGGCCAATGTGCTGACCCCGTAAAGTACCGTGCTGGCAGTCACCAGCGTGTTGCTGGTATCTTCGGCATCGTCACCGAATAAATACTGGTGTTTACTGGCGGAACGTTGCCACTGATGATCCCAGTCGCCAGCGCTAACCACCGCAGCAGCGGCGAGCGGTGCCCAGGTACTTGGGGCTGTGGCAGCGCGCACGGTAGCATCGCTGAATTTATTCCAGGAGAGGAACGATTCAGCTGTTGCCGGTCCCGCCAGTCCGGTGCCACACAGCAATGTCAGTAACATCAAGCGAATTTGTTGTTTCAAGTTGGTTTGTTGTTTCATGTCGTTCCATGTTGTTGAATGCTCGGGTCCGATGGGCAGGGTGCGGACAGAACTGCCCATAGGTCGCGCCGATAAATTACACGCCGCAAGACTAAACGCCTTCGTCGCGTTACACAACAGCCAGATGCTAATATTGCGAAGTATCCCCTGTGGCCACCGGTTCAGGAAAGTTTACGTGTATTGTTCAGCGTTAGTTATCGAAGCATCGATCACTTCGGGAAAATGCGCCATACGATGGTCAATCAACTGATCCGACCCGGTGACAATTGAACGAGTCGCTTCCGACGGAGGGCTATATCGCGCGGCCGCTTCCGTACGTGTAAGCGGTGCCAGCGGTTCATCGCGCAGGCTGGTCATAAAGGATCGACAGGTCCGAAAAATTGTGAAACCAGGGTGGCATCGGTGTTTCGCCATTACCCTGCCGCCGATCGGCTACCGGAATACCGAAGACTTATTCGAACAGTGGTGCGGTGTAGTATTTTGGCGGGTGGGGTGCCGCAACCTTATCTACTGCGTCGATGAAACTCATGTGTCACTGCCTGCGAATGGGGGTAGTTATGATTTGTCTGGAGTCCGCCGCGATGGGCTGGGAAGTAAATTTTTAGTTGTTCAAAGTGAGCGTTCTATGGGTACGCACTGGGGGCGCACTGCGATTACTGGTAATGTTTTATAAATTCCCATGCTTTGTCAGCCAGTCGCGGGCCAATGTTTGCGCCTGTTCTATTTCGGCGGGCGTCATTTTCTTGCTGGCGATATCCTGCACCGTCTGGACTGCCACTTTTGGACTGCGCCATCGGCGGCTGCAATATTAAACCACATATAAGCCGCCACACGGCAACTAACGGGAGGATCTCGGTGGTAGCGCATTACAAGTTCCCGCATGGCCCCTTTCTTCCTGTGGCCACGGTATAACAATTCTGCCGTTTTATATTCTACATATTGGCGGACAATCTGAAGCTACTCCACGGTGCGTTACTCGAGAATGAGCTACTCGAGAATGAGCTACGGCCTGGGTGAGCCGCCAATGTTTTTCGGCGTCGACCCCAACAAAGGGCGCTGCGGATTGATCGCGGTATAAAGTGCGCCGACGACCAGTAGCTGGTAAAGCTTTTCCTTAAGGGTTTTGGTCGCAAGCAAATCCAGTCGTTCAAGTAATGCGGCGTAGCTTTGTTGGTTGCGCTTTAATTGCTGCCAGCCGGTTTTAAGTAATTCGAGCTGATATTTTTTATTGTCGTGAGTTTTCAGGTATTGCAGGGCCACCGCAAGTTGGGACTCTATTGGGGAAAAACTACTGCCAAAGGGATAATAGGGCAACAGCTGCGCGAAAGACGTCTGGTAAAATACAGCGGTCAGTTTTTCAGGCAAGTTGTTCTGAAAGGCCTCGGGGATTGCGTAGTCGCGTTCCACTTTGCCAGCTTTTTTGGCAACCTCCAGCAGCGGTGTTTGAAAACGAGAATCTGTAATCGCCAGCATGCTGACAATAACATCCCGATCCGATTTACCGCGCAGGTCCGCAGCCCCGTATTCGGTGACCACTATATCGCGCAAATGTCTGGGAATCGTGGTGTGGGGATACTCCCAGATAATATTGGAATGCAATTTGCCTTTGCTCCAGCGGGTGCTTGGCAGGCAGATGATCGACCGACCATTTTCTAACTCATGGCCCTGTGTGACAAAATTATATTGTCCCCCCACACCGCTAACTACCTGGTGGTCGGCTATGCCATCGGACACCGCTTCTCCGGTTAGAGCAACCATCATGGCGGAGTTCACAAATCGAGCGTGGAGGCGTTGGGCACGTTTTAACGATTCATCTCCATGTAGACTGTTAATAAAACTAATGCGGGTCATGTTTATGCCCTGGCGCTCTGCATCGTTCAGCTGCCGGAGATTGTCATACAATGCCGCGGAACCCAGGTAGAATCCGCCGTGGCAACAGGTTCCCCAGTTGGCGTTTTTTGCCAGAGCCCCTCGCAGGACATGCACATCTTCCGGCTGATCTATCCGGGCGTTAAGGGTTTGCCCCGAGGGTAGTCGAATGACGCCGTTGTCCCACTGTACATCCGGATCAATAATGCCCATGGCGCGCAAAAATTCGATATCGTCGGCAATGAGCGGGTTGCTAATCACACCCTGTTCCACCAACAGCCTCAATGTTTCGCTGTCGACTCGAGAATCAGTTTGTCCAGTGTTAAGTAGTCTTTGTAGCCGGATGTCGTGTGCAACATGGCGCTTTAGCACGCCGGCCTGCCGTAGATGAATCAATCCTTCAATCAACATTTCACTACAGCCGTACAGGCCGGTGGTAAAGGGCTGTATTTCCAGCGGCAGCGCGGCGCGCAGTTGCTCCAGGGCCGGTGATATAAGTTGCTTAATTAGCTCGTGATACGGCGCATTATTTAAGTGCCGCAGCGTGATCGTGTGCGCAATTGCGTCGCCCAACGATCCGATGCCGATTTGCAGGGTGCCGCCGTCTTTCACCATGCTGCTCACGTGCAGGGCTATGGCATAGTCGACTAAATCTACCGCCTGATTGGGGACACAGAACAGCGGATAGTTGCCTGGTGAAAAAGAAGATTTACTGTCGGTTTTTTCCCGTCCGTCCAGGACACAATCAAAAATATTCAGGTTCACTTCAGCGTCATTGGCCAAAAAGGGCAGTTGGGCGTTGATTTCCCCAATGCGATAAAGTGGTTTGCCAGCCTTGACTGCGGCATCGAATAAATCCAGCGTCAAATCCGTATTGCAACTCAGGCTGCCTCGGGCGTTGTTGTTGGGATGGGGAGCAAGCATTTGCGCAAGAACATTGACGCCGTGACTAACCAGATCCCGCACAATATGGGTGTAGTTACTGCTGATGTAGTTTTGCTGCGCGCCGCGCATGCCCAGCAATTTGCCGGGACTGAAGAAAAACTCGGACACCCGCACATTTGCGGGTAGCTGATTATTGCGCCGCGCACAGGCATAGAGAAGTTCCGGCACTCCGGCATACAGCTGCTCTTTAATCGGCTGTAAAAATCGCTGACCCAGTGTGCCGGAGGCGGCGGGAACTTCCAGTGTTAACGCGGTTAGAATGTGCAGTGATATAGATGAGTCGGTGCACGCGCGTTTGTAAAAGGCGTTGGCCACATGGTTAGCCTTGCCCAGACCGAGGGGCAGGGCAAGTACAATATATTTGCCCACCCGCTGTATCGCGGCGTCAACACAATCGTCGACATTGTTTGTCCGAGCCAGCTCGGGATCATGGGGGACGCGAGCTTCGAGATTTTCGTCGGGCTGCTGGGCTGGCATATTCATCCTCTTGAAAACAAACTGACATTAACTCAGGTAACGCAAATTAAACCATGGTGCAAATATACGCCTGTATTGTTTGCCGCAGGCCTGAGATGGGCCGGCGCCGTTGTCCGGACACCTGCCCTTGAATAACACCGGCGACCGCTACCCAATGGAGGATAGCAACAGCGCTAACAACTGCCGGGTAGAAAAATTGTTGTCGGCCAAGATACCATCTTCAGTGCTGCTAACACAGGTGGAGCATGACGATAGTCCTTTGCGGTTCTGGCGCCACCGTGCCTACGGGATGAGACGGGATGAATTGTCCACACTACTTTGTTCAGACACTTCCAGGCTCTGACACGTTAGCTCCTATTACAGGTCTGCTCTTACACCTCAGGTCCTACACCTCAGGTCCTACACCTCAGATCCTACACCTCAGATCCTACACCTCAGATCCTACACCTCAGATCCTACACCTCAGGACCTGCACCTCAGGTTGTACACTTCAGGTCGTACTCGGGCGGGCGGAGCTTTCTGCTTATGGTAGATAGGAGCAGGAGAGGCATTGGACAGAGTAAAACTCGGCAGGTACTATCGGTTGGGTAACTGTGCGCGGTTTGAAAACTACTCACATTGTCAACTGTCACGGAGCTGATTGAGGAGTGAGCGGTTTTTCCCGACGGCTTCGCGCCTGGGCACTGGGTCATTGTACAGACGACAGTAGTTGGGTATACATTAGCCTCCTTTCGAGCGTGAAATCCCATAGTGAGTTGTGAAAAAACGTAACAGGAATCGCGCAATGAATGAAGATGTGTCGTACACGCCCCCTCAGGTCTGGCAATGGGAGGCCGAAAGCGGTGGCAGATTCGCGAATATCAACCGCCCCGTCGCTGGTGCCACCCATGAAAAAGCTCTACCAGTCGGAAAACATCCGATTCAGCTCTACTCCCTGGGTACCCCCAATGGGGTAAAGGTAACCATTCTACTGGAGGAACTACTCGCGCTCGGGCATAGCGGCGCCGAGTACGACGCCCATTTGATTGATATTATGGAAGGCGACCAGTTTAGCAGTGGCTTTGTAGCGGCCAACCCCAATTCCAAAATTCCGGCGATGTGGGATCGCAGCGCCTTGCCCCCCATCCGCGTGTTTGAGTCCGGGGCCATGCTGGTGTACCTGGCTGAAAAATTTGGTGCATTTATACCGTCCGATCCGGCCGGCCGCGCGCAGTGCCTGTCCTGGTTGTTCTGGCAAATGGGCAGCACCCCTTATCTGGGTGGTGGCTTCGGACATTTCTATGCGTATGCGCCCGAAAAAATTGAATACGCCATTAACCGTTATACGATGGAAGTAAAACGTCAGCTGGATGTGCTGGACCGGCATTTGGCCGATAACCAGTATATGTGTGGTAGCGAGTACTCAATTGCCGACATGGCGATTTTCCCCTGGTACGGCGCATTGGTATTTAACGCTATTTACGAAGCCGCCGAATTTCTGGACGTGCAGGCGTACACTCACGTCAATCGGTGGGCGCGGGAAATCGAGTTGAGAGGTGCGGTGCAGCGTGGGAAAATGGTCAATCGCACCTGGGGCCCGCCGGAAACCCAGTTGCGCGAACGCCACAACGCCAGCGATTTTGAAACCATGACGCAGGATAAATTAGAAACCTCCGACGACGCATAAGGGGCCCCGTCTACGCGTTTAAATTCCCACAGTGCTAGGGGGTGACAGATTCGCGGTGATAGGCGGTGCTAAATTGTTGTTACCGCCAACCAGGGCGGTAATTGTTTGCACGTCTTGTCCACGTCAAACTCATTTAATGGAGATAAAAACTAGCAATGCCTACCGCAGCAGATAGCCGCGCTTCACAAACCCAGGGTGATCCCTCGTCCCTCCTTGACAGCATCAAAGCGCTCGAGCCGCAGGTCAGGGCGGCCGCGGACTGGATAGAAACGGAGCGTCGCCTGCCCGATGAACTGGTGGAGGCATTGCGCGCCACGGGCCTGTTCCGCGCCTCCTGGCCCAGGTCCATGGGTGGCCTTGAACTGGATCCAATGACGCAAATGATTTTCCTTGAGGAGCTGTCCCGGATGGACGCCTCCGTGGGCTGGCTGGGTACCTTTGGTGCCATCGGCGGCCTGATTGGTGCCACCATCGAACCCACCGCTGCGCGGGAACTGTTTCCGAGTCCGGATATGGTCTCCGCCGGGCAATACGCGCCCCGGGGTCATGCGGAGCGTATCGAGGGCGGCTTTCTGGTCAATGGTCGCTGGTCGTTCGGCAGTGGTTGTATGCATGCCGACGTTATCACCGGGGGTTGTTTTGTCACGGTTAATGGCGAGATCCAGATGCTCGCCAACGGCATGCCCGAAGTTTGCTCGGTGATGGTGCCCAAGACCAGTGTCAACATTTTACGCGACAGCTGGCAGGTCTCGGGTATGCGCGGCACCGCCAGTCACGACTACACCATGACCGATCTGTTTGTGCCCGCTGCCCATGCCTCCGATGCGAGTTTTACGGCGTATCACGATGGCCCGCTGTACAAGTTCCCCGCGTTATTTTTGTTTGCCCATGTGCCTATTCCCCTCGGTATTGCCCGGGCCGCCCTCGACTATGTTTATGCCCTCGGCGAAAGCAAACGTATCCAGCCCGGCAATCGTTTATTCAAGGAACAGGGCGAGGTTCACGAAGCTGTCGCCCGCGCCGAGGCCTCTTTGCGCTCTGTCCGCGCCTGGGTATTTGAAGTGATCGAAGATATCTGGAATACCGCTTGCCGTGGCGAGGAAATCAGCAAGCAGCAGCGCGCCTTATTTCGTCTGTGCCTGGTGCAGGTGTCGCGGGTGGCGCGCGAAGTGGTGTTACAAATGTACGACCTGATCGGATCGACCGCGATACATCTGAACAGCCCCATTGATCGACTGTTGCGAGATATCAACGTGGTGTGCGCGCACATCGTTGTACAAACGAAAATGTACCGACCCGCGGGCAAACTGCTATTTGGCATTGACGTAAAAAATGATCCTTTCTTTTAATCGGGATGCCTGAGTTGGGCCATCCGCCTGGAACACCGGGTTGCATAAACAGACTGTATAACCAGACTGGATAAGCAAGTCCGATAAGTTAGTCGGCGACGTATGTTGGGTCAGGTAAACCTGCTGGAGTAATTGTTATGTCGGCATCCGTTTTACTGTACGAAAAGCGCGACCATATTGCGTACATCACCTTTAATCGCCCGGAACGACGTAACGCCATGAGTCCGGAAATGATCTGCCGTCTGGCGGATGCCTGGCAGGACTTCGCAGCGGACGACGAGGTGCGCGTTGCGCTGGTAAGCGGCGCAGGCACCGAGGCGTTTACCGCAGGCGCGGATCTGAAAACCATGATCCCGCTGCTGTCCGGAGCACGCGCCGCGGAAGACGCATGGGACGCGCGGCTGCTCGCCGACGAACAGAAATTGACCGCCGCGGCAACCCTGAAAAATTCGACCTGCTATAAACCCATCGTCGCCGCAATCAACGGCCCCTGTCTTGGCGCTGGCTCGGAAATGTTGCAGGCCATCGACATACGTATTGCCGGCGAACAGGCCAGTTTTGCAGTGAACGAAGTCGCCCTGGGTTTTATGCCGGGCGGCGGGTCGGCAGTGCGCCTGGCCCGGCAAATTCCCTACTGTCAGGCCATGCAGTTTCTACTGGTCGCTGACAAAATCAGCGCGCAGGACGCCTATCGCATGGGTTTTATCAACGAAGTGCTGCCGGTCGACGAAGTGTATGCCCGCGCCGAGTGGTATGCGCGGCGGATTGCTGCCAACGGCCCGTTGGCGGTGCGTAAAACCAAGGAAACCGTATTGCGTACGCTGGCCCTGTCGTGGGAGGAGGCGTATCAGGTCGAGGCTGAAAATTACGCCGTCACCATAAAAAGTGACGACGCCCGGGAGGGGCCGCGTGCGTTTGCGGAAAAACGCGCGCCCCAGTTCAAGGGCAAATAATCAGACGCCGTGCTGGCTGCTGAAGGACGTCAACAGCGCAAGCGGTAAGTCTGGCGGAGCGCCGACGCTGTGTAACGTACTTGAAAAATCCGTAAGAAATCAATCAACGGCGCGCCTGTCCGGCCATGCAGATGCAACGCTCAAGCTACCGCTACGTGGGTATTCAGAAGCAGCGAGATGAACGTTATCAAAACAGTTAGGCCGCATTGCTCGCTTGGCAGTCTTAATACTGAAGATTTTTTGCAACAATGGATCGATGTAAATTCGATCCCACAATTGGAAATCCTGACAGAATGCGTGGACTAAAGAGTTTGGGCTTGTGAGATGGCTTTGGATGGATCTTGCAATTAGTTTACTTATTGTAAGTGTTATATAGGTGTTATATTGTTTTCTTCATGGAGGTTGTTTAGAGAACCAATAAATTATAGTATGGGTGCGGTACCGGAATATATTGATCGCAGTGGAATAAAGCAGTATTTAACAAACCTCATCCCTGTTGTTGCCATCCATGATTTACATATATGGCCATTAATGGTAACAGAGATGGCTTTAACCGTTCATGTTGTAATGGACGTATTGTGATGGACGTAAATCACATCGATAATGATTTCTTATCAAATATTCAGCATCATCTACATAAAGCATTTCAAACAAGCCACTCAAAAATTCAGGTTGAGACGCTGCATGACAAAAGTCATTGCCTGCTCCACGGCGATCCCAATCCGATGCAGGATCGAAAATCGTTCGTTTAGGACGTCCCGTTTCGCTACGTTATACGATAGCTCAAATGGTGTATTTTTATTAGGTGCTTTAAATGATTGAAAATACCTGCTGTGAATTCAAATTGTTTGATTTTATTGCGACGCCTCAAACGTTGCGGTTATGTAAAAATATGATCGACGGCGGCGTCGTAGTAGTCTGTTTCGCAGTAGTCTGTTCAGTTTATTAAGATGACCGACGATTCAAAAAATGTATTGCAGCGGGGTCTGGAAACTATCCACGATCCATTTTCGAATTTCATTCGCGCTCAGACAACCTCCAGTCTATCTCTTCTGGTCGCCACAATTACTGCCCTGTGGTGGGCAAACTCAGCTTATTGGTCTACCTATCAGAATCTGATACACACACAAATTGGGTTTTTTGTGGGAGATTTAGCGCTGAGAGCGTCACTCAAACACATTATTAATGATGGTTTGATGGTGATATTTTTCTTTATGATCGGACTTGAGATCAAACGGGAAGTGCTTGCCGGGGATCTCGTTCAACCTGAGAATCGACGCATGCTGATTTTCTGCGCCGTCGGTGGCATGGTTTGTCCGGCTGTGATTTATTCTCTATTCAACTGGTCGCTTGATTCCCAGATTGGATGGGGCATCCCCATGGCAACCGATACTGCGTTTGCCCTGGGCGTCCTTGCCCTGATGAGAAAGCATATACCGGTTAGCCTTCTGGCGTTTATCGTTGGTCTCGCCATTGTCGATGATATCGGCGCGATTCTGGTCATTAGTGTATTTTATACACAGGAAATATCTGTCATGCACCTGTCAGGTGCATTTTCGCTGATTGTTTTTTTGGCAGTGGCCAATTACGCAGGCGTACGCCAGCCGGTTTTCTATATTATCGTCGCTGTTGCTGTCTGGTGGATGACGCTCAAATCAGGCGTTCACCCCACGGTGGCGGGTGTGGCCATCGCTTTGACGGCACCCGCGCGACCCAGGTTAACGTCAGCTAAGCTGCTGGACAAGGCGAGCACTGTAATCAGGTCCATGCAGAAGAAGACCGAGGAGGTCGATGTACTCGGTAGCAGACTAGATCACGAACAAGTGATAAAGGTGCGTGATTTTGCGGAGCGTGCCAGCACACCTCTGCGTCGCTGGGAAGATGCATTGGCGTTACCGGTGGCTTTATTTATCTTGCCGTTGTTTGCGTTGACCAATGCTGGCGTCGTGTTTGGCTTCAGCTCCTTTATCGATAGCCTCCAGCAGCCAACCGGGTTAGGTATTATTTCCGGGCTCGTTATTGGCAAACTTGTGGGTATCTCCGGTGCTTGCTGGCTTGCCCTGCGCTATAAAATTGGCCGCTTACCTGATGGCGTTAGTTTTAAACACGTCATTGGTGTCTCGCTTATAGCAGGGATAGGTTTCACCATGTCCACTTTTATCGCCGCGCTGGGCTTTGATGCGCAACCGGAACATCTCCATAACGCCAAAACATCGATTCTGGCGGCCTCGGTTCTTTCCGCTATCCTTGGTGTATTGTATTTTCGTTTGATATCTACAAAACAGTCCGGAAGAACCCTCAATTCAACGGCTGAAAACGACGCGAGTTAATGGAAACGTTGCGCCGCACCAACTATTAATTTCGAGGCAAGGAGGCAACTATGAAAATCTTTCCTTCTGTCTTCGTCATTTTACTCTGTCTGGCTTGAGTTTTACTCTGGCTTGCTTGCCAGTAACGCTCGACGGCCAGCAGCGACCGCCGATTCTCGATATGCACATGCACGGGCATTTTACGGATGGGGTATACACACTGACCTTTCCCCCAAAGTCAGGATCATTGTAAGGATGAGATTTCCAGTTACTTTACTCAAAAGCTTCTGGACGAGAAGCTGCTTGAAAATGAGGCCATGAAGGACGTTCTGTCAAAAATACCCGACGGGGCGGGGCACGCTGAGTGGTCAAGCCTGCCAACCGTAAAGCCGTGGTGCCTTATCTCCAGGACACGCATCGGCTAAGCGAACGTAAAGCCTGTGTGGTGGCGGGCACCAGCCGAACGGGGTATCGCCGTACCCTCCAGCTCGGCTGCTACGGGCAGCTTAACCCTCTACTCAAACGGACGATTGTAAATGGGGGGTTACAATCTGGTCGATGCCTGGGACGTGACTTTTGCTTGCGATGCAGCCTTTGCTTGCCTGATCCTCTTTAAGCTACGCCGATTTGTTAATATGTACGAATGAACGAAGATCCTATTAATATTTCGGCCGCGCGGCAAAACCTGCGCCGACTGACCAACATTCGCTACATAGCTATAGCCGGACAGACTTTCGGACTCTATTATTTCACCCAGGTTTATCCCATCGGTCTGCCCATCGGCATTATTACCGCGATGGTTATTGCTTTTACCGGCATTAACGCATTGACCCAGTGGCGCAGCTATTGGCCCAGACCTATTTCAGAGAATGAGATTGGCGGGCATCTACTGGCAGATATTGCTGCGCTTACCTGCGTGCTTTATTTTAGTGGTGGAGCCACTAATCCTTTTATTTCTTACTACCTGGTGCCGATCAGCATCGCGGCTATTACCCTACCGATGGCGACGACCTGGGCCATTACCGGCATATCGATCCTGGCCTACAGTTTTTTGATTTACTTCTACCAGCCTTTTGCCGAAGTCGCACCTCACCACAGTAACGGTGGCACCAACCTTCACGTAATCGGCATGTGGGTCAACTTTGCACTGAGTGCTGGACTTATCACCTATTTTGTCGTGCGTATGGCTAACGCCCTGCGAGCCCAGGAAGTGGAACTAAGCAACCAGAAGGAAGAACAAATGCAGGACGAACAGGTCCTCGCAATCGCTACCGTCGCCGCTGGCGCCGCCCACGAATTGGGCACGCCACTCAATACCATGACGTTACTCATCGACAACCTTGCCGACGAGGCCAGGAGCCCAGAGCAACGGCGAGACTGTGCCATTCTTCAGCAGCAAATTGCCCGCTGTCGCGCCACCCTGCAAAGTCTGGTCAACGCGGCAAGTCTTGTTGAGGAGAAATCCAGCCCCATTCCCGTTGCACACTACATTGACGGCTTGCTCAATAACTGGATGTTGCTAAGGCCCGACGTGCGGCCCACCATCGACATCGCCGCCAACAGTCCGGCCATTAGTGCCTGTTTTCATCCCGTTATTCAGCAATCCTTGCAAAACCTGCTTAATAACGCCGCTGATGCCAGTCCTCAGCAGCTCAAAATAAATATTCGCTGGGACGCGCTAAATCTGTATATCAACATTCACGATTACGGCCCCGGCCTTACCGTCGGGCAAATCGAAAAAATGGGTAAACCCCTATCCAGCAAAAAACCCGGCGGCCTTGGCCTGGGCCTCTTTCTTACCCATAGCAGCCTTAACCGTCACGGTGGGCAAGTTAGCCTGGTTAACGCAAAAGGCGGCGGGTTGCTCACCTCCGTTGTGCTCCCACTCAAGGAGGTTTGCAATTAATGGACGCTGGTTCCTCGACAAATAAAGAAAGCTACCTCGTTATCGACGACGACGAAATATTCGCCGACACTCTTGCCCGCGATTTACAGCGCCAGGGACACTCCTGCTACGTCGCCAACGACGAAATAAGAGCCCTCGCCTTGTGTGAACAGTGTCGGCCCTCACGAATTATTCTTGATCTGAAATTAGTTAATTACTCTGGCCTGCACTTAATCGAACAATTAAAAGCCATTGATGAAAATGTAAACATAGTTATCTTGACCGGCTACTCCAGCATTCCTACCGCCGTTGAAGCTATCAAGCTCGGCGCGAATAACTACCTCTGCAAACCCGCAAGACTGGGAGACATCTTATCGGCATTTCATTCTCAAAGCGGCGATGCAGACTCGCCGCTGGCCGAACTACCACCATCCGTTAATCGACTGGAGTGGGAACATATCCAGCGGATATTGAACGAAAACGACGGCAATATTTCAGCCACTGCGAGAGCGCTGGGCATGCATCGACGCACGTTGCAGAGGAAATTACAAAAACGGCCTATGCTTCGCTAAGCAGGAATGCATGACCGGGACTGAAAACGCGATTTACCCACATCAATGGATTTGTGCCAATATCGACGAGGAGAATCGCTTAAGCCAAGCCGACACCCAGCGTATCTATCTTATTCGCGTATACGCTCTTTTGACGTGGGCCGGGACTAAATCTTGCCTCATTTTTCAGGTGTGTTGACCTCAAACATCTAGTTTTTAATGCGCCTGAAAACTTGCTTTGAGTACGGGTTATGCCGGGAATCCATGCAGCGCACCTTGAGTGAACAAGTGGCGGAACCGATACGTTCGCCAACTTGTGCTTGCTCCAAGCAAATAGGGGTCGGCAAGATTGAGCTGCTCGCAGGCCATGGGCCGGACAGGATGCGAATACGAAGCGGTAAAGAACCGGCCATAGGCCGCACAGGGTCGCTCAGGGTAAAGAATAGCGTGGCGCGATGGAAAGGGATAAAACATGGTGCCCAGGGGCGGAATCGAACCACCGACACGAGGATTTTCAGTCCTCTGCTCTACCGACTGAGCTACCTGGGCTTTAGCGGGTGCGGAAAGGCGCGTATTAAACCGTTTCGGATGGATGCCGTCAAGGATAATGGGGCGCATTACTCGCTGGGTGGGACATAACCTTCGGCCTGATCGAACGCTTCGCCTGACAGAAATTTATCGCGTTGTTCACCGAGGTAGGTACGGGCCGTTAAATCCATCATATTAAGGCGTTTTTCGTTGATCAGCATGGTCTGGTGAGCCAGCCATTCCTGCCACGCCTGGCGCGAAATATGGTCGAAAATATCCTGGCCTTTGGGTCCGGGGAAGGGGGGCGCGTCGAGACCTTCCATCTCTTTTTTGTACTTGCGGCATATCAGGGTACGGCTCATGGGCATCTCGTTTGCGGGGTCAAAATATCGGGCGGTAGACCAGCTCGGTGGGTCGCGAGGTCCGGGTGGACAGGATAGGAAGAAGCGCTCGCTGGGGCAAGTGGAAATTACCCGACGGAGGCTTAATCGGCAGGACTTAGCTGTTGCAGCAGGGCCTTGATGGGTTGTGGCAGGCCTAAATTACCTGGTGCGCACGGCATGACCCAGCGGGCCGCGGGGCGCTCGGCAATGCCGCCGTTGTCGGCGACGGATACGCGCACGGGGGTAAAATCCAGGTGGAAGTGACTGAAGGTATGGCGTTGCATTGGTGCTGCTTGCCAGTGGATCGCCCGGTAGCCCAGTTGCACACAGGTATCGTTAATATTTGCTTCGGCATCGCACTCGGGGAATGTCCATAACCCGCCCCATAGCCCCTGCGCGGGTCGTTGTTGCAGTAACACTTCGTTTGCCGCATTTTCCAGAATCAGAAATAACGTTGTTTTGATGGGGATTTTTTTACTGGGCTTTTTGCCGGGGAAACGGTGCGGATCACCCAGTTGACAGGCGCGGCAATCGGCGTTGAGGGGGCAGCGTTTGCAATCCGGTGCGCTGCGGGTACACAGGGTCGCGCCAAGGTCCATGATGGCCTGGGTGTAATCACCGCAGCGTAGGTGAGGGGTGTAGTTATCCGCCAGTTGCCACAGGGTTTTGGCCACATCGCTGGTGCCGGGATACCCTTCTATGGCCCCGTGCCGTGCTAATACCCGCTTGACGTTGCCGTCCAGAATCGGCGCGCGGGCACCAAAGGCAATGGCGCTGATGGCGCCGGCGGTGGAGCGACCGATGCCGGGCAATTGTTGCAGGGATTCCACGGTATCGGGAAAGACGCCGTCGCAGTCGGCAGCGATTATGCCAGCGGTTTTGTGCAGGTTGCGGCCGCGGGCGTAATAACCGAGACCGGTCCACAGGTGCAGCACTTCGTCGAGGGGCGCCGCCGCCAGCGCGGTGACATCGGGAAAAGCGCTGATAAAGCGCTGAAAATAGGGCACGACGGTAGCCACTTGGGTTTGTTGCAGCATGACCTCCGACAGCCAGACCCGATAGGGCGTGATGTCCTGCTGCCAGGGTAAATCTTTGCGGCCGTGTCGATCAAACCAGGCGAGCAACCGTTGGGCAAAGGGTTTAACCACTATTTTTTCTTGCCAAATATGCCTTTCAGCAGGCCTTCCAGTGCCTCGCTGGATTCCTGATCCAAGCCGGTTTTTTTCTGCACTTCCTCGAGCAACCGGCTGTGTAGCAATTCCTTGACAATATCCCCATCCGGGCGGCAGCTTTTGGCGCCAGCGGCGGCGAAGCTGTCTTTACAGCGCAGGGGAATATCCCTGTCGCGAATGCGTCGGTTACTTACCGCACAACCAGTTTCGCTGGTGCGTTCGCCATTCAGGCGGGAAACCACCAGCAGGTTAAATTTTTCCTTTTGGGTGTCGATCACACCGCTGCCGCGGAGACCCAGATTGCCGACGCCGGTGGTATAGCTGTCCAGCACCAGGTCGTAGCCCTTCAGGGTAAAGGTGCTGTCGATGTCCTTTAACTGGGTACCTTCTGCCCAGGCTCGCGTGGACTCCGTTTTTTCTACCAACGCCACAATTTCGCAAAAGCTGCGTTCCACATTGATTTTAGCCAGCGCGGGTTGCGCCACGTGGAGGGTGCCGCTGCCCGCGAGATTAGCGCGCAACTGGTCAGTATTCTCACCACGGGAGCTGCCGCTCACTGTCATATCGAGCAGGCCCTGAAAATCCACGTCCTGGTCGAGTGCCGCCGTCATCTGCGGTATCGAAATGGCAGTAATATGTTTTTCGAACGTTATGGTCGGTTGGGCGGGCGCCATGTCGATACCGATTTTCGCCTTAATCTCGCCGCCAAATACCCGGGTGGAAAAATCGCTGAGCGCAATTTTTTTGCCGCGTACGGTCAGGGCTGTGTGCAAATCCGCCAGTTGCATTTTACCGGTGGTGAAAGATTGCCAGCGGATATCCACGTCTCCCTTGCCGCCGTTTAACCAGGCGACCGACGCCGCCAACGGCCCGAATAGCGCGGCCACGGGCGCGTCCTTTTCCGATGTTTTTGCTGAGGCCGGGGAGTAGTCATCCACATTGATGGCATCGCCCGCCAGGGTCAGCTTCAACGAGCGCTTGTCGCCCAGACCGAGCCGGGCGCTGCCGGTGATCACGGTTTTGTCCAGCTCAATGCGCAAATTGTTCAGTTGCAGGATATCGGAAGTGCCGCCGATGTCCATGGCCAACGCCACGCGCGAGAAGGCATCTGAGTTGGCAGAAGCAGGTAATTCGACTCCCCAGGCAGGCAGCGCCTTGCGCAGGTCAAAGGGTTTGATTTGCCAGCGCCCGCTGATTTCCGGGGTGGTGCCCAGCGCGCGCAGCGTGGCTTCTCCGCTCACGTCGACGGCGTCGGCGCGGGCCACGAAATCGGTGAGGTTAAGAGTGTCCTCAGTGCGGTTATACAGCGCGGAAAAACTACTTTTTATATCCGGACGGTCGGCAGCAGACAGGGTTAAATTCGTGGTGTCGAATTGCACGAGTGCACCGTTGTCGGCCGCGCTGATACGGGTCTCCAGAACGATATGCTGGGTTGGGGATTCGTCCTGCTGAAGATCGAAGGTCAGGGATAGGGGAAATGGTTTGTTATCCAGATTGAAGCGCTGGCTTTGCAGGTTGACGTTTTCCATGGTCGTCAGTGGTTCGCCTGGCAAGGTAATGCGGCTGTCGCTCAGCGCAACACTGGCGATCGCCAGGCTAAAACCGTTGGGCGCATCATTTTCCGGGGAACTGGTCGCGCCCGCCGCGGGTGCTGCCGCCGCCGCACCGCCCTGGGCCAGATTCTGTAGCCTTATATCCGCTCCGTCCAGAGCAATGGCCTGCACCGCAATCTGGCGACGTAGAAGCGCGAGCAAATTCAACTGCAGGTCGGCGCTGCGAAACGACGTGGTGGGGAAGCGGCCCTGTTGGTCGGCGATATGGGTTTCACCCATACGGATCGCCAGATTGGGGAAAATTTTCCAGGACAGCTCTCCCTTGATATTGAGTTCGATATTCTGCTCCGCAGCCAGTTTTGCAAGCTGCGGTTTGTAGCTGTTGGGATCGATAGCAAACAGAACGACGGCGACAAACGTGATCAGCAGCAAGGCGAAGAGTGCCAAGCCGCCGAGCACCCACTTAACTGATTTGCTCATTTGAAATCCCTCCATCACAAACGTCCATTAGAACGTGAACCCGATACCCAGTTCAATATTTCTGCCCGGTTCGGGAGCGATATCCCGAAGAAAGGATGTCGCGCTGCGCACTTCCTGGTCGAGGAGGTTGGATATGCGCAGAAACGTCCGGTATGAGATACGGCGGGAACTGAGTAGTTTATGTTCGAGATGAACATCCAGCACACCGTGACCACTGGTAGTGCTTTCGCCGCGGCCCGGATAGCGTTGCCGGGAGGTGGTCGCGAATTGAAATCCAGCCTGCCAGTTGCCGACGGCCCAGTCCAGACTAAGTCCGGCGCGGGGTGGCGGTATGCGCGGCACATCGTCGTCAGTCAGCTGGGCGCGTATTGCATCACCGAACAGTCCGAGGGTGACATGCTCGGTTACGGCGCGGCGGAGTGAAAATTCCATGCCTGCGAACGTTGCCCGGTCGGCGTTAAAATAAAATATCGGTAACCCTGTCTCCGGGTCGACAGCGCCGCTGTTGGACTTGCTGATAAAATTTTTCACGTGACTGAAAAAAACGCTGGCATCGACGCTGAGTTTGCCACGCTGGTGATACCCCAGCTCCACCTCGTGGTTGGTTTCAACGTCCAGACGTCGGTTGCCAATATCAAAACTGTTGGTGGCGAGGTGCGGCCCAAAGGAAAACAGCTCCTCTACGGATGGGGCGCGCTGTACCCGTGAAGCGGTGAACCGCAGTTCCTGCAAGGGATTCAGATACCTGCTGCCGGAAGCCGACAGCGACGTTGCCGTGTGCGCATTGTGCGGGCCCTGCTCGGGGCTGACCTGCTCCCGATCCAGGCGAGCGCCAGCGCTCCATCGCCAGTTGTCCCAGGTGGCGCCGGTTATCCAGTACAGTCCCACTTTGCGCACAGTGACTGAAGGGATAAAGGCCTCTTCCCCGACCGCGGACAGTTGTCTGTGCCCTATCTCCAGGCCTGCCGCGCCGTCCCATTCCCCCAGGGATGGGTAGGTGAGTTCCGCGCGTGCGGTAAAGGCGTCGTTGGCGAAGCGCGTGCCGGGCTCACCATTTTCCAGTTCAATATGGCGATAGTCGGTATAGGCAGCATCGAGGCGCAGGGCTGTCACGCTGGCTGCTGGCGGTCGCCACTCGCCCTTGAGCTCGTAGCGTGTCTGCGCCATGTCGATCCGCACCTGCTGTTCAGCGTCTTCCGGCGCCGAGGGAATGCCGTACAGGTAATCGAGTTGTTGCACACCCAGTCCAATAAACCCAGCGGCGCTGAACCAGCTGGCGCCAACGGCAGTGGCGTGGGCCTGGGTTTGCGTGTTGCCGACAAAACCGCGGTTTCCACCAGACTCTTCGCGTGCCGCCGCACCGGGAATGTCCAGGTTATTACTGTCTCGGTAAATGCTGTCCAGATGCCAGCCAAGGCTGGCCAGGCCGCCGTCCAACGATCCGGAGGCAATATTCTGATCGCTACCCGAACCGTGGCGGAATTCGATGGCTGTCGACACTTTTTCGGCGAGCTGTTCTGGGATGCGGTTATCCACCACATTGATCACGCCGCCGAGGGCGCCGCCCCCATAGCGCAGTGCCGCCGGGCCGCGCAACACTTCTATGCGCTGCGCCAGCAGCGCCTCGGTAGCGACCGCGTGATCGCCGCTAATGGCGGAGGCGTCGAGAATATCGAGGCCATTCTGCACGACTTTGACACGATTGCCAGAGTGTCCGCGCAACACTGGCTGGCCGACACCGGGGCCAAACCCGGCGGATGCGATGCCTGGCTGGTGGCGCAGCGTGTCACCAAGAGTCGCGGCGGCGCGACGCTCCAATGCGTCGGCTGTCAACAGCACCGCTGCCTGATCCGTCAGGTCCTGGCTGGACGATGGGGTGATAATGATTTCTTGAATGATCGAGGTGGGTTTTTCTACAGCTGCGACGAGTGGCGCGGACAGCGCACAGAATATCAACAACAGGTGGGATAACATACGGAATAATAGCGGCACGTCACGGATGCCGGATCGGGAAAAGTTCACGGATACACTCCTTGCGGGCGCAGCGGCGAGCGCTTAGCCAGCGACTACTGAATTCAGGAAAGCCAGATGAAAAGCAAAAACAACAGTTGCGTGGTTACCGGGGTGGGGCGCGGGCAAGGTATGAGGGGGGCGTATTGGCGGTGTAGGATGTGAGGGAAGGTAATTGATAGCGGGTTTTAACGGCGATCAGAGCCAGTGTTGGGCTGTCGGATGCCAGACCACTTTTGCCCGAGCTGGACAGAAGACAGGTGGTGCAGTGCTGTTCCGAAGTGTCGATATGGACATGTTCGCCCGCGAGGACAGTATTGGCTACTGCAAGTGCCAGCAGGAGTCCCACCAGGAAAATATTTTTTCTGTGCCGGTGAACCATAACAACAACGCCTGGCGATAAAACGGTGGATAATGGACCCTGATAAACTTGGACAGGTGCCCTGTTCGGCCACAGTTCAGATCGGCGGAAATGTAACACAATCCAGTTTGCGACTGGAAGGGATTTCAGGTCGTCCGTATAATGGCGAGCCCTAAGCTTGCCAGTGCGAGCAGTGTGAACTGATAAGACCCTAAGACCAGGCTTGGAGACCGTTATGGACAAGCGCGCGGCGACCGTGAGTCGCGATACCCTCGAAACCCGGATCACTGTAAAGGTTGATCTGGATGGTACAGGGCACTCCGAATTTGCCACCGGTGTGCCGTTTCTGGAGCATATGCTCGATCAAATTGCTCGCCACGGCATGGTGGATTTGACGGTTACCGCAAGCGGGGACACCCATATCGACGATCACCACACCGTTGAGGATATTGGTATCACTCTGGGCCAGGCGGTGAAACAGGCGTTGGGGGATCGCAAAGGAATTGCCCGCTACGGCCATGCCTATGTGCCGCTGGACGAAGCGCTGTCGCGGGTAGTGATTGATTTTTCCGGGCGCCCTGGGTTAATTACCAACGTGGAGTTTACCCGCGCGCGGGTCGGCGATTTTGACGTGGATCTGGTGTTTGAGTTTTTCCAGGGCTTCGTTAACCATGCCGGTGCGACCCTGCACATCGATAATCTACGTGGCGAGAATGCCCACCACCAGGTGGAGACTATTTTCAAAGCATTTGGTCGCGCGTTGCGCATGGCGATAGCGCCGGACGCTCGTATGAGTGGTGTGACACCTTCCACTAAAGGGACGTTGTAAACCGCATTACTTTTAAGCAGGCGGTTAGCGCGGCTCAAGGCTACGTTGTTTGGATTCCAGTAGATGACTGCATCTCGTCAAAGCATTGCGGTGCTCGACTACGGCATGGGCAATTTGCACTCCGCCGCCAAGGCGCTGGAACATGTGGCGCCTGGCGCGCGGGTGGTGATTACCAGCGATGCCGCGGAAGTGGCGCGCGCTGATCGGGTTGTGTTTCCCGGTGTGGGTGGTATTCGCGAGTGCATGGCGGAAATTCGCAAAGCCGGTTTCGATATCGCGGTCGCCAAAGCGATCACCGAAAAACCGGTGCTCGGCATTTGTGTGGGCATGCAGGCGTTGATGAGCGCCAGCGAAGAGAATGGCGGTGTAGAGTGCCTCGGAATCCTGCCCGGCCAGGTGCGTTATTTCGGCAAGGATTTTCACGGTGCCGATGGCGAACGTCTCAAGGTTCCGCATATGGGCTGGAACCGCGTGCAGCAGTGTATGCGACACCCCTTGTGGCAAGATATTACACAGGGCGAGCGGTTTTATTTTGTCCACAGTTACTATGTGGCGGCCGCCCCCGAGGTGGTCGCGGCGACCTGTGATTACGGGTTGCGGTTTGCCGCCGCACTCAGTCGTGGCAAGTTGTTTGCGGTGCAATTTCACCCCGAAAAAAGTCACACCGCCGGACTTCAGTTGTTAAAAAACTTTGTCAATTGGTCGGGTCAGGAGTAACGAATATTTATGCTTATTATTCCGGCGATAGACCTCAAGGATGGCCAGTGTGTGCGTTTGCGTCAGGGCCGCATGGCAGATTCCACGGTGTTTTCCGACGACCCGGTAACCGTGGCGGCACGCTGGGTTGAAGCGGGCGCGCGGCGCCTGCACCTGGTGGATCTGAACGGTGCGTTCGCGGGCGCTCCGGTCAATGGCGCGGTGGTTGAGGCGATTGCGCGGGTGTTCCCGCAATTGCCGATTCAAATTGGCGGCGGTATACGTTCTGCCGATACTATTGAGGCGTATTTAAAAGCGGGCGTGGAGTACGTCATTATCGGCACGAAGGCGGTGACCGAGCCGCAGTTCGTGAGTACTATGTGTCGCGCTTTTCCGGGACACATTATCGTAGGTATCGATGCCAAAAATGGTCGGGTAGCCACGGATGGATGGGCCGAGATCAGTGAGATTGAGGCCGTCGACCTGGCGCGGCGCTTTGCGGCGGACGGTGTCAGCGCGATTGTGTATACCGATATCGATCGGGACGGCATGATGCAGGGGGTCAACGTTAACGCCACCGTGGCGATGGCCCGCGCCTCGCGCATTCCGGTGATCGCCTCCGGGGGCATCACCAACATGGATGATATCCGCAATCTGCAGCAGGTCGCGGACAGCGGAATTCTCGGAGCTATTACCGGACGTGCCATCTATGAAGGCACGCTGGATATTGTTGAAGCGCAAGCTTATTGCGACAACATTAAAACAGGCGCGCTAAACGGTTAAGTTCGTCCGACGTTGCATCTATTCAAAAATCTCTTCCAGAAAATTCACCAGGCTGCGCCACGAGCGCCGGTCGGCGCTGGCGTTATAGACCGCGCCCATATCCGGGAAGTTGGCGGCTGGATTGGTGAACGCGTGTACGGTGTTGCCGTAGGCGTGGATCTGCCAGTCGGCCCCGGCGGCGGTGAGCTCCGTCGCCAGGGCGTTCACTGACTCAACAGGCACCATGGGGTCGTCGTGACCGTGCAGGCACAGGACTTTCGCTTTGATGGACTGGCCGCTGATATTGGTCGGTGGCACGAACAGGCCGTGGAAGCTGATGGCACCGAGTATGTCGATTCCGGTGCGCGCCAGATCGAGCACGCACAGACCGCCAAAGCAAAATCCCATGGCGGCGATTTTCGCCGAATTCACTTCCGGCTGTGCACTCAGAGTTTCAATAGCCGCGGTAATACGGCGTTGCAAGGACGCGCGATTTTCCATAAAGGGTTGCATCAGTCTGCCGTTTTCCTCGGGCCCGCTACCGAGTATGCCTTTGCCATACATGTCGATGGCAAAACCCACGTAGCCAAGTTTTGCCAGCTGTGTGGCCTTGTCGCACTCAAAGTCGCTGCGTCCCTGCCAGGTGTGCGCAATGGCGATGGCCGGGCGGGGAGTGGCAACGCTATCGTCGTAGGCGAGGTAGCCTTGCAGCACGGTGTCGCCGTCCCGGTACTCGACGTTGCGGTGTTGAATGGTCACGGAGACTCCTTTTAGCGTGTGGTTGGCGGAAAAATCAGTGTATCCTTTTCCGTCGCTGGGCAAAACCTGTAGGGAGTGAATGATGTCGTATGCTGGCCAAGAGGGCGCGTGGATTATTTTTCTGGCCACTATTGGCACCAGCCTGGTGGGATTGTTTATGGCCCCCAGGGTGATTGAAAAAAGTCTGTTTCGGCCGTACTGGCTGTTGCGGAAAAAACAGTACGACACCATTTACATGAGTGGCTTCGTGCACGCGGACATTGGCCATCTGCTGTTCAATATGGTCACCTTTTATTTTTTTGCATTTCCCATGGAGCGGGTGCTGGGAACAGGCAAATTTATTGCTCTGTACGTGGTTGGATTACTGCTGAGTCATTTGGGCACCTATGCCAAACAGCGTCACAATCCGGAATATGCCAGTTTGGGAGCGTCCGGGGCAATTTCAGCGGTGTTATTTGCCTACATTGTGTATTTTCCGACTCGCAGTCTTTATATTATCCCCATTCCGGTGCCGATCCCGGCATTTGTACTGGCATTGGGTTATGTGGCCTATTCGTACTACGCCTCGCGGCGCGGGACAGGACGGATCAACCACGATGCCCATTTGTATGGTGCCCTGGGTGGCCTGTTATTTGTGCTGGCCGTCGATCCGGGCGCTTACCGAGCGTTAGTTGCTCTGGCAGGTTTTTGAGCGGATCAGCAATCGCTAATCAGGAAAAACGATATGACAGGGCTGTTCAAACACATACTTGTGGGTCTGGTGGGCAGTGGATTTGCAGCTGCGACTTTGCTGTCTGTGGCCCTGGCGGCGGAACCGGAAGATCAATTGGTAGTAAAATCCGGCGCAGAGGCAGAATACTTACGCTGGGCACAGGCGTTGTGGAATTCCCTGGATCGCAAAACCGGGACTGTGGAGTTGCTGGGTGGCGTGGCCGTTTTGCAGGTACCGGAAACGTTTTATTATTTGTCGCCGCTGGACGCTCAAAAAGTACTGGTGGAGGTTTGGGGCAACCCACCGAGTGCGCCGCCGTTAGGGATGTTGTTCCCCGCCGAGACCACCCCGTTTGATAATAACGGCTGGGGTGTGACCATTGAGTTTTCTGAAGAGGGCTATGTGTCCGACGCGGATGCCACGGATATAAATTACGACGAACTGCTGGAGTCTATGCAGAAAGACACGGACGAAGAGAGTCGTTACCGCATCCAGCAGGGTTACGAAGGCATTGCGCTGGTCGGTTGGGCCGAACCCCCGCACTACGACAGTGTCGCCAAAAAATTGCACTGGGCCAAAGAGTTGCGGTTTGGCAGCAGTGAGGATCATACCCTCAACTACAATGTTCGGGTGTTGGGCAGAAAGGGGGTGCTGTCGCTGAATTTTATTGCCGACATGAAACAGTTGTCAGATATCGACAGTAGTCTTGGGGCGGTCATGGGTATGGTGGACTTTGCGGAAGGCCATCGCTATCGGGATTTTGATCCCAGTATCGACAAGGTGGCTGCCTACGGTGTTGGTGCGTTGATTGCTGGCAAGGTGCTGGCTAAAGCTGGTCTGCTCGCCGCTGTTTTTATTGCCCTGAAGAAGTTCTGGATTATTCTTTTGCTCACCGTGGGCGGATTTGTCTGGAAATTAATTAGCGGTAAAAAAACGGCAGATAAAAATGCCGCTGGGACTGGGACTGGGGACCGGACGTCGTGAATCTCGACCCCGATGAATTTGCCCAGGACTGGATCGCAAGCTGGAACAGTCACGACCTGCGGCGCATCCTGTCCCACTATTCAGATACGTTTTCCATAACTACGCCGATGATAAAAATCGCCCTCGGTGTCGATACGGGAACTTTGTGTGGTAAGCAGGCGGTGGGGGATTACTGGCGCCGGGCTCTGGAGAAAATTCCGGATTTGCAGTTCGAATTGCTCGATGTGCTGGTCGGAGTTAACTCCGTTGCTGTGTATTACCGCTCGGTGCTTAATAAGTTGGCGATAGAAGTGATGTTTTTTGGCGACGACAACAAAGTAGCCAACGTGGTGGTGCATTATTCCCGTTAGGAACCGTTGCGCTATTGTTTGTTTTACGCCCGCCCTGTTGCATCAGCGGCGGGCGGAGTTGTTAGTTAAATCGGATTTCGAGCGATAAGCTGGCGCGCAATAATAATGCGTTGCATTTCGTTGGTGCCCTCGCCGATCACCATCAGTGGCGCGTCCCGATACAGGCGCTCCGCATCAAATTCGCACGAATAACCGTAGGCGCCGTGAATGCGCATATTTTCATCGGCATTTTTTGCGGCGGCTTCGCTGGCGAAATATTTGGCCATGCCCGCTTCCATATCGCAACGTTCGCCGCGGTCAAATGCCTGGGCTGCCTGCTCCAGTAACAGGCGCGCCGCTTCGGTGCGGGTTGCCATTTCACCCAGCTTCAGTTGAATGGCCTGGTGTTCGCAGATCGGTTTGCCAAACGTTTTGCGTAATTGTGAGTAGGCAGTGGCCTGTTTAAGTGCGGCGCTGGCGACACCGACGCCACGGGCAGCGACGTTAATACGACCCAGTTCCAGACCGCCAACCGCGTTGTAAAAACCCTGCCCTTCGACGCCGCCAATCAGACAGTCCTGGTGAACACGGTAGTTGTCGAACACAATTTCCGCCGTGTCGATACCGCGATAACCGAGTTTTTTTAATTTGCGGGTGACGTTAAATCCGTCGCCTTTTTCCGCAATAAACATGCTCATGCCCTTGCGTGGCGGCGCTGCGTTGGGATCGGTTTTGACGAGGAGGCCGATGACGTTGCCCTCCTTGGCGTTGGTAATCCAGGTTTTCGAACCGTTGATGACATAATGCTCGCCATCTTTTTTCGCGGCGCAGCGAATGCCCTGTAAATCCGTACCCGCATCGGGTTCGGTCAGACCGATGCCGCCGCGTAGTTCACCGCTGGCAAAGCGCGGCAGATATTTTTGTTTCTGCGCTTCGGTGCCGTAACTTTGCACACAGCGAGCCATGATGAGATGGGAATTGAATACTCCGGACAGGGACATCCATACCTCGGACACCAGCATTACAATTTTTGAATAGGTGGACGCGGTAAGGCCCAGGCCACCGTATTCCTGATCGATAGTCGCGCCAAATAGCCCCAGGTCTTTCATCTGCTCGACCATGGCGTGGGGGTATTCGTCGTTTTGTTCCAGGTCGTGGGCGTAGGGGACAACATCCCTTTCCAGCCAGCGGCTGATGCTGTCGAGTATCAGGCGTTCGTCTTCGTTTGACATAAAGTGTCCGGGTTGTCGTTTGGTGGAATTCTGGGTCTGGGCGACAGCCACGCCGCCGTTGGGTCAGGGTGCAGGTGGAGCTCTGACGTAATCCTTAATAATTTGCCTTGTCGTCCACGGCGTGGCCGGTTTTAGGGATTAACATCACGCGTACGAAATCACATACCACCGTGCCGTGCTGGTTTTTGCCGACGGTTTTGATGGTCACGATACCTGCGGTGGGGCGACTTTTGGACTCGCGAATGTCCAGCACTTCGGATTCGGCGTACAGGGTGTCGCCGACAAAAACCGGTGCTGGCAGTCGAATCTCTTTCCAGCCCAGATTGGCGATGGTTTTCTGGCTAACATCGGAGACGCTCATGCCCGCAATCAGCGCAACCGTAAATGGACTGACCACCACCCGTTTGCCAAATTCGCTGTGCTTGGCATATTCCTCGTCGAAATGCAGAGGGTGCTGGTTCATGGTTAACAGGGTGAACCAGGTGTTGTCGGTCTCGGTGACGGTGCGCCCCGGGCGGTGTTCGTAAACATCGCCAATCTTAAAATCTTCCAGGTAACGGCCATAGGATTCTCGATAACGGTTGGGGGCGATTTCGATGGATTTTGGCACGGTGTATTTCCTTGCGTTCGGGGGCGACAACCTTAAGGGAGCGCTCGATAACTGTCAATTTTGACCGGTAAACTTTAGCACAAAAGTCCGCGTGAGAGGCCTGTCAGCTTTCCTCGAGGATCTGCCAGCGGCGATAGGCCGCGCTCAGTTCCTGTTCCACAGCCGCCAGCTTTCCCAGTTCCGCGGCTACCGCGGCGGGGTCGTTGTTGTAGAAGTCGGGCGCTGACAGGGTCTGTTCAATGGTGGCTTTACGGTTTTCCAGTTTCTCCACGAGAGCTGGCTGGTTATCCAGTTCCCGTTGTATCTGATAGGAGCGTTTTTTGTTGGGTGGCGATGGCGCCGGACCTGGTTTGACAGCCGCCACATCTTCAGCACTCGACGTAACCGCAACAGGTTTGTCGGTGGCGGCAGGTAACGAGCCGCCGTGAGCGACCCAGTCGCTGTATCCGCCCACGTACTCGCGCACCTGGCCGCCTCCGGTAAAGACCATAATGCCGGTGACTACGTTGTCCATAAATGCTCGGTCGTGACTTACCAGCAACAGGGTGCCCTTGAATTCCACCAGTATTTCTTCGAGTAATTCCAGCGTTTCAATATCGAGATCGTTGGTGGGTTCGTCCAGCACCAGTACATTGGCAGGCTTGCTGAACAATTTGGCCAGGATAGCCCGATTCTGTTCGCCGCCGGACAGTGCGCTGACCACCGTGCGCGACTGTTGCGGGGTGAACAGAAAATCGCCCAGGTAGCTGATGGCGTGGCGATTGCGCCCGTTGATTTCGATAAAGTCGCGCCCGCCACAAATGTTGTCGATCAGGGTTTTATCCATGTCGAGCTGGTTGCGCATCTGATCAAAGTAGGCGATTTCCAGTTTTGTACCGATTTTAACGGTACCCTGTTCGGGTTGCAGCTCGCCCAGCAGAATTTTGAGCAGTGTGGATTTGCCTGCCCCATTGGCGCCCACCAGGCCAATGCGATCGCCGCGCATAATCACGGTAGAGAATCCAGAAATTACCGCATTGCCACCGAAACCGTGACTGACATCGTCCACTTGCGCGACAATTTTTCCCGAGCGGTCGGCGTTTTCAACATTGAAATTGGCTTTGCCCTGACGATTAACCCGTTCGGCGTGTTCGGCGCGTAAACTTTCCAGCGCCCGGACCCGGCCCTCGTTGCGGGTGCGTCGCGCCTTGATACCCTGGCGAATCCACACTTCTTCCTGCGCCAGCTTTTTATCGAACAGGGCATTACTTCGCTCTTCGGAGGCAAGTTGTTGTGCACGGTAGGTGAGAAAACTTTGGTAATCCCCCTCCCAGGCATAAAGGCTGCCCCTGTCCAGCTCGACGATCTGGTTGACTACGTTCTGTAAAAACGCGCGGTCGTGGGTTACCAAAAACAGGGCGCCGCGGTAGTCCCGCAGTTGTTTTTCGAGCCACTCTATGGCCGGAATATCGAGGTGGTTGGTGGGTTCGTCGAGGAGCAGGATGTCCGGATCGATCACCAGCGCCTGAGCCAGGGCCACCCGTTTGCGCCACCCACCGGACAGGTTTTTCATCAGAGCGTCGGCGGGCAACGCCAACTGGCTGATGATGGTGTCGACTTTTTGCTGAAGCATCCAGCCATCTTTTGCTTCGAGGGCGTCCTGCGCCCGAGAGAGCGCTGCCATGTCTCCGTCGTGGATGGCGTGATGAAAGGCTTTTAACAGCGCACCCACATCCTTAAGTCCGTCCGCTACCACATCGTACACGGTGGTGGCGCTGGCCTCGGGAAGGGTTTGATCAAGGGACGCGATTTTTATACCGGGTCGCACCCAGCGCTCGCCGCTGTCTGCTCTGGTTAAGTTGGCCACCACATTCAAAAAGGTCGTTTTACCTTCGCCATTGCGACCCAGCAAGCCGATTTTATTGCCCTTGTAGAGGGTGAAGTCCACGTTTTTGAGTAATTCGCGCGTGCCGTAGTGGAGCGCAATACGATCAAGTTTAAGTAATGGCATAGGTTTGGCTGGAAATTAACTCGCAGTAGTGCAGTACTGGGTAGTGCAGTACTGAAAAGACGGGCAGGGGTCAGGGTCGCGATTGTGCGGTAGTTGGCGGGTTGGGCTCAAGTTGTTTTTATTCAGTCCGGTTGCGATTCTGGCATGGCGACTCAGGATTGACTCAGGATCAATGGCTTGAAAAAACAATGTCTCCGTAATAAGCAGTAACGGCTGCGTCGGTATTGTCGGTGTCGGTCATGAGCGCGACAGCATCAATGTAGCGTATGTCGCGACCAAAAACTTGTCTGAGGTCTGCGCGCACATTGCGTTTTTCCGTTTGCCACGTATCGACCGGGTCGTCGCGCCAGCGCAGCGCCAGCATCATGGCGTTGTTGCCGGCAAAGGCATTGGGCCAGATCGTTCCGGTGGGGGATCCGTGGGCCCACACGTAATTTAAAGCGCGAGTTTTCCAGAACAGCAGCCCGCCATCCATCACCACGTAAATTCGCGCCGCGTAATCGTCGCCGCTGCGCACTGTTTCGTGGACATTTTCAATTTTGTTGCCAATCTTCCAGCGCCAGTTCAGGTAGGGGGTGCGCGTTAGATCGATACGTTGTTTATGCACCAGCCCAGAGGCACTGTCGGTGCTGGTGGCGCGCAGCACGGATTGGAAGCCATCACGTACTATCTGGTACTGGGTAGTGCCCTTAAATGTAACTGCGCTCCATCCCGTTATGGAACCGGCAGAAAAATCGCCGATAACGTATCGTTCGGGGGCGCCTGGTTGGGCTGATACACTCTGTAGCGCACCCAGCGAAGTCAGTACCACAACCCCGAAGAGCCGCCGGCGGTAACGGCCAGCCTGTCGTCTGCGGGCTGCTTTTACAGGGTTTTTAGGGGGGCAGTTAGGGGGGCAGGTGGGTCCCGTTGCGCGAGCCGTGCGGCTTGAATGTGGGTAGCAATGTGTTGCATGGATGTGCGGCATTGCTGTCCAGTCTTGATTAGTTGGTGACAATTTCGCGCGCCTGAGCCAAGGAATCACCTGATCCAGCGACGCAAAGCTCCTGTTTTACAGAGGAAAAATTGTTGTATCCCCTACTGTACATTCGCTAATTTTACGCTATAGTGTCGCCAGCTTGAAGATTCACGCTTGCTCTATGTCCACCGTTACGACTGTTTTTTGTAGGATATTGTTCGTCCCGTCGCCATATGTGCTTCCAGCGTTTCTCAGCTAAACCGCCTTATTTACTTAGGGCATATTACTTTTTATATATATAGGTTTTAAACATGGCTACTACTACTGGCACAGTTAAATGGTTCAACGCGGACAAAGGTTTCGGCTTTATTGAGCAAGAAAATGGCCCCGACGTATTTGTTCACTTCCGCTCTATTGTTGGCGACGGCTTCAAAACCCTGAACGAAGGCCAACGGGTACAGTTCGAAGTTACCCAGGGTCAGAAAGGCCCGCAAGCGGAAAACGTTACCCCGGTCTGATCGATCTGGACGTCGGACCTATCCGGTCTGACGGCACACGTTATCACGACTAACCCTCGGTCATTACCCATGGCCGGGGGTTTGTTTTTTGTGGGGCGGGCAGTCAGGCCTCGCTGGCGCGGGGTCGTTGTGCAAAATACGTCGCCAGCAGATGGTATTCACTTTCTCGAGGACTATTTTTGCGCCACGCCAGGTCGATGGAGCGCAACACCTTTTTTTCGCTGAAGGGTTTGGTGTCAATATTGCCAAAGCCTGACAAAATGCCGGTGTTGACCGCCATCTGTGGCAGTAACGTGACACCGACGCCACTGGCGACCATGGGCACAATGGTATGCAGGCTAGTGGCTTCAAACGACAGCGAGATCTGGCGATCAATCAGTTTGCAGGCCTCCAGTGCGTGGTCGCGCAGGCAGTGGCCCTGTTCGAGCAGCAGAATGTCATGGCCTTTGAGATCTTTAGTTTTGAGATGCTTAATTTTACCGAGAGGATGATGTTTGGGGCAGGCCAGCAGAAAAGGATCATCGAATAGATGTTCGACGGTGACGTTAGTCATGGGGTAGGGAAGCGCCAGGAGGATCAGGTCAAGTTTCCCCATCTGCAGCAGATTGACCAAATTTTCCGATAGATCCTCGCGTATGAGTAGTTGCATGTGCGGATAGTCCTGCCGCAGCCGCTGTAACGCGTCGGGCAGTACAAAGGGCGCGATCGTGGGTATGACCCCGAGCCGGATGCGATTGCTAAACGGTTCCAGTGACTGGGCGGCCTGTTCGACCAGAGCGTCGACGTCGGCCAGAATATGACGGGCTCTTGCGACTACCTGTTCTCCGGCAGCAGTGATCATCACCGATTTGTTGTTGCGCTCGAGGAGTGCGACACCCAGTGCCTGTTCCAGTTCGTGAATGCCCGCGCTGAGGGTGGATTGGGTGACGTGACAGGCTTTCGCGGCGTTGCCAAAGTGCAGCGTTTCGGCGACGCTACAAAAATATTTTAGTTGTTTTAGCGTGGGTTTTATTGCCATCGATAAATCCGATCAAAATAATTTAAAAAATTCACTTTACCGATTGTAGCCAAGTCACTAAGGTGAGCACAAGCCGCTAGGGCTGATGTTAAAAAATGGCTCACACAGAGCTACCATAATCATGATCAGGAGTAGAAGCATGTCTCTCAAAGGAACAAAAACTGAAACCAACCTGAAAGACGCCTTTGCTGGCGAATCCCAGGCCAATCGCCGCTATCTGTATTTCGCCGCCAAAGCGGACGTCGAGGGTTACAACGATGTGGCAGCAGTATTCCGTTCCACCGCCGAAGGTGAGACCGGGCATGCACACGGCCATCTGGAATATCTCGAAGCCGTCGGTGATCCGGCCACTGGACTACCCATTGGTCCGACCTCCGACAACCTGAAAGCGGCGATCGCAGGCGAGACCCACGAATACACCGATATGTATCCGGGTATGGCGAAAAGCGCACGTGGCGAAGGGTTTGACGAAATCGCCGATTGGTTTGAGACGCTGGCGAAGGCCGAACGCAGTCACGCTAACCGCTTCCAGAAAGCACTGGATAGTCTCGACGCCTGACAGTTTGGTAACCAGCGGCTAACGTCCAAAACTATCGCGGGGCTCGCTATGCGGGTTGTGGCAGCCCCGTGACTTCCGATCCACAAGAGACAGTTTATGAGTAACGACTCGAAATTCCGGGAAGGTAGCCTGGAGGCGCCCACGCGCCACCCCATTGAGTGGCAGACACCCCAGTTTTGGGATCGCGATAATCTCAATCAGGAACTGGAGCGGGTGTTCGACATCTGTCACGGCTGTCGTCGCTGCGTTAGCCTGTGCGATTCTTTTCCGACGCTGTTCGATCTGGTGGACGAATCAGACACCATGGAAGTGGACGGCGTAAATCCAGCCGACTACAACAAGGTGGTCGAGCAGTGCTACATGTGCGACATGTGTTACATGAGTAAGTGTCCCTATGTTCCACCCCATGAGTGGAATGTAGATTTTCCCCATTTGATGCTACGCGCCAAGGCGCTCAACTTTAAGAAACAGGGAGCGTCCTTTCGGGATCGCACCCTGACCAGTACGGATCGGGTCGGTAAACTGGCGACAATCCCTCTGGTGGATATTACCGTCAACGCGCTCAACCGCAACGGTCTGTTCCGCAAGGCGTTGCAGGGCACACTGGGTGTTCATGAAAAAGCACCGGTGCCTGAATACCACAGTAAAACGCTGCGCAAACGGGTCAAGACACTGGCCAGAACGATTCCCGCGGTAGGCGCGGGCAATACCACCGGTAAAGTAGCGATGTTTGTCACCTGTTACGGCAATTACAACAGCCCCCATCTGGGCGACGATTTTTACCGGGTGTTTCAGCACAACGGCATTCATATCGAAGTGGTTTCCAAAGAGCAGTGTTGCGGTATGCCCAAGCTCGAACTGGGAGATCTGGACGCCGTGGTGCGCGCCAAGGAAGCCAATATCCCAGTGCTGGCCAGGCTGGTGGACGAAGGTTATGACCTGATTGCGCCGGTGCCGTCCTGCGTGCTGATGTTCAAGCAGGAACTGCCGTTGATGTTTCCCGACGATACGGCGGTGCGCAAGGTGCAAAAAGCTTTTTTTGATCCGTTTGAATACCTGTTTTTACGCCACAAAGCAGGGGCACTGAATACCCAGTTTGCGCGAGGCCTGGGAGATATCAGTTATCATGTGGCCTGTCATTTACGCGTGCAGAATATCGGCCTTAAAACTCGCGATATTCTCAATTTGATACCGGATACCACCGTGCATGCCCAGGAACGCTGCTCCGGCCACGATGGCACTTATGCGGTAAAGCGCGAAACCTACGACAAAGCGGTAAAAATTGCGCGGCCGGTAGTGCGCAAGGTAAACGAGCTTAAATCGGATCACCTGGCGAGCGATTGCCCGATGGCGGCCAGTCATATTGCGAATCTGGCTGAACGGGACGAAAAACCAGAGCATCCCATGACACTGTTGCGCAAAGCTTATGGGCTGTGAGTAGTTGTTTAAGCTCCGAAAAAATTGCTGAGGAGAGTGTATTGAACAAGTTATCGCGTAAGGATTTGTGGTCCCTGGAAGAGTACGCCGAACGACGTCCCGAGTTTCGTCACCAGGTGCTGACCCACAAGAAGCATCGCCAGGTGGCTCTCGGCGAGCACGCGCGACTGTGTTTTGAAGATCGTTTGACCATTCAGTATCAGGTGCAGGAAATGTTGCGCATTGAGCGGGTGTTCGAAGCGGCGGGTATTCAGGAAGAACTGGATGCCTATAACCCGTTAATTTCCGACGGTTGCAACTGGAAAGCCACGTTTATGATCGAATATGAAGACGTGGCGGAACGCCAGGAGCAGTTGACGCAGTTATTGGGGATAGAGGACAAAGTGTGGGCGCGCGTCGATGGTTTTGACAAGGTTTTCCCCATCGCGGATGAAGATATGGACCGTTCGACAATGGATAAGACTTCCGCGGTACATTTTCTGCGATTTGAGTTAACGCCAGCGATGATCCACGGCTTGAAAACCGGGGCAAGTCTGGCGTTTGGCTGTGATCACCCGGCCTATCTGTTGGCGGGGAAAGTCGTTGCGGACGATATTCGCGAGTCGTTACTGGGCGATCTGGATTATGGCCACATCAACTGACGGTGGTGGTGCTGACGGCGGTGGTAAAGAGAGTAGACCGCTCCGCTAAAATCTACTCAAACCTGCCCGGCACTTTGCGCCCTTGTGGTCGGCGCAAAGGCGGTTGCAAGTGGTTATCGCCGTGCTTGGCACCACGACCGTAGTCGGATCTATGGTGTCCACCGTAACCGTGGCTATTATGGTCGTTGGGATGGTCGCCCCCGTAATAGACGCCAACACGCCACTTGGAGGACCCTACGTTCGCCCCGTAATGAACATCCCGGCGGTACTCGCGGCCGTAGTAGCCGGGCGGGTAATAGCCAGCTGGATAGTATGGGGGGTAGCTGTCCCCGTCGTAGTAGGGGCGATTTAGCGCGACCGGTGGTGCTGTAGTGTAATACGGAACATCGGCTTCCCGTTGTCTTTCAGCGGCCTCCAGACGCTCTTTTTCACGCTCCTTGCGGTCGTCCTGCAGGCGTTTGGTAGTGGCTGCGAGCTGCTCCAGTGCGGCGTTTTGCGTGGCCAGCGCATCTTTGTCCAGATCCGCCGTCGAGCGAATGCGCACGATATCCACCTTTACCGCGCCAGGCAGGGGATCATCCCCGTAAAACACATGCCCTGCGGCGTCGGTGGACTTATAGATAATTCCCTCCCCCGCGAACGTCAGAGTGACCGGCAGGCAAACCAGCAGGCCGGCCAGTGCCCATTTTGACCAAATTTGTTTCCGGATGGGGATCATGGTGCTGTGTCTCCCGCTTTGGTGTGCGCTACGCCATTTATAATCCGCTTTGCGATTGAATTCCATACGTTTGTACCCACGCTTTGACACTCGGTTACTGGTGTAAGTTTCAGGGCGCACTTGATCCAGTGCATGGGCGCCACGGGTTAACCAGAGCATAATGGCACGTTCAGCAACGGAGATTCTGACAGTCGTGGAAGGCCTTACCCACCTTGCGTTGATCTGGGGCGGTGTGTACATCGCCGGTTATCTGGCTAACAAGACGAAATTAACTCCAGTGCTGTATTTTCTAGCGTTCGGTTGTCTGATGGTAAACATCGGCTGGCTGCCGGTGGAGACTACGGCGTTTATTCAGGGTTTTGCCGAAGTCGGCATTATTCTGATCATGTTTGCGCTGGGTTTTGAAGAGAGCACCGATAATTTTCTCAAGACTATAAAACGCGCTTGGGGAATTGCATTTTTTGGCGCGCTGGTGCCGTTCACCATAGCGTATTCCGTAGCGGTCTATTTTTGGCACGATCGCAATATGGCGATCCTGGTCGGGCTTGCCATGACGGCGACGGCGGTATCTCTGACCATGGTGTCGCTTAAGGCCGAAGGGCTACAATCGTCCAGAGTAGCCACCGGAATTATGACTTCGGCGGTGCTCGATTCCATCGCGTCGTTGGCACTGGTAGCTATTCTGCTACCGCTGGCCCTTGGGGGTGGCGGCCTGAGTGCGGCAGAAATCGGAATTGTGGTGCTTAAAGCACTGGCATTTTTTGTGGTGATCGCCGTTATTGGCGGCTGGTTGTTTCCCCACGATATGCGTCACTCGGTGATGCGTAACGTCCCCTTTCTAAAGTCTTACGGTGTGCGGCATTTCCTGGCGGTGGGTAGTGGTGAGCACGCCACACTGGCGATGCTGTTGCTCGCGGTGACCATTGGCATTCTCGCGCATTTTTTTGGTTTGCATCCGGCTATTGGAGCCTACATGGCGGGCTTGATTCTCAAGGAAGAATATTTTCGCCTAACGGAGAACAACGATACGCAGATGTATCAGAACAACAAGCGCATTATCGACAACGTGGCGTTTTCCTGGATCGGACCGGTATTTTTCGTGGGCCTGGGGGCCAAGCTGGTATTTGAGTGGAGCACGGTGGTTGCGGTGATACCGGAAACTCTGGTGCTGACCGCGGGGCTTATTATTGGACAGATTACGTCGGCGGCGTTGGCGGCGCGCTACACCGCTGGATTTACCTTTGCGGAAGCCATGATGGTCGGGTTTGGCATGCTCGGCCGCGCCGAACTGGCGTTTGTGGTGATGGATATCGCTTACGTGGAGCACAGTATTTTTACCAAGGAAGCATTTTATACGCTGATGATTACGGCGTTTTGGCTGAATCTTGCGGTTCCGGTCACCATTAAACTGTGGAAGCCATACTTTCTCGCCGCGCAGGCGTCCGGACGGGGAGGTTAAGTCAGACGGGGGCGGGACGGTACAAGCCCGACGCAGGACTTTGTGGCTAGCCTAGGCGCCGTTGCTCGAGCGGATTTGAATATGGGGTTGGCGAAACAATTCGCCGTCGTCGTCCAGGATCGCGAACGTCTGGGTTTCGTCGCTACACACAAACGGGATCGGGTGTTGGGACTGGGGCTTGCGCACGAAGCGTAGTTGCCAGCCGAACGCGGCAATACGTTGCAGCGCACACATCTGCTGTTCGGTCAGGATTTCCCGCAGATTACTAGGCACCGTATCTGCGCTTTTCCGTTTGTCCATAAGCCTAACCATTTGATTTATTTATAATATATCTAACTATATCAAGAAGTTAGATAGAGTTCGACCCGGTGCAGTACAAACAGCGCGGCCGACCATTATGCGCGGTCGCCGCGAAAGGTCAACCTGGCGTCGATAAACCACCGTTCACGCTTAACGTCTGTCCAGTTATCGCGTCGGAGGCCGGGCTGGCGAAAAAAGCGGCCGCCTCTGCGATATCTTCCGTAGTGACATCGAAAATCATGCGCTTGCGTAACCCTTCCAGCATGCCTTTTTTATTGCCGTGTGCGTCCGTTTTGTCGGCCAGGGGATCGGAACTTTGACCCCAACGAGGAATAGCATCCGAAATAAAACTCATGGACACTACGTTGATGCGAATATTTTTGCGGCCCAACTCTCGCGCCAGTGAGCGACACATCTGCATCATGCCGCTGGTGGCGCCGCCGATCATGGACTCGCCAACCGTTGCGACGCGTCCCGCATCAGTGCCCAGCATCACCATTTTTCCGCCGCCGTTAGTCGCCATATGCCGCGCTACTGCCTGGATGGTGTAGGCGCGGCTCAGCCAGTGGCTTCTGATGTAATGATCCATATCCGCGTGATCCATTTCCTGGAACAACCGAAAGGGCAGGGAGTCAGTGCTGGCGGCGGCTCCGCTGGCCACCAGAATGTCGATGTTGCCGAGTTTTGCCACTACGCGCTCGACCATCATTTCAATCTGCGCACCGTCGGTAATGTCCGCCTGTGCAAAATGCGCGCGACCGCCTGCGGTTTCAATTTCGTGCACCACTTGCTGTCCGGTTTCAGCATTGCGGCCGTTGACCACCACTTCGGCGCCGAGTTGGGCGAGTCGCAGTGCGACGGCACGGCCAATAAATGCGGTGGCGCCGGTCACCAGGGCAATTTTCCCGGACAGGTCGTATTTCGGATCGTGGGTCATAGTTCACTCGCCTGGGTCATAGTTCACTCGCCTGGGTCATAGTTCACTCGCGTGGGTCATAGTTCACTTATAATTCGCTCACTTCGGCCATAGCGCACAGAGCTGTGCTCGTTATCAGCTTTCGGGTTATCTGGTTGGCGCAGCGGCAACGCAGTCACGCCATTGGGTTAGTAAAGCAGGACGCCCAAATTACCCGAAAGCAACGGTCGCTGTCACGCTGTTTAACATCCTGTTGTGAGCCAATATTGGCTGTTGGCAACGTCGCAGCCGACCAATAGGAAGGTGGCCGCGATTACGCTACCATAGCCCACTTTAAATTTTGGCAACGGCTGTTATGCACCTTACCCAGGCGCTACATCGCGCATTACAACAACGCCCTGTAGAGACTGTAATTATCTGCGGCGAACACAGTCTTACCTGGACGGAATTTAGTCAACGCACGGCGCGGCTGGCAGCCGGACTGACAAGTCTCGGCCTGCGGACGGGCGACCGGGTGGCTATGCTTGCACACAATCGCCCCGAGTATTTTGAGTTTTACTATGCGGTGCCCTGGGCTGGCGGGGTGGTGGTGCCACTTAATCACCGACTTGCTCCCGCGGAATTGGCTCATATCCTCAACGACTCCGGTGCGCGTATTTTAGTTGCGGAGCGCTGCTTTCAGAAGGTGGTCGAAACGTTGCGCAAGGACACCAGCGAACTGGGAACGGTGTTGTATTTTGATCCTGACAGCGCATATGAGGAGTCTGGTGGCAGCGATTATGAACGTCTGATTGCCGAGCACTCAGCGGCGGAGGATCGATGGCGCGGCTACGAAGACCTGGCCGCCATCGTATATACGGGAGGTACCACCGGGTTGCCCAAGGGCGTTGCATTGTCCCATCGCAACCTGATGGTTAACGCCATGGGCAGTATCGCCAACTATGTATTTACCGATGAAACCGTGTATCTACATGCTACCCCGCTATTTCATGCGGCGGGCGCTTCCCGGGTGTACACGCTGGTTACCGGGCAAACCAGGAATATCATTCTGCCGACCTTCGACGTTACCGCATTGCTGCGGGCGATAGAAGCGCATCGGGTGACCAATGTGTTGCTGGTGCCGACCATGATCAATCGTCTGGTGCATCACCCGGATTTGCACCGGTACGATATAACGAGTCTCGCTGCGATTACCTACGGCGCCTCACCGATGCCGCAAACTCTGATGCGCGACGCACTGACCGCCCTTCCCGATGTGCAGTTTAACCAGTCTTACGGTATGACGGAGTTATCACCCGCGGCGACGTTTCTCGCGTCTCGCTATCACGTGCTGAACGGTCCGGATGCCGGGCGCCTGGCTTCCTGTGGACGGGCCATCGCCAATGCCGAGTTGCGTATAGTCGACGCCAACGATCAGCCCCTGGCGACGGGGGAGATCGGCGAAATTGTGTTGCGTGGACCGATGGTGATGCAGGGCTACTGGAATAACCCGGAGGCAACGGCACAGGCGCTGCGGGGCGGCTGGTACCATACCGGCGATGCGGCCTATATGGATGCCGAGGGCTTTGTTTTTATTGTCGATCGGATCAAGGATATGGTGGTCACCGGCGGTGAAAATGTGTACTGCGTGGAAGTGGAAAACTGCATTGCGCAAATGGCGGAGGTCAACGAGTGCGCGGTGTTTGGCATTCCCCACGGCGAGTGGGGGGAGGCGGTGCATGCGGTGGTGGTGCCGCACGTTGGTCAGGCTTTGGCAGAGCAGGATGTGATCGCCCACTGCAAGGCGCTCCTGGGAGGCTTTAAATGCCCGCGCACGGTGTCTGTCCAGACCGAGCCGTTGCCACTCTCCGGGGTCGGCAAGGTGTTAAAAACTGAATTGCGCAAACCCTACTGGTCAGGGCGCCAGCGGCAGGTCAATTGAAGTGGCTGGCCCGGTAACGAAAGCTCGGTAGATACCGGATTTATTCGTTTTCATGGCGGGGTGATACCTGGGGGAGCAGGTCTTCGTCGACGGTAATATCCAGGGTGATGGGGTGGCAGCATACCGCGCAATCTTCAATGTACGTTTGTTCGGGCACCGAGCAGTCGATCAGGACTTCGATGTTTTCTCCACAATATGGACAAATGATTGAGGCAATTTCTTGCATATTGGTAACTGTTCCGTGCTGTATCGGGCCTGTGGGGTCGGCTGGCTAAAATGCGATGGCGAGAGTGTAACCCAGCAGGGTTCGACGTCGAAGTGCGGAGCAGATAAACTGAATCGGTTGTGTTGCGAATCTTTTCTTGCGAATGCCGAGATACTTGCGAATGCCGAGATATTAGTCATGAGCGACGCCCCATGATCTACGCCGCCATAACCGGTTGGGGCAAATGCCTGCCCCCCGCGATATTGTCCAATCAGGATTTGAGCCATTTTATCGATACGGATGACCAGTGGATTCGCAGCCGTACCGGTATGCAGGAGCGTCGCATCTCCCACGTGCCGGTTAGCGATCTGGCACATGTGGCTTGTGTGCGCGCGCTGGCCGCGGCCGGTGTCAACGCCGCAGATATTGAGTTGATCGTGTTTGGCAGCTGTAGCTTTGACGAGATGGTGCCAAATGCGGCTTCGCGAGTGCAACAATTGCTGGGGGCGGTTAACGCCGCCGCCATGGACGTCAATACCGCCTGCACCAGCGGGATGTACGCCCTGTCCACCGCGACCGCGATGATTCGCACCGGTGTGGTAAAAAATGCACTGATCATCGGCGCCGAATCCATCAGCCCGGTGATGGACTGGAGTGATCGCAATGTCGCAGTGTTGTTTGGCGACGGGGCGGCGGCGTTGGTACTTGAGGCGAGTACCGAGGAAAGCGGCGTGCTCGAACAGGCGCTCGGTTGCTTTGGCGAGTCGCGGGACATTCTCGCCGTGCACGGCTGGGGACTGGCGAAGGCGAATCAGGGCTGGCAGGTTGGTAAAACCCGGTGGAGTTTTGAGGGACAGGAAATATTTAAAAAGGCTGTCAGTGGCATGGGTCAGGCGGTTGCCAAGGTATTGGCCGGGGCTAATCTGGGTGCCGAGGATGTCGATCTGGTGGTGCCACACCAGGCTAATCTCAGAATTATTGACGCGTTGGCTAAGCGTCTTAATGTGGGGGAAGACAAAATGTTTGTGAATATCCACCGCTACGCAAATATGTCCGCAGCAACCATCCTGGTTGCACTGGTAGAGGCGGTGGACGAGGGCCGAGTTAAGGCGGGTGGGTTAGTACTGATGCCGGCTTTCGGCGGTGGTTTGACCTGGAGTGCTCACCTATTAAAGTGGGGACAGCGCACACAACCGCTGGCGTTGAGCGATGTGGATTTACCACCCTGTGACAAAACCGGGTTAGAGTTAGTGCAGGCGATTGTGGCTGCAAAAAAACGGCATGAACTGTCTGAATGAACGGACGGTTGCATACTTGATAAACACGACTGGGATGGGAGAGGGTAATGGGCGGACCACTACAGGGTTTTAAGGTAATCGAGTTGGCGGGCATTGGCCCGGCGCCGATGACGGCGATGATGTTGTCGGATATGGGCGCGGATGTGATTCGCATCGACCGCACCCAGGACGCGGGGCTGGGTATCGCCATGGATACTCGCTTCAGCTTCACCGGTCGCGGCCGTCGCTCGGTGGCTGTGGATTTGAAAAATCCGCAGGGCATCGCCGCCTTACTGAAAATGATTGATCAGGCGGATGCGCTGGTCGAAGGGTTTCGGCCCGGGGTGATGGAGCGTCTGGGGCTGGGTCCGGATATTTGTCTGGCACGTAATGCCAGACTGGTTTACGGACGGATTACTGGCTGGGGCCAGGCAGGTCCATTGGCTCAGGCGGCCGGGCACGATCTCAACTATATTGCCCTGTCCGGGGCGTTACACGCCATCGGTCTGAGCGATGACCAGCCCCCCGCGCCACCCCTGAATCTGGTGGGGGATTACGGTGGCGGTACCCTGTACATGGTGGTTGGAATTTTGGCGGCACTGTTGTCTGCGAAGAACACCGGTAAGGGGCAGGTGGTCGACGCCGGCATGGTGGACGGTGCGCTGTCGCTGATGACCGCCACCTACGGCATGCTCGCCGCAGGCATACATGAAGACAAAAGGGGCAGCAATATTCTCGATAGCGGTGCGCATTTTTACACCACCTATTGCACCAAAGACGGGAAATACGTGTCTATCGCCTCGATCGAACCGAAATTTTACGCCGAGCTACTGGAAAAACTGGAGCTTGATCCGAAGTCGGTTCCTGCACAGATGGAGCGCAGTCAATGGCCAGCAATGAAAGAAAAATTCCAGCAAATTTTTCTGACCAAAACACGGGATGAGTGGTGCCAGTTGATGGAGAATACGGATATTTGTTTCGCGCCAGTACTCGGTTTAACCGAGGCGCGGCACTATCATCACAACCAGCAGCGTGGCGCGTTTGTCGAGTGCGATGGCGAGTGGCACCCGGCGCCCGCACCGCGATTTTTGGGGACGCCCTCGTCGATTAAAGGTCCCACCCCAAGCGCCGGACAACACAGCGAGCAGGTCATGGCGGACTGGGGACTGGACAGGGAAGAAATTGCTGCCCTCAAAGCTGGCGGCGCTATCCGCTGACAGGCATTTAATAAACAGGTGTAGAGCCGCTTAAAAAACGATCGATAACAAATGTTTTCATTTAACTCGGGGAGTTCGGATTATGGTTAATTTAAAAACCGCTACGTCGGAGCAGATGGAAAAAGTTTTACCTTTTCTTAAGGTGTTTTCTTCCTTGAACGAGAAAGTTTATCGCTGGAGCAATGGCCGCCTGATGGGCAAGTTGGCGGGCTATGACGTCTGTCTGGTGACCATGACCGGCGCAAAGTCCGGCAAAAAAAGAATTATGCCACTGATGTATGTGCCCTACCAGGATGGCGTAATTTTGGTGGCGTCCCAGGGCGGCGCGCCGAAAAATCCGGTGTGGTACAACAACCTGGTTGCACATCCCGATATCGAGGTGCAATACAAAAGCAAAAAAATGAAATTGCGCGCGCGCCAGGTGGATGCGGAGGAAAAGGCACGGGTGTGGCCGATTTGTTGCGAATATTATCCAGATTACGCGCTTTATCAGGAGCGCTCTGCGCGGGATATTCCGGTTTTTGTTTGCGAGCCGCGCTAGACACCGCTAACCGCGTGTTTGCGCCGCTGGACGTGCCTGCAATTTCCACTGGGAGTTTTGGTTAACCGCGGTCGGTAGGTTTTGCCGATTGTGCGGTTATAGCGGTACGCCCAGGCACGCACCAGATTCGTGGTTATGGATCATGTCCGCTCGGCCTGGGGTCCGTGCCCGGACGCACTGGCGGTACTGCGTTGTTGGCGTCCCGGCCATAGGGTTGTTGGGCGTACGGCCGTACTTCGACCGCTCTCAGCAGCTGGTCCGGCACCGGAGTGCCCAGGTTTACCGGTGTAGGCACCACGACGTTGGCGTCGATAATGTTTTGCAACCGGTCCCAGTCAATGTCGAACGGTTCGCTGATCCTGGTATCTTCCGGGGCTATCCCAGGCACGAGGTAGGGCTCCAGAGCCATGACCGCCTGCGTAAACGGGTCGCTGGTACTCGGATATTCTGCAACGGCTGGATAATGGGTTACCAGTAACCGTCCCGAATCGACGCCGACCATAAACGGGCTGTTGATGACCCGCACCGGTATGCCCGCTTTCATTAACGGGAAAAGAGTCAGTGCATCTTCGGGATACAGGTGCAGGCAGCCGTGGCTGGTGCGCATCCCCACGCCCCAGGGTCGGTTGGTACCGTGAATAAATATGCCGTCGAAACCAATTCGAATGGCCAGCATGCCCATGGGATTGTCTGGCCCGGGTGGAAAATAGGTGGGGAAATCTATTTCGCCTGCACTAATCTGTTCTGCGCGAATAGATGTTGGAACGAACCAGGCGGGATCCTTGTATTTGGCGATAACTGTAGTGTGACCAAGGGGCGTGGACCAGCCTTCCCGTGCGATGCTGATAGGCAGCGTTATCACCTTGGGCGTGCCCTCGGGAGCTGAAAAAAAATAATACAGACGACGCTGTGGAATATTTACCACAATGCCTCGCCAGGGTGGTGGTGGCAGAATAAATTGCGTGGGGATGGTGATCGGCGTATCGGCATCAGGCACCCACGGGTCTACGCTGGGGTTGGCCCAGGTGATTTCGTGGTAGCCGAGGTCGTAGTGGCGGGCAATATCCAGCAGGGTATTGTCTTCACCCGGTGTGACCCTGTGAATTTGCCCTACAATCGTGGTGCCGGCGGGCGGCATATCAAACGTGGCCGCGAGGATGGGGGGAGAGGTGGCAAAACCAAGGGCGATGGGTAGCGCGATGACGAAGCGTAGCGCCAAGTTATGGGGCGGCAGGGAGCCTGGTGCGTCGTTGCGGCCCCCGGTCCCGATCCGCCCGATCCGCGAGATAAGTGTATGGATGTAGCCAGACATAAGGTGTTCCGCGCACTCGCTGTTATTGGGTTTTTTACGCTGTTGTCTCTCAAACCGCAACCGGGCCGGGCATCTGGTAGTGAATGGCTACTGATAGAAACTGGGATGGCCACCCTCAAGGTCATGCAGGGCGATTCCGAAATTGCGCGCTTCGAGAATATTTCGGTTGGTCGGGGAGGGGTTGCGGTGCTGCACCAGTTGCACGACGATACCACTCCTCTGGGAACCTATCGGGTAACGTCCATTGACCCAGCCAGTCCCTATCGGCTGTTTATTGGCCTTGATTACCCTACCGTCGCGCAAGCCGAACTGGCGTTGGCGCGCCACCTCATCGATGGTGAGCATTTTCGTCGTATTGCCGATGCCCATCGTCGCGGGCAGGTACCGCCCATGTCCACTCCCCTCGGCGGGGCGATTGGCATCCACGGTATTGGTAACGGCAATCCAGAAGTACACCAGTCATTTAACTGGACGCACGGGTGCGTGGCCCTGAGTAACCGGCAAATCGACGCCCTCGCCCCCCACGTACAGATTGGCACCCGTGTGGTAATTCGCGAATAGTGCGAATTACGAACGCTGGCGCTCGCCGAGCAACACCTCAGCGAACGCTAACGTCGGCCTTTACCTCACTTCATCATGCTTTTTTTGAACATCCGGTCGACTTTTTCATTGACCTGATTAGCTGTTGCTTCGGCATTACCTGCCCTGGCGTTTGCCTGATCGGCGCTTTGTGCCGCCTTGTTGGCGGTGGCCATGGCCGCATCAGCTGTTTGTTGAGCGCGGTCGGCACTGGCCTGGGCGCGTTCAGTAGCCGCGCGCACGCTGGCCAGTTCGGAATTACTCGCGCAACCGCCAAGTGCCACGGTTGCTAACAGAATTGCAGGGAGAATATATCTGGACATATGAACCTTCCTTTGTTGGTGGGTGGTGCAAAGATCAACCAGGTGTTGCAGTCATTGACATCGGACATCGGACATCGGACATCGGGGTTGGGCACCAAAATATCAAGGCCAGCCGACACGTTTGCCCGGCGCCCCACGGTCGGGGGCCGCGGCGTGGCGGGTTTCCCGATTATTGTGGGTCGCGCTGCTAAGCATAGCTGTGCAATAGTAATAATGCTTGCCTGATGCGACATTGACCCAGGTCATGCGCCACGCGGGTTTTCAATGGGACGCGGGTTTCCAATCGGAAAAGGTGGGGGAGGGTTTACAGCCGTGAGCAGCTGTAGATAATCGCTGGCTGTGAGCTTTTATCTGCTCCGCTATCCGGTATTATAGGCGGCCAGTTTGCGCAGCAACGAGCTGCATAGTCGCGAGTAATAATATTGCCTGACAGTAAAGATATTGTCCTGACCGGAATTACGACTTCGGGGACCCCCCACCTGGGGAATTATGTCGGTGCCATTCGCCCCGCCATTCAAGCCAGTCGACGGGGTGACGCGCAGTCATTTTATTTTTTGGCGGATTATCATGCGCTGATCAAATGCCAGAATCCGGATGAAGTTTATCGCTCAACACTGGAAGTGGCGGCGACCTGGTTAGCCCTCGGTCTGGACACCGCGAAAGTCGTGTTTTATCGGCAATCGGATATACCGGAAATCCCTGAATTGACCTGGTTGCTCAGCTGTATGACTGCCAAGGGTCTGATGAATCGGGCGCATGCCTACAAGGCTGCGGTGCAGGATAATGAAGCAGATGGCGCGGATCCGGATTATGGAATAACCATGGGCCTGTTTGGCTATCCGGTATTGATGGCGGCCGATATTTTGATGTTCGGGGCGAATAAGGTGCCGGTGGGGCGGGATCAGATTCAGCATGTCGAAATGGCACGGGACATCGCACAGCGGTTTAACCACCACTACGGCGAGCACTTTGTGCTGCCCGAGGCGGTGGTGGACGACGATGTGGCTGTCTTGCAAGGCCTCGATGGACGCAAGATGAGCAAAAGCTACAACAACACTATTCCGCTGTTTCTCGCAGAAAACCAGCTTAAAAAACATATCAATAAAATTAAGACCAATTTATTGGAGCCTGGCGAAGCAAAAGATCCGGACGGATCGGCCGTATTTCAGTTATGGCAGGCATTTTCGACGCCGGCCGAGAGCGCTGAGATGCGCGCCGAATTTGCGGCGGGTATCGCCTGGGGCGAAGCCAAAAAGCGTTTGTTTGACAAGATAAGCTCAGAATTAGAGCCGGCACGGGATCGCTATTACGATTTGCTGGAACGGCCTGCGGCAATCGAGCAGGAGTTGTTGGCGGGTGCGGCCAAAGCACGGATTTATAGTCAGGGAATGCTAAAAAAGGTACGCCACGCGGTGGGTATCAGGCCGTTGGCCCAAGTGTGAGTAATTTATTGGTGCTCTGTCTGGTAATGACCGACATCGCAATGATAGTATTATCAATTAACAAACTCAGCAGGGGAAAACAAAATGGTAAGGGTAACTGAGCTAGGCTATCTTGGTTTCAGCGTCACGGATATGGACGCGTGGAAAGACTACGCGACCGAGTGCGTCGGCTTTGATGTGATCGACGAGGGCGAGGGTGACAGATTTTACGCGCGCATGGACAACTGGCATCATCGCCTGGTGTTCCATAAATCCAAAGAGGACGATCTCGCTTACGCTGGCTGGCGGGTCGCAGGTCCAGATGAGCTGGAGGCGATGGCCAAACAGTTAAAGGATGCCGGCATAAAGTTCAAGGTTGGTACTGAAGAGGAAGCCCAGGAACGTCGTGTTCTGGGTTTGTTAAAATTACTGGATCCGGGCGGTACTCCGACGGAAATTTTTTACTCTCCACAGGTCGATACACATTTGCCCTTTCGTCCGGGCCGACGTATGTACGGCGGGTTTATAACCGGTAGTGAAGGGATCGGTCATTTTATCAGTCGCCAGGATGATGTCGACGCTGCCTACAAATTTTACTCGCTGCTGGGCCTGCGCGGTTCAGTTGAATACAAACTGAATTTACCGAATGGCATGGTGGCGAAACCGCTATTTATGCACTGTAACGATCGTCAACACTCCATTGCTTTTGGTCTCGGCCCGATGGATAAACGCATTAATCACCTGATGCTTGAATACACGCATGTCGACGACCTGGGGCTGGCCCACGACATTATTCGCGGGCGCAAGATTCCAGTGGCGCTGCAGATGGGCAAGCATGCAAACGACGAAGCGGTAACCTTCTATTCCGGTACGCCGTCCGGGTGGTTAATGGAGCTTGGCTGGGGTGCGCGCAAGGCGATGGCGCAGCAGGAACATTACGTCAAGGATATTTTTGGCCACGGCACGGAATCCACAGGCTTTGGCATGGATCTGGAGCTGTAACCGCTGGTCCTGAGAAAAGCGACCGCGTGGCTCGGGTCGCTTTTTTTGTGGGCCGAGATTCGACGCCATTAACAACCTTCGACGCCATTAACAACCAGAGTGTGCCACGCCCTGGTTCGCCAGTACGGCGCGCATGGCGGACGTAATAACCGCGAGGTCGCGCGCCTCAATGGTGTAAGCGGGCATCACGTAGACCAGTTTGCCGAAGGGGCGTAGCCATACGCCCTTTTCGACAAATTGTTTTTGCAAACCGGCGACGTCCACCGGCGTTACCATTTCCACCACACCTATGGCGCCGAGTACGCGCACATCGGCAACAGCCTCCAGTTCGCGACAGGCTTCTAATTCGCACTCGAGTTGTGTTTGTATGGCCGCGATATGCTGCTGCCACGGCGACGCCAATAACAGTTCGATACTTGCATTAGCCACCGCGCAGGCCAGCGGGTTGGCCATGAATGTGGGTCCGTGCATTAGCACACCGGCTTCCCCCTGCGCAATGCCGTTGCTCACCGCTTCTGTGCACAGGGTTGCCGCGAGGCTCAGATAACCGCCGGTCAACGCTTTGCCGACACACAAAATGTCGGGGCAGATGCCCGCCCATTCACAGGCGAACAGTTTTCCGGTGCGGCCAAACCCGGTAGCTATTTCGTCCGCAATCAGTAATACATTGTTTTGATCACATAATTCTCGGACGCGTCGCAGATAGTCGGGCGAGTAAAACCACATGCCGCCCGCGCCCTGCACGATGGGCTCGAGAATAACGGCGGCAATGCTGTCGCGATGATCGTTAAGTAATTGCGTAAAATTGGCGATATCTGCCTCATTGCAGGACTCCGCAAAGCGACAACCGGGTCGGTTGGCAAATAGCTGCGGTTGTAATACCGGCTGAAATAGATGGTGCATCCCCGTGTGCGGGTCGCACACGGACATAGCGGCGAAAGTGTCGCCGTGATAGCCGCCGCGAACAGTCAGCAACCGATTTTTTTCCGGTTTGCCGAGTGACTGCCAGTATTGCAGTGCCATTTTTATTCCGACCTCGACGCTGACCGACCCGGAGTCGCAGAAAAAAACTTTCTGTAGTGGTTGTGGGGTAATCTCAACCAGTGTTTGAGCGAGGCGCGCCGCTGGCTCGTGTACGATTCCGCCGAACATCACGTGTGCCATCTGCGCGAGTTGATCTATTACCGCCTGATTAAGCGCCGGGTGGTTGTAACCATGTATCGCGCACCACCAGGACGACATGGCGTCGATCAATTCTGGCCCGTCCAGCAAGCGTAGACGGACACCGCTGGCGGAGGCGACGGTGTAAGGGGGAAGCGCACCCGAAAATGATGAATATGGGTGCCATATATGTTGGCGATCAATTTGCTCTATTTGAGATATACTTAGTGCCGCCATAGTCGTCCAGTTCACAGGAACGTAAAGTGAGCATTGTATGACAGCTGCAATCGTCTTCACAAAAATCTATGCTTTATGCCGTTGCGTTGGATTAGCGCAGTTGCACCGGGTGTATCAGTATCAACAGGATAGATAGGGATGGCGTTATGATGAAATGGTGTGGTGGGCTATTACTGGCACTGTTCGCGGTTAGTGTATTTGCGGGTGTGGGGCCCAAGCCTGAGTACTGGAGCTTCTGGGATCGAGCTGCCGAGAATAATTTCGGACATATCGATCAAAGCGACTGGAACAGCATTCTAAAAACCTACGTAGTCACCCAACATTCCTCGGGCATTAATCGATTTCGCTACGCTGATGTTAGTAAAGAAGACCGCAAACGATTGTCGGCTTATATCCGAAGCGTCACCAAGATAGACCCACGGGAATATCGCCGCGATGAACAAAAAGCCTATTGGCTGAACCTGTATAACGCATTAGCTGTGCAACTGGTACTGGATCATTACCCGGTTGACAGTATTCAGAATATTGGCGGTAAGGGATCTGCCGGGCCATGGGGCGAGAAGCTCGTCACCGTTGCCGATGAGAAGCTGTCCATGAATGATATCGAGCATCGCATCCTGCGGCCAATCTGGCAGGACCACAAAATCCATTTTGGTCTGGCTTGCGCCAGCCTGGGCTGCCCAAGTTTATTGCCCGAGGCATTTACCGCGGCCAATGTTAACGATTTGCTGCGTGGCGCCGGGCGGGATTTTATCAACTCTCGGCGCGGGGTGCTGCTCGAAAACGGCAAACTGAAAGCGTCCCAGATGTTTTCCTGGTACCAGGAAGATTTTGCCAAGAGCGAGACCAGCTTGCTCAAGGTGTTTGCCCACTATGCCGACGACCGTCAGGCTCTGTATCTACTTGGTTTTAGCGGCAAGATTGACTACGGCTACGATTGGCGTCTCAACGCGCCCTGACGTTTGAGCAACGCTACGGTACTGAATGTTACATCGCGTACGGAGCGTTGGTATCCGCTGCGCGAACCGTCTAAAATGGGCGTCCCGTACTACGCGATAAGTCCCGATGCCCGATAGTCTGAGTCGCAAACAGCGACTTGAATTTAATAAATTACAAAAACGTCTGCGCCGTAATGTTGGCGCGGCGATTGCCGACTATCGCATGATTGAGGACGGCGATAAGGTGATGGTATGCCTGTCCGGCGGCAAGGATTCCTACGCGATGCTGGATATCCTGCTGGGTTTGCAAACCACCGCCCCGATCGACTTTGAAATCGTCGCGGTTAATCTCGATCAGAAACAACCGGATTTCCCAGCCGAGGTTTTGCCGCGTTACCTGAGCGCTCGCGGCGTCCCGTTTCACATCCTCGAAAAGGATACGTACAGTGTCGTCACGCGCTTAATCCCGGAAAACAAGACCTACTGCAGCCTGTGTTCGCGCTTGCGGCGCGGCACGTTATACGGCTTTGCGCAGGATATAGGTGCGACGAAAATAGCACTGGGTCATCACCGCGACGATATTATCGAGACGCTATTTTTGAATCTGTTTTTTGCTGGAAAATTACAGGCCATGCCACCCAAATTGCTGAGCGACGACGGACGCAATATCGTTATTCGCCCGCTTGCTTATTGCAAGGAAAGCGACCTGATCAGTTTGGCGCGTTATCGGGATTTTCCGATTATTCCCTGTAACCTGTGCGGCTCCCAGGATAACCTGCAACGTCAGGTCATCAAGGATATGTTGCAAGCGTGGGAGCGTCAGTACCCCGGGCGTCTTGAAACAATTTTTTCGGCTATCAAAAATGTCAGTCCATCCCAGCTGGCTGACGTCAATTTGTTCGATTTTGCGGAACTGCAATTACAGCGCGAACCGTTGGTGGGCGTGCAGATTGCCGATGCCCGTGCCATTAATGTTGTGAATTTAAGCTGATCTATCGTCGCCCGTCATGATAACCGTCCGAGATGTGGAGTTGCGCCGCGGCAGTCGTTTGTTGCTGGATGGTGCTGAGCTGACCATACATCCCGGCCAAAAGGTCGGATTGGTTGGTACCAATGGCTGCGGCAAGACCTCATTGTTCGCGCTGTTGCGCGGCGCGTTATCTGCGGATCGCGGGGACTTGGTGGTTCCTGCGGGCTGGCGGATTGTCAGCGTCGAGCAGGAAACGCCCGCGCTCCTGCAAACGGCGCTGGATTACACGCTGGACGGGGATCAGGAGTTTCGCCGCATTCAACAGGAGCTGGAAAATGTACAAGCGCAAGACGCGGATTCGATTGCCGTTCTGCACCAGCAATTTGAGCAAGTGGACGCTTATACCGTTGAGGCGCGGGCGGCACAGTTATTAGCTGGACTTGGTTTTGACAGCGTGGCCCAGCAACGTCAGGTTCGGGAATTTTCCGGCGGTTGGCGCATGCGACTCAATTTAGCGCGAGCGCTGTTAGTACGCTCTGACCTGTTGCTGCTGGATGAGCCCACCAATCATCTCGATCTGGACGCAGTCGTTTGGTTGGAACGCTGGTTACAGCGCTACGCCGGCACCTTGATAGTGATTGCCCACGATCGAGAATTTCTCGACCAGGTCGTGGGTATTATTGTGCATTGCGACCAGCAGCGCCTGCATACTTACAGCGGGAATTATTCTGCATTTGAAGTGCGTCGCGGCGCCCAGCTGCTACAGCAGCAGGCATTGTTCGCAACAGAGCAGCGCCAACGCGGGCATTTGCAACAATATATCGATCGCTTTCGCTATAAGGCCAGCAAGGCGCGACAGGCGCAAAGTCGCATCAAGGCCCTCGAGCGTTTACAGGCCGCAGCTCCGCTGGTCGCGGCAAGTGGCTTCGAGGTGACCTTTGCCGCGCCGACGGCACTTAGCTCGCCACTGATACATCTGCACGATGTAGCAGTCGGATACGGGGCGGGGGTAATCCTCGAGCATATTCAACTGAATCTGTTGCCGGGTTCGCGAATTGCTCTGTTAGGGCGTAACGGTGCGGGTAAATCGACACTGGTAAAGTTATTGGCGGGAACGTTGCAACCCGTACATGGTCAGGTTGAACGGGGCAAAAATCTGGTGGTGGGGTACTTCGCCCAGCAACAATTGGAGGCGCTCGACGTCGCAGCCAGTCCGATGGCCCATCTGCAGCGTCTCTCCCCCCTGGCTGCTGAGCAGGCGTTACGGGATTTTCTCGGCAGCTTTGGCTTCCATGGCGCAGCTGCTCTGGCGCCGGTCGGGCGCTTGTCCGGAGGCGAAAAAACCCGGTTGGCACTGGCAATTCTAATCTGGCAAAAGCCTAATCTATTGTTGCTGGACGAACCCACCAATCACCTCGATATGGAGATGCGCGCTGCACTGGTCATCGGCTTACAGCAATTTACCGGGGCCGTGGTAGTGGTGTCCCACGACCGACATCTGTTGCGCACGGTGGTGGACGAACTATATGTGGTGCGCGACAAAGCAGTTGTGCCGTTTGCCGGTGATCTCGACGATTATCAGCGCACGGCAATGGCTGTGCAGCAGCAACAGCCGCAGGCGGAGAACACGGTTAGCGACCGCCAGCAACAAAAACGTCGGGAGGCGGCCCTGCGGCAGCATACCGCGGCACAACGCCAGCAACTGGCTAGTCTGGAAAAGCGGCTGGAGCATCTACAGGGTCGCCTGGACGACTGCGACGCCCAATTGGCCGAGGACAGCCTTTACACCGCGCAGCGTAAAGTGCAGTTAGAAGAATTATTACAGGAGCGCAGTAAGTTGCGTGCCGAGATGCAGGATCTTGAGGAAAGCTGGTATCAGGTCCACGAAGACCTGGAGCAGCGCATTCAAAAGTTCGTGGAGCAGGCGGGCTGAATCACTTGGGTCACGCCACCATAGGGCAGTCTCGGAAAACCAGTTCGCGATAATTACGTATAAACTGATCGGCGCTGCCGGTCGCTTTAGCGTGAAAATGGCGGTGCCAGAATTTGGCCATGCCCCTAATATCCCCCGCAGCGGGTATTGGCAGGTTGGTACGTTTGTATATCAGCCAGGCAATTGCCGTCGCGTACCTCAGGTTGGTCACCAACTCGCTGTGCGGGTCCTGTAAAAAACTGTGCTGCCCAGCCATGCCGCGGATGATGCTGGCCAGTTCGGGGTGGTTAATCAAATACTTGTCCCAGATCGCCCGGTGCGTGGCAGGGGAAATATGGTAGATGCCGACGAGGCGCTTATCTTTCAGACAGAAACCGAGTCCCGATTCCTGTGCGGCGGTGCCAATCAACAGATTTTCCGCTGCCGGTGACCAGTCGCCCAGTATTTTAAGGGTTTCGCGGACTACCATATGACGCATTTCGTCAGCCGAAAAAATCATATTTTCCCCCGGTATGGACACCCAGTGTGGGCGCTTGTTGTGTTGTTATTTTATTCAGCCATCAATTGTCGTCGGCATACATTCTAATTCTTGACTGATATTACTTTAGTTTTTAGCAGGTTATATAGTTAAATTCAACAACAAAATCATAAAAATGCGATAACTTTATAAATTCGAGCTCGGGTGTTGCTCAAAAATGAACCAGTTCGCCGATGTGTGGGCCGCCTGGCCGCCATTGAATTTATTGGTGCCGGGGCCGTCGCCTTGCATATTCTGGCAGTTGCGGCCATCAGAAAACTCAAGCATATTGGTGCTCTCTAGCCCGCTGCTGGAACGCCAATGAACGGAATCGGGGTTTTTCACGGGGACATTACCACCCTTAATGTCGACGCTGTCGTCAACGCCGCCAATGGGCGCCTTGCCGGTGGCGGTGGCGTGGACGGCGCGATTCATCGCGCCGCTGGCAAAGACCGTCTGCGGGCGGCCTGCGCGAGGCTTGGGCACTGTCCCACCGGGGAAGTGCGTGTAACCCCAGGTTTTGATCTTGCGGCGCGCGGAATTATTCACGCCGTTGGTCCGGTCTGGCAGGGTGGTGGTGAGGGTGAAGACCGTTTATTGGCCAGCTGTTATCGCAATGCCTTGCAGGCCGCCGTCAACTACGGCTTCAAAACCCTCGCGTTTCCGGCGATTAGCTGTGGGGTGTACTGTTTTCCCCCGCAACGGGCCGTACCCATAGCGGTGCGCGAGGTGCAGGCCGAATTACTCAAGCGCCCGCAGATCAAGCAGGTGATATTTTGTTGTTTTGACGAAAACATGGCCAGCCTCTACCGTTCGGCACTGGCTGAGCAGAGCTGCTAGTCGACCATTTACGGCCATCAGCGCCGCAGGCGCCAAGCCGTTGGTCACAACACCGGTATTTGGTATTTTTCGCCATAGTGGCGAACCACAAAGTCGATATCCTTGTCGCCGCGACCGGACAGATTAACCAGGATGGTTGCGTCGCTTTCCTGTTTGGCCAAACGCAACGCATACGCCACCGCGTGGGCAGATTCGATAGCGGGAATGATACCTTCGAGTCGCGAAAGTTCGAAAAATGCCGCAATCGCTTCATCGTCGTTTGCCGTCTGATAATTTACTCGACCGACATCTTTGAGATAACTGTGCTGCGGTCCCACCGCGGGATAGTCGAGACCACTGGCCACCGAATAAACCTGCTGTGGCTCGCCCTCGGCGTCTTTTAGCATGTAAGATTTGAAGCCGTGCATAATACCGGGTTCGCCCTTGGTGAGCGTCGCAGCGTGTTCTCCGGGTTGCTGTAAATCCCGACCTGCGGGCTCGACACCATGTAAGGCTACGGCGTCGTCCAGGAACGCGGTAAACATCCCGATAGAGTTAGATCCACCGCCGACGCAGGCAACAATATGATCGGGGAGAGATCCAGTCATTTCTGTAAACTGGCGGCGCGCTTCATCGCCCACGATGGATTGAAAATCTCTTACCATCATGGGGAATGGGTGGGGTCCGACAACTGACCCTATGGCGTACAGTTGGGTGACCGGATCGGCAAGATAGGCTTCGAACGCGGCGTCTACCGCCTCCTTAAGCGTCTTGCGTCCGTGGCTAACGGGAATCACCCTGGCGCCCAGTATGTGCATGCGCACCACGTTGGGGTGCTCTTTTTCGATATCGACTTCGCCCATATAGATATCGCACTCCAGCCCAAGTAGCGCAGCCGCCGTCGCCAGTGCAACTCCGTGTTGACCAGCGCCGGTTTCTGCGATGACCTTACGCTTGCCCATTTTTTTCGCGAGTAGTGCTTCTCCCAGGCAATGGTTGATCTTGTGAGCGCCGGTGTGATTAAGATCTTCCCGCTTGAGGTAAATATCCGCGCCGTATTTGCGCGACAAATTTTGCGCGTGAAAAATTGGACTCGGGCGTCCGACGTAGTGAACATAAAGGGCATTGAGTTGCTGCTGAAATGCGGGGTCGTCGCGAATTTCCAAATACGCTGACGTGATCTCATCGATGATTTTTTGTAACTGTTCGGGAATAAAGCTACCGCCATAGGGGCCGAAATAGCCGGCGGTATCAGGCTGGGCATGGTGCACAATTGGTTTGTTCATAATTTTTCCCGCAAATCGGTTTACCACTATCAGCTATATGTATGGCAGTCGTTCGTGGAGCAGGGAACCAGGCTGCAGGGCGGTTACAGCCCGGCGCCAACGCCGCACCATTGAGCGCAGATGGTAGCATAGCGATTCTGATGGCCATAAGGCATGAGGGCCATCATAAGGGCTGGCAAGGAGAAAGTTCATGACTACGATAGTACGGTTCACCGTTCTGTTATGGATAGTTGTACTACCGGGCTGGTGGGGGTCGAGTCTCGCGAGGGAATTTGGCCCCGCGTCCAACCGGCTGGTATTACAGGTTAGCAGCGGTGACCACGACATCCAGGCAGCAGCCCTCAATAATGCCATAAACGTGCAAAAAGCACTGGGCATCGACAATGTCGATATCGAAGTGGTGGCCTGGGGTTCTGGCTAGAGTTTACTGACGCAGAATAATCCGTTGGCCCGACGCGTAGAAAACTTGTTGCAGTTTGGTATTCGCTTCACCGCGTGTGGCAACACCATAGATACTCAAACCCGCGCAACGGGTGTTGCACCGTTGCTGCTGGAAGGCGTTGCGATGGTGCCAACGGGGGTTGTACATATCATGCAGCTACAAAAGCAGGGTTACGTGTATATCAAACCTTGATCGGCCCTGGCTATTCGAAGCTGCCGGATGCAGCTTTGTGTTGGTTAGTTTAATACCGGGTAGAAGGTCGAAGAATCGGTTGAGCACAGGTGACAAGGATCAACTGCCGACTAAATACCGGCGTCCTCGCGGTCGAATCGAGTGTCCTTGAAGTACAATACGGCGGTGCAGAAAAACTACTGAATATGGATTTGCCCGACGGTCCAGTGTATTTACGTCGGCATTTGCGAGCTGACCAAAATACACTGAGGATTATAACCGTGGACTCCCATCACGAAACCCCACCCGACGCGGTGGCCCAGCGCGTAGACGCCAGTCCTTTGCACGCCATTAATGTCAATTTATCCAGGGCGCTACGGTACACGGTAGCGTTAGATGCGGGTCTGGTCGATTTTTTGCAGCAACCCAAACGCTCAATTACGGTGAATTTTCCTATCGACATGGACGACGGATCGGTGCGTATGTTTCAGGGGTATCGGGTGTTGCACAGCCGTGCGCTGGGGCCGGGTAAGGGAGGTATTCGCTACCACGCCGCCATGGATCTGGAAGAGGTACACTCGTTGGCAGCTTTGATGACCTGGAAATGCGCCCTGATTAACGTGCCTTTTGGGGGCGCCAAAGGAGGCGTGGTATGCGATCCCAAGAGTTTAAGTGTTAATGAATTACGCCGCATTACGCGGCGCTTTATCGCCGAACTCGGCGAAAATATTGGACCCCATACGGATATCCCGGCGCCTGATTTATACACTAACGAACAGACCATGGCCTGGATCTACGATACCTACGATATTATGCATCCCGGACAAAATAATCTGGCGGTGGTGACCGGCAAGCCGGTCGGTATGGGCGGTTCAGACGGGCGTCGTGAAGCCACCGGTCGCGGCTGCTGGCTGGTTACTGAACGTTTTCTCAGGAAGGGGTTGGTGCCGGGACTGGAAAGTCTGGCGGGGGCCAAAGTAGTGGTTCAGGGAGTGGGCAATGTGGGGTCTGTGGTGGCCCGCCTATTTGCCGAGTCCGGCGCGGTGATCGTTGGCATGAGCGATTCCCAGGGGGGGATATACAACGAGCGGGGCATTGATCTGAGCGCCGCATTAGCTTACAAAGCACAGCACGACACCCTGGTTGGCTTACCGGATACGTTAACTATCACCAATGCGGGGTTGCTGGAGCTGGCCTGCGATATCCTGGTGCCGGCTGCATTGGGTAATCAGATTTGCGCGCACAATGCCGGTGCCGTAAAAGCGAGGCTGGTGGTCGAAGCCGCCAATGGACCGATTACACCTGCGGCGGATGCGCTACTCGCACAACGCGATGTGCAGGTGATACCGGATATTCTCGCCAATGCGGGGGGCGTGACGGTCAGTTACTACGAATGGGTGCAGAATCTTGAGAATCACCGTTGGGATCTGGAGCTGATCAACCAGCGACTACAACGCCGCATGGAGCGTAGCGTGGATGCGGTGTTTGATCGTTGGCAGGCACTGTTGGTTAGCGGTGGTGCGGAGGGCGCGGTGGACTCGTCGTCCAGTACGCCAATTTACCCGGTTGATTTACGCACCGCAGCTCTTGTGGTGGCAATCGAACGGTTGGCCGAGGTGACCCTGCTACGGGGCTTCTGGCCCTGAAGGACTCAGCGATATTCAGTTGTGTATCATGCGCCCCGCAGTTACATGCGTTCCATCACTTCGATACCCAGTAATTCAAGCCCCACGGCCAGAGTTCTGGCGGTGACATCACACAGCCGCAGGCGACTGTCCCGGGTCGCAACGGCAACGTCTGACGCCAGTATCGGGCAATGTTCGTAAAACGTCATATAAGCGCTGGCCAGTTCGTAAAGGTAAGCACAGAGAATGTGCGGGTACGCTTGGCTGGCCACCTGATGCAACGTTTCGTCGAACTTGAGAAGCGCCAGGCTCAGCGTTTTTTCTGCAGGCGTGGCAATCACAATGTTGGCGTCACCGCGTCCGCCTCCGATTGCTTCTGCCTTGCGAAAAATGCTGCGAATACGCGTGTAGGCATATTGCAGGTAGGGTGCGGTATTACCCTCAAAACTGAGCATGGTGGACCAGTTAAAAACGTAGTCGACGGTACGGGTTTTACTCAGGTCGGCATATTTGACCGCGCCGATACCCACCTTGCGTGCCACTTCGCGACGCTCGGTTGGGGACAGGTCGGGGTTTTTTTGCTCGATCAGGCTTTCCGCCCGTAGCACCGCTTCGTGCAGCAAATTCGCCAGCTTTACCGTGCCGCCAGCGCGGGTTTTAAAGGGTTTCCCGTCCTCGCCCATCATGGTGCCAAACGGCAAATGTTCGAGACTGACGTCGGCAGGTACATAACCGGCCTTGCGCGCGACGACGAATATCTGTTGCATATGCAGTGACTGCCGCGCGTCGATAAAATACATGACGCGCTCGGCGTGCAGTGTCGCGCAGCGATACTGCAAGGCGGCGAGGTCGGTGGTGGCGTACAGATAGCCGCCGTCCGATTTCTTGACAATCACCGGACTCGGATTACCATTTTTATCCGCAAGTTCTGGCACGAATACCACCGTTGCGCCCTGATCAATCTGCGCGAGGCCCTGATTCACAAGGTCTGTTACTACACCGCTCAGCATCGCGTTATAGGCGCTTTCGGGTTTCACATCGGATGGCCCGAGTGTGACGTTCAGTTGCCGATAAAGGGCCTCGCTGTGGGCGGTGGAAATATCGATAAACTGCTGCCATAACGTCAGGCAATGGCTGTCGCCGGACTGTAATTTCACGACGTATTGACGGGCCTTTTCAGCGAAGACTGCGTCCGCGTCGAAATGTTGTTTGGCCTGTTGGTAGAAGAGTTCCAGATCTTTCAGCGCTAGTTCCGGTTGCGCATCTTTACCCAATTTTTCCTCGAGTTCGGCGATCAGCATACCAAACTGAGTACCCCAGTCGCCCATGTGATTTTGACGAATCACCCGTTGTCCCAGGTATTCGAGTACGCGGGTCACCGCGTCGCCGATGATGGTGCTGCGCAGATGACCGACGTGCATTTCTTTGGCAAGATTCGGTGATGAATAGTCCACCACCACGGTTTGCACCGGCTGTGCGCTGGTGATGCCCAGCCGTTGGTCGCGCGCCACGGCGTCGAGTGCTGTGGACAGAAAGCGGTGGGAGAGGCGGATGTTAATAAATCCTGGGCCGGCGATGTTTAGTTCATCGGCGACGCTGCCTAGATCGAGATTATCGATAACCGACTGGGCCAGCTCCCGTGGGTTAACGCCCAGTTTTTTGGCGGCTCCCAGTACGCCGTTCGCCTGAAAGTCCCCAAATTCTGGTCGTGTACTCGGGGTGATCTGGGGCAAACAGTCAACCGGGATCCCCGCGGCGGTCATCGCCGAGCCTACGTGTTGATTCAGCAAATCGCGTATACGCATGGATGGGGCAACCTGAGTGAGTGGCGGTTAGTTGAGCGAGCTAATCAACACGGACTAATCAACAAGAGTCAAGAGCAGGGATTTTAGTGGCCAGCCCGCGGAATGCAACCGTCCAGGGCGAAGTTCCGCCACAGTTCGTGTCTGAGTCGCCGCGTACGGCGTGCCACGGTCCCAGGTCGGTGGTCACTTTAAACGTTTCTGGAAGAAGGAGTCGACCGATGTGTATAATGACAAACCTGTTAACGGCACCGATCTGAACGACGATTGACGGTGCCGCAGTCCAAAATCTGGAAGTGACAGAGGAGGCACTGTTTTGAGCGAACCATCCATACTGCAACAAGGCCTGGATCTGATGATTTACGGTATGGGAACCGTGTTCTTGTTTCTGCTGGTTGTAGTGACGGCGGTCGCGGCCATGTCGCGCGCTGTCCAGCGCTACCTTCCCCACCAGGAAATTGTGACGTCCAGTAAGATATCCCCTGTTCAGGCGGCGGCCAGTCCGCAGGTGGTGAGGGCCATTCAGGCCGCGCTGGATCAGCACCGGCAGCGCAAATAGACAGTGTTGTTTGACGGTTGCCCGCCAATCGCTTGTCGAGCCGGAACTAAAGAGCGCTATTGAGCAACAGATCCACTTTATCAAAACCCATAACGAAGAGTTAATTTGTATGGCTGTCGAGAAAAAACCGCTGGGAATTACCGAACTCGTATTGCGCGATGCCCATCAATCCCTGTTAGCCACACGTCTGCGTCTGGACGATATGCTGCCCGTCGCCGAGCAGCTGGATAAAGTCGGTTATTGGTCAATGGAATCCTGGGGGGGCGCGACGTTTGACGCCTGTATTCGCTATCTTGGTGAAGACCCCTGGGATCGCATTCGCCAACTCAAAAAAGCCATGCCCAATACCCCGCAGCAGATGCTGTTTCGCGGGCAGAATATTTTGGGCTACCGCCACTATGCGGACGACGTGGTGACCAAATTTGTGGAACGGGCTGCAATCAACGGCATCGACGTTTTTCGCGTGTTCGACGCCATGAACGACATGCGCAATCTGCGCACCGCGTTGAATGCGGTCAAAAATGTTGGCAAGCACGCCCAGGGTACGATTTCCTATACCGTGAGTCCGGTGCACACGTTACAACTATGGGTGGATTTGGGGCGTCAACTGGAGGACATGGGTGCCGACTCCATATGCATCAAGGATATGGCGGGTCTGTTGACACCCTATGTCGGCTATGAACTGGTAAAGCAGCTTAAAGCGGCCGTGGCTATCCCCATTCATATTCAATGTCATGCCACCACCGGCTTGTCCACCGCCACCTATTTGAAGTGTATTGAAGCCGGTATCGACAACGTCGACGCCGCAATTTCGTCCATGTCCATGACCTACGGACACTCCGCTACAGAGGCGGTGGTGGCCATTTTGCAGGGCACGGATCGGGACACGGGTCTCGATATCGTGGCGCTGGAGGATATCGCCGCGTATTTTCGCGAAGTGCGCAAAAAGTACGCGCAATTTGAAGGTTCACTGAAAGGCGTGGATTCGCGAATTCTGGTGGCGCAGGTGCCGGGCGGTATGTTGACTAATATGGAAAGTCAGTTACGCGAACAGGGTGCCGAAAATCGATTCGACGAAGTGTTGGCGGAAATTCCGCGGGTGCGCGCTGACCTTGGTTTTATTCCCCTGGTGACACCTACTTCGCAGATAGTCGGTACGCAAGCGGTGTTGAACGTGGTCACCGGCGGACGCTACAAAAGTATTTCGAAGGAAACCGCTGGCGTGCTCAAAGGTGAATATGGCGCTACCCCTGCGCCGGTCAATGCCGAATTGCAGGCCAGCGTGCTGGCGGGTGCACAACCGATAACCTGTCGGCCGGCGGATTTGCTGGACGACGAGATAGACAAACTGTCCGCCGAACTGGCGGCACTGGCCAGTAAAGAAGGCGTGACACTCACCGAGGGCGAGGGACGCGTCGACGATCTTTTAACCTATGCATTGTTCCCGCAAATTGGCTTTAAATTTCTGGCTAATCGTAACGACCCAGGTGTTTTCGAGCCGGCACCCACAGGCGCCGAAAGTGGCGTTGTCACAACTTCCGGTGAAGCTGTGTACACGGTCGCGGTAGAGGGTAAACAGTACACTGTGACGGTGAACGAGGGTGGGGATATCAATGGTATCGTCCCGGTCGGGGCGGTAACGGCGGGGGCGGGCAGTGAATCGATAGCGGCGCCCCTGGCTGGAATTATCTTCAAATTACTGGTTGCACCGGGGCAGGCGGTAGCCGAAGGAGAAAACTTGCTTATTCTTGAAGCCATGAAAATGGAAACCGCCATTAGCGCGCCGCGGGCTGGGGTGGTTGCCGAAATTCGAGTCAAGGTCGGGGACAACGTACTGGTGGGGGATGCCCTGGTGACGCTGGCCTGAGTCGGAGTAGTCAATGAATCAATTGTATAGTCTGTGGCAGTCTTCCGGGCTCGCGTTAATAGAGCCCGGCATGCTGGTGATGATGGCTGTTGGTTTGACGCTGTTGTATCTGGCGATTCATAAGGGTTTTGAACCATTACTGCTGGTGCCCATTGGGTTTGGCACTATTCTCGTCAATATCCCCGGTGCAGGCATGGAAGCAGCGCCGGTATACGACGCCCTCGGCCATCTTGAGAGCCCCGCTGGGATTCTGTATTACATCTACCATGTTGGCATCGAGACCGGAATTTTTCCGCTGGTCATTTTTATGGGTGTTGGCGCCATGACTGATTTTGGCCCGTTACTGGCCAATCCCAAGACGCTGTTACTGGGAGCCGCAGCCCAGGTGGGTATATTCGTTACGGTGATGGGCGCTGTTGGGTTAAATGCGCTGGGTATACTGGATTTTTCCATACGGGATGCGGCTTCAATTGGCATTATTGGCGGTGCTGATGGTCCTACGGCAATTTTTGTCGCGAGTAAGTTATCGCCGGATTTACTGGGTGCAATTGCGGTTGCCGCCTATTCCTATATGGCGCTGGTGCCTATTATTCAGCCGCCGATTATGCGTTGGTTGACCACAGATGCCGAACGCAAGATCAAGATGGAACAGCTGCGCCCGGTGTACAAGACCGAAAAAATTGTATTTCCTCTGATGCTGCTATTATTGGTAGCGATGTTTTTGCCCAGCGCAGCGCCGCTGTTGGGTATGTTCTGTTTCGGCAACCTGATGCGCGAATGCGGGGTGGTATCGCGCCTGAGCGACACTACCCAAAATGCGCTAATTAACATTGTGACGATTTTTCTCGGCCTGGGTGTCGGTTCGAAAATGAGTGCGGACAAATTTTTGAACTGGGAAACTCTGGGTATTCTGGCGCTGGGTGCGATAGCATTTTGTATTGGCACAGCATCTGGTGTGTTGATGGCCAAATTAATGAATCGTTTTTCGAAGAGCAAAATCAATCCACTGATCGGCTCCGCCGGCGTATCGGCAGTGCCGATGGCTGCGCGGGTATCCAATAAGTTGGGGCTCGAAGCCAACCCGCAAAACTTTTTACTGATGCATGCCATGGGGCCAAATGTCGCGGGGGTCATCGGCTCGGCAGTGGCGGCCGGCGTGATGATTTCCCTGGTGTCCGGGTTCTGAGGTGGATGCCGTGGAGCAGGAACATCAAGCTGGCGCAATGGGAATGAGCAGCGTTCAGGAGCGTATTGCTACGCTGCTACGTCAGCAATTCGCGCCGAGCCATCTGCAGGTGATCAACGAAAGCCATGGTCACAATGTGGCGCCAGGTGCGGAAACCCATTTTAAGGTGGTGGTGGTCAGCGAAAAATTTACCGGGCAGCGCGCGGTGCAACGGCATCGCATGGTTTACCAGGCTTTGGCCTCGGAGCTGAGTGGCCCTGTCCACGCGTTGGCGTTACACACGCATACGCCCCTTGAATGGTCGCAGAACAGTGCGGTGCCGATTTCTCCCGACTGTTTCGGCGCCGAAAAAAACAGTCATTAAACGTTGTTATAGCTATTAAACGTTGTTGCAGTGCAAGTGCTGCCTGAGCTGCCCGAGAAGTTAAGCGTTTGAAATCGCTGATGCATCTCATGAAGATCGCCAACCGGGAGAAATTATGAAACGGTTAATGCAAGTTACTGCGGGTGTTGTGCTGGTGTTGTGTGGTGCCGTTGCGGTCCTGGCCGAGGACGCACAACCTCGGGCGTATATTATTGCGCCGCTGAATGGCGCACAGGTGACGAGTCCGGTCACCATAAAATTTGGATTGCAGAATATGGGTGTCGCCCCCGCCGGGGTTGAGCGAGCCAATACCGGCCACCATCATTTACTGATCGATGTGGCGCAGCTGCCTGCACTGGATAAACCGGTGCCGACGGACGAGTACCATCGTCATTTTGGCGGCGGGCAAACTGAAACTCGCATCGAACTGACGCCTGGCATCCACCGGTTACAGTTATTGCTCGGGGATCACAACCACGTACCCCATCAACCGCCAGTGATGTCCGAGGTGATTACCATCGAAGTGCAGCAATAGCGCCCAGTGTGAGCGTGCCCAGCGGCTGCGCTGGTTAATAGATATTGGCGTGGACTTAATTTAGATCAAGTCTCAGGTGTTGGTAAGCTGGTCTAGTTATTCCCTAATTATGGTTGTATTTTTTGGGGAAATTTTATGCTGTATCGTCACACGTTTTATTTAGCCGTTAGTGGATTAGTGGAATTGTCGCCGGTTTCGCATTCGCCGGCGTTGGGGTCGGCGCTTACGAGCCCGGTGATCTGATTGTGCAGGCTGGCGTTGCGTCCGTGCAATCCAACAAGATAGTTCGCCGCTGGTTGTGAACGGCAGTGTGCTACCGGGTACCGGGCGATGGCGAATTGGAAAATGCAATTGGCGCGTCGGGGGAATCTGTTCCTGGATGATTCTTTCGGCATCGCCGGACAGGCAGGCGTTGACGGGATGCTGAGTCCAAACTGGTCGTTGAATGCCTAGGTGTGGTATCTGGAGATCGACACGGAGGTTACCTTCAAATTTGCTGATGGTACCCGCGTGACAGCCGATGTCGATATCGATCCCTGGGTGTATATGGTGGGGATACCTATTCTAAAGATATTTTTCAAAAAACTGCTAGGTAGACGGGCTTGGGGCGCGCCGCGTGGCGCGCTCCACGTTTCAGGTATTAGCCAGGTCTTGCAGACCGTTCATGTTGACTATTTCAATTTCTCGTTTGTCCACCAGCAAAAAGCCCTGTTTCTGAAAGCGACTAAACACGCGACTCACGGTTTCGACGGTGAGTCCCAGATAATTACCGATGTCAGCCCGCGACATGGGCAGGCGAAAGCGTGTGCCGGATAGCTGCCGCAGCGCGTTGCGTGCCGATATGCTTAGCAATAACGTCGCCACCCGTTCCTCGGCGCTGTTTTTGCTCAGCAGGGCGATTAACTGCTGATCGCTGGTGATTTCCTTGCTCATCAACTTAAAAAAATGGCGCTGCAGGGCAGGCAGCTTAAGACTGAGGTCTTCCAGGCGTGAAAAAGGAATCTCGCAGATTGCGGATGTCTCCAAGGCCTGCGCTGAACTTCTGTGCTGGGTATGGGCGATACCATCCATGCCGAAGATCTCGCCGGGCAAATAAAAGCCAGTGACCTGTTCAACGCCCTGTTGATTGGCGGCAAAGGTTTTAATGGCGCCGCTACGCACGGCAAAAACTGCTTTAAACGGATCCCCGCCCCGATAAATATATTGATCTTTGTGGGTTGGGCGACCACGCCGCACGATATCGTTGAGACGATCAATTTCCTCAATCTTCAGCGCGATGGGCAAACACAACGCGCTCATACGGCACTGATTGCAGTTAACTTCGATATTATGTGGGCAGGTAGCCGACATGTTCGCACTCCAGTGCAGTGGCGACGAACGGAACTGACAGTATAGCGACTCTATTTGAAGCTGGAAAATATCTTTTCGATGACGGCAGGGAGATGCAATATGCCCAGATCAGTGAGGACAATTTCATGCTGTTGCCGAGTAGCCCAGTCGTGTTGGAAAAGGCTTTCGATCACAGGCTCCGCCTCGGAGGGCAGGTCGGCGGCGCGGTGCTGACAAATCAACGTCTGTAATGTGGCGGCGAGGGGATAGGGCGTTGTGGGCAAGGTCAGACGGGTAGTTGTCGGCAACCGCTGGTTGCGTATGGCCTGGCGGTATTGTGAGACGGAGGAAATGGTGCGTTGGTAGCCGTCCTGTTCCTGTCCCAGAGCAGCAATGCCGAGTCCTATCCAGCGCTTGATGTGACTTGATCGAAGCCCCCAGGGTGTGTACTGCAAGGGGCGGGTCGATGGTGTGTGCAAGGATTGCGGTCGGACAAAGATGTGATTGCCGAACACGCGCCAGTTGCGCGAACTGAAGCTGTGGTATAAATGTAGAAAATTGTCACTCGCCCGTTGCACTCTGGTACTCGCCCGGAGCTTGCTGCCCGCGGGGTATTGCAGTTCGAATACCGCACATTCCGAGGTGGCGATCAAGTCCCCTAAACGCGTCAGAAACTCGGGGTCGGTTTCGTCGCCAAACTGCAGTCGAACAGCAAACTTAAGGTTGTCAAATTCTGTGAATGCGGCGATGGCAGCTTCGATCCTGGTCAGACTTCGATCAACGCTGGCGACGGTTGCGTCCACGTTTAACGTAATACTGCTGTAGCCCAGGCCAGCCAGTAGCGCGACATTGTTGCGGGAGGAGTCAGCAAGGCTGACCGTAACACTGCGCACGCTGTCTTTTTGATGGGCAAATTGGATCTTACTACCCAGGCGAAAGGTCAACTCGGTGATGGCGTCGGCGGAGAATTGGCGTAGTGGCGCCCCCAAAAGATACAATTCAGCCACCGGACGCTGCGGACTCAGCCGCGCGCAATGCAGGGCGAGTTCCTCCCATAGCAATCGTTGATAGTTGGCGATTGGGGTCTGTGGGCAGTAAATATTGATGCCCGTTGGTGTGACGTCTGCAGTGGTAAGCGGCGCGCCTGGTTTGTCAGTATGCTCGCAATAGTGCGATAACAGGGTGCTGTTGAATTCCGCAGGCAGCGGCGGGTAGCGCGCGGTAGATTCCCTGCTATTGTGGATTCGATTGTGGCCCGTCATCACCTTGTACATGGCTGGGTGGCAACACCTTGTCTGTGACACGGGGCATCCGTGTCAGCACGGTAGCTACTCTAGGCCTAACTTATGGCAAGGCAAATGATATGCGTCAACCGCGCCGCAGGTTGAAAAGCACTACAATGGACTGACCAGCGCACCACAGACACATTTCACATCAGAGGTGAGTTATGGAGACAATATTGGCCGTGATAACGGACTGGGACGACGCGCCTGCAGTCGTGCACCGCGCACAGTTTATGGCCGCTAAACTGCATACGCAGGTCGAATTGTTTCGCCCGGTACACGCTCGTCTTGGAGAGCTTAACAAATACATCGGTTTCGACAATTTTGATACTTTACGCGATGCTATTATGTCGGCGGAAAACAAATTACTTGCCGAACTTAATACCGATCAGAACACACAAATTCACAGCCTGTGGTGCGACCGGGTACACAGCGCCATTGTGTCAGAAGCGGAGCGCACATCCGCAGGACTCATTGTCTTGATGGCCAGCCATCACAGTTTGCTCGCAAATCTTGCCCACACTCCCGATGACTGGCATTTGCTGCGGGACGCGCCCTGCCCGGTGTGGATGATGACCAGAGAACTTGGCGACCTGGATACCGTAGTCGCCGCGGTGGATTGTCTGGACGAGAGTGAGCAGCAGCAAAAACTGTCGGCGCGGGTGATCGATCAGGCGCGTGCCATGGCAACAGCTCACCAACTGCCGTTGAGCGTGGTGACTGTCGTCCCCGATCCAGCGTTGATCTACGCCAGTATGGTCAATGTACCGGTGACGATTGATTACCTGACGCAGCTGGAACAACAGGCCGACGGCAAGCTGCGGGCACTGCTGGCCCATTTGGGCGTTACCGCGGACAACGTGCTGGTCAAGTCCGGGCGGGTAGAAGATGTACTGGTTAATCTTGCCAGTCACGGTTTACTGGTTATCGGCAGTCGTGCCAACAAAGGCGTCAAGGGTCTGCTGCTGGGCAACAGTGCGGAGCGCATTCTGAATCACATGCAGTCCGATATGCTGGTGGTCAATTAGTCCGCGTTTGGCGGAGTGGGTTCGGATTTGTGCCACACCTGATCGAGACGTTGTTTGCGCCCACAGTTCCAGCTATAGAATCTGTAGCGCCGGGGGTTTTTCCGGTAGTAATCCTGGTGATAATCCTCGGCCCTGTAAAATGCTGAGGCGGGCATGATTTCCGTCTTGATTAGTCCGGGCAGTAATCCTCTCTGTTGCAATGCATCCCTGCTCGCCAGCGCCAGACGTTTTTGTGTTTCGCTTCGATAGAAAATCGCGCTTCGATACTGACTACCGCGATCACAAAACTGACCACCTCCGTCTACCGGATCGACATTTTTCCAGAACGTGGCAAGTAACTGCTGGTAACTGACCTGAGTCGGATCGTAGGACACCAGTATGGCCTCGGCGTGCCCCGTGGTTCCATTAGACACTTGCTGATACGAAGGCGCAGCCACGCTGCCGCCGGTGTAACCCGCAGTGGTTTTTAATACACCCTTGAGTGCGTCGAATGGTGGCTCCATACACCAGAAGCAACCACCGGCAAACACCGCTTCCTCGACAGCTGGCGGGGTGGCGAGGCTGTTGTTGGACAACACAAACAAAAAAGTCAGTAACGGCGCTAACAGTTTATTTTTCATGGATAGGGAAAAGTCCGTGGATAATGGGAAGTCAGGGGGTTGGACTGTCTGTGGGCGCAAGGGTTCAGTGCGGGAAGTTTTCCGGCCCGACAGGGTGTTCCCAGTGGTGAGTGCCCTCGCGAAGCGGGGCAGACAGTACCAATTAGTCATCATTTTGAAAGTAAGTTCGGTTACACTCCTCAGCCTGCTTTACCTGTTGTAGAAGCGGGCCAGTCGCGGCCCGAAATAGTTCAGGGTTGAATATGTTGCCACAATTAACGGTCGCCGATGTCTCCGCTGTCACCCTGTTTGTCACCGTGTGGGTAGCCTACACGCGCTTTGCCAAGGTCCAGGCCCGTAGCCAACGCACCTTGTCGAGTGTGATGCGCCACCACCGTGTGCGATGGATGGTGCGCATGATGGCCAATGAAAATCGCATTACCGATGCATCGTTGCTCGCCAATCTCGAACGGGTAGTGGCCTTTTTTGCGTCCACCACCCTGTTGATTATTGCCGGTATTTTGACGGCGGTGTCCACGGTGGAAGGCACTCTCACGATTCTGATTAATTTGCCGTTCTCCATCCAGGTAACACCGGCGGTGTTGCAGCTCAAATTGCTGCTGTTGGCGATGATATTTGTCTATGCGTTTTTCAAATTTACCTGGAGTATTCGTCAGTACAGTTTCTTTGCCGTATTGCTCGGTGCGGCGCCAGGTGTTCGCGACACCGATATGACTGCCGAGGCGTTGACCCAATTCAGCGAGCGCAGCGCGAAGTTGATCGATCTGGCCAGCCACGAGTTTAATCATGGTCTACGGGCCTATTATTTTGCGATGGCGCTATTCACGTGGTTGGTCAGCCCCTGGATGTGTATGCTTGCTACGCTGTGGGTGGTGTTGGTGCTCTATCGGCGCGAATTCCACTCGCAGGCCCTGAAAACGCTGGACGAATGCAGGGAGTATCGGGAATTGCCTACTCCTGCGGGGAATGAAAAGACCTGATCGGGAGTGGCGCCGTGCTCGATACTCGACCTTTGTTGCTGGAAACCACCTTCCCGCCGCTGCATCGCAGGTCTGTGCAGACCCTGCAGGTTAATCTTGGGTATCTGTGCAACCTCAGCTGTAGCCATTGTCACGTCAATGCCGGCCCCAACCGCACCGAATCAATGAGTGGCGAGCTGGTCGATCTGGTGCTGGACGCGCTGGCTGCGCGCGTCGTCAAAACACTGGATTTGACCGGTGGGGCACCGGAGATGAACCCGCATTTTCGCCGCTTGGTCAGGAGCGCTACAGCGCTGGGAGTCGAGGTAATCGACCGTTGTAATCTGACCATACTGCTGGAGCCGGGTTATCGGGATCTGGCGCAGTTTCTGGCTGATCACAGGGTGACGATAGTGGCATCGCTGCCCTGTTATTCCGAGCAGAATGTAGCGCAACAGCGCGGTAAGGGCGTCTTTGAGCAAAGTATCGAGGCCCTTAAGGAGCTGAATGCACTGGGTTATGGACGTGTACCTAAATTGCCGCTGCATCTGGTCTACAACCCCAACGGCGCGTTTCTGCCCCCTGCACAGACTATCCTCGAGGCCGAGTACAAGCAGCGCCTGGGGAGCGAGTACGGTATCGATTTCCATCGACTGTTCACCATCGCCAATATGCCAATCAGCCGCTTCGGTGGTCAGTTGCTGGCGCGCGGCACCTATACGGAATACATGAGATTACTGAAAAATAATTACTGTGAGGACAATCTCGACACGGTGATGTGCCGGGATTTGATCAGCGTCGACTGGCAGGGTTTTTTGTACGACTGTGACTTCAATCAAATGCTGCAAATGCCCGCCGGCGGTAACGGTGAGGTATTTGCCAATGACCGAGCGCAACCCCATTTGCGCGACTTGCTAAACAGGGATTTTTGCGAACAACCGATCGCTATTGGCGAGCATTGTTACGGCTGCACGGCCGGTCAGGGAAGTAGTTGCGGTGGCGCGCTTGGCGGTTGAAGCCCTCTCCACCGTTGCGGTTATCATTCCGGTGCTAAACGATGCGACGGCCCTGGAGCGTTGCCTGGCGGTATTGCAGCCGCTGCGTCAACAGGGACTCCAGGTGATTGTTGTGGATGGTGGTAGCAACGACGACAGTGCTGCGCTGGCGGGTCCGCTGGCCGATCAGGTGTTGATCAGCGAACCGGGGCGGGCGGTGCAGATGAACAGCGGCGCGTGTGCTACCCAGCGGGAGTGGCTGGTGTTTTTACACGCCGATACACACTTGCCAGCAGAATTTCCCAACGTGGTTCTCGCGTGGCGCTATGGCCGCGTTAGCTGGGGCTATTTTGCCCTGCGACTCAGCGGCCGGGGGGTCCCGCTGCGGATTGTCGAATGGTGTATCAATCAGCGTTCCTACCTTACCGGCGTCGGTACCGGTGACCAATGCCTGTTTGTGCGTCGCGAGTTGTTTGAGCGGGTGGGAGGATATCCGCCGATAGCGTTGATGGAGGACCTGGCGCTCTGCAAGTTACTGCGCAAACACAGTCGCCCGCTGTGGGTAAGTCGTGCAGTTAGTACGTCCAGTCGTCGCTGGGAAGAGCGCGGAGTACTATCCACCGTCTGGCTGATGTGGCGCCTGCGGCTCGCCTGGTTTTTTGGTGCGGACCCGCAACGGCTTGCGGAAAAATATTACGGTTCGCGATGACGTATCGCTATCCCGACGCGCTGGTCATTCAGTTTGCCAAAGCGCCGCGACCGGGGCGCGTAAAAACCCGTATGCGTCCGGAACTTGACGACCAGTCCTGCGTCGCCCTGCACCGGCGACTAGTGACGTACACCTTCGACAAGTTGTCGCAAACCCAATTGTGTCCCCTCGAGCTGTGGGTCGACGAGCTTCATTACGACGGTTTTTTTTCCGGGTTAAGACCGCAGCGGCCCGTGCGTCGCCAATGCGGCGCCGACCTGGGCGCACGCATGTACCATGCGCTGGCCACCGCCCTTGCCGATTACCAGCGAGTGGTACTGGTGGGTAGTGACTGCCCATTTCTAAACCCCGGTCATATTGAGGAGGCGTTAGCGCGCCTGGGCGCAGGCGATGACGTGGTGCTCGGTCCGGCGATGGATGGAGGCTATGTCCTGATCGGCGCACGTCGAGTGGATAACGCGCTGTTTTCCGGCGTCCCCTGGGGGACCGGCGGGGTGCTCGCGGCAACCCGTGGTCAGTTGCGGGCGCTGGCCTGGCGCTGGAGCGAGTTACCGCCGCTCGCAGACATCGATACCGCTGCAGACCTGAAGTTAATTCAGAATCTTGAAAATTTCTGAAGCTAAATTTATAACCTATTGAAATGTAAATAATTATAAATCTTGACCTGTCGTGAATTTCACCGTACCTTGCGCGCATTAAACATCCGGTTAGCGGTTGTTTAACACGATGTGCAACACGACCGAGAGGGCTCGTTATGAGCGGAGACGAACTAGAGATGATCGACGTGGAAGATACCGACGAAGTGATGAATGTGGGCTCTGAGCGCGTGCGGGCAGTGATCAGTATGGAAACCCGCCGCAAGCTGGAGGATCGGATCGAACAGCGTCGGCTCGAAAAGCTGATTCAGGACTACGATTTCGATATGGACTAAACGTTGCTATAGATTGTGCGAGATTGTGCGTAACAACGCGTACTCCCGCTGTCTGCAGGCAGCGGGCAAGTCTTCAACCCCGCTGATTTTTTCTTTTTAATACCCAACTACCCTCTACACCCATACTCGATTGCGGCATAATAGCGCCTCGCTAAAACAGGAGTGGCAGGTTGCGGTCCAGCCCCTTGCTTGAATTTCGGGATATCAGTTTTGCACGCAATGACTGGCTTCTGTTTGAGCGGCTGTCGGGCGTTGTGAGCGCCGGTGAAGTGCTGCAAATAACTGGTGCCAATGGCAGTGGAAAAACCACGTTGCTGCGCATCCTCGTGACCCTGCTATCCCCCAGCATCGGTCGGTTGTTCTGGCGGGAGCAGGAAATTCGCGGTCACAGTCCCGACTATCTGGAGAACCTGGTATTTATTGGTCATCAACCCGGTATGAAGTTGGCACTGTCGCCGCGGGAAAACCTCGTATGGCTAACACGCATTCAATCCTGCAAACCCATGGTTGTAGACACGGCTCTTGAGCGCATGGGGTTGAGTAGTTTTGCAGATGTGCCGTGCGCTACGCTGTCGGCTGGCCAGCTGCGGCGTGTGGCTTTGGCGCGATTGTGTTTATCGACGGCGCGGCTGTGGGTGCTGGACGAACCGCTCACCGCTATCGACAGTGAGGGCACCGCCATGGTCGAAACTCTTTTTGCGCAACACTTGAATAACGGCGGAGCGTTGGTGGTAAGTAGCCATCAGGAATTGAAGTTGCCAGGTTTGCGACAACTGGCGCTCGGTGACTCTGCCCGCGGGAGTGATGCCGCCTGTGGGTAAAACGGTAATTTCCTCAAACGCTGACCGACGGTTGTGCGACGATCCGCAGCTGGTCGCCGCGCAATTGCTCCCCGGCGTGGCGTTTTCTGCGTTGTTGAAACGGGATGTTGGGCTGGCTTTTCGCCAGCGGGGCGACCTGGCGCAACCACTGTTATTTAGCGGTATCGTGGCGATGTTGATTCCCCTGGGGGTGGGCCCGAGTGCGATTCATTTGGCACCCCTCGCGCCTGGCATGGTCTGGATTACCGTACTGCTGGCAACGCTACTGGCGACCGACAGCCTGTTTTTAAGCGACTTTCGCGATGGTTCGCTGGAGCAGTTACTGTTGAGTCCGCAACCCCTGTGGCTGTTGGTGCTCGCTAAGGTGACGGCGCACTGGTTGGTGGTTGGATTGCCGTTAACCTTGTTCGCGCCAGTGATAGGTTTGTTGTTGGCGCTGCCGACGGCTGGATTCATACCGCTAATGATTAGTCTCGCATTGGGTACCGCAGCCCTCAGCGTGATTGGCGCTATTGGCGCGGCGCTGACGGTGGCGCTGCGCAAGGGCGGCATGCTATTGGGTTTGCTGGTGATGCCACTGTATTTGCCGGTACTCATATTTGGTGCCGGTGTGGTGCAGCTCGCGGTTGACGGGCTGTCCATCAATGGCGCGCTGGCAATTATGGGGGCTTTATTGGCATTTGCATTGCTGCTGACACCGTTTGCCGCGGCCGCACTGAAGGCGGGTATCAATGGCTAACATATCAATGACTAACAACAGATGGCAGTGGTGGCACCGATTAGGTTCGCCGCGCTGGTTTTACCAGGCCAGCGGCACCTGGTTGCCGTGGTTATTCGTGGCGACCGCGCTGTTGTTCAGCGTCGGTCTGGTGTGGAGCCTGGGGATTGCACCGGCGGATGCCAAACAGGGCAATAGTTTCCGCATTATCTATGTGCATGTGCCCGCGTCATTTCTGGCCCTGGCGGGGTACTACGTTATGGCCGTGGCGGGTGCCGTGGGCCTGATCTGGAAAATCAAACTGGCTGATATGGTGATGGTGGCGGCGGCGCCGGTAGGCGCGGCATTGACCTTTGTGGCGCTGGTCAGCGGTGCGCTGTGGGGCAAGCCTACCTGGGGCACTTACTGGGTATGGGATGCGCGGGTTACGTCCATGCTGGTGTTATTGTTTCTGTATCTGGGTGTAAACGCGCTCTACCACGCCTTTGCCAACCGGGACGTCGCCGCGAGAGCCTGTGCGATTTTAGCTCTGGTGGGTACCGTCAATATTCCGATCATCTACAAGTCGGTGGACTGGTGGTACAGTTTGCATCAGCCCGCCACCATTAAACTGACGTCCGCGCCATCCATGCATGCCAGCATGTTCCAACCACTGATGGTTATGATTCTGGCTTTTTATTGCTTCTATGCGCTGGTTCTGATACTGCGGGTACGCGCGGAAATCCTGCAGCGGGAACAGCGTACAACCTGGGTGCGCGAACAGCTGGAGACCAGAACCTGAATGTGGCAATTTGAGAGTGTCAGCGCGTTCCTGCACATGGGTGGCCACGGCCTGTTTGTGTGGAGCGCCTACGGAATTACTATTGCGATCATGTTATGGTTGCTGCTCGCGCCGCTAGCCCGAAGTCGTACCCTGACGCGGCAGATTCACCGGCACCAGCAACGGGCACATTCGCAGAATGTGTCTGAGCACGCCACAGCCGAGCAATCACAGAGCCAACACCCACAGATCCAACACTCAGAGGCCCAACCCTGATGCACCCCCTGCGTCGACAACGGTTATTGCTGGTGCTGTTTCTGGTGGTGGTCAGCTCCATCGCGATTGGCCTGGTGACTTACGCATTGCGGGAAAATATTAATTTGTTTTACACCCCGTCCCAGGTCGCCTCGGGAGCGGTACCCATAGAGAAACGCATACGGGTCGGCGGCATGGTGGTCGATGGCAGTGTGCGCCGGGATCGCACGTCCCTCGAAGTATTTTTTCAACTGAGCGACGGTGCGGCGGCAGTGGACGTGCGCTTTGCTGGCATTTTGCCGGATTTGTTTGCGGAAGGTCAGGCCGGTGTTGCGACGGGTAAATTCAACAATCAGGGTGTTTTTATGGCCGAGGAAGTATTGGCCAAGCACGATGAAAATTACACGCCGCCGGAAGTTGCCGAGGCCATGCAGCAAGCTTATGAGAAGCAGAAAAAAACCGCTGCCGATGGCGCGAGGGTGAATAAATGACGGCAGAAATTGGCCACTTTGCGCTGATTATGGCGTTGTGTCTGGCCACCGGGCAGGCATTACTACCCCTGCTGGGCAGTATTTTCCTGCGCCCGTCGTGGATGGCCACCGCGCGTTCCCTGGCTGCGGGGCAATGGGTTTTTGTGGTGATCAGTTTTGCGTGTCTGGTGGCGGTATTTTTAGCAGATGATTTTTCCGTGCGCTATGTGGCAGAAAATTCCAATACGTTGTTGCCCGACCATTATAAAGTTAGCGCGGTGTGGGCCGCCCACGAAGGTTCGCTGCTGCTATGGGTATTGATTCTGGCGAGCTGGACATTGGCGGTAGCCCTGTTCAGTCGCACTTTGCCGCTGATCATGGTGGCACGGGTATTAGCCGTGATGGGCATGGTCGCGGTCGGGTTCTATCTGTTTGTACTGTTCACTTCCAATCCGTTTGAGCGCATTTTACCGTTGCCCAGAATGGAAGGGACTGATCTTAATCCACTGCTGCAGGATTTTGGCCTGATCGTACATCCGCCCATGTTGTATATGGGCTACGTCGGCTTTTCCGTGGCGTTTGCGTTTGCCATTGCGGCGTTATTGAGTGGGCGCGTGGATACCGCCTGGGCCCGCTGGACCCGTCCCTGGACCATTATTGCCTGGTCATTTTTGACTCTTGGTATCGCCCTCGGTAGCTGGTGGGCCTATTACGAACTGGGCTGGGGCGGGTGGTGGTTCTGGGATCCAGTGGAAAACGCGTCGTTTATGCCCTGGCTGGTGGGTACGGCGTTGATCCACAGCCTGGCGGTGACCGAAAAAAGAGGTGCGTTTCGCAGCTGGACGCTGTTGCTGGCCATTCTGGCGTTTTCCCTGAGTTTACTGGGCACATTCCTGGTGCGTTCGGGGGTGCTGACATCGGTGCATGCGTTTGCCTCGGATCCCACACGGGGTGTGTTTATTTTGCTGTTTCTCGCTGTGGTCGTGGGCGGATCGCTGTTGTTGTATGCAGTGCGCGGTCCCAGCGTGCGCGGCACGGCAACGTTCACCTGGCTGTCCCGCGAAGCGTTCCTGCTGATTAATAATGTGCTGTTGATCGTGACCATGGCGACTATTTTACTGGGCACACTGTACCCACTGGTTGCCGACGTCGCGGGCTGGGGCAAGGTATCGGTCGGGCCGCCCTATTTTAATCTGTTTTTTATTCCACTGGCGGCGCTGCTGGCATTGTTTATGGGGATCGGTTCGGTACTGAACTGGAAGCGCAACGATCCGCGGGCGCTGCGCGCCGACATGCTGGTCGTGGCGGGCGCGGCGCTGCTCGCCGGTGTGGTGGGGACGCTACTGATCGAAGGACTGTCGAGCGACGGAAACTTACGTTTTGGCACATTGCTGACGCTTGCACTCGCCAGCTGGGTGGTGCTGGTAACGGGCCGCGACTTATGGCGCAAAGCGGCTTCCAGTGCGGGTCGAGTGCGCGGTTTACGGCGTCTGCGCGGCAGCTACTACGGCATGGTACTGGCACACCTCGGTATCGCGGTGGCAATTATGGGGGTCGGCATCAGCAGCCTGTACAGCGATCAACGGGATGTGCGTATGGTGCCGGGGGACAGAGTGACAGTCGGGGGTTACGATTTTGTTTTCCAGGGGGTAGCGACGAGTGCTGGTCCTAACTATCACGCGCAGACCGGCACCATAAACGTTACCCGCGGCGGGTCATTCGTGGCGCAGCTACAGCCGCAAAAGCGCCGCTATTTTGCCGGTGGCCAGGTGATGACGGAGGCGGATATCGACGGGGGGTTGTGGCGCGATCTGTATGTCGCTCTGGGGGAATCACTCGACGATCAGGGCTGGTCGGTACGGGTTTATATGAAACCACTGGTGCGCTGGATCTGGTTGGGTGCGTTGTTGATGGCCTGTGGTGGTTTGTTGGCGACACTGGATAAACGTTATCGAGCCAGGCGACCCTCCGAGCAGGAGATAAGCGCGCCGCTGGCAACGCCAGCATCTGCCGTGGCTCGGGCGGATCGTTAATGGGACGCCTTAAGCTTTTTCTCCCGTTGCTTATTTTCGTGGTTCTGGCGGGTGTGCTGTACTGGGGGCTGGGGCGCGATCCGAACGCCATGCCTTCCGCGCTGGTGAACCGCTCGGTGCCAACATTCTCCCTGCCCAGTCTCAACAATCCCGAGGTAGTGTTGAACGAGGGTCTGTTTAAAGGACAGGTCACGTTGCTTAATGTGTGGGCGACCTGGTGTTATTCCTGTCGCGTGGAGCACCCTTTTCTGCAGCGTTTGGCGGATGACGGCGTGGTCATTATCGGTTTGAATTACAAGGATGACAACGCCGCGGCGCGGGCCTGGTTGGCCGAGCAGGGAGACCCCTATCAGCACAATATTGTCGATGCGGACGGGACGCTGGGGATCGATCTGGGTGTATTTGGCGCGCCAGAGACTTATGTTATCGACCGCGCCGGAATCATTCGTTACAAGTTTGTCGGTGTTATTGATGAACGGGTGTGGACGCGGGACATAGAACCTGTGTACCAGCGCTTGTTACGCTAGCTGTGGGTTTTGAGCAGCAGCCTGATCGGCGTGGTGACGTTGTCGAAGTTGGCGGACCGGACGGGACTCGAACCCGCGACCTCCGGCGTGACAGGCCGGCATTCTAACCAGCTGAACTACCGGTCCGCTGAATACCCTTCGAGGTGCGCGTATTGTACGCAGATGGGTGAGTGGGTCAATTTATTTATGGCGTTATGCCGGGATAACTTGTGGCGCGAATAATTTTATTTTTCCGAATTTACCTGTTGGTACTGCCGGTGGCTGCTCTGGCGGCGGTGGATGCAGAACCGTTGTCGAGTGCTGATCTGCACACACGCTATCAGCATTTGATCACCGAGCTGCGCTGTCCTAAATGTCAAAACCAGAACCTGGCCGATTCGGACTCGCCCATTTCGGCCGATTTGCGTCGCCAAATCCGCAACATGCTGGAAGAGGGTCGCTCCGATGGGCAGATCGAAGACTACCTGGTGGCGCGCTATGGCGACTACATATTGTATCGACCACGGTTACAGGACAGCACCTACGTATTGTGGCTAGCGCCGGTTTTTTTGCTGGTGACCGCCATACTTTTGTTTTTCCTGATTGTGCGCCGTCAGCGGCAGTCTGTGCGCGTTCATGAGGCGACGCTGGACGCCCTGGATAAGGCGCAACTGGAGCAGTTATTGGCGCCGTCGCAAACGAATTCTTCCTCAGTTGACGAGCGCCATGCCCCGCATAATGGAGAGACCTGATGTTCTGGATGTGGGTAGTACTTTTCGTTGTGATGGCCTTCGGGTTTTTTGCGGCAGGATTGCGGCGTGGCACTAACAACAGTTCGCGCACCACGTTCGGCGAACAGAATGTGGCGCTGTACCAGGATTATCTGGCGGAGTTGCAACGCCAGCAGGAACGGGGCGAAATCGATGGATCCCAGGTTCAGGAACTGACGCTCGAAGCACAGCGCAAATTGCTCACGGAAAATCCGCAACAGCTGCATGCGACAGCGCGGGCGGGCGGTAGTTGGTTGGTGTTGGTAGTGGCCGTAACACTGGTGAGCGGCGCGGTGTTGCTCTACCAGCAGCTGGGCGCCGGTCCGGATCTGGAAGTGGCCGCGTTGCTGCAAACAACCGAACCTGGAGCAACCGGCCCCTTACGGGAAAAATTGATTGCCCGACTTAAACAGCGGCCACAACATCTGCACTACTGGGTGTTGTTAGCGCGCCTTGAACAGGCCGAGCAGCGCCACCCGCAAGCCCTTGTGGCCTTCGAACGGGCATTGGCCATCGTGCCCGAGGACGTGGCACTGATCATGGAGTATGCCGAAGCCAAGTTTGTCGCCGCCCACTATAAAATCGACGCGGACGTTGACGCGATCATTGAGCGGGCGCTGGCGCTGGATCCGAAAAACAGTAGCGCACACAGCTTGCAGGGTATCGATGCCTACAATCGGCAGGACTACCGCAGTGCCATTAACCACTGGCAGTTGGCACTCAACGGTGCCGATCCGCTGTCCCAGGATTTGGGTCTGTTGCGCGCCAGCATCGCCCAGGCGCAAACCTTGCTCGGCGAACCCAGCGACGCCTTACGCCTTTCCGTGCGTGTGTCCCTCGGTGCTGGGGCGCTCGCTGACAACGGCAACCCGCTCGACCCCGCCACGCCGGTCTTTGTGTACGCACGTGAATGGCAGGGCATGGCAATGCCGCTGGTCGCGCAGCGTTTGGTGGTGGGGGATTTACCCACAGAAGTGATCCTGGACGACAGTCTGGCGTTAAGCCCGCAACGCCCGATGTCCTCGGTGGCGGGGCTGGAGTTAGTGGCCAGGGTCGCAATCGGCGGGACCCCGCAGCCGGAATCCGGGGATATTGAAGGTCGATCAGGGCCAGTCGACCCACTGCACACGGACAAACCGTACGACCTGGTGATCGATCAACGCGTACCCTGATCGATATCAAATTTCGACCCGCTGCATTGGGGTAAAATGAGCATTTGCCGGGCAGGAGAAGTAGACCCATGAGCAATCACACACGCCACCTGAGTCGCGAGGCCTATAAGGCAAGCCACACCACCGACAGAATTGCGGAGCGGCTGGAAGAGGGCCCGAGTTCGGTCTATCTCAAGGATTTTGTCTACGGCGCCGTGGACGGTGCGGTGACGACCTTTGCGGTGGTGGCCGGTGTCGCCGGTGCGGGCTTGCCCGCCGCGGTGATTATTATTCTCGGCTTTGCCAACCTGCTGGCCGACGGTTTCAGTATGGCGGTCAGCAATTATCTCGGTACCCGGGCGGAGAACCAGTATCGCGCCAAAACCCGCGAGCGGGAGATGGACGAAATCCACAAATGGCCCGAAGGTGAGCGCGAAGAGGTGCGGCAGATATACGCCAATAAAGGGTTTGAGGGCGAGCTGCTGGCGCAGGTGGTGGAGGTGATTACCTCGGACAACGAGCGCTGGGTCGATACCATGCTGCTCGAAGAGCACGGCATGTCGTTGCAGGATCACGACGCCACCAAAGCGGGCGTGGCGACGTTTATAGCCTTTGCGCTGGTCGGATTGATTCCGTTACTGCCCTATTTATCAAACTGGATTGTACCCGGCGTGGTACCGGCTACCTTTGCGGTAAGTTGTGGATTAACCGGCATCGCATTTTTCTGGGTGGGGGCTCTCAAAGCGCGCTTCGTCAACCAAAGTTGGCAGATTTCCAGCATTGAAACCGTGGGTGTTGGCGGTATCGCGGCGGGCTTGGCCTACGGGGTTGGTGTCCTGTTGAAAGGGCTGGTGGGCTAAACGGCGCAAGCCCTAAGCGGGCCAGCGGGCGATAATTTCTGCAGGTTTTTTTGGCAACTCGGGTGCGGCAGGGAAGGTTTATTGGCGCAACCGGAGGAACTCAGTCTTCAAACGTCTGCGCATCTATCTCAACAATCAAATCGTCGGACAGCCCTTCAAGACAATCGCGCAGTGCGTCTTCCGATAGCGTTGGCGGTAACGCCAGGGTCGCCCTGAGGCGAAACAGCACGTCGCTGCTCATGGGTGCCGTGGCACAGGTTGTTGCAAGCGTTTCCACGCTGACCTGTGCGTTTGCCAACAGGCTGCTGATTTCGCCGACGATACCCGGGCGATCATTGCACACCAGACCAATCGTGACGCGGTTGAGCTCTGTCGCGGCATTGCCCTCGGCGCCTTCCACCGACACCGGTATACCTTCGTCCGCCAAGTTTTTAAGTGCCTTTTCGAGGGCCGCGCGCTGATCTTCCGGCACCGCGACGTGCAAAATACCGGCAAACTTACCGGACAAGTGGGACATACTGCTCTCTAGCCAGTTGCCCTGATGCTGGAGCACCACCCTGGCAATGCGCTCGACAATGCCGGGGCGGTCGTCTGCGAGAACGGTCAGTACAAGATAGCGATCCATAATTGGCGATCCGGCATTCAGGCTGGCAGATTATGCCGTAAGATAGTCTCGGCGCAAAAGAATTGGTATGATGTTACCCGCAGGTTTAATTGGTGACCGATTAGTCAATATTATTGCTTGCCCATAAGCGGGGTGGTCGTTAGGGTGTGCTGCGCGCTTAACGGAACCTGGCTTTTTCAGTGCTCGCAGGTTGATTTGGAAAAACCGCATGGACTTTAATCTCTCCGCAGAACAGACCATGATTTACGAATACGGCACGCGCCTTGCGCAGACTTATGATCGTAAATACTGGATGGAAAATGCCGAGCTGCGTCGCTTTCCCGAGGAAATGTTCGCGCAAATTGCCGCCGACGGATTTCTCGGGACCATGGTGCCAGAGGCGTACGGTGGCTCCGGGCTGGGCATGGTGGAGATGTCCCTGTTTCAGGAAGGCCTGGCGAATCAGGGCGTGCCGTTACTGAGTCTGGTGATCGGCCCGACCATGTCGCTGGGGCCAATCAGCGATTTCGGCACTAAAGAACAAAAACAAAAGTACCTGCCCGCCGCCTGCTCAGGCGATATTCGTTTTTGCTTCGCAATTACCGAACCCGACGCCGGCACCAACACCATACGCGCCACCACGCTGGCTAAACCGACGGCCAACGGACGGTTTAAATTGAGTGGCGCAAAAACGTTTATTACCGATGCTAAAGAATCTGACTACGCATTGGTGGTGGCCAGAACCACTCCCCACACGGAAGTAAAACGTAAAACCGATGGCTTTACGCTGTTTATTGTCGACACCAAAGCCAAAGGCATTGAGATGCACCCCATTCCGGTGAGCGTGCCCGTGCCGGAGGTGCAGTACCAGGTATTTTTCGACGACGTGGATGTCGGGCCGGAAGATGCGCTGGGTGAGATTGGCAAGGGCTTTGAAGTGCTGTTCCAGTGCCTGAATCCCGAGCGTATTCTGGTGGGCGCAATTTGCAGCGGTCTCGGGCGCTTTGCCATGGATAAAGCCGTGGCCTACGCCAGCGAACGTTCGGTATTCAACGGACCCATTGGTGCCTACCAGGCATTACAACATCCGTTGGCCAAAGCCAAAACAGAAGTCGAGATGGCGTCGCTGATGACCCTCAAGGCCGCCTGGTTGTTTGATCAGAATCTGCCTTGCGGCGCGGAATCCAATATGGCCAAACTGGCCGCCTCCCAGGCGGGTGTCAACGCGGTGGACGCGTCCCTGCAGTGTTTCGGTGGCAATGGTTTTACCAAAGAGTACGGCATCTTCGATATTTATCCGATGGTGCGTTTGTGTAAAACCGCACCGCTCAATAACGAGATGATCATGAATTACATCGGCGAGCATGTATTGGGCATGCCGCGTTCCTACTAATTTTTGCAGCGTAAATTGACGGCGAGTAGATAGCTAATGGATTTTAATTTATCCACCGAACAACAAATGATTTACGACTACGGTAAAAGTCTAAGCAAGACCTACGACCGTAAATACTGGATGGAGCACGCCGAGCGCAGCGCCTTTCCCGAGGCCATGTACAAACAGGTTGCGGACGACGGTTTCGTCGGCATTATGGTGCCGGAAGCCCACGGCGGTGCCGGGCTGGGCATGCTCGACATGGCGTTGTTTCTGGAAGGTTTGTCCGACGAAGGCATCCCCCTGTTGAGCATGGTGATCGGCGCGACCATGTGTTTGAGCCTGATCAGTAGTCACGGCACCGAGGAACAGAAACAAAAATATCTGCCACCGGCCTGCGCCGGGGATACGCGCTTCTGCTTTGCCATTACCGAGCCGGACGCGGGCACTAACACCATTCGTCTGGCCACCATCGCGGCTGCCACGCCCGAGGGTCGATTCAAATTGAACGGCAAAAAAACATACATAACAGATGCGCGCGAGTCGGACTACGCGGTGGTCGTCACTCGCACCACACCGCTGGCGGATGTCAAACGTAAGACCGACGGCTTTACACTGTTTGTGGTGGACACCAAAGCCAAAGGTATCGAGATGCATCCGATACCCGTGAGTGTCACTATTCCGGAGACCCAATATCAGGTATTTTTCGACGATGTGGATCTCGGTCCGGAGCATGTTATCGGTGAGGTCGGCAAAGGCTTCGAGATTTTATTTGAATCGCTTAACCCGGAGCGTATTCTGGTCGGCTCCATCTGTAGCGGGCTAGGGCGCTTTGCCATGGATAAAGCCGTGGCCTACGCCAGTGAACGATCGGTGTTTAATGGTCCCATTGGTGCCTACCAGGCGTTGCAACATCCTTTAGCCAAAGCCAAAACGGATATTGAACTGGCGTCCCTGATGTCGCGCAAGGCGGCGTGGTTGTTTGACCAGGGCTTACCCTGTGGTGCGGAATCGAATATGGCGAAGTATGCCGCGTCCGAGGCAGCCATTCGCGCGGTGGATGCGTCGTTGCAATGTTTTGGCGGTAACGGGTTTACCAAAGAATACGGTATCTTCGATATTTATCCTTTGGTGCGTCTGTGTAAAACGATTCCGCTAAACAATGAAATGGTGCTGAATTTTATCGGCGAACACGTACTCGGCATGCCGCGCTCCTATTGAGCTATGGCGTACCGCAAACGCACATCCACACGTTTTGAATTAGCAACCTGGCAGGCCAACCATGCAATTTAATTTATCCCAAGAACAAACCATGATCTACGAATACGGCAAAAGTCTGAGCAAGACCTACGACCGTAAATACTGGATGGAATGCGCCGACGCGCTGCGTTTCCCAACCGACATGTACCGCCAGATCGCCAGCGATGGTTTTGTGGGCACCATGGTGCCGGAAGCCTACGGTGGCTCCGGTTTGGGCATGACCGAGATGGCACTGTTTATGGAAGGGCTCTCCAACGAGGGCGTGCCGTTACTGAGTCTGGTGGTGGGTGCCACCATGTCCCTCGGGCCGATTGGCCGCCACGGTAGCGAACAGCAAAAACAAAAATACCTGCCCGCCGCCTGCGCGGGGGATATTCGTTTTGCCTTTGCCATCACCGAGGCGGATGCCGGCACCAATACCATTCGTTCGACGTGCCTGGCCAAGGCAAGCGCCGACGGCCGCTTTAAATTAAGCGGTAACAAAACCTTTATCAGCGATGGCAAGGAATCCGACTACGCACTGGTGGTCACCCGCACCACGCCGCACACCGACGTGCAACGTAAAACCGATGGCTTCACCCTGTTTATTGTCGACACCAAAGCCAGGGGCGTCGAAATGCAGCCGATTCCCATGAGCATCAAAATGCCGGAAATTCAGTATCAGGTGTTTTTCGATGAGGTGGATCTGGGGCCGGAAGACGTGCTTGGCGAAGTCGGCAAGGGGTTCGATATTTTGTTCGAATGCCTCAACCCCGAGCGCATTCTGGTGGGCGCCATTAGCGCCGGACTGGGGCGTTTCGCCATGGGCAAGGCGGTGGAATACGCCTGCGAGCGCTCGGTGTTTAATGGTCCCATCGGTGCCTATCAGGCGTTACAGCATCCTCTCGCCAAAGCCAAAACCGAAATTGAAATGGCTTCCCTGATGACTCGCAAGGCGGCCTGGATGTTCGATCAGGGCCTGCCCTGTGGGGGCGAGTCCAATATGGCGAAATACGCCGCTGCCGAGGCGGGCATTCACGCGGTCGACGCCTCGCTGCAATGTTTTGGTGGCAACGGCTTTACCCGGGAGTACGGGATTTTCGATCTGTATCCCCTGGTGCGGTTGTTTAAAACCGCGCCACTCAACAGCGAAATGATACTCAACTATATTGGTGAACACGTGATGGGCTTGCCGCGCTCCTATTGAAGACGTTGGGGCGCGAGCAGCAGACCGGTCAGGTCACTTAACACACAGCACAGAGGACGGTACCGATGGATTTTGCACTCTCTCAAGAACAAACCATGATCTACGAATACGGCAAGGATCTGGCCAAAACCTTTGATCGCAAATACTGGATGGCGTGCGCCGACAAGCGCGAGTTTCCGACAGCGATGTATCAGAAGGTGGCTGAGGATGGCTTTCTCGGCATCATGGTGCCCGAGGCCTACGGTGGCTCTGGTCTCGGCATGCTGGAAATGGTGCTGTTCCAGGAAGGGCTATCCGACGAGGGAATCCCGTTGCTGAGTCTGGTGATCGGCGCCACCATGTCCATGTCACCGATTAGCAAATATGGCACCGAGGCGCAAAAGCAGCAATACCTGCCTGCCGGCTGTAGCGGTGAAACCCGCTTCGCGTTCGCCATCACCGAACCGGATGCCGGTACCAACACCATGCGCGCCACCACCATGATTAAACCCACCGCCGATGGGCGCTATAAGCTCAACGGTCGCAAAACGTTTATCACCGACGCCAAAGGCTCGGATTACATGCTGGTGGTGACCCGCGACGTGCCCCACACCGAAGTCAAACGTAAAACCGACGGCTTCACCATGGTGATTGTGGACACCAAAGCCAAGGGCATTGAAATGCATGCTATCGACGTCAGCATTCCCATGCCGGAAACGCAATACCAGATATTTTTCGACGACGTGGATATCGGCCCGGAAAATATTCTGGGCGAGGTGGGAAAAGGTTTCAGTATTCTGTTCGATTGCCTGAACCCCGAACGTATTATTCTCAGTGCCGTCTGTACCGGCATCGGCCGCTACGCCATGGGCCGCGCCGTGGAATACGCCAGCGAACGCTCGGTATTTAACGGCCCTATCGGTGCCTACCAGGCGTTGCAGCACCCGCTCGCCAAAGCCAAAACCGAAATCGAAATGGCCTCCCTCATGACTCGCAAGGCCGCCTGGCTATTCGACCAGGGTCAGCCCTGTGGCGCCGAAGCCAATATGTCCAAATATGCCGCAGCGGAAGCCTCCATGCACGCCATCGACGCATCCCTGCAATGCTTTGGCGGCAACGGCTTTACCAAGGAATACGGTATTTTTGACCTCTACCCAGTAGCGCGATTGTTAAAAACCGCGCCTTTGAACAGCGAGATGGTACTTAACCATATTGCCGAGCACGTCATGGGTTTGCCGCGCTCGTACTAGTGCGTATATAACGACGCAACGCTGAGTGCGTAAGCCAAAACAAGTTTTACCTGAAATGCCTTTTTGCGGCAGTAACAAAAAAGGCATCCTTCCCAACCCCGCTGATGCGGGGTTTTTTTTGCCCGGAGTAGGGGCAACGTGTGGCGATGTAGGGTTCATCTAATATTGCCGGTTGCTCTCAGCAGTGTGTTCATCTGGGCTTCCGACAAACTGCGCACTTTATTCTTATAAATTTCAAAACATTACGGAATTATTGGCGATGCGCAGTTTGGCAACATATATCGCACGTGCGCATATAAGTGCGAAAACACCACATAACTGAGCACGTGCGTCATATTTTGGGAGAGTTTGCTGGCCTATTGATGTTTCCTTTGAAATCAAGGTATTGTGGCGCGAATAATTAAGCAATCAGGGAATGATATGTCGCACCTGCACGTTTATGTCCAAATACGGGTACATCATGCACACGTGCACGCGTTCCGAACATATGTCGCACGTGGCGTTCAATAATAGTTAGCATTTGAAAAGGAGCTATGTCCCATTGTTCAATCACGCAATGTTCGACAATTATATCTTTGAACAGATTCCGCTCGGTCAGGAACTGTTCGTTGTCGATGAGATCTATCTTCGTGAGTACGAAAATTCGATGCTTAGGTTTTTTGAAGGCGCTGAGGACGCGTCCATAGGTTACGTTAGCTATGTGGCGGCAAGGGCGATTAATAACAATTCAGTAGAGCTTTCTTGGTACCCGAACGTAAACGATCGGCTCCACGGAGTAGCCATTACGTTACCGCGCGACCAGTTTATTGCTTGCGTTGGATCGCGGGAATGGGATCAAACACCGCGCATTTTTGTCAAAAGCAGTTGGCTTGAGAATATTTATTTGAGAACCTATTCTGTATTCGCATTGATTGACGCAGAAGATGTTAAGAAAGCGTTGGAAAAAGGCGATATCACAAGACCACGACTCATCGAATTAAGAAACAGAATCGATGATCTTGCCAAAGAACATACCGACATCTCATTTATTTCGTTTGCTGACAGCCTTCTACTAAAAAGTAATTGGTCGGTTGGCCATTTTAAAAGCGAAGTAAAATACACATATACGCCTGAAATATTTATTCACTTGGCTGGCGAAATAAATGATATTTACCAGAGAGTATTGGGGCTAAGAACGTATGCGGCAGTCGCGCAAGGCAGCAATGAATATTACGATGACCCTCTGCTGCATATATCGACCACCCAGAACCATATCTCCCTCAACGGCTTGGGAATTCCGTTTGCACAATTGATGGAGATTGAGGGAGCGGCAAGAAAAGCTGTTAGGTCTAAGCTTCATCCTCGTTATGATCTATACATGGATGAACAATATTTTCACTCGCTTAAATTCAAGTTTGGGTTTGAGAAAAACGCAGAGCGAAGCAATGGATACCAAGCAAAAATGATGTCTACCCCATCCAAATATTACTGTTCGTCACTCGGCAATATTGTAAATAATTTGGAACCCGAGAAATGAATGCTAACAACGCCATCAACTCGGACAGTGAAAAACGGCGCGCCTTGGTCGCCCCGCTTTTCACTGCCGGTTATGGCGAGCGTTAGGCAGCATCATGAGCATCATCATCGCAGCTGCACACGTACTAGGCGCCATAATTGCTGTGTTTGCATTTGGCGCTGCTGTACTTGCGTTATCGGCGTGGGAGTTGAAGCGCAATCAAAAGGCGGCTGCTGAAGAGATATCGATAGCGCTCGGGATTCCCGTAGAGAGCTTAGACAACGCTGAGAATGCATCGAAGGTCGTTAGGTTCGCAGCCGCAAGATTCAGTTCTGATCTCTTGCGGAATCGCCTATCAGATCTATGCGGTTGGGTACAAATTGGTTGGGGGTGGCTGGGTACACTATTGCAGGTCGGCGTGCTCATTGGTGTTATCTGGTACTCATTTACCGATAGTGCCCAGAATGCCGTCCATGCGTGGTGGGTTGTCGGAATCGCTGTCTTCTTTTGGATTGCTTCGGTCGCATTTGGGCTTGTCTGTAAATTAGTTACTGGTCGCTTTCCGGGCCAGGCCAGGCAAGCCCGAAAGCAATTAGCAGAATATGTCAGAAACCAGGGCGCAATACTTACAGGCGAGGAGGAGTAGTGGAGTTTCCGCCTAACCACTGGCTCGTGCGGACGCCGGAGACAGCGCGCCATGTTTCCTGAAACTTTTGTGGCCGGCGCCGCACAGCCAAGCCGTTAGGCATAAAAATGAGCAGGGAAAGAACAACTGGAATGGGGCTATGGACTGATGCCAAAGAAATGTTGGAAGCAGCCAAGATATTGGAACAGAACGGTTCCTCCGTTTTTGGGCCAAAATATTATCTATTGGGGCATGCTTTTGAAGTTGGGGTCAAAAGTTTCATTCTTTCAAAGGGTGCATCTCTAAAATGCCTAAAAGATATAGGGCATGATCTTGTGAAAGCTATAGATTGGGCAACCCCTTGTGGTATTGGCGATTATTTTCTGTTCACCGATGAACATCTAGCTATGGTCAAGCTACTTAACCCCTACTATAAAGCCAAAGAGTTTGAATATAGGGTTACTGGCTTCAAAAGCTACCCAAATTCCTGCGACTTTGCGCTTATGCTTGATGAAATGCTCGTCGCGATAAAGCCAGTTTGTGTAGCCTCGGTGAGTTCTCATGCCATACAAGGTGGTTAAATTCGTCCCGCCGCTTTATGGCTCCAGAAAAACAGATTTAAGGTCTGAATTATGAAAAATATTAAACTGAGTTTATTGGCCATTTTTACAGCCTTTCTGTGCGGGACACTTCCTATCAACTCTAACGCCACGAATGATGAAAATTACAGAAAGGTAGCAAATTATGGAGACTCCGTCCTTGAGTGTGCGGTGTTTTATCAATTCATGGCCGAAGGACTCAAAACGAACCCTAATACAACCGAAGAAGTTCTCAAACAAACTGAGTACTGGCGAGATTACCTATTTGAAGGCGCTGGCTTACTGTTAACACTTGCTGAAGTCTCTACCTCAGCAATAAAAGCTAAAGCTCAGCTCATGGCGAATAATATGTCTGAAAAACAACAAGGTAGCTGGGCTAATTCCTCTGTACTCATCTTGGAATATGGTGATAAATGCAAACAATTAATTTCTTCTTACGATTCAAAGGCGAAAGAAATTGTAGGTCTGCTTGGTCTAGGCTCTTGAAGCCTAACAATACGTGCAACCCTGACAATTTTAAGCATTGCTTGAAAAACAGCAATGCTCAAAATTGCAGGTTCACTTTGCGTTACGAAATCAAGGGGTAAATCAAGAAATCAAGGGGTGAGACTCCTGGCCACATAACACCGCGCCACATTAACCTTCACTCAACGATTCATCACCTGCGGGTAGCAGCTTCGTAAAGCGGCATCACGGTAGGCAATAACTTTTCAATGTCGCGAACCCGACTGGCTTGCGTCGGGTGGGAGCTGAGAAATTCCGGCGGACTGTTGCCCTGGCTGGCTTTGATCATTTTATTCCACAGCGTAATACCGGCACGGGGGTCGTAACCCGCCCGCGCGGTGAGTTCAAGGCCGATGCGGTCGGCTTCAGATTCGTGATTGCGGCTGAAACGGGTGGCGACAAGTGCCTGGTAACCGGTGCCGGCCATGTTCGCCCCGGCGTCACCTATACCCAGCACCGCAGCGCCAATCCCGATGGCTGTCTGGGCAGCCATGGCCTGGGAAACTTGCTCCCGGGAATGTTCTCTTAGAGCGTGGGCAATTTCGTGGCCGAGCACAATGGCAATCTCGCTATCGGTTAGTCTGAGTTGATCGATCAATCCTGAATACACCATGATCTTGCCGCCGGGCATGCAGAACGCGTTGAGCGCATCACTGCTGATCACGTTAACCTCCCACTGCCAGCCCGGCGCGTCCCTGCGGAAGACACCGGTCTGAGCCTGGAGGCGACTGGAAATCCCGCGCACTCGCTTGAGCATGGCCCGGTCTTTATTAAGAACACCCTTACTGGTCGCGTCTGCCTTCAGTTTGGCATAGGCCTCTACCGACATCTGCTCAAGCTGCGCGGAAGAAACCAGCAGCAGCTGGGCGCGATCAGCGCCCACGTTGCTGCCCGACGTGGTGGTTTCGCAGCCGCTCAGGTAGAACAACGACATACCAAGACAGAATGCGGCAAAGGTTTTAACGGTAAGTTTCATTTTCAAACACCTTTTGTTCAAGCCGTGCGTATGGTTAAGGCCGTGTTGACAGTTCAGGCCGCGTGGACAGTTCAGGCCGCATTAGTACCAGTGGTAGTTCAGTCATCCTGAAGCCGATGGCCGATTAGTCATGCTTTCGCCGCTTAATCAGCTGGCGGTACCGATTGTACATCTGTCTTTCCTGGCAGCTAAAAAATTTGGTTGACGGCAACGCCCCGCTTACCTGTGAATCATAGTCCTTTATGACAATGCATTCAGTGCGCTGGGGCGCTTATGACTGGCGGTGCTTGTCAATGCCATCATCTGACACGCTAAGTGATTCAGCGCAAAAGGGCAACGTAACTGCGCACCAGAGGCGTACTTCAGTGGGTTTACTGGCCTATTGATTATTTTTTTTAAATCAAGCTAGGCGCTCATAGCACCAAGTTAGGTTGACCCCCGCTAATTCGCATTCAACCCGAAACCTCTGGTCTGTAGCACATCCTTCCAATGGGACTCTCGCGTTAATATATCGTCCCTGCTCGCGTGCGTATCTGCAATCTCCAATATCGAGAACCGAAAACCCCGAGCATAGCTGGCTCCCTTATGTTGAAGCAGTTGCCGCAATTCGACGTTCCCTCCATGGCCCGTCTCGGAATAGGCTTTCCAGCGCTCCCAGATGCCACCCTCTCCGGATGCACTTCCCACGTAAAGCTTTCCGCTAGATGGGTCAGAAATGAGATAGACACCTGCGACATTCATCAGCGCCGTACGCCAAGACTCGGCGCTTTCACGAACGATTGTATCTAGCTCCGATTTCGTCAGATTCACAGCCTTGAATCCTGGAAACTCTCCAATTGTTAGTGGCTTGGGGAGAATCGCTGACATATGGAGATCTTTCATCCAGCGCTGACCGTTTAGGTAGGCTTGACGCCCGGACCGGACGAAGTTGACGATCAGCCTTCCACGCAGTTCCGCGGAATCATTGTCGGGGCTCAAATCGTAGTAGTACAGACCGTGATCGTCGTTCCACGTGCATCCGCTCGAACGGTACAAGCCTGCAAAGAGCCAGGTGTTTTTAGCGGGCAGACTAATTAGAGAGATAACCCAGCTTCTCTCAAAGTTCCTTCTTGTTTGCCACCGTTGCCACTCATCGAATTCTCCCGCGAAATAGACATCGAGCGGGTCTTCGGAACCGTTCCAAGTCGCTAGATGAATCTTCAAGTCATTCGGGTCAATTTGATGAGACAACAACCTGAGAATCTCGCGAACGAGCATGATATCAACCTAACGCCGCATTCACCGGCTTGTCCGGTGCAATGCTTTGTTAAGGCATTTGTTCGTATTTATTTTCATATTTGGGCTCCTCTGCATACAAAGCATCTAAGACCGTTTCTACTAAGTGCTTGATGACAGAAACTCTAGGAAATGAATCCAATTTATTCTTAACTATTAACGGCACCGGATATTCTGCTGTCTTGTCGTAGTAAACTTTTGCATCGAGTACACTCAAGTCAGAGTGAGCCATTACCTTATCTCTTAATGCTATTAGGTGCTTGTGCAATTGCTCTAAATCGCTCGATACGCTTGGCAAGGTCAATTTGTATCTTTCATTCTTATTGATTTGAGATTCAGTAAAAGGCTTACAGTATTCCACCACTGCCATTCTATAGGCTGCACTCCATATTGCGCTGCCTGAAGGATGACTTTCTAGGTCGCACAGTGTTCTCCAGGCACGATTCAAGCTTGTAATTGACTCTTGAAAATGAATGTATTCTTCGTCTAGATTCATGGGTTGCCTTAACGCCCGCATGAGCCGCGCTTGACGGCGACGACTGGAGCGGTCAAGCGTCGGGCTCCATGCGCTGTTTAGGCGGCGATCCCTATTTCTCAACTGGGTTGAAAACTAAGTGGGCGCGTTAACCGGTTTTGGAGGAATAGGTATGACGACGTTGCCCTGATAAGTACGGTGTTTGTCGGTAATTGCGTCTGTTATTCCAAGGTCAAAGAAAACTACGCTTACGGCAAGTTTTCCGCCTTCCATTTCGCTTCGAATCGAGCCACTCGACTCTCGTCCGTCATCGGTTTTGCAGGTATATAACAAAGCATCATCAGAACGACGAATCATCACGCCTTGCGAAGGAATCGCGGAAGTCCATGAACCGCGTTTGTTCGTAAAATTACAACTGCCGGGCGAGCCGTCAGAAAAACTAATGGTTAGAGGAATATTTGAATCATTCACGATGGTCGCGCAACCCGAGAGCAGGATAAGCCCCGCGATGGCCGTAAGGTGTAGTGTTCCCAGTTTGAAATCCATTACGATTTCTCCATTGTTGTCGTTTTTGTAGTTGCCATATCTGACAATAGCTTATTGGGTTGCCCTGGCACCATAGCCGGAAGCGATGACGCTCCTCAATGAAACCTTTGTCACATTTTGTGAAGCGCCCGCTATGTAAGGCATTTGACGACACGGGTACGGAGTCGAATTTGCCTCTCCGATCCGCATAACGCCCAAAGCAGCGGTTTATCCGCGCCGCTTTTTTGTTATGTTTTACTCCTTTAGCTTGCAGACAAAAGAGCATGTCATTCCATCGATTCCATCCATTCCCTTTACTTTTCCTAGCTCTGCTGTAAAGACATTTGGATAGTGGTAATTGCAATTAGAATGTGTTGTAAGGTTATTATCAGAGAGGTATATACCTGACAAATAGCATACCTCATACGTTTTTAAGAATTCTTTTTTGGGAATGTGGACATCACAACGCGTTACAGAATTTTTGTAAGGATGAACCTTTTCCCCCTCCCACTTTCTTTTACCAAAAGCTATCGAATCTACTAGCAAGCACGGATAATCGCTAGGTTTTGTCTCAATAGCTATGTACAAATTCTCATATACACTATCTTCATTAGCAAAAGCTAAATTTGGTATCAATATAGCAAGCGAACAAAATTGAATTATCTTCAAGTCGCACTCCTTTTCTAGGCTTAGAATACTGCGTTAGGCCCAAAATAACCCTTAAGAAAGCCTGGCACACGCTGCCATAAATCGCCCTTAAAATGATCCCAGCGAAGGTATGTGTTTGCTGTACTTGCTAGTGTCCACCACTCAAACAGATCCGTAGAATCCCACTTTTTTCTGTCAGCAAGTGGTATTTTTTGAACTTCAGAAATCAAAGTATTTTTAAAATCTTCCTTTTTCATCCTAATCTCCATAAAACATAACGCTTGGGCTCAGGGGCGCGCGGCGAAGCGGAGCGTCCCTTGGAGCCCATTGTTATGCGATTACTGCCCATAGGAGGCGATGTCGAATTGTGCAGCGAAACCTTTTGCTAGTGATTTAGGTTCGACACCATCTCTGAACGCTCGCTTAAGGGGCTCGTGTTCCATAAAATCAATGAGGCTATTCCCTTCCTCATTTGCTTCCAGTTGCGGATTTTCCTTACCTGCTTCGATCTTGAAAACCCGGTACCACTCTTCCCACGTAGAATGCTCAGATGACGCCATGATCTCATCGATTTCATCTGCGATGGGTGATTCCGAAAACTCTTTGGCTATCTCTGCGAAGATAGACATAGATGCCTCAAGGAGTTGGTGATCAAGGCTGTTGAGTGGATATAGCCTACCATTAGTTTCTAGTTCTGAGAGTATATTGCCGAGAGATAAGACAAGAGCATTTCTATTCAGAACGCCATCCTCGAACAGCTCAATTCCATTTGCCAGCGCAGAAGCTGCCACCGTTATTTTGTGCGGGCGCTGACCGAATTTTCCATCAAAAACATCTGGCTTTGAGTCCCACACAACCTCTACCAATTTGTTTGCGAGCTTCGCTGGATCTAGGTCTAAAAGCCCTACCTTAGCTTGATGCTCAAGTAAGCTCTGAACGACAACAGCTGCCTCGCTCTTTTTATATGTGCTCTTGATTCCGCTAAAGAGACCCATGATTACTCCTTCTGGCTTTTACGCATAACTTGTTATTAACAGGAATCGAAATTCCCTTTAATTTCCGTTTATAGCAGGACTGTGATTCCTGTTAATCTTGCAATTAAGCGCAAAGCGAGAATTAAACTATGCCTGACACCAACAACCACCAATCAAAGCCTCGCTTTGACGCATGGCACGCGACTCGTACATCGTTTGTTCCACCGCCGGATCCGACAGGTTGAACCAGTGCTGTAGAAAATGGATGCGCAGCATCCGCTCCAGTCCCACCGGCGGACGGTCGGCGCCCTTCGGCACCGAGTAATACGGCTTGATCACCTTGCACAGATCGCGCCAGGGAATCACATGTCCCATCTCCGCCAGAAAGCGTTCCCGACGCGTGGTCTTGCGAAATCGTTCGACGCCATTCTCGGCAAGGGTCTTCTGGCGCATGCTCATCAACTCCGGGCCGCGTAAAACAATGGACAGTATTATGATCGAGTTGACGAATAAATCGGAGCTTTCCTGACTTACCCGTACTTACGCAAAACGAATTTTTTATGTTTATACCAATATGTCGCTCAAGAATTACAGATCCTCGATTGTTTGGGGGGTGTATCGCCCTATAAAATCTTGTCGGGTTATATAAAAATTCAATGTTCGTTTCGGTTTGCAAACTTGGTCATGTAGTTAATGATTTAATCCCAACTCAAAGCCCCACCTGTTTGATACTCAATCACTCGCGTTTCAAAAAAGTTTTTCTCTTTGCGTAAATCCATCATTTCCGACATCCACGGGAATGGATTTTTAGCACCGGGGAATTGTTCCGGCAGGCCGAGCTGGTTGAGGCGACGGTTGGCGATAAAATGCAGGTATTCCTCCATCATCGGCGCGTTCATGCCCAGTACACCGCGGGGCATGGTGTCGCGGGCGTAGGCGATTTCCAGTTCGGTGCCCTCGAGAATCATGCGCATGGTTTCCTGCTGAAACTCGGGGGTCCACAGGTGCGGGTTTTCCAGTTTGATCTGGTTGATGACGTCCACACCAAAATTCAGGTGCATGGATTCGTCCCGCAGAATGTACTGGAACTGTTCGGCGACGCCGGTCATTTTGTTGCGCCGTCCCATGGACAGAATTTGGGTGAAGCCGCAGTAAAAGAAAATACCCTCGGTGACGCAGTAGAACGCAATCAGGTTGCGCAGCAGTTCCTGGTCGGTTTCCGGGGTGCCGGTGGTGAAGGTAGGGTCGCTCAGGGACTGGGTTTGTTTCAGGCTCCAGGCGGCTTTTTTGGCCACGGAGGGTACTTCGCGGTACATGTTAAACACTTCGCCCTCATTCATGCCGAGGGACTGCACGCAGTATTGGTAGGCGTGGGTGTGAATGGCTTCTTCGAAACTCTGGCGCAGAATGTACTGGCGGCACTCCGGGTTGGTAATCAGCCGGTATACCGCCAGCACCAGGTTGTTGGCCACCAGGGAGTCGGCGGTGGAAAAATACCCGAGGGAGCGCATTACGATGCGGCGCTCGTCGTCGCTGAGGCCTTCGTCGCTTTTCCAGGTGGCGACGTCGGCGGTCATATTGATTTCCTGGGGCATCCAGTGGTTGGCGCAGCCATCCAGGTATTTTTGCCATGCCCAGTCGTATTTGAAGGGCACCAGTTGGTTGAGATCGGCGTGGCAGTTGATCATGCGCTTGTCGTCGACGCGAATGCGCTCCGCACCCATTTCCAGTTCTTCGAGCCCCGCACTGACGTCGAGGCTGGCAATCGCTGCCAGCGCCTGTTTCTGCACGTCCTGCATGGCGGCGGCGGACACGTTTGCCACACCGGTGTCGGGGTGTGCTGCGTCGTGGCTGCCCATGACAGCGGCGGGGGGCGTGTTTGCCGGAGGCGTAGTGCTGGTCGTGTGCGGGGCTGCTGCCATCGGCGGTGCAGGCTTCGCTACCTTGGCAACCGGTGGCGGCACGACCGTCGCGGTTTGCGGGTTATAGGTTTTTATGGCGTCTTCGGTATGAAAGTCATCCCAGCTCAGCATTGTTACTTCCCCAGCGTTATTGTGTCGTTCGACAACGGGTTAAATTTAGAAAAATGGCGCAACACTCCGCCGACGTCTTGATGCGTCGATAGCGGAGCGTGCGCCCAGTCACCCCGGCTGGGTTGTTCTTGACTGTTATTGACAGGCTTCACAGTCGGGGTCATCAATTGAGCAGGCCGCTGGCACCGGTGCGGGTACGGCGGCACCGGAGGCCACAGCGTTTAAGGTGCCGGTGCTGACGGTGGATTTTTCGGTGCTGGTGGCCGCCAGCGAGCGCAGGTAGTAGGTGGTTTTCAGGCCACGCAGCCAGGCCATGCGATACGTCATGTCGAGCTTTTTACCGTTTACCCCCGCGATATAGAGGTTCAGGCTTTGTGCCTGGTCGATCCATTTCTGGCGTCGACTGGCGGCTTCGACGATCCATTTGGGTTCCACTTCAAATGCGGTGGCGTAGCGTTCCTTGAGGTCGTCCGGAATCCGCGCGATAGCCTGCACCGAGCCGTCGAAGTATTTCAGGTCGTTGACCATCACCGCGTCCCACAGACCGCGGTCCTTCAGTTCGTGAACCAGGTAGCTGTTGACCACCGTGAATTCCCCGGACAGATTGGATTTGACGTACAGGTTTTGATACGTCGGCTCGATGGACTGGCTGACGCCGGTAATATTGGCGATGGTGGCCGTGGGGGCAATGGCCATGACGTTGGAGTTGCGCATACCCTGGCTACGGATTTTTTCCCGCAGGCTATCCCAGTCGAGGGTGCGGGATTTGTCCATTTCGATGTACTGGCTGCCGCGATTTTTTTCCAGTAACTCGATGGAGTCGATGGGCAGAATACCGCGGCTCCACAGGGAACCCTCGTAGCTGGCGTAACTGCCGCGTTCCTCGGCGAGGTCGCTGGAGGCCTCCAGGGCGTGGTAGCTGATGGTTTCCATGGAGCGGTCGGCAAATTCAACTGCCTGGTCGGAGCCGTAGGCGGTTTTGATCTGGTACAGGGCGTCCTGAAAACCCATTAATCCCAGACCGACCGGGCGGTGGCGCATATTGGACTGGCGCGCGGTGTCTACGGAGTAGTAGTTGATGTCGATAACGTTATCCAGCATGCGCACAGCGGTGCGCACGGTGGCGCGCAGCTTGTCGCTATCCAACTGGCCGTCTGCATTGATGTGCTGGGCGAGATTGACCGAGCCCAGATTACACACCGCGATTTCTTCGTTGGCCTTGGTATTGAGGGTAATTTCCGTGCACAGGTTGGAGGAGTGCACCACGCCGACATGTTGCTGTGGCGAGCGCAGGTTGCAGGGGTCCTTGAAGGTCATCCAGGGATGACCGGTTTCAAACAGCATACCGAGCATTTTGCGCCACAGTTCCTGGGCGCGGACGGTTTTGAACAGTTTGATCTCGCCGCTGGCGGCCATCAGTTCGTATTCGGCGTAGCGAATTTCAAAGGCGGTGCCGTACAGGTCGTGCAGGTCGGGCACATCGTTGGGGGAGAACAGGGTCCAGGGGCCGTCTTCGAAGACGCGCTTCATAAACAGATCGGGAATCCAGTTGGCGGAATTCATGTCGTGGGTGCGGCGGCGATCGTCGCCGGTGTTCTTGCGCAGCTCGATAAACTCCTCGACGTCGATGTGCCAGGTTTCCAGATAGGCACATACGGCGCCCTTGCGCTTGCCGCCCTGGTTGACCGCCACGGCGGTGTCGTTGACCACTTTCAGAAAGGGCACCACACCCTGGGACTTGCCATTAGTGCCTTTGATATAGGCACCCAGGCCGCGCACCGGGGTCCAGTCGTTACCCAGGCCGCCTGCCCATTTGGAGAGCATGGCGTTGTCCTGAATGGCGCCGTAGATGCCCTTGAGGCTGTCCGGCACGGTGGTCAGATAGCAGCTCGACAGTTGCGGGCGCAGGGTGCCGGCATTGAACAGGGTTGGGGTGGAGCTCATGTAGTCGAACGACGACAGCAGGTTGTAGAACTCGATGGCGCGCGCTTCGCGGTCTTCCTCGTTGACGGCCAGGCCCATGGCAACCCGCATAAAGAAGCACTGGGGCAGTTCGAAACGCACGTCGTCGCTGTGCAGGAAGTAGCGGTCGTACAGGGTTTGCAGGCCGAGGTAGCTAAATTGCAGATCCCGCTCGGGGTGAATCGCCTGACCAAGCTGGTCGAGATTATATTCCGCCAGATCCGGGGCGATCAGTTCCAGCTCCACGCCGCGCCGAATGTAGGCGGATAATACCTGGGGATAGAGCTGCACCATTTCGTGCTGGGTAGCCCGTTCCGCAGTACCCAGGAAAGACAGCGCTTCGGCGCGCAGGCCGTCCATCAGCAATCGCGCGGTGGCATAGGTGTAATTGGGCTCCTTTTCCACCAGGGTGCGGGCGGTGATCACCAGCGAGGTGTTGACGTCTTTCATGGACACGCCGTCGTACAGGTTGCGCAGCGCTTCCTTGAGAATGGTATCTACCTCGACGTCTTTCAGGTCCGCGCAGGCCTCGCTGACCACGGTGTGCAGACGCTCCATATCCAGCGGACCACGGGTGCCGTCGTTGAAGGTGACTTCGATGTGGGTCTCGGTGTATTCGGTGGGCAGCGGCGCGGGGCGCTCGGCGGCCCGTTCCCGGGAGCGCTCCTCCCGGTAAATCACATAGGAGCGGGCGATGCGCTGTTCGCCGCTGCGCATCAGGGCCAGTTCCACCTGATCCTGAATATCCTCGATATGCACGGTGCCACCGGAGGGCATGCGCCGCTTGAAGGTTTCGGTAACCTGCTGATTGAGGGCTGCCACGGTGTTGTGAATCCGTCCCGAGGCCGCCGCCGCCGCGCCTTCCACGGCGAGAAACGCCTTGGTAATGGCGACTGCGATTTTAGAATCGTCGTAGGGCACCACGGTGCCGTTGCGCTTGATCACCCGCAGCTTGCCGGGGGCGGTGGCGGTTACCGTACTGGCGCGGGCGCTGAGACTGGGTGCACCCTGGCGGTCGTCCGGCTGGCCTGCCTGTGCATCGGGATGGGTTGACTGTCCTGCTTGCGTTGTGGATTCCATACAAATATTACCTGCTATATAGCTCGTTTGTTGTTGTGTGGTGCGGCTGTGCGGTCGCGTTACGCCCGGTGGCAAATTGCTCTGTTGTTATGTTGTGGTACGTTTTCCGGTGGCGCGTGGTCGTCTGACTGCTTGCGGCAGTGCGATAGAATATTCTTCTCGACTGCGTCATCATTGGCGGCTCTATCCGACTGTATTCGACGTAATTTTCTGAACCCCAGATATAGTACGCAACTTCTCTAGCGACACAAGATAGTGTGGATGAAAGTGAATTGCAACACTATATGTATGAAAAAATGTGATCAACCCTAGGTCTTGCGGTCGCGGTGAGCGGCCCCTTACCGGGAGGGGGCTTGGAGCTCGGCTTCAACCCCCTGGGCTGGGGGTGTTCGAGTCAGGACTGGACAGACGGGAAAGACAAAATGACCCGCAGGCCGGGTGGGGTGGGGGCGTCGGCCAGACGGACACTGGCGTGGTGGATAGCGGCGATGCGCTGGACGATGGCCAGCCCCAGGCCAGTGCCGTCGTTGTAGTGCAGTTTGCTCATATCGGCTCGATAAAACCGCTCCATCACTCGGGCGCGAAGATCCGGCGCAATCCCGGGGCCGCGATCCGTGATTTCCACATCAACTGAGGCAGCGCGCACTGCTATTGATATGGTCAGAGGCGTTCCGGCCGGGGCGTACTGGATAGCATTGCGCAGCAGATTGGTAAACAGAATCCCTAGAGTTTCCCGATTGCCAGTCAGGTGCGGGTCGTTCTCACCAGTGAAGTGCAGCTCGAGTTGTTGCTCGCGATTAACCAGCTCCAGGTCGTTCCAGCAATTCTGAATAAGCGCCCGGAGGGGCACATCGGCCATGGGCAGCTCCACGCTGTCCTGATCCAGCCGACTCAGGGTTAACAGCTCTTCGATCAATCCTTCTGTGCGCGTCACCACCTTTTCAAGTTCGGTCAGTGAGTCGCGCGCGTCTGCCGCGTTGCGGGCACGTCGGGCGTTTTGCAGGTGGACCTTGATCGCGGCGATGGGCGTGCGCAGTTCGTGGGCGGCGTCTGCGGTAAAGGAGCGTTCCCGCTGAATGGCTTCTCGCAGGCGTTCGAATAACTGGTTGATGGCCTGTACCACAACCTTTACTTCGCTGGGTGCGCGCTGGATAGCCAGCGGTGTCAGGTTTTCCGGTCGGCGTGTGCGCAGTGCCTTGGCCGTGCTGGAAAGGGGCGCCAAACCGTAGCGCACCACCAGAGTGACGATAATGCTTACCAGCACAATCGCCAGCAGTGCCGGTGCAATCCCCTGGCTGAGCATTTCCCGGCTAATTTCATCGCGAATGCCGATTCGCTCGCCTACCCCGATCCATACATCGTCGTTAAGCAGAAAAAACACACGCCATTCGCGGTCGTCGACCACCACGTTGTGATAACCCGGGTGCAGGCTTGGTCCCCATGGGTTTTCTGGTGCGGAGGAAGAGCGGGCCAGCAAGTTGTCGTTGCGCCATATCTGGAAGGCGATCTTGCGTTCGTAGGCATGACCCCAGGGTCCGGACTCCCTGTTCTCGGTTGTGGCCGCGTCGGGCGCCGTTTCTGACATTTCTGTTTCCGGCGTATCGAACAGGTTGGTGATCAGGGGTCTAGCGAGGTTCGGCGGTGATTCCCAGGATTGACGCAACAGCCGGGCGTATTGCGCCAGTTCGGCATCGAATACTTCTTCGACTTCGTGGCGGATCGAGTAATAGCTCCACACCAGGCTGGCCGCCAGGGAGGCGGTGATCAGACCCACCAGGGTCGAGGTGAGCAGGCGTTGAATCGAGATCATGGTTTGTCGATGGTATAGCCCACACCGCGTACGGTGCGCACCAGTTGTGGGTACAATTTTTTACGCAGGTGGTGAATGTGTACTTCCAGGGCATTACTTTCCACTTCGTCGCCCCAGCGATACAGTTGTTGTTCGAGGTCGGCGCGGCGCAATACGCGGCCGCGTTTTTCGAGCAGCAGTTGCAGAAGCTGGATTTCGCGCCGCGACAGGGCGACGGGCGTACCGTTGTGGGTAACCGTATGGGCATGGGGGTTCAAGGTAACCGCGCCATGATTTAGCAGACTTTCAGCCCGGCCTTCGCGGCGCCGCTGAATCGCGTGCAGGCGGGCCAGGAATTCATCGATATCAAAGGGTTTCGTCAGATAATCATCGGCGCCGAGATTGAGGCCGCTTATCTTGTCGGTGGTCTCGGCGCGCGCAGTAAGAATCAGCACGCCGACTTCGTGGTGTTCGGCGCGCAGTTGTTGCAGTACCGCCAGGCCGTCGAGTCCCGGCAACCCCAGATCCAGCACCAGCAGGGCAAAGGTCTCACCGCGCAACACGGGCAATACTTCGTCGCCGCGCCGCACCCACTCCGGGACGAAGCCTTCCCGTTCCAGTGCAGTGACCAGGCCGCGTCCCAGGGACTGGTCGTCTTCCGCGATCAGGATGCGCACGCTTTGCTCTTCATGGGTGGCTGCTCACAGTTTGCGCGCTATTTGATCCAGCAGGCGCTGAATTTCCGCGCGCCGTCCCAGGTCGGCCACCGGGCGTTCCGGTCGCGGGGCCGCGGCGAGCGCTTTGTGCAGGGCCAGTTGCGCCTGCGGGTATTGTTTACGGGTGAACAGATAATCACCGTAAAAATAATTGGCGTCTATATCGTTGGGGGCCATGTCCAGGGCCAGGCGTAAATGTTGTTCGGCAAGTTTTTTGTCGCCAAAACTAATAGGCCAGCCGGGCGCCTGATAATATAGCGAGCCAAGAGATGTGTGCGCCGCACCCGACAAAGCAGTGGCATCGATGGCGATGGCTTGTTGCAGTGAACGTTTCGCGTGGCGAATACTTTTCAGGGCGCCTAAGCCCCCAGCGGCTCCGGCGTAGGTGGAGCGCGTAATGCCATCCCATATCCACACTGCCGCGCACTGCGGAAGCGCAGCGGTGGCGGCGCTGGTTTGCTGGATCAGGTCGACATAGGCGGCTTCGCGATCTGCTTCGGCAAGCTGATAAGTAATGTCGTCCCAGCGTTGCTGGAGCGGTAGCGCAGCGGCGCTGCAGGCGCCCGCGTCCGGGCCCAAATTATCAGCTTGTGCCCAGAGTGGCCCGAGCACAAACAGGATCGACACAGCGGCGCGTAGCAATTTCACGGGAATGCTCCTTGGGTTGGTATGACATACGTTCAGAATGATAATTTCATGCGTCGGCGCGCGGTTTGGTGGCTGTTGCTTGCTTCGCAAAGCGGCTGATTACCGGTAATTTTTTGCGCAACGCCTTATCGACGCGAGCGGGCATCAGCGCGTTGATGCGGGAGAAGAGTCGCTCCTGCCAGCCGATCTGTGTGATGGCCTGTTCGAGCTGGATGGCTTTAACGATCGCCGTGGCCACTTTGTCCGGTTTGTCGGTGGGGGTTTTGAGGGCCTTGTTCAGATCGTCCACGGCGCCCGCGTTAAACGCCGTGCGGGTGGCTCGGGGTGCGACGTACAGTACTTGTACCTGGGATCCATCCAGCTCCCTGCGCAGCGCCTCGGTAAAGCCGCGCAGGCCAAACTTGGTGGCGCTATAGGCCGCGAAACCGGGAAAGGCAATACTGCCAAAGGTGGAGCCGATGTTTACGATCAAGCCCTGGTTTCTTTCGAGCAATGCCGGCAACAGCGCGCGCGTCAACAGCATGGGGGCAACCAGATTGGTCATCAGCAGGGCTTCCAGGTCGCTTTGACGCAGATTGCGAAACAGACCGAAGCGGTTGACTCCGGCATTGTTGATCAAAATATCCAGGGGCCGGGCATATAAACGGCACGCCTCCACCAGTGCATTGCGACCGGTTTCGGTGTTGATATCCGCCGCCAACACCCGATGTTCCCCCGGTAATTCACTGCGCAGTGCGTTCAGCGCAGTTTGGTCGCGACCGCTGAGTAGTAGTGTCGCGCCCGCGCTGGCCAATTTTTTTGCCAGCGCCTGGCCAATGCCGCCGCCGGCACCGGTCAACAATACGACCTTATTTTTCAAATCCATGTGCACACTCCTGATATTGGTATGGGGCCTGGGTAGACGACAGCCCTGCCGCGCAAGCTGATTCAACGAGTGGATCGACCTGCGTCCCGTCCGCATACAATGGCAGGGAACGAAACATTGCGCCATACAAACGATAGATTATCTGTGCTACATGAACAATCGCCTTGCGATCTTCTGTGTCGTCAATACGATTTATCAGATCGGCAAAAAAGCGCACGTGATCCTGATCCAGTTCGCCGTGGGAAGCGAGGTAGGTAAATGCCTGGTTGGGCAAGTTGAGGCTATGTTGAATTTGTTGGGCGGCTTGTGTGGCGACGGTTACGCTGGTGCCTTCCAGCACGTGAATCATGCCAAAAAACCCGAGGGGATTAGCGCGCTGGATGGTGTCCCAGGCGTAACTAACCATGACTTCTGTGGCCAGGCGGGGGCTACCACTACGTACGGAGGCCTTATTTCCCCCACAGGCCTCGATGTCGTTGAGCACCCATTCCTGATGACCCAGTTCCTCGGCGATGTACTCCGCCACCGCTGTGCGTAGCCATTCTTTGCTTTCTGGAATGCGACTGCCGAGTGCCATCAATAGCGGCACTGTATGTTTAACGTGGTGATAGGCTTCAGTCAAAAAAGCGATGTAGCTGGCGAGTGGCAGGGTGCCGGCCACGGCACGCTGAATAACCGGCGCGGTTAGCAAAAACTGCCGGTCTGCTTCAGTTTGCTGCTGGAGTTGCGCGTAAAACGTCATATGTGAATACTCCGTTGCGCGTCAGGCTGATTGTAATCTGTGGAATCGTCACAACGGGCTTGATAGAGCCGTGCAATGTTCGTTGTATAGTGTTGTAACAAGCTGTCGCGCCGCAATCGACCGTTGGCGGTGAGTTGATTGTTCTCCACGCAAAACGGCGCGTCGGCGCTTAACCAGTGCACGATGTGCGCGTAATCGGGCAACGTGCTGTTGGCGCGAAGTACGGCGGCGTTGATACCCTGGGCACACACGCCGGGCCGAGCAACCAGAACTGCACCGCACCAGGGTTGTGCATCGCCAAAGACCCATGCCTGGGCGATTTCCGGTTGCAGGCACAGCTCGCTCTCTACCCATTCCGGAGAGATATTGCGTCCATAGGAACTGATCAACAGATTTTTTTTGCGGCCCATCACGGTGACAAACCCTTGCTCGTCCACGCGGCCAAGATCGCCGGTAAATATCGGACCATCGTGGCGCGGTTCGCCGAGATAACCCAGAAAACTTTGGCCCGAGACGATTAACTCCTGATCGTCGGCTACGCTGATTTGCCAGTGGGGCAGGCAGTGACCAACGGTGTCAAGCGGGTGTTTATCAGACAAGGGACCTCGGCGGACGGTGTCGAGGCACACAACCGACGCGCATTCGGAAAGTCCGTATCCCTGGGCGACCGGCAGGCCGCAGGCGCGCGCTTGTTGTGACAACGGGGGCGGTACGCGACTACCGCCAACGGCGACCAGTTTCAGGGAGGGAAAGCGGCGCTTGCGAGTAGTGCACCAGGCAACCAGTGCGCGCAACATTTCTGGCAGTAGAATCATGGATTCCGGTGCGTACCTGTCGATACTCGCGGCCAGTTGATCGGGATCAAAACGGCTGGACCCAAGTAATCCAGTCAGCGGTGTCGGCAGTACAATCAGTTCGCCTTCCGCAAGTAGCGTACTCCAGACGCCGGCGACATTCTCCAGCAACACCGACAGGGGTAGCACACACAGATGACGGCGAATATGCAGAGAATGCAGCAGGTCGCTCAGCGCCAGCGCTGTGCGGTATTGACTGGCGTGACCCAGGCATACGCCCCTGGGTTGTCCGGTAGTGCCAGAGGTGAAGGTGATTTTTTCGGTACCGTCGTGGAGTGTCACCGGGGCGACTGTGCGGTTGTAACCGATACATATCGACTGCGTAAACATTTCATCCATGGACAGGGATTCGGTATCAAGCTCCGCGTTGGTGCCTTCGACGTCATAGCCAAGCGCCTGCAGACGGGTGGGATTGTCGCTTAAGATCGCATCGATTCCAGCGCGGGTACACAGATGCATCAGCTGCTGATGGGTAAAAAAATCCGGCAACGGGACCAGTGCAATGCCCGCGCGCTGGGCGGCCAGGTCGGCAACAATCCACGCGGCGGAATTGGCGAGCATCAGGCCGAGGCAACGCACGTGGTGATGGCGCAAGCTGGCGGCGGTGTGCTCGACCTGCAACCATAACTGCCGCCACGATAGCGCCGTTGCTGTGTTGGAATTCCCGTCGAGCGTGCGCACCACAGACGCGTCGCCGCACCGTTGCGCACTCTGGTTAATACGCATCAGTAATGCGTTCATTTTGAGTACACAGGTATGCCAATCAGATCGTCCAGCAACGGTGCTAAACGGGTGTTGATCTCGGCTAACTCCGGATCTTGTGTAAGGGCTTTGTGGCAGGCGGCGACCGATGTAACCAGTATGGTGCTGGGTCGCTGGTAGTAACTGCCCCAGTGCTGATAGCCACCGGTGAGACGGGTCTTGTCGGCGCGTACCACTGCTGTTACCGGAAATTTGAGTTTGTTGAACAGGTTTTGCACGCCGGGGGTCGCATTGCAGATCACCCAGCGGTAATTTTGGTGGGTCAATAATTGACACAGGGCGGCAAACAGCAGTGCGCCGGTGCCGGGCCGCATCACCGCCAGATTGCCGATTTCCGCAATATCGTCGCCATTCACTGGTTGGTGCTCCGCGCCAGCAACGACCTGGTCGACACGGGCATCAAGGTACTGTTGGACAAATAGCGGTTCCATTGTTGCGCTACGAATACCCACTGCGCCCAGCAGGCGATCACCGTCGCACAGCGCCAGTAACAAGGGGGCAAACTGCGTCACTTGCGCCTGATATACCTTGCGAAACACGTTGGCAATAAATTTTTCGACCTCGCTGCGGCGTGGGTGAGAGCGCTCGGCGATTAAGAAATGCGTGCGCGAACCATCCTGTGGGTTGAATCGTCTTAGGCGGCGGGCCAGTTGCAAGTCTGTCATAAGGACACCTCGGTTTTCGAGGAGTGCAGATTAACCGGCGCGCCTTAACGAAGGCTTAACGTTGCGAGTGATCACATGCTGGCGTGGGTTGAGTGTTGTCGTGGAGTCGGAACCTGGCAGTCAGACCAGTCGTCGTTGGATACTGCCCCGGTGCCCAGGGCGATATTTAGTTCGGCGTTCAGTTGCCGCGCCTGTTGGCGGCTCGGGTTTTCGCCGACGCGTACGGTTCCCCCATTTTTGATGATTCAATTCAGAGCGGTTAACGCGTAATGTTTTCCACCAGCTTGCAGTGATCCGGCGGATTTTTTGATTACCGATAGAATGTCCTGACAGGGAATGTTTTGAGTTGTTATTGCAGACAAGGTTTTGACGAGGAGTTCGAGTGTCGATTTTGCGAGGCGCAGTTGGTGGTGGCGTGTATACAGGCGATTGAGCCGCAGGGGGTGCCCGCCAACGATGGTCGGTTGCACGAACTGGATGTGCTGGTGCTGGTCACTGGCTTCTAGGTGTCGGATTTTATTCTGCCAGCAAAAGTATATGGAGAAAACAACGTTGAATTGAGCGCAATGTGGGGCGGTGCGCCGCGCGCTCACCGCGCCATGGCGACTCCCGGATTTCCCAATAGCTGGTATATCGCCAAGACCGGCAAGCCCAATTTGTATCCCTGGCACCTGAGCCGCTTTTACAAGGAGATGGAGGCTCCCAAATTTTCCGAGTACCAACTGGTGAGCTAGCGGGGAAACTCCGGAAGGGAAGCTAACAGCCGCGGGTAACCACCGGGTCGTCGTCCTGCAGTGACTCCACCAGATATTCCAGTTCGCGGGCGACGTCGGCGCTGTCGCGGTAGGTCAGATATTGTTCCACCACTGCTTGAATAAGCGCTCTACCCATGGCGTCCGCATCCATTGTGGGGCGCGTTCGAGCTTCTTCCAGGGTTTGCGCAACCACGGTTTTAGCGTAACTGGATTCGCCCGACATATTGGCCCTTCCCTTAACAGGTTAAAAAAATAGTTGGTGAGAAATGCTAGTCGGCAACCGCAGAGACGGTTTTGACAACGATCAACTGACGTCAATTTACGTTACGCACATGACCTTGATTGCGTTATGTGTCGGCATACGGCCAGAAGTGTCGAGCTACCGGTTGGCGGTCGCGCCACTCCGGTAGCTTGAATCAGGTGGCTGGTCGGTCATGGAAGTGCCGGTGGGACTCTATATTAGCGGGCTCCAGGCCAAACGCCGTTTGTATACTGAGATTGTGCTGGTTCAATTCGTCGTATTTTAAATACCAGACCTTGTGCATTTTATAGAACGGTATGGCTGGATACAGATGGTGGATCAGGTGGTAGTTTTGATAAACCAGCAGGGGTGTCAGCAGCCATTCCCAGCCCATGCGCATCGTGGTCGCCATATAAGGCTCTTCCTGCTGGCTCACCATGGCGGGGTGATGAGGCAGAATCACAAATACCACGGCAATCATAAACAGCGCAATGCGGGTGGGGATGAACCACAGCATTAACAATTCGTAGCCGAAACCGGTAACCAGCGCGGTGACGAATACCGCGCCCAGAAGGCTGTAAAAAATGATGAGAGCCCTGGCGTGTTTTTTCATCACTTTTTTGCCGTGTTTTAAAAAGTAATAAATGTAATAACCGTCAAAACAGGTCCAGCGGAATGGCACTTGCCACCACTTCGACTGGTGTTCATAAATGTCTGGGTCCTGTTGGCTGTTGGCGTGTATGTGATGCTGGTTATGAACCCAGCGTAGCAGCACCATTGGCGCGTAGGGAAAAAGAAATACCAGCGCAATCGAGCCGATGCCCTCGTTGAGCAGCGGGTTGCTGGAGAGCGAGCAGTGCGCGCTATCGTGGATAACGCTGAACAGACAGTAGCTCAGCAGGCCATTAATAATGCTGCCCGTCCACAGCTCAATCGTGCCGTTGAGTGCGTAATGCCAGGTGGCTACCATGCCGACAATAACCGCCACAAAAATGAATGTGGTGGGCACAGCCAGTTTGGGAGCCTGCAGGTAGGACTGGAACAAGGCTTCGCTGTTGCGGGCCGTGGTTGATTGCGCGCTCATTTTCTCTCCAATATAAGCCGGCGAACTATTTAAGCAGGATAAACAGCTATGTCGGACAACGCCTGTTGCGGTGCAGGATTATATACCGCCGGTGGCTTGTCAAGGCTCCTGATGGATTTATCAACAACTGCGGGTAGTTAGCATAGGACGCCAGATGCAAGTGCCTTAACGTTACTATGTACTGGCGCCATTCTTTGAAATCTGCGTGTTCGCCAGCGGGTAACAATCAGGAGGCGCTGTGGGGTTACATTAGACGGGTCGGGGAGGATCGCTAGCCAAGGTTAAGCAAAAACAGTATCAGCGCTTTCTGGGCGTGCAGGCGATTTTCAGCTTCGTCCCAGACCACGGAATAGCGTTCGTCTTCGAGCAGCTCAGCACTGACTTCCAGACCCCGATAAGCGGGCAGGCAATGCATAAACAGCGCGGTGGGATCGGCAAGTGCCATCAATGCGTGATTCACCTGAAAGCCCGCAAAATCGCCGAGCCGTTTTTGTTTTTCGTCTTCCTGTCCCATCGAAGCCCAGGTGTCGGTAACCACCAGATGGGCATCGGCGGCGGCGATTTTGGGGTCTCGGGTAACGGTTACATACTCGCTGTTGGCCGCCACCAGTTGTGCGTCAGGGTCGTAGCCAGCTGGGCAGGCGATGTTCAGGTTAAAACCGAGCAGTGCGGCAGCGTCGATATAGGAGTGGCACATATTGTTGCCATCGCCGATCCAGGCCACCGTCTTGCCCCGCAGTTCGCCACGCTGTTCGACATACGTCTGAATATCCGCCAACAGCTGACAGGGGTGATGATCGTCCGTCAGGGCATTAATCACTGGTACCAGGGAGTGGCGAGCAAAGGTTTCCAGTTTTGCGTGTTCAAAAGTGCGCATGCAGATAATATCGACCATGCGGGAAATAACCCGTGCGGTGTCTTCGACGGGTTCGCCGCGGCCGAGTTGAGTGTCCGCGGGAGATAAAAATAGTGCAGAACCGCCCATTTGCGCCATGCCCGCTTCAAAAGACACGCGGGTGCGGGTGGAGGACTTTTCGAAAATCATGCCCAGCACTTTACCCGCCAGGGGTGCGCCGTCAGTACTATTTCTGTGAGCGGCCTTGAGCAATATCGCACGCTCAATAATGCCGGTCAGCTCGGTCGTGGACAGATCGCGAAGGGTGAGAAAATGTCTCGGTGCCATAGGGGACTCCCGGGGAATCGGCCAGCGGATTCAGAAGTTGGCGATTAGTGGGGCGAGAATCGACACCAGCTGATCAGCCTGGGCGTCGCTAAAGATCAGGGGCGGTAAAAGACGGACTACCCGCTCCGCAGTCACATTAATCAGTAACCCTTTGGCCGCGGCTTGTGGGACTAGCTGCACGCAGGGAGTATTGAGCTCGATGCCAATCATCAAGCCCGCGCCACGGACCGCCACCACATGGTCGCAGTTCGCGAGTTTGTCGGTCAGCGCCGCGCGAATTTTTTCGCCGAGGATATGCGCCCGTTGGCACAGGTTTTCTTCGATAATCGTGTTGATGGTGGCCAGCGCCGCAGCACAGGCAACCGGATTGCCGCCGAAGGTGGAGCCGTGTTTGCCGGGGCCCATCAGGTCGACCGCCTTGCCGCTTACCAGGCAGGCGCCGATGGGCATACCGTTCGCCAGGCCTTTGGCGACTGTCACTACATCGGGCAGCACATCGTGTAACTGATAATTAAAGTACGCGCCGGTACGGCCATTTGCGGTCTGGATTTCGTCGAGCATCATCAGCCAGTCGTGTTTGTCGCACAGGGCCCGAATATTGCGCAGGTAATCCGCCGCAGGAACCCGAATACCACCCTCGCCCTGAACAGGTTCCACCAGCACCGCTACCACGTTGGAATTGTTGTCCGCAATGGACTCGAGGGCCGCCATATCGTTGAATCTGGCCCGGGAAAAACCGCTTACCAGCGGCTCGAAACCCGCCTGTACCTTGCGGCTGCCGGTGGCGCTCAGGGTGGCGAGGGTGCGCCCGTGGAAAGAGTTTTCCATGACGGCAATAGTCGGCTTGGCGACACCTTTTTGGTGACCGAACAGCCGCGCCAGTTTGATGGCAGCCTCGTTGGCCTCGGCACCGGAATTGCCAAAAAAACTATTCGCCATGGCGGATACATCCCGTAGTTTTTCCGCGAGTTGTTCCTGCACCGGGTTGTTGTACAGGTTGGAGCAGTGCACCAGCGCCGCCGCCTGCCTGTGAATGGCTTCAGTGACAGCCGGATGCGCGTGTCCCAGTCCGCACACGGCAATGCCCGACATGGCGTCGAGGTATTGTTTGCCCTGGTCGTCCCACAGGTGCGCGCCTGCGCCGCGCACCATGGTCAGTGCTCTTGTGCCGTAAGTATTCATCAGTGCCGTTGTTGGAGCCATATTAAGTCGGGGCCATACTAAAAATTAATCGCCAGTCTAAAATAAAACAGGCAGCGCGGGCTGCCTGAAAAAAAGAGTGGGACTATATAATTAATTGTTGCGGATGGCAACGTTCTGGGGTCAGTTGCACCACCTGTAAGTACCAGAAATTAAAAACGGCGATCGACAGTTTTAGTTGTTCTGGAAAGCGTGTAGAATACCCGAGTGTTTCGCTACACTATTATAGTTAGTAGATTGGTCTGCGTTGTTGGATGGCTCTCGTGCGTGCGCGCCCTCGCGCCAGCGCGAGAGCTGCCGTGAAGACTCACCCAGGTGGGTAAGGACGCAACGATGAATTTTATTTTCCCTGTGCACGGGTTGCACAAGACAAACGAGGTTTGGCTACCATGGATATTATCGAGACTATCCGCGATCAGATTGAAAACAATCCGGTCATTTTGTATATGAAAGGTAGCCCCAATCAGCCGCAGTGCGGTTTTTCGGCGCGCTCGGTGCAGGCGCTGATGGCCTGTGGACAGCGCTTCGCTTATGTGGATATTCTGAGCAATCCAGAGATTCGCGCCAAATTGCCCGAGTACGCCAACTGGCCGACATTTCCGCAACTGTGGATCAAGGGAGAGTTGATGGGTGGCTGTGACATCATTACCGAGATGTACGAAAGTGGCGAGCTGAAAACACTGATTAACGCCGCGGTCGCCGATTCTGATGCCGCTTGATGCCGGTCAGATTGGGCAATCACCTCGGCGGGCGTCAGTAACAGTTCACTAGCGGCAACGGGTGCGTGACGTTTTACGTACCGTGAGGGCTTGGTTTTTAGCCGGCGCCACGCCCGTCGAAGTCCGGCCAGCCACCAAGATCTTTCCAGCGGTTCACGATCAGACAAAATAGTTCTGCGGTGCGCTCGGCATCGTAGACGGCGTTGTGGGCCAGGTCGGGGCTGAATGGAATTTGCGCCGCAGAGCAGGCCTTGGCCAGTACGGTCTGGCCGAACGCGAGACCCGACAGGGTGGCGGTGTCGAAACAGGAAAATTGGTGGAAGGGATTGCGTTTGATACTGCTGCGTTCAATCGCGGCGTTGATAAACCCCAGATCAAAATGTGCATTGTGGGCCACCACCACCGCTCGCGTGCATTCATGGTGGCGTAAACGCTGACGCACTACCTGGAAAATATGCTGCAGCGCCTCCGCCTCGCCCAGAGCTTCCCGCGTCGGGTCGGTGGGATCAATGCCGGTAAATGCCAGCGCAGAATCATCGCAATGGGTGTTGCGATGGGGCACGATATTGTGGGCGATGGTATCCGTACGAATTAGCTTGCCGGAATCGTCCATATCCAGCATGACGGCGGCAATTTCCAGCAGAGCATGGTTGCGCGCATCAAAGCCGCCCGTTTCGATATCGATGACCACGGGCAAAAATCCACGAAAGCGGGCGCACAGCAGCGTCGCAGTTTGTTCCGCGAGCAGCGCTTCCATATCACCCATTGACTACTCTCCAGTTGAGCGATTCGCCAGCGCCAAGGGGTACCACTTCATCGTCACCCATCGCGATCACTGCGGGTAAACGCCACGGATTCCGGGTTAGCGTCAGTGTCCCGGTATTGCGCGGCAAGCCGTAAAAGTCCGCCCCGAAATGGCTGGCAAAACCTTCCAGTCGGGGTAGCGCAGTGGCGCGCTCAAATGCTTCCGCATACAGCTCCAGAGCCGCGTGATGGCTGTAACAACCGGCACAGCCACAGGCGGTTTCCTTGCTCGAGCGCACATGGGGTGCGGAGTCGGTGCCGAGAAAAAAACTCGGATCGGCACTGGTCGCCGCGGCGATCAATGCCTGTCTGTGACTATCCCGTTTCAGGATTGGCAGGCAGTAATAGTGTGGGCGGATTCCGCCGGCCAGCATGTGGTTGCGGTTAAATAACAGGTGTTGCGGCGTGATGGTGGCACCAACGTGTGCGGGTGCCTGCGCGACAAATTGCGCGCCCTCGCGGGTGGTGATATGTTCGAGCACGATTTTCAACGCGGGGAATCGCTCTCTGAGGGGAATCAGGTGGCGATCAATAAACACTGCTTCGCGGTCGAAAATATCGACTTCCGGGTCGTTGACTTCGCCGTGCAGGAGCAGGGGCATGCCCAGGTGCTGCATGCGGCCCAGTACCGGGTACACTTTTTGTAAATCGGTGACGCCAGCCGCGGAGTTAGTGGTAGCCCCAGCCGGGTAGTATTTAACACCGATAATAAAGCCACTGCTCATGGCTGTCGTAATTTCATCCGGTGAGGTGTTATCGGTGAGATAGAGTGTCATCAGCGGTTGCCAGTCGCTTCCCAGAGGTCGTTGAGCAAGGATCCTGTCGCGGTAGGCGGCGGCCTGGGCGGTGGTGACAACCGGCGGCGCCAGGTTCGGCATGACCACGCCGCGGCTGAAGTGTCGCGCCGCCATGCTCACCGTAGCGCTGAGCATGGCGCCATCGCGCAGATGCAAATGCCAGTCGTCGGGGCGGGTCAGGGTCAATGTGGTCATGTAACAAATGTGTTCATCATTACGGGTTCGCATCCTACCGGAAACTGCCCGGTCGCGACAGGGTGAACTTGCGCCTGTCAAAACGCGGGTGAGCGTATTAAAATCCGCATTCGTTGTTTAAACCCTATTGTGTTCCTGTCGGGAGTTCCCTGTGTCGAAGGTCAATACAGCGTCGAAAGTAAAAAAAGTGGTGTTAGCGTACTCCGGTGGACTGGATACTTCAGTGATCGCGAAGTGGTTGCAGGAAACTTACCAGTGCGAAGTGGTGACATTTACCGCCGACATTGGTCAGGGGGAAGAAGTAGCACCAGCGCGGGCCAAGGCCGAAGCGATGGGTATCAAGGAAATTTACATAGACGACCTGCGCGAGGAATTTGTGCGGGACTTTGTGTTTCCGATGTTTCGCGCCAACACGGTGTACGAGGGCGAATACTTGCTCGGTACATCTATTGCGCGACCGTTGATCGCCAAGCGTCTGGTGGAAATTGCCAACGCCACGGGTGCGGACGCCATCTCCCATGGTGCCACCGGCAAAGGCAACGACCAGGTGCGGTTTGAGTTGGGAGCCTATGCGTTGAAGCCCGGGATCAAGGTGATCGCGCCGTGGCGGGAGTGGGATTTGACGTCGCGGGAGACATTGATGGCGTACTGCAAGACCCACGCTATCCCCGTGGACTTTGCCAGCAGCAAGAAAAAGTCTCCTTATTCGATGGATGCCAATTTACTGCACATATCCTACGAAGGCGACATGCTTGAAAACCCCTGGACCGAGGCGGAGGAGAGCATGTGGCGCTGGAGTGTGGCGCCGGAGGCTGCACCGGATCAACCCCAGTATCTGGAATTGAGCTACGCCTGTGGCGATATTGTTGCGCTGGATAGTAAACCCATGTCGCCAGCGCAGGTGTTGACCGAACTGAACCGGGTTGGCGGCGCCAATGGTATTGGTCGTCTCGATCTGGTGGAAAACCGTTACGTCGGCATGAAATCCCGCGGCTGTTACGAAACACCGGGGGGTACCATTATGCTGCGCGCGCACCGCGCCATCGAATCCATCACTCTGGATCGGGAAGTGGCGCATTTGAAGGACGAGTTGATGCCGCGCTATGCGAGTCTGATTTACAACGGCTACTGGTGGTCGCCGGAACGCCGCATGTTGCAAACGATGATTGATCAATCGCAACAGTACGTCAACGGCGTGGTACGCCTGAAATTGTACAAGGGCAATGTCATCATCGTCGGGCGCAAATCGGACGATAGCCTGTTTGATGCGCGAATTGCCACGTTCGACGATGATGCTGGGGCTTACAATCAGCAGGACGCGGAAGGGTTTATCAAGCTCAATGCCCTGCGTCTGCGCATAGCAGCGGATAGAAAACGCTGAATTGGCACGTGCCGTTCGCCAGATTAGCTTCAGGCTAACCATTTCGGCCTTTCGCCGATCCCGTGATGCTTGATGTAGTTCATGCGCCACGGTATCCGATCCTGAATAATGCGCGCGGGGAAACTGCCCGGTTAGTCGGGCTCGTCAAAGAAGCAGAAATGAGTGATAACGGATCGACCCCCGCACCACCCGTGTACAACTTGCGAGTGGTCAGATAATTTTCGATTAAGGCTGTTGTAATTATGGCTGTTGTATGGGGTATGGTCGGCATGCTGGTGGGGGTGATGCTGGCGGCAGAGATGGTCTGGCCGGATCTGAGTATGGGTTTGCCGTGGTTTCATTTTGGGCGCCTGTGTCCCCTGCACACTAACGCGGTGATTTTTGCGTTTGGTGGTTGCGCGCTGTTCGCAGCGTCTTACTACATCGTGCAGAAAACTTGTCGTACGAGTTTATTTGCCCCCGGTCTGGCGACCTTTACGCTCTGGGGCTGACAATTGGTGATTATTTTTGTCGATTGACCGAACGCCACCTCTCACGCGCCGAAAATGACTCACCGAACATTCAGGAGGGACCGGTGAAACTACTACATACGATGTTGCGGGTCGGGAATCTGGAGCGTTCGCTGGCGTTCTATACCGAACTGCTGGGGATGCAGTTGTTGCGTAAAGCAGATTTTCCAGCCGGGCGTTTTACCCTGGCATTCCTCGGCTATGGGCCAGAGTCCGACAATACGGTGCTGGAATTGACTCACAACTGGGACACGGCCGACTACGCTCTGGGTACCGCGTATGGCCATATTGCAATTGGTGTCGAAGACGTCTACGCAACCTGCGCGGCGATCAAGGCCAAAGGCGGCAACGTAGTGCGCGAGCCCGGTCCGATGCAGCACGGCACCACGGTTTTGGCGTTCGTCGGAGATCCAGACGGGTACAAGATTGAACTGCTGTCACTGCAGCGGTAGTGATCGTCGGTCGCGATGAGTCAGCCTTCACTCGCCATCGACTTCGAGCGGAGGCGCACCCCGTCTGGCCCGCAACCAGTTGAGGCTCTCAAATATCCGGGGCACTTGCACGACCCTGCGCTCCAGGCGAAATTTTCCCGGGTAATCTACCAGGAGCATTCCCATGGCCATGGTGAGCAGCCCCTGGCCGGGTACAAACAGCATCAGTAATCCTCCCGCCAAAAGCGTTATTCCAAGGGCATTTTTGCCTATTAATACGCCCAGACGAATCGCGGGATGGGTTTGTTTCCAGGGGCCGGGTCGGCGTTTTTCGCTCAGGAAATAATCTTCGGGAATACGACTGACCAGCCACGGCAGAGTCAACAGGCTGGCTATAAAGGTGACAATCGATACGCCGGTCACCCATGCCAGCAGCGCGTGGTGTTGAGCAAACCACTCAATCAAGGTTTGTCCAGCGAGTAGGGCAGGGGCAGCAGGGTAACCGATATGGGCGTACCGGCAATGGCCAGTTGTCGCTGTTGCGCGGCTTCCTGGGTAAGTACGGCCAGTATTTCCTGGGTGGTTACGTCGGCCTGCGCTGCGAACACCACCTGACCAACTTCCTGCTCGCTGTCGACCAAAGTGATCGCTACGCCCGGGTGACACACCTTAATGCTGTCAGCCGCGAGCCGGTAGAGGCGGCGCTTGAGTTTACCCAGGTATTGCATGCGCGCCACAATTTCCTGGCCGGTATAACAGCCTTTTTTGAAACTGACTGCGCCGAGCGCCTGATAATTGAGCATTTGCGGCACAAATTCCCCGCTGATATCGGGTTCAATGACAGCAACCCCGGCGCGCACGTTGAGGAGCTGCCAGAATGGCAGCCCGGCTAAGGTAGCGTTTGCGGCAAGTTTGCGCCAGACGGCTTCGGCATTGACCTGCGGAACGAGGACAATAAAACGCTCGGCATCAACACGTATCAGCGTGGCAAGGTCGCCCTGTACGATGTGGTCGGTGGCCACGGGTATTTCGGTAAAAAGCGTGGCGAGGGCGGTCGATGGATCTGGTCCGGCAACCCCAAATTGTCGATAATCACCACTGCGATCAAGCAGAGAAGTTTTTGAGAACACCGCGTATTTGCTCAGGGTAGCGAGGGTTGACGGCACCAGCTCGCGATGCATCAGCATCAGTATGCATTCCGCCTCACCCGCATTGGGGCGAGGTTGAATGAGACGAAAGCTGGCGGTGACGCGACCTTTTAGATTACAGATTGCGCCGAGGATACTGGTGCTGCCTTTGAGCGCGTTAACATCGCAGGTCACTTGTCCCTGCAGGAACTTGGTGCTCTGCACGCCGCTGAGTGACAACAGACCCTGATCGCCAAGATCCGTTAGCGTGGTTGTGGTGCCCAAAGTGGTATAGTCGGCCGCCGTTTCGCCGAACGATATGACCACATCGCGATCGAAGTGTCCGCCCTGCTGGGCGAGAAATTGGTGCCAAGTATTCATAAGCGCCAGATTAAAACAGGATCGACATGGTAATCAGTTGCCCTTTACAGTGCCACTATAATGGGATTGGACTTAATTGGCGATCTGGTAATAGCCTGAGTGAAAGAATAGATCGGTTTGGATGGTCTGGCTACTGGCACGAAGCCTGGCAGTGAGCGGGAGACGGTAGTGGCGACTCCGACTGAAATAAGATTGCCGTTGAGGTGATTCAAACCTATGGTGATAAGCCCAATGGAAGGACCCCGTAATGGAGCGCAATAAACTTTTCTGGGCCAGCCGTCGCGGTATGCTGGAACTTGATCTGATACTGCAACCCTTTGTCGATCAGGTTTATCCATCGCTGTCGCAGGAGGATCAGGCCCGGTATGTCGAGTTGCTGACCTGTGAGGACCAGGATTTATTTGGCTGGCTAATGCAACAGAACACTCCCGCAGATGCGCAGACACGCCGTATCGTCGACATTATTTGTGCTGCCCGTGAACGCCAGTCTTGAGATCAAACTTCAACCTTCCCTCTGTTATGCGGGCTCGTTGTGCCTGGTATACGGAGCATCCGCCAGTTTGTTGCTGTTACTGTCGCTACCCACGGCGCTGCGCTGGGGATTCTTAGTAACGCTGGGTTGTGGGCTGGTTATGGCGATGTATCGTCTGCGCTCAGTGCGGCGTGTCGAGCGCCTGGCCTGTTATGGAGGGCGTTGGTCGGTGGTGCGGGCGGGGCGAGTATGGCCGCTGCGTCAATGCGACATCGCGTACTTTAGCAATTGGTTGATCGTGCTCAGAATAAACGAGGTGGGTCGGCGTGCGACTCGCCTGCCGGTGTTTCGCGACGGCTGTAGCGGGGACGATTTTCGTCGCCTCGCGCTGTGGCTGCGAACGGTCGGCGCTTAGTCCCGGGGCGGTCAGCTGCAAGTGATCAGCTTTTGCTGACAATAATTTCCTGGTCGGCGAAATTCATGGGCACCAGAATGGTGTCTTTCGCCACGGGGGAAGCGTCTGGGTAATCCAGGGTGAAATGCAGGCCGCGGCTTTCCTTACGTTGCAGCGCGGAGCGAATCATCAGGTCGGCAACCACCGCCAGGTTGCGCAACTCCAGCAGGTCGGCGCTAATCTTGTAATTGCTGTAGTACTCCTGAATTTCCCGTTTGAGCATATCGATACGATGCGCGGCGCGCTCCAGGCGTTTGCGGGTGCGCACGATGCCCACGTAGTCCCACATAAAGCGTCGCAATTCGTCCCAGTTGTGGGAAATCACCACATCCTCGTCCGAGTGCGTGACGCGAGTGGCATCCCATTCCTTGACGTAATTAGGTTTTTCTATATGCGTGATGCGCGCGTTAATACTCGCCGCTGCTGAACGGGCAAACACTATGCACTCCAGTAATGAATTACTGGCCATGCGATTGGCGCCATGCAGGCCGGTGAAGGTGCATTCGCCGGCCGCGTAGAGATTTTCAAGATCGGTGTGGCCCTGCATATCCACCACAATTCCGCCGCAGGTGTAATGGGCGGCAGGAACCACCGGAATGGGCTCCTTGCAAATGTCGATGCCATATTCGAGACATTGCGCACGCACGGTTGGAAAATGGCTTTCGATAAAATCAGCGGACTTATGACTGATATCCAGAAACACGCAATCGTTACCCAGCCGCTTCATTTCGTGGTCAATGGCGCGCGCCACAATATCCCGGGGAGCAAGTTCTGCGTCGGGATGGAAGCGCGGCATAAAGCGCTCGCCACTGGCGAGGCGCAATAGTGCGCCTTCGCCGCGCAGCGCTTCACTGACCAGCAGGGTTTTGGCGCGTGGATGAAACAGACAGGTGGGGTGAAACTGATTGAATTCCATATTGGCAACCCGACAACCTCGTCGCCATGCAACCGCGATACCGTCGCCGCTGGCACCGTCTGGATTGCTGGTATACAGATACGCCTTGCTGGCGCCCCCAGTTGCCAGCGCTACAATTTTTGCCTGAAACAGACAAACTTCGTCGCGGGTCCGGTCCAGCACGTAAGCGCCATTGCAGCGTAATTTACGGGAGCTGGCGTCCGCCTGGGTGGTGAGGTCGACGATAACGTGTTCGGTGAATACCTGAATATTGGCGTGCTCCAGCACGCGTTCGGCGAGGGTGCCGGATACGGCTTTGCCGGTGGCGTCGGCGGTGTGCAGAATACGCCGATGGTTGTGGCCGCCTTCTTTGGTGAGATGATAGTCGCCGCTAGCTGCGTCGCGACTGAAGGAGACACCCTGTTCAATGAGCCAGCGAATAGCTTCTGGACCCTGGGACACAGTGAAATGTACCACGTCCTGATGGCACAGCCCGGCACCGGCGCGCATGGTGTCCTGTGCGTGGGCTTCGATACTGTCGGCTGGGTCGAGGACGGCCGCAATGCCGCCCTGGGCGAACCAGGTCGAACCGGTGCGTAGTTGGTCCTTGCTGATCAGGGCGACGCTGTAGTTGTCGGCCAGGTGCAACGCGAGCGTCATGCCAGCTGCGCCGCTGCCAACGATCAGCACATCGTGATAGTAAGTTTTGTTGCTTTGCACGCGGCGAGTCCCTTAACTCCGGGTCGGGCATGATAGTATAGGCGTCGATAAAAACCTACATGGCGTCGCCCGGGTGTTTGCGAACCAAACGGCGCTTTGATTGTCTGGTCTCACTTGTTTGGCGATAGCCGTGTTCGCGCACAACACGGATAAGGGGATGTAAATGGGTGCCGACAAACCCCAGGATTCGGACAACGAGTTGGTCGTTCGCGTCCAGAAAGGCGACAAGCGAGCGTTTGATTTATTGGTGTTGAAGTATCAATACAAGGTGCAGGCCATTGTGGGCCGCTTTGTGCGCGATCGCGATGAGGTCGCCGATGTGGTGCAGGAGGCGTTTATCAAGGCCTATCGTGCCATCCATAACTTCCGTGGTGATAGCCAGTTTTATACCTGGATGTACCGCATCGCTGTCAATACGGCGAAGAATTATCTGGTATCTCGTAACCGTCGGCCGCCGAGTAGCGATGTCGATGTGGACGACGCCGAATTTTTTGGGGGAGGCGATGCCCTGCAGGATGTGGATTCTCCCGAGAACCTGCTGGCGCGAGATCAACTGGAGCAGGTGGTGGACGACGCGATCAAGAATTTACCGGAGGACCTGCGCACGGCTGTCACCTTGCGGGAATTTGATGGTCTGAGCTACGAAGATATCGCGGCGGTGATGGATTGCCCGGTCGGCACGGTGCGGTCGCGAATTTTTCGTGCACGGGAAGCTATTGAAATACAAATAAAATCCCTGCAGGATGGTTTGCTGTAAATGGTTGAACCTTTTTCAGATTGACCGGTCTGACCAGCTAGACGAGTGACTGCCAGATGGTGCAGGTTACGCAAAAAATGTACACAGTGCCCGTTTGCCGGACAGAATGTTTTACAACGTGCCACCATTGACATTGACGACACCGCTATTGGGCGTGACTAATGAGAGTGACTAAGAGGTACAAAATCAATGAGCCAGTCTAATAACAGTGTCCGTGAATCCCTGTCTGCGTTAATGGATGGAGAAGTAAACGAACTGGAGACTCGCCGCGTTGTACATACCCTGTCTGTCGATGCGCAGCTGCGTGACTCGTGGCATCGCTACCACTTGGCCTCACAGGCGATGCGCCGCGAGCTGCCCGCCCAATTGGTAGATTTTTCGAGTCAGATTAGTGCGGCAATCGAGGCTGAAAAGTTATCCACAGGCACGGTCAAAAAGTTTCTTTCTCCCATCGGTCGGGTCGCCATTGCAGCGTCCGTCGCGGTGGTCGCGATTGTGGCCAGTCAGCATCTCTACTTCAATGCCGTAACTGCCGAGCTCGGGGATAATGCGCTGGCCACGGCCAGTAATGGCGTCAGCGGTGATTATCGCCCTGAATATCAGTTACCGGCCGGGTTTCAGGCGCCCATTGTCAGTGCACGCAATGTCAGTACTGGGTCTGTTGCAAATACGCATCAACCGCGAACCCTGCTGGTGATAAATCAGCCGCGCCCCGACGCGCTGACCGAGCAACAAATAGAACAATATCTCAACCAGATGATGCAGGCCCATACCGAGCAGGCGTCACTCAATTCGAGTCAGGGCATGCTGCCTTTTGCGCGTCTGCCGCAACAGCAGGATGGCCGCTAAAGCCTGTTTATTGAACCAAAATCGAGGAGAGCCTTTGCGCATGCGGCGATGGTTTGCTGTGGCTGTAGTCGTTTTTGGTGCTGCAACTGGATCGGTTTGGGCGGTCAGCGACAAAAACTCAGTCGAGGGCTTACTTGCGCAAATGGCTGAGGCCGGTCGCGCACTCGATTATCGCGGAACATTTACTTACGAATACGGCGGGGCCCTTAAAGCTGTCCGGGTAGTTCACGGCGTAAAAGAGGGTCGGGAGTTTGAACGGCTCGTCCATCTCAACGGTACTCCTCGCGAAATTATCCGGCGGGGTAATGCGGTTGACTGTCGGCGCATTGGCGATGTGTTGTTGCGCGGTGCTGCGCCCGGCATCAAGGATAAGACTCACCAGCATCTTGCAGGATACTACAATTTATTTCACCGCGGTGAAGATCGTATCGCGAATCGGCAGATAACCGTTATTCACCTGGTGCCAAGGGACGAGTTTCGTTACGGTTATATCGTGGGGCTGGACGCGCAAACCGGTTTGTTGATGCAGCTTATTCTGGTGGGGAATGGCGAGCGGGCGTTAGAACGTTTTCAGTTTACGGATATTGAAATAGGCGGATTGATTAACGATACCGAACTGTCCGCTGGCCAATCCAACCACGCTGTTGCCGAGCTGGATGGCAGACCCTGTAAGACCGGTGCAGAGGATGTCGCTACTGAATCACCGTCGGCGGTTGCCTGGCGCGGTAACTGGATTCCTCCCGGATTTGTGCGGGCAGGGGCGGACGTTGTCAAAACCACCCAGTCAGCACTGTATACCGATGGCCTGGCGGCGTTTTCTATTTTTGTCGATTCCGAGCCACCTGCCGGCGTGCCGGTGGTACAAGCGCAGCGCGGAGCTACCGTAGCGCACATGTCTCGAGTCAGTTTTGCAGGTCGACCCTATAACGTCTGTGTGGTCGGGGAAATTCCCAAGTTAACGGCTCAGCGGATTGCCGAGTCCGTGCAACTGGGGCCGTGAAGGACAGGCGATGATTGAGGAAAAGGGAAAAATTGTGGTGTGCGGTGTCGGCCATATTTGGGTGGAAACCGTACAGGCCTCGGCCTGCGCAACCTGTGCCGGTGAACAGGGTTGTGGGCAGCGTTTGCTGAGTAAATTAACCGGCAAAACAACTCTAATCCGCGTGCTGACCGGCGTGCATGCTGACGTTTCGCTTCGTGTGGGCGACGTCGTTCGTATCGGTATACCGGAAAGCGTGGTAGTGCGAGGATCGTTGCTGGTCTATAGCGCGCCATTAATGGGACTACTGGGTGGCGCCGGGCTTGGCCAGACTCTGTTTGTCAGCGATATCTGGGTGGCGTTGATGGCGGTTACGGGGTTACTGGTCGCTGGCGTCGGGGTGCGCTTTCTCGCTTGGCTGGCGCGCAACCAGAGCGATTTGCAACCCGTCCTTTTGTCTGGCCAGCCCGCTGATATGGGCACCACTGCCTGAGTTTGTGGTAATCGACGTATGTCGATGTGTCGGGGCTTGATATTTACGTTCTGCGTAACTATTTATTAACGTAATCTACCGATTTGTGTGTGCGAACCCTATTGTCAGGAGAAGTAGAATGATGATTAGACAGTTTTGCACGGCTTTTGTGCTAGCGATTTTGTGCGTGGCGCCAGTCAGTGCCGACCTACCGAATTTTACACAGTTGATTGAGGAAAGCTCACCGGCCGTGGTTAAGATAAATACAGTAGAAAATACCTCGCTGCGCAGAGGGCAACAGCTACCCCCGGATATGCCGGATATGTTTCGCGACTTTTTCGAGCAACGACGCATGCCCGAGCGCAAGGCATACTCAATGGGCTCCGGTTTTATTATTTCCCGCGACGGCTACATTTTGACTAATAACCACGTGATCGACGGGGCCAGCGAAATTAATGTGCGATTGCTCGATCGCCGCGAATTTCCTGGAAAGGTGGTAGGTGTCGACCCACGCTCGGATCTGGCGTTGATAAAAATTGATGCGCAGGATTTACCTACCGTCAAACTTGCAGCGGCCGATACGTTAAAAGTCGGTGAATGGGTGGTGGCGATCGGCTCGCCCTTTGGCCTGGATTATTCGGCGAGCGTGGGCATTGTTAGTGCTATCGGTCGGAGTATTCCCACCGAGCGGGGCGAGGATTATGTCCCTTTCATTCAAAGTGACGTAGCCATCAATCCCGGTAATTCCGGTGGTCCGCTATTTAATCTTGCGGGCGAGGTGGTGGGCATCAATTCGCAAATTTACACGCGCTCGGGTGGCTCCATCGGGTTGTCATTCGCAATTCCCTCCAGCGTCGCCCACGAGGTGGTCGCCCAACTGAAAACGAAGGGTCGGGTGGATCGCGGCTGGTTGGGTGTTTATATTCAGGACGTGGATCGGGATCTGGCAAAATCTTTGGGTTTGGGCAAGCCCCAGGGCGCGCTGATCGCCCAGGTTGAAAAGGACGGGCCGGCGGAGAACGCGGGTATTAAGGCGGGTGATGTGGTAATTGAGTTTAATAACCAGGCGGTGGTCGATGCCAGTGACTTGCCGCATATTGTCGGGTTGATGCCGCCGGGCAGCAAAGCAACAGCGGTGCTTATTCGCAAGGAACGCAAACGCGAGGTGACAGTGCTGGTCGGCAAACGGCCGGGGGAGGAAGAACCACCGACTTTTGCCACGAGCGCTGCTGGGGACCGCATCGGTCTGGAAGTCGAACCGGTAGCCGATAATTTGCGCCAGAACTGGAACATAACCGGCGGGGTAACCATCAGGCAGGTCTATCCCGATACGCCCGCTGAGGGTGCTGGCCTGCAGCCCGGTGACGTTATTGTCCAGCTTGGATACAAGGTGATCTCGGACATTAACGACTACCATGAGGTACTGGCAGAGCTACCCAACAAAACCCCTGTCGCGATGCGCTTTTTCCGCCGCGGTAGATCAATCTTCCGGACTATCGAAATAAACTGATCGCCGGTTGCAAAGCGCCTGAGTACATGGGTCGTTCGTAGCGCCTGGGGGGCAAATGCGCTAGACTTCGCGTCGTCGTGCATCCTGCCCCTAGTTACGGAACGAAACTATCAACGTGCCCACCCTGAATCATATTCGAAATTTTTCGATCATCGCCCATATTGACCACGGAAAATCCACCATCGCGGATCGCTTTATTCAGTTTTGCGGTGGACTTGAGGACCGTGAAATGGCGGCCCAGGTGCTCGATTCCATGGATATTGAGCGCGAGCGCGGCATTACCATCAAAGCACAGAGCGTGTGTTTGAATTACACCGCTCTGGACGGCAAAACCTATCAGCTGAATTTTATCGACACGCCGGGTCACGTCGATTTTTCCTACGAGGTTTCTCGATCGCTGGCGGCGTGCGAAGGGGCGCTGCTGGTGGTGGACGCCGCCCAGGGGGTTGAAGCACAGTCTGTCGCCAACTGTTACACCGCAATCAATCTGGGCCTGGAGGTTATTCCGGTGCTTAACAAGATTGATCTGCCCCAGGCGGAGCCGGAGCGTGTGGCGGCGGAGATCGAAGATATTATCGGTCTGGATGCGAGCGAAGCGGTACACTGTAGCGCGAAAACGGGCTTTGGCATTCAGGCGGTCCTGGAACAACTGGTAGCGCGTATACCGCCACCTCAGGGGGATGTTACGGCGCCCTTACAGGCGCTGATTATCGACTCCTGGTTTGATAATTATCTGGGTGTCGTGTCGTTGGTCAGAGTAATGCAGGGTACCCTGCGCTCCAAAGACAAAATTATTTCCAAGGTGATCGGCAAGGCATACACGGTTGATGCGGTCGGTGTTTTTACCCCTAAACGCACGGAAACCGGAGTGTTATGTGCCGGCGAAGTTGGGTTTCTGGTGGCGGGCATCAAGGATATTCACGGTGCGCCTGTAGGGGATACGTTTACCCACGCTCGCACTTCCGAAGTGCCAGCGTTGCCAGGTTTCGAGAAAGTAAAACCGCAAGTTTATGCGGGTATGTTTCCGGTTAGTTCCGACGACTTCGAAGATTTTCGGGACGCACTCGGAAAGTTGACACTCAATGACGCGTCGCTATTTTACGAACCCGAAAGCTCCGATGCGCTCGGTTTTGGTTTTCGCTGTGGTTTTCTCGGCTTGTTGCACATGGAAATTGTGCAGGAACGCCTGGAGCGCGAGTACGACCTGGATCTAATCACCACAGCGCCGACGGTGATATACGAGGTGACAACTACCCGTGGCGAATGTGTGTACGTGTCGAACCCCTCCAATTTACCAGACGCGGCAACCATCGACGAAATACGCGAACCGCTGTGTGTCGCCAACATTCTGGTACCCAAGGATCACCTGGGGAATGTTATTACTCTGTGCGTGGAAAAACGGGGGGTGCAAAAGGATATGCAGTTTTCCGGAAAACAGGTGTCGCTGAGCTACGAATTACCCATGAACGAAGTGGTGATGGATTTCTTCGATCGATTGAAATCGGTGAGCCGCGGTTTTGCATCCCTGGAGTATAATTTCGAGCGTTTTCAAGCCGCACCACTGGTCAAACTGGATATTTTGATTAACAGTGAGAAAGTGGACGCGCTGGCGCTTATCGTGCACCGTGACCAGGCTCAGCAGAAAGGACGATTAATCACCGAAAAAATGAAGGAGCTGATTCCGCGGCAGATGTTTGATGTGGCTATTCAGGCAGCATTGGGTGGGCATATTATCGCGCGGACCACGGTCAAGGCCTTGCGAAAAAACGTGACGGCCAAATGTTACGGCGGCGACATCACCCGTAAAAAGAAACTGCTCGAGAAGCAGAAAGCGGGCAAAAGGCGCATGAAGCAGGTGGGGCGCGTAGAAATTCCCCAGGCTGCGTTTTTGGCGGTACTGCAAACGGACAATGGCTAGTTGAGTTGGCACACGCATTGAGCATCGAAAAATAAAGGATATCCCGGTATGAATATTGATTTTCCACTGGTACTGGTCGTGCTTACCGCCATTTCCGGCGTGGTGTGGCTGTTGGACAAGCTTGTACTGCGTAAAATTCGCCATAACAACGGTGGCGATGACGCTACAGTACCTTTTTATGTGGAGTTCACGGCACCGTTTTTCCCGGTCCTGCTGGTAGTGTTGATATTACGATCCTTTATTGTCGAACCGTTCCAGATTCCTTCCGGATCGATGATTCCTACTCTACGAATTGGCGATTTTATACTGGTTAACAAGTTCGCCTACGGTTTACGCCTGCCGGTACTGGGCACCAAAGTAGTCGACATTGGGGAGCCACAACGGGGCGATGTGATGGTATTCTTTCCGCCAGACGACGATCGTTATTTTATCAAAAGAGTGATCGGATTACCGGGCGATGAAGTGCAGATACTGGATAATAATCTGTATGTTAACGGAACGAAGATGCCGCAGACGCTGGCGGGTAATGTCGGTGAACAGGAGCTCGGCTATCGCACCATGGAGGAAAACCTCGATGGGGTGGTGCATTTGATGCGTAAACGTATTCCGCCCACGGCATTTGGGCGCAACGTCACCAGAGTTGTTCCCGAAGGGCATTATTTTATGATGGGTGATAATCGGGATAACAGTTACGACAGTCGCGCCTGGGGCCCGGTCCCGGAACAGAATATCGTCGGCAAGGCTTTTGTGGTGTGGATGCACTGGGAAGGCCTGTTGAGTTTGCCGGGGTTTGATGGCGCGGGAAAAATTCACTGAGTTAGTCCACATCAGGACAATCGGGAGGGTGCTACGATGAAAGGAAGGTATCAGCACGGCATGTCGTCCTTGAGCATGCTGGTTTTGCTCGCTGTGATAGGGTTTTTTCTGACGGCATTATTTAAAATAGGTCCGCTGTATCTCGATAATTATTTTGTGGCCGCTTCAATCAAATCTTTAAAAAATGAAAAAATCCACGAAATATCCGATGTGCAGATAAGACGGACTTTGGATAAATTGTTCACCATTAATGGCGTGCGCGATATTACCGCACGCGAGGTAAAGGTCGATCGACAAAAAACCAACACCATTGTCAGTATGGCGTACGAAAAGCGGGTGCCATTTATGGGCAATATTGATGTGGTGGTGAAGTTTAACAATGTTTACGATACTGCGAGGCGCGACTAATAAGTGGCCACTGGGCTGGCGGCTTTTGGCGATACCCTCGGACATCGTTTTGGCGACGAGGGGTTGTTACAGCAGGCATTAACGCATCGTAGCAGTGGCGCGAGGCACAATGAACGCCTCGAATTCCTCGGCGATGCAGTGCTCGATCTGGTGATTAGCGAATATTTGTACGCCCGCTTTAAAACCGCGAATGAAGGCGATTTAAGTCGCTTGCGGGCGCAGTTGGTCAAGCAGGACACGTTGGCCGGTATCGCGCGTAAACTCACTCTCACTGAGCATCTGCGTCTTGGTCGCGGAGAAACCAAAACCGGTGGTGGCAGCCGCGACTCGATTCTTGCCGATACCCTGGAAGCGATTATCGGCGCTGTTTATCTCGACGCTGGCCTGCCTGGCGTCCATGCGTGCATTATGCGTTGGTTTGCGGGTAGCTTTGTAGAAATTCAAGCGCAAAAAAAATACAAAGATCCTAAAACGCGACTGCAGGAATATGTGCAGGCCAGGGGGCAGGACTTGCCACAATACGAGATAGTTAACGTGAGCGGTGAACCTCATAAACAAAGTTTTACGCTGCGCTGCATTGTTCCGGGCATGAGCAAACCTGTTCAGGGAATTGCGTCAAGTCGCCGCAAGGCCGAACAGGTAGCGGCTGCGCAGGTCCTACGCCTGCTGGGGGAAAGCGATGACTAGCGAGACCACCTATAGCGGTTTTGTTGCCATCGTCGGCCGTCCCAATGTGGGTAAATCCACACTGCTCAATCACCTGCTTGGCGTTAAGCTCAGTATTACGTCGCGTAAACCTCAAACCACCCGTCATCAGGTGCGTGGCATCAAAACGGAGGGCACCTGTCAACTGGTGTTTGTGGACACGCCCGGTTTACATGGCGAGCAAAGTAAAGCCATCAATCGGTATATGAATCGCGCTGCGCAAAGTGCAATGCGGGACGTTGATGTTATCGTCTTTGTCGTCGATCGCCTGGTGTGGACAGCGGCGGATATTGCCGTAGCTACGGCAGTGAGTGCGACCAATATTCCAGTGGTGGTGGCGCTCAACAAAATCGATCGTCTGACAGATCAGAATGAGTTGTTGCCACATATCGAAACTCTGCAAAAGTTATTGCCCGCTGCGGAATTTGTTCCGTTATCTGCACTGCAAAACACGAACCTGAAAAAGCTCGAGACGGTGATTCGGCAGCATATTCCCGCAGGCCATTTCTTCTTTGCCGACGATCAGATCACAGATCGCAGTGAACGATTTCTCGCAGCGGAGATAGTAAGGGAAAAGATTACGCGCCAACTGGGCGCGGAAGTACCCTATCAGGTCACGGTGGAAATAGAAGAATTTGAACAGCGCGGGGCGATCAGGCATATCAGCGCGCTGATTCTGGTCGAGCGGGATGGACAAAAGAAAATATTGATCGGCGAAAATGGTGCGCGTATCAAGCTGATAGGCCGTCAGGCGCGGCTCGATATGGAACGACTCTTTGCCGGTAAAGTTATGTTGAATATGTGGGTTAAGGTGCGCAGTGGCTGGTCCGACGACGAGCGGGCATTGCGCAGTCTGGGGTACCGGGATTAGCCCGGCCAAACTATGAGGCATGACATAGTGCCCCTCGCACAAAGTGACCAGGCATTTATATTACATACCCGACCTTACCGGGAAAGCAGTCAATTGGTGGATCTATTTTGCCGTGCACACGGACGCTTCCGGGCTATAGCGAACGGTACCCGAGGTCCACGCAAAGGCGTCTCTAAAAAACTACAAACGTTCGTGCCGCTGGCCGCTCACTGGCGTGGGCGTAGCGAATTAAAAACGCTGGTCAGCGCGGAACCGATTGGCGCGGTGCCCTATTGGGGCGGCAGGACGCTGTATCTCGGTCTGTACATTAACGAGCTGATAACGCGTCTGTTGCCCGAACACGATCCACATCCAGAGTTGTTCGACAATTATGTCGAGTTATTGCGTGCGCTGCCCGGTACGGTGGATGTAGAACCACTGTTGCGCCGTTTTGAATTGGTGCTGTTGGAACAGCTTGGCTACGGCATTGCCCTTGATATCGAGGCTATTTCCGGCGCCACGATGGATGCGCAAAGCTGGTATCGGTTTGTCGCAGAAGATGGGTTTTTGCTCGTCAGTAATAGCGCTGGCGGTAATGTCGGAAACGTTTTCAAAGGGGCTGATTTACAGGCTATGGCCCTGGGCAACTATGGCAGTGAGGATGTGCGGCGTGCCGCTAAACGCTTGTTGCGCATCGCACTCGACGCCCATCTTGGCGGGCGACCTCTGCGCAGCCGGGAATTTTTCCGCGGACTTTCTAATCAGGGGAGTGCTGGACAGTGATTCTCGGGGTAGGGACGGATCTGGTGCAGCGCGCACGGATCGAGCAATCCCTGGAGCGCTGGGGTGAGCGTTTCGCGCGGCGCATATTATCCCCGCAGGAACTGGCGATATTCAGCAAACACCATCAGCCAGGGGCCTATCTGGCAAGGCGTTTTGCTGGCAAAGAGGCAGCTAGTAAAGCGCTGGGTACGGGTATCGGACAAATATCGTGGCAGGAAATTAGTATTGTGAACGACACCGCAGGTTCACCGGTATTGGAACTCGCTGGAGCGGCGTTGCGCCTATTTGAGACACGCGGTGCTCGCCATATACATGTGAGCCTGGCGGATGAAAAAGAGTACGCGCTCGCTTTTGTCATCGTGAGCCGCTGAGTAGCTGCCCAAAGGGGTTTAACGACTGGGCGGTTGGGGCTTCAGCAAGCTGTGAATAAGGTCGATATAGCTAACCATTCTTAACGTCAATTGAGGGCGTCGGCACGGGCCGCGCAGCTAGAGTAAAATACCCGATCTGGATCTGACCGAGGCGTTGTCTACCTATGGCTTTTGCGACGATTGAATCATGTATCGGCAATACACCCCTGGTGCGCTTGCAGCGCCTGGTGGCGGGTGTCAACAACACTATTCTGGTTAAGCTGGAAGGCAATAATCCTGCTGGCTCGGTCAAAGATCGGCCCGCGCTCAGTATGATTCAGCACGCCGAAGCCCGCGGCGACATTCGGCCCGGTGACACGCTTATCGAAGCGACCAGTGGCAACACGGGTATAGCGTTGGCCATGGTAGCGGCCATCAAGGGCTATCGCATGATTCTGGTGATGCCCGATAACATGACCGTCGAGCGCAAGGACGCCATGACCGCCTACGGCGCCGAGCTGGTATTGGTGAGTCAGCAGGCCAGTATGGAGGGCGCCCGGGATCTGGCATTGCAAATGGCTGCACAGGGCAAAGGTAAAGTGCTGGATCAATTTAATAACGAGGATAATCCGCTCGCACACGAAGCGGGTACTGGCCCCGAGATATGGCGGCAGACAGGCGGTAAGATCACGCACTTTGTTAGCTCTATGGGCACTACCGGCACGATCATGGGCGTTTCCCGTTACCTGAAGAAGATGAACCCGGATATTGCAATCGTTGGTCTGCAACCCCGTGAAGGTTCGAGCATCCCCGGCATACGTCGCTGGTCACAGGAATATCTGCCGGGAATTTTCGATGCACATTGTGTCGACCAAATTCTCGATATTGCTCAGGTTGACGCGGAGCGCACCATGCGTGATCTGGCGCGCAGGGAAGGGATTTTCTGCGGTGTATCTTCCGGTGGAGCGGTGGCAGGTGCGCTGCAACTCGCGGCACAAACTGAAAATGCACTAATCGTGGCGATAGTGTGTGATCGCGGTGATCGCTATCTGTCCTCTGGGGTGTTTGGCTCCTGAATTTTGAGGGTAAATCAAAAACCGCTCCGCTGGTAATCAAGCTCTATGGTTAAAGTTCGCGAAGTTCATTCCTTGAAAGATGGTGCCACCGTTGAGTTGCACGAATGGCTCGGGGTCATGGCGCACAAATACCAGTGGAGTCCCGCTGTGGTCGCGGCTATCAAACTGGCCTGCGAACACAGTTGGAGTGCCGAAGAGCGCGCCATTGTAGAGGACAATATCTGGGCGCCGGGGACCAGTAGTTTTCGTACGGGTCTGGAAATGGCGGAAATCCTCGCCGATTTACACATGGATCACGAGGGCCTGCAAGCCGCGATTTTGTACCGTGCCGTACGTGAGGGAAAGCTGCCATTAGAAGTCGTGCGGCGGCATTTTGATGCTCGGGTGGCTGATTTGATCGCGAACGTATTGCGCATGGCCGTGATCAGTACCCTGCGCAACGATTCCGAACGCGAGGTTTTTGGCCACGCCAGCGCATTACAGGCGGCCAAAGTTCGGGAAATGCTGGTTTCCATAATCGACGATGTGCGCGTTGCACTCATCAAACTGGGGGAGCGCACCTGCGCTATTCGGGCGCTCAAATCTGCTTCGGAGCACAAGCGTATCCGCGTCGCCCGGGAAATTTTTGACGTCTACGCACCGCTGGCCCATCGACTCGGCGTAGGGCATCTGAAATGGGAATTGGAGGATCTAGCCTTTCGCTATCTGGAGCCCGATGAATACCAGCAAATAGCCAAATTGCTCGATGAAAAGCGCCTCGATCGGCAACATTATATCGACGAAGTGACGACGACCATTGAAAATGAACTGCGCAAAATCGGTAAGCAAGGAACCGTTACCGGCCGCGCCAAACATATTTACAGCATATGGCGAAAGATGCATCGCAATGATATTGGGTTTTCTCAAGTGTACGACATCAGGGCGGTGCGGGTGTTGGTGCCTACCGTTGACGATTGCTACGGCGTGCTCGGTATCGTGCACAGCAGGTGGCGCAATATTCCCAGGGAGTTCGACGACTATATCGCATCGCCCAAGGAAAATGGTTATCGATCGTTACACACGGCAGTCGTCGGCCCTGGACGCAAGGTAGTGGAAATACAGATACGCACCTTCGAGATGCATCAGGAGGCCGAATTCGGCGTGTGTGCCCATTGGCAGTACAAAGGCACCGATGCAAAAAATGCCGCAGACGCCAATTACGAAGATAAAATAGCGTGGTTGCGGCAGGTGCTGGAATGGCACGAAGAAATAGAGGACGAGAACGTCAAGGAATTTTTGCGCCTCGACAGCTCCCCGGACCGCGTTTACGTGTTTACCCCAGAGGGCCACGTGATTGATTTACCATTTGGTGCTACGCCGCTCGATTTCGCCTACAGCGTGCATACGCAGATCGGACATCGTTGTCGCGGGGCCAAACTGAACGGCAAAATCGTGCCGCTAAATACTGGCCTGAAGACCGGTGACCAGGTGCAAATCATCACGGGTAAGCAGGACAAGCCGAGCCGCGACTGGTTGCTTAAATCTCTTGGCTATTTGCATACTTCCCGTGCGCGCGCCAAAGTTCAGCAATGGTTTCGGGCACAACACCGCGAACAGAACGTAGCGGCGGGAACCCAGTTGTTGAACGCGGAATTTCGCCAGTTGGGTATTCGTGCACTCGACCTGCAGGATTTGGCGGGGCGCTTTAACAAGCACAACGAGGAGGGCCTGTATGCCGCAATTGGTGCTGGTGACGTGGGGCTGGAGCAAGTTGTTCACGCCGCGCAGACACAACTTGGACTCGCGCCCGAACCGACCAGGCAAAACAGGCGTAAACGCGCTGCACGTTTTGGAAAATCTGATTTTTATATCTACGGCGTCGGCGATCTGCTGACACGGTTGGCTGGCTGTTGTTCACCCATTCCGGGAGACGCGGTCTGTGGCTATATCACGGCGGGACGGGGAGTTACTATTCATCGTGCCGACTGTGGCAACCTGCTACGTTTACAGAGCACCGATCCGAAACGGGTATTACAGGTGAACTGGGGGGGGACGCCACAACAAACCTACGCGGTGAAAGTGGGTATTCATTCCTACGATCGCACAGGTCTGCTCAAGGATATCACCACTACCATTGATAAAGCGGGCCTGTTCATTGTTGCTCTGACGTCGGCGGAACGCCGCGAAAGCGGTAATATGACTGAGGTCACGGTTGATGTAACTGGCATGCAAGAGCTCAGTGCACTGATGGCCAAACTGAGGCAAATCCCCAACGTGATAGACGTTACTCGACTGCACGATTGAAGCTCAGGAGAATCTACCGTGGCGCTTCCCCCGCAATATAATCTGGATGATTTACTCCATCTTATGCGCCGCCTGAGGGATCCGCTTACCGGTTGCCCCTGGGATATCAAGCAAACGTTCGCTAGTATCGTGCCATTTACTCTTGAAGAAACCTATGAAGTGATCGACGCCATTGAGCGCCAGGACTACGGCCATTTATACGAAGAACTGGGTGATTTACTCTTTCAGATCGTGTTTTACAGTCAGCTGGCCGCCGAACGGCAAATGTTTACCTGTAATGATGTGATTCACCAGCTGGTTGCCAAGTTGGTGGCACGCCATCCGCACGTATTTCCACAGGGCACGCTCGAAAGTAGAAGAAGCGCAACTGAAACCCATTCCGATCAGACCATCAAAGAGACCTGGGAAAACCTGAAGCGAGAGCAACGGGGCGAGCGCGGTATTCGCGGTCGACTGGGCGATGTGCCAGATAGTCTGCCGGGGCTGATGCGGGCAGCGAAATTGCAAAAACGAGCTGCCAATCATGATTTCGACTGGCCCGACACTGCCGGGGTTATGGATAAGATAAAAGAGGAATTACTCGAGGTGGAGGGTGCTGTCGCGGGCGGCGATCAGGTTGAAGTCGCTGAAGAAATTGGCGACTTGCTGTTTTCCTGCGTAAATTTGGCTCGCCATCTTGGTGTGGACAGCGAAACAGCGATGCGCACCGCCAACCGAAAATTTGAAACCCGTTTTGCGGCGATGGAAACGCGTGCCGAGGAGTTGGGGAAGAATTTCGACGATTTGCCTTTGTCTGAAAAAGACCGGCTGTGGGAGTGGAGTAAACAACAGACCGGTGGGTAGTGATGAGCAGTGCTAAGTGGTTATCGGCGCACCAACGCTAATCCGGTGTCGCGTCTTACCCAGCTTGTGATGATGCGCCAATCCGTGTAAGGTCGGCGCCTTTTTGGGGCGCACACCGACGCCTTCTGCGAAAGGGGAAAACTCTATGCGAATGATACTACTGGGGCCACCTGGCGCTGGCAAAGGAACGCAGGCACAGTTTATTTCTGAGCACTTTGCGATTCCGCAAATATCCACCGGCGATATGTTAAGGGCCGCCGTCGAAGCCGGGAGTGAACTGGGACTGCAAGTCAAAGATACCATGGCATCGGGTGGCCTGGTGTCGGATCAGTTGATTATTGCGCTCGTCAAACAACGCATTGAGCAGTCCGATTGCCGCAATGGGTTCCTGTTTGATGGCTTTCCACGCACGATTCCGCAAGCCCAGGCGTTACTGGATGCCGGAGTGGTTATTGATCTGGTAGTTGAGATTAAGGTCGAAGACGAACAGATTGTTGCGCGTTTGAGCGGGCGCCGGGTGCATCCGGCATCGGGCCGGGTTTATCACGTGCAACACAACCCGCCGCGACGGGAAGGTGTTGACGACGAGACTGGAGAGCCTCTTGTGCAAAGGGAGGACGACAAGGAAGAAACCGTCCGTAATCGTTTGCGCGTGTATCACGAGCAAACGGAGCCACTGGTGGCGTTCTATAGAAATCTAGCCGCTGCGTCATCCGCCCAGGGATTACGCTGTGCGGTGGTAGACGGTGTGGGTTCCCTGGCTGAAGTGCAAAACAGGCTGTTGCAAACACTGAGTTGAATTGGTCGAGCGGGTTCGCGGTGCACGGATATGGCGGCAGGGTTTGGATAATATACGTTTCGTTTGTGGTATAAAAAAGGCTCCCGCGAGGAGCTTTTTTTTGCCTGAAAACTGCGGCTGTGGAACGCTAATATAGTGCACATATCAGTTCGTCAGGTAGAAAAAAATTAACCAGAAAATTAGAAAAATAGAAGATTTTATCTATTTTAATTTTTGGCCTGAAAAAGTAGTCGCCATAAAAAATTAGACAAAAAATTGGAAAAAACTGAAATTACGAGTTTTTTTTCGCTTATTTTGGAAGAAAACAGTTATAAATCACTATTTACTATAGACAATTGTTTAAATTTAAATAAAATCGACCTCGATCCATTCAGAAACTTTTAGATTTCGGATCAAGGTGTTCCTCACTAATAAAGGAGAGCGGCAATGGCGCGAATTGCAAAGAAAACTAAAGTGGCAAAAACGGCTCCCAAAAAAGCCCCGAAAAAATCCGTCCGAAAGAAAGCAAAAGCGGCTCCATCGAGCAAGGCACAAACCGCTTTGAAAGCAATAGAGAAGAAAGCGGCTGCGCAGGCTAAAAAGGTAGCTGCCGCAAAACTCAAGTTAACCCAGGCGCAATCTCGCGCTGCGGCCAAGAGTACCAAGGCCTCCAAAGCTGCGGTGAAAAAAGCAAAAACTGCAGCGGGCAGCGCCAACAAAGCGATGACTCAGCTGCGTGCTAAAGTGCGGGCAGCGAAAGCAGATGCGCGTGCGGCTGCTGCGTTGAACCGGGTTAAAGTCGCTGAAGCTAATGCCAAAGCCAAGTTGGAAAAAGCCAGCAAGGCGATGGCCAGGAAGGCGGAGTCAGATCTGAAATCGGCGCTCAAGAAGTTCGAAGCCCGCTGGAAGAAAAAGCGTGCGGCGGCCAATGCCAAGAAACTTAAGGCTAGTGAGCGTAAAACTGCTGCCCGCCTGAAAGTGGTACAGAAGAAAGCTACGAGCAAGGCGAAAGCCGCTGTTGCCAAGGCGACCAAAAAGACCGCTCCAAAAAAAGCAGCCAAGGCCCGTAAAGCGAAGGCAATTGTCGCTACGCCTGCGGTCAAGGTCGCAAAAAAAGGTGCTGGCAAACGCGGTCGTCCCGCCAAAGCCAAAACCGCCGCTAAGAAGGCGGTAACGAAAAAATCAACAGCTCGACGTAGCGCAAGTAAGAAGAAGTAATCTTTGGGTTGAGCCATATGTGCCCAAAGCTTTCTTCGTGGTAATGCGCAAATAGGTTAAAATCCCCTGCCTCACAGCAGGGGATTTTTTTATGTCTGGAGTTTGGGCGGCGCCATGACGCGTATTCTTGCTCTCGATACATCAGTGCAAACCTGTTCCGTTGCGTTACACGATAACGGGTTCGTGCTGGCCCGCAGTCAACAACTGGCGAAAGGGCATAGCCGGCTGGTGTTACCCATGATAGACGAACTGCTTGCAGAGGCGGGTTTGTTGCTGGGTCAGCTGGATGCATTGGCGCTCACTATTGGCCCTGGTTCGTTTACCGGTCTGCGTATAGGTATCAGTGTGGTGCAGGGCCTCGCGTTTGGGGCAGACATTCCGGTGGTGTCGGTGTCGACTCTACAGACCATGGCGGCAGGCGCGATCAAGCGCCACAGTGTGCGGCAGCAGGGCACAATTTTGCCGGCTTTTGACGCGCGCATGGGGGAAATCTATTGGGGCCTGTATCGGAATGTCGGCGGCAAACCAGTGGCCTGCTGTGCCGATGCGCTCAATGTTCCTGAGGCAGTTGGTCTGACAGACGATGCGGTACATGGTGGTGTGGTTACCCTGGGTGTTGGCGATGGCTGGCAATACGCTTGCGCATTTCCCGTGACAGCGCAAACAACGCAAATAGAATGTCAGCCTTCGGCACAGGACCTGGTGATACTTGCGCTGGAAAAATATGCCGAAGGAGAAGCAAAGCCGGTGGAACAGCTCACGCCTGTTTATTTACGGGATACCGTTAGTTGGAAAAAACGTACTCATTTGCGAACCCAGGGCTGAGGGAGTGTCGTGATGGAGTGGCTACAACTCGCGGCGCTCGCAATTATGCAGGGACTGACTGAATTTTTACCCATCTCCAGTTCCGCACACCTTATTTTACCGTCCCAGTTGCTAGGTTGGCCCGATCAGGGCTTGGCGTTTGATGTGGCTGTGCATGTGGGGTCGCTGACCGCAGTTATCTTGTATTTCCGCCGCGACTTGCGGGACATTAGTTATGCCTGGCTGCGGCAGGTTGGTGGCGGTGCTGCGACAGTGGAAAGTCGCCTGGCCTGGTTTCTGGCAGCGGCGACGGTGCCGGTTGGACTGGCGGGTCTGTTGTTCGATGCGTTTATCGAAACCCACTTGCGCTCCGTGTCGGTGATCGCGGGCACGACCATCGTGTTTGCCGTTCTACTTGGCTGGGCGGACAAAAAAGGTGCCCGCACCGGCAATATGGCGTCGCTTACCCTTGGCACCGCACTGCTGGTGGGCCTGGCCCAGGCGTTGGCGTTGATTCCCGGCACTTCGCGATCCGGTATTACCATGACTGCAGGGCTGGCCCTCGGCCTCGACCGTCAGAGCGCCGCGCGATTTTCGTTCCTGCTGGCGATTCCAGTCATCATTCTTAGCGGCGGATATAAAGCGTTGCAGTTGACTGCGGCTCACGCCGCACCCTGGGGCGATCTGTTCCTCGGCGCAGCGCTATCGGCACTTACTGCCTGGTGCTGTATTCGATTCTTTTTGGCAATTATTGACCGCATCGGCATGATGCCTTTTGTCTGGTATCGTTTGCTGATGGGAATTCTGCTTCTGGTATTTTTAGCAAATGGCGCTTAACAAATGGCTATAACGGATGTCGCATTTTTGGGCCTTGGCGTTATGGGTTATCCAATGGCAGGCCATTTGAGCAGGGCAGGCCTGAACGTGACGGTCTATAACCGCAGCGCCGACAAAACACTCCAGTGGTGCAAAACCTATACTGGAAAAAGCGCGGCTACTCCCGCGCTGGCTGTGCTTGGGGCACAGGTGGTTTTCGCCTGTGTCGGTCGCGATGAGGATGTGCGCGAAATTACCGTGGGCGCACAGGGCGCGTTTGCGGCAATGGAGAAAGATGCCGTATTTGTCGACCATACCACCACGTCCGCGGAGCTGGCTCGGGAACTGTCAGCACAAGCACACGCGGCCCATCTCCATTTTATCGACGCGCCGGTATCCGGTGGCGAACAGGGCGCTCTCAATGGGGCGCTGACTGTGATGTGCGGTGGTGACCCCGCTATATTTGATCGCGTGCAATCGGTAGTGGCGCGCTTTGCTAAAGCGGTAACATTATTGGGGCCGGTGGGTAGTGGTCAATTGTGCAAGATGGTGAATCAGATATGCATCGGCGGATTGGTGCAGGCGTTGGCGGAAGGTTTGCATTTTGCAGGCCAGGCCGGTCTCGATGCACAGCAGGTGATTGACGTAATCTCCCGGGGCGCGGCGCAATCCTGGCAAATGGAAAACCGCCATAAAACCATGTTGGCCGGAAAGTACGAGCACGGATTTGCCGTGGACTGGATGCGCAAGGACTTGGGGATTGTTCTCGACGAAGCGCGCCGTAATGGCGCACAAATACCGGTGACCGCACTGGTGGATCAATTTTACGCCGATATTCAGGCGAGCGGCGGCGGTCGCTGGGACACCTCCAGTCTGCTCACGCGCTTGCAGCAAGATTCGTCGACACCCGAACAGTAATGTTTAACTGAGGTCAACATGGAGCAGGCGGAATTCAATCGCGGTTTACTGGCGTTTATAGGCACTTCTCCGACGCCCTTTCACGCTGTCGCAAATGCCGCCGCGCTGTTGCGCGAGGCGGGTTTTCGCGAAATAGATAACGGTTGTAGCGAAGCCTTAAATTCAGGTCAACGTTATTTTACCACCCACAATGGCTCGTCTATCATTGCCTGGGTAATGGGTAAAGCCGCACCAGCGCAATCCGGCATTCGCATGGTGGGCGCACACACAGACAGTCCCTGTTTAATGATCAAGCCGCAACCGGAACTTACCACTGCAGGTTATTTTCAGCTGGGCATAGAGGTGTATGGCGGCGCGCTACTCAACCCCTGGTTTGATCGGGATCTGTCCATCGCCGGGCGTGTGGTGTATCGGGACACGGGTAGCGGACAACTACACCAAACGCTGATTGATTTCAAAAAACCGGTAGCGGCGATTCCGAGCCTGGCCATTCACCTCGATCGCGACGCCAATACGGCCAGAACCGTAAATCCTCAAATCAATCTGCCGCCACTACTGTTCCCACTGGCGGAAGGCCGCTACAAAACCTTTCGGGACTTGCTGGTTGGCGAACAACTTTCCGGTGTCGGTGCCACAGGCGTGGAAGTGGTCGACTACGAACTCAGTCTGTACGATACGCAACCACCGGCTCTGGTCGGCTTGCACGACGATTTTATCGCGTCCGCGCGACTCGACAACCTGCTCAGCTGTTACACCGGTATACAGGCGTTATTGAATGCGGACGACAGTGTCACCAGCCTGTTGGTGTGTAGCGATCACGAAGAAGTTGGCAGTGGTTCTGCCAGCGGTGCGCGTGGGCCGTTATTGCAGTCGGTATTGCACAGCATGATTCCCGAACAGGCACAACGTGTGGCCGCAATTGCCCGTTCGCTGATGATTTCCGCTGACAACGCCCACGGAGTACACCCCAATTACATTGACAAGCACGATTTAAACCACGGTCCTATTCTTAATCGCGGCCCGGTGATCAAGGTCAACAGCAGTCAGCGTTATGCCACCAACAGCATTACATCTGCCTTATTTCGCCGGTGGTGCGCCGAGGAAAATGTGCCGGTGCAATCTTTTGTCACCCGCGCCGATATGGGATGCGGTAGCACCATCGGTCCGATCACTGCCACTGAAATCGGTGTGCCAACCCTTGACGTCGGCGTACCAACCTTTGCCATGCATTCCATTCGCGAACTGGCCGGCTCCGAAGATGGGTTTGGTCTGTTCAAAGTTTTGCGCGCGTTTTATCGCCACCGGGATGCGTTAACCATTACCGTGTCGAAATAAATTCCCTTCGTACCCATGGGCTCGGGATTATTCGCCTACAGTTAGTACACAAAAATAGTTACTACGAAAACTGGATTAACGGGTATCAGGAGGGTAGCATCTAGCAGTCACAACCCGGTAAAGTCGTCAATTTGTTGCCAAATGAAGGACCAGTCAACATGAAGGACCAGTCAGAGGAAGAGCTGGCCAAAGGAGTATCTGTTCGGCGCTCGAGCCGGTTATATTCAAATAATGTATAACTCTGCGAGGTGAAGTTATGGATATAGGCGTTTTTTCAATTTTGCCGGATATGACTGCCGACCCTGCGGTTGTAGCAAAGCACGCGGAAGACGTCGGCATCGAATCCTACTGGGTGCCGGATCACACAATCCTTCCGGTGAAATCTTCCGATGAATATCCCGGCGCCGCCCCCGGCGCACCGCCACCGGATTATCTGTGGCAGATGCCAGACCCTCTGCTGTCCCTGATGCGTGCCGCTGCGGTGACCCGAAAAATCAAATTGGGCACAGGCATCATGCTAGTGCCCGAGCGCAACCCGCTGCTTGCCGCAAATATGATAGCGACCCTGGACGCCGCATCCGGAGGTCGCTTTCTGATGGGTATTGGCGCGGGCTGGAATCGGGAGGAAACCGAAATTCTTGGCGGTAACTTTGACCGACGCTGGGGACAGACGAAGGATTATATTCTGGCCATGAAGGAGTTGTGGACCAAGGAAGAGTCCGAGTACCACGGTGAGTTTATTGATTTTCCGCCCGTACGGTGTTTTCCCAAACCGCATCATAAACCGCACCCGCCAGTGCTACTCGGTGGTTTTACCGCTACGCTGGTCTACAAACGCATTGCCGAATGGGGTGATGGCTGGTTACCCATCGTACAGAGCGTCGAACAGTTTTCCGAGGGCGTGGAAAAGCTCAAGCGCGCCGCCGAGGCTGCCAATCGCGACTACAGTGAACTGACCAGAACCGTATTTAGCATTAACGGCCAATGGCGCAAGCCCGAGGAGCTGCGCGCACTGGAACGGGCCGGCGCCGACCGGGTCGTGTTATGGCTGCCGGAAGGACACATGGATGTGATTCTTGACGATATGGACAATATCGCCAGAACGCTTCTGTAACTTGGTGGGAGCGGGGCAGGGACAGTTACTGATTTATATTAGACAGCCAGGGGTGGTCGCAGTGGCGCAGGATGCTCAAAAGGCATGCTCTCAACTTTTTGTTGATATACGCTGGTTGCGGAACGAGGCGCTGACAGTGTTCGAGAAATTGGTTCTGCCCGGCTGGGGAAAATCCAGCCACGGATACCCCGAGAGACTATACGGATATATGGCCTGAATCTTTTTATATGTTGATTTGCTGTCATCTTGCTGGCGCGGGAGTGACGACAATCAATCAGCCCGAATCGCCGCCCGTTACTCGACCCAAAAGCCGGCCAGCGCATTCTGTGGCTTCTACACTGGAACGAGGTACAGGTGCCGCGCAATCACCACGATGTCTTTCAAGACACGACGGGCATGTATATTCTAAATGTTGGATGTATTCACCTGATTGACGATCTCGAACGTACGACCCAATCGTTTCTCGAGCAGCTCATTGCATTAACGAATCTTCAGCAAACGGCCGCAAGATTTGAAGATGAACTTTCTAAGTATAAACTTCGCGCCATATAACGAGAATAGTAAAGGGCTACCTGACTTGGAGTTGACATGGAGTTAGAGAGGTACGCGTCAGAAGCGGCGTGCTCCTCAACATCAGGTTAACAGATTATATTTGTATATCTGGCGTCATTGTAAAAAGTACGGCTGATCCGAATCACGGGTTTAACTTTCCACCGCAAAAACTTCGTCTAACAAACGCTGTGTTTGTATTAGCATATCCCGATCATTTTCTCCGAGTGGGCGCAGGATAAATTTTGAAATTCCCTGGTCGGCATACTGATGGATACGCTCGATAATCTGCGTCGCGCCCACTGCCAGAGTGTGTGATAAATCCTGGCCGGGCGCGAGCTTGCTAAAGCGCGTCAGTTCGCGTTGGCAGATGGCGTCATCTTTGGAGCCGAAACGGAAAAAGAAACCGGTGCCGTAGTGTTCGTCGTCGATGGTGCGATTAAATTCCTTCAGAGCTTCAACAATGGCACGTTTAACGATGCCGGCGCGTTCGGGTGTTTCCAGCCCCGCCTGCCAGCCCGTACCGACACGGGCGGTGCGTTTGATTGCGGCGTCGCTGCTGCCGCCGATCCACATAGGCAGCGGTTGTTGTATGGGCAATGGCGCGATAACGGCATTCGTATAGCGAAAATACTCGCCGTGCAGGGTCACTGGATCTCCGCGCCACAGCCCAGCGATAATATCCAGGGCTTCGTCGGTGCGTTTGCCGCGCCCCTTGGTGTCGATGCCGGTGGCCCGCCACTCGGGTGCGCTCTCCGTGCCTATGCCAAATGCCGGTAACAGGCGTCCATCGCTCAGATAATCAATGGTGGCGCACTGTTTGGCGAGAACGAGAGGATCGCGCAACGCAGCTGAGGCGACGTTCATGCCAAATTTAATGCGTTTGGTGGCACCGGCGATCGCAGCCAAGGTGCTTATGCATTCCAGGAAGGGTTCGTCGGATATCAGACGATCGGTCTGCCACAGGGAATCTACGCCGCCCTGTTCACACAGGGCCACCCACTGCCAAAAGCTATCGACGCGCTCAAACGGAAAGCGCGCCATACCGAGCCCAATACCAATCGCCATTCTGTTCCCCGTTGCAGATACAACGTAATATGGCTGTTGTCGTCGCACGTAAACATTGTATCGCTCTGGAAGTTTACCTGTGATAGACGTCGACAGGGGAGTGTATTTTAATTTGCGCGGGAGCCTGCGGAGCCAGATTCTTTGCTTAATTTTCTTGGCTATCCTCTCAGTAATGACAAGTTGCTAATTTCACTGACAACCATAAGGAGCCAATTCAATGTCCAGTCGAGCCAGTAAACGAGCGGTGTTGGTCGAGCCGCATCAGCCCGTGGAAATTTGGGAGCACGATGTACCGTCCCCCCAGGCAGGGGAAGTGGTGGTGCGGGTGCAGATGAGCGGTGTGTGTGGCACCGACGTACATTTCTGGCGTGGCGAGGTCGAACTACCCGGGGCGATGGTGCTGGGGCACGAAGGCATTGGCGCTATCGAGGAGCTGGGGGAGGGGATTGCTACCGATTATGCCGGCACCCCGTTAGCCGTGGGCGACCGGGTGTACTGGGTGCCGTTGCACCCCTGTAATCACTGCCATGCATGCACGGTGACCAAGGATTTTTCTCTGTGCGATAGTGCCATGGGCGATTTGTTTCGCGATGCCACGACTCCGCCGTCGGCCTGTTACAGCGAGTTCGCCTGGCTGCCCGCCGGTATGCCGTTTTATCGTATTCCCGACGATACGCCATCGGAGGCGGTGATCGCCTTTGGTTGCGCCATGCCCACCATGTTGCAGGGTCTGGAACGGTTGGGTGGAATTAGCGTTAATCAGACCGTGGTGGTGCAGGGCTGTGGCCCGGTAGGCCTGGCTGCGACATTGTTGGCGAAAGTGTCTGGCGCGCGCGAAATCATTGTGATCGGCGCACCACAACACCGGCTGGACATGGCCCGTCGCCTGGGTGCGACCGCGACGATTAACCTGACAGAAATGAAAGACGCGAGCGCGCGGGCGCAAAAAGTGCGGGAGTTGACCGGTGGACTGGGTGCCGAGGTGGTAATTGAGGCGGCGGGAGTTGTGGATGCCTTTGGCGAAGGGATAAAACTGGTGGCCAGAAACGGTCGCTATCTGGTTGTGGGCCTGTGGTCCGCTCCGGGGACGGTTGCTGTGGAGCCGCGCTACATCAATAACAACAATATTCGCATTATCGGCACGGCGTTGTTTCAGTCTCCCCATGTGTACGGCGCGATTCAAGTGGCGCAGCGCCACCACCTGCAATTTCCTATGGCGGAGGCGGTAACCCATCGCTTCCCGTTGGCGGATACGCAAAAAGCGCTGGAGGCGGTGGCACGTATGGATACGGTAAAGGCAGTGATTGTTCCCCATGTGTAAATCATTGCGGCGAATCAAATCCCACAGGTGTCCTCACTCCGCCCAAAGGAGAGCTGATGTACAACGAAGATGATCTTAATTCGGCGGTCCAGGCCGGGGTCATGAGCGCACAGACCGCCGATGCGTTTCGCGCACACGTGGCCCGCCTGGATCACTCTCCGGCGGTGGACGAGGAGCATTTTCGGCTGATTACCGGATTCAATGATATTTTCGTGGTGATTGCGTGTTCCCTCCTGCTCGTTTCGGTGAACTGGATCGGTGCGGAGTTTGCGGCCTGGTTGGGTCCATTGGGGGCTGCGGGCACTGCCTGGGGGCTCGCTGAGTTTTTTGTACGCCAGCGGCGCATGGCGCTACCGGCAATTGTGCTGCTATTGGCATTTGTCGGCTATATTTTCTATGCCATTTACGCGGTGATGGGTGCGGAGAATAGTTACATTGCCAGCGGTGGCGCCGCGCTGGCGGCCTGGTGTCACTGGCTGCGCTTTCGTGTGCCGGTCACGGTTGCCGCAGGCACTGCGGCCGTGGTGGGTACGATGGTCAGTGTGTCGATTGTGGCGTGGCCGCAAATGCAGGACTACTTACCACCCTTTATATTTGTAGCGGGCGTCGCGGTGTTTGCCTTAGCCATGCGGTGGGACACTGGCGATAAATTGCGCCTGACACGCCAGTCCGATGTGGCGTTCTGGCTACACCTACTTGCTGCGCCTTTGCTCGTTCACCCGGTGTTCAGTGCGGTGGCGTTTTCCGATGCGCCGCCCAGTGTGATCCAGGGCGGCGTGGTGCTGGCGTTGTATATTGCCATTGCGCTGGTGTCGGTGGCCATCGATCGCCGCGCGCTGATGGTCTCGGCGTTGGCGTATGTCCTGTACGCATTTAGCTCGTTGTTGAAGATCTACGGTGTGGTGAGCCTTGGTTTTGCCCTGACGGCGCTCTGTGTCGGCAGCACGTTGTTGCTATTGTCCGCGTTTTGGCACCCGTGCCGCGGGTTTGTGCTAAGCATGTTACCGTCGACGCTCGTCAAGCGGTTGCCCGCGGCGCATTAAAATGTCTAACGGTGTGTTAGTCGCCGCGGTAGACGCAGCCGCTGGTGCAGGTTTCGCGCACCGCAATCTGGCTAAGCCCCGGCACCGAGGATTGCATGCGTTGCCAAATCCAGCGCGCCAGGTTTTCGCTGGTGGGATTTTCCAGGCCGGGGATATCGTTGAGATAGCGGTGGTCCAACAGTTCGAAGACAGGTTTGGAGGCCGCGCCAATGGTGGCGAAGTCCATCACCCAACCGCTCTCGGCGCCCACCGGCCCTTCGACATAGACCGAGATTTGATAGGAGTGACCGTGCAGTCGCGCGCACTTGTGATCCGCAGGGACGTTGGGCAGGCGGTGGGCCGCCTCGAAGGTGAAGGATTTGTATATTTCCATGATCTCGCTGACACAGTGACCGGTTTTAATCGGGTGCCCATGGTAATGGGCAGCACATGCAAAGTATAGCCCGAGCGGGCAAAGCGTTTGACAGCCCAAGAGATTTCGGTAGAATGCGCGTCTCGCTTTTTGGTGGCTTGGCGCTGGTTGCAAATAGCTCCAAAAGTGCCTGGCTTCAAAGTAGCAGGTAGTTCCGCAGTAGCAGATTTGTTGCAACGTCCGTGCAATTGATAACCGATGGGTGGTTAGCTCAGTTGGTAGAGCGACGGCCTTACAAGCCGTAGGTCACAGGTTCGACCCCTGTACCACCCACCATCTTCCGCTGTAGCGCGCAAGAGTTTCATTGCGCGAGCGCAACGTGCACCTGGCGAGACAGGTAACACAGATTCAGTTTAGTTTTTTAATGTAACAACGGACCGGTAGTTCAGCTGGTTAGAATGCCGGCCTGTCACGCCGGAGGTCGCGGGTTCGAGTCCCGTCCGGTCCGCCATTTGCAGCCCCTCCAAGCTTATCCTGTAGTCCTCAATCTAGTCTGTCATCTGATTTGCATGTTTGCCGCGCAATTTATGTGCCGCTCAGTATCGCCCCAGAGTAATACCGAAGTAGCGCGTTATCAGCAACGCCGTTTGGGGAAAAAGGCTACATTTTTATTCAAATTGGTGAGTGTGCGCGCAGCCATCACCGTGGCGCATGGCTTGTGTATAATCGGCGGTTAGTCGATTTTGCGGTACAACCAATGGCATATTTTCAACGCGTCGGAGTTCTCGCTCGCCTGCAGCATCCCCAGGTGCTGGGCAGTCTCGCACATCTGGTGGACTTTTTGCACGGGCGTGGCGTAACGGTGGTACTCGAACCCAACACCGCGGCGCTGTTGAACCATGCCGAGGTGACAGTTAGCGAGGACGGTGACTTTGCCAAAGACGTCGACCTGGTGATTGTGGTGGGCGGCGACGGCAGTATGTTGAGCGGCGCAAGGGATCTGGTGGACTATGGGGTGCCACTACTTGGGGTAAACCGGGGGCGACTGGGGTTTTTGACCGACATTCTGCCGGACGATATGGAAACCCGGGTGGCGCGGGTGCTGGATGGCGATTATCGGGTTACCGAGCGATTTTTGTTGGAGATGCTGGTGACCCGAAATGGCGCTGCAATTGGTCGTGGTATCGCCCTGAACGATGTGGTGCTGCACCCCGGTCAGTCGTTGCGCATGATGGAATTTGAGCTCTATATCGACGGTGAATTTGTCTATAGTCAGCGTTCCGATGGCCTGATTGTGTCCACTCCGACCGGTTCGACTGCCTATGCGCTGTCTGCCGGGGGGCCGATTATGCATCCTAAACTGGATGCCATCGTGCTGGTGCCGATGAATCCGCACACCCTCACCAGCCGCCCCATCGTTATCAGTGGTGATAGCGAAGTGGAGGTGCGTGTCGGTACCCGCAACGAACTGCACCCACGGGTCACCTGTGACGGCCAGCAGGAGATTATTACGGAGCCGGGAGATATTATTCGCATTTGCAAATTGGCACCCGCACTGCGTTTGATTCACCCAGCGGATCATAATTTTTACGAAGTGTGTCGCTCGAAACTTGGCTGGGGTAGTCGTCTCGACTCGTCGCGCGACGAAGAGCCTGGCTGATTCCACGATGGCCGATAACCTTAACTGGACGCGAGTCGCCGGGTTTCCCCTGGAGCGAGATTTACAGCCCCTGTTGCGGGAAATTGAGCGTCGTGCAATTCCCTGTCGATTGGCGGTGGAGGGCGAGGAACAGGTGCTGTGGCTGACGAACGAACGGGATACGGCCACAGTACTGTCGTTATTACAAACCGAGGTGGAAGCGGACTTGGCCGGCTCCCCTGGTTCCGCTGCGGCGTCGACTATGGCAGGTCTCGCAACCCGATTCCCAGTGGTGTTTGCGGGGCTGATACTGGCAATTGTCGGTGCCCTTGTGGTGCGTTGGGTCCCCGAATGGTTACACTGGCTGACTTTTCAGGATTTCGTAGAGGTTGACGTAACCACGCTTGACTTCGTCAGCCTGAAAGAAACCTATCAGCGCGGCGAATACTGGCGGGTACTCGCGCCGACGTTTTTGCACTTCGGCCTTTTTCACCTGGTATTTAACGCGCTGTGGCTATGGGAATTCGGGCGACGGCTGGAATTAGTTGAGGGTAGTCGACGTTTTTTGCTGGTGTTTGTGGTGCTGGCGGTCGGAGCTAATGTGGGGCAGTACCTGTGGTCTGGGCCATCCCTTTTTGGCGGATTGTCTGGAGTGATTTACGGATTGCTGGGCTATATCTGGATACGCCAGCAATTGGCACCGCATCCGGCTCTGGCATTGCCCAGAGGCATTGTTGTATTGATGTTGGTGTGGCTATTGCTGTGTCTGGTGGGCATCGTCGATTTTTTTATTCCCGGCAGTATCGCCAATGGGGCACACGTCGTGGGTCTGGTCGTTGGCCTGGTGTGTGGCGCGCTATCTGCCAGGGACACGCCGCGGCGTACCTGAGCGATTGTTGCGGCTCGCTTTATTCTTCTGGACGGACCTATGGATTTACATAAATTACTCAGCGCGCTGACGCCTCAGATCTACGCCAACCTGTGTCGCGCGGTGGAACTGGGGCGCTGGCCCGATGGTAAGCGCTTAACTGCGGAACAACGGGCGCTGTGCTTGCAGGCAGTGATCGCCTACGACGCCGAACACAAACCAGAAAGTGCGCGGGTGGGTTATCTTCCACCTAAGGTTAAGAGCGCGGCTGGCGGCGCAAGCGCGATAAGGGCCGATGGTGGCGCGCAAGCGGTCGGCGAAAATGCTGGCGCCGGGCAACCGCTGCAGTGGCGTCATTGAGTATGGGCGTAACTTATAGTGGGCATCTCGACAAAATGGCCGTTGAGCACGGGGCTCCGGTGCGTTACGAGTTGGTGTTGGACGAGCAGCGCGTAGCGCTCAACCAACACCTCGGCAACACGATACGCCTTCAGTATCGCGGAGAAATTCGCTGCACCCACTGCGGTCGGCGCAGTAGTAAAAGTTTCAGCCAGGGCTACTGTTATCCCTGTTTCCAAGCGCTGGCCCGCTGCGACAGCTGCATCATGAGTCCGGAAAAATGTCATTATGCGCAGGGTACCTGTCGCGAACCGGGCTGGGGCGAGCAGTACTGCATGACCGACCACGTGGTGTATCTGGCCAACTCGTCCGGCATCAAGGTGGGTATTACTCGCGCCAGCCAGATACCTACGCGCTGGATCGATCAGGGCGCTGCACAGGCCTTGCCCATCGCGCGAGTACAGACCCGTTATCAGTCCGGCCTGGTGGAAGATATTTTTCGTCAGCACGTGGCGGATAAAACTAACTGGCGAGCCATGTTGAAAGGTTCGCCGGAGGAAGTGGATCTGCCCGGCGTTCGCGACAATTTGTTTACCCGTTGCGCCGCGCAATTGCAGGAGCTGGATAACCGTTTCGGTCTGGCCGCCGTGCAAAAACTAGTCGACCATAAGCCCCTTGATATTAAGTATCCTGTTCTTGAATATCCGCGCAAAGTAACCAGTTTGAATCTGGATAAACAACCGCTGGTGGAAGGTACCCTGTTGGGTATCAAAGGCCAATATCTGATACTCGACACGGGCGTCATTAATTTACGCAAATACACCGCGTATCGCCTCGATGTGACCCTGTGATAATGGTAACGATTGCGTAGCAAACAGTTTTAAGGAAGTAGCAAAATGACGGAAGCCGATTCTCAGCCCGCCACAGTTTATTTACGGGATTATTGCCCGCCACAGTTTTTGATTGCTACGACGGCGCTCACCATTGAGCTTGGCGAGGAACACACACAGGTAGAAGCGCGATTAAGTGTGCGGCGCAACCCGGCCGTAGAAAAAACAGTTACCGATATGGTGTTGCAGGGTGCGCAACTCACGTTGCTGGCGTTGGCAATCGATGGCCGTGTGCTCGCCGAGCACGAGTACACCTTTGCCGGGGAGACGCTGACTCTCTATCGGGTTCCAGATGTTTTTGAGTTGACGTCCACGGTGACGATAACTCCCCAGGACAATACGTCGCTGGAAGGGCTGTACCGGTCTCGCGGCATGTATTGTACCCAATGCGAGGCAGAGGGTTTTCGCAAGATTACCTATTATCTCGACCGGCCGGATGTGATGTCCGAGTTCACCACCACCATCGTTGCGGATAAGGGCCGGTATCCGGTACTTCTCGCGAATGGCAACGCGCAGGCCAGTGGCGATCTGCCCGACGGCCGGCACTGGGTTACCTGGCACGATCCGTTTAAAAAACCGGCCTATTTGTTTGCCATGGTGGCGGGCAATCTCGAATGTCTTGAGGACTCGTTTACCACCATGAGTGGGCGTAAGGTGTCCCTCAAAATTTTTGTGGAAGCGAAAGATCTGGATAAATGCGCGCACGCCATGCAATCTCTGAAACGGGCGATGCTCTGGGATGAGAAAGTGTACGGGCGCGAATACGACCTCGACATTTTTATGATTGTTGCGGTCGATGATTTCAATATGGGCGCCATGGAAAACAAGGGTCTGAATATTTTTAATACATCCTGTGTGCTGGCCACACCGGAGATCACTACGGATGGTGGTTTTCAATGGATAGAGGCGGTGGTGGCACACGAGTATTTTCACAACTGGTCGGGCAATCGAGTAACTTGCAGGGATTGGTTTCAGCTGAGTTTGAAGGAGGGTTTTACGGTTTTTCGCGACGCGGAATTTTCGGCGGACATGGGTTCGCGGGCGGTGACTCGGATACAGAAAGTCAATGCGCTGCGCACGATCCAGTTCGCCGAGGACACTGGGCCGACCTCCCACGCTGTGCAGCCTGCGTCATATATGGAAATTTCCAATTTTTACACAGCGACTATTTACGAAAAAGGCGCGGAGCTGGTGCGCATGCTACATACCTTGCTGGGGCCTGAAGTGTTTCGTCGCGGTAGTGATCTGTATTTCGACCGCCACGACGGTCAGGCGGTCACCATCGAGGATTTTGTCGCTGCCATGGCCGACGCCAGTGAACGGGATCTGACACAGTTTATGCAGTGGTATCGTCAGCCCGGCACACCGCGCTTACAGGTGGTGGGGGATTACGACGCTGCGCGTAAATGCTATCGACTGACATTTACTCAATCCAGTCCCGTTATGCCACAGGCGAGTGCAGCAACTCCACTGCATATTCCCATAAGAATGGGCCTGGTGGGTGCAAACGGCGATATTCCGTTGCGCTGCCCCGGTGTGTGTGACGACCCACGGGAGATGGTCTTTGAAATGACGGGGCTTGAACAAACATTGCTTTTTGAAGACATCGAGGTAGCACCTGTACCCTCGTTGTTACGGCAGTTTTCCGCACCGTTACGACTAGAATTTAGCTATAGTCGCCAGGATCTGTTGCATTTGATGCAACACGATAGCGACGACTTTAATCGTTGGGACGCTACCCAGAAGTTGGCGCTTGAGATATTGCAGGAGATGATTGCCGGATTGGTTGCTAACCAGACGCAGGTACTGGACCGTAATCTGGTGGACGCGTATCGGGACCTGTTGCGCGAACCGGCAATTGATCGTGCGTTGCTGGCACTGATGTTAACACTGCCGAGCGAAGCCTATCTGAGTGAGGAAGCGTCTGTTATTCACGTGGAGGCCATTCACAGGGCCCGACAGTTGGCGCGCCATACGCTGAGTCAGGCGCTGCACGAAGATTTTCTGCGCATCTATCACGACAATTACAACGACGAGCCGTATCAACCGTCGGCCCAACAGATTGCACAGCGCAGTCTTAAAAATATTGCGCTGCAATATCTGGTGCAGGGCGATGTGGTCGAGGGTGTTGAGCTGGCGTGGCGGCAATTTGAGCGCGCCGACAATATGACCGACGTGCAAGCTGCCCTGACCGCGTTGATTAATTGCCCGAACTCAATCGCGCGGGAGTACAGCGACAGGGGGCTGGCAAGTTTTTATCAAAAATGGCGTGCCGAAGCACTGGTGGTCAATCAATGGTTTTCACTACAGGCGTCCTGTGTGCTACCCGGTGGCCTGGAAAGGGTGAAGGGACTGATGACCCATGGGGCTTTCGAGCTTAAAAATCCCAACAAGGTGCGTTCGTTGCTGGGTGTGTTTGCCAATAACGCGATCAACTTTCACCGCGAGGATAGCGCGGGCTATAAGTTTCTGGCGGAGCAGGTTGTGGCGCTGGATAAACTCAATCCACAAATAGCGTCGCGCTTGATCACACCACTTACCCGCTGGCGGAAATTTCCGGCGCAGCGCAGTACACAAATGCGCGCCGCCCTGGAGTCGGTTCGAGATGCGCAGCATTTATCGCGAGATCTGATTGAGATTGTCGGCAAAAGTCTTTGACAGATTGAAAACAGGCGCAACGCGGATGGCCACGCTTTCTTGACTTCGGTCAACATGCGCAGGGGGTAGTGGGTGCCACAATCCGCAGGGGAGATGCTGAAGAACACAGATACAACAGGGGCTCACGAGGTGTTTATCAACCTGTTGCAGGTGGAAGAAAACCTGCGCGATAGTATGGCGGTCGTGGTGGGACCCTTTGCAGATATGTAAAAAATTATGAATTTTGACCTGCGTAGGCCACCGGTTTGCCAGCGCGGAAGACGCAAAACTCGTTTTTTTGCAGGGCGATCCAGTTTTCATTGTCAGTTAATGGTTTGGTAGCGACCACGGTTACCACATCGTCCGCGCCGGTATGTTCACTAAAATTGACGGTTAAATCCGCGTCGATCAAGGTCGCCTGGCCAAAGGGCGCGGCGCGGGTGAGTTTGCTCAGACGGGTGCTGCAAAACGCGTATAAACAACGGGCATCGCTCAATAGTAAGTTACACACACCCAGTCGCGCCAATCGTCGTATCTGCGTTTCCAGGAAACGCCACAGTTCCAGTTGATGGCCAGGGCGTTGCGGGAAGTGCTGGCGTACCTGGTCGAGTAACCAGCAAAAAGCGTATTCGCTGTCGGTGGTGCCCACGGGGCGGTAGTGGGTCAGGGGCCATTTTTTTATTCCCTTGAGCTGACCATTGTGCGCACAGGACCAGGTTTCTCCCCATAATTCCCGCGCAAATGGATGAGTGTTTTCGAGGCAGATGCGTCCGCGGTTGGCTTTGCGAATGTGGCAAATTACATTGGTGCTTTTAATCGGGTAGCGTTCCACCAGACGCGCGATTTGCGACTCCGCTCCTGCGTCCGGGTCGTGAAATGCACGGTATCCTCGCCCTTCGTAAAAAGCGATTCCCCAACCATCTCGGTGGGGGCCGGTGAGGCCGCCACGTCGTATCAATCCGCTGAAACTAAAGCAGATATCCGTTGGAACGCTGGCGTTCATGCCTAGTAATTCGCACATACTGACTGGTATCCCCGGCGCGTTGGTGGCGCTACCTGATTGGTATTCGAAAGAGCGACTCGTTAGTTGCCCAGCGGACCTGTACAATTATAGCCATTGGCGACAAAAAGGACAGACAGCGTAACGCCAACGCAGTACAGAGGTGGTTGCCCGAGGAGGCAAAGTGAAAATTGCAATTTTATCCAGGAACAAAAACCTCTATTCGACCAGGCGCCTGAAAGACACGGCGGAACAACGTGGTCACAGCGTGTGGGTGATTGATCCCCTGAGCTGCTATATGAATATTAATATGCAGCATTCGTCGATTCATGTGCGCGGTGAGGAACTGCCGGATTTTGATGCGGTGATTCCGCGTATTGGCGCATCGGTGACATTTTACGGCACGGCGGTGTTGCGACAGTTCGAGATGATGGGCGTTTACCCGCTGAACGAGTCCGTCGCTATTTCAAGGTCCCGGGACAAATTGCGTTCCATGCAGCTGCTATCTCGTAAAAATGTTGGCCTCCCCATCACCGGCTTTGCCAACAAACCGTCAGATATTCCGGATTTGATTGATATGGTTGGCGGTGCGCCACTGGTGATAAAACTGCTGGAAGGAACCCAGGGCATTGGTGTGGTACTGGCGGAAACCCGCAAGGCGGCGCAGAGCGTGCTGGAAGCATTTATGGGTTTAAAAAGTAACATCATGGTGCAGGAATATATCAAGGAAGCGGGCGGCGCGGATATCCGCTGTTTTGTAATTGGCGACAAAGTGATTGCGGCCATGAAACGGCAGGCGCTGGCGGGTGAATTTCGCTCGAATTTACATCGCGGCGGCACGGCAAGTTTGATTAAATTGACGCCCGCAGAGCGTTTGACCGCAGTTACCGCTGCCAAACTTATCGGCCTTAACGTGGCGGGGGTAGACATTTTGCGCTCCAATCACGGCCCGGTGGTCATGGAGGTTAATTCGTCGCCGGGTCTGGAAGGTATCGAAAATGCGACGGGCAAGGATCTCGCGGCCAATATTATCGAGTTTATCGAAAAAAATGCCGCAGATTCCAAGACTAAAACCCGGGGCAAAGGCTAAGCAGGGGTGCGCGCGCAACCATTCAATATCGCAGGGGTTACGCTAGCGCCAGGGGAATCCCGGCAAGTCGCTATTCCCGCGGCGAGACTCTATACCGACACGCCGATAGACATCGTTGTCGAAGTACTGCATGGGCGCCGCTCCGGTCCGGTGCTGATGGTGTGCGCGGCGTTGCACGGCGACGAAATCAATGGCGTGGACATCTGTCGGCGACTGCGTCACCAGGCGGTTTTAAGGCGCCTGCGCGGAACGTTGCTGGTGGTGCCGATTATCAATGTCTTCGGATTTATTCAGCAGACTCGTTATCTACCTGATCGCAGAGATTTAAATCGCTGTTTTCCGGGTAGTCCCAAAGGAACGCTAGGCAGCCGTCTTGCGTATTTGATTCGCACTGAACTACTAGCCCACTGTACCCATGTTATCGATTTGCACACCGCAGCAGTGCATCGCGATAATTTGCCACAAATTCGTGGCAATCTGGAACAGCCTGTGGTGCTGGCAATGGCGCAGGCATTTGGCGCGCCGGTAATTCTGGATTCGAGATTGCGGGATGGTTCCCTGCGTGCCGCTGCGCACGAGCTGGATATTCCCCTGATTATCTACGAAGCGGGCGAAGCATTGCGGTTTAGCGAAGCGGCGGTGCGCGCAGGGCTGCGTGGGGTACTGCGGGTGATGCGCTATTTGCACATGCTGCCCGGTAAATTGGAGTTGTCGTCGGGAACGATGGCGCCGGTGGTCGCCGCCGGCAGTCGCTGGTTGCGGGCCGATAAGGATGGCATGCTGATTAGTCACGTGGGGCTGGGTCAGCGGGTTCGCGCTGGTGAGGTGGTCGCGCATCTGGTGGTGCCGTTTCAGGCCGAAGAAGTAGCGGTTATATCCAGCAGCGAGGGGATCGTAATCGGTCGCGCCCAGATACCATTGGTCAACGAAGGCGAAGCGCTGTTTCATATTGCCGAATTTTCTCGGCTGGGAAAAGCGGCGGACAGTATCGAGGCGTTTAACGAACGTTACGACAACGGGTTACCACGCCTGTCTGGCGATGCATTCGAACCTTTGACCGACGACACCTGACGGCGCTCCCGGCGCCTGGTTTTCGAGGTGTTAGTTCTCGCGGTGCCTGGTTTTCAAGGTGTTAGTTCTCGAGGTGCCTAGCTTTTTGCGGTGACGGCCTCCACCGGCAGGTTGGCTGCTTTCCAGGCTTCGTATCCACCCTGAATGTGGCATACGGGGGTCAATCCCATATTTTGTGCGGTCTGCGTGGACAGGGCGGAACGCCAGCCTTTGCTACAGTAGAAAATAAACCGCTTGCCGGACGCAAACAGGGGTTTGTGATAGGGACTGTCGGGGTCTATCCAGAACTCGAGCATGCCGCGCGGGGCGTGGTAGGCCCCGGGAATTTTTCCGTCGCGGGTTAGCTCGCGAATATCCCGCAGGTCGACAATTTGGCAATTGGCATCGTTCAGCAAGCCATAAGCCTGTTGGGGATCAATCGCTTCGATTTGCTGATCTGCCTGTGCAACCAGTTGCTTTACACTAATTTTCATAATGCTCTCCGGGTGTGCCTGTGTTGGGCGTTAAGTGCATGCCGTGCATGGTGCAGGGCTTAAAATTCCTGGAAAGTATAGCTTAAGGAACCTGTGGTGTTCTCGTCTGAATACGCTGGACAACGCTCGGGATAATTTTTGTCCGCGTTGTTGTTGGTAGCCGTTTGCAGTTAGACTAAAAGTTCAGAGTTGTGTTGAGTTAGCACAGCTTCACAGAATTATTTCCGGGGAGACATCAATGCAATACCGCCAATTAGGGGATACCGACATACAGGTCAGCGCCATCTGCCTCGGCACCATGACCTGGGGTGAACAGAACACCGTCGAACAGGCCATTGAACAAATGGATTATGCCCTGTCTGCGGGCGTCAATTTTTTTGATGCGGCGGAAATGTACCCGGTGCCGCCTCGCGCAGAGACTCAGGGACGCACTGAAAGTTACATCGGCGAATGGTTTGCGCGCCGCAAGCGCCGTGACGATGTTTTTCTGGCTACCAAGGTGTCCGGTCGTTCGGACGCAGTGGGTGACTGGAAGCACCTGCGCGGTGGACCGCGGCTTAGCCGCGCGCATATTCGCCAGGCGGTAACCGATTCCCTGCGGCGTTTGCAGACCGATTATATCGATCTTTATCAGGTGCACTGGCCGGAGAGAACCACTAATTTTTTCGGACAGCTGGGCTACGTTCATAAAGAGCAGGCCGATCTTATTCCCATTGCGGAAACTCTGAGAGCGTTGACAGAACTGGTCGCGGAAGGACTGGTGCGTCACATAGGTATTTCCAACGAAACCCCATGGGGCGTGACGGAATATTTGCGCTGCGCCCGGGAAAGCGGGTTGAGCCGGGTGCGCAGTATTCAGAATCCCTATAATTTATTGAATCGCAGTTTCGAAGTGGGCCTCGCGGAAATGGCGATTCGCGAACAGGTGGGGTTACTGGCCTATTCACCCCTGGCCATGGGTACGCTGTCTGGAAAATACTTACAGGGCAAGCGCCCCAAAGGGGCGCGTCTGACATTGTATGAGCGCTTTCAGCGCTATTCAAACCCGCATGCAATTGCCGCGACTGAAGCCTACGTCGCTCTGGCCCAGGAACATAATCTGGATCCGGCAACCATGGCGTTGGCATTTATTAATAGTCGCCCTTTTGTAACCAGTAATATTATCGGCGCTACGAATCTTGAACAACTCAAAACCAATATCGCCAGCATCGACGTGCAACTTGCCGACGAGGTGATCGCAGGTATTGAGGGTATTCATAAGCGCTACAGTAATCCCTCTCCCTGAATAATATTGCGCGGCTTAGTTGCGACGTTCCTTCACCAGCATCGTCAGACGCGATGCGCACACCGTGCGGCCCTGGTCGTCGACAATGGTGATACCCCACACATGGGTTGAGCCGCCGATATGGATCGGTCGAGCGGTGCCGTGCACGTGGCCGGACGATGCGGCACGCACATGGTTGGCGTTAATATCCAGCCCCACACAATAGTGTTTTTCCATATCCAGACACAGCATGCTGGCATGGCTGCCCACCGTTTCGGCGAGTACGCAGGACACACCGCCGTGCAGGATGCCAAACGGTTGTTGCGTACGGTGATCGAGCGGCATGCTGGCGGTGAGGTAGTCATCGCCAATGTCGGTAAAGGTAATACCAACGTTTGCCGCGGCGCTGTCGTGAAAGTCGTTGTTTAGCATTTCGAGCGTTGGAGTGCTGAACCAAATTGCCATGGGATTCCTCATTTCGGATAAAGGGGTTGTAACGCAAAAGGATTATCGATCGACTGCCCGGCTTTTTTGCGTCTGTGGCTGTCGAGACGCTGCATCAGTTGCTGGAGCTGGCTCGCGCTGTGGCTGCTGTCACTGTACAGGGATGCATCGAGTTCGCGAAAGGATTGGGCGAGTGTTTCATCATTGGCCAAATCGGCTATTTCCTGCAGGGTCAGCAAATCTGGTTTTGCCCAGTTGATGCGCGCCCACCGCACAATTGCCGAACGTAGTGTGGTTAGATCACCGCAGTTTGCCAACGTCCGTATACGCGTAAATAAATCGCGCTCGGTTGGTGCAGTTACCGGGTCATTTTTGGGTGCCGTAATTTTGTCGCGACGTCTTCGCCACCACAGCACGGCGAACAGTGCGCTACACAGCACGAAAACTCCGTTACTGATAACGAGCATCCATATTAGCGGGCTGGCAGGCGCGTTAGTGATGCTGGTCATCGAGTCAATGGCAGTTCCGGCATCGACAGTTTCCTGCTGTGGGTCGTGATTCGACTCCCCTGGAGTCGTTACGGACGTATCGGTCGCCGCCGTTGTGTCGGCCGCAACGACAGCAAAGGTATCGCCTTTGAGGATGGTTTCGCGCCACGTGTCGGTACTCGTGTCCCACCACTGTACGCTGATGGGCGGTATTGTCAGGGTGCCCGGCTGGGTCGGCACCAGGGCAAACGATTCAATACGCTGACCAATCACACTATCGGCAGTAACGGAATCTTCGATACGTGGTTGATCTGCGTAGGTGCGTAGCCCCGCGCTCTCGGGCAGGGGCAGCGGTGGCAATTGCGCGCCAGCCAGCCCTTGCGCGGTGAACGTTATGGTGCGCGTAACGGGTTCTCCGACAGTTAGTTGTTGTGTGGAATTACTCCATTTTTCGGCGAGACTGACGCCTTTACTGGGCAACCATTCCTTACCGGTAGCGGAACTGGGTCGCGGTTTGATCGCGACGGTTTTCTGTTCCGTCTGTACGACCACAGGTTTGCCGCCGCGGCTAAAAAAAGAGTTGCCGTAGGGATTGCGCGGATCGGGAATGGTGCCGCTAAAACGCACGGGTGGAATGACAAGATCGCCACTCTGGTCAGCAAACAGGGCAAATTTTGTTTCCACTACGGTGTAATTAGCGCCAGCAATTGATTTCTGAAATTGTGTGCTGGATATTTTTATCAGGCGAGCGCCGGGAACATCGAGCTCGGTGCTCTGAAAATCCTGTAGCGAAACGGTGGTATACAAACGTAAAGTCAATATCAGCTGTTCCTGAACGAAAACGCTGTCGTTATCGATTAACATTTCGGTATACAGTTGTTTGTCAGACGCGCTGGCACGACTGTTTTTTTCAACGGTGATGGGGATGGCATTGCTGACGGCCTGTTTTACGCGCAGGGATGGAATCAGCAATTCGCCGCTGCGCACGGGCAACAGGCTTAGTCGCCATGTGGTCACGGAAGACATGGCTCCCATGCTCATGGATAACTGGCTTTGCCGTTGATTGGACAATATTTCAAAATTTTTTTCCAGGGATGAAAAGTCAGGGTCTTCCTGTATTTGGCCAGGGTAACTCAACGTCAGAGTCAGGGTTTCGCCGCTGCCGATACGGGTCCGGTCGACTTCGGCGTGTAATTCGTCCGGCTGCGCAACAGCCGGGATTGCCGCTAGCACAAATAAAATAAGCGCAACAAACAAATGGCGACACAAGGTCATTACCAACGCTCCGGTTCGCTTTCGTTTAACAGCTGGCGATTGCCGCGTTCGTAATCGCGCCGCCGTGCCTCGTATTCAAACTTGCGTCGCATCAGTCCGCTCGGATCATCGGGAATCTGGCGCAACCATTGTTCCAGCGCCTGTTGTTTGTCCGCATCCACCGGTGCCGCATTGCGGTCTTCTTGCAGTGCGCCTGCGCGCTCGGGTGGCGATGCCTGGTCCGGTTTTTGCTGGTCAGCGGAGCGCGGTTGAGTATTCGTCGGTCGGTCCGGGGTAGCGGTGTTGTTCTGCTTTTGATCGGCGTTTTCTGATCCGGCAACTGGGTCTTCCCGCTCGCTGGCCGAATCATGGGCCGCCGGAGAATGGTCCGGATTGGTATCGTCTCCCGCTTCGGGCTGAGATTGTTGATGACTGCCGTTTTCATTTTTGGGTTGTGCAGATTTATCTTCGCTATTTTGCTGCTGCTCCGAACTTTGGTCTTGCGTTGCATTATCCGTCGATGGTTGATTATCGGACTGCTGTTTTTCGGAATCCGAGTTCGATTGGGATTGTTGCTGCTGCTCAAGTAATTTTTTCACAACATCCCGGTTGAATGTGGCGTCCTCCAGGTCGGGGTCGAGTTGCAGGGCTGTTTCATAAGCGGCCAACGCTTCTTCGAACTGGTTGTCGTGGGCGAGGGAATTACCGAGGTTGTAAAACCCCGTCGACTCCTTAGTTTGTGCAAATGACTCGGCGGCCCCCGCGAAGTCCTCGTGGCGATAAGCAGCGGTACCTTTCCACGCGGGATCTTTAAATAGCTCGGCAGCCCGCTGTGGATTGTCTTCAGCCAGCGCTCGGGCCGCCTGCTGGTCGCTACGCAGCCACAAATCCTGCCAATCCAGCGCTTGCGCCGATGGGCTGGCAAGGAGGTAGGGGCTGACGATCAACAGGGTAATCAAGTTGCGGCGAAAACCGACCAACAACAAGGGCAAGGCGAGCAAAATTAACCAGAAGCCCTGGTCGTCCCAGCTATCGAAAGTGCGCTCCAGCTGCGCAGCTGCTGCAAGGTTTCTGCCACTTAACGGGGCGGTGATAAACAGTATATCGTTGTCGTTATTGGCCAGTGCGGCGTAGCGACCCTGGTTGCGGGCGGCGAATTGCTGCAACCCGCGATGGTTGACGCCAGCGATGATAATAGTGCCATTGCGATCCTTGGCGAAGCCGCCGCCCGGGATGGGAATGGGTGAGCCGCTATCACTGCCCACGGCTAATACGGACAGACGGAAATCCGGCAGACTGTCGAGCAATTCATTAATCGTGGTTTGCGCGTCGTCGGCAACACCGTCGGTGACCAGTAACAGATCCCCCGTCAGGTGGCCGGCGTTCATAATTAGTTCCAACCCGGATTGCACGGCGGCCTCGGGGTTGCTGCCGGCTGCGGGCATCACTGCCGGGTTCAGGGCCGGTAACAGGGCGTCGATAGTGGCCGCGTCATCGGTTAGCGGGCTTACCGTATGCGCATCTGCGGCGTAAGCGATCAGAGCAGTGGTGCCCTCCTTGCGCAGGCGTAACAGGTCACTGATTTTCAACCGCGCGCGGGTCAGGCGGTCCGGCTTCAGATCTTCGCTCAACATGGAAGGGGACAGGTCCAGCAGGATGACCAGCGGTTGTTGTTGTTTGTGTATGGGTAATGGAATTCGTTGCCAGGTCGGACCAGCGGCCGCGATGCACAATAATAACCACACGATGGCGGCCCACAGGGGCAGACGTCGCCCCCCTGTCGCGCCGTTTGCTGCCACCAGAAAAGGCAGGATATGTGGTGCGATTACGTTGTTCCAGGGGCCAACCGCAGTTTTTTCTTTATGGGCCATCCACAGGGCAAAGCCCCACACCGGCGCCAGGGCGAGTAACCACCAGGGCCGCAAAAAATGGAAGGCATTAAGCTGTGTTATCAGGTCAGCCATTGGCGTACCTCAGACGGGTTTTCAGGGCGAGGAGAAAACTCGCCACAATGGCAGCCGCCAGCGGCCAATGATACAGCGCTTGTGTGGGTCGCAAAGTCTCTGCTTCCTGCTCTACGGGTTCAATCTGGTCGAGAGTTCGATACACGGCTGCGAGATCTTCCGGGTTGCGCGCGCGAAAATAGCGGCCGCCGGTTTTGGCTGCAATGGCGGTTAAGGTGCCCTCATCCAGGTCGGCGGAGGGGTTGATACGTTGTACGCCAAACAGGGAGCGACGCAATATTTCGTCGGCACCAATGCCCACCGTGTAGATCTTGACCCGGTGAGCGGCCGCCAGTTCTGCGGCCTGTAGCGGTGTAACCGCTCCCGCGGTATTTGCGCCATCGGTCAGCAAGATCACCACGCGGCTGCTTTCGGGGCGATCCCGCAGTCGCTTTACCGCCAGGCCGATCGCATCGCCAATCGCCGTGCCCTTGCCCGCAAAGCCGATCAGGGCCTCCTGCAGCATGGTATTTACAGTGGCCCGGTCGAAGGTCAGGGGTGTTTGCAGATAGGCGTTGCTGCCAAACAGAATCAAGCCGAGTCGATCGCCCTTGCGCCGTACTACGAATTCGCCCACCACGTCCTTGACCACACGCAAACGATCCACCAGTCCGCGACCGCTATCCATATCCTCAATTTCCATACTGCCCGAGATATCGACTGCGAGGAGTAAATCGCGGCCGGTGGTGGGTAGTGCAATCGGGTCACCAATCCATATGGGTCGAGCGGCTGCCAGGACTGCACCACACCAGATGGCGCTGAGTAGCAGGAGCACCAGCACATCGCCCCGTCCGCCTGAGCCGTGCGCGCGATTAAGATCGCCGTACAGTGGCGCCCACAGTGGCACTGACATGCTGGCAGCGGGTTTGCGCAACGCGCGGTATAGCCACGGCGCGGGGAGGATTAACAACAGCCAGGGCCAGTGCAAGCTCAACATGGTAGCGGTGCACCTTTAGCAACCCAGCGCTGAGCACAGCTATACAGTGCCCACGCCTGGTCTTTCGCCAGTGGTGGTGCGTCCGGGTCGTAGAGTGTGGCGCTCAATTCCGGTAGCGAAATGACGTTCAGTACCTGTTTGCTGTCCAGTGCCTGTAATGCGCTCAACAGCGTTGCAGTAGCTATGCCGTTGGCGACCCGTTGGGGCGCTCCGGCGATGGCACAGCGGCGCATAAGCGCTACCAGCTCCTGCGCAAACTGCGCGCCATCCCCGGAGCGCGCATAGTTTTCCCACAGGTTTTTCAGGAGAGCGCTGCCGTCGCGGCGATAGCGGCCGCGTTGGTAACGGCGTATTGCGGTGGTGACGGTCCAGCCGATAATCGCCAACGCGATAAACGCCAGCACCCACCAGCCTGGCGCGGGAGGCCACCAGCTCACCGGGGGTGGGGTGTGAATATCCCGTAATTGCGCGAGCAAAGGATTCAGGACAGCCTCCGTTGGCGATTTTTACCATAGGCTAACTGTAAAACGTCAAGCACTGCGCTATCGTCTGGAAACGCGATAAGCCCCAGGCGCAGGCGCTGTGCGACTTGTTGCAAGCTCAAAGTGCGTGCGCGGAAGGCATCCGCAAAACTGGCTCGCAGTGCGGCGTCGCGGGTGTTGAGCGCGAAACGTTGTCGCCCGTCGGTGACCGGATAAAGCCCAGGGGGCGGCAATTCTTTTTCGAGTCTGTCGTAAACGTGACAAAGATTGACATCGCAGTGGCGTGCCAACTGAAACAGGTGGCTTTCAGCTGCTTCATTTAGATCGTGAAAATCACTGACCACTACTACGGTAAAACCCGGGTGCGCCACACGGCGAGTATGTTCGAGCATGGTGGCCAATGTGTAGCCGTCAGGTTGCCGTTGTTGTAGCGCACTACTTGCAGCGCACAGACTGTGAATCAGTTGCAGGACGCTGTGATGACTGCGGCGTGCGCGGATGTCGCTGTGCTGCTCCGGGCCAAACACTAACCCACCCACCCGGTCGTTGGCGTGCAGGCCAGCCCAGGCGAGGGTCGCGGCGATCTCGCAGGTGGTGACGGATTTGAGCTTGCGGCTACCGAAAAACATGTGCTGACGTAAGTCGGCCACCACTAACACGGGGCGTTCCCGTTCCTCGCGAAAAAGTTTGGTATGTGTGTTGCCCGTGCGCGCCGTGACACGCCAGTCTATGGTGCGAATATCGTCACCGGGCTGATAGGGGCGCACCTCATCGAAATCCATACCCCGTCCGCGCAGTCGGGAATGGTGATTGCCCGCCAGGACACTGCGTGGGGCGTGCCTTGGGAACAAACGCAGTTCGCGGGCGCTGCGGCGCAGCTGTACAAGGTTTTCCGCGCTGGCAAAGACTGGGTTCGACGAGTCGGGGTATAGCATCAGGCAGAGGGCACAGTGTCGATCAGGCTGGTTATAATCGAATCGGCGGTAGCGCCGCTGGCCTCGGCCGCAAAGCTGAGAATCAGGCGGTGGCGCAATACGTCGTGGGCCACTGCGCGCACATCGTCCGGCGTCACAAACTCCCGGCCATCCAGCCAGGCGTTGACGCGGCTGCAGCGATCCATGGCAATGGTTGCGCGCGGGCTGGCGCCGTATTCAATACATTGGGCAATCTGTTTGCTGTAGGCCTCGGGATTGCGCGTAGCTAGCACCAGTTGCACCAGATACTCTTCGACATTTTCCGCCATTTTCACCTGCAGGGCTGCGGTGCGGGCCGCGAAAATAGTTTCCTGGGACACCCCGGGAGGGTTGCTGGTGGCAGCACCCACCGCCTCGTCCCGGGCGAGTTGCAATATGCGTCGCTCGCTATCTCGATGTGGATAGTCTACTGGCACATGCATCAAAAAACGGTCCATCTGTGCTTCGGGCAGAGGATAGGTGCCTTCCTGCTCGATGGGATTTTGCGTGGCCATCACCAGGAATAGTCTGGGTAGCGCATAGGTTTGTTGACCGACGCTGATCTGGCGTTCCGCCATCGCCTCCAGTAACGCTGATTGAACCTTGGCGGGCGCGCGATTAATCTCGTCGGCCAGTACCAGGTTGTGAAATAAAGGTCCGCGCTGAAATTCAAAGTTGCCACTTTCAGGGCGGTAGATATCGCTGCCGGTGATGTCGGCTGGCAGCAAGTCCGGCGTAAACTGGACGCGATGAAAATCGCCGTCGATACCTTCTGCAAGGGTTTTGATCGCTTTCGTCTTGGCGAGGCCGGGAGCGCCTTCCACCAGCAGGTGACCATCGGCCAACAGTGCCATGATCAGGCGCTGAGCGAGATGTGTTTGGCCGACAATACGAGAATTTAGAAAGGCGAGTAACGACTGGATTTCGGTATAACAGGACATGCATGGGCTCGTTGGTTGATGGTGCAAGGTAATGGAATTGTAACGGGTTGTCGGTCCCTGCTCAAAGCTGTGTTGCCCGACGTAGCCGCAGGGCATTAGCAATCTCCGGTGGCGTCGTCTTAACATGGCGCGCAATAAATTCAGCGACACGGCAACCGCATTGAAAAATACGGAGTTAGGAATTCAGGCGACCACAAAAGTTCCTGAATAATATTGCTCGGCGCAAATTTCAGGTGCAGGTTTTTACATTCGGCAGGGGATAACGGATGACTTGCACAAGGTCATGCCTTATTCTTGCCTGCGGTTAATTAACGAGATTTTCATGTACCAGCTTGCGCGCCAGGCGTTATTTTTGTTGCCACCGGAAACTGCTCATCATCTGTCCCTGATGGCGATTAGCGGTGCTGCGCGCTTAGGTTTGTTACCCGCTCTCGAGAAAACGATTGCGAAAAAGTCCCTGGAGGTTATGGGTTTGCGTTTTCGAAATGGCGTGGGACTCGCCGCAGGGCTCGATAAAAATGGCGATTATTTCAACGCATTGGGTGCTCTCGGTTTTGGCTTTGTGGAAATAGGCACCGTGACGCCGCGACCCCAGTACGGCAATCCCAAACCGCGTCTGTTTCGGGTGGCGCAACACCAGGCCATCGTTAATCGCATGGGGTTTAATAATCTGGGCGTCGATCATCTGGTGAAACAGGTGGCGAAGCGCCGCTACGAGGGTGTGCTGGGAATCAATATTGGAAAAAATGCGGATACGCCGCTGGACCGGGCGATTGAAGACTATCGACAATGCCTGCAGAAGGTGTACGCCTGTGCGGACTATGTGACGGTGAATATTTCGTCTCCGAATACGCCGGGATTGCGGAATTTACAGCTTGGACAACACCTGCAGCAATTGCTGGCAGAGTTGAAGGACGTGCACAGCAGGCTGGCGGATCACCATCAACGATACGTGCCTCTGGTGGTAAAAATAGCGCCGGATATGGAGGCGGATCAGCTCGCCGACCTCGCTGCGCTACTAATTAAGAATCGTATCGATGGGGTGATTGCCACCAACACCACGATTGCCCGCGACGGGCTGGGGGATTTACCCGTCGCGCGGCAGGCGGGGGGGTTGAGCGGCAAGCCCCTGCGGGCGCGAGCCACCTCGGTGGTGGCGGCGCTCGCGCAACATCTGGACGGCGCAATTCCCATTATTGGCGTGGGCGGTATTTGCAGCGGCGCGGACGCGGCGGAAAAAATACGCGCCGGGGCGAGTTTGGTACAGTTGTACACGGGATTTATCTATCGGGGACCAGGCCTCATAAAAGAATCGGTAGCGGCATTAGCGGCTACCGATTCTTAAGCCTCGTTGGAGGCTTCAATCAGGGCAATTGCGCCCTGGAGACCTGAATACGAATGACGGAAAAAACAGCCGTCACATGAGAACTGTTACATGGAAACCACTTTTTGCTGACCGGTGGAAGCACTATACCCTTGCCAGTGGTCCTCGCGACCTTCGCGCCAACCTTTGATCCATTCAGCGCTGAGGGGGTTTTCTCCGGAATAGGGGCAATTATCGTTGGCCCTCCCACTGAAGCCGACCTGATAACCTTTAATGTAGGCACGGTGGATGGTGTCACGTTTTTGCCTTTTCATAGGGGAGTAGCTCCTGTTATTGCAATCTGTTATTACAGTATCAGTCCCCGTCGAGCAAGCGCCACCGACCGGGATTTTCACCATGGCAGGACGGAAATGGGGATCTCTGACAGTTCAACAAATTGGAGCGGGTGTGTCGAAGATTTTATTTGTCTATAGACGTTCTGTTTAATGCCCGACAGTAATCAAAGGTGAGTGCGAACGTGTTTAATGAGTGGTTTGTCAGTTGCCCCAGGGGCCTTGAAGGCCTGCTGGGGGACGAGTTAGCTCAGCTGGGTCTGCATAGCCGACGCGAAACGGTGGCAGGCGTGGCGCTGCAGTGCGCGCTACGGGACGCCTATGTCGTGTGTTTATGGTCGCGCCTGGCGAACCGCGTGCTCTTGCCCCTGGCGACGTTTCCAGTGGCCAGCGCGGACGATATTTACGCGGGTGCTTCCGCCGTCAACTGGAGTGAGCACTTCGGTGCCGAGGCCACGTTTGTGGTCGATTTTGTCGGTACCGGTTCCGGTATCGACAATAGCCACTACGGTGCGTTGCGGGTCAAGGATGCAGTCATTGATTACTTTCGTCGTACCACGGGGGAACGCCCGAGCATTGAGCAACAGACTCCGGATATTCGGCTCAATATGCGGCTTGCCCAGGGTATGGCTACCCTGAGCCTGGATTTTTCGGGGGGCAGTCTACACCGGCGTAATTGTCGAGTAGAGGGTATGTCGGCGCCGCTCAAGGAGAATCTGGCGGCGGCGATACTGATCCGTGCCGGGTGGCCTGCGATCGCCGCCAGTGGTGGCGCGTTGATCGACCCCATGTGCGGCAGCGGTACGCTGTTGGTTGAGGCCGGGTTGATGGCGGCGGATATCGCGCCGGGGTTACTGCGCACGCGTTTTGGGTTTTTGCGCTGGCACCATCATCAGCCAGCGTGCTGGCAGGAATTGCTTGCCGAGGCCGAAGCGCGAAAGAGGGCAGGGTTGGCAAAATTGCTGCACGTTCAGGATACAGTGGTGCCGCAGGTCGTCACCCGTATCAGGGGCTTCGACTGGGACAGCAACGCGGTGGAGGCTAGTGCGGCGAATATTGCGCGGGCCGGGCTGGAGAATATTATTGCGGTGCGTCACGGCGCTGTTGCAGCATTGCGCAACCCCCTCCCGGACGGCGTTCCTGGACTGGTGGTTACTAACCCCCCCTATGGGCATCGCCTGGGGGAAGAAGAAGGGTTGCGCGGGTTGTATCGGCAACTCGGAGTAGTGTTAAAGAGTTATTTTGGTGGCTGGCGCGCCGCCGTGTTTACCGGTAACGGCGCACTGAGCTTTGAATTGGGCCTGCGCCGAGATAAGCGCTACAGGCTGTTTAATGGCACCATCCCCAGCGAGTTATCGTTATTTGCGATTCGCGAACGAACGACGAGTGACGACGAGCCTGGAGCGCGGGAGGCAGCTCCGGCTGAGCCACTAACTTCCGGTGCGCAGATGTTGGCCAATCGCCTGCGCAAAAATCGACGCAAACTGGCGCCCTGGTTAAGGCGCACGCAAACGGTGTGCTATCGCCTGTACGACGCGGATTTGCCGGAGTACGCGGTGGCGATCGACTGCTATGGTGAGCATGTTCACGTGCAGGAATATCAGGCCCCAACTTCAATTGGCGAAGATGCTGCGCGGCGACATTTACGGGAAGTGCGCGATGCTGTGAATAACGTACTCGCTCCTCAGGGGCAGGAGGTGTTTTACAAGCAGCGGCGGCGGCAGCGCCACAACGAGCAGTATCAGCGGACACAACATACTGGAGCTGGCGTGGTTACGGTGGCTGAAGGCGATGCTGCGCTGGAAGTGAATCTTAGCGACTATATAGACACCGGATTGTTTCTGGATCATCGCGCGGTACGCCGACTCACTGCCGAGCAGTGCACATTGCGCCGCAGACAGCAAAAGCAGGTGCGCTTTCTGAATCTATTCTGTTATACCGCCACCGCTACCGTGCAGGCAGTCCTGGCGGGTGCGCAACACAGTTTGAGTGTGGATATGTCCAATGCCTATCTGGAATGGGCGCAACGTAATTTTGTGTTGAATGACCTCGACCCGCAGGGGCATCAACTGCTGCGCGCAGACTGCATCGCGTGGCTGAGCGCAGCGACCGGCGAGTACGATATTATTCTGCTGGACCCACCCACGTTTTCCAATTCAAAAAAAATGGCGGGTGTACTGGATATACAAAAGGATCACGCCGCCTTGCTTGAGCAGGCGATGGGGTTGCTTGCCGACGATGGTGTACTGGTGTTTTCGAATAATTTTCGTCACTTCAAAATGGATCCGATTGTTATGGAGACATTTCAGGTTGAGGACGTGACTGCGGCAACCATCGATAAGGATTTCGAACGCAACCCCCGCATTCATAATTGCTGGTTGCTCACCCACGGTAAATCCGATGTCCGCGAATAACCTGCTGACGTTATACAGCGGCAGCGACTGCCATCTGTGCGCGCAGGCGCAAGCGCTTCTCTATCCCCTGCTTGATGAGCAGAGGTGGCGTTTGCAGATTATCGTAATCGATGGCGATGATGCCCTTGTGCAGCGCTACGGCACGCGTATTCCGGTGGTGGTCACCCCGGATGGTCGGGAGAAGGGTTGGCCCTTTTCCATCGGCCAGGTGCGGCGGCTAATGTTGGAGAGCCCGGACGCACCCTAGGTGCAAGCGCGCTCTTATATGCAGCTTCGCGGTTGCCCTGGGTCCCGCAATTACAGGTGTTGTATAAACCAGTCCCGGGCGGCGCCGCTGGATTGGGCAAAACCGGCCACATAGGCATCGAAATGTCCGCCCGGCAGCAGGGCTAACTTCTTGCGCTCAAGGGCCTGATTAAAAACTGCTAGTGCTTCGTCGGCGACGGTCAAGTGATCGTCCCGCGCGACCACCATCAGTAACGGGGTTGGGCTGATCCCAGGAAGATAGGAGCCCGGCCCGTATTCGGAAAATATTTCCACCGAGCGCAACGTCACGTTATTAGCTTTAAACGCTATATTCTGGCGCGTAAAGTCTTACCTTTTCACTTACGGCTGGCCATTTGTGGGCGACGTGAGGCAGGTGTTGATGTTAGTTAGCGTAGTGGATAAGTCATTGGTTGAACATGCGCAAGGGTTACATTTTTTCGGCAAGCCTGAAAAATTGTCTGGCAGTAGCGGTAGTGGCGGCGGCAATCAGTGCTTCGTGCTCGTGGCGACAGGCTGCCACGGTCTGTAAAATACAGGGTAGATAAGCCGGTTCGTTGCGGCGATTTTTTGGTTGCGGTTGCAGGGTACGCGGTAACAGATAGGGCGCATCGGTTTCCAGCATCAAACGATTAAGCGGTATCTGAGTGACCAGTTGTTGCAGTTCAGCGCCGCGGCGCGGGTCGCAGATCCAGCCGGTGATGCCAATGTGTAAATCCAGGTCGAGATAATTGAACAGGCTGTGCCGATCTCCGGTAAAGCAATGAATGACCCCGTCGGTTAGTCGATGGCGGTAGTTGCGCAGAATGGCCAGTTGCCGATCGTGGGCATCTCTAGCGTGCATAAACACCGGTAAGCCAAGGGTTGCGGCGATCTCCAGTTGTGCCTCAAAAGCGCGTTCCTGGGCCGGACGTGGCGATAAATCCCGATAGAAATCAAGACCGGTTTCGCCAATAGCCACTACTTCGGCGGCGGTGGCCTGTTGCGCGAGCGCGGTGGCGCTGTCCGTGGTCCAGTCCTGGGCGTGGTGGGGGTGCAATCCCGCGGTTGCATACAGGTCGTATCCGCTTGTTGCTCTGGCCAGTCGACACAGGGCAATTGCGGCGGCGGTATTGTGTGCAGTGGTGCCAGTGACAATGCAGGTGGTGACACCGGCGGCCGAGGCGCGCGCAAGCACGTCGTGCTGGTCCCTGGCGAAACTTTTGTCCGTGAGATTGGCGCCGATATCGATCAACTGCATCCTGTTGCCAGACGCGGCGGATATCACAGCAACTCGGCCCTCTCCCGCGCGCTCAAAATTTTGTCCTGATTGCCGAGGTGGTGGCTGTAGATCGCCGAAAACGCCAGCACATTTTGTACGTAGTTGCGGGTCTCCTTGAACGGAATGGTTTCGATCCAGGCATCAAAAGGCATTAGCCCGCCGCTGTCCTGGAGCCAGCGGTTGACGCGGTGTGGGCCGGCGTTGTAAGCAGCGGTGGCAAGGATGCGGTTACCATTGAATTTTTTGATCATATCGTTGTAATAATGGCTGCCGAGCTGCACGTTAATGCTGGGATTTTCAAGGTCGCGCAATTGGCGGTAGTCTACCCGGTGTTGTTTTGCCACCATGCTGGCGGTTGCTGGCATCAACTGCATTAAACCCCTGGCACCGGCCGGCGAAACGACATCGGGAGCGAAAGCGCTTTCCTGGCGAGATAGCGCAAGGAGTAACTGCAGTGGCAGGCCGTGTTTGAGTGCGTTGCGGTCAAAATCTTGTCTAAACGGCAACGGAAAACGGATATTTATGTCGTCCCAGTGGGGCGCACGGGTCATGGACAGAATAGCCTGTTGATGCCATTGCCAGCGTTGGGCAAGACGTGCGGCCACCTGCCAGTCGTGGGCATTATAATTTTGTCCGGCGTGATACCACTCGCGGCGCGCGTCGAGTAATTCGTTTTGTAGCAGAAATTCCCGCGCCCGCCGCATAGACGGTTTGTCCGCCAGGGCGTCTACCTCTGCATCGGTGACTGCCACGGGGTGATGTTGCATCGTATAGGGAACGCCGACCCAGTCGCAGGCCAGAAAACCGTAAAAGCTGCGGGATTGGGTGAGTTTTTGATAGTCGGCGAGAATCTTTGAGTGCTGGCTGGTGGTGCCTTCGGCCAGACTCATGGCCCGTGGATGCCAGTAATTCCAGGTGGGTTGTTGGCGTATCTCTTCCGGCAGCTTTGCGGTCCAGTTGGCCAGTCCACGCCAGTCCCGCGCGCGAAGATCCAGACGCAGACGCCATTCGAGCAAATCAGTTTGCGCTACGTCCAGGCGGTCTTCCATGTAGCGGTAAGCCGCTTGTGGATGGCCTTCGCGAAACAGGCCCTGCACAATCTGCGTCAATACGCGGCCCTGGGCGGCGTTATCGAAAAGGATGGTTTGCTGGTAGCGCGCCCAATGTTTAAGGGCAACTGCAGCATCCTTCTGTGCCAGATGCGAAATGGCGTGCTCGATCAACGTGAGCACTTCCGGAGGATAGTCGGAAAACAAGTCATATTGCGCGACACGCGCAGGTTGTTGATCGACCGCCAGGTAATTGCGGGCGCGTTGTTGTAGCTCTGGTGTAGTAAACAGGCTGGCCAGATGATTGGCCAAACGGTATTCGTGGTTAAGTACAGCCTGGGTGTAGCGTTGCCATGCCACCTGCTCGGTAATAGCTCCGCTTTTGGCCAACACGTCGAACAGGGGGTCGCAGGCGTTCGGCTGCGATTTCCCTACCAACCACAGTTTGAGCCCGCCTTCGATAGCCTCCTGATGGTGCCCGAGACGATACAAACCGTATTGGTAATGACAGTCGTGCTCCACTGAGTTTAATTGCGGGCTGTAATAGCGCACATAGCGTTTCCAGTCGCCGCGCCCACGCAGTTGATTGAGCCAGTTGCTGCGTAATTTTCCAGCCATTGGCGTGTCGCCGTAGCGTTTGAGAAACCGCATGACCGACTTTTGTTGCATGGGTGTGGAGTGCGAGACGAGATCGGCATACTCCAGGTAGGGGTAAAGCGGGTAGTCCTCCAGCCGCGCTCTGAGTTGTTTGAACTGGCTATGGTTACCCTTTGCCAGTTGTCGTCTGGCGTCCTGATAAAGCTTGCGCTGTTGTTCGATATCGGCGTCGCCAGCGTACGCGTTCGTGGCCAGGACGTTGCCGAACAAGGCTGCGAAAATAATCGCAAAAACAGCGTTGCGAAGCGCGCTTAGGTTAATTGTCAGTGCCGCGCCCACCAAATACCTCGACGATGTTTCCAGTTACGATATTAACCGGTACTATTAATAAAGTGCTATTTGACTGTGCAACCCCTGGAATAAGCGTCTGTGGAATATTCGGAGGGGGGAAGCTCGCTATGGCTGCTCCTGTATCCTGACCGCGAGCACGTCGCAGGTGGCGCCGTGCAGAACGCCATTAGCGGTGGAACCGAAGATCAGCGCGAGTCCGTGCCGTCCGTGACTGCCCACCACAATCAGGTCGACATTGTGTTCCTTCGCAAAGCGATGCATCTCTGGAGCGGGCTGACCGATAATAACATGTTGCTCAGCACTGCCGATATGGAGTTCGCGACAAAACTCCTCAAGTCGGCTATGGGCCTGCTGTTCCATCTGGGTCTGTACGTCGCTCAGGTCCATGGGAATGTCTCCGCCGTAGGCGAAGGACAACGGCTCCTGCACGTGCAGCAGGCTGATACGCACATCCCGTTCGCCAAATAAATCTTTGACCCGGTGGATTACCTGCTGAGATTCAGCGGACAGATCAAGTCCCACGAGAATATGGTGGTAATAGGACATAATTACGCTCCAATGCTTGGGTTATTATGCGCTGCCTGGATGCCCCACGGCAGCTTCGACGCAGTGTATACCGAGAATGCGGAACATAGGCAAACAGTGGAATACTTTATCATTTTAATCGTTACTTTGGTGCTGGCGGCGAAATTAGCGCAACTACATACGCCGCGCCGGGAAAAACATCTGGCCGCCATACGCACGCGCGCGCGGGAGGTGGGGCTGCGGGTAGAGTGGGTGAGTGACTTGCTGCGCGTCGATGCGGCGGGCGTGGCGCCTGCTGTACGTTACCTGCTGCCCTGGCCATTGAGTTTCGCTACGGACGCAGGATTCATTCCATGGGGACTGGTGCGCGACGTTCGGCGAGGAAGGGCGTCGCCCTGGAGTGGTTGGTACTGGCACGGCCCCCCGGCACCGGAGTTGGTGCGCGCCGGATTGGGGGAGATATTGGCGAGCTTGCCGTGCGACGCAGCCGCGATACAGTGTGATCGCTCCGGACTGGCGATTTACTGGAGTGAGCAAGGGGATCTGGATGCCGTTGTGAAACTTCTTAATGGGCTAGAAAATATTAGAAATAATTATATTAAACATTAGGTTAAAATATTTATTTAATGTTAACTATATATTATGTTGGTGTTCGCAGAAAACTTGTTTTAGTACCACTCAAAGGCGCTTGTACAAAGCAGGCCACACCAGAAACTGCTTGACCCTGCCGTGCGCAGTCCGTATATATTCGCCCTTTTGGTCCGCTGGGCGGAACTTTTCAATGCCATCCACGCTAAACAACGAAGGATTTCATGGGTAAATCACTGGTCATCGTCGAGTCGCCCGCTAAGGCGAAAACCATTAATAAGTACCTGGGTAAAGACTTTGTGGTCAAATCCAGTATTGGTCATATCCGCGACCTGCCCACCGACGCAGCCAGTCGGGAAGCAACCGGAAAGGGTCGTTCCACCAAAAGCACCAAAACACTTTCGCCAGCGAAAAAAGCCGCCGAAAAAGTGCGCAATGCGCACCAGCAGTTGGTCAATCGCATGGGTATCGACCCGGAGAAGGGCTGGAAGGCTGAATACCGGGTGCTGCCCGGCAAAGAAAAAGTTGTCGAGGACTTGCGCAAGATCGCCAGAACTGCCGACACAATTTATCTGGCCACTGACCTTGATCGGGAGGGAGAGGCGATTGCCTGGCATTTAAAGGAGGCGATTGGCGGAGACGATCAACGCTATAAGCGCGTAGTGTTCAACGAGATAACCAAGAAGGCTATTAAGGAAGCATTTGCTAAACCAGGTGAGCTCGACATGCAGCGCGTTAATGCCCAGCAGGCGCGTCGTTTTCTAGATCGGGTTGTGGGTTTTATGGTATCCCCATTGCTGTGGGCAAAAGTTGCCAGGGGCTTATCGGCAGGACGCGTACAATCTGTTGCGGTCAAGCTGGTAGTCGAGCGGGAGCAGGAGATACGCGCTTTTCTGCCCGTTGAGTACTGGACATTGCATGCGGATCTCGATAATGCTGCGGCGGAGCAGGTGCGCTTTGAAGTCCGTGCGGTCGGCGGGGTCAATTTCCGTCCTGTCAGCGGCACCGAAACTGATCGGGCACTGGCAGAGCTGCGGGACGCGGAGTACGTGGTTGCGGAGCGCCAGGATACGCCGACTCAAACTAAACCGCCGACACCGTTTATCACCTCGACCCTGCAACAGGCTGGCAGTACGCGCCTGGGGTACGGCGTTAAGAAAACCATGATGATGGCTCAGCGATTATACGAGGCGGGATACATCACCTACATGCGTACCGATTCGACCCATTTAAATGTCGATGCGGTAACCGCCTGCCGGGAATTCATTAAGCGCAGCTTTGGTGACGGGTATGTGCCCGAGAAACACAATGTGTACTCCAGCAAAGCCGGCGCACAGGAGGCTCATGAAGCGATTCGCCCGTCCAATGTGGATGTCGCTCCCAAAGAGCTAGAGGGTGTCGAGGAGGATGCCAGAAAGCTGTACGAAATTATCTGGCAGCAGTTTATCGCTTGTCAGATGGTGCCAGCACGCTTCACCAGTACCAATGTGGTGGTCAACGCCGGTAATTACGAGCTCCGCGTGCGGGGTCGAGTGGTACTGTTCGACGGGTTTTTAAGGGCGATTCCGGCGCTGCGCAGTAAGGACGATATTGAATTGCCGGAGTACAAGGTGGGCGAGACGCTCACTTTGATTAATCTCCTGCCACGTCAGCATTTTACCAAGCCGCCACCGCGCTATAGTGAGGCAGCACTGGTGAGAGAACTTGAAAAAAAGGGGATTGGGCGGCCTTCCACCTACGCGGCAATTATTTCCACGATTCAGGATCGTGGCTATGTGCACGTGGAGAATCGCCGTTTTTACGCAGAAAAAATTGGCGATATTGTGACAGCGCGACTGGATGAAAATTTCTCCAACCTGATGGACTACGGTTTTACGGCGGCGCTGGAGGAGCAACTGGATGACGTTGCAACAGGCAAGTTGGGTTGGCAGGAGGTACTCGATAAATTTTATCAGGATTTCAGTGCCAAGCTGGAAAAAGCACAGGGCGATGATGGAGGTATGCGTCCCAATGCTGCTACGGAGACAAACATACCCTGCAAGCTGTGCGCTCGGCCCCTGTTGATTCGCACCGGGCGTACTGGTGTATTTCTCGGGTGCTCGGGATATGGACTACCTCCCAAAGAGCGTTGCAAGGAAACACTGAATTTGGTGCCCGGGGATGAGGCGGTCAATGTGGACGACGACGACGAGGCAGAGTCCAGGTTGCTGCTGCACAAGCATCGTTGCGCCCTGTGCGATACGTCGATGGATAGTTACCTTATCGATGAGCAACGTAAACTGCATGTGTGCGGCAATAACCCCGATTGCTCAGGGTACGAGATCGAAGTGGGAAGCTTTCGGATCAAGGGCTACGAGGGCCCGATTATCAAGTGCGATAAATGCGGTCAGGACATGCAGCTTAAAACCGGGCGCTTTGGTAAATACTTCGGCTGTATTGCCAGCGAGTGCAAAAACACCCGTAAATTGCTGCGCAATGGCCAGGCGGCACCACCGAAAATGGATCCGGTGCCGATGCCGGAGCTCGCCTGTGAGAAAGTTGAGGATCACTACATATTGAGAGACGGCGCCGCGGGGTTGTTTCTGGCGGCCAGCAAGTTTCCCCGCCATCGTGAAACCCGTGCGCCGTTGGTCAGTGAACTGGTACCACATAAGGCTCAGATCGACCCAAAATATCATTTCCTGCTGAAAGCGCCGCTCAAAGATCCTGATGGCAATCCCGCCATTATTCGCTACAGCCGCAAAAGTAGTGAACACTACGTGCAGTCCGAGGTAAATGGCAAACCGTCGGGTTGGCGAGCACTGTTTGTGGATGGCGCGTGGCAGGTGGAAGACAAGCGTAAATGATAATGGTTACTGTGTGGAAATACTGACCATGACGAGAGCCTGCGCGGCATGGCGGGGTAGATAAACGCATGGCAAACCCGTATCTGGGCGCGGTTAATCGCAGGCTTCAGTACGCCAGATTACTACTCGCCGAGCAGGAGCGCGCAGCGCAAAAGATGGTGCGCGAAGCGCTTGCCGAAAGCGCGCTATACCAGATTCAAAGCGCGTATCGGTACCACCTGCAGGCGCTGGCGGAGAACTATCAGTGCCAGGGTGTCGCAGACATCGTCGATGCTCAAACCCTCCGAGACACCTTGGCTGTGACGGGTAAAACTCCCGGAGAGGCACAGGAAATGCTGGATCTCGAGGCAGCCCCACGGAACTGGTTGGCGCGTATGCTGGCTGCCCACCGCAGTCTGTCTCAGGTGGAGGAACCGGTGACTCCCTCGGATAATCGGCTGATAGCATCGCACCAGCTACGTGAGGAACGTGATTTTACTGCGGCCGATTTACTTGAGTGGACAGCTGCACTGAGCGAGATGGTCGAGCGTCATCGGGATCTTATGTACGAATGCTAAATCGCGGATTTTGCTGGTATAATGCCCGCTGGTTGCTACCCTGGAAGTGCAATGTCCTCATCCCATTACGAAATTCTCATGCTGCCCGACGGCGAAGTGGTGCTGCAGCGCTCTGACGTGTCCGGCGAGCCGCTGGTGCGTATCGCCTTCTCCGACGAAGCCAAATATTTTCTGGGCGACGCGAGCATGGATGTTGCGCGGGCGATGATTGACGCAGGTATAGAACTGGTCGAACAACTGGGTGCCGAAGGTCAGCTCGACGAAGGCGAGGTTGCCAAATACGGTGACCGGACGTTGCACTAGCCACACCGCTGCATCCTCGTCTGAGTGATTTTGTAGGCGGATGGTCGCCAGGCTCCAGCTAAGACCGCCGCAGGAATTGTGTGCCAGATCGAACGTTTTAAAAAGTACGCCGACGCAACCAGGGGCTCTATTCGAACATCCCTAGGTGCGGATAAGACCCACCGACAAACCCTCAATGGCAAACTCCTGAGTTCTAAGATCGACGAAAATCGGTTCAAAATCCTCGTTCTCGGGCAATAACAGTAGTTCGTAGCGGCTGCGGGTTTTTTTTAGACGTTTTACCGTAACCTCATTATCAATGCGCGCCACTATGATTTGTCCGTTCTCGCCCACTGCGGTGCGGTGTACGGCTAGCAGGTCACCATCCAAAATACCCGCATCGCGCATACTCATGCCACTAACTCGTAGTAAATAATCGGCACTGGGACGAAACAGCGATGCGGGAACATTGTAATAGTCCTCGATATGTTCCTCCGCCAAAATCGGATTGCCTGCGGCGACGCGACCGACAACCGGTAGCCCGGACTGTTGGTGTAACAGGCGTAGCCCGCGAGAAGCGCCGGGCACCATTTCGATCACGCCTTTGCGAGCTAATGCGCGCAAATGCTCCTCCGCCGCATTGGCTGATCGAAAACCGAGCTGGTCGGCAATTTCCGCCCGCGTGGGAGGGAAGCCCGTGTCTTCAATGGCGCGGCGAATTAGTTTGAGGACCTGATTCTGGCGAGCGGTTAGCGTGGCGGTCATGGGCGTAGTTCTTAAGGAAATTACTGTGATTATATCCAGTAGCTACAAAATCGCAAGGCGAAAGACCGGTAATTTTCGGGCTTTTTAAGTTGGCAGTTGCAGTGGGCGCAGGTTAATTGCGGTGTGCGGAAGCTGTAGCTGAAACCCTAGAAGTCGTCGCTGTCGAACGCCATATCGGGCTCAATATTCGCCAGCGGGTCGTCCCAGTTATCGGGTACGTAGACATCATCGGTGTCGTTATTGTCATCGTCACTCAACTCGTAGGAGCTACGCCAGTCTTCCGGTGGCTGGGCGGGAATTACCACCATTTGCTGCCAGGTATCAAAATCCAGTTCGGCTACTTCCCCGTCGTAGTACTGGATTTCGATGGTTCCATCGTCGTTATCAATGGCGATAACTTCAAATATCTGATCTTCCTGTGCGTCCTGGTACCAGGCATTCAACAGCGGCTTGTGCTTTGCCACGATAATCACCTTTATCTCTTTGACGATTCTTGGTCAACATAGCACCGCTACCGGGCGGTTGCACTAGGGCGGCTTGACGGGGTCATTGTCATCCATAAAAGTAGTAGTCGGTCGTGTTCTTTTGAGAATTCCTAACCTGCTAATTACTAACAATAAATTTTTCTGGTAACGTTTATAATTAGTGCCTGTGGAGATATAAAATGTTTTATAAATGAAAAAACTATCTAACAATGCTCTTGCCTTTTAAATTTTAGAATACCAATGACCATGATGTTAAACTTTAAATTTTAACTTATGGGTGTCGCGCCCGAGGATATGCCATGGTGCCCGGCCCATTGATGCTCGACCTGGAGACGACCGTACTGACGGCGGAGGAGCAGGATTTATTGCGCCACTCACAGGTGGGCGGAGTGATTTTTTTTAGCAGGAACTTCCAGTCCCGCGAACAATTTATCGAGTTGACTGCGGCAATTGCAGAGCTACGTTCCGATTTGTTGCTGGCGGTAGATCAGGAGGGCGGTCGGGTGCAGCGCCTGCGGGAGGGCTTTACCCGTTTACCTGCCATGCAGATATTGGGGGATTTGTTAGCGCGCGATCCCGTTAATGGGTCACGGATAATTGTGGATGTTGGCTGGCTGATGGCAAGTGAATTGATCGCCTGCGGTGTCGACTTTAGTTTCGCGCCCGTACTGGATGCGGATCGCGCGTATTGTGAGGTTATTGGCGACAGGTCATTTGGCGATGATCCGGAGCGGATTGTCGGCGCAGCCCAATGTTTTATCGATGGCATGGGCGAAGCGGGCATGGCGGCCACCGGCAAGCATTTTCCCGGCCACGGGGGGGTGCGGGGCGACAGTCATCTGGAAACCCCGTACGACGGGCGCAGTCTGGCGCAATTGCGTGCGCGGGATTTGGTTCCGTTCGCGAAACTTGCCCCATCTCTTGGCGGTGTTATGCCGGCGCACATGGTCTTTCCACAGGTAGATTCCCGCGCAGTCGGTTTTTCTTCTTTGTGGTTACAGCAGATCCTGCGGGGGGAACTGGGCTTTAATGGTGTAATTTTCAGCGATGATCTGTCCATGAAAGGTGCCGACGTTGAAGGCGGGTACGCGGCGAAAACTGCCGCGGCACTACGCGCCGGTTGCGATATGGTGTTGGTGTGTAATAATCGTGGGGGCGCACTTGAGGTGCTGGATTATCTCGATAAAAACTCTGTACAACCGCCCGCCAGGCTGGGCTCGATGAAAGCACGAGAGCGCTGGTCGTGGGGAGAGTTGGCGCATCATCCGCGACGCTTGGCCACTGCGGAACAACTGCAACGCCTCGTGTAATTCACTTACGTTAAAGGGCCGTAATTAGTAATGCTCGAATATCTGGAAAACTGGTTTACCCATATTGTCGGTAGCACCTATGTTTGGTGGTTGGAAATTTTTGCCATTGTGCTGGCGGCGCTGATACTAGGTTATGTCCTTAATAAAATTATTTTGTTGTTGCAAAAGAAGGTCAAAAACACGCGTAGCGTGTGGGATGACGCGTTACTCGAGGCGTGCCGCAAGCCACTGGTGTGGATGGTGTGGATTGTTGGTATTAATTTTGCCGCCGGAATTGTCGCGCGACTACTGGACTCGCCCTGGGGTGATCTGGTAGAGCCGATCAATCGCCTGGCAGTTGTATTTTTGCTGGCGCTGTTTCTGGTCAATCTGGTACAGCGGGCGGAACGTAATCTAACTCATTCTGAGTATGTGGCAGAGCCGATGGATCCCACCACGGTGCACGCCATCGGCAAGCTGGTGCGTATTGCGGTGGTGATTACGGCGACGTTAATCGCTCTGCAAACCATGGGCTATAGCGTGTCGGGCGTATTGGCGTTCGGGGGCATCGGTGGCCTGGCACTCGGTTTTGCGGCAAAAGATTTACTGGCAAACTTTTTCGGCGGTTTGACAATTTATATGGACCGGCCATTTGCGGTAGGAGAATGGATACGGTCTCCCGACAAGGAAATCGAAGGCACCGTGGAGGATATCGGTTGGCGCCTGACTCGAATTCGCACCTTTGACAAACGACCGCTATATATACCGAATTCGGTATTTACCAATATTGCAGTCGAAAACCCTTCGCGTATGTGGAACCGCAGGGTTCGCGAAACCATCGGAGTGCGCTACCAGGACGTCGCGCAAATGCGCTCCATCGTCGCACAGGTTAAGGCGATGCTCGAGACCCATGCAGACATCGATACGCAGCAGATCCTCATGGTTAATTTCGACCAGTTCGGCCCCAGCTCCCTGGATTTTTTTATCTACGCGTTTACCCGTACCACCGACTGGCAACAGTTTCACGAGATCAAACAGGAGTTGCTGTTGAAAGTTGCCGATATTATTGCTGAGCACGGCGCTGAGATTGCTTTCCCTACGTCCACGGTTTATCTGGCGGGACAGGATGTGCCCACAGATGACGAAGAACCTTCAGACGCGCGGGGTACCGCGTAGCCCGCGCAATGATCAGGGTGGGAGCGGGCGTCGATAACGAGCCCTGCACAACAGGCGATAAGCGGTGGGCAACACCAGCATGGACAACAAGGGTGCGGTGATCATGCCGCCCACCATCGGCGCTGCGATGCGACTCATGATTTCCGAGCCGGTACCTTCACCCAGTAATATCGGCAGCAAGCCCGCGAGTATCACGGCTACCGTCATCGCTTTGGGGCGGACCCGTAGCAATGCGCCTTCCCGTATCGCGGCGTCCAGCCCGGCGAGGTTATTCGCAGTGGATTGCTGCAACCGCGTATCCAGGCCCCGCCCAGCCAACGCCCGGCGTAGATACAACAACATGACTACTCCGAATTCGGCGGCCACGCCAGCTAGTGCGATCAGACCGATGCCGGTCGCCACAGACAGGTTAAACTCCATAAAATAAAGAAACCAAATGCCGCCAGACAGAGCGAAAGGTAGTGTTGTCATCAGCAGCAAGGCTTCATCGAAGCGGCGAAAAGTGGTGTACAGCAGCAGGAAAATGATCAGCAATGTGATCGGAATCATCAGACGCAACCGGGCATTGGCGCGCTGCATAAATTCGAACTGCCCCGAGTAGCTGACGCTGACACCGGCCGGTAGCGTTACATCCTGCGCAATCGCCGTGCGCAGTTCCTCGACGATGGCCGCCAGGTCGCCATCCCGCACGTCCACGTACACCCAGCCGGAAAGACGTGCATTTTCACTTTTGATCATGCTCGGTCCATGGCTGAGTTCGATGCTCGCGATGGCGCCCAATGTGATTTGCTCGCCGCTCGCGGTGAGTACCGGCAAGCGACGCAGTTTTTCGACGGAATCACGCAGCTCTCTCGGGTAGCGCACGTTAATCGGGAAACGCGCCAGGCCGTCGATCACTTCGCCAATATTCTCGCCACCGATGGCGCTGGCAACGATGCGCAGTACATCGTCAATGTTTAAGCCGTAGCGCGCAGCACGGTCCCGTTGTGGAACAATGTCGATGTAACGGCCACCACTCAGGCGTTCTGCAAATGCCGAACTGACCCCGGGAACCCGACGTGCAGCCTGTTCGATGTGCTGCGTTGCACTGTCGATGGTGAGCAGGTCACCGCCTGACACTTTGACACCAATGGCACTCTTGATACCGGTCGCGAGCATGTCGATACGGTTGCGAATCGGCGGTACCCAGACATTGGTCAGACCCGGTACGGTGACGATGCGATCCAGTTCGTCGATCAGTTGCTCGGGGGTTAATCCCGGGCGCCACTGATCGCGAGGTTTGAACTGAATAGTCGTCTCAAACATTTCCAGGGGTGCCGGGTCGGTGGCAGTCTCGGCGCGACCAGCCTTGCCAAATACGGTTGCGACTTCAGGTACTGTTTTGATCATACGGTCGGTTTGCTGCACCAGTTCGGCGACGTTGGCCACTGAAAATCCTGGCAAAGCGGAGGGCATATACAGCACATCGCCTTCGTCCAGGGTGGGCATAAACTCGCCTCCCAACCGGGACAACGGCCACAGTGCACTAAGCAGTATCAGCGCCGCAAACAGCAATGTCAGACCGGGTTGGCGTAGAGTCCAGTCGAGTGCCGGGCCATAGACGGTGGTCAGAAAACGATTGAGAGGATTAGCATTTTCAGACGGCACTCGCCCGCGAATCCAGTAGCCCATAGCTACTGGAACTACTGTTACCGCCAGTATAGCGGCGGCGGCCATGGCAAACGTTTTGGTAAACGCGAGGGGTCCGAATAGTCGCCCTTCCTGCGCCTCGAGGGTAAAAACAGGCATAAAGGAGAAGGTGATAATCAGCAAACTGAAAAACAATGCGGGCCCGACTTCTGTCGCTGCGTTGGCAATGGTCTGCCAGTGGGCGGCGCCGACAAGTTGTTGTCCGGCATGTGTTTTATGCCATTGCTCAATATGTTTATGGGCATTTTCAATCATCACCACGGCGGCATCGACCATGGTGCCGATGGCGATGGCGATGCCCCCAAGGGACATAATATTGGCATTGATACCGAGCTGGCGCATCACCGCAAAGGCCATTAAGATGCCCAGCGGTAGCGACAGTATGGCGACCATCGACGAACGTATGTGTCCCAGAAAAATAATACAAACCAGTGCGACTATCGCCAGTTCTTCCAGAAGTTTTTCGGTTAAATTACCAATCGCTCGGTCGATCAGTTGCGAGCGGTCATAGGTGGTAATAATTTCAACCCCCGCAGGCAGGCTCGCCTTTAACGCGGCGAGTTTTTGTTCGATAGCGGCAATGGCGGTGCGTGCGTTCTTGCCGCTGCGCAAGATCACCACGCCACCGGCTACTTCGCCCTCGCCATTAAGTTCGGCGATACCGCGGCGCATCCCCGGCCCGATAGTCAGATGCGCCACGTCACTCAGGGTGATGGGTACGCCATCGTGCAATGCGAGAGGAATAGCATAAAAATCGGCCTCTGTCGCCAGGTAACCGCCAGCGCGCACCATAAACTCGGTTTCGGCGATTTCAACCACCGCGCCGCCGGTTTCCCGATTGGCCTGCTGCACGGCGGTAATCACCTGTTGCAGGGTGATGTTGTAGTGCAGCAATTTGTATGGGTCGACGACCACCTGATATTGTTTGACCATGCCCCCCAGGCTGGCGATTTCGGCTACGTCCGGAACGGTTTTCAGTTCGTATTTCAAAAACCAGTCCTGCAAGGCGCGCAACTGCGCGAGGTCGTGCTTGCCGGTTCTGTCCACCAGCGCGTATTCGTAAATCCAGCCCACGCCAGTGGCATCCGGCCCCAACTGGGGCTTGGCACCGATCGGCAATTGGCCCTGTATCTGGCTCAGGTATTCAAGCACCCGGGAGCGCGCCCAGTACACATCGGTACCATCGTCAAACAACACGTAAACGAAGGAGTCGCCGTACAGGGAAAACCCGCGCACGGTTTTGGCTCCGGGAACCGCAAGCATGGTGGTGGTCAGGGGGTAGGTGACCTGGTTCTCCACAATCTGCGGTGCCTGGCCGGGGTAGCTGGTGCGGATAATAACTTGAACATCGGAGAGATCCGGCAGGGCATCCACCGCGGTGGTGCGCAGCGCCCAGATACCCCAGGCGGCGAAAATTACCGCCGCGAGGAGAACGATAGGCCGTTGCGCAATGGACCAGTGAATCAGGCGCGCGATCACGGCTGATCTCCTGCGGGTGCCATCTTTTTCATCTCTGGAAGCGCCTGAGTTTCCTCCCCAGTGTTGCCAACCATGTTGGCCAGGGCGCCAGCCAGATTAGCTTCCGAATCAATTAGAAATTGTCCCGAAACCACTACGTTTTGGCCTTCTTCCAAACCTGAGAGAATTGCGCTTTGTTCTCCGTAGTCCCGACCCACGCTGACCGCCACCGGGCGGAAATAACCATTTTCTGCCAGTATCACCCGGTCGCTCCCGATGCCGCGTATAACCGCCTGGGTGGGAACCAGGAGTTGCGCGGACTGTGTGGTAGCGGCGATACGTAACTGCGCGTACTGGCCGGGCCGCAGTTGTCCCTGGGGATTGGGCAGGAGCGCGCGTACCGTTACGGTGCGGCTCGCACGATCCAGACTCGGCAGTATATCCACCACTTTGCCGTGTATTTGAGTGCCTGGAAAACTGGCAATACGCGCTACAACGGGCGCGCCGATGGCGATATCGCCAAGCTCCGATTGCGCCACTGCCGCGTCCAACCAGACGCTCTCCAGGCCGTTAATGCGCGCAAGGGTTGCGCCGTTCATTACCGACATGCCGGGACGCACCTCCAGAGTTTCCAGCACTCCCTTGAAGGGTGCGGTCACGGTAAACACGGGACGCACGACGCCGGTCTTTTCGACACTATTTATTATCCCCTCCGGCATGCCCAGTAGTTGCAAACGCTCCCTGGCGGCGCTTGCCAAAGCGCTGTCGTCCGTGGCCAGAATGGTCAGAAATTCTTTCTGCGCACCGGTCCAGGTGGGCACCAGAATATCCACCAACGGTGTACCTGGCGCAACGACATCTCCGGGTGCCAGGTGGTAAACCTGCTCGACAAAGCCATTGGTGCGCGCCTGTACAATGGCTGAGTCCCGTTCGTTATAGGCGATTTTAGCCACTGCCGAAACGGACAACTCAGGCTGGCCGTAACTGACGGGCGCCACGACTATGCCGAGGTTTTGCAGGGTACGCGGATCGATGCGAATCCCCGGTGAGGGGTCTGTGTCGGCCGGTTCCGCATAGCGCGGTAACAGCGCCATATCCATAAAAGGCGACTTTCCGGGCTGGTCGAAATGCTGTTGAGGCACCATGGGGTCGTACCAGTAGAGCACCTCTCGACTACCCTCGCTGGCATCACCGCTGTGTTCGGCGCTTGTGGGGGATAGCGCTACGCTGTGGATGCCGAGCCAATAACCGGTAATACCTGCCAGCGCGAGAACAATGAGCGATAACGTTATCCATACCCACGTCCATACCCGCGTCTTTTTTACTGAGTTAGTGTTCATCGCTGTGGTGCTCCGTAGGCGTAAATCAGGTTGGCAGCGAGAATTGCCCGTTGATGCTGCAGGTCATTTTCCCGGAGGCGCACAGTGATCAGGTTGCGGCGGGCGCTGAGGGTATCGTTGAGCTGCTGCTGACCTGTTCGATAGCCAGTGGTGGCGAGGGCCAGGGTTTGTTGCGCCAGGGGTAACCAGCTCTGGGTAATACGCTCCAGTTGCCGGACCAGGGCCTGATGGGTTGCCAGATCGGCAGCCAGAGCCGCGTCGTGATTGCGCAGCATCGCCTCACGTTCGCTATGCAGTGCCTCAAGGCGTTGTCGTGCCGCGGCGATGCGCGGATTTTGTCGAGTGCCGGGGAATAACGGCAGAGCAAAGCGAACTTCCATGGAAACCATATCATCGTAGGGTGCGGCGCGGTGCTGGTAGTCAACGCCGAGGCTCCAGTCCGAATGTTTCTCCGCTTCGGCTTTTAGTACCCGGGCTTTTGCCAGCTCCGTCAACGGCTCGTACAGCGTGAGTTCTGGGTGGTGGTGAAGATGCGCGCGTAACCGCGACGGTTCGATAGGGAGGGCAGGCGCGGTGCTGGCCAGCGGCAGAAACGCCTGGTCGCCGATTAAACTTTGCAGGCGCGCCTGTGCGGCTCTGATGTTACGCTGAGTGTCGTCGCGCCAGTCGGCGAGGGCAGCGGCTTGCTCGGCGGCATTGAGCGTCTCAATCGTGCTGCCGGTGCCAGCGGCGAGCTGTGCCTGACTGACGTTAGTCAGCAGCGTCAGCTCCCGTTCCAGCTCATCGAATAATGGCAGTCGACGCGCCAGATAATAGTGATCAAGCCAGGCCGCTGCCGCATCGCGCAGTACATTCGCCCGTTTCAGAGTCAATTGCCCTTCGGCCTCGCTTACCTGCGCCCGGGCCAACGCTACCCGCGCCTGGCGTTTAGCTCGGCTGGGCACCCCTTGCATGATGCCGATGCGTTGCATGGTCATCAGATCCTGATCGAGGCGGCCACGCTCGGAACCAGTTGCCGGAACATTGCTGGCACCCAGCACCAGTTGTGGATCCGGCAGGGCGGCGGCAGGCTGCCGGGCAAAGTTCGCGGCGTTCACCACGGCCGTGCGTGCGCGGAGAACAGGGGCGTTTTGCTCCGCCAGCTGTAACGCCGCTGCGAAACTTAACACCGGTTTTTCAGAGGGGCCAGCAGTCGCTGTTGCGGCCTGGGATGACAGGGCAAGCGATGTTGACAATAGCCATAGCATGGCTAACGCGAATGTACGGTTCATGGAAAACTCCGTTTACGTACGGTGCAGGACTTACCCGCCGGAACAACCGGGGGGCGATTAGTTCGCAGTACTCAGGCGGAGCGGGGAGGGCGCCACACCGCGCTGAGCGGGCGACGTGGCACAATGGGATGGTGGAAGTTATCGAGGCCATCAGCGGTGAACGGACCAGATTGCAGTACGATCTGTACGGTGGGTTCAGACCACACGCGACTCTGGCATTTCAGACCGTCTTTACATAAGTGACTGTCGTCACCGCCCTGATGTGCCTCAGGAGGTTGATCGCAGGGTGTCGCCACGGCCGCTGAGTGAGAAGCTATGTGCATGTTGCCGTCGCCGTCCGGACAGCGCTCGGGCAGTACCACCGCCGCCAGTCCGTATACGGGCAGGGCAACAAACAATGCGATTAACACCAGCTTGCGTAGCATGGGTATTCACTGGGGCGATAAAAGTTGTCTTATTCTAGACCCGGTGCAGGAATTTGCAACGTGCGCACGCCGCACTGCCCGACACAGAAGCAAAGTGGCAACGGTGATAATATTCGCGGTGACGCCAGTGGATGCTGATCCAGCCGGTGTGCGTTTTGGCGCGGTTACTTTTTTGAGGTGGTCATGGCAGCAGGTGTTCTTCCCGCAATTATTGGTGGCTCCGGCCTGGAGTCTATCCCGGCCCTGGAAATTGCCGAGTGCCTTGACGTCGCCACGCCCTGGGGCCAACCTTCGACTGCGGTTCTGAAGGGTCGGATCCACGGCGCGGATATTTTATTTCTGTCGCGCCACGGGGCTGGCCACGTGATTCCTCCACACCGTATTAATTACCGCGCCAACATCGCCGCGTTGCGGGAGCTGGGGGGTACTCACCTTATTGCGTTCAACGCCGTCGGCGGAATTAACCAACGCTATAAGCCGGGCGATCTGGTATTGCCCGATCAAATAATTGATTACACCTGGGGCCGGGATCACACCTTTGCCGATTCCGGCGAGGTACCGTTGTTACATGTGGATTTTACTGATCCCTACGATCGGTACCTGCGCGAATTGTTGATTAATACTGCACAGGATAGCGATTGTCAGTTGCACCCCAATGGGGTGTACGGTGCAACCCAGGGGCCACGTTTGGAAAGTGCGGCGGAAATAACTCGTCTGGCGCGGGATGGTTGCGATCTGGTCGGCATGACCGGTATGCCCGAGGCCGCTTTGGCCAGGGAAAAGCAACTGCCCTATGTGAGCCTCTGTCTGATCGTCAATCCCGCGGCCGGGTTAGGCGATGGGGAAATTAGTATGGCGGATATCGACGCAGTGATGAGCGCACATCTGCCGCGGGCGATTGCGCTGCTATCCAGTGCCTGCGTGCAGTTAACGCGGCGAGGTAACTGATGGACGGTCTGTTTGGCGAATGGGCCATCAGCGACGGGATGGGGCTGGGTGGACTCGCGCTATCGGCTTTTTTATCGTCGACATTACTGCCGGGCAGCTCCGAAGTGGTGTTGTTACTGCTGCTGCGGGACGGCCAGATTGCGCCCGCCTCACTGTTGGTTGTAGCCAGCGTGGCCAATACGTTGGGGGGCTTGTCGACCTATTTGATTGGCTATGGCCTGGTGCTGGGATTGATCAAATCCGGGCGTATCAAGCGACCCCAGGCCCGTGCGCTGGTCTGGGCCGAACAATGGGGCTATGTGGTGCTATTATTTTCGTGGTTACCGGTGATCGGCGACGGTTTGTGTCTTGCGGCGGGTTGGCTACGAGTCCCCTGGTTGGCGGCGCTGCTTGCCATGTTTGTGGGCAAAGCCGCGCGCTATACGATGCTGGCGTATCTGGCGGGACTTTATTAACAACTTGTCAGGCGGCCTTGCAGGCGGATGCGTAAGATGGCGATAAAATCGTGTTGCACGCTAATCCGCTATATGCGCTTCAGGAGGAACACCCGGTGGGAAAAACGTCTGTAAGAGTTCATGTGCGCGGTATGTCTGCGGTAAAAATAACCTATGTTATTTTGGCCGTCGTCACTGTGCCGGTATTGGTCTATTTGTACCGAACCTATACCTATAGCGGAGAATATCTGGTGGCCGGTGCCTATGATTATCCGCAAGCCTCGGATTATCCGCAGGCCTCGGCCGCTTCCTGTGCAACCCTTCCTGGAGGGGTCGCCGATCACGAACCCATACAGAGCGATGCAGGAATTCGTTTCAATGTTACGACCCCAAGTAACTACCGTGCGGATTTTCAACATCCACTACTGATGGTATGGGCGCCCTCGGGTTTTAATCAATCCCTTTCCGAACGCTTCACAGGATTGACACAAGCGGCAACCACGCGGGGCTTTATTATCGTACACGTGGGTAGCGTGCCCCTGGGTTTCAAGGCATTGGGGGCGATGGCCAATGTCCCGGCGTTGGTGGAGCAACGTTGGTGCATAAACCACAACGCGGTATTTTACACGGGTCACTCCGATGGTGGCACGGTGTCCAACGCGCTTGCCGTGATGCCGGATTTAGCCACGCGACCTACGGCGATTGCCCCCAGTGCCATGGGTATGCGCAAGGTCGATATGGAAAAATATGCGTGCCCCACGCCGCTGCCGGTGATGTTGATGCACAACAAGGGTGACCATCATTTTCGCGATTACGGCGTGGGGGTTGCGCAATGGTGGGCCGCGTGCAATCAATGTTCGGCACAAACTCGCCCCAGCCAATTTAACGGCTGCGTGGAATATAGCGATTGTGCCCCGGGCGCGCGTACATTGTTTTGCCAGGCCGATGGCAATCATGCCCACTGGCCAGGACTCGAGCACGATCCCATTAAGTTTTTCCGCGATATGGTCGATAACCCCTAAACAGGCCCGCGCCGGTCTTGCCGTGGCATCGCGCCAGGTTGATAGGCCGGGCGCTTTCTTGCTTTTTATTGATATCGGTCAAATGTGAGAACCCCTGTTTGCCGTAATCTGCTTCCGTTGATGTTCGAAAGTGGAGAATGAATATGAGTGCAACAATTAGCGACAAACAAGTTTGGATGGGTATCGTAATGACTGTGACGGCGCTGGTGGTGGTGATGTTCGTTGCCATTATTGTGGCGAACGTGGTTGGATAGAGTCGCCGCCGCAGGAAAATACTCACCTTAGAATCCAGGTGGCAAAATACAGGTGAACGACAGGGCTGCGGTTGATAAACAATTTTTGCGTTGACGACACGCTTGTTTGAATGCTGATCCCAAAATTTATTAAATGGGAACTGAGCAATGCCACCGTAGTTCACTTCTAGTGATTTGCGTCACGACGGTTATTAATCGCCAGAGACCATCAGTCGGCTTCTCTAGAATTCTTCTATTGGCGCATTTTTTCTTAACGCGCCATACTTACTTCACCAGATAAAGGATCCTCTCCCGCTAAGCGGTTTGTCATGCTTAGTGTTGTAGCCGACGCTACTGCGCGTCAGTGGCCCATCGGGTTCAGTCCAGCGGGTTCAGTCCAGCGGGTTCAGTCCATCGGGTTCAGTATAGTGCTGCGATAGTTAACCCTGCTCCCCCAGCGTGGATACGGCATTGGGTATAGCCGACCCGCTAATGTATGCGGTTAACAAATCAGGGGCAAATAATATTGCCTATACAGAATATTTGGCCCAACGTTGGGCGGCGGTAATTCCCGATGCATAATGTCACCCCGCACCGGCGGCAATTTTTACGCAGTGGAATGTAATGGAAATATGGGTGGACGCGGACGCCTGTCCGGTAGTGATCAAAGATATTTTATTCAAGGCTGCACAGCGCGTCGGGGTGATGCTGACTCTGGTCGCCAATGAGCCGTTGCGCACCCCCGGGTCCCGCTTTATTAAAACCCTGCTGGTGACGTCGGGTTTCGATGTGGCGGACGATGAAATCGTGCGCCGAGTCAACAGTGGCGATCTGGTCATTACCAGCGACATTCCCCTCGCCGCCGAAGTTATTGAAAAAGGTGCGTACGTGCTCAGCCCCCGGGGCGAGGTTTACTCGCGGGATAACATCAAGGCAAAACTCAATATGCGTGATTTTATGGATACGCTGCGCGGCAGTGGCATGCATGGCGGTGGCCCTGCGCCGCTCAGTCAGGGGGATCGCCAGGCATTTGCCAATCATCTGGATAGACTATTAACCCGCCGTGCTAACAAGTAGCAGGGCGCACCACGGTTTAATCTGACGACCGGTTCCAGTGGCAATGCCTGGCGTAATCGTCGCTACATAAAGGAGGTTGAGGTGGGCGTTAAGTGTAAGCGAAGTACGTTGGTGCTGGGGTCGTTGTTAATAACATTTGTTGCGCTGCGGCTGTATTTACACCAGTTTCCCGGCACCAATCTCGATCTTGCCGGTTACAATATTCATCACCTGTTTATTGGGTTGCTGCTGATTACCCTGGGCGGTATGCCACTTGCCTTGTGTGACGGCAGCAGTCGATGGCTGGATATCGCGGCGCTGCTGTTCGGTGTCGGTTTAAGCATGGCGCTGGATGAATGGGTCTATCTGATTGCCACCGACGGTAGTGATACGTCCTATTTGTTGCCGGTTTCCCTGTGGGGCGGGGTGCTGATGATTGGTGTGGCGACTGCCTATGTGCTGCTGATCAGGTGCCTGGTCGGAGAACATAAGCGGGATAAGCCCGCCGCCGACTGTGGGCAGGAGCGCAAGGTTCGCTAGATGGCTGCCGGTGAGATTTTTTCCGGAAGCTATTTGCGGCTGGTGCGGTTCCGTCCGATAATAGGACACAGTCCCTCTGCATCTGCATCTGGGCGGGCGGATGCGGCTGACAACTTAATTTACGGGAGAGTTAATCTATGATGCACCGGTTATCGTTATGTCTCGTCCTGATGTTTGGACTGAGCGCCTGCACCTGGGTAGAGGTCAGCCCCGCGGGCAAAGAAGTGATGCTGGTCAAGCCGAGCAATGTGACCAACTGCCGCTACGTCGGGGTCACCACGTCGACGGTCAAGGGGGCGATTGGCAATCTGAATCGCCCGGAGCACAAAGTCACCGAGGAGCTGCAGGCGATGGCGAAAAATCAGGCGGCGGTTATGGGTGGCGACTCGATTATCGCCAAAAATGAAACCCGCACGCAAAGTACCCAGGCGTTTGATGTGTATAAGTGCGGCTATTAGCAGCACACGGGTGGTGGTTGTGATATTGGCGATAAGTTAGTGGCGTAGCGCGAATCGAAAAAAACGAGCGGGGCCGGAGTGACGGTAAACAATACAGTCCCTGTTGTGTGCGAGCCGGGCTCAGGACAGGCGTTGTTTAAAATCGGTGTAACCAAACTGGCGAATAACCTCGAGTTCGTCCGTGCGCGAGTCCCACAGGGCTATTGAGGGCAGTTTGATGCCGTTAAATGTGGATGTCTTGACCATGGTGTAGTGGGACATGTCGTCGAACATCAACCGTTGACCGATTTGTAAAGGCTGCTTAAAGCTGTAATCGCCGATCACGTCCCCTGCCAGGCAGGTCATGCCTCCCAGTCTGTAGGTGTAGGCATATTGGTCTGTATCGCCCGCGCCTAGAATTTGCGGCCGGTAGGGCATTTCCAGAATATCGGGCATATGGCAGGTGGCTGAGGTATCGAGAATGACCTGGGGCATGCCGCTCCAGGTGGTATCCAGTACTTCCGCCACCAATACGCCAGTGTGAATGGCGATGGCCTCGCCCGGTTCGAGATACACCTGCACCTTGTACCGCGCGGCAAAATCCTTGATCAACGCGATCAACTCCTCGACCTGGTAGTCGGGTCGGGTGATGTGGTGGCCACCACCAAAATTAATCCATTTTATCTGTGGAAAAAGATGGCCGAATTTTTCCTCAACCACTTTTAATGTGCGTTGTAGTGGCGGTACATCCTGTTCGCACAGGGTGTGGAAATGCAGACCGCTGATACCCTCCAGGGATTGCCCGCCAAATTGCGAGAGTGGAATGCCGAGCCGCGACAAGGGCGCGCAGGGGTCGTAAATGGGCACGGCACCTTCTGAGTGTTCGGGATTGATACGTAGCCCAAATTCCAGTTCGGGACGTCGTTGCCGCGCTGTGTCGATAAGCGTCTGAAAACGCTGCCACTGGGTGAAAGAATTAAATACGACATGCTGAGCAAAGCCGAGAATTTCCCGTAGATCTGCTTCTGTGTAGGCGGCGGAAAACACGTGGGTTTCCCCGCCGTAATGTTGCGCACCGAGTTGCGCCTCGTATAAACCGCTGGCGCAGGTGCCCGAAAGGTAGCTGGAGATTAGAGGTCCCAAACGCCACAGGGAAAACGCTTTAAGTGCTCCCAGAATTTTTGCGCCGCTGGCGGACTGCACCTGGGCCAAAATACGTAGATTGCGCTCCACGGCGGCGCGATCGACCACGAAGCACGGGCTCGGTACACGGGCAGGGTCGAAATTTGCAAAAGGATTATTGCTCAATGGTGTGGGGCCGGTGGCTGATGTGTGCAACGCCCATTATGATGCGCCACTTAGTCCCCCAGTCCGTTGTGATCGAGCTCCACTACTTCCCAGGGCAGGCCATAGCGATTGAGGTCCTCCATAAACGGATCTGGATCGAGCTGTTCCATATTCCACACCCCGGCCCGCGCCCATTTTCCTTCGAGCATCATTTTCGCGCCGATCACTGCGGGCACACCCGTGGTGTAGGAAATAGCCTGGGATTGTACTTCCCGATAGCAGGTTTCGTGATCGCAAATATTGTAAATGTATACAATTTTCTTGCGCCCATCCTTGATCCCGGTAGCGACGCAACCAATACAGGTTTTCCCTTTTGTCAGCGGACCCAGACTGGAAGGATCCGGCAGCAGTGCCTTGAGAAACTGTAGTGGAATAATTTCCTTGCCTTCGTACATGACCGGGTCAATGCGCGTCATACCAACATTACCAAGTACTTCAAGATGTTTCAGGTAATTGTCCGAAAATGTCATCCAGAATCGCGCGCGCTTGATGCCAGGGAAATGTTTTGCGATGGATTCCAGTTCTTCGTGGTACATCAAGTAGATTTTTTTCGGGCCAATACCGGCCGGAAAATCGAACTCGCGGGACTCCGACAACGGCGGCGTAGTCTGCCAGTCGCCGTCCTGCCAGTAGCGCCCTTCGGCAGTTACTTCGCGAATATTGATTTCCGGATTAAAGTTGGTGGCGAATGGCTGACCATGGTCGCCGGCATTGCAGTCGATAATATCCAGTTCGTGAATATCGTCGAGCAGGTGTTTTTTTATGTAGGCGGTATATACATTGGTAACCCCGGGATCAAAGCCGGAACCCAGCAGCGCCATCAGGTTGGCCTGTTTGAATTTGTCGTGATAGGCCCACTGCCAGCTGTACTCGAATTTCGCCTCGTTGGGTGGTTCGTAGTTGGCGGTATCGAGATAGTGAACGCCGGTTTGCAGGCAGGCGTCCATAATCGTCAAATCCTGATAAGGGAGCGCGACGTTAATCACCAGCGACGGCTTTTCGAGGTTGATTAATGCAACCAGTTCGAGCACGTTGTCCGCATCCACCTGCGCTGTGGTAATGGGCCGTTTGATTTGCGCAGCGATTTTCCTGCATTTCTCCAGGGTGCGACTGGCCAGCACAATTTCGGAGAATACTTCGGGTATCTGTGCGCATTTATGGACGACGACGGCGCCGACGCCTCCAGCGCCGATAATCAATACTTTTGCCATTGCTATGTTCTCCGTTACCGGTGGCTAATAAGCTGTGCTTGATGTCGGGAGCAACATCTTCGACTTCTTACACTCGGACTTCTTGCGCTCAGACTTCTTACACTCAGACATATAAATAAAATAATTTGTCGTTCCAAACATAAATTAGCGTTCAAAATACGTATAGCCACGCAAGCTTTCTGTAAACGCGCCGAGCATTTTTTGGCGCTCCAATACGGTGATTCTGCCTTCGCGCACGGCCTGCTCGGCGGTGGCGCGAAAACGTTCATACATGATTTTGGGATCGTATTCCACATAGCTCAGTACGTCGGCAATACTGTCTCCCTCGAGTTCGTGGACGAAATCGAAACTGCCGTCGCCATTAATGCGCACACTGGCGACATTGGTGTCGCCAAACAGATTGTGTAGATCGCCCAGGGTTTCCTGATAGGCGCCAACCAGGAACACGCCCATATAATATTCCTCGCCAGCGCGCAGGGGATGCACCGACAGCGTGTTAAGTGGTCCTTCCGGGTGAGGGAAATGATCAATTTTGCCGTCGCAGTCACAGGTTAGATCTGCGATGATCGCCTCGCGGGTTGGTTGCTCATTGAGACGGTGAATGGGCATGATTGGAAACACCTGTTTGATTGCCCAGGCGTCCGGCAGGGATTGAAAAACGCTGAAATTGCCGTAGTAAATATCCGCCAGTAAGCTCTGCAGGTCTTCAAGTTCCGCGGGTATGCGTTCCAGATGGGGCAGGTGCGCGGCGATATTTTGCAACACGTTGAGATAGATGTTTTCGCCGAGCGAACGGGTACGCAAATTAATTTCGTTGCGCAGGAACAATTCCTGTAACTGGCTGCGGTAATGAATGGCGTCGTTGTAGCATTCCTGCAACGTTCTGGGGGCAATATGTCCCAGCACGGCCCATAAATTTTTGATCTGTTCGTTACTGTCTTCCGGCAAAACCTCCGGGACGTTGGTGGGACTGAACGTGCTGGTATCAAGCACGTTAAACAGCAGCACGGAGGTATACGCCACGGTTGCCCGTCCGGACTCCGTCACGATCACCGGATGCGGAACCGACTCCGGATCGAGGGCTTCCTGAATGGCCTCGACAATGTCGGTGCAGTACTCGCGTAAATTGTAGTTGCGGCTATGGGTGTCGTTGCTGCGCGACCCGTCGTAGTCGACGGCCAGGCCGCCACCTAAATCCAGATAGCCGAGCGGCGCGCCCTCGCCGATAATATCGATGTAATAACGACATGCTTCCAGCACGCCCGCGCGAATATCGCGGATATTCGGAATTTGCGATCCGAGATGGAAATGCAGCAGTTGCAGGCACGACAACATGTCGGCTGCCTTTAACCCGTCGATAATCTCGATAATCTGCGTGGTGGTCAGTCCAAACAGGCTGCGGTCACCGCTATCGTTACTCCAGTGGCCGTCTACCTTGGTCATCAACTTCAAACGCAGACCAATCATCGGTTCTATGCCCAGTACGCGGCTGCGCTCAATAATGATCGGCAGTTCCGAAGGGGTTTCGATGACGAAAACACAGGGGATTCCCAGCTGGCGCGCGCGCAGGCCCAGATCGATAAACTCCGAGTCCTTATAGCCGTTGCACACGATCAGGCTTTCCCGATCCTGTAGCGAGGCCATGGCGATAATGAGTTCGGCCTTGCTACCCGCTTCAAAACCGTGATGAAAATGTTTGCCAAATCGGGCGATTTCTTCCACCACATGACACTGCTGATTAACCTTGATGGGAAATACACCGCGGTAGTGGTTTCGATAGCCGAGTGCGGCAATGGCATCGGCAAATGCCGTATTGAGCTGGCGAATTCCGGCGTCGAGAATATTCTCCACCCGCAACAGCAGCGGCATATCCAGATCCCGTTGTTTCAGGCCGCGCGCAATTTCCAGCAGGGAAACCTGGCTGTTGTTAGCGTCGGCAGCACCGTTGCCGCCATTTTCCGCAGTACTGATGTGCAGCGTGACTTCACCCGCCTCGGAAATTCGAAAATAACCCGCGCCCCAGTCGTTGATACCGTAGTGTTGTGCAGCTCTCTCGACGGACCACTCGGGGGAAATAAGCGTGTTCACTGGCGGGCTCCTGGTGGCGAGAGGGTGGCGAGAATATCGTGAGAATATGGTGCAGTCATAGTGCATCCAGAACACCAGCGGACAACGTGCCATTTTGGCGCATATTGTAGGGACGTTGGGGTCGCTATTCTACCCATTAGCGTAAAACAGGCATTACTCAGCTCCGGTTCCCTGCGCGGGATTTTGCGTCGGTTGGATAGCCTGGCGAGCTGCATGTGGGGGTTCATGGGCGTTGCTGGTCTGGTAAACGCCGAACTCGCACCAGATTGGCATGGGAAAAACACCGTCAGGCGCAGGCCAGCTCCATGTTTACGGTGTTTCGCCCGAGTCTACGGTGCTCTGAGGATCGCGAATGACTTTTACCAGGACGCCCATTTTGGGGTGGTCGAGGTAGTAAATTTTACCAAGTTGTAAGCGTTGGGATTGGCGCAGGGTATTGATTTCGTCAATGGAAGGTTGGCTCTGGTGGTCGGTTGACGATCCGGCTAATCCCGGCGGTAGAGGCAGCTGCGGCCACCGCTCGGTGGCAGCGTGCGGGGTGCCAAAACGGACTTGCCACAGATGGGTTTGCAGGTGCAGATAACTTTCCAGATACACCCGCAGGCTACCCTCCAGCTGCCAGTGGTTGCCGAGCCGCCTGCCGCCGGCGATCTGCAACCAGGGGGTCTGAGCGCGACCCAGGCCGGGTTGACGCCAGGCTTCGTGAAACAGGACCTTATAGGTGCCGCTGCGATTGAGGGTGTGAGCATCCGGGTTCAATTGCCGCGCACCCTTGTCGAGTTGCTGGTAGGGCGAATCCTGCGCAGCGGCGGAGTCCCCGCGAAAAGTTGTCAGCGGCATCGGGTATGCTAACTCCACGTTGTAGTAGGGCAGCTCGGTGCCGTAGCTGTCCTGCTGGGAGAATATCAGTACTTCCACCTGATACCAGTTTTCGGCCCCATAGGCGGTGGCTGAAAGCGTTAGCAAAAACATCCAAATGAGCACAAGGTGACGGAGCATCAGGCTACCTGCTGCTGAGTGGGCGCGAGTAAATCGAGTAATGCGGACACCCCGTCGAGGCGCTGTCGAGTAGTAGGCATGGCGCGAGTAAAAGTCAGTGCGGTGCCACCCACCAGACGGTAGATATCCGGCTGCTGTTGCACCATTTGCACGATAGTTATGGGTGCCACCAGGGTATCCCGGCTGAAGGTCACCTTGCCGCCCTGTGCGTTGGCGTCGAGACGGGCGATGCCCAGGCGCTCCGCCTGATGGCGCAACGTGGTGACCTGAATCAGGTTTTTCAACGCCTCCGGCAGTAGTCCGAAACGATCAATCATCTCTACCTGAAGTTCCCGAAGTTGTTCGTTATTTTGTGTGCTGGCTATGCGTTTGTACAGTAGAAGTCGCGCGTTAATGTCGGCCAGGTAAGTATCGGGAATTAGCGCCGGGATATTCAGGTTGATTTCTGTTGCGTGGTGCAGGGCGCTGTCTACGTCAAACGCTTTGCCGGCGCGAATGGCATTCACCGCCTTGTCCAGTAATTCCATGTACAGTGAAAAACCGATGCTGTGAATATGCCCGCTCTGGTCATCGCCCAGCAGCTCTCCTGCACCGCGTATTTCCATGTCCTGCGTGGCCAGGGTAAATCCGGAACCGAGATGGTCGGCGAAGGTAATGGCTTCCAGCCGCTTGTGGGCGTCGTCGCTCATCTGTTGCGGCGCGGGTACCAGCAGGTAGGCGTAGGCCTGATGATGAGAGCGTCCCACTCTGCCGCGTAGCTGATGCAGTTGCGCTAGCCCGAGCTTGTCGGCGCGATGGATAACAATCGTATTGGCGCTGGGAATATCGATACCGGTTTCAATGATGGTGGAACACACCAGTACATTAAAGCGTTGATGGTAAAAATCGGACATCACCTTTTCCAGGTCTCGCTCGCGCATCTGGCCGTGGGCAATGTCGACGCGGGCTTCCGGTAGCAGCTCCTTGAGTTCCCGCGCAGCGCGATCGATACTTTTTACGTCGTTGTGCAGATAGTACACCTGACCGCCGCGCAAGATTTCCCGCAAAATAGCCTCGCGGATTACCTGGGCGTCATGTTGTCGCACGAAGGTTTTGACCGACAGGCGCCGCGCCGGCGGGGTGGCAATGATCGACAGGTCGCGCAACCCACCCATGGCGAGGTTAAGGGTGCGCGGAATGGGCGTGGCGGTCAGGGTCAGAATATCGACTTCTGCCCGCAGGGCCTTCAGTTTTTCCTTTTGATGCACACCAAAGCGGTGTTCCTCGTCGATGACTAATAATCCCAGGTCGTGGTAACTCACGCTGCTATTAAGGAGTTTGTGGGTGCCGATCAGAATATCGACTTTACCTTGCGCAACCCGCGCCAGAATATCCGCCTGTTGTTTGGCGGAGCGAAAACGAGATAGTGCTTCCACGCTCACCGGCCAATTGGCGAACCGATCGCGAAAATTTTCGAAGTGCTGTTGGGCGAGCAGGGTGGTGGGCACCAGAATGACCACCTGGCGGTTGCTGGAGATCGCGATAAATGCCGCGCGCATGGCCACTTCGGTTTTGCCAAAGCCCACGTCCCCGCACACCAGGCGATCCATGGGTTGCGGGCTGATCATATCGCGCAACACCGCGGCGATGGCGTCGCTCTGGTCTGGCGTTTCCTCAAACGGAAATTCGGCGCTGAACGCACGGTAGTCCTCGGGATTTTTATAGGTGAATCCAACTCGCGCGGCACGGCGCGCGTAAATATCGAGTAACTCGACCGCGGTGTCGCGAATTTTTTGCGCCGCTTTATCCTTGGATTTTTGCCACTGCTCGTTGCCGAGGCGGTGCAGGGGGGCGAGTGCTTCGTCGCCACCGCTATAGCGACTGATGAGATGTAAATCCGCAACCGGGACATAGAGTTTGGCAGCGTCCGCATAACCCAGCATTAGAAACTCCTGCGTTTCGTTGTTGACCGCAAGAGTCTGCAGGCCCTGGTAGCGCCCGACGCCGTGGTCGATATGTACCACCGGCGCACCTATCTGTAGTTCGCCCAGATTCTTGATCCACTGCTCACTACCATCCTGGGCGCGCACGCGCCGCCGCCGTTGCAGCACCTGTTCACCAAACAATTCGCTTTCGCTGATAACCCACAGGGCTGGAGTCGTTATGGCCGTACCCTGTTCAAGGGGATGCAGGGTAATACCGAGGGCCAGATCGGAGTGTACGAACTCCTGCCAGGTGGCAACTTCCTGGGGCCTGATGGCGACGCTGGCGAGTAGCGCCAGCAGTGCTTCGCGACGCCCCGGAGATTCGGCACAAAACAGCGCGCGCCCATTGAAATTTTGCAGGGCGGTTTCGAGACGGGCCAGCGGGTGGGCGGCCCGGGAGTCGACCCTGATATCCGGTAGCGAGTTACAATTAAAGTTGTGATGCTCAGTGCCTGCGCTCAACGGTTCCTGATGCAGGAAGGTTTGCGGCCACTTGTTTAACGCCGCGAAGACATCAGGCACCGGTATAAATACCTGGGTTGGCGCCAATAACGGTCGTGTCGGATCTACGCCGTAATTGCGGTAGCGCTCGTTGCACTCGTTCCAGAAGTTCTCCGTAGCAGTGACTACATCGCCGTCGATAAACACCTGGGTATTATGTGGAAGATAATCAAACAACGTGGCGGTGTGGGGAAAAAACAGGGGCAGGTAGTATTCGATACCGGGGGAGGGATGACTGTCGCGAATATCCTGATAGATGGCACAGTGGCGCGGATCCACATCGAACTGCGCGTGCCAGCTGTCGAGAAAGTGTTTGACTGCGTCCTTTTCAAGAGGGAATTCCCGAGCCGGTAACAGGGTGATTGCGTCGTGTTTGTCGATGGTAAGTTGGCTGTGGGGATCGAAGCTGCGCAAGCTGTCGATTTCATCGTCGAACAGATCAATGCGAAACGGCGTGTCGCTGCCCATCGGATAAATGTCCACCAGTGCGCCACGCACGGCGTATTCGCCATGCTCGTAAACCGTGTCTACACATCGGTAGCCAGCTTCATTGAGCTGACGGCGCAGGCTATCGATATTGACGCGTTCCCCGACACGATGGACGAAGCTATGTGCGGCGATAAACTCCGCTGGGGGTAATCGGTGCATCAGGGTCGTTGCGGGGACTACCAGCAGGCCCTGTTGCAGGCCCGGCAGTTGATACAGGGTTCGCAAACGCTCGGAGACAATGTCCTGGTGGGGCGAAAAGATATCGTAGGGCAGGGTTTCCCAGTCCGGAAAATGCAATATGGGCAGTACGTCCGCACTATTATCGTCCGCACTACTGGTGTTCGCCCTGGCACAAAAAAAACGCAACTCGTCTTCAATGCGTACGGCGTGTTTCGGAGATGCGGCGATCACCAGAGTCAGACCAGTGTGCGCGCGAGCACTGTCACTCAGTGCCAGGGTGCGAGCAGCCCCAGGCAGGCCACTCCAGCGTTGCTGGCGGCCGGGGGTACTAACGGCGGGAATGGGCAGGACGGATGGATGCATGGGATTGGGAAATGACCAAATATGGTATTGTACCGATGCCGCGTCCCAGAGTCATGGCCGCTGCGTTGCAATTGTAGGGACGAGACTGTGTGCTAGGGAGGTGCCCAATACCCATGACAACGAAGTTGTGCGTACGATCCGCAGTTGCCGGGATCGCGCTGGTTGTTGCCGCATTTGCCCTGTCCGGCTGCGGGGGTGGCAATTTCGCTGTAAAAAATCTGGCCAAGACAGATGTCGATCTGGTGGCAGATGCACATTATCAAACCAGCCAGCAATTGCTGCGCGATCTCACTACTAAACTGTATCGACGCAACCCCCGCGAACTCGCCAAAACGCCCAGGGCGACCGTGGAACAACGGGTTGAGCAATTATTCGCGGTACCGGGTGTTCAGCAATTTGACGAGTTGCGCGGCGTGCATGGTGTCGCCGCGATGGAGCTTGCCAGCGATCCAGATTACGCAGGCGATCGCGTGTTTGCCACCATGTTTGGTCTCAATACGATGCTAAGGGAGGCCTACGGCGATAAGAGTGAATTTTTTATTTTCGATGAGCTGGATCAGCAAAAACTGTATCACAGCGCCCGCAATATCGAAATTTTGGTATGGCGCCTGAGTACGCGCCGGGACAGCGGCGGTAAACCCCTGTTGTTGACCAATAGTTTGCCTGGGGAACCTCCCAATCTGAGTTTTGAGCGGCGTTTCGGCAAATTGATTTCCATCCAGGATATGTTGGCCAGAATTATTGCGCAGAAGCAAAAACGCCTGATTAATGTCGTCACCCACACTCTCGCGAGTATGGCTTTCATTCCATTGTAGGTGCCTGTGTAGGTGCCAGCGCGGCCCGGTCTGGTTGCGCTGGGGAGGGCGAATCACGATAATAGCGACCCTTATCGAGACAACCCCGCGACACAACGACAGGTAAATGCTTGTGAATCGACCGCAACCTACTGATTTTTTTAAGGACTGGAAAGAACGGGAAGCCCTGGCCGAGGCCATGATTCCGCTCATAGGCAAGCTTTACCGGGAAAACAACGTTTCCCTGTATATGTATGGCAGAAACCTGGTGAATCAGGCGGTTACCGACCTGATGAAAATTCATCGCTTTGTACGTCAAATTGAACACAATGAACTGTCGGAGTTTGAAACCTTTCCGATGATCCAGACCCTGGCCAGGATGAATCTGGGTCCGGCCCATATCGACGTCGGCAAGCTCACCGTTAAATATCAGAACAATGGTAATGGCGGCGACATAGAAGCGTTCCTGCAGGCCATGGTTGGCGATGACATCGGCAGTACCTGTAAGCCCTTACCTGCGCCGCAGGATGTAGTGTTGTACGGCTTTGGTCGCATCGGGCGTCTGGTGGCGCGCTTGCTGATCGAAAAGGCGGGGGGCGGGGACCTGTTGCGGTTGCGCGCCATTGTGGTGCGCAACAGTCGCGATGCCGATGATCTGGAGAAGCGCGCCAGCTTGCTGCGTCGCGATTCGGTACACGGTAGCTTCAAGGGCACCATTCGTGTGTTGCCGGATGAAAACAAGCTGGTGTGCAACGGCAATGAAATTCAGGTGATTTATGCCAACTCGCCTGCAGAAATCGATTACACCGAGCATGGCATCGCCAATGCGATAGTGGTAGACAATACCGGGGTATGGCGCGATGAAGAGGAGCTTGGCCAGCACCTGAATTGCCCCGGCGTCAGTAAAGTGATTCTTACTGCGCCGGGTAAAGGTTCCATTCCCAATATCGTGTACGGTATTAATCACGGCGATATCGGCGAACATAAGATTGTCTCGGCGGCGTCCTGCACCACTAATGCCATTGTCCCCGTTCTGAAAGCATTACTCGACAAGTACGGTATCGAACGTGGGCATGTCGAAACGGTACACGCCTATACCAATGACCAGAATTTGATCGACAACTACCATAAGGGTGCCCGACGGGGGCGCAGTGCGCCGTTGAACATGGTGCTCACCGAGACTGGCGCGGCCAAGGCTGTTGCCAAGGCCATTCCAGAGCTGTCCGGTAAGTTGACGGGCAATGCGATTCGCGTGCCGACCCCTAATGTGTCCATGGCGATTCTCAATCTGCAACTGGGTAGTGCGGTGTCGCGGGATGCACTTAACGAATTTATGCGCGAAACCGCGCTGCATTCACCACTGCAACAACAAATTGGTTACACCATTTCCTCCGAGGTGGTGTCCACTGACTTTGTTGGCGACCGACATGCTTGCGTGTTTGACTCCCAGGCAACCATCGTCAACGACCGCAATTGTGTGCTGTACTGCTGGTACGACAATGAGTTCGGCTATAGCTGTCAGGTGTTGCGCTGTCTGGAGAAGATGGCGGGTGTCGAGTGGTTAATGTTTCCCCGGGCCGACTAAAAAGCTGAATACGTTCGGCGTTGACGCGATGGGTGGCAACCGAAAGGGGATGGGTGAGAGTTCAGGTTACCCGCAGTTTGTGTTTCCGTGTTTTTCGTGGGTTGCAGGCGGCGTGTCGCTGGTAAAAGGACGTGCGGCTCTTTATAATTCCGGCGCTCTCAAAGCGGGCTTAACCGATATACGTCTGGCAGCAGTGCCCGGCCGGTGATTGATATTACGGTGTGAGAATTTTCTATGATTAAAATCCGTCGCGGACTGGATCTACCCATTGCCGGAGCACCCGAGCAGGTTGTTTGCGATGGCCCTGCAGCCAGTTCTGTTGCGCTACTTGGTAGCGACTATCCCGGCATGAAGCCGACCATGGCGGTTGCAGTGGGCGATCGAGTCAAGTTGGGGCAACTGCTGTTTACCGACAAGAAAAACGAAGGCGTTGGTTTTACCTCGCCTGCCGCAGGTGTGGTGACTGCCATCAATCGCGGCGAACGGCGCGTTTTTCAGTCGATGGTGGTGGCGGTGGAAGGCGACGATGAAATCACTTTTACCGCGTACCCCGAGGCACAACTCGCCACTCTGGAGCGTAAGGCAGTAGTCGATAATCTGATTGCCAGCGGGCTATGGACCGCGCTGCGCACTCGGCCCTATTCGCGCGTGCCCGCGCCGGGTGCGGTACCCCACGCGATTTTTGTCACCGCAATGGATACCAACCCACTGGCCGCTGATCCGGCCGTCATTATAGGCACACGGCCGCAGGACTTTAGCAATGGTCTGCGCGTTTTAACGCGCCTGACCGAGGGAGCAGTGCACTTGTGCCGGGCCGCTGGAGCCAGTTCGATTGCAGCCTGTGACGGCGTTACCACCCATGATTTCAGTGGTCCGCACCCGGCAGGGCTAGTGGGCACGCATATCCATTTTATCGATCCGGTGAATGAACACAAAAATGTATGGCATATCGGCTATCAGGATGTCCTGGCCTACGGCAGGCTATTTACTACCGGGCATATTGATATTTCCCGCGTGGTGGCCGTTGCCGGTCCCCAGGTTCGTCAGCCGCGCCTGATACGCGCTCGCCCTGGCGCCTGTTTGAGCGAACTGGTGGCCGCTGAAACACTGGATGGTGATAATCGCGTCGTGTCCGGCTCGGTGATGTCGGGTCATTGCGCGGCGGGACCGTCGGACTATCTGGGTCGCTACCACAATCAGGTATCGGTACTTGAGGAGGGGCGGGAGCGACGGTTGCTGAGTTACCTTTCCCCTGGTGCCAACCGCCATTCGGCGCTACCTATATATCTTTCAGCACTGCAAAAAAATAAATTGTTTGCCATGAATGCCAGCACCAATGGTAGCGAGCGCGCCATGGTTCCGCTGGGCAACTACGAACAGGTCATGCCCCTGGATATTTTGCCGACGCAACTACTGCGTGCGCTGGTGGTTGGCGATACGGAGATGGCGCAAAAACTGGGATGCCTGGAGCTCGACGAAGAAGACCTGGCGCTTTGCACTTACGTTTGCGTAGGTAAGTATGAGTATGGCCCCATATTGCGCGACAATTTGGCCCGTATTGAGAAGGAGGGCTAAGCCTTATGGGACTGCGAAAAATGCTCGATAGCCTGGAACCGCATTTTCACAAAGGCGGCAGGTATGAAAAATGGTATGCCCTCTACGAGGCGGTGGATACCATTTTCTATTCCCCTTCATCGGTCACCAAAACCGGCGCCCACGTGCGCGACGGGATTGACCTTAAGCGGGTGATGATTACGGTCTGGTTGGCTGCATTTCCCGCGATGTTTTACGGTATGTATAACCTGGGTTTTCAGGCCAACACGGCCATGGCGGCCATGGGTCTGGTTCAGGTTGGCGACTGGCACGGCCCGTTTATCAGTCTGCTGGCGGGGCACGATCCAGGCAGTATCTGGGATTGTTTCTGGTACGGCGCGGTATTTTTCGTGCCTATTTACATGGTGACGTTTATCGTCGGTGGTTTTTGGGAAGTTGTGTTCTCGATGGTGCGCGGCCACGAAATTAACGAAGGCTTTTTTGTTACCTCCATTCTCTACGCGCTGATTTGTCCTCCCGACCTGCCGCTGTGGATGGTGGCGTTGGGCATCAGCTTTGGGGTGGTTATTGGCAAGGAAATTTTCGGCGGTACGGGCAAGAACTTCCTGAATCCGGCGCTAACGGGGCGAGCGTTTGTATTTTTCGCCTACCCGGCAGCCATGTCTGGAGACGCGGTGTGGACAGCGGTGGATGGTTTCACTGGTGCCACCGCGCTGTCGGTTGCGGCGAGCGATGGCATGGCGGCGTTGCAAAATCAATTCAGTCTGATGGATGCCTTTATCGGACGGATGCCCGGCTCTGTCGGTGAAGTATCGACGTTGGCTATTTTGCTCGGCGCAGTAGTCCTGTTGGTCATGCGCATTGCGTCGTGGCGCATTATGCTAGGTGTGATGTTGGGTATGGTTGCGTTGTCCACCCTGTTCAATACCATTGATTCCAGTAACCCGATGTTCGCCATGCCCTGGTACTGGCACGCGGTATTGGGTGGTTTTGCGTTTGGCATGGTGTTTATGGCCACCGACCCGGTATCGGCGTCGATGACCGACACGGGCAAGCTGTGGTTTGGGGTGTTGATTGGGGTGATGGTCGTTCTGATCCGGGTGGTCAACCCGGCGTTTCCGGAGGGCATGATGCTGGCAATTTTGTTTGCCAACTTGTTTGCGCCGTTGATCGACCATTATGTGGTTCAGTCCAACATTAAGCGGAGGCTGGCCCGTGGCTAATAAAGATTCGATGTGGGGAACTGTCAGGGTCGCCCTGATCCTGTGTGTGGTTTGTTCCGTGTTTGTCTCGGCCGCTGCGGTTTTGCTGCGGCCGGAACAACAGGCTAACAAGCTGAATGATCGCAAAAAAAATATTCTGGCGGCCGCTGGGTTGTTGCAGCCTAATGTAGACATAGATACGCAGTTTGCCAGGATTGACACGCGCCTGGTGGAATTGGATACCGGCAAATTTAGTCAGGCATTCGATGTCGCAACCTATGATCAGCGCAAGGCAAGTAAGAATCCAAAACTGGCTACCGAGCTATCTGATGATGAGGATAAGGCTAGCATTAAGCGCCGTGAAGATTATGCGCTGGTGTATATCGTTAGCGATGGTGATGCCGTCGACAAAGTGATTCTACCCATCAAGGGCTACGGCCTGTGGTCGACGTTGTATGGTTTTATCGCTCTCGACAAGGATTTTAATACAGTGGTTGGTGTAGGTTTTTACGAGCACGCAGAAACACCGGGTTTGGGTGGTGAAGTGGATAACCCGTTGTGGAAAGCAAAGTGGATCGGCAAGAAAGTGTACTCTCCGGAAGGCGATACGGCGTTGTCGGTAATCAAAGGCGAGGTGGACACTTCCCGTCCGCAAGCGGTGCATCAAATTGATGGGCTGTCCGGCGCGACGCTGACCAGTCGCGGTGTGCATAATTTAATTCAATTCTGGATGGGCGATAAAGGCTTCGCTCTGTTTCTGGCTAACCTGCGTGCAGGGGAGGCGTAACCATGACAGACAAAACCAAAGATATTTTGTTTAAACCGATTCTGGATAACAACCCAATCGCATTGCAGATATTGGGAATCTGTTCGGCGCTCGCGGTCACCTCGCAAATGTCGGTGGCATTTGTGATGTGCGTGGCCTTAACGGTGGTTACGGCGTTTTCAAATTTCTTTATATCAATTATCCGACACCATATCCCCGGCAGTATTCGTATCATCGTGCAAATGACCATTATCGCGTCGCTGGTGATTGTGGTGGATCAGATCATCAAGGCGGTGGCCTACGATATCAGCAAGCAATTGTCAGTGTTTGTCGGGTTGATTATCACCAACTGCATTGTGATGGGTCGCGCCGAAGCGTTTGCCATGAAAAATCCGCCAGTCGAAAGTTTTTTTGATGGTGTCGGCAACGGCCTTGGCTACAGTGTAATTTTGATGTGTATCGCAGTAGTGCGCGAATTGTTTGGCTCGGGAAAAATGTTTGGCCAGGAAATTTTTGCCGTGGTCAGCACCGGGGGCTGGTACGTACCCAATGGATTGCTGCTGCTGCCCCCGTCCGCGTTTTTCCTGATCGGCGGATTTATCTGGGTTCTGCGCAGCTTCAAACGGGAACAGGTGGAAGCGCCAGAATATAAAATGGCGCCGAATACGAAAATTGGAGAGGTCGCCTGATGGAACATTATCTGGGCTTATTGGTGCGTGCGGTTTTTATCGAAAACATGGCGCTCGCGTTTTTTCTGGGTATGTGCACATTTCTGGCGATATCCAAAAAAATTGAGGCTGCCATTGGCTTGGGTATTGCGGTCATCGTAGTGTTGTCAGTCACGGTTCCCGTCAATAATCTGATTTACCGATATTTGCTGGTTGAAGGGGCGCTGAGCTGGACCGGAATTGAAAGTCTTAAACAGGTTGATCTGAGCTTCCTTGGTTTGCTGAGTTACATCGGCGTGATTGCCGCCATCGTGCAGATTATGGAAATGTTCCTGGATCGCTATGTGCCGGCGCTGTACAACGCGCTCGGCGTATTCCTGCCCCTGATTACGGTTAACTGCGCGATATTGGGCGCAGCGCTGTTTATGGTCGAGCGCGATTACAATTTTGGAGAAAGCGCTGTTTATGGGTTTGGCGCAGGCCTCGGTTGGGCGTTGGCGATTACCGCGTTGGCCGGTATTCGGGAAAAACTCAAGTACAGCGATATGCCGGAAGGACTGCGTGGCCTCGGCGGAGCGTTTATGATCGTGGGGCTGATGTCCCTGGGCTTTATGTCGTTCGGCGGCATCGACCTGTAAGGGCGAGACGTAGAGAAATATTATGAGTATGGAAAATATTACGATTTTGCTCGGCGTCGGCATGTTTACTGCGGTAGTGCTGGCCCTGGTGTTTTTTATTCTCGGCGCCCGTTCAAAACTGGTTAGCGCCGGGCACGTGAATATCGAAATTAACGGCGAAAAAACCATCGACGTCACTGCCGGCGAAAAACTTTTGCAGACCCTGGCGGCCAACGATATTTTTCTTGCCTCGGCCTGTGGCGGCGGTGGTAGCTGTGCGCAGTGTAAATGTATTATTTCTGAAGGCGGCGGCTCTATCTTGCCTACGGAGGAGACACATTTTAACCGTCGCGAAATCCGCGAAGGCTGGCGATTGTCCTGTCAGGTGCCGGTTAAACAGGATATGAAAATCATTGTCCCGGAGGAAGTTTTTGGGGTCAAACAGTGGGAGTGTACGGTCGAGTCGAACCCCAATGTGGCAACTTTTATCAAGGAACTTACGCTGCGCTTGCCCGAGGGCGAAAACGTGGATTTTCGCGCCGGCGGATACGTGCAACTCGAAGCACCGCCTCACCACGTCAAGTTTAGCGATTTTGATATTGAAGAAAAGTATCGCGGCGACTGGGCTCACTTCAAATTTTTCGACCTGGAATCAAAAACCGACGAAGCGGTGATTCGCGCTTATTCCATGGCCAACTACCCGGAAGAGCGGGGTATTGTTAAATTCAATATTCGTATCGCCACGCCGCCACCGCGCACCCAGGGACTGCCGCCGGGCAAAATGTCGTCCTATGTGTTTAGCTTGAAGCCTGGCGACAAGATGACAGTGTACGGACCATTTGGTGAATTTTTTGCCCAGGACACGGACAAGGAAATGGTGTTTATCGGTGGTGGTGCTGGTATGGCGCCCATGCGTTCACATCTGTTTGATCAGTTACGACGCTTAAAAACCGATCGTAAAATTACCTTCTGGTACGGTGCGCGCAGTTTACGCGAAATGTTCTACGTGGAAGATTTTGATTCCCTGGCGGCGGAGAACACTAATTTTGAGTGGCACGTGGCGCTCTCGGAACCACAACCGGAAGATAACTGGAGTGGCTACACCGGGTTTATTCATAATGTACTTTATGAAAATTACCTCAAGGAGCATCCTGCACCGGAAGATTGTGAATATTATATGTGTGGTCCGCCCATGATGAACGCGGCGGTTATCAAACTACTCAAAGATCTGGGGGTCGAAGATGACCATGTATTCCTGGATGATTTTGGTGGCTGATCTGGTGGCACCTTTGCGATTGAAAACGAGGCCCAGAGCGGCCTCGTTTTTGTTTGTGGGAGCGGTATTTGCCACACTCCTTACTATCTGTGGATGCGAGCCTGCCGTTCGGGAAGTCGCCTTTGCCGGCAGCACCATGGGCACCACCTACCACGTTAAGGTGGTGACGAAGGGGAGCGAACTGCCGCAAGATATCGCCGTGCAGGTGCAGAGCGCTGTGGACGCTGTCGATCTGTCGATGAGTACCTACAAACCGGATTCCGAACTCAATCGCCTGAATCGCCATCCCGTGGGCGAAGCATTTCCGGTGAGTGCGGATCTGTGGGCAGTGCTCGATATTTCGGCGACCGTGTATACCCTGACAGGCGGCGCATTTGATCCGACTGTTGCGCCGTTAGTGGATGTTTGGGGCTTTGGTCCCATTGATACCGGGGATCGTATTCCGTCGGACGTGGAAATTGAGACGTTGGTTACACAAATCGGCCTGGATAAATTGGTGCGCGACCCGGCGCGCCGCACCGTGCTCAAAACCAGTACCCTGCAACTGGATTTATCCGCTGTTGCCAAGGGTTATGCGGCGGACAAGGTGGCGGATTTGTTGCGCGAGTACGGCATTGATCGCTATATGATTGAAATCGGTGGTGAACTTGCATTGGCCGGTTTGAATAGCGCCGGTGAACCGTGGCGCATCGCCATTGAGACGCCGACCCTGTTACAGGGTGATGTACAAAAAATCGTCGCCGTTACTGATTGTGGTATGGCAACTTCCGGGGATTATCGCAATTATTTCGAGAAGGATGGCAGGCGTTATAGTCATACCATTGACCCACGCACGGGCAAACCGATTACCCACCGACTTGCTTCTGTCACCGTGATCGCGGAGACTTCAGCCTTGGCTGACGCACTGGCGACCGGGTTTGACGTACTCGGCGCGGAGCGGGCGCTGATTGTCGCAAACGAACTGGGCGTCCCGGTGTTCCTTCTGATCCGGGGTGAAGACGCATTTGAAGAACGCTACAATCAGGCATTTGCCGCCTATCTGAAGGCGGGCAACGGACTGGAGAAATAATCGTGCTGGAATTAGGTTTAGCATTTCTTGTTATCCTCGCGCTGGTCGGCGTGATGTCCGTGGGAGTCATCTTCGGGCGTAAGCCGATTAAAGGTACCTGCGGCGGTATGGCAGCGCTGAATATGGGCTCGGGCTGCGATATCTGTGGCGGTGATACCAGTAAATGCGATGAAGAATCCCCCGTGGATAACGGGTCGAAAGCGCCTGACAGCCGTCAACTGGGTTACAACGCCGGTGGGCATTCCACAACGCGTAAGCAATCCGTTGACCCTGCGCAATAACAGTATCTGCAATCAGACATCACTTTCCAGTAATTGGAGTCGGGGTCTGTAGCAGCCCACGGAGCTGGTGGTATTCAGGGAGTAATCTGTGGCAACCCTTAACTACGATTTAATCGTTATTGGCAGCGGGCCAGCTGGCGAAGGTGCGGCCATGACCGCAGTAAAAAAAGGCTGGTCGGTGGCGGTAGTCGATGAGCGGCGGCTGGTAGGCGGAAACTGTACCCACCTGGGTACAATTCCTTCCAAGGCGCTACGCAATAATGTACGTCGCATCATTCAGTACAACAGTATGCCGATGTTCCGCGCTATCGGCGAACCGCGCTGGTTTTCGTTTCCGCAGATCATGCAGTCGGTGCAAACCGTCGTTGCGCGCCAGGTGGAGGAGCGCACGCGCTATTATTCGCGCAATCGTATTGCGCTGCATGTCGGCACTGCCAAATTCGTCGATGCGCACACCCTGCGAATAACCGCAGCAGACGGTACGTTTGAACAACTGCACGGCACACATATTCTGATCGCCACCGGGTCGCGACCCTACCATCCAGAAGATGTGGATTTCAGCCACGCCAATATCTATGACAGCGACACCATTCTTGGTTTAAACGCGACGCCGCGCAATATTATTATCTATGGAGCTGGGGTGATTGGTTGCGAATTCGCCTCGATTTTTGCCGGCCTGGACTCGCGGGTTGACCTGATTAATACGCGGGATCGGTTGCTGGAATTTCTGGACGACGAAATATCGGACGCGTTGAGCTATCATCTGCGCGATACCAGTGTGCTGGTGCGGCACCGTGAAGAATATGCTCGGGTAACGTCACACGGTCGCGGTGTAACCATGGAGCTTAAATCGGGCAAGAAAGTACATGCAGAAGCGTTGTTGTGGTGTAACGGGCGCACGGGCAACACTGACAGCCTGGGGCTGGACACCATCGGCCTTAGCGCGGATCACCGTGGACTGCTGAGCGTGAACAAAAATTATCAGACCGACATTGCGCATATTTACGCGGCTGGGGATGTTATCGGCTGGCCGTCGCTGGCGGGTGCAGCCTATGACCAGGGGCACTTCGCGGCCACTCACATGTGCGATATCGGCGAGCGGTGGGTGGTGGAAGATGTGGCCAGTGGTATCTACACCATTCCAGAAATCAGTTTTGTGGGCAAAAACGAACGGGAATTAACCCGCGATGGGATTCCCTATGAAGTAGGGCGCGCCTATTTTAAAAGTATCGCCCGCGCCCAGATTTCCGGCGATGATACCGGAGTACTGAAAATCCTGTTTCATCCTGAGACATTACAGATACTGGGGATTCACTGTTTTGGCGCCGAGGCCGCTGAAATTATTCATATCGGGCAGGCGATCATGAATCAGGAAGGGGCGGCAAATTCCATTGAATATTTTAGCCGCACTACATTTAACTACCCGACCATGGCGGAGGCCTATCGGGTGGCGGCCATCGCCGGGCTTAACCGGATCAGTCGGGCGGCGCGGGGCGCGGGGCTCCCGGGGGCTTAAGCCGGGGCAGTTATTCGTTGATCGGCCGATGCTTGAGAACCGTGTGCAGCACATGGCTGTATTCAAAGTACACCAGATAATCCGCGTACTCCCATGAGCTTATCGGCGGTGTACCCACCGCTTCGTGCTTGGTCAGCGGGATGCCATATCTTGCTTCGACCTGCTGTGAGGACATGCCGCGAGAGGGACGTTCGATAGTTTGTTGCCCTGCGGCCTGCTGGCCTACCGGTAATTTTATTTCCTCGGCGACAACCACCAATGACAAAGTTACCAGCGCGGCACCAAGCAGGGTGAGCAGCATGCGTTTCACAGGGTGTTCCCTCCAGATTTATTGTGGCGACCCGCCGATTATAGTCAGTAATCCAGCTGCAAGTACAACCGCGATGTCACTTTACCGCGATGTCGTCGGGTGGTTCACAAAATCCTGTGCCAGGGTGCGTGCGTGTCGGCGCGCATCTCTGGCTGGCAACGCAGATCTCTGGCTGACAACAAAGTTCCGAGTGAACAATTAAAGTTACCGCTGGCGCACCGGGAAAGCTTGTTCTGGTGACAAGTTTTAGATTTAATCCGCCGATGTTTATAAATCTACCATTCTTTATCGGACTGCGTTATATCTCCAGCAAACGGCGCGAGGGTTTTGTCTCTTTCGTGTCGCTGTTTTCGTTTTGCGCTATGGCGCTGGGTGTCATGGCGTTGATTGTCGTGTTGTCGGTGATGAACGGTTTCGATCGGGAGATCAAGACGCGAATTCTGAACATCATTCCCCATATCACTTTGCAGAACGCCAGGGGCATAGAGGACTGGGTTGACTGGTCGAGCAAGTTGGCGCAGGTGCCGGGGGTCAGTGCGGTGACGCCGTTTGTGGATGGCCCGGCCATGCTCACGTTCGGCAATCGCTTTCAGGGCATCAGCTTGCAGGGTATTGATCCGGCGCTACCCCAGGAAGCCAGCCCGATTAGTGAGCATTTGATCTTTGGTGATATGCGACAACTGCAACCCGGCAGCTTTGGCGTGGTGCTGGGTAGTATGCTGGCCCAGGGGCTGGGTGTTATCACCGGTGATACCCTGTTGCTCACTCTGCCACAGGTAACTGTCACACCGGTGGGTATTTTTCCGCGCGTCAAGCGCGTTACGGTGGTCGGTATCTTTCAGGTGGGGGCACAAGTGGACGAGGGCATCGCTTTTATCCATATTGCCGACGCACGTAGACTGCTACGACTGGGCGATCGGGTCAAAGGACTACGGGTTATTCTCGCCGACCCATTTTCCGACAGCGCTGCGGCTACTATTAGAGCGCAGTTGCCTGACCATATCGAGATGAGCACCTGGCAGGAATCGTTGGGTAGCCTGTTTCGGGCGATTCGCATGGAAAAAATGGTGGTAGGTTTGCTGTTGATGGTCATTGTTGGCGTGGCGGCCTTTAACATTGTTGCCAGTCTGGTGTTGATGGTAAACGACAAGCGCAAGGATATCGCCGTATTGCGCACCATGGGCGCGGACGCGTCGACGATCACGGCGGTATTTCGTATACAAGGGGGCGTGGTGGGTATTGTGGGAGTCGTAACTGGGGTACTGGTTGGCTGCGTGGTCGCCGTTAATGTTGGCGCGATAGTGGCCGGACTGGAGAGTCTGTTCGGATTTTATTTATTTGACCCGGGGTTGTATTTTATTCGTCGCCTGCCTTCGCAACTACTGTGGCAGGACGTTGTGTTAATCGCCACTGCGGGTGTCGTACTGAGCCTGTTAGCGACGCTCTATCCGGCAGCCCGTGCCGGGCAAGTACAGCCCGCCGAGGCGCTACGCTATGACCACTGATATTGCTATGGCGCACCATACTGCGGTTTTGCATTGTCGCGACCTGTACAAGGCTTATCGACAGGGTGATGAGCAGGTCGCGGTACTGAGCGGCGTCAATCTCACTGTCGCCGCTGGCGAAAAATTAGCGATAGTCGGTGCATCGGGTTCCGGAAAATCCACGTTGCTGAATATGCTCGGTGGGCTGGATGATCCGTCCGCTGGTGAGGTCTGGATTCAGGCTGCGGCGGTAGCCCCCATGTCCGAGTCGGATCGGGCGCGTTGGCGCAATCAGCATTTGGGCTTTGTGTATCAGTTCCATCATTTACTCCCGGAATTCTCCGCACTGGAAAATGTCGCCATGCCGTTGTTAATCGGCCGAGTGGCACCTGCGGTTGCCCGTGAACGCGCCCGGCTGTTATTGACGGCAGTTGGTCTGGCAGCGCGCACCAGTCACAAACCTGCGGCACTGTCCGGTGGCGAACGTCAGAGGGTCGCCATTGCCCGTGCCCTGGCGACGGAGCCGGGGTGTGTGTTGATGGATGAGCCCACCGGGAATCTCGATCCTGCCACGGCGCAAACTGTGCTGGAGTTATTGCTCAAGCTGAATGATGAGTCTGGCATCAGTTTTGTGATTGTTACCCATGATCGCCAGATTGCCGCGCGCATGGATCGGGTGGTCAGCCTGCACGATGGTCGTTTGCACGACGTGGATGGTGCGCCTTGAGTCGCAGTTATTCGGTTTATATCGGCTCGCGGTTTTTTTTCAGCGGTACCGGTAGTCGCCTGGTGTCATTTATTTCGGTGCTGACAGTATCGGGTCTGGTGCTGGGTATTGCCCTGTTGATCGTGGTGTTGTCCGTGATGAATGGTTTTGATCGCGAGATGCGCACACGCATTCTCGGTGTGGTACCCCATATACAGTTGTATAAGGAAGGCGGTATCGCAAACTGGCAGGCAACGGCTGGTGCCGTTGCGCAAACCCCTGGAGTGATCGATGCGATACCATTCACCCGCGTGAGCGGTATGCTGAATTTTCGCGGGATGGTGGAGGCAGTGGATATGCAGGGAGTGGTGCCCGAACTATTTGCCGGGGTGGTAAGCGATGTGTTATCCCCCGCGATGCTGAATAAACTCACCGACCGCAGCGTTCTGTTGTCCGAGGTAGTCGCTGGCAACTTAGGCGTTGAGGAGGGGCAGAGCGTAACCCTGTTTGTGCCACGGGGCGAGCGACCGGGGGGCGGCGTGGCGCCGGACATTCGTATTTTCGACGTGGCGGGCATTATCAATACCCATACCACCATCGATAATTCTCTGGCATTAATTACCCTGTCCGCAGCCAGTGATATCGCTGGGCTGGGTACTGCTGCCCAGGGGTTGCGCGTACGGGTCGACGATATATTTACCGCACGCGACACGGGATTTACGCTGGTCGCTCAGTTGCCCCCAGGCTACAGCTTTGTCGACTGGACACAAACCCACGGCAATCTTTATCAGGCCATTCAAATGTCTCGCAACCTGGTGGGCATGCTGATATTTTTGATAATTGCCATCGCAGTTTTTAACGTCGTGGCAATGTTGGTGATGACAGTCGTGGAGAAACGCCCGGCTATCGCGATTCTTAAAACCCTGGGTGCAACCAATCGGGGAATCCTGACGGTGTTTTTAGTGCAGGGTACGTTAATTGGATTGTTTGGCGCGGTGCTTGGAGTCGTATTCGGTCTGCTCGGCGCCTGGTATGTGGCCGACGTGGTGCGCTGGCTGGAGCATCTGTTTCAGTTTCAGTTTCTCAGTTCGGAGGTTTACCCCATCGATTATTTGCCGTCGGATCTGCGCACGTCGGATGTGCTGGTGGTGGTTGGGGTGGCACTGGCGTTGAATTTTTTCGCGACACTTTATCCCGCCTGGCAGGCGGCCCGGGTACGACCGGCGGAAGTTTTGCGTTACGAATAGTGCCCGCGACTGATGCTGTCAGCGGCGTGCTTCGCGCCTGAGTTTACGCTGCCGCCAATTACTGATGATTTTCCTGCGCCACAACACACGCACGGCCCAATAACTCACTGTGCTCAGCACGATCCCGGACAGCAGGCTACCGATGACCACCGGTAGGAGAATATGCTGACCCTGATCGAGAAACCATTCCCAGCTAAATTTAAATTTGATGGCCACCGGCGTTGCCCCCAGTACCCATTGCCCAATCCAGTAGCTCGCAACCGTCAGGGGCGGAATGGTTAACGGGTTGCTAATCCACACCAGAGCCAGGCTGATGGGTAAATTGCTGCGTACCAGTAGCGCCGCCAGGGTAACGATAATCATGTGTCCTGGCAGGGGCAAAAACGCGCAGAACAGTCCCACCAGAAACGCCTTCGATACGGAATCGCGGTTGAGGTGGAACAGGTTGGGGTCGTGCAGTATCGGACCCATCCAGCGCAGGGCTTTGTGTCCGGTGACGGTGCTTGGGGACGGCAGCCAGCGGCGAATGAATTTGCGTGGCATGAACGGCGTTCCGGGCTGCATGGGCGTTGGGCATTATGCCGGTTTTCAAGCAGCGACTCTAGAAATTCGATCTGGAAAATAGCTACATTTGTGCTTTGGGGTGCGCAGCTCCCGCAGCGCTAATAAAATATTTTGCCGAATCGAGATATAGGGCCGAACAGGGCATTTGTCAGTCAGGATGATTGATATTGTGGCCCTAGTTCGGTATAAAGCGCCTTATTGTCCGACATTATCTTTACTCATGCCGATTACCCATATGGTTTCCAGCATCGCTTTCGCGCCCGACCACCGTGCCCACGACAGCGCCCACGGCAGCACCCACGACGGTGCCCACATTAGTGCTGTGGATCAACTCTATGCGCGCTTGCGCGGCGCGATTATCCACGGCGACATCAAGGCCGGCAGCAAAATCAGCGAGGCGGAGCTGGTCCGGATCTACAGCGTCAGTCGCAGTACGGTGCGCGAGGCCCTGGGGCGCCTGGAGTCGGCCTATCTGGTGGTGCGCAAGGCCAATGCCGGCGCCCGTGTGGTTACCCTCAATATCGAGGAATTGCTGGAAATCTATCAGGTGCGCGAAGCGATGGAGGGCATGGCTTGCCGCCTCGCCGCCGCCAACATGAGTATCGAGGAAATCGCAGATTTGCAGCGGCTGCTCGAACAGCACATGCTCAACAGCGAGTTACAAAGTGGGCGGGCTTATTATCAAAAGGAAGGGGATCTGGATTTCCACTTTCGGCTGGTGCAGGGCAGCAAGAACGCCAAGATTATTCACCTGCTGTGTGACGAGCTGTACGCCAAGGTACGCATGTATCGCTACCAGTTCGGCATGGCAGGTGCCCGTGCCTGGGATGCTTTTGCAGAGCACAGACACATCGTCGCCGCCATCGCCGATCGGGATGGAGAAATGGCGGAAATGCTGATGCGTCGCCACATTCGCGCATCGCGGCTAAATATTGAGCGCAATATGCATTCACTACACGAGGGAACATACTAATGATCGAACAACTTACCGCTGGCACGCGTTTTCGCCGCGCCCTGCAGGACAACAAACCGTTGCAGGTGGTGGGCACCGTCAATGCCTACTGCGCAATGATGGCCGAGCAAATTGGCCACCAGGCCATTTATCTGTCTGGCGCGGGTGTCGCCAACGCCTCCTACGGGCTGCCGGATCTGGGGATGACCGGGCTGGAGGACGTGTTGCAGGATGTGCGCCGCATCACCGGCGCCACCCAACTGCCGTTGTTAGTGGATATAGACACGGGTTGGGGCGGGGCCTTTAATATCGCCCGCACCGTGAAGGAAATGATCCGCGCTGGCGCGGCGGCGGTACATATCGAGGATCAGGTGGCGCAAAAACGCTGCGGACACCGACCCAATAAGGAGATAGTGTCCCTCGGTGAGATGGTGGATCGCGTCAAGGCCGCGGTGGATGCGCGCACGGACGACTCGTTTTTCATCATGGCCCGCACCGATGCCTTTGCCCAGGAGGGATTGGAGAAGGCCGTCGAGCGGGCGCAGGCCTGCGTTGAGGCGGGAGCCGATGGTATTTTTGCCGAAGCAATTAACGAAGAGCAACATTACCGGGCATTTCGCGCGGCCCTGAATGCGCCGTTGCTGGCTAACATTACTGAGTTTGGTCAGACTCTGCTGTACAATAAAAATGATCTGGCGGCCTGGGGTGTCGATATTGTGCTGTATCCCCTGTCCGCATTTCGCGCCATGAACCGGGCTGCCGAACAGGTGTACACGGCAATTCTCGAGAAAGGTGACCAGAAGGGTGTGGTAGACAGTATGCAAACCCGTATGGAGTTGTACGACTATCTCGGCTACCACGATTACGAACAAAAACTCGATGCGCTGTTTGCGCAAGGTAAAGGCGAATAGCGCGGGAACAAAATAGAGCGGGAACAAAAAATTTATTGATTAAGGAATAAACCATGGCTGAAAAAAAACTTTCCGGTGCTGGTCTGCGTGGACAGGTGGCGGGTAAAACCGCACTTTCCACGGTGGGGAAATCCGGTTCCGGGCTGACTTACCGGGGTTACGATGTCAAAGACCTGGCGGAAAACTGCGAGTTTGAAGAAGTTGCACACCTGATTCTCAACGGTCACCTGCCCACCGTCGCGGAACTGGCGGCCTACAAAGCCAGGCTAAAAGGGTTGCGTGATTTGCCGCAGACGTTAAAGGACGTGCTGGAACGTATTCCCGCTGACGCACACCCCATGGACGTGATGCGCACCGGTTGCTCGTTTCTCGGCAATCTGGAAACGGAAACGGATTTTAGTCAGCAGGGGGAGCGCACGGAGCGGCTACTGGCCGCATTCCCGTCCATCATTTGCTACTGGTACCGGTTCAGTCACGACGGTGTACGGGTCGATCTCGACACCGGTGAAGATTCCGTCGGCGCTCATTTTCTGCATTTGCTACACGACAAAAAACCCAACGCTCTGCACGAAAAGGTCATGCACGTTTCACTGATTCTGTACGCCGAGCACGAATTTAACGCCTCCACCTTTACCGCGCGGGTGTGTGCCTCGACCCTGTCGGATTTGCACTCCTGCATCACCGGCGCCATTGGCACCCTGCGGGGTCCTCTGCACGGGGGCGCCAACGAAGCGGCGATGGACATGATCGAGGGTTTTACCAGCCCGGACGATGCCGAACAGGGCATGCTTGGCATGCTGGCGCGCAAGGAAAAAATCATGGGCTTTGGCCACGCGGTGTACAGCGAGTCTGATCCACGTAATGCCATTATTAAAGCCTGGGCCGAGAAGCTGGGACAGGACGTCGGCGATACCGTGCTGTACCCGGTATCGGTGCGCTGCGAAGAAGTCATGTGGCGCGAGAAAAAACTGTTTTGTAACGCGGATTTTTTCCACGCTTCCGCGTACCACTTCATGGGTATACCCACTAAATTGTTTACACCGATTTTTGTGATGTCACGTTTGACCGGTTGGGCGGCGCACGTATTTGAGCAACGCGCGGACAACCGGATTATTCGCCCCAGCGCGGAATACACCGGTCCGGAATTACGCAAAGTGGTTCCGATCGCGCAACGCTGACGGCGCTGGTCTAACCGTTGCGCCAAATTTTTAGCGCGATGATGTAAAAAACGGGGGTGGCCATGGCAGGTGGTTTGTCCCCCGTGCTTTTCCGGCACCGCCCCGCTAACTTATTCGAGTGATTCCCGACCCTATGAATACTGAACACCGCAAACCGTTACCCGGTACCAACCTCGACTATTTCGATACCCGCGCGGCGGTGGACGCCATTCAGCCCGGCGCCTACGACAAACTCCCTTACACCTCGCGGGTGTACGCCGAAAACCTGGTGCGGCGCTGTGATCCTGCCGCCCTGACGGACTCCCTCAAACAGATTATCGAGCGTCGGCAGGACCTGGATTTTCCCTGGTATCCGGCGCGGGTGGTGTGCCACGACATTCTCGGTCAAACCGCGTTGGTGGATCTCGCCGGTTTGCGGGATGCAATTGCCGAGAAGGGCGGGGATCCGGCGGAAGTCAATCCGGTGGTGCCCACCCAGTTGATAGTGGATCACTCCCTGGCGGTAGAACACGCGGGTTTTGAAAAAGACGCTTTTGAACTCAACCGCGCCATTGAAGACCGCCGCAACGACGACCGTTTTCACTTTATCAACTGGACCAAAAAAGCCTTTAAAAACGTCGATGTGATTCAGCCCGGCAACGGCATCATGCACCAGATCAATCTGGAAAAAATGTCGCCGGTAATTCAGGCGCGGGACGGCGTGGCCTTCCCGGATACCCTGGTGGGCACCGACAGCCATACGCCCCACGTGGATGCGCTGGGTGTCATTGCCATCGGCGTGGGTGGTCTCGAAGCGGAAAACGTGATGCTGGGCCGTGCCTCCTACATGCGCCTGCCGGATATTATCGGGGTTGAGCTCACCGGCAAACCCCAGCCCGGCATTACCGCCACGGATGTCGTGCTGGCGCTGACTGAATTTCTGCGCAATGCTAAAGTCGTATCCTCCTATCTGGAGTTCTTTGGCGAGGGGGCGGAGAGTTTGACCCTCGGCGATCGCGCCACCATTTCCAACATGACCCCGGAGTTTGGCGCCACGGCCGCGATGTTTTACATCGACCAGCAAACCATCGACTACCTCAGGCTTACCGGGCGCGATGGAGAGCAGGTGAAACTGGTTGAAACCTACGCGAAACACACTGGCCTGTGGGCCGACACGCTGAAGAACGCCGAGTACCCCCGTGTTCTGCACTTTGATCTGTCCTCCGTGGTGCGTACCATCGCCGGACCGTCCAACCCCCACGCCCGGGTACCGACCTCCGAGCTGGCGGCGCGGGGCATCTCCGGTATTGTTGAAAATGAAGAGGGCCTGATGCCCGATGGCGCGGTGATTATTGCGGCCATTACCAGCTGTACCAATACCAGCAACCCGCGCAACGTGATTGCGGCGGGGCTGATCGCCCGCAATGCCAACAAACTCGGCCTGACCCGCAAACCCTGGGTGAAAACCTCGTTGGCACCGGGTTCGAAGACCGTAAAAATGTATCTGGAAGAGGCCGGGCTATTGTCGGAACTGGAGCAACTGGGTTTCGGTATCGTCGGCTTTGCCTGTACCACCTGCAACGGCATGAGCGGCGCCCTGGATCCGGTGATCCAGCAGGAAGTCATCGACCGCGATCTTTACGCCACCGCCGTGTTATCCGGCAATCGCAACTTCGATGGCCGTATTCACCCCTACGCCAAGCAGGCGTTTCTGGCGTCGCCGCCTTTGGTGGTCGCCTATGCCATCGCCGGTACCATTCGTTTTGATATCGAGAAAGATGTGCTGGGTACCGATCCCCAGGGCAATCCCGTGACCCTGAAAGACATCTGGCCCAGCGATGAAGAGATCGACGCCATTGTCGCGGCCAGTGTCAAGCCCGAGCAGTTCCGCGCGGTTTACATCCCGATGTTCGAAGTCAAAGACGACGCCGCCGAAAAGGTCAATCCGCTCTACGACTGGCGGCCGCAAACCACCTATATTCGCCGCCCCCCTTACTGGGAGGGCGCCCTGGCCGGTGAACGCACCCTCAAGGGTATGCGCCCCCTGGCGGTGCTCGGGGACAACATCACCACCGATCACCTGTCGCCATCCAATGCGATTATGCTGGACAGCGCGGCGGGGGCGTATCTGGCCAAGATGGGTTTGCCGGAAGTGGATTTTAATTCCTATGCCACCCATCGCGGAGACCACCTCACGGCCCAGCGCGCAACGTTTGCCAATCCAAAACTGACAAACGAAATGGTGGTGGAAGACGGCAAGATAAAACAGGGTTCCCTGGCGCGCATTGAGCCGGAAGGCAAAATCAGCCGTATGTGGGAGGCCATCGAAACCTATATGGCCCGCAAGCAGCCGCTGATTATTGTGGCCGGCGCGGATTACGGTCAGGGTTCGTCCCGGGACTGGGCGGCAAAGGGCGTACGGCTGGCGGGTGTTGAAGCCATTGTTGCCGAAGGTTTTGAGCGCATTCACCGCACCAATCTGGTGGGCATGGGTGTGATGCCCCTGGAGTTTAAACCCGGCGACAATCGCCACACCTACGCCATCGACGGCACCGAAACCTTCGACGTGATGGGCGCCGCCAGCCCCCGTGCCGAACTGACCCTGCGCATTACCCGCAAAAACGGTGAGACCGTGGACGTGCCCGTTACCTGCCGTCTCGATACCGCCGAAGAAGTGTCGGTTTATCAGGCCGGTGGAGTGTTGCAGCGCTTTGCCCAGGATTTTCTGGAGTCGAACGCCGCGGCCTGACAAAACCCGCGGCGAAAATTAGCGGCGGATGAGGGCGGATGCGATAGTCATAGTCAAGGAGTCAAGGAGTCAAGGTGCCATGCAGCGCAAGTTAGTTTGATCAGGACAGGATGCAAATGACACACCCAACACAAATCAAAATTCCCGCCACCTACATGCGGGGGGGCACCAGTAAAGGCGTGTTTTTCCGCCTGCAGGATTTACCGCAAGCCGCACAGGTTGCGGGCGCGGCGCGGGATGCCCTGTTGCTGCGGGTGATCGGCAGCCCCGACCCCTACGGCAAACAAACCGACGGCATGGGTGGCGCCACCTCCAGCACCAGTAAAGCCGTGATTCTGTCGAAAAGCAGTCAGCCGGGTCACGATGTCGATTATCTCTTTGGTCAGGTCGCCATCGACAAAGCCTTTGTCGACTGGAGCGGCAACTGCGGCAACCTGACTGCGGCAGTGGGGGCTTTCGCCATCAGCAATGGCCTGGTGGATGATTCGCGTATTCCTGCCGATGGCATTGCCGAGATTCGCATCTGGCAGGCCAATATTAAAAAAACCATTGTTGCCCACGTCCCCATGACCAATGGCGAAGTGCAGGAAACCGGCGACTTCGAACTCGACGGCGTGACCTTTCCGGCAGCGGAAGTACAGATTGATTTTGTCGATCCCGCCGACGCCGAAGGCGCCATGTTTCCCACCGGCAATGTCATTGATGAGCTGGAGGTGCCGGGGGTTGGTACCTTTAAAGCGACGTTGATTAACGCCGGTATTCCAACCATTTTTATCAACGCGGCAGAGATTAACTACACCGGCGCGGAATTGCAGGATGACATTAACAGCGATGCCAAAGCGCTGAGTATGTTTGAAACCATCCGCGCCCACGGTGCAGTAAAGATGGGTCTTATCGGCAATATTGAAGAAGCTGCCGCTCGCCAGCACACTCCGAAAGTGGCCTTCGTAGCGCCTCCGAGTGCCTACGTATCATCCAGTGGTAAAAAAGTCGACGCTGCGGATATCGACTTACAGGTGCGCGCCCTGTCCATGGGCAAACTGCACCATGCCATGATGGGCACCGCCGCGGTGGCTATCGGCACCGCCGCGGCCATTCCCGGCACTTTGGTCAACCTCGCCGCCGGTGGGCAGGGCCGTGCTGCCGTGCGCTTTGGCCATCCGTCCGGGACCTTGCGGGTGGGTGCCGAGGCCAGTCAGGTCAATGGCGAATGGGTGGTCAACAAGGTCAGCATGAGCCGTAGCGCCCGCGTGCTGATGGAAGGCTGGGTGAGAGTGCCAGGGGACGTGATTTAGGGCGATTTGTTACTTGAATGCGCGTCGCCATTCAACCTTTCCAGGGGGCTAACTACCCTGTCAAGATTTAGCTGTAAAACGTGTGTGTAGATTTCGGTGGTCTTTACATCAGCATGCCCCATCAGCTTTTGAACGACGCGAATATTCGTGCCCGACTCTAGCAAATGCAGTGTGTCTCGTACTTGATCCATTAAACGGGCTGGCTGGGGTGCAAAGCGAGGCTTTGAATTATGGTTGTTGGTATAAGGCATCGTTACATTCCGGCTTTGCGCTTGATTGCATGCTTAACAAGAATTATGGTGCTGCCATAAACGAAAATTAAAGGGAATTTCGATGCCTGTTAATAACAAGTTAGGCGTGTCCTATATTGAAGGGTTCTATGTCAGATAATTTCGAAAAATTTGTTTCACAATCGACAGGACTTCACAAGAGCACCCTTACTGAGCAAACCCGAATCAGTGAAGATGTAAATAAGTATTCCGTCTGGCTTCTCGGCTTGTCGACAGCTGGCATCGCGGTTCTGGTAGTGCGGTTTGAGGAAATAGTCATAACCTCATGGCTCCAACCGTATTGCGCAAAAATCTGGTTGATTCTTGTCGGGACATTGTTTCTCGTATCAATTTTCCTTGGCGCTTGGCATCAAAGGAGTTCTATTGCGGAACGCAATTGTTATAGAGTGCTTATTGCAATGTTTGGAGCGCAAAATCTAGTTCCTTACTTTAAACATCCAGACTATCCAACGGATGAAATCCCCGAAGATATGCATCGCAGGATTTCGGATGGGCAGCTTTTGAATTCGGACAAAATTTCGAAATTTCAAGGAGCTAAAAAACAGGCGAAAAAGCTTAATAGAACTCTTTCATTATTGCTAAGTGTTCAGCAACTGTTAGCAGGCATTGGTTATGTACTATTGTTCTTACTTTCGATTCCTGCGTGATCGCCTAACACGCGCATGAAGGGCGACGCGCTGACGCGCTAAAGCACGCGCCTTATGCGCAACGTTAGGCCGCAGCAGAACTCTGCCGCAACCAAACGTCCGCTATACTTCTGATAGTGGCCACTTGCGTCGATACTATCGGAGTGGCGGCTACTGACCCGAAGCAGCCGTTCTATCTGTTTCTCCTTGCATGTTCGAAGTGCGGGCTGTAATAGTGCTGTACCGGCGGGTGTCCCTCCGGAACATAAAAAAGGGGAGTGCTCATGAAGCAAGCAAAAAACGATCTACCGACTCGTCTCGAAGCTGGCGGGGTCTGCTTTCAGGGCCACGACTGGGGCGGCATCAATGTCGCTCGCGTCCGTTTCCCTGCTGGTGCAGACGCGACTCCGCTGCTCGAGGGATTGCCGGACAATCTATGCCAGTGCCCACACTGGGGAACCGTCGTCAAAGGTTCCATTCATGTGACCTATGCAGACGGCACTGAAGAGACGGTAAACGCCGGCGAGGTTTACTACTGGCCGCCAGGGCACACGGTCAGAGTTGACGAGGATTACGAGGCAATTGAGTTCAGTCCAAGCGACCAAATGGGTGAACTTATGAATCACCTTGAAGCGAAACTGAAAGGCTGAACGTACTCAATTTATGAATGCACAGGGCCCCACCTAAATCGGGGCCCTATGTACTTCAAGGGATTCCGCTTCTGGCCGCACCCTGCCTTTGAGCTGGTAAACTGTTGTCCAGCAAAAGGTGACTCTAATGACTTCCTAATGACTTCGCAGACCACCGCTGTACATCAACCTGGCCAACAGGGCATTAACGCCAGACATCTCCGCCAGTATCTCAGCCACCTCCTGCCTGCTTAAAACCATCGGTACACGAACCGGTTTCTTTGAACGGGCCGCGACTAAATCCTCCGAAATCTCAAGGCCGAGAACCTGCTTATAAAGAAATACAATCGCATTGAGTGCCAGGTTTTGAGTTGCTGCGGCATAATTCTTGTTAACAGCCATATGCGTTAAAAAAGCCTCGATATGTTCCTTGCCCATATCTTTGGGGTGTTTGCGGCCGTGAAAGCGTATATAAGCCAGTATCCAGCGAATATAGGACTCTTCAGTGCGAAGCGCATAATGGTGATAACGCAGCACCTCTCTTACTTGATCCATTAAACGGGCTGACTTAGGTTCAAAGCGAGGCTTTGACTGGTGGTTGGTGGTATAAGGCATAGTTTAATTCGCGCTTTGCGCTTGATTGCAAGCTTAACAGGAATTACAGTCCTGCTATAAACGGAAATTAAAGGGAATTTCGATTCCTGTTAATAACAAGTTAGGCACAAAAAACGATGACTCTCGAAGAGCACATAAAATACGACATGGCCGAATTAGATAAATATTTCGGTATTGTTTCGAATTCGATTCAGTCAGAGCCAAAATGGAGCTATTTAAGCGCCAGCGCCCGCTTCAATATGGTGACGGACATCTATGGTTGCTTAGAGTTTTGGCTGACCAAAGTGTGCGATTATCAGAAATCCAAACGCCAACTGAATTTGTCTTATAAAGACATACGCGGAAAAAACGATCTGTCTGCGTACAACAAATATTTAGAAAAAGTAGGAGGTATAGATATGGCCGTTGTTAATAAAGAATATTGCCAACTTCAATATCTCCGAAAAGTGCGCAATGTAATTATTCACAGCGGTGCACACACAGAGGACGAAAAGCTGGGGAATATTAGTGGTATACAGTTGGCAGGCACACTACTTACAGTGTCAGAGGTATTTGTTCAGAATTCACGAAGTAATGCTGAAAGTTACTTAATACATGCAGCCAATGCCTAACAATCACATTAAGTTCGCTCACTACCGTTCGCTGGGACGCTCCGCTTCGCTGCGCGCCCCTTATGTGTAGCGTTAGTTTGCATAACCAGTAAAGCGTAAAATTTTGATTTAATGGGTTAAGCTGGTTTTCTATAAATTATAAGGAATTGAAAATGAGAAAAGTTCTACTGGGATCTCTTGTTTCCATCGCTATCGTTGGTGGTGTTGTCGGTTATCATTTCACCGATAGTTCTATTCAAAGTCGTGCAAAGGACGTTGCTCTTAATAGTGATGCTTGTTTGTTCTTCAGTAGTTCTTCTGAATATGGCGAAAAAACCGAGATTTATTGTTCGTATAATAATTCACTAAGTGTTATCAAAGGCGCTACATTTGGTATAGAAGGCACTCCAATAATGACGAACGAAGCCCTGAAAGGGTTGGATGATGTCGTGGTATTCGAGACGTTCAAGATGAAAGGCATAGACTCAACTAAGGTTAAATTGTACCAATACGGTAATTTATTTGAATTAAAAGATATGAATATGTCCGATATTCCTAGTTATTCAATCGCAGTTAAACGATCTGTGGTTGGTGCCCTATACAGATAAAATGCAGGGAATGTAAGCAAACTAACAAGCGCTTTAAACGGATCAAAAACAGTTGGTTAGGTTCCGCTTCGCTCCACATTATAACCAACTATTTTTGTCCGCTTAAGCGGGCGTTAGCGCGAAACCGGGGTCACGAAACCGGGGTCAGGTCTTGATACGTGAATTTCGTTTACGCTAGCCTTGCTGTTATGTCTAGACCACTACGAATTGAATACTCAGGAGCGCTCTGTCACGTCACTGCTCGTGGAGATAGGTGTGACAAGCTCGAAGCCAGGGATAACGCCGGGTTAAGAGAAGTCAAGGGCTTACAGCGCCGACCTGTCGCCAAATAACTTCAATGGTATGAGCAAAAGACAGCGACACCCAAACAGGCGATGGCGCAAGCGTACCTTTCTGGTAATTATTCACTGAAAGATATCGCGGAATGGTTCGACGTGCATTATTCGACGGTAAGCCGAGCGGTGAAGTGGCATGAGGAGAATGCATGATTAAAAACCCCGAGCTCTTTCCTGTGTTGCCAGATCTTGCGCGCCGATGCTGGCGTTAGCACGGTTGAGTTCTTACACCGCGTGCAACGATTATCCCGCCAGGAAGAAAAGAGAGCGAACCCGCGTAGAGGTGCAGGGCCACATACTGGTTATTACCATGATCCGTCACGCCAAACGCAACGCCATCGCTGGCCAAATGACCCTGGCGCTGGATGCGGCATTGAATCGTCTGGAAGATGAACCGGAGCTGTGGACGGCGGTGATTACCGGTGGCCCGGATATGTTCTGTGCCGGCACCGACATGGCAGCCACCTCGGGTACGCCGACACCGCGAGGTGGTATCTATGGCGTGGTCGGCCGCACCCGCACCAAGCCGCTGTTTGCGGCGGTGGAAGGTGTCGCCTTTGGCGGCGGTTTTGAGGTGGTGATGGCCTGTGACATGGTGCTAGCGGCCACCAGTGCCCGTTCGGTCTGCCTGAAGTCAAGCGCGGCCAGGCGCTTGCAGAAAAAGCCATGATGGCAGTGGTCAAACCCCTGGCCGACCAGCAAACTGGACATCAGTCACGGCGATATTATCTGCATGGGATCAGACTCGATACATACCGTCGACAATGCGGGTAAGGGTATCAGCCTGTCCTTGCATCCCTACGGGCAGAACCCCAACACTACCGCGCGCCACCACTACGATACCGAGGACAATCGCGCCAGGCCGTTCAAGGTGGATTTCAATTCCACCGGGGCTAACTGGACGCCATAGTTTTGGCGTCCCAAGCATATTGCCGGCAATGCTGGAAGTTGCCGGGGTAACCGGACTGATGGTTATGGATGGGGGTTGCATGGATGCCTTCGTTCTCAGGAAAACCGGCGATAAGCCGCAACTGCAACAGATTGGGTGATGCAGTAAGTTTGTGCATGTGGTTCTGGCTGACTTCTTCGTCCGGTCTGATATTATCCGGGTTCCAAATCATGGGCCGCTGTTAAGTGGCCGACGCAAAACATAATCGACACAGGGGTTACAGCCATGCTCAACAAATTCGACGACTATCCCATCCACCAGACCGCCGAGCCGCTGGCCATGCCGGCCACTAGCGATGTCAATTTTTACGACCGCACCTGGTTTAACGGTTACGCCAAAGACGGCAGCTGGTATTTCGGTCTTGGCCTGGCGGTTTATCCCCATCTTGGCATCCTCGATTGTGCTTTCAGCGTGGTGGAAAAGGGTGGCCGCCAGCATTGCTTCTTCGGCTCCTGCCGGGCGCCACAGGAGCGTAGCGAAACCCGTTGTGGCCCCTTCCGTATCGAGGTGGTGGAGCCGATGCGCATCAACCGCGTGGTGCTCGACGATAACAAGACCGGTATTAGCTGCGACTTGACCTTTTCCACCCTCACCGCCGGCATTGAAGAAGCCCGCCAGACCATCTGGAGCGGCACCCGTCGGGTGATGGATGCCACCCGCTTTGACCAGTTCGGTCATTGGGCCGGAGAAATTCGCTATCCCGATGGCGACATTCAGGTCAAACCCGAGCTGTGTCATGGCACCAAAGATCGCTCCTGGGGTGTGCGTAACTTCGGCAAGTCCGCCCATGCCGGCGCGCCGCAGCCGCCTTCCTCGTTGTTTTTTATATGGGCACCCCTGTTCTGGGAGGATCACATCTCCCACGCGCTGTCCTTTGAAGGCCCCAGTGGCGAGGCCCTGGCCCGCGAGGCTTTGACCGCGCCTCTCTACCAATCCACCGACCAGGTCCCCGAGGGCGAGGCCCAGGGTATCGAGCGTATGTCAGCGGTGGCCCATCGTCTGCAATACCAGCCCAATACCCGTCGTATCGCCGCCGCCGAGGTGGATTTGACCGACCTGCAAGGAAACGTCCGAACCATCGCTTTCGAGCCTATTCTGCGTTTTCACATGAAAGGTCTGGGTTATTTCCACCCCACCTGGTGCCAGGGCGTCTGGCAGGGTGAAATGGAAATCGGCGGCGAAGTGTTCGACCCGCTCAAGCTGGACCTTACCGACGCCCACAACCTGCACATGCAACAGGTGGTTCGCGTCAGCGATGGCGCCCGCCAGGGTATGGGCGTTCTCGAACACCTCTGTATCGGCCCTTACGAACCCTACGGCTTTACCGATTTCTTCTCCGGCGTGTCCTTGTAGCTGCCGGTCAATGACTCAAGGCTAAGGGATTAGCCGCGTTGTTCCCGTCACTGGCAAAAACCCCTGATACGGGTTTGTCCTATCCATCCAGTAACCAGCCCGGGGTAGAAACCGTAAATTAGTGTGAACAGGCCCTAGCAAGGCAGGGGAAGGCAAGGCAAGGGAAGCATCGAGCATAAAGCAGTTACTAACAGCTGCTGCGTTAAGCCTGATCGGGCTTTGCCGGTGAAACTGTGGACCCAACCGTCGCCTTAGCCGACAGGGCTTTGGAAACAGGGTCGGTTAACAAGCTTGTCAATGTCTTAACGGATGCCATGGCCAATGGCATTCGCGAGCGTTTTCAGCACACCAGGGAAACTCAGAAGCACGCCGATGATTCCGTGGCCGCCGGTCGTGAATTTGTCAAAGCCTATGTTATCTTCACGCATTATGCGGAAGGCTTGCACGCTACGATAAAAGCAAATGCCGACCACCATTTTGGGGAAGCTAAAAGCCAAATTGGGGAAGCTAAAAGTCAACGTGGGCATGATCACAAATAATCAGCTAACCAGGTACTCCACCCGACCAAAAACAGCGATGCGGTTTTCGTCGGGTGAGCTTGATCGTTTGGCAACAACGGAAAGATCATCATGAACAACAGCCATCGAAAGTCTGTATTGTCTCTGGCGCGTAGTGCCTTTTCATACTTCTTGCTATGCACATTCTTTTCCACCTTAACCCACACGGCGTTGGCACAGGAATTGGCACAGGAAGATGAGGGAGCGGACGCCGGATGGCAGCGTCTCAAGCAGGTTAGGGAAACATAACGGGAGAACAAAGAAGCTCTTGTCAGCGAAGAATCTTTAGGAGCAGTCACAGCCAACATTCACGATGATACCTTCGCTGGTCGCGACATGCTGGTCTATGTCCCCACGGCCCTGCCTGCTGCGGGGCAACGCGCGTTGCTGGTGGCTTGGGAACAAAGGGTGTAACCAACATCGAATTCGCCTCACAGGCAAAGGCCAGGGCGCTTTTCGAAAACTCAGGCGGTCGCTATCTCCTGAGTGTACTTCCCGATGCCGATCACTCGATTGAACATCTGAGCTTGTCACCACAGAAACAGAATGGCCTCACAATCGCAGCGCTTCTGGCGCGCGATCTGGGTCTGGTTCCTGTCCGTTGAGTCTGGTGCCTGTACCTTGAACAGGATGTCGACCGTTTGAAATCTGCGCTTATTTGCGTTGGTCCACTGCAAGCCTGACAATGCCTTGTAGCGGATTGCCTTCGGCAACCGCTGAAGAAAAGCGCAAGAAGACACAAGGGAGGCTGATATGACTACCCCACTACTGAAGGAGCAGATCGCTGCGGCGAAGGCCTATGAGGATCTTTTCGTTCCCGCACTTTTTCGACAGTGGGCACCGCTTCTCGCCAAGGCAGCCCATATCTCACCAGGAAAGCGCGTGCTGGATGTCGCCTGTGGCACCGGAATCCTTGCCCGTGAACTGGCGCCGCAGGTCGGGGCTTCGGGATCGGTCGCTGGCCTGGACCTCATGCCCGGAATGCTGGAGGTGGCAAAGCAAATCGCGCCAGGCATTGAGTGGAAGCAAGGAACCGCCGAGGAATTGCCGTTCCCCGATCAATCCTTTGATGCTGTCGTGAGCCAGTTCGGACTCATGTTTTTCCCCGACCGCACCAAATCGCTCCGAGAAATGCTCCGTGTCCTGAGCCCCGGGGGCCATTTGGCTGTAGCGGTCTGGGATTCCTTAAGCAACATTCCAGCGATCTCCGATGAAGTTGCACTTTTGGATCGGATCGCAGGCCAAGCGGCAGCGGACGCACTTCGCGCTCCATTTGTGCTTGGAAACAAGGCTGATCTGGAACAGTTGGCTCACGACGCGGGCGTTTCCAAACCCCTGGTGAACACCAGCAAAGGAACGGCGCGGTTCCCGAGCATTCGGTCCCTCGTAGAGGCTGATTTGCGCGGATGGCTGCCGGTCATGGGGGTGCTGCTCGAAGAAGAAACCATCCAGCGGGTCCTCGGGGAAGCCGAACGCGAGTTGCGCGCTCATGTGGATGGGAACGGACGCGCCGTGTTTGAGATATCCGCGCATGTGTTAAGCGGCACCAAGTCGTGACTGTCGACCAGGTACAGATGCGTGTCGTCCAACAAAAGGTTCCAGCCGACGGTCCTCGCGCTGCGCGCTCGGCCCGCGGCTGAACCCGGGCGTTGTAATCCCCCCCATTTGTAACCATCCGTTTGAGTAGCGGGTTAAGCTGCCTGTAGCAGCTGAGCTGGAGGTATCCCTCCGATAACCGTGTTTGGCCGTTCGTTATTGCAAAAGTCTCTACTCAAAACCTCGATTACTTTTCGGGGGGATTACACCGCACGGGGATCTTGGTTGTGGTTACGTTCAACGAAAGTCAGGCCACGAGCTGGGTTATACACCCGTTGATTAGAATCTGCAGAGGGCATAGTTGAATTGCGGGCGGGGATGGTTGGTCGGAGAGACAGGATTTGAACCTGCGACCCCTGCGTCCCGAACGCAGTGCTCTACCAAGCTGAGCTACTCTCCGATGGCCCGTGAAACGAGCGGGCGCATTATAGCACTGCAAATTGTGCTGTAAATCCGCGCAGGCCAGTTCGGTCGTAATAGCCATGTCGGCAAAATTGTGGAGTCTTGTCGCTCGCTCTATAGAGCGGTATCCGGTTAGTTAGGTGACTAAAAGCAGAAGTTTGGTCAAAAAGTGAATTCAGTGCCATACTTAAGCTGGCTTAACCGAAGGACAGGTGACGTTGTGACCGCATCGAGTACCGACAAAATTCGTGAAAAGAAACGCCGTTTTCTCAAGCGCGAGCAACGCATTATCGATACCGCCCTGCGCCTGTTAATCAAACAAGGGATTGATCAGGTGACGGTGTCGGCGATTTCGAAGGAAGCGGGTATCGGCAAAGGTACTGTGTACAAGCATTTTCAGAGCAAAGCCGAGATCATGATGCGCATTATGCTCGACTACGAGCATAACATCGGCGCAAATCTCCAGGCGGGTATTGTGGCGACGGAACGCGGCGACCCGGGTGCCGCGGCAAAGGCCTATTTTAGTTCCAGGCTGTCGAACCCGGCGCTGGACAGGCTGGTGCAACAACTGGAAGCACGACTCGAAAACAGCCCGGAGGTGTGTACACAGATGGCCGAGGTACACGCGGTGCGACGTTCAACCGCACAGGCGTTAAACCAGATGGTGGCGAAACTGATTAAACGCGGCTTGCTGGAAGATGTGCCTCCCCATTATCACTATCTGGCCTGCTGGGCATTGGCACAGGGTGCAGTGGAGGTCTGTTTTAACAAGGGTTTTGCCGATCAGTTCGACGACAAAGCAGATTTGCTGGATTTTATCGCCCATATCGGCATCACCATGGGTAATCGCGGCCAGCTACGTAAGTAGTGGCGCGGTGGGAGCATTGTAATGACGGACAAACAAGTAACGGATCACAAGCCGCCGCAACGGACTGGTGATCTGGAGCGTCTGTATCAGGACTTGCTCGATAATCAGGCGGCAGAGGTAAAAAAGCTGCCCCCCGTCGATAGCTGGAACCCACCTTTGAGCGGGGATATCGATATTGTCGTTGAACGCAACGGCGACTGGGTTCACGAAGGCGCCAGAATTAAACGCGAACCGCTCGTGCGTTTGTTTGCCACCATTTTAAAGCGGGAAGGGGACGAATATTTTCTGGTCACCCCTGCCGAGAAGTGGCGTATTCAGGTGCGCGATGTACCCTTTGCGGTGATCGCAGTCGCTGCGCAACAACGGCACGGGGAACAGGCGTTGGTGTTTACAACGGGCACCGGGGACGAAACCATTGCGGGGCCGAACAACCCGATACGGGTAGTCATTAACCAAGCCACCGGCGAACCGTCGCCCTACGTACTGATACGTAAAAATCTGGAAGGACTGATTCAGCGCAACGTCTACTACGAACTGGTTGAGATGGCGGAAACGCGCGAGATAAATGGCCAAAAAATCTATGGCGTTACCAGTATGGGTCAATTTTTTAATCTGGCTTAACTTAAAACGGTATATCTATGCGTGCAATAAAAAATCTCTGGCTGGCGGTCGTGGCGACCACTGTAATTTTCTCCACGGGATCCCGCGGTGAGATGGCCGAAGCGGACGATACGTTGTCTTTATTGGCAAATTATGTGCGCGTCGATACCAGTAATCCGCCGGGCAATGAAAGTCGCGCAGTGGAATTTTTTGCAAAGATTCTCGCGGCCGAGGGCATTGCCTTTGGAACTGTGGAATCCGCGCCGGGGCGGGGCAATTTATGGGCGCGCTTGCCCGGCGGCGACCAACCGGCCCTGATATTGTTGCACCACACCGATGTGGTGCCTGCCGATCCGGCCCGTTGGCAACATAATCCTTTTGGCGGGAAGGTGGCGGACGGTTTCCTGCACGGACGGGGCACGGTGGATACCAAGTCGCTGGGCATCTTCCATCTCCAGGCATTTATTGCGCTACATCGGGCCGGTAAACCTCTTAATCGGGATGTGATTTTTATGGCCACGGCGGATGAGGAGGCGGGCGGCGCACTGGGCGTTGGCTGGTTGCTTGAGCATCGGCCGGAACTACTGGATGGCGTAGGGGCGGTATTGAATGAGGGCGGTTACGGCGAGTTGCACGGTGAAACCCTGACCTTTGCGGTGGAAGTTACCCAAAAAGTGCCGTTGTGGCTGCGTTTAGACGCCCAGGATGAACCGGGACACGGTGCCACGCCGCGCACGGATAGTGCAGTGAATCGACTGGTGCGCGCGTTGGCGCGGGTCGAAGGATTTGCGTTTCCCGCGCGCCTGATTCCACCGGTGGAGCAATACCTGAAAGGTATCGCCGCCATCACACCGCCGCCCTGGGGCAAACGTTTTGCCGATCCCGAGAAAATGGTGGGGAATACACTGCAGATGCGGGAGCTGCATGGCCACGATCATCGTCTGCATGCGTTGCTGCGTAGCACCTGTGCAGTGACACGTCTGGCAGGCAGCGAAAAAATCAATTCCATTCCCGGTATTGCCAGTGCAGAGCTCGATTGCCGACTGTTACCGGATCAGGAGCCCGGGCAGGCGTTGCAGATGCTGACTGCGGTGGTGGATGATCCGGAGGTAGCCATTACAACACTGTTGAATTTTGGTGCGGGGCTATCCGCCACGGATAACCCGGCCTATCGCGCGATTGAAACCACATTGCAGCGGGATTTTCCGGACGCGCTGATATTGCCGAAAGTGGCGGCTGGCTTTACCGACAGTCATTACTTTCGCGAACGGGGCGTCGCCGCGTACGGTTTCTCGCCGATTATCGTCAGCAACGAAGAGCGCGACGGTGTGCATGGCGATAATGAAAAGCTTTCCGTTGACGATATTGAGCGGGGTGCTCAGTTAATGAGCGTGATTGTCAATTCTCTAGTCTACGACTCGCCTGATACGCCCTGAGCACGCTCCGCACTACAGTCCAGGATTCACCGAACGCCCGGCAAAACGCTCTACCTCTCGATGGTTGGGCCACAGTTGCAGAAGGCTGGCCAGATCCTGGGGGCGACTGCCGTGCAAGACGATACCGTCGGCACCGGCGGCGAAATAATCCCGGAGGCGAGTGGCGCAGTGTTCGGCCGTGCCCAGAGCGTTGCCTTCGTACAGCCATTTTTCTGGCCATAAATCCCGCTGGCGTCGTAGTTCGTCGTATTCACGGGTGACCCCTTCGTCCCCCATATTGCCGCCTTTGGTCTGATTCATATCGGCCATAATGGCTTCGCGAACCGGTAATACTTCTTCCAGAGACCATTGATTGGCGGCGCACGCGGCCTCGAGAATGTGTGGCAGAACCGCGTAGGTGCCCATGCGGCGCACAATGTATTCCAGCTGTTTGTCTTCATCCACATCGCTGGCGGTGACCACGATCGGCCAGATTCTGACGCTGTTCGGATCGCGCCCCGCGTCGCTGGCGCCGCGCCGCACGATCTCAACAGAAGACGCCACTCCCATGGTGCTCCACAGCGGTTGCAGCACCACTCCGTCAGCGTGCTGGCCAGCCCAGTACAGGGTTTTGGGGCCCATGGCGGCCATAATGATTGGCGGGATAACTTCCAGCTCAAGGCCAAGTTTGGCGTTGGTCAACGTGCCTGCTGGACCGTCATAGGTCACCGCTTCGCCTCGCCAGAGGCGGCGTAAAATATCGAAATAATCGGCAAACAGGCGAAAATTCATATGGGGAATGCCGATACTGTCCGCCAGTGAGTTGAACCCGCGCCCGACACCCAGGGCGAACCGATTGTCAGACATCAGCATCATGGTGGACGCATAAGCGGCGGTCAGCAGTGGACTGCGGGCCGGGAGGTTGGCGATCAACCCGGCAATAACCGCCATATTGGGTGTTTTGGCGAGACTGATGCCGGACAGGACCCCCAGTTCTTTATTGCTGAGCCGTTCCGAAAGCCATACGGATCCAAAACCCAGACTGTCACCAATGGGTACGTCTTCGAAGATTTGTTGGGGATTAACGGCATGGCCGGGCAGGGCGTAGAAACCCAATTCGGGGAATTGCTGCATACGTATCCTCCTTTTCCTGTCCAGTCAGATTATAGCCAAACATTGCCGCAGGTTCAGACAGGCGTAGACATTAGTCTACGCCATTATGAACACAAAGCCGCTAATCCTGTAATACAGAGGAAAATATATGCGTATTGTTTGTCTCAATACGGGCGCGATGGCGGTGTTTTTATGGGATCAGTTGTAGGAGCAGCGGTGTAGCCAGTAGTCACGCCACGCCCAGTCGTTTTAAATTATCCACCAGCCAATCTCGCCGCTGTGCCGACACGTCATCCACCGGTGGCAGCATATAACCACCATTCAGGCCAATGGCATCGTACCAGGGCTTGAGTAGCGCAAATGCCGACGCATAACTGGCGGTTTGGACAATATGCCAGACGGTTTGATCTTCCACAAAATCAGAAACGTCCCGCAGGGATTTCCATACCTGGTAGGATTCGTCCATCTTGCCGGCTTCCGCCAGTTTTTTATATTCCTGAATTACCGCACGCTTTTTGCCAAACACGGTGTAGTGGAAAGCGGCCCACTGGATAAACGGATAACCGGCGCGCAGATCGTCATAGAAATATTGTTCCATAGGCTCACTAACGAAAAAGTCTTCGCGCAATTCGCGGCGCAATTTGTAGGTGTCCGAGCGTCGTAGGCTGCCCTGTTTTACGCCGACAATGGTCTCGATATCCGCCAGCCGTCTTACCAGGTCAAAACTCAGCACCGTACCCGAAACCGGCGTGCGGTATAGAATCATCGCCATATCGGTGTTGTCCGCGAGGTATTTATAAAACGCAAAAATTTCGTCATCAGTTTTAAGTTGTACCGCCGGGTTCATCACCTCCGCACTGCGATACCCCATCTTCTCGACAAGCTGCATTTTTTCAAGTGCCTGACGGGCGCTGAAATCGAGAATAATGGTTGAAATATCAATCCGGCCTTTTACCGCGTCGGCGATCACTTCGTGATAATTGAGCCATTCCGACAACGTTAAATTCCAGGCTTCGGCGATAAATCCACCGACCACGATGCCGTCCATGCCCATCTCGACAAACTGCTCAATATTGTCCCGCAGGGCCGGTTCGTCCAGCAGACCATCTTTGGTGAAAGGCGTTAACGGGGCATCGTAAAAACCCCGCAAATTTTTCTGCGCCCATTGTTTGGCTTCTGCTCGCGTGTATTCCATAATTTTTCTCTACTGTGAACAATGATTATGGGCCGCCCCGTCTGGCTGAGCAGGCCGGGTTATCTGTATCCGATCTGCTCTATTCGGTTGGGGCGGAACCTTACATAAATACCGACAGGTTTTCGTCGAGGACTACGTGCTGATCGAACACAATATGCCGTCGTGCCAGTCGCCAGTTGCCATCGACATTGCGCAGACGGTCGCGCCGCGCCGCAACAAACCACGCTTCCTCATCCTGCCGACGATTGCGATACAGAATAATATTGGAGAACACCGCGAGCTCGTTTTCGTGTTCGGTATATTCTGCTTCTACGTTGGATACGATACGTCGGACGCGGGCGGGTGGATCTTCAATCCAGGCGAGACCGGTCTCGAAGCGTTGAATACGATGTTCAATATCGGTGTAGTCGTCGTTATAGACCGAAGAAGAATTCTCCGGTGTTGGTGTGGGCCGCTTGTCCTTGCGAAAACGGTTCTCCCGTATCGGCAGCCAGTAATGTATATCTTCGGTTAATGTGGCCTGCCAGGGACGAAATTGTTCTTCGTCCAGCAGGCGAGCCTCGCGGAACAAAAACGATTGAATAACATAGTGTAACTCTAGAGGTACCAGAGTGCCTGGTGCTTTTGCGCTCATTTTTCATGCTCCCTGGTACGGCGAGCCATAATTTCTTCCCAGGTATCGCAACTCATCATGGTTTCCCACATGCGTAGAAAGTTACGCTGTGCCGCTTCGTTGTCTCCCGGTTCAGACATCATGCTCGGAAACATTTCCGAATCCAGTCGCTCCGCACCAAGCCCCATTTCGGCGTTCAACGGCTGGTTGCGCGTCACCCATCCTTCTGAGGAGTTGGTGTTGCCCTCCATGTTTTCACCGTCATCGCCTTCCAGAATACCAGCGACCCCAAACGTTTTTTCGTTGGTGTGGCGAATACCGCGTTTAAGTTCTTCCGGCATATCCCGCTCCACAAGCGTCCAGGTCCACACTTCCAGCTCCCTCGGTCCGCGCGGTTGCCAAACTTTCCAGGTATCAATACCCCGTAAAAAAGAGGTGTTGGGGAACATGGAGCCATCCCATATCGCGTTGTAAAGCATCGCCCGTTCGTCGCCGAGGGGTTCTTTCAATACGGGGGTTCGCTGGCGTACCCAGTCTTCCCACATCTCGGCAATATGCCCCTGATGAATATGTGGGAACACCTCATCGTTGCCCGGAGCAGCATTAAAACCGTGACCGTACTTGGTTGCGAACTGAACAGCACCCTGGGGGGTAGCCTGGTTGCCGAGGATGCCCATCAAGGGGCCGCCAATAACTTTGATCGCGGCGGCGTGGGTCCAGCCGGCGTGGTAAAAGTCTCCGACAAAATTTTCCGCAAAAAATTTCCAGTTGGCTTTAATACGCACTTTAGTCGGTGGACCCAATAGCTCAGAGCCACCGGGCACATCCATAAACGTGTCAAAATACCAGGCCATTTCGCCGAGATAGTCGATTAGCGATGGCGCACTGTCATCAAAGGTGCCAAAAATAAAACCGCGATAACTCTCTACGCGCACCTGTTTCAAGTCCACGCTCGAACGATCAAAACTTTTGGGATAAATTTCGTCTTGTAGAGGAATATCCGACACGCGGCCATCTGAGCCGAAAGCCCAGCCGTGATAATTACACACAAAACTCTTGGCGTTACCGGAATCGGCCCGGCAGATAATATTCCCGCGGTGGGAGCAGGCGTTGAGGAAAGCTTTTACCTGACCATCTTCACCGCGAGTGACAATCACGCGATCCTGACCCATAAAGGTGGTGAGAAAATCACCTTTTTCGGGGATCAACGAATCCTGTGCCAAAAACAACCAGGAGCGGGCAAATATCCGCTCGAGTTCCATGTCGTAAACATCCTGATCGTAATAGATACGTCGATCCTGAACACCCCCGTCGGGTCGCACTAGCTTACTGATATTGGGAAGAATACTCATGTTATTACCACCCTGTATTGTTATAAATGTTTATTAGAAGCGTCACCTGGACAGCCTGCAAGGGCCGCAACTGCCACGTTTGACGAAGCTGGCGTCTAAAGCGCGCTGACGGCGGACAGGTTATCTCTGAATCAACGCAAAAGCCAAGTTGTCTGTGTGCTCGCCGGGCTGCGAGTAACGCATTGCAGAATTATTCAGCAATAAAGGCCACTTTTAGATGGGTTTGGCCCTGAGCAAAAAAAGGTCACCTGGCGGTGACCCTTTTTCGGTTTGGCGGAGGGGCAGGGATTCGAACCCTGGGTGCCTTTCGACACGTCGGTTTTCAAGACCGGTGCTTTCAACCGCTCAGCCACCCCTCCGTGAAGCCGCGAATTATACCTTCGCGTGCAAGGTAAACAAGCTATTGAGCGCTGTTAGCACTACTGTTTTGGTTGTCGGCCGGCGTTTTTGACCGGGGGTCGTTGGCCGGGCGGCGAAATTCCACATGAATTTGCGCTACGGGCGACGGTTGATCCGTATGCAATGGTGCGGAAACGGCTGGCGCCGGACGCAACGTCTGGATGGCAATGGCCGTAACTGGCTTAGGCTGGCGACGGGGGTCATTAGACGCGCGGGTAATGGCGTCCGCTGGGCTGCCATCCAACACAACGTTAGTCGATGTGGAGTCCGGTGCTGCCTGGGCCGCCGTTGTATGTTGTTCATCGCGCGCGATTTGTGTGTGAACCGGTATGTCGGTCGGAGCGGCCGCAGTACTTTCGTCTGCAGTACCTTCTTCTGCAGTACTTTCTTCTGCAGAGAGTTCTTCCGCTACCAGCTGTACCGCCGGGGTCGCGACCACGGGAGGAAGAGAGGGCGGCGTGTTGGTTTCTGCAGATGCAGGCGCTAACTCGGATGCGTCGCTTGCTGCCGGGGAGGCTACTGGCGAATTCCAATCGCTATCCGAATACACCTTGGCCGATACTGGCGCCGCGATGTCCTGGGTTTCATCGTAGGGAGGAACATCGCCCTGTTGCGTATCAGCTACGGATGATTCTGGGCTGTCATCTACGGTAATGGTCAGCGCGGGAGTGCCCAGCTTCTCGTCAGTTCCGTCGGACTCGCTGGCGTGGGCAAGTGCATCAGTGGCGGAGGTGTCTTCAACGACGAGCATTTGGTCCGTTGTCGTAGAGTTATCCAGAATACTGGTTTGTTCCCTCTCTAGCGGTGCGACATGCGTAGCGGATTGCGTTACTAGCGATTGATTTGGCGTGCTTTCAGCGACGTCCGCGGGCGATTTTTGCTGTACGGCGTCTTCACTGCTGTTGTTTTCCCGATTGGCCGGCATGGCCTGACGTTCCCTGCGCCGCCGGGGGTTGCGGCGTCCGCCTCCGGAGCGTTGCTGTGGTCGGTTCTGGTCGGCCCCTGCTTCCTGTACCGATTTGTCTGCATCATTGGCCTCTGGGACAGCGGTTGGTACAGCTGCGGTCTTTGCAGCAGAAGTTACAGCATCCTTGTCGTCCGTACTCTCGCCCCGCTGATTGCGATTGCGGGGCTGAGCTTGCCGCGGTTCGCCATTTTCCGAGCTGCGGTTGCGCGGTCTGCGCCGACTGTTATTGCGGTTCCGATTAGTTGGGCGCGGAGCATCTTTGTCGGTTGGCTGCGTTGCGGGCGCCCTTTGCGTTGCGCTGGGTTGCACTTCGGGAGCGCTTGCGCTGCCCAGTAATGCGCTAAGTGCGCGACGGAATAATCCTGGTTTCACGGTGGTGACCGGGATTGCCCTGGTGGCTGGTGTTGGCACCACATTGTTTGATGGCTGAGGAGAGGTGGGCGCTGGGCTACTGGGCGGTGTTCTTTGCACCGCGGGCAGGGGCAGTGGCGCGAGCGGTTCGGGGCGAATCAATTCGCTGTTTCCTTCGCTGACAACGGCTTCGGCGAGGCGATAGCTATACTCGCCTGCGGCACCTTCATCCTGATCGCGAATGCGCGTCACTTCGAAATGGGGCGTCTCCATTTCTGGATTCGGCAGAATTATCACGCGCAGTTTGTTGCGTTTTTCGATGGCCTGAATTTCGGTGCGTTTCTCATTCAACAGGAACGTTGCAACGGGTACCGGAGTAATGGCGTGAATTTCCGCGCTATTTTCTTTTTGTGCCTCCTCTTCCACCAGGCGCAGAATAGACAGTGCAATGGAACGGGTTCCGCGAATTGTGCCCTGACCCATACAACGCGGGCAGATTTTAAAGGTCATTTCTTCCAGGGAAGGGCGTAGACGCTGGCGCGACATTTCCAGCAAACCGAACCGTGAAATACGTCCGACCTGCACCCGGGCACGATCCACTTCCAGGGCGACGCGCATGCGCTCTTCCACCAGACGTTGGTTTTTCGGGGACAGCATGTCGATAAAGTCGATTACCAGCAGCCCACCAATGTCCCGCAGGCGCAACTGGCGCGCTACTTCGTCAGCGGCTTCGAGGTTGGTATTCAGGGCAGTTTCTTCAATGTCGCTGCCCTTGGTAGCCCGCGAGGAGTTGATGTCGATGGAAACCAGTGCTTCGGTTATATCGATAACGATGGAGCCGCCGGAGGGTAGTTTGACCTCGCGCAGGAATGCGGTTTCGATCTGGTTTTCAATCTGATAGCGATTGAACAGGGGGATATTGTCCTGATAGAAGCGCACTCTGCTATGGTAATTCGGCATCACTTGTTGAATAAACGCGGCGGCCAGTTGATAGGCCTCCTGGGTGTCGACGATCACTTCGCCGATGTCCGGGCGCAGGTAATCCCGAATCGCGCGAATAATGACGTTACTTTCCTGGAACAGAAAGTGCGGTGCCTTGGTTTGTTTGGCTTCGTTGGCGATGTTATTCCACAGTTGCATCAGGTAGTCGAGATCCCACTGTAATTCTTCAGTGGTTCGCTCTATCCCGGCTGTGCGCACGATAACGCCGGCCCCGTCGGGGATGGTCAGGCCGCGCATGGCGTCCCTCAACTGGTTCCGTTCGTCACCCTCGATCCGGCGCGAGATGCCACCGGCGCGGGGGTTGTTTGGCATTAGCACCATGTAACGTCCAGCGAGGCTGATAAAACTGGTGAGGGCCGCGCCCTTGTTGCCTCGTTCTTCTTTATCTACCTGAACGACAATTTCCTGGCCTTCGGAGATCACGTCCTGAATTCTGACGCGTCCCTTATTCTCTGCGGGGGCTTTTTTGAAGTACTCGCGGGAGATTTCCTTAAGAGGTAAAAAACCGTGTCGGTCGGAGCCAAAATTGACGAAGGCGGCTTCCAGGCTCGGTTCGACCCTGGTGATAACACCCTTGTAGATATTGGCTTTCTTTTGTTCCTTGGTGCGGTTTTCGATATCCAGATCGTAGAGACGTTGGCCGTCGACAAGAGCCACGCGCAGCTCTTCCGGTTGGGAGGCATTAATCAGCATTCTTTTCATTTGTTACTATTCCTGCGTTTTCAATAAGCCGCAGGCAGAGGAAGTTACTGGGACGAGACTTGAGGAGCTGTTACCGCGAATCGCGCAGGACAGGTAACACAAAACGCAGAAGAAAGGTGGATAACCCTCTATGCGTGCTGCCTGTTTCTATCACTGTCCGTAGGTTCATTGTTACTTTGAATTCTTCGTTAAAGTGCAATGTTCTAGGGGTAACCTGTTGTCGACATTTACGGTGAGCGTTCGGGTCATTGGTCCGGTTTCTCGCCAGTGGCAGCCGCACAGCATTTAAGCTCGGCTGCGTCTACAATCAATTCTGCTCTCGGTCTCGTCTGTCAGTTGGCAACTTCCACGCCTCGGCGCGGTTGGTGTTGAGGGGCCTGCAATCCCGCTCCGGGTTTATGCAAACAACCTGTTAAATCAATCATTGGGGGTATCCCCAGTGTTCTGGCATCGAGGCCTGATTTCAACATAACGCAAACTATTTTGCGGTCAGTGCCGCTCGACTGGGGGGTAATATACCAACTATTAATAACTCCTTCAATTAAAAGCATTAATTAGTGCGAGCTGTTAAAATGACGACTGTCTCAAACGTAGCAACACGCAACATGCCCCAGGATCCTGCTTTGTTCGGCAATGTCTCCTTTATTCAGGTGTCCGCAGACCAGGCGGGACAGCGCATCGATAACTTTTTGAGCTCACGCCTCAAAGGGGTGCCAAAATCGCGAATTTATCGCTTGCTACGTAAGGGGGAGGTCAGAGTCAATAAAAAGAGAATAAAACCCGAATATCGGGTAGCGGCAGAGGATATGGTGCGTATTCCGCCAGTGCGAACCGCGCAACCTCCCAAATTACCAGTGGCTGGGGCGGGATTGAGGCATGTGCTCGCCACCAGCGTTATTTATGAAAACGATGACGTGCTGGTGGTGGATAAACCTGCCGGACTCGCGGTCCACGGTGGTAGCGGTATCAATCTGGGGCTAATCGAGGCGCTACGCCAGATGCGCCCAGATCAAAAATATCTCGAATTAGTGCATCGTATCGATCGAGACACCTCCGGATGCCTGCTGGTGGCCAAAAAGCGCTCTGCGTTACGGGCGCTGCAAGCTCAATTTCGGGAGGGCCGAATTGATAAGCACTATCGTGCCTTGGTACGCGGCAGCTGGCCCCGCAAGCTTACCCGCATAGAAGCGCCATTGACAAAAAACACTCTGCCTAGCGGGGAGTGGCTGGTGCGGGTGGATAAAGCCGGAAAGCCTGCCAGCACATTGGTCACCTTGCTGGAAGCCTATGCCGGCGCGAGTCTGCTCGATGTGTGGCTTGAAACTGGCCGCACCCACCAGATTCGGGTGCATTGCCAAAGTGTTGGGCATCCGTTGGCCGGGGATTCCAAGTATGGCGATGAGGCGTTTAACGGCAGTATGCGTGCGCTGGGATTACAGCGGATGTTTCTGCACGCATTTGAAGTGGTCTTTGCGCTGCCCGGAAGCGCAGACAAGATCAGTGTCTGCGCGCCGCAGCCGACGGAGCTGAGTCGTATTCTGGAGAGGTTAGGTTCGAAGAGGGCATAGTGGCGCGATTACTGATCTTCGACTGGGACGGTACACTGAGCGATTCGTTGGATCGCATAGCCCGCTGTCTGCGCCTGGCCTCTCGGGAAATTGGATTACCGGTGCCCAGCGTGACTGCCGCCACGGACATCGTCGGGCTCGGGCTATACGATGCGGTAGAGCGCTTGTTTCCAGGTATTGAGCGCGCGCAGATCCACGCGTTGCGGGATTGTTACGCCCGGCACTTCGTTCGGGAGGATGCGATTCCCTGTCCGTTTTACCCAGGCGTGCTGGACACCCTGGAGACGTTACGTGATAACGGCCACTTGTTGGCGGTGGCTACGGGCAAAACTCGCAAGGGCATGGATCGAGTGTTGAAAGCCACCGCCCTGGAAGGATTCTTTCACAGCACGCGCACCGCCGACGAAACCGCATCCAAGCCCAACCCAAAAATGTTACGCACCCTGTTGGACGAATTGTCCGTGCCGGTCGCCGATGCACTGATGATTGGTGATACAGAATACGATATGCAGATGGCACACAGTATTGATATGCCGCGGCTGGCGGTCAGCTACGGAGCGCACGAGCGCCATCGACTGCTACCTTTTCAACCGCTGGACTGTATTGACGATTTTAAAAAAATAATAGATATTATTAAATAAATATAAATAGTTACATTGATATCTTTATACTATTTCTAGATTAAATTCTTCACAAAGTATGCTCGTCAGACGAATCAGCGGTAGCCCGATTAAGGCAGTAGGGTCGTCGCTATGGATGGCGCGGAACAGGCAAATTCCAAGCCCTTCGGCTTTAAAGCTCCCGGCGCAGTCGTAGGGTTGTTCGCGTTCCAGGTAGGCCGTAATCTGCGTGTCGCTGAGAGTCCGAAAAATAACTTGCGTGGCAACCGCGTCCGTGACGGTATGGCCAGTCTGGGTGCAATGCACACTGAGTCCGGTGTGGAATGTCAGTGTGTTGCCCGAGGCTTCGCGTAATTGCTGAAAAGCCTGCGAATATGCACCGGGTTTATTAATAATGTCGCCGTTAGAGTGGACTGCCACCTGATCGGAACCGATGATAATGGCATTGGGATAGCCTGCCGCGACTGACTCGGCTTTGGTGCGGGCGAGTCGCAAGACCAATTCAAGTCCGTTCTCGCCGGAAAGTTGTGCTTCATCTATATCGGGCGTGCAGGTCGTGAAAGGCACCTGTAGGCGTTTTAGTAATGCTTTGCGATAAGGGGATGAAGACGCGAGTACGATGGCCATGATGGTGCCCGTAGAGAAACTTTGATAAGAGGCTATCATCCGCGATTTTTCTTTGACAGATCAAGGCCATATCCATAAAATGTCGCGCCTATGTCGAGACCCCCGGTTCGTCACTTCCTGCCCCGGCTTATTGACCCGCGCAAATTGGCCAGTCAAGGCATGCTGGTGAAGGGCGAAATTACCGCGCGGGACTTGCCGCGCTTGAGTGATGCAGTGGAGGGCGAGCCGTCGAATGCTCAGGTTGAGCTCAGCTTTGCGCGAGACCAGGGTGGTCAGGACCGGTTGGACGGCAGGGTCGACTGCGATGTGACGCTAGTGTGTCAACGCTGTCTGTTGCCCGTCGCGGTACCGTTAACGGCGCAGGTCGCGGTAGGCGTTGTCGCCAGCGATGAACAAGCTCGGATGCTTGATCGCGAGCTGGAACCCTGGATCGTGGCCGAGGAAAGTGGCGATTTGTTCGAATTGATTGAGGAAGAGTTGTTGCTGGCGCTGCCGATGATAGCTTTTCATCCGTTGGAGCGGTGTCAGGGCAACAGTCGCTATACGACAGGCGCAGTGTCAGCCGAGCCCGACGAAAATCCGTTTCAGGTGCTTAAAGCGCTGAAATTTAAAGATTGAAGCGTATGGATTGCAGCAGCTGGAGAGTTAAGGTGGGTGCGCTGAGAGTTGGCGCACCTGAAACAAGCCGGTTAATCGATTGGTGTGCATGTTTAGATGCTGATCACAGGTCAACAATAGTCGAAAGTTTTCAGGAGAAATAGTATGGCCGTTCAACAAGATCGTAAAACCCGTTCGCGCCGGGGCATGCGCCGTTCGCACGATGCGTTGGGTAATGGTGCGACGCTGTCCGTGGATTCCGTCAGCGGTGAAAAACATATTCGCCACCATATTACGGCCGACGGTTTTTACCGGGGTCGCAAGGTCATGGACACCAACAACGACGAGTGAATTTGTAGCCCAACGGGCTAGTTGCTCGGTCGTGAATGGAGGCAATGCCCGCTGTACATGGTATAACCTTGATTACAAATGGGCGGTGTGCCGCCGCAGAAGATGCGGGTCGCTGGTAACTTACATTATGGGCCAGCATTAGGGGCCAGTGCGGTGCTCAGCTGGTGACAGCGGGTACGGGCAAGCAAAGTAAGTACGGTAAGGGTAAGCAAGGGCGCATAATTAATGCAAAACGCCAAACTGGCTTTTCTATTTCCAGGCCAAGGCTCACAAAAAATTGGCATGTTGTCGCAATTGGCCGCGCAACGGCCTGCAGTCCTTGAGACCTTCGCCCAGGCATCCGCAACGCTGGGCTATGATCTGTGGGATTTAATTCAAAATGGCGATCAGGACACCATTAATCTGACCGAACGTACGCAGCCCGCTCTGTTGACTGCGAGCGTTGCGCTGTGGCGTCTGTGGTTACAGTCCGGTGGTCCCCAGCCCGCAATTTTCGCCGGCCACAGTCTCGGCGAATGGTCCGCGCTGGTGTGTGCCGGGGTGGTGGAGTTTACCGATGCTGTTGCGCTGGTGCGCCTGCGTGGCAAGTACATGCAGGAAGCGGTACCGGCAGGTGCGGGTGCTATGGCGGCGATCATGGGGCTGGACGATGGAGTCATTCGCAATTGCTGCCGCCTGGTGGCAAACGGGGAGGTTGTCGGGCCAGTTAATTTTAACGCGCCCGGTCAAGTTGTTATTGCCGGTACCGCCGGGGCTGTAGAGCGCGCCATCGCAGCCTGTAAGGAAGCGGGGGCAAAACGTGCTCTGGCGTTACCCGTGAGCGCGCCCTTCCATACGATGCTGATGGAACCGGCTGCGCGCCGGTTAGCGGAACATATCACTGCGACAGAATTTCGTTCCCCGCAAATTCCTGTCATCCACAATGTAAATGCGCGAGCCGAGGCCGATCCATTGGCGATTAAACAACTGGTGATTGAGCAAATTTATCAGCCTGTGTTGTGGGTGGATTGCGTCAACCAACTGGTATCGGCCGGTATAGAATTCGCCGTCGAATGCGGCGCGGGCAGGGTGCTGGGGGGGCTTAATAAACGCATCACTGCTGAGCTCACCTCGTTGGCAACCGATGATGCCGATAGTTTTAATCACGCGCTGAGTGCGGTTTAACTGGGTAGTATGTGGACTTCTGGCTGGATGTTTTACAGGTTGTGTAAACCGAGGATAAGTTATGCCGATTGAAGATACGGTGGCGCTGGTCACCGGCGCGAGCAGAGGGATTGGCGCAGCTATCGCCGATATGCTGGGCGCGGCGGGGGCGGTGGTAGTGGGTACGGCCACTACCGAAGCCGGTGCCGCGACCATTTCACAACGTTTCGCGAAGCAGGGTATTCGCGGCAAAGGGGTTGCGCTTAATGTCACGGATGCCGCTGCGATAACGGCTGTTATCGACGGAATTAGTCAGGAGTTCGGTGCACCGCTGATTCTGGTCAATAACGCCGGCATCACCAAAGACAATATTCTGCTGCGTATGAAAGAAGAAGAGTGGTCGGATGTGATAGAGACTAATCTGAGTGCGGTTTATCGTCTGTGCAAGGCTTGCGCGCGTGGCATGACCAAGGCGCGCTGGGGCAGGATTATCAATATCAGTTCGGTAGTGGGTTCCATGGGTAATGCGGGTCAGGCGAACTACGCGGCCACCAAAGCCGGAGTCGCAGGATTTGGGCGCGCGTTGGCCAAAGAGCTGGGATCGCGCAACATTACGGTGAACACCGTGGCACCGGGATTTATCGATACCGACATGACCCGTGATTTACCAGAGGCCAATCGGGATTCGCTGTTGGGACAGATACCGCTGGCGCGACTGGGTCAGCCAGAGGAAATTGCCTCGGTAGTAACATTCCTTGCGGGGGATGGCGGCGGCTATATTACCGGCGAAACAATCCAGGTAAATGGCGGCATGTATATGGGTTAACTTCATGAAAATAAAGAATATTATATTGAATTAACAAAACCGGTTACGCATTGAAATTTTTCAGGTAAAATGCGCGACCGTTGCATAGTAAAACCCTGATTTACAGATTGTCGCCGTTGGCGGCCCAGCTCACGAGATTAAATTTCTTGTCTCAACAGGAGTAACGAACACCATGAGTAACATTCAAGAACGTGTCATTAAAATGGTTGCCGAGCAATTAGGCGTTAAAGAAGAAGACGTGAAACCTGATTCGTCTTTCGTCGAAGATCTCGGTGCTGATTCACTTGACACTGTCGAGTTGATCATGGCTCTTGAGGAAGAATTTGACACGGAAATTCCCGATGAAGATGCCGAAAAACTGGCGTCGGTTCAGGATGCGATTAATTATATCAATACAAATCTGAACTGATTTTTTTCAGTTTGCGCGCAAAGCTGCCAGTGCTCGGGGCGGCTTTTGTGTTTTTGCTGTATGGCTTCCGTGCCAAAGCCTCGTCGATTTGTTTTAATCGCGAATAATGATAGAACGCACCAGCTTTATAAACGGCGAACCCGGCACGTATACGTCTGTTGCCGATCGGGGCTTTCGATATGGGCACGGTGTATTCGAAACCATGCGCCTGCACAACCGACACTTACCCCTGTGGCATTATCATAAACGACGTCTCCAGGAAGGTGCGCGAGTGTTGCGCATACCGCTGGATCTGAAACTTCTCGATACATATCTTGCACAGGCACTAGCCAGTTTTCCGCCAGGTGCGGTTGTGCGCCTGACCGTAACGGCGGTCGCCGAGGGGCGCGGTTATCGTTGTGTTGACAAGCTAGCCGCCCAGTATGTCGTGCAGTGCTTTGCATTGCCTTCACCTGATTCCAGACCGATTACGCTGCAACCCTGTCGTTATCGGTTACCCGATAACCCAACGCTCGCGGGACTCAAACATTTGAATCGCCTCGACCAGGTATTGGCGGCATTAGAACTCGATGAGCATATGGCTGAAGGGGTGGACGGGTTGTTGCTCGATGCACGCAACAATATTGTCGAAGCCTTGAGTAGCAATGTTTTTGTTTTCTCTGCGGGGCGTTGGTTAACACCGGATCTCAAGCGTTGTGGCGTGGCAGGCGTGATGCGCCACTATCTGATCGATATGCTCGAAGGGTTACCCGGCGAGCCGGTCGCGGTGGCAGACGTCAGCGCGGATAGTCTGGTGAACGCGCAGGAAATATTCATCTGTAATTCCGTGGTCGGAATTCGTCCGGTGAGTAAAGTCGTGGGTGCCGGTGAATGGCCCGCGGGTGGGGTTGAAACCCGTCGCGTACAGGACGAACTGAGCAGGCGGATGCCATGTTTCGCCAACTGATCGTTGTGGGAATTGTGGCTTTACTCGGTTTGCTTGCTGGGACATGGTGGCTGGAACGTGCTCTAAATGAGCCACTGGCTGTGCCAGTAGAGGGATATCAATTTATCGCGGGAAAGGGGGACGGCGTGTATCGCATTGCACACAAACTTGAGGAAGCCGGGGTTGTACGCCACGCCATTGCCTTGCGGTTGTACGCCAAAATTACCGATCGAGATCAGGTGCGCGCTGGCGAGTATGCACTGGTGCAGGGGGATACGATAAAAACCCTGCTGGACAAGTTGCAGAAAGGTCGGACCGTACAGTACAAGGTCACCATTCCCGAAGGACTGACGTTAGCTCAATGGTTAGGCTTATTACAGGAACAACCTAATATCGACCGGCGTTTATCGCTCAATTTTCGCGATGAACTGGCTGCGATACTGGGCCATGCTGCCGACAGATTAGAGGGTTGGTTCGCGCCGGACACCTATGTGTACAGCAGCGGAGATTCCGATGTTGAAATTTTACAGCGCGCTTATCAGCGGATGACTACCATCATGGCAGAACAGTGGGAGCAGCGGGCAAAAGAGTTGCCCTACCAATCTCCCGAAGAAGCACTGGTGATGGCGTCCATCATAGAAAAGGAAACCGGAGTCGCTGAGGAGCGGGACGAAATCGCGGGGGTGTTTGTGCGACGGTTGCGCAAAGGCATGCGTTTGCAGACGGATCCAACGGTTATCTATGGTCTGGGCGACACCTATCGGGGCAATCTGACACGCGCGCATTTGCAGATGCCGACGCCCTATAACACCTATCTGATAGACGGTTTACCACCCACCGCGATAGCTAACCCCGGGGAGGCCGCGATCCACGCCGCGCTACACCCGCGTCCGGGGAACACGTTGTTTTTTGTTGCCAAGGGCGACGGCAGCCACCATTTTTCTGCTACGCTGGGGGAGCATAATGAGGCGGTGCGGCGTTATCAATTGCGTCGTAAAAGCGATTATCGCTCGTCGCCCAAGTGATGTGATGGTATCGCTAATGAAGGGTAGGTTTATAACACTAGAAGGTTCCGAGGGGGTGGGTAAAACCACCAACATGCAATTTATAAAAAGCTGCCTGGAACAGTTGGGCATCGAGTGTGTGGTTACTCGGGAGCCGGGTGGCACGTCGCTTGGGGAAAAAATTCGCGCACTGTTACTGGATCGCGATAGCGAGTCAATTGATGACTACGCAGAGCTGTTATTGATCTTTGCTGCACGCGCGCAACACCTGGCGCGAATTATCAAGCCCGCGCTGGTGCGTGGTGTGTGGGTGTTGTGTGACCGCTTTACTGATGCAACTTACGCGTATCAAGGTGGCGGCAGAGGTGTTCCGGACGAAAGCATAACGGTGCTCGAAAATTTACTGCAGGGCGATCTGCGGCCGGATCTCACGATTATTCTGGATATTGACCCTGAAATAGGTCTGGCGAGGGTTAAAGAGCGCGGCGAGTTCGATCGCTTCGAGCAGGAACAGCTACATTTCTTTCAACGGGTTCGTAGCGCTTATCTGGCGCGTGCGGCGGCGGATACGCAACGTTATAGAGTCGTTAATGTGACGCGGACGTTGACGGAAATTCAGTCCGATCTACGCCAGGAGCTGGATCATTTTATACAGCGGGTCCAATGACTTCTCCGAGCGATGCCTTGCAACCTTACCCTTGGCAACTGGGACAGTGGCAGCTGTTGGAGAGTATGTTATCGGCCGAGAAGATGCCCCATAGTTTACTGTTGGCCGGGCCCTCGGAGATCGGTAAACGTCACTTTGCGCGAGCCTTTGCGCAGCGTATGTTATGTCGATCCCCCGATGCAGGTTACGGCTGTGGCGTGTGTAAAGCTTGTCATTTGATGGCGGCGGGGACACACCCGGATTGGTCGGTGCTGGAGCCAGAGGCCGTTGGCAAGGCGATCAAGATAGACGCCATCCGGGCGCTGGAAAGTCTCGCAGCTACCACTGCCCAGCAAAGTGGCTGGCGGATTGTCCTGATTCAGCCCGCGGAAGCGATGAATGCTAACGCCGCTAACGCGCTGCTAAAAACCCTTGAAGAGCCGGGCGCAAAAACATTGCTGATGCTGGTGAGTCACAACACCAGCGGTGTGCTCGCCACAGTGCGTAGTCGCTGCCGTGTTATGCCGTTTACGGTGCCCAGCAAAAGTCTCGTGATACCCTGGCTGCGGCATACCGTGGGTGCTGCCGAAGTTGCCGCCAGCACCATTGCCAAAGGGGCGGGTAAACCGTTGCGTATTTTGCGCCTGCTTGAAAGCGATATGCTGGCCCAGATGGAAAATTTTGAAACCGTGCTTGATGCGGTCGCTAGGGGCGAGTTGTCGGTGGTAAATGCTGCCGAAACCAGTGTTCAATTGCCCGATAGCGAAGCTATTGAATGGCTGCAAAATTATCTGTATCGGCACTTGCGTGACAAACGGTTTACATCCCTTCGCCGCCATCGCCAGGCGTTTATATTCCTCGATCGCGTAACAGTGGCGAAACGCAATCTGCTGAGCGCGGCTAACCCCAATCGCCAGTTATTGTGGGAAGAGCTGTTACTGGACTGGCGTCAGGTGGCGAGTGGCGGCAAGTAAAGGTGTGTGGTAATCTTCTGCCCGAGTAATGACTGCGGTCAAACAGAGTATGGAAGCAATTAGTGGTGGGCTGCGCAACGGTATTCTCAATTTAACGCTGAAAGAAGCGAATGAATTGTACGAATGCTATATGCCATTTATTGCTGGCGGTGGGTTGTTTATTCCCACACGCAAGCAATACATGCTGGGGGACGAGGTTTTTGTGCTCCTGGAACTCATGGAAGAGCCGGATAAAATACCCCTAACTGGAAAAATCGTCTGGGTGACCCCCAAGGGCGTCAGCGGCAATCGGCGCAGTGGTGTGGGTATACAGTTTTCCGAAAGCAACGCGGATTTAATCAACAAGATCGAAACCTATCTGGCGGGATTCCTGCAGTCCGCGCGACCCACTCATACGCTGTAACGTTCCCGGCGTCATGCGCAAACACTCGCTATGCTGGTAGATTCCCACTGCCACCTCGACCATCTGGATTTGACCGCCGATAACGGGTCACTACGGACATTGCTGGATGCCGCCCGGGCCCGTGGTGTCCGGGGATTTTTGACCGTCGGTGTCGATCTTGAATCATCGCGACGTCTCGTTACGCTAGCGCAGGCGCATGCGGACGTGGTGCTATCCGTGGGCTCTCACCCACTACAAAGCAATCCTCAGCCTGTTCCTGAAGTGACAGAATTAACCGCGCTGGGCGGCGCTGCAAAGGTGGTAGCCATTGGTGAAACTGGCCTCGATTACCATTACAGCCCCGACACAGCTGACTGGCAACGCGAGAGTTTTGTCCGCCATGTATTTGTTGCCGACCAGTTGGCGAAGCCCCTTATCGTACATACGCGGGAAGCGCGCACCGAAACCCTGGAAATTTTACGTCGGCACGCTAATCTGGAGGTGGGCGGTGTCCTGCATTGTTTTACCGAAGACTGGGCTATGGCGAAAGCGGCCCTTGATCTCAATTTCTATATCTCTTTTTCCGGAATCTTAACATTCAACAATGCCAGCGCCTTGCGGGCAGTGGCAAAAAAAATTCCGTTGCAGCGATTACTGGTGGAAACGGACAGCCCCTGGTTGGCACCGAAACCCTATCGAGGTCGCAAAAATGAACCCCAATATGTGGTCGAGGTCGCGGCGTCATTGGCGGACATCCGAGGCCTGCCTCTGGTTGAGCTGGCACAGGCTACCACGACTAATTTTGAGCGCCTGTTTGGTCCGATCCCCGCAGCGGCCTGTGGTACCATTGACGGTAAAATAGTTTCCTGAGTGGGCCGTCTATGAGTACCAAAGAAACGCGAGTACACAAAAGTTTTCCGGTGGGCCCATTGCAATGCAATTGCTCGATCGTGGGTGATTTAACCACTGGCAGGGCGCTGGTGGTCGATCCGGGCGGTGACGCGGATATTATCCTCGGATTGCTCGCCGAGTTGCAGTTGCAAGTTGTGGCCATTATTCATACCCATGCCCATCTCGATCACATACTCGCTGCCGGGGAGATCAAAAAGGCGACCGGGGCACCGATTTATTTGCACCGCGACGATCAGTTTTTGTGGGACATCGTCGAGGAGCAATGCGCGATGTTTGGCATCCCCTATAAGCCGCTACCCAACCCGGATCACTATTTGCAGGACGACCAGGACCTGGGATGCTGCGGTGGCGTGGCCATCCACACGCCGGGGCATACACCGGGCTCCACCAGTTTCTGGTTTGCCGACAGTAATCTGTTGCTGGCTGGCGATACCCTGTTTCAGCGCAGTATCGGGCGCACCGATTTTGCCGGAGGTGACTACGATCAAATAACGCGATCTATTCGCGAACGACTTTATACCCTCGACGAACAGGCCATCGTGATTACCGGGCACGGGCCCAGCACTACCATTGGCGATGAAAAATATAACAACCCGTTTGTCCAGGTTTAGGGGTGGGTGTGAAACGCGCGTCGTCGAATTTACACGAAACCCTGCGCCAACAACTGGCGGTCATGCTCGACCTGCAACAAACCATGAACGCCAAAGTGACCGCCGACTGGGCCACCCGTAACTTCCAGTGGTATCGTGCGATCTGGGTTGAATGCGCGGAAATGCTCGACCACTACGGGTGGAAATGGTGGAAAAAACAGACACCGGATATTGAGCAGGTGCAACTCGAATTAGTGGATATCTGGCATTTCGGGCTAAGTCTGTTGTTATTGCGCGATACGGATCGCGACGCCTTGCTGGACCAGATGATCGGCGAACTGACAACTCCGGTGGTCACGGCAAGTGAATTCCCGCAGGAACTGGAAGCGTTTGCGTTAACCACTCTGGCCAGCAAAGATTTCGATATCCAGGCCTTTAACCGCTTGATGGTGAGCATCGGGCTGAGCTTCGATGAACTCCACACGCGCTATGTTGGTAAAAATATCCTGAATTTGTTTCGCCAGGACAATGGTTATCAAACCGGTGAATACGTTAAGCAATGGTCTGGCCGCGAAGACAATGAACATCTCGTAGAAGTGGTTGCAACGCTCGATCCGTCCAGTCCTGGGTTTAAGGACACCCTGTATCTGGCGCTGGAAACCCGCTACCGCGAAAGTAACAACTAGTGAGCGTGATCGGCGGTGAAATTCTACGTTAAATACGTATAATGACCGCCTTTCAGCTACCCACACTTCCACCAGACGGAGAGCCCCTGTGAAATCACCTGTACGTGTCACCGTGACCGGAGCCGCCGGTCAGATCAGTTATTCCCTGTTATTTCGTATCGCCGCTGGCGAAATGTTGGGCGCGGATCAACCGGTTATTTTGCAGATGCTCGAAATCACGCCGGCCCTGGGTGCGTTGCAGGGTGTCGCTATGGAGCTGGAAGACTGCGCTTTTCCACTGCTGGCCGACATGGTTTGTACGGATGACGCCAGCGTAGCCTTCAAGGATACGGATTATGCGTTGTTGGTGGGTGCGCGACCGCGCGGCCCGGGTATGGAGCGCAAGGACTTGCTGGAAGCGAATGCCGCAATTTTTTCAGTGCAGGGCAAGGCCATTAATGCGGTAGCTAAGCGCGCCATCAAAGTGCTGGTGGTGGGCAATCCGGCCAATACCAATGCATTGATAGCCCAGCGCAACGCGCCGGATATAAACCCGCGTCAGTTTACCGCCATGACCCGCCTCGATCACAATCGGGCGTTAACCCAACTTGCGCTGAAAACGGGCAAGTCAGTTAACGATGTGAGCAAGATGATTATCTGGGGTAACCATTCGGCGACCCAGTACCCGGACGTCCACCATGCATTGGTCGGCGGTGCCCCGGCCTTGAGTCTGGTGGATCAGGCCTGGTACGAATCCCATTTAATACCGACCGTACAACAGCGTGGCGCTGCCATTATTCAGGCGCGCGGCGCTTCCAGTGCTGCTTCTGCCGCCAACGCGGCGATCAGCCATATGCGTACCTGGGTGCTGGGTAGTGCCGATAACGACTGGGTCAGTATGGGTGTCTACAGTGACGGCAGCTATGGCATAGATAACGGTTTGATCTACTCGGTGCCCTGTGTGTGTAAAAACGGCGACTGGCAGGCAGTACAGGGATTAACCATAAACGAATTTTCCCGAGCGAAAATGGACGCTACGGCGCAGGAATTGCGCGAGGAACGGGATGCGGTCAAACACCTGTTGCCCTGATTTTCGGCGCGTTGGGAAGTGCTGGAGTAGGGATCGTTGAGTTACAGCGCTATTTGCAAACGGGAACCATAGGGAATTAGCATATGGCTTTAGCGAAAATTGGAAATTTGGCGCCTGATTTTAAGCTTGCGAATCAACAGGGCGAAACCGTACATTTGAAAGCGTTACGCACAGCGAAAAATGTCGTCGTGTATTTTTATCCAAAAGCCATGACGCCAGGTTGTACCGTGCAGGCGTGCGGTATCAGCGACAGTCGCAAGGCGTTTGCGAAGCTGGATACAGTGGTTCTGGCGATCAGCCCCGACCCGGTCAAGCGCCTGGAAAAATTTGTAGAAAAACATCAACTTCAGTTTGATTTACTGTCCGACGAGGACCACGCCGTCGCAGATAAATACGGCGTCTGGGCCCTGAAAAAATTTATGGGTCGCGAATATATGGGCATTCTGCGTACGACTTTTATAATCGACCGCGACGGTCGCGTACGGCACGTAATTGACAAGGTAAATACCAAAACCCATCATCAGGACGTGCAAGACTGGATTCGCGAGAACCTGAAATAACGCGCTTGCAGCGCGAATGCGCGGCGCTCGTCAGTGCCAGGTTGAAAACATGGGTATTTGTGTGCCGTTGAATGTGTCGTTAAAAAAACTATCGTTGTAAACGTTGTAATCAAGAGGTAATTGAATATGTCATTTTTTATTTCCCCCGCTTTTGCGGAGACTCCTGCTGCGGCAGCCGGTGAACCCAATCCCCTGGTAACCTTGCTAATGTTTGCTGGGCTGTTTGTGTTTATGTATTTGCTGATTATTCGCCCCCAGCGTAAGCGGGCGAAAGAACACCAGCAGTTGGTCGCTGCTCTCGCCAAGGGCGATGAGGTGGTGACCACCAGTGGCATACTGGGCAAAATTGGTAAAATTGAGGGCGATTATCTGGTCCTGGAAGTTTCCGATACGGTTGCGTTGAAATTCCAACGCTCGGCTGTGCATGCGGTGCTACCCAAGGGCACGCTGAAAGCAATCTGACCAGACTCCGGAAGAGTCGAGGAGGGCGTGTGCCCGACTATCCACAACGCTTGCATCTGGCGCAATTGCCAACGCCATTGCAATGTCTGGAACGGCTATCCACGAACATTGGCGGCCCACGGATATGGGTCAAACGGGACGACTTAACCGACTGCGCCGTTAGCGGCAACAAAATCCGCAAGCTTGAATTTACCCTTGCCAGGGCTCTTGATCAGGGCTGCGATACGGTTATTACCTGTGGTGGCGTGCAATCGAATCACTGTCGCGCCACAGCGCTTCTGGGCGCCCGCCTGGGACTGCAAGTTCATCTGATTTTACGTAATGAGGACACTGGAACCACGCCGGAGGAAACCCCGGATGGCAATTTGTTCCTCGATTTTCTGGCCGGCGCGGCCGTGTCGCTTTATTCACGTCAGCGCTACCAGGCGGAGCTCGCCCAACTGTGCGCTCATTGGGTAGCCCACTACACAAGCCAGGGGCGCAAGCCCTACCACATCCCCACCGGGGCCAGCGATGGCACTGGCGTGTGGGGTTATGTGGGTTGTGCGCAAGAATTGAAAAATGATTTTGCCCGGCTGCAGATACAACCGGGCGCGATTGTGCACGCCACCGGATCCGGTGGCACTCAGGCGGGACTAACCGCAGGCGCCGCTCTATATGATCTCGACTGCCCGGTGGTGGGTATGGCGGTGTGTGACAATGCAGACTATTTCCGCCGTAAGGTACGCTCAGACCTGCAAGAATGGCGACAACTGTATGGGGTGGAGATCGATATTGATCGTCTGGCGATTATTGTCAACGATGCCTATATCGGACCCGGCTACGCCAGGGCCGGACAGGAGGTGTTTGCCACCATCCGTGACGTAGCCGCGCTGGAGGGGCTGATCCTCGACCCTGTGTACAGCGGCAAGGCGTTCCACGGCATGCTGGAAGAAATTCGTCACGGCGCCTTCTCTCACCTGTCGGATGTGGTGTTTATTCACACCGGTGGTATTTTTGGGCTGTTCGCGCACCGACATGCGCTGGGATACCATGTGCCGTCACAAACATAAAATACTGAGTCCTATAAAAATATGTTCGAGCAACTGCTTGACCTGGTAAACGGTTTTGTGTGGGGCCCGGTGATGTTGATATTGTTACTGGGCACCGGTTTTTATCTTACGGTGGGGCTGCGGGGCATCACCTTGCGCAATATTCCCTACGCGTTTCGCCAGTTGTTTTCCGGTCGGCGCAATCAGGGCGAAGGGGAGATTACGCCCTTCAATGCTTTGATGACGGCGCTGTCCGCCACCGTCGGTACCGGCAATATCGCCGGGGTTGCCACGGCGATTGCTATCGGCGGTCCCGGGGCGTTGTTCTGGATGTGGTGTACCGCCCTGGTGGGCATGGCCACCAAGTATTCCGAGGCAGTACTCGCGGTCCATTACCGGGAAACCGACGCGCTGGGGCAAAAAGTTGGTGGTCCGATGTATTACATCAAAAATGGACTGGGCAAATCCTGGGCTTGGCTCGGATTTCTGTTCGCGTTATTCGGAACCCTGGCGGGTTTTGGTCTGGCGAATACGGTGCAGTCCAATGCGGTATCTCAGGTGATGAAAGACAGCTTTAACGTCCCGACATTAGTCACCGGTATGGTGTTGGCGATTCTTGTGGCGGCGGTAATTTTGGGTGGTATAAAACGCATCGCCGACGTCGCTGGTAAGTTGGTGCCCTTTATGGCCCTGTTGTATGTAGGTGCTGCGCTGGTGGTGTTAACCATAAACTTTACGCAGATTCCGGCGGCGTTATTGCTGGTCATCGAGAGCGCATTTTCTCCGGTAGCAGCGAGCGGGGGATTTGCGGGTGCCGGCGTCATGCTCGCCCTGAGAATGGGTGTGGCCCGGGGCATTTTTTCCAATGAGGCGGGGCTTGGCAGTGCCCCCATAGCCCACGCGGCGGCGGCCACCAATAGCCCAGTGCGCCAGGGGACGATTGCGATGCTCGGCACCTTTATCGACACCATTGTGATTTGTTCAATGACCGGTCTGGTACTGATTACTTCCGGTGTATGGCACGGCGCGACCGAAGGTGCGGTGATGACGGCCACCGCGTTTAGTCAGACTCTTCCCTACGGCGACAAGGTCGTCGCCCTGTGCCTGGTATTATTCGCTTTCACCACTATGCTCGGCTGGAGTTATTACGGGGAGCGCTGTGCCGAATACCTGATGGGGCCGAAAGTCATATTGCCGTTCAGATTACTGTGGATCGCTGGCATCTTTACTGGCACTCAAATGAGTCTGGGGCTGGTGTGGAAAATGTCGGACGCGCTGAACGGTATGATGGCGATTCCTAATTTGATTGCGCTATTACTGCTGAGTCCGGTAGTGTTCCGTTTGACGAAAATTTATTTCGACGACGTGGGGAACGCTTCGAATTCTCATTAGTTAAAAGTGGGGAAGATTTTTATGGTTCGTTTCAGAAAGCTTGTATGCCGTGCAAAGGTAAGCATTAAACTGATTACGTACACAGAGGATAAATTAAGTGTCACAACGTTTTGGTGACAAACTGGTAATCGCGATTTCTTCTCGAGTTCTATTTGACTTGAAAGATAGCCACGAGGTCTACGAAAACAAAGGGCTGGCAGCTTACGCACAGTATCAAATAGAACGGGAAGAGGAAGTGTTAGCGCCGGGAGAAGCACTGCCGTTGGTGCAAAAATTACTGCGCATCAACGAGAAATTAGGTGGTGATCCGCGGGTTGAAGTTATTTTGTTGTCACGCAATTCGGCGGATACCGGGCTACGTATTTTTAATTCGATTGAACACTACCAACTGAATATATCGCGGGCGGCATTTTGTGGGGGCACCAGCCCTTATCGTTATGTCGCCGCTTTTGGCTGTCACCTGTTTCTGTCCACTCATGCCGAAGATGTTCGCAATGCCCTGACCCACGGTGTTGCCGCCGCCACCCTGTTGCCCTCCACCAAGTCCGAACACAGTCACGACGAGTTGCGCTTCGCATTCGACGGCGATGCGGTTCTGTTTTCCGACGAAGCGGAGAAGATTTACAAACAACAGGGTTTACAGGCGTTTGCCGACAGTGAGAAGGCTGCGGCTAAAACACCCTTGAGTGGCGGTCCGTTTAAGCAGTTTTTACAGGCGTTGCACAGTTTGCAGGCGGAGTTTCCTGCGGACAGCAGCCCCATTCGCACGGCACTGGTCACGGCGCGCTCCGCACCGGCGCACGAGCGGGTAGTGCGCACCCTGCGGGAGTGGAAAATACGCATCGACGAATCGTTGTTCCTGGGAGGGCTAAACAAAGGGGAATTTCTTAAAGCCTACGGGGCGGATGTTTTCTTTGACGATCAGCAACAGCATTGCGAATCGGCTACGCAGCACGTTGCCACCGGTCACGTCCCTCACGGCGTCGCTAACGAATCCTGATTGCGGGTATGGCAGCGCCCTAGCCGAGCTGCTAATACCACGCAAAGCGAATCCCCATGCCCAACAGCAGTAATGCCAGTACATGGCGCAGGACGTTGCCCGGCAGATTGGCGGCGACACGGGTTCCCAGGTGAATGGCTGGCAGTGAGCCTGTGAGCAGGCAAGCCAGCAGTGTGAGATCGACGTTACCCAACAGAATCAGGTGTCCAAGCCCCGCAATCAGCGTTAACGGCACTGCATGGGCAATATCGGTACCCACCACCGTCAGCGCTCGCAGGTGCGGGTGCAATACCAGCAGTAATGCCGCGCAAAATGCTCCGGCCCCAACCGACGACAGGGTAACGAAGACCCCCAGAAACAGGCCGGCGATAAATGTCACCGGCGCAGTGTAGGGGCGACGTGTTTCGTGATCGGGCGTGACGACGGGTGAGCGCGCTGGCCGAAAAATACCCAGATACAGAATCACCGCGGCGGTCAGTATCAACATAATGCCGAGGCTTTTGGTCAGGATAGGTTCGTAACCCGACGCGTCGCTAAACAACGTGTCGAGTAACAATGTGGTGACCAGCGATGCTGGAATACTGCCGCCAGCCAGCAGGGCGACGATATCCCAGCGCACACTGCGGGCCCGCAAGTGAGCGCGCACCCCAGCTGCCTTGGTAATCGCAGCGTACAGCAGGTCCGTGCCGATGGCCACGTTATAAGGGAAGCCGAACAGGATTAACAGAGGGGTCATCAATGAACCACCACCAACGCCGGTGAGGCCAATGGCGAGCCCGACGGCGGCCCCTGATAGTATATAAAGTAAGATGTCCGGTACTATTTCCATGGGCACAAAATACATAAAATTGGTTGAATAGGCTGGCAACTTTAGAGATTTCGATCTATTCTTGAAAGTAATAGTTTTTTATATTTTTATATCATTGTCATCTAGACGGTCGAGCTTTATGAAACTACAGCAATTGCGCTATATCTGGGAAGTAGCCCACCACGAACTAAATGTTTCTGCCACGGCGCAAAGCCTCTACACCTCGCAACCGGGTATCAGCAAACAAATGCGCTTGCTCGAAGATGAGCTGGGGGTCGAGATATTTTCCCGCAGTGGTAAACACCTCACCAGAGTGACCCCCGCCGGAGAGCAAATACTTAAGATCGCGGGGGAAATATTGGGCAAGGTGGACAGCATTAAGCAGCTCGCCCAGGAACACAGTGCACCCAATCGAGGGAGTCTGTCCATCGCCACTACCCACACCCAGGCGCGCTATGCGTTACCACCGGTCATTCAATCATTTATTGGCAAATACCCGGAGGTGGCGTTGCATATGCACCAGGGAACACCGGTGCAAATTTCTGAACTGGCCGCCGATGGCGGCGTTGATTTTGCCATCGCCACCGAAGCACTCGATTTGTTTACTAATCTCCTGATGATGCCCTGTTATCGCTGGAACCGCTGCATTCTGGTGCCGCGCAACCATCCACTGTGTCAGCTGTCGGTGCTGACCCTGGAGGAGGTAGCGAAGTATCCCATTGTTACCTATGTATTTGGCTTTACCGGGCGCTCCAAACTGGACGACGCATTCAAGAGCAAAGGGTTGACGCCGAAGGTGGTGTTCACCGCCACGGATGCGGATGTGATAAAAACTTATGTCAGGCTGGGATTGGGGATAGGTATTATTGCCCATATGGCCTATGAGCCGGGAATTGATGACGACCTGGTGGCCCTTGAGGCCAAACATCTATTCAAAGCCAGCGTAACGCGCATCGGATTTCGCCGTGGAACCTATTTACGTAGTTTTATGTACGACTTTATCGAGCAATTTGCGCCGCACCTGACCCGCGACGTAGTGGATAAAGCGACCGCACTACCGTCCCGAGAAGCCCTCGATAAATTTTTTGCCCCAATCGAATTACCGGAATATTGATCCGGTAATTCAGCGCAGCGCCTGTCGTTAGCCGTCCAGATTGACAGCGTGCAAACCACATTCCTTTTTGGTGGCTTCTTCCCACCACCAGCGACCCTCGCGTTCGTGCTGACCAGGGCCGACCGGGCGGGTGCAAGGTTCGCAGCCGATACTGATAAATCCCTGGTCGTGGAGTTCGTTATACGGAACGTTGTTGGCGCGGATGTAGCCCCACACCTGGGCTGAGGTCCAGTTGGCAAGGGGGTTGAACTTGGTCAGTTCCCCGCCCAACTTGGCAAACGCTTTATCTTCCTGAATAACCGGAATTTCAGCGCGCGTATTGGGGCTTTGGTCTTTGCGCTGTCCGGTGATCCAGGCATCCAGGGTTTGCAATTTATGGCGCAGTGGGGCAATTTTACGCACGCCGCAGCATTCTTTGTGGTCATCCTGATAAAAACTGAATAAACCCTTTTCCCTCACCAGAGTCTGCACCGCATTGGCGTCGGGTGATAGTAATTCGATACTGATGCCGTAGTGGGTGCGCACTGTTTCGATAAAACGGTAGGTTTGTGGGTGCAGGCGCCCGGTATCCAGGGAAAAAATCTGTACGTCGGGACGTATTTTGTGGGCCATATCCACCAGTACCACATCTTCTGCGCCACTAAATGAAATCGCGATATTGTCAAACTGCTGCAGAGCATGGGTGAGAATAGTTTGGGGTGTTTCCGCGGCGAGTCGGGCTTCGATATCGTATACAGGCAAATTCGCTGGTTTCCCGGTCATGGCGTCAATCTCTGATAGTCCGATGAAAGCTCTGATAGTCCGATGAAAATACTGGTCTCAAATGAGCAGGTTTGAGGCGCGGACTATAGCAAGTGGATTTGAAGACTAAAAAGAATTAGCATTTATATTCTTATAACATATTCATCATTCGTTCGACCCCAGCGAGAGGTTTGCGCGGGGCAGGTGAAATGGGTAGAGTAGCGCTCTTTTATGTGTTGCAAGGAGCTAGCCGTGGAAATTGCCTGTCTCGATCTGGAAGGGGTGCTGGTTCCGGAAATCTGGATCGCCTTCGCGGAACAGACTGGGATAGACGCACTAAAAGCCACCACTCGCGATATTCCGGACTACGATGTATTGATGTCACAACGGCTGGAGATTCTGCGCGAGCATGGCCTGGGGTTGCCACAGATTCAGGAAGTGATAGCCAATTTAGAGCCGCTTGATGGAGCAGTCGAATTTGTCGATTGGTTGCGGGAGCGGTTCCAGGTGGTCATTTTGTCCGATACATTCTACGAGTTCTCCCAGCCACTGATGCGCCAACTGGGTTTCCCCACGCTACTGTGCCACAAGCTGGCGGTGGCGAGTGATGGACGGGTGACCGATTATCGATTGCGTCAGGCTAACCCGAAACGCCAGGCGGTACTGGCGTTCAAGAGTCTGTATTACCGCGTAATCGCGGCCGGCGATTCCTATAACGACACCGCCATGTTGACTGAGGCCGATGCAGGTATTTTATTCTCGGCGCCGGATAATGTGGTGGCAGAGTTTCCGCAATTTCCCGCAGTGTACGGCTACGCTAATCTAAAACAGGCGTTCATTAACGCCAGCGAACGGGAATTGACTCTTTAATAAGAGGCTTTTCCAGGCGTAAAGCCTTTCAGCGCGTCCAGCAGGATACCCACTTTAGCGATGACTTCCCGATATTCGGTTTCCGGATCGGAGTCGGCGACGATACCGCTACCACTCCAGCAGTGCATGCGCTCACTGTCAGCCAGCAGAGTGCGAATAACAATATTGGTGTCCATGCGCCCGTTGCTGGAAATATAACCGATGCTGCCGCAGTACAGACTTCGATTCAAGGTTTCCAGCTCGGTAATCACTTCCATGGCACGCTTTTTCGGCGCTCCGGTAATTGATCCTCCGGGAAAACAATTGCGCAACAAACGCAACGACGTCTCGTCGACGCGTAGACGGCCGGTAACCGTGCTCACCAGGTGATGAACATTCGCGAAACTTTCCAGGGCGAATAGTTTCGGCACGCGAATACTGCCGGGCTCGCAGGAGCGACCTATATCGTTGCGCAGCAAATCCACAATCATCAGATTTTCGGCCCGGTCCTTACTGCTATTCAGTAACTGGATGGCGGCTTCTTCGTCCTCCCCCACAGTTTGCCCCCGACATGCCGTGCCTTTGATGGGTTTCGTTTCGACATTATTGCCAGTGACTTTCAGGAATCGCTCTGGCGAAAAGCTTAGTACGGCGCGATCCTCCCACTCCAGGTAGGCGCTAAAGGGCGACGGCAATACGTTGCGCAGGTACTGGTAAGCGCTCCACGGATCGCCCGTATAAGTAGTACTAAAATGTTGGGCGTAATTGACCTGGTAACAATCCCCGGCGGCGATATAGCTCTTAATTCGAGACACGGATTTGAGATATGTCGCTTTGTCGGTGGATGCGTGGAATTTATCGGTCAGGGAGAAGTTTGAAACACCAGTGGGATCGCCAGTATGAATTTTCTTTAGCATATCTTTCCCGGTCAGCGCCGTCACTGCAGCGCGCAATGGGGCCGGGCAGGCGGGGTGAAATATACGCCACGCCTGGCGTGTCTGATGGTTGATAATAATTCCCCACAGGTACAGCCCGAGACGCATATCGGGAAAATCAACCACATCAATAGAAGTCTTTACCGGAGCGACCATCCTGTCCAGTTGGTAACCAAAGCTGCCGATCAGGCCCCCGGTAAAAGGCAGGGAAGCGATGCGATGGTCGTCGAGTGTGCGATATTGCTTGATACTGTCGAGTATCTGCTGCGCCAGCGCAAAGGGGTCTTCAGTCGACTCTGTTGTGGTCACATTTACTCCGCTAGTGCGGGTAATGCCATCACGGGTCTCCAGGATGTACTGGGGCGCTGCGCTGATAATATCGAAGCGTCCCTGCAGGGAGCGGGGCTTGCCACTGTCGAGCCACACCGGAGCGGGCAGGGTGCGAACTTGTTCGAATACTACTGCGGCATTGGCAGGATAGGGGAAATCTTGAATGTCGGTCATCAATCGTGTTCGTTTCTACAGTAGCAGGACATATCTGGTCGGGATTATGACACTGATACGCGGGTGTACGGCGGACATTTTTCCGTATAATCCCGTCCTTGGAACGTCAGCACTGACAGCACACCCTTTTGCCTGGAGTCGAGCAATGACCGAAACAACTACCATTTGCGACATCACCCCGGATTTATGTGACCGCCATCCCGACCTGATCAGTGTGTTGGAACCAATGCTATCCAATTTTGGCGGGCGCGAAGGGTTTAGTGGGGAAATCGTGACGATTAAGTGTTTTGAGGATAATTCCATCGTCAAGGAAACGCTCGGTACCCCGGGCAGGGGCAAGGTGTTGGTAGTGGATGGCGGCGGGTCTCTGCGCAGAGCCTTATTGGGGGATATGATTGCTGAAAGCGCGGTTAAAAACCTGTGGGAAGGCGTTATTATCTACGGCTGTATACGCGATGTCAGCGCAATCTCGCAACTCGATTTAGGTGTGCAGGCGTTGGCGGCAATACCACTAAAAACAGAGAAACGCGGCATTGGCGATTTCAATCTCCCGGTGACGTTTGGTGGTGTGACCTTTCGGCCTGGAGAATACGTGTATGCCGATAGCAATGGCGTCGTAGTATCCGTTCAAGCGTTACCAACTACTTGAAATTGCCTCTATCTGGCTAGTCAGGATTAAAGTGCGCTAACAACGCTTTCGCGACGGTGTCTGTCTGATCAATATCAGCCAGGTGTCCAGCGCCGTCGATCAAGATGGTTTGTGTGGGGCCTGTGATACCGTTAGCAAACGCTGCGGCGTAGACGGGGGGAATGATTTTATCGTCCTTGCCCCATATCAAAAGTGTGTCGTGCGTGACGCGGTGTAATCGTTTTTCCAGGCCGCGATCGCCGAAGGGCCACAGATAACGCGCCGCCGCTTCCATGCCGCGATAGCGCAGGATTTCCCATTCTTCCTTGTCATTTTCATCCTCCGGGGGCGCAAAAGCTTCGTCAAATGCGTGCTCGCGATGGCACAGTAATTTTTTCTGCTGGGAAAAAGTTTGTGCAAAAAAATCCAGTAAGGGATGGGTTTCGTGATACAGGCCGAAGGGTGCGATAAGCGCGAGGCGTCCAACACTACGGGGCGAGTGCGCCGCAACATCTGCCAGCAGGCTGCCCCCGAGACAGGCGCCAATCATATCCGCGCCGGTCAGGCCGGATTGCTCCAGTAAATCAAGGGTCGCGCAAATCCAGTCCGAATTATCATCGAGCAGCAGGTGTCCCGGATCCGCGCCAGGGAAGCCGGGCAGGGGTGGCACCACCACGCGATAATGTTGTGCGAGGCGATCGAACAACGGTAACCACTTCGGCCGTCCACCGATGCCCGCCAGGAAACCCAGTGGCTTACCGGAGCCTTTTTCCCACACACGGTGCCTGGTGCCGTTGACGGTGACTACCAAAGTTTTTAAGGTGGAATTACTCATGCGGATTTCCCCCCACTCTGTCAGCCGCCGACATGGGTTCGGGCCACCAATGATGCTCCCATTCATTTTCAAAAATATTTTCGATTTGTGGGCGCACATATTTCGCGAACATGTCAGTGTTGTAGGTTGCCAGATCCCGTCTCATATTGCCGTATTGGAGCAATACCATCAGGTTGCCGAAATGCAGGTCCTTGATGGCGGTGGTAAGTTTTTCCGCCACCTGATCTGGGGAACCGATAACCACAAAACCCTTTTCAACCATTTCCTCAAAGCTTGGTGGGCCGCCACCGCCCTCAACTTTTGCGGCCCCGGCGCCAGCGGCGTCAGCGCCAGAAGTTTGTCCGGCCAATTTGGCTACCTGGGATTGTGCGCGGGCGCGCAGGGTGGCTTCGGTCATGTAGCCGGGCGGTGCAACGTATTTGGGCGACACTTTCAGGGAGCGATTGTAAAAATACTCCGCCGGTTCGCGGTATAGATCGAGAGCTTCCTGTTCGGTTTCCGCTACGCCCACAAATTGCAAAAAGGCAGCGCGGAAGGGGTTGGGTTCTTTCCCAAGATTTTTCATTTCCTGCCAAAAACCCTGCATCGTGGCCTGTCCGGCCAGATAACCGTAATAGGACAGGTAGGCGTAGACGTAATCCACATCGGCACACCAGCGCCAGGTTTCCACTGCGCCACCTCCGGGAATCCACACCGGCGGATGAGGTTGCTGGATTGGTCTTGGCCAGGGGTTCACATAACGCTGCTGATTAAAACGGCCGTGAAAAGCAAAGGGTTCAGTTTCTGTCCAGCAGCGCATAATTAAATCGTGGGCTTCGTGGTAGCGTTGCCGTAACTGACTGGGATTCTGGCCATACGCATAACAGGTGTCCATGGGCGTTCCCACGGGAAAGCCTGCAATCAAACGGCCCCCGGATAGACAATCGAGCATTGCGAATTCTTCGGCGACCCGCGTCGGTGGGTTATACAGGGCCAGCGAATTACCCATTACACATATTGCGGCGTTCGTGGTGGAGCGCGCCAGGGTGGACGCCATCAAATTCGGTGAGGGCATCATGCCGTAGGCGTTGGAGTGGTGCTCATTAACACAGATGGCATCAAACCCGACCGCATCCGCGTGTTCCAGCTCACTGATAAATTCGTGGTACATGTGGTGGGCTTTGCGCGGATCGAATAATGTAGAGTTCACATCCACCCACACCGATTCATGTTTTTCCGCAAAATCTTCTGGAAGATCCATATAGGGCATGAGATGGAAATACATTAATTTCATGGTGTTCCCCGCAGTGACTGCCTGCTTTGTTCGTATGATAAAGGCACGAGCTAATTGTCTATTGAGTGCCTTGATAATAGCGAAAGCCCGACGCCTTCGCAACGAACGTGTGGGTAAAAAAAGCCGCCCGGAGGCGGCCTTTTTTACCTGACAATATATTTCATCAGAACTGTTGTTCTTCCGTGGATCCGGTTAGCGCAGTCACCGAAGATTTACCACCCTGAATAACGGTGGTCATGTCGTCGAAATAACCGGTGCCTACTTCCTGTTGGTGAGAAACGAACGTATAACCACGGCTGGCTGCGGCAAACTCCGGCTCCTGAACTTTCTCAACATAATGTTTCATACCTTCCCCACGGGCATAGCTGTGGGCCAGGTCGTACATGTTGTACCACATGTTGTGTATGCCAGCCAAGGTAATGAACTGGTATTTATAACCCATATTACTCAGTTCCTGCTGGAATTTTGCAATGGTGGCGTCGTCGAGATTTTTCTTCCAGTTAAAGGAGGGCGAACAGTTGTACGCCAGCAGTTGATCCGGAAATTTGGCATGAATGGCATCGGCAAAACGTTGCGCTTCTTCCAGACTCGGCGTTGCGGTTTCACACCACAGTAAATCGGCATAGGGGGCATAGGACAACGCGCGGTCGATGGCCTGGTCGAGTCCCGCCCTGACACGATAAAAACCCTCCTGCGTACGTTCGCCGGTCACGAACGGCTTATCTCGGTCATCGCAATCGGAGGTTAGCAGATCCGCAGCATTGGCGTCAGTGCGTGCCAGCACAATGGTTGGGACGTCGGCAACATCTGCTGCGAGACGCGCGGCAATTAACTTCTGTATGCCTTCCTGAGTAGGCACCAGTACTTTGCCGCCCATATGGCCGCATTTTTTTACCGATGCCAACTGGTCTTCGAAGTGAACGCCAGCGGCACCTGCTTCGATCATGCTCTTCATCAATTCGTACGCATTTAGTACGCCGCCAAAACCGGCTTCGGCATCGGCTACGATGGGCACGAAATAGTCCACGTAACCCGCGTCTCCCGGTTTAAGGTTCTTGCCCCACTGGATCTGATCTGCCCGGGAAAAAGTATTGTTAATCCGTTGCACGACGGCCGGTACCGAATTAGCCGGGTACAGGGATTGGTCGGGGTACATGGCCATACCGGCATTGTTATCCGCAGCTACCTGCCAGCCGGACAAATAAATGGCTTCAATACCTGCTTTCACCTGTTGTAACGCCTGTCCGCCGGTCAGTGCACCAAGGCAGTTGGCGTAGCCCTTACGGGCCGATCCATTGACCAACGACCACAGTTGTTCAGCGCCGCGACGCGCAATAGTGTTTTCCTTCTTGATGGAGCCACGCAGGCGCACGACATCCGCAGCGCTGTAGGTTCGGGTGACGCCTTTCCAACGCGGGTTTTCGGCCCAGTCTTTTTCAATGCGCGCGATTTCAGCGTTGCGATCATAGTTGCCAGCAGTCATCTCGAAATATCCTTTGTAGTTACTACGGATCAGTAGTTGCGATGGAATTTTTCCCGTTAACTTCCCCCTGGGCAGGGGCGGAAGAATTTGGGGTTGGCAGATTTTAAGGAGTGTGGGATGATTTAGCTAATTTATCGTTATTATTTTCACTATTCTTTGTATGAATACGTGGTGCGGACTATGAATATTCACCGTGTCGACCTCAATTTGTTGGTGTATCTGGATGTTCTACTGCGAGAACGCAATGTTACCAGGGCAGCGGCGCATCTGGGTATCAGCCAGCCGGCATTGAGCAACAGCCTGCGTCGTTTACGGACCTTATTTGATGACCCTCTGCTGGTGCGTACCAGTGAAGGGATGACCCCCACCGAGCGGGCTATGCAGTTACAACCGGCGATCCGTACTATTCTCGCCGCCGTCGAGCAGGCGCTGGAAACCCGCAAAGAATTTGATGCCGCCGCGGCCAGCCGCGTGTTTCGTATTATGGCCAGCGACTACGCGGAGTCCACGTTGATCCCCGCATTACTACGACGCCTGCGCAACGAAGCGCCGGGCATTACCCTCGATATTCTGACACCCAGCGATGTGACGTTTCTGGACGTGGAGCAGGGCAAGGTGGATATGGTGATCAATCGTTTTGACAGCATGCCCCAGTCCTTTCACCAGACCACGGTCTGGCAGGACACGTATGCGTGTTTACTGAGTAAAAATAATTCCATACGGGATAACTTTAACCTGTCGACCTACCTGCAAGGTCGCCATGTGTGGGTCAGTAAAACCGGTATGGGGGCCGGAGTGGGGATGAACCCGCAGGATTCGCAGCGACTTGGCTGGGTTGACGAAGCCTTGCGACGGCAGGGCAAGAAACGTGAAATCACCGTATTTACGCGACATTATCAGGCCGCTGCCTTGCTCGCCGAGCAGCGGGATTTAATTGTTACCGTGCCCAGTAAACTGGCGGAATTACAGCGCCGCAACCCACGGGTGGTGATTAAATCCCCGCCTTTCGAGATTCCCCCCTTTGAGCTTAAGATGGCCTGGAGTCCTTTGCTGCAACACAATCCGGCTCACCAGTGGTTGCGGCGCCTTATCGTTGAAGTGGCGGCCGGGGTGTAACCATCACTATTTGCCCTGTGTATAGCGAAGATAAAGACCATAAATTAGCCAAAGGTGCGTGTTGACTCTAGAATGCCCCAGCTGGCTTGGCTTGGTCCCCACTTGGGGCAGCCGCTATTGGCAGTGTGCGCTATCGGAAAAAGTAAACGTTGGATGGCAGAGCGGCAGGAAACTTTCCGCGTAGCGAACCATGACATTTTTGTATTTTTTAAGGGTGGAAGCAGAATATGGGTCAACGCATTCAGGCGAGCGGATTACAGGTAGCCGAAGAGCTGTATCGGCTAATTACTGACGACGTATTGCCGGGTAGTGGTGTTGCGGTAGACGATTTCTGGGCTTCTCTGGCAGAAATTATTAACGAATTTGCACCGCGTAATCGGGCATTGTTGACGGTGCGCGAAACCCTGCAGGCAAAAATTGATGGGTGGCATCGGGCTCGCGGGGTGGTTGCTGTAGATGTCAACGCTTACAAGGCATTCCTGACCGAAATTGGTTATTTGCTGCCCGCAGGTGAAAGTTTTCAGATTACCACCAGCGGTGTCGATGTCGAGATAGCAAGTCTGGCGGGGCCGCAACTGGTGGTTCCGGTAACCAACGCCCGCTATGCGCTGAATGCAGCCAATGCACGTTGGGGCAGTCTTTACGATGCGCTCTATGGCACCGATATCATCGCCGAGGACAATGGCGCGACCCGTGCCGGGGGATACAATGTGGTGCGTGGAGCGCGCGTGATTGAATTTGCGCGCGACTTTCTCGACCAGGCAGTGCCTCTCGCTGCGGGGAGCCACCGCGACGCCCAGCAATATAGCGTGATAGATGCGCAACTACAGGTGGTTCTGCGCGATGGCGCAACAACTGGGTTGCAAGCGCCGCAAAAATTTGTCGGCTACAACGGATCGCAACAAACACCGCACGCCGTGTTGTTGAGAAATAATGGGTTGCACATCGAAATTCAGATCGACCGCAATCATTCCGTGGGGCGAGACGATCCTGCCGGAGTTAAGGACTTGTTACTCGAGTCGGCGATTACCACCATTCAGGACTGCGAGGATTCGGTGGCCGCCGTCGATGCCAGCGACAAGGTGCTGGTGTATCGCAACTGGTTGGGGTTAATGCAGGGCGATCTGCAGGAAACCGTGACCAAGGGCGGCAGTGAGTTTGTACGTAAACTGGCGGATGATCGGACCTATCGTGACCCCACAGGGGCCTCACTTACCCTGTCCGGCCGCAGTCTTATGCTGGTGCGCAACGTGGGTTTGTTGATGAATACCGACGCGGTGCTCGACAAAAATGGTGCCGAGATTCCGGAGGGAATTCTCGATGCCATGGTAACCAGCCTGATCGCCAAGCACGATTTGTTGGGTAAAAAAGCCATCAGGAATAGTCGTGAAGGTAGCGTCTATATTGTAAAACCAAAAATGCACGGCCCCGACGAAGTCGCCTTTACTGTGGCGTTGTTCGCACGGGTGGAACAGGCCCTTGGTCTGGCAACAAAGACACTGAAAATAGGTGTGATGGACGAAGAGCGTCGCACCACAGTAAATCTTAAAGCCTGCATTCGCGAGGCGCAGGATCGTTTGATTTTTATCAATACCGGATTTTTAGATCGCACCGGCGACGAAATTCATACGTCGATGGAAGCTGGCCCGGTTGTGCGTAAGGAACAGATGAAGGACCAGCCCTGGATAAAATCCTACGAGGACTGGAACGTAGACGTGGGACTAACCGCTGGCTTGCGGGGACGCGCGCAAATCGGTAAGGGGATGTGGGCCATGCCAGATTTGATGGCGGCCATGTACCGGGCCAAGGTGGCGCATCCCCAGGCGGGTGCGAGTTGCGCCTGGGTACCGTCCCCCACTGCCGCGACCTTACACGTCCTGCATTATCACCGGGTGAATGTGGCTGCCCGGCAACAGGAAATTACGGCCGAGCTACCCCGCGCGCAACTCGACGACATTCTCCAACTGCCGTTGTATCTGGAGCGATCAACCTTAACACCCGCAGACATTCAGGCGGAGCTGGACAACAATGTGCAGGGTATTTTAGGGTACGTGGTGCGCTGGGTGGATCAGGGCATAGGCTGCTCCAAGGTGCTCGACATCAATAATGTCGGCCTGATGGAAGATCGCGCGACCTTGCGGATCTCCAGTCAGCACATCGCGAACTGGTTGCGTCACGGTCTGTGCTCGATGGATCAGGTTATGCAGACGCTACGGCGCATGGCTACGGTGGTTGATGAGCAAAATGTCGGGGACAGCGCGTATCGTCCGATGGCAAGGGAGCTGGAGAATAATATTGCGTTTAACGCGGCTTGCGAGCTTATTTTCAAAGGTTGCGAACAACCATCCGGCTACACCGAGCCGGTCCTGCACGCGAGTCGCCGTGCCGCCAAGGCACGTTTCGCTGGTTGAAGCTGCGCGATCATGACCTGAATACGCCTAGAGACGCATGTCGCGAAATTCTGGGTCGGGCGAGCCGTTCTCCCACAGACTGTCAAAGTCGCGCGCCAGTTCTGCGGCAATCCGCGGCGCGTACAGTTGCGCATAACCGATATGGCGATCCACGCTTTGATTGTAGAGTATGGCCTCTTTGTCGACGACCATAAAGTCGCTGTGCAAGGTATGGGTGCGCAGATTGTGGGCGCGAATTTCCACACGGCTCGGCAGACGCGCGTAGAACGCGAGTAAGCGGTGGCTGTGTTGAACCAGCCACTGTACGTCCCGCACCAGCAGATAAATTTTCGCATTGGCGTGTGTCGTGGCAAAGTCGAATAAGCAGTCAGAGAATGCCGTGTTGTCGTAGACGGCTGGGTCGAGCCGTGCGCTGAAGATACGAATTTCCCGCTGTGCTCTGCCTGCCAGTAGCAAGGCGTGCTCGCGAAATCCGTCGGCGCTGTCCAGGCGTATACGTACCCGCGCCGATGGATCGATATCCACGGCTTCGAGGGAGGGGCGGGCGGCTCTAAAGCGCTGCATATCCAGGCGCATTGGCAGGTGGGGAATACCGGCTTCCTCGAATTGCGCCCCGCACACTTCGAAACCCACACCTGCGTAAAATGGCACCGCGTGGAGTTGGGCATTGAGCTGCAGATGGTCGAGACTGGTGTCGGTGGCTAACTTTAATATGCGGCGTAAAATAGCCGACCCGACGCCTTGGTCGCGATAAGGCTTCAGTACGGCCATACGACCTATTTGATGGTCCAGCAGGCGCGCCACCCCGACGGGTTGACCGGTTTCGTTATAGGCAATCCAGTGCAGCGCTGTGGGGTCTCGGTCATCCACCGCCAGATCTTGCGGAACACCCTGCTCATCCACGAAGACTGTCTGGCGAATAGTGCGGATCACAGCCTGAGACGTTTGCCAGTCTACCTGTTCCACGTCGATGGCAAAGAAATCTATGTTCTCCATGGTAGCGTCCCGTGGCTGCTGGACTTTAATAATACGATAGTAGGAAAACCCGGATTGGGGTATAGAGGAATTAGTTATAGCATGTTTTACTAGAAGCTTAATACCCGTGCGGTACGCGGGTAAATCTGTTACTGGAGTTTGCTATGCATAGTGCAAGTCGCAATTGGATGTTCGCCATATTGTTGGGCTGGTGCGGCAATTGTCTGGCAAGCGAACCGGCTATCATCGATTTCAAGGCGCAGTTTCACCCTGAGTACAGTGGCCGGGGCATGGTGGTTTCCCAGGAAATGGTGGCCAGCCAGATCGGCGCGAAAATTCTGACTCAGGGAGGCAATGCCATCGATGCCGCCGTCGCAACCGGGTTTGCCCTGGCGGTGACGCTCCCGCAGGCCGGCAATATTGGCGGCGGAGGCTTTATGCTGATTTATCTGGCCAGCGAAAAGCGCACCGTTGCGGTAGATTATCGAGAAATGGCGCCAGCCGCGGCCCATGCCCAGTTGTTTGTTGATGATGGCGCAGTCAACACCGAAAAGGCGCGTTTCAGTCATTTGTCTGCCGGAGTACCTGGCACCGTAGCTGGCTTACTGCATGTTCTCGATAAATACGGCACATTGTCACGGGCAGAAGTTATGCAGCCAGCCATAGAGCTTGCCGAAAAAGGCCTCAAGGTGACCTATCCCCTGGTTTTTTCTCTGCAGCAAGCGCAGGGACGATTGGCGCGCAATCCCGCGTCAGCCAAATATTTTCTCGACCCCAACGGCAATCCGCCAGCGGTGGGTACTCGCTGGCGCCAACGGGATTTGGCACATACGCTACGCTTGATTGCTACGCAGGGGACCAATGGTTTTTATCGCGGAGAGACAGCCGACAAGCTGGTGGCAGAGATGAACAAAGGGCAGGGGCTGATTACGCATCAGGACATGGCGAACTACCGTGTCGTGGAACGGGTGCCGGTAAGCGGGACGTATCGCGGCTATGACATTATCTCCATGCCGCCGCCATCGTCCGGTGGCATTCACCTGGTGCAGATGTTAAATATTCTCGAAGGATGGGATTTACCGGCGTTAGGGCACAACAGCGCCGACTATTTACATCGTTTAATAGAAGCCATGCGTAGAGCCTACGCAGACCGCAGTAAGTATCTGGGCGACCCAGATTTCCATCCGGTTCCTGTAGCGGCGTTAATCGATAAAAAATATGCTGCACAACTGCGGGCCGGAATTAATTTGAACCAGGCATCCGCCTCGGTGGATATCGCACCCGCACTGAAACTGGCACCTGAAAGTCCGCAGACCACACATTATTCTGTGTGGGACAAAGAGGGCAATGTTGTTAGCAACACCTACACCCTGAATTTTTCCTACGGGAGTGGTATCTCCGTACCGGGCGCGGGATTCCTGCTCAACAACGAAATGGATGATTTTTCCGCGATGGCTGGCGTACCCAATGCTTACGGGCTGGTGGGCGACGAAGCCAATGCAATTGCCGGGGGTAAGCGCCCCCTGTCATCCATGACACCGACACTGGTATTTAAAAACGGTAAACCCGTGCTGGCGACGGGCAGTCCGGGTGGCAGCACGATCATTACCATTGTATTGCAGGTCTTGCTGAACACCATGGATTTCGGGATGAATATCGCGCAAGCTACCGCCACACCGCGCATTCATCACCAGTGGTTGCCGGACAGTGTGTTTTGGGAAACAGGTATCAGCCCGGATACGATAACCGTGCTGCGTGCGATGGGGCATCGGTTCGAAGCGACCCCACGGGTGATGGGCAGAAGTCAGAGCATTGCCTCCGACGGCGCACTCCGCTACGGGGCAACGGACAGCCGCTGGCCTGGGGGTGGTGCGGCAGCCGAACCCGCAGCTTACAAGGCGTCGTCAGTAACCAGGTAGTGAGTGCGACGAGTCGCAATAAAATGGGCCTATAACTATGAAAAATCAATCACCAAAACGCGCTGAAACTAAACCCTGGCACCGTACTTACGAAAAATTGTCTTACGATTTACCACTTCTGGTGGAGACTCCGCTGTCGTCGATTGTCGAGGAGGCTGGACATCAATATCCCGATGCGCCAGCGCTGGCTTATATGGGACATGTTATCAGTTACGCCGAACTCGATGTCTTAGCCAATCGGCTGGCCCACGTATTTCTGGACTTAGGGCTCAAACAGGGGGATACCGTCGGGATTAATATGCCCAATATTCCGCAGTACGTGGTGGCGATGCTGGCCGCGTGGAAAACGGGTTGTGCCGTATCGGGCGTGTCGCCACTGCTGACACCATCAGAAATTGTCTACCAGATCAACGATGCAGATATTCGTATTCTGGTGACACTGGACGCCCTGGCGACCAATACGCTGCCTAAAATTGCCGGGCAAGTCCCGGGCCTGCGTGCTGTCGTTATTACCGGCGCGGGTGATTTATTGTCCACCGATTGGGCGCAAGCTGCGGGCGTGAACAAAAGCAGAAGTCCCGTAATTGAATTACCGGGGGCGCAGGTCGAATCGTTCCTCGTGGCAACGGCAATTGCCAGCGATAAGCGCGTCTACACGCCTGTCAATTTTGACGACACCATATTTATTCAGTATACCGGAGGCACCACTGGCAAGCCCAAGGGAGCCCAGTTGACCCTCGGGAATATGCTAAGTAATACGGGACTCGGTGGTGCGTTTCTTGGTTTTGAGAAAGACGTAGAAAACGTGTTTTCTGCGTTCCCACTTTTTCATGTGGCGGGCTTGTTCGTTGGCCTGCTGACGCTGCGTAATCGGGGTTGTTACCATCTGTTTCCCGATCCGCGCAACATCGAACATATTATCGCAACGATGCGACAATCGCCGCCGACGTTGATGTGTAACGTTCCCACCCTTTACCAGATGCTGATGGATCATCCAGGGTTTGCCCAGCTTGATTTCAGCAAATTAAAAATAGGTTTTTCTGGTGCGGCGCCATTTCCGATGGAACAAATGGAAAAACTTGAAGCAATCATCGGCAAGGGACGCGTGGTGGAATGTTATGGCATGACGGAAACCAGTCCGATGATTACCGTGAATCCCCCTGGTTTTGTAAAACAGGGCACGGTGGGAATTCCGGTTTTCGATACCGATGTCAAAATTCTTGATGTAGAAACCAAAACTACAGAAGTCCCCCTTGGCGAGCCGGGGGAGCTGGCTATTGCCGGCCCGCAGGTGATGAAAGGATACCGTCATCTGCCTGCGGAAACCGCGCGCTCCATGCGCGAAATTGATGGCGAGCGGTGGTTCCTGACAGGCGATGTGGCAATGATGGATCAGGACGGTTATGTGACCATCTGTGATCGCAGTAAAGATATGTTGATTGTCGGCGGGTACAAAGTGTTTTCGGTGGAAGTGGAGGGCAAACTTGCCGAGTTACCATTTGTGGAACTGGCCGCGGTGGTCGGTATCCCGGATCCGAAGCGGCCCGGGAACGATGTGGTGAATTTGTTTGTGCAGATAACCGAACAGGGTAAATCGGTAAATCGTGAAGCGTTGATTGAGGAGATTATGGCGTTTTGTAAAGAAAATATGGCTCCTTATAAGGTGCCAAAACGCGTAGAAATTATTGAGCAAATCCCGCTGACGCCGATCGGGAAGATAGATAAAAAACGGTTGCGCGCTGGTCTTGCTGCCTGACTCAGGCGCTATCCAGCAGCTTGTTGAGTTCGGAAAGGCACACGTAACCGAGGCCGCTGGCCAGGTTCATCATCGCGTCGAGGTGCGTACGGCGGCCGTGGGCGACGCGTAAACTGGTGGCCGCCGTTATGACTGACATTTTGTAATAGGAAAAGACACGATAATAGAACAGTTTTTTTGCGTCCACTTTGCGACCGCTGCTTAGTTCGTAGCGGGCCAGAAAATCTTCCGGTGACATCAGGCTGCTGGCCAGAAAATTTCCGTTCTCGTCGTTGCCGCCGAAAATTTTCAGACTGGCCCAGGCGAGATCGTCGTGATAGTCACCCAGGTAGGCTAGCTCCCAATCAAAGATTGCATTAATTACTAGTTGGTCGGAAAACATAAAATTACCACTGCGGTAATCTCCGTGCACGATAACCGGAGTCTCAACGGAGGGCATATTTTCTTTCAACCAAATTAAAGCGTGCTCCATCACCGGGTGCGCCGACAGGGTGTCTTCATTCCAGGCGCGCTCCCACAAACCGATGGCGGTTGCATTAGCCTGTGTTGAGTCTGATGGGGGAATATCAAGGGTGGACAACTCTTTATCGCGCCAATCTACGCGGTGAATATTAGCGAGTATGTCTACGAATTGGTGGCCCAGCGCGGCGCGTAATGTCGGATTAAAGTACATGCCTACGCCGCTGATCTTTTGACCGGCCCCAGGTTCGGCTGGCGGTTTGACGTCGCCCTCAATAAAGCCCGCAATAAGCGCTGGGTGGCCAAGGTTGTCCCCGTTCTGATCAATCCACAGCGCCTGGGGCACCGGCACCTCACCCCACATGGCCCGTAATATCTGATATTCGCGGAGGCGATGCGTCTCAACAACGGATTCGCTGGGATCCATACGAATCATCAGGCGTCGGGTTGCAATTTTTTCACCATCAGGGCGCCAGGTTAAATCGAATACAAATTGTTCTTTGGAAGCGCCCCCCGGCAAACGTTGCAGGTTCGCGATGGTTATATCGAGCTGTGACGTTTCGTTTTGTAAGAAAGTAAGCAGGCGATTCTCCAGACCGCTAAAGTCCATGGTGTGTTCGCTTGGCTCAAGACGCTTACGTAATTTGCGGGTAAACATCTCATCCACGCTACGCTCAACCGTATAGCGCGCGCGTATGTCGGCAATCCATTGCTCGGTTGGCGTACTGCGATTAACCAATGTTGGAGTATAGTCAGTCATGTCTTGACTCGCTCTCAGAAGATGTACTGGTTGCCTGCACATGCCGCAAACCTTTGCCGCGCAATCATCACGTTTTGCATAATCATGCCTTATCCAACAAGCGCTGCAGCGCCGATATACCGATGTAACCGAATCCGCTCAGTAAATTCATCATGGCGTCCAGATGAGTTTTGCGACCCTGGGCAACCCGTAGACTGGTCGCCACCGCAATCACCGACACCTTGTAGTAAGAAAAAACATCGAAGTAAAAAAGTCGTTTTGGATCCACGACGTGACCGCTGTAGTGCTGATATTTTTCAAAAAATTCCTGTTTGCTAAGCAGTCCGCTGGTCAATACGCTGCCGTCGGCCTGCGGTGTTCCCAGAATAGGGCTGGTGGTGTAGGCTAAATCCTCGTGAAAGTCACCGATGTGACAAAGCTCCCAATCGAGTATGGCATTAATTTTATGGTCGTCGGTATACATGAAATTACCGGATCGATAGTCGCCGTGAACAATCACCGGTTTTTCGACGACAGGCATGTTTTCCCGTAACCACAGCGCCGCATTTTCCACTACCGGATGGGCTTCTATGGCATCTTCCTGCCACACCCGTTCCCACCAGCCAAGGGACCATGCATTTGCCTCGGTAGAATTTGCGGCTGGTGTGTCGAATGAGGATAGCGATTTTTTATGCCAGTCGATGGTGTGGATTTTGGCGAGATGCCTGACAAATTGGTCTTGCAGGCCGACCCTTAATTCGGGGTCGAAATACATTCCGAGGCCGCTCGCTTTGTCGCCGCCCTCCGGTTGCACGGTGCCTTCCAGAAAACCGGCAATAAGAAACGGATGTCCTAGAAAGTCACCTTCGGCGTCGGTCCAATAGACCTGCGGAACCGGAACTTCGCCGTACATTGCCGCCAGAATTTCGGCCTCCCGTAAGCGATGGGTTTCAACGATGGATTCGCTGGGGTCCATGCGCAGGATCATTTTTTTTGTAGCGCGTTTACCTGAGGGTTGCAGCCACGTTAAATCAAAAGTGAATTGTTCTTTTGACGCGCCACCAGAGAGTCGGTGCAAATGCTCGACAACAATATCGTTTTGTTCGGTCGCTATCCTCAGATAGTCGTGGAGTTGCGTGGCGAGATTGCTGAAGTCCGTAGTGTGCTCCACCTGGGCGCTGCGGTTAGTCAACTTTTTGGTGAGAACAGCGTCGAGAGTTTTCTCCAACGGAAAGCGCTGTCGGATCTGTTTTATCCACGCTGGGGAAGGCTGCGCACGTTGCGCGAGGGTCCTTGTGTAATACTCATTCATGGGTATTGCCTTAAAAAATACCTATTTGTTTTGTTGTTTGCACGGGACATTCAAGTTACGCGTTATTGTTAATGTTTAGATAGCCTTCGCTATACAACAGATTAGCAATGTCGGGTTGGTGTTTTGCTTCGGGATCAAAACCTAGCGCCTTTACCCAGGAGCGCTCTCGCGATTCGATGCTCTTAAAAAAAGGTTTCAGGACGCCTTCAAAAGTGCTGCGCAGGTTAACCGACATAGCGGGTTGCTGCTGAATTAGCTCGCACAGGAGCTCTTTCATCACTTCATTGCTCGCACGAATATAGGTGTATGGACGCAAATAGACCGCATCCCCCGGTTGATCGTCGGCGAAGTGCTTATGAATGTTCTCGAGGATGTTTTTTAACGCCGTGGGCGTATCTTTCTGCTGCGTAAATAAGTCGACGAACTCCCGGAGAATACGCTTATATTCGTAATTTTCCAGCAGTTCGTAGTGAAAAACTTTATCCTGCACGGTACCTAGAAAACCGAGCGTGGCGGCGACGATTCCCGCTTGTTCCTGGGCAAAACGGTCCGTGAGGTTAGGCATAACCACCTGTTCAATGGTTTTTTTCATGCCAGACAGAAATTGTGAAATTTCGGGGCCCATTCAAATTTCTCCAGAACGCGATTCGTTATTTAGGGTTAGGTCCAGATGCTTCGCGCAAGACACGCCAGGCCGGTTATCTATGCTGGTCTGGCGTTGAATTCCTCTTTGCAGAGGTCCTGAACTTCACCATAACCTATCGTGCCCGCCATCTCCCAACGTACAAAAGCGTGCGCGAGGTACATTAAGGGCCAGGCCAGCCAGGGATTAGCGGTCAGAGGTGTACCCGTAAAGCGATGAACTTTTCCGCGCACGTCTTCAACCTGCAATTCAAAAAATCTATGCAGGTAGCCATCGCGCAATATTTTCCCGGATCCTGATTTTATGCCATAGACGTTGTTACCTTCCCGAACATAACCGTGCACGATGGCAGGATAACGATCAATATGATTGGGGTCGACCAGATAAATGCAGTGAATACTTGTATCGTTTTCGAAATTGGCATTCATCCAGCAAAAATTCTTCAGCTGTCTCTCGCCCCGTAATCCCCAGCTGTGATCCATGCTGGAAACACAGTCGATTGCGTATTGTTTCCCGCGAATATTGCAGGTCCCGGTCACGCGACCGGATTGATCCCAGTGCCCGGCGTAGGCGTGATTGCTAACGCTGTCGCCCTTGATCACGGCATTTGCGAGGGGATCCATCTCGGGGTCGTGAATATCATAGGGTGCCATTAAACCCTGATAGTTAACGTCCAGGGAAACGCCCTCGCCACCGTCGAAACGAATGTGGTAGTCCATAACGGGTTTCGTACAGGTAATCGACAGACCATTGGCAAGCTGGTAGTTGTCGAGATTTCCCTTGGGCATTGGCAGATGCACATGGCAGTCTGAATAAAGCACCTCGTGGGGCGCGTTTGAAAAGCCATCCACGCAGGTCACGCTGGACAAAACCGCGCCGAGATTGGGTTTGGCTTGCACATAGACACTGACATGCAGGGGTTCGCCGGGGACGTAGAACCCAAAATAGTTGGTTTCGGCCCAGGTAGGGTCATCGGAGGTGGGTGGATGGAAAAATACGTCCTGATCAGTGATCATATCGTGCTCTCCTTTAGTTTCGCCTGCAGACCAAGCCCGTGAGTCTTGTCCTGCTGTGATTGTTGTTTTGGCGCACCGGTGCGAGGTTCTCGTCGGCCATACATAAGGATTACGGCCTGCCAGTGATAACGATGTCACCGGCATGTGATATAACAGCCTGAACGGTGGTGCGTCGGATATCCGAGGCTATTATTAGCGTTAAAAAGCCGTACAAGCAAGCCTTACATGGAAAAGCTTGCTGAAAATGGTGCTGTTCGCGGTACTATTAATGGGTTTTTATGAGGGGTTTTAAGAATGCTGTCGTCAACTCGTGGGGTGGTGGTACGGTAAGCTGCGTATCCGTGGCGATTTCAGATGAATTTTTTCTTTCTCAGGAGTGGCGTTAGTGAATCGGTTTTTTAGCTTTGGGGACACCATGAATTTTCGGCACATGGGTGGGTATCACACCGCCGGTGGTCGCACCACGGCTGGTGACCGCCTGTATCGATCGGGTTTTCTGCATCTCGATACTGCGAGTGATCGCGTTGCATTCGAGCGCCTGGAGATAAGTACAGTTTACGATTTCCGTAGCCCTGTTGAACGCACAAAAAACACATTGGGTGTTAATTCAGATACCGAGGTGGTGGCGTTGGGTATGCTGGTCGCAAGCGTCGAAAATTTGTGGTCAATGTTGCTGGAAGAGGGACTCACTGCACAGGGCGCGGAACAGATTATGATAGACCGGTATCGGGAGCTCGCCCGAGAGGAAATACCTGGTTATCGCGCTATGTTCAGTCATATGCTGGAACGCGAAGGCAATGTTCTGGTGATGTGTTCATTCGGCAAGGATCGCGCTGGTATCGCGTCGGCGTTGCTGCTTAAGGCGCTGGGCGTGTCCGACGTGGAAGTGCGCGAGGATTACCTGATATCCTCCAGCGCTTACGCCGATCTCGGGGCATCGATCAAAAAATTCGAACACATGTTCGATTCCCAGGGTATTCCATTTGATCAGGAAATTATTGTTCCCATTCTCGACGCTCGCAGAATATATCTTGAGGCAGCCTGGCAGGTGATGGAGAACGTGGCGGGCACGACAGACAATTTTATAGCGCGGGAATTAAGCCTGAATGCGGATGCCAGGCACCACCTTGTACGCAGATTTACCTGCTAATATCGATAAGGAGAACATTCCGTGCTAAAGCCTGATGATGACAAGCGCCACGTCCCGAGCAGCGACAATGTGCTGTGGGGGGAGAGCTGGTATTTCAATCTGTATGACCCGGAACAGGACATTGCTTTTTTCACCCGGGTGGGCATTTATCCCAATCAGGGAAAGGCTAATATGACCGTGTTGCTTGCGGTTGCCGGCCGCGAAGTCTACAACCGAGCCTGGCATCACTTGCCATTACCCGAGGGCGACATCGATACCGGATTGGCGCTGGGCGGTGTCAGCTATCAAGCTATCGAGTTATTGCATCGCTATCAGGTTACTTTTGCCGACGACTTAACGCCGTTAAAGGTCGACATCGCGTGGGAAGCCATTATGCCTGCCCATAATGCCATGGCTGGCCAATCTGAAAATTCTGCCACGGGGTTTCATCTGGAGCAGGCGGGGCGCGTGACCGGCAGCATCCGTTTTCGCGACCGAAAGTGGCAGGTAGAAGGCTTCGGTAACCGGGATCATTCCACGGGCATACGTAACTGGAGTGCGTTCTCACACCACGAGTTGGCGTGGCCAGTATTTGAAGACAATACGGCGCTGGGCATTCTGCGCATTTATTTTGTCGATGGCCGCCATGCCGACTTATGCTGGGCATTCGACGGTAAGCTGGTGCGTCCCTTGACCCTCGACAGCTACGCTACAGAACTCAACAGCGAGGGTAAGGCAGTGTCCGCGCAGATAAGCGCGACGGATGATCAGGGCACCCATTATCAGCTAAGTGCGATACGCAGAGCCGTATGCCACTGGCCTTTCGACGGCTATTTGCTAAACGAAGGCGCTTTTGAGTTTCAACTATCCGATGGCCGCATTGGTTACGGGTTATTGGAGTTAGGGGTCGGAATTGGTGGTTACGGCGTCTGAAACTTCCCGGTACCGGCGTCGACACTTGTCAAACACAGGGTGCACTGCTACATTACGCGCCCTCGCAGCAGGCACGTAGCTCAGCTGGTTAGAGCACCACCTTGACATGGTGGGGGTCGGTGGTTCGAGTCCACTCGTGCCTACCAAATTATCGAGAGCAAAGCCGCTTTATACGCGGCACGGTTCTCGAATATGGTTACTGCTGTAGTACCTTCGCGTGTGTAGTAGCTCCGCGCGCTCTGGTTGATCGACAAACACTTGTTGGGTGGTTTCGCGCAGGCTGCTACCTGACACTTTATCGCCACGTGGCCTCTGGTATGGGTCACCACTGGAAAGGGTCAATTTAATATGCCGGTTATTACTCTTCCCGATTCTACACAACGTCGTTTTGACGAGGCCGTTACCGTGGGCGCGGTGGCCGCCGCTATTGGTCCCGGGCTGGCTCAGGCAGCGCTGGCGGGCAAGGTCAATGGCGAACTTGTCGATACGTCCTATCTCATCGACGAAGACGCGACCTTGGCGATTATTACCGCACGCGACGAGGCGGGTCTCGAAGTTATTCGACACTCCTGTGCACATTTGTTGGCGCAGGCCGTCAAGCAACTGTTCCCCGAGGCTCAGGTGACTATCGGTCCGGTGATCGAAGACGGGTTTTATTACGATTTTGCCTATCATCGCACCTTCACGCCGGAGGATCTCGAACAAATCGAGCGGCGCATGGAGGAATTGGTCAAGCAGGATATTGAGGTTAGCCGATCGACCCTGCCGAGGGACAGTGCGGTCGCGTTGTTCGCCGGTATGGGGGAAACTTACAAGGCGCAAATCATCGCCAGTATCCCGGTTGATGAACAGCTATCACTCTATAGTCAGCAGGAATTTACGGATCTCTGCCGTGGCCCCCATGTGCCCAGTACCGGTAGAATTCCAGCGTTTAAATTGACCAAAGTCGCGGGCGCTTACTGGCGGGGGGACGCCAGTAACGAGATGTTGCAACGCATTTACGGTACCGCGTGGGGCAATAAAAAAGATTTGCAGGCCTATCTACGGCGTCTTGAGGAAGCAGAAAAGCGCGATCATCGCAAAGTGGGGCGCAAGCTCGATCTTTTTCATCTTCAGGAAGAAGCGCCGGGAATGGTTTTCTGGCACCCGCGTGGCTGGACTCTGTACAACCAGATTGAAAGCTATATGCGCGACTGTCAGAACGCCCACGGTTATATGGAGATACGCACGCCGCAGGTGGTGGATTACAGCTTGTGGGAACGTTCCGGGCATGCGGACAAATTCGGCGAGGACATGTTCAACCTGCAGATCGAAGCTCGAGCGTACGCCGTCAAACCCATGAACTGCCCCTGCCATATACAAGTTTTTAACCAGGGGCTCCGGAGCTACCGCGATCTGCCATTACGTCTGGCTGAATTTGGTTCCTGCCACCGCAACGAACCCTCTGGATCCCTGCACGGTATTATGCGCGTGCGCGGCTTCACCCAGGACGATGCGCATATTTTCTGCACCGAAGACCAAATCCAGGGTGAAGTATCGGACTTCATCGATTTTCTGCATGGTATCTACCGAGACTTTGGTTTCGACGAGGTCATATATCGACTGTCGACGCGCCCCGCGAGCCGCGTGGGCAGTGATCAGGATTGGGACCGAGCTGAGGAAGCGCTGGCCACAGCTCTGGATAGCAAGCAACTTCCCTGGCAGCTACTGCCGGGAGAGGGCGCATTCTACGGGCCCAAAATTGAATTTTCCCTCAAGGATTGTATTGGACGGGTGTGGCAACTGGGGACGATTCAGGTGGATTTTTCCATGCCTGGGCGGCTTGACGCCCAATATGTGGCGGAGGACGACTCGCGGCGAGTACCGGTGATGTTACACCGTGCCGTGCTTGGTTCGTTCGAGAGATTTATCGGTATTTTGATCGAACATTACGCGGGGGCATTTCCGGCCTGGCTGGCCCCGATTCAGGCCGTAATTTTGAATATCACGGACCGGCAGGCCGATTTCGCCGTGAAAATGACAGATTCATTAAAAAACAAGGGGTTCCGGGTCATAAACGACTTGAGAAACGAGAAGATCGGCTTTAAAATTCGCGAGCACACTATACAGCGTGTGCCCTATCTGCTGGTTGTCGGCGATAAAGAGGTGGAAACGCAGACCGTGGCGGTACGGACCCGTTCAGGGGAGGATCTTGGCAGCATGACGCTTGCGTCATTCGCCGAGCATCTTGAACAGGACGTACAACGTCGCGGTCGCGTTTATTTGAATTCCTAAAACGGAGATACAGTTATTAAGAAAAATTATGGCAAGGGGCACGGCAAGCGTTCCAGGCTGAATGATGAAATTGACGTTGCCCAGGTGCGATTGATTGGCGCTGATGGCGAACAGGTAGGGGTGGTACCGATAGAGGAGGCCCTTAAGTCAGCGGAAACAGCCAGTCTCGATCTGGTTGAAATTTCTCCGGATGGCGATCCGCCGGTCTGCAAGATTATGGATTACGGTAAGCACGTGTTTGAAATCCGTAAGCAGCAGGCCGCACAACGCAAGAAGCAGAAGCAGACTCAGGTCAAGGAAATGAAGTTTCGGCCCGGCACAGATGAGGGCGATTATCAGATTAAATTGCGCAACGTAACACGGTTTCTGGAAGCTGGCGACAAAGCTAAAGTTACCCTGCGTTTCCGGGGGCGGGAAATGGCCCACCAGGAATTAGGTATGGAGATGCTGAAACGCATCGAAAAAGATTTGGAAGAGCTGGGCAGTGTGGAACAGTTTCCAAAAATGGAGGGCCGTCAATTGACTATGGTGATCGCCCCCAAAAGCAAGAAGAAGTGATTTAATCGCTAGCCGCGCTCAGCCTTTTGGCAGACTGACCGGCAGCCTTCTTCTACACGTTAACCTTCGACAGAGCGGAGTACGAAATGCCAAAAGTAAAAGTACACAGCGGTGCCAGTAAGCGGTTCAAAAAGACCGCGGCTGGCTACAAGCACAAACGGGCCTTCAAAAGCCATATCCTCACTAAAATGACTACCAAGCGAAAACGTCATCTGCGCGGGACCAGCATTATGAATCCCTCGGATAGCCCGCTGGTAGACCGTTTATTGCGTACCTGATAGCAAATAGGAGGAATTTGAAATGCCCCGAATCAAACGTGGTGTGACTGCTCATCGCCGTCACAAAAAAGTTTTAAAACAAGCCAAAGGTTATTATGGTGCGCGCAGCCGAGTGTATCGTGTTGCGGTGCAGGCCGTTACCAAAGCCGGACAGTATGCGTATCGGGATCGCAAGGTTAAAAAACGCACCTTCCGCTCTTTGTGGATTACGCGTATTAATGCCCAGGCGCGCGTTGAAGGTATCAGCTACAGCCAGTTGATCGCCGGTCTGAAAAAAGCCGAGATTGAACTGGATCGCAAAGTACTGGCGGATCTTGCGGTGCATGACAAGCTGGCGTTCGGTCAGGTGGTAGCGCAGGCAAAAGCCGCCCTCGCATAATGGCGATCCGGCTGTGCCGGACTATTAATAATGCGTTAACATCAATAGGGAAGGGGCGGGGGCTCTTTCCCTATTTTTGTTGTTAACCCTTCGGGAAGCAATCATGGACAATTTGCAACACATCGCGGAGCAGGCGCGTCGCGCGGTGGCAGGGGTAGATTCCGTCGCAGATCTGGATCAGGTGCGGGTCGACTACCTGGGCAAAAAAGGTCAATTGACCGAGCTTCTAAAGGGCCTTGGCCGATTATCACCTGAGGAAAGACCACAGGCTGGCGCCGCCATCAATGTATTGAAACAGGAATTACAGGACCTGCTTCAGGCACGTAAAAGCGCTTTCGAGCAAGCCGACATAGAGCAGCGCCTGCTGGCGGAAAAAATTGACGTTACGTTGCCGGGAAGAAATGCTGGGTTAGGGGGTATTCACCCCGTAACGCGCACGCTGGATCGGATCACGGGATTTTTTACCGGTGCGGGTTACCGTGTCGAAGAAGGCCCGGAAATCGAGGACGATTACCACAACTTCGAAGCGCTGAATATTCCGGCCCATCACCCTGCACGGGCCATGCACGATACTTTTTATATCGATGCTGGCACGGTATTGCGCACCCATACTTCCCCCGTGCAAGTCCGCACCATGAAACGCCAGGCACCACCGCTGCGCATCATCTGTCCTGGCAGGGTGTACCGCTGCGATTCTGATTTGACTCATACCCCGATGTTCCATCAGGTAGAAGGCTTGGTGGTTGATGAAGATATCAGCTTCGCCGACCTCAAAGGAACGGTCGATCAATTTCTTAAAGCTTTCTTTGAAGCCGATTTACCGGTGCGTTTTCGCCCCTCTTATTTTCCGTTTACGGAACCGTCGGCCGAGGTGGATATTCAGTGTGCTAACTGCCTGGGAAAGGGTTGCAGAATTTGCAAGAACACTGGCTGGCTGGAAGTTATGGGTTGCGGCATGGTACACCCCAACGTTTTTACTAATTGCGACATCGATACACAGCGTTATAGCGGGTTTGCGTTTGGTATGGGTGTGGAGCGGCTGGCCATGCTGCGTTATGGCGTGGGAGATCTGCGTTTGTTTTTTGAAAATGATCTGCGTTTTCTTCAACAATTCTAGGCTGTTAGCTCCAATCCTGTAATTTAAATCGGTAATTTTCTGTGAAGACGAAGAGCGGTAATAAAAAGGGCGCGAGATGAAGTTCAGCGAAGCGTGGCTGCGCGAGTGGGTCAAAATTCAGTGGTCCAGCGAAGAGCTGGTGGCTCAACTGACCATGGCCGGCCTGGAAATCGACGCTGTAGAGCCGGCTGCGCCGCTATTTTCCGATGTAATCGTCGGTCAAATTATCACCACAAAATCACATCCCGGTGCAGAAAATTTGCAGCTGTGCCAGGTGGCGAGTGCCGGGCAGGGTGAGGTACAGGTTGTTTGTGGCGCTCCCAATGCGCGCCCAGGACTAAAAATTCCGTTCGCGCAGGTTGGCGCGTTCCTGCCCGGGGGGGTACAGATTCAGCAGGCGCAGCTAAGGGGCGAAGAGTCCCATGGCATGCTGTGTTCGGCGGCCGAGCTGGGGCTATCGGACGATGACAAGGGTCTCTGGGAATTACCGGCAGATGCGCCGCTGGGGCAATCCCTGCGCGCCTTATTAAATTGTGATGATCGCGTAATTGATGTCGATCTGACCCCCAATCGTGGCGACTGCCTTAGTATCAGTGGCCTGGCCAGAGAAGTCGCGGTGTTAAGCCGTATGGAGCTAACGCGGCCCGCAATGGCATCGGTACCGGCACAGCACGATGTTTCTTTGCCCATTACTTTGTCAGCCGGGGCGGCCTGCCCAACCTATGTTGGTCGCGTTGTTCGTAATCTGGACAGTGCGGCGGTTACACCATTGTGGCTACAGGAGAAATTACGCCGTAGCGATATCCGTTGTGTCAATGCCATTGTCGATGTGACCAACTATGTGATGTTGGAGCTCGGGCAACCTCTGCATGCCTTTGATTTACAAAAAATTAGCGGCAGGATAGAAGTGCGGTTTGCTCATCCGGGAGAAGCGCTACGGTTGCTGGGCGGTAACGAGGTTGTACTGACTCCGGATACCCTGGTGATTGCCGACGAAAAACGGGCGCTGGCCATGGCGGGAATTATGGGCGGTGAAGACAGCGCCGTGGGCATAGGCACACAGGACATTTTTTTAGAAAGTGCTCACTTTAGCCCGTTACCGATAGCGGGGCGAGCGCGCCAATATGGGTTGCATACTGACGCTTCCCATCGTTTTGAGCGAGGGGTTGATCCTGAACTGGTTGCATTGGCGATGGAAAGAGCTACTGCGCTGCTTAAAGAAATTGCCAGCGGGGAGCCCGGTCCGTCGGTGCGCGTCGAGCTGGACGCCCCAGCGGCGCCTTTGGTACCACTGCGCAGGGCTCGATTGCGCCAACAATTGGCCACACAACTCGACGACGGTCTAGTTGTTGAGATTTTACAGCGCCTTGGCCTGCAAATTGTGGAAAGTAGCGAGACGGCCTGGGTGTGGAAAATTCCAAGTTGGCGGTTTGATCTGGCGATTGAGGCGGATTTAATCGAGGAAATAGCCAGGGTGTATGGTTACAATAATTTACCGACGCGCACTCTGACCATGCCGCTGCCAATCACGGGGTCTGCAGAAGGCGTTGTCGATACTGCGGATTTACGCCGTTTATTGGTGGCGCGGGACTATCAGGAAGTGATTACTTATAGTTTTGTTGACCCCAGGCTGCAAAAAAGCGTTGATCCCCACGCTCAGTCGATAGCTGTTGCCAATCCCATCAGTAGCGACATGGCGGTGATGCGTTCCAGTCTTTGGCCGGGCCTGCTGTCAACTCTGCAATACAATTTGAAAAGGCAACAGCGTCGTGTCAGGATTTTTGAGACGGGATTGTGTTTTACTCGCGACGCGGTTATTCAACAAGAGCCAATGTTGGCCGGATTGATTAGCGGTGGGCGTTCCGCGGAAGGCTGGACTGACACCTCCTGCGCAGTAGATTTTTACGATGTTAAGGGCGACGTGAGCGCAATACTGGCCCTTTCCCAACCGGAGGCTGAGGTGCATTGGAGCACTGGAACCCATCCCGCACTACACCCAGGTCAGACCAGCGAAATTATAAATAATAAAGGATTAACAATAGGTTATATTGGAAAGCTACACCCAAATCTAGATTTAGAGCTCGATCTCGGACAGTCGGTTTATCTGTTTGAGCTAAACCTTTCGCAGGTCACGGGAGCGGCGGTGCCACGCTATACACCCATTAGCCGATTTCCCGCCGTGCGCAGGGATATGGCGGTGGTCGTAGATGACGAGGTCCCTGCAGAAGCGTTAAAGGCGTTGGTGTGGGAAATCGCCGGGGGGGATTTAAGCGAGTTAATGTTTTTTGATGTCTATCGCGGCAAAGGCATTGAAAATCATAGGAAAAGCGTTGGAATGGGCTTGACCTTTCAGAATAGTTCGCGCACTCTAACCGATCAGGAAATTAGTGCCACTGTGGAGTCCGTAGTTAAGGCCCTCGAGAACAAGTTTGGGGCCAGCTTGAGGAAATAACAAATGACGGCGTTGACCAAGGCAGATATTGCCGAAATGCTTTACGAAGAGCTGGGGCTTAATAAACGCGAAGCCAAAGAAATTGTTGAGATTTTTTTTGAAGAAGTCAGGTGCGCGTTGGAAGGCAATGAACAGGTAAAACTGTCGGGTTTTGGTAATTTTGATTTGCGCGACAAGAGCACCCGACCAGGGCGCAACCCCAAAACCGGGGAAGAAATTCCTATTTCAGCCCGTCGTGTAGTGACCTTCAAGCCGGGACAGAAACTCAAGATAAGGGTAGAAAATTATGCTGGAACCGAGTAATAACGATCAGCTACCCGCAATTCCGGGTAAGCGTTATTTCACTATTGGTGAAGTGAGCGAATTGTGCGAAGTCAAACCCCATGTACTGCGCTACTGGGAGCAGGAGTTTCCAAGCTTGAGTCCCGTCAAGCGCCGCGGTAATCGTCGCTATTATCAACGCCAGGACGTACTGTTGATTCGCCAGATACGTTCCCTGCTTTATGATCAGGGCTTTACCATTGGTGGCGCACGCCAGCGTCTCGGTGGCGAAAATGTTAAGGAAGAGGCCACCAAAATACGGCAGTTGATCGGCCAGACAATCAGTGAACTGGAAGATATTCTGGTGGGCCTGAAAGCCTGAGATTTTTCCTTGCTTTGCAAGGCGTATTCGGTATCATGACGACCCTCATCAAGCCACAGTCAGCTTGAATTCTTTCGGAGCGTAGCGCAGCCTGGTAGCGCACCACACTGGGGGTGTGGTGGTCGTCGGTTCAAATCCGGCCGCTCCGACCAATTCTTTTACTGACTTTTCAAAGATTATCGTCATGCAACGTCGCTGAGTTCCAGGAGCGGCGTGCCTGGTAGTTTTTTGATTTCCGGCAGAACTTCTTTGGCAAACAATCTCAGGCTTCGTTCTGCGATATCGTAGGGCATCCCAGCGTAGCTAAACACACCAGTGAAAGCGCCTGCACCAGTGCGTGCAGTAAATTCGCGAATGGTCTCAAAGCATTTTTCCGGTGTGCCCCACACCTGAATACTCATAAAGAAATCGATGGCGCTCTCAACACTTTTACTAACGTGGTCCTGCATGGAGGCATAGGATTCGTAGCCCCTAGTGTTTTTTAAATGGTCGCCAGCCATTTCATAGTGCTCTATAACGGTTCGATAATAACCGCCGATATAGCGCCGTGCCAGTTCTTCTGCGCGCTCCGCGCTTTCATCACAAAAAGTCCAGCCCGCCAGGATGGGCGCGGGTGCAGGCACGCCATTAACCCGACTAAATGTGTCGCGATAGTTGGCCAATTCTCGATCGACCATCTCCCAGGGTTTTTGCGGAATAATCAAAATACCAATCCCCAGTTCAGCCATGATCTGGGAAGATTCCGGCGAGACAGCCGCGGCATAGGTGCGTCCGCGAAATGTTTTAAACGGTCTGGGGCGAATATCGCGACGCGCTTGTTTGATATGTTTGCCGTCAAATTCACAATAGCCATTTTCCAGGCCGGTCAGAATCATTTGCGCGGACTCCGTAAAGTACTCGCGGCTGACATTCATGTCTCGCCCGAAACCTTCGAACTCAATTCTTCCCAGTCCGCGGCCAATACCGAGGATCATTCTGCCATCCGACATGTTATCGAGCATGGAAATTTCTTCTGCGACACGCATTGGGTCATGCCAGGGCAAAACCATTACCATAGTCCCCAGCGCGAGATTCGGGTTACGGCCAGCCCAATACGCCAGAAACTGTGTCACATCCGGGCACATGGTGTAATCGGTAAAGTGATGTTCCACGCCCCAGATGGACTGAAAACCCAACTCTTCGGCAAGATCACCGAGGCGTAACTCCTGCGTGTAAATCTCTCTATCGGTTAGTTTTGTATCCGACCCCTGAAAAATAAGTGCCAGTCCAACATCCATAATGCTTCTCCGTTAATTCGTGATTTTATCTTGATTAAAAATACAGGGGGCGGTGACGGCAACGCCTCCGAGGAAAAATCTTTAGGTGTTAAGCCATTATTAATAAATAGAACGCTGCTATCAATCATTTTCTTTACTGATGTAAGTTGCACGCGGTATCCTGTACCAGACCAAAATTTAGAGTTGGAGTGGAAGTTAGTATGACAGATAACCCTGAATTAACAGCTGTTCGCGCGAGTCACGAATTCGATGAAATTGCCCTGCAGAAATTCCTTGAAGAGCATGTCGCGGGTTTTAAAGGTCCATTACGGGTCAGGCAGTTCGAGGGTGGCCAGAGCAATCCCACGTTTATGCTGGAGTCGGGTTCCGGTCGTTATGTGATGCGCAAGCAACCCACCGGCGAATTATTGCCCTCTGCACATCAGGTGGACCGCGAATATCGCGTGATGCACGCGCTGGAAAGTACCGATGTTCCGGTGCCTCGCATGTTCGCATTGTGTGAAGATCCGACAATTATCGGCACCAAATTTTACATAATGGAAATGGTCGAAGGGCGCGTTTTTACCGATGTCCTGCTGCCGAGTCTGGAAGTTGAGGAGCGCCGTGCAATCTACCGCGATCTGGTGAGAGTACTCGCAGCCCTGCACGCTGTCGCTTATCAAAAAGTTGGCCTTGAAGAATTTGGTCGCCCCGGCAATTATTATACCCGCCAGGTTTCCCGCTGGACCAAGCAATATTTGGCCTCCAAAACCGAAACGATTGAGTCGATGGAAAAACTTATTGCGTGGCTGCCAGCGCATATTCCCGACCTGGATGAAACCTGCATCGTGCACGGTGATTACCGTCTGGGTAATGTGTTGATACATCCCACCGAGCCAAAAATAGTTGCGGTACTGGACTGGGAGTTGTCAACCCTCGGGCATCCCCTCGCCGATCTTGGTTACATCTGCATGGAATACCATTCGAGTTTTTCCGGACACGCCGTGTTAGGTACGGCCGATGTGGCTAAGCTGGGTATTCCGTCGGAGCAGGAATTTATTGCCGACTACTGTCGTTTCGCAGGAATCGGCCCAGTAAAAAACTGGAATTTTTATGTCATTTACAATCTATTTCGGTCGGGCTGTATTGTTCAGGGTGTCTATCGACGTGGTCTGGATGGCAATGCCAGCTCCGAGCGTGCGCTGGAGTACAAGGATCAATGCCGCGTGCGTGCGGATCGTGCATGGGCACTGGTGGAAGCGAGCGCCTGAAGATCGCATGACTGCTGGATCCAGGACGCGCTGTAACGGGAACCGTTACAGCGCGCCGATCAACCCGCTGACTTTGGGTTAAATAGCGAGTGACAAACCTCCATCCGCGACGATAATTGCGCCGGTAATAAAATCTGACGCAGGGCTTGCCAGTAGAATTGCCAGCCCGGCGAAATCTTCGGGAATGCCGTGACGCTTAATCGCCGATTTCTCAATAACATAATCGACAATGTGCCCCAGTTTATTTGGTCCTGTGCACGGCATCATTTCGGTATCCACCAATCCGGGCAGAATCGCATTCACTTGAATATTATCCTTGCCCCAGGCGCGGCACAGGCTTTGTGTCATATGGTCCATGCCACCTTTCGCCGCAGCGTAATGAAACAATTTGCCAAAGCCAAACTGCGTAATAATTGAGCCTATATTAATGATTTTACCGCCACCGGACTTCACGAATTCTGGGTAACAGGCCTTGCTGCACAAAAAGCAGGAGGTGAGGTTAATGGCGATAAAATTATTCCAGGTTTCGAGACTGGTACTTTCCGGGTTGGAGCCCCAGCTGATCGCCGCGTTATTCACCAGAATATCGACACGCCCGAATGCATCCACGGTTTCCTGAACCATGCGGTTAACATCGTCTTCAAGAGAGACGTCCGCCTGTATAGCCACTACTTTAGCACCCGCTTGTTCCAGCTCGAGTTTAGCTTTATCTAGCTTCTCCTGTTTGCGACCAACAATAGCGACTGCCGCGCCCTCGGAAGCCAATGCCTTGGCGATGCCAAGTCCCAGACCACCGTTACCGCCAGTAATAATGGCGACTTTCCCGCTCAGATCAAATCTATTCACTAAGTACCCCTAATATAAAGTTGGACGACATTAATTCAGATAAGCCATTGTTCGCGTTTTACATGGCCAGCGAAACACCGCCATCCTCGACAATAATTGCACCGGTGATAAAGTCCGATGCGGAGCTCGACAATAAAATTGCAATCCCCTGAAAATCATCCGGCGTGCCATGGCGACCCGCTGACGTCTTGCCAATGATGTAATCGACAATGGGCTTTCTGTCCGGACCAGAACAGGGCATCATTTCAGTATCCACAAGGCCAGGCAGCAGTGCGTTCACCTGAATATTGTCCTTGCCCCAGGCCCGCGCGAGGCTTTGTGTCATGTGATCCATACCGCCTTTTGCCGCGGCATAGTGAATCAATTTGCCAAACCCCAGTTTGGTAATAATTGAGCCTACGTTGATGATTTTTCCGCCACCCGCTTTGACAAATTCTGGATGGCAGGCTTTGCAACACAAAAATACAGATGTTAAATCAATCGCAATAAATTTATTCCATTGCTCAAGGGTCAGTTCTTCGGCCTTAACGCCGTAGCTTATGGCCGCGTTGTTGACCAGAATATCGACTCGCCCAAAATGGGCTACCGTTTCCGCGACCATGCGATTGACGTCGTCCTCGAGGGAGACGTCTGCCTGAACCGCCAGAACCTTGCCGCCCAGCTCGGTTAATTCTTTGCTCGCTTTTTTAAGTTTTTCTGGATTGCGGCCCACAATGGCGACCGCCGCTCCGGCCGAAATAAGACCTCGGGCAATGCCCAACCCCAGCCCCCCGTTACCACCGGTGATAATGGCGACTTTTCCCGTCAAATCAAATATTTTCACGACTGCTCCTCATTTTTATTACAAATACATTTTCAACCAGGGGCCTCGACACGATGTTGTAGCAACGTGTTAATTGCTCCATTCAAGCCATTGGCCACCCAAAATTCTACCTGTTAGTAAAGCATAGTGTACATTGGGTAACATGAAGGCCGCAACGATAATTTATTCGCGGTTTGAGTAGTCTGCCACCCGGCACTCAAGGCAGGATGTCAGAGCGTCGCAGATTGCTGAGCAACCTCCCAGGCGGCCCGGACTGGTTTACCATCTTCAACCTGATCGAGGTATTCGGAAAGGCCGTAACCAACCCGATCATTACAGCGATATTCCGTCATCCCTTCAGTAATACGGGTGCTGAGTAGTGTGCCACTGTCCAATGTGCGCTGGTTGCGCAGGGGAATCAGGGAAAACACGCGGCCTGTGAACTCGTATTGCTCACCACGCTCGGTTGTTACCGAAGCTCGTAGCCCGGTTTGATAGTAGTGTTCATTCCAGAACGATTCGATATGTGCATCCGTAATAAGATCATAGCGGCCATTGGTAAACACCATACCGCCACAGTCGGTGCTACCGTCGCGCAACCCGATGGTCATAATCATTGCGCCAAAATCTTCGCCAAAACTGATCGGTAGCCACCGGTACCAATAGATATTCTGCCAGTAGCGGGGACCCCAGGAATGGTCGCGCAAGCCAAAACCGTCAACACTCCAGGTATTTGAATCTACCGTGATACTTCCCTGAGCTCGGACATGTTGTTCAAAATGTGCTCGGGCCATGGCATTCTGTGGGTCTAGTTCAATCGCTGACCCGTCTGGATTGAGGGCTTCGCCGCCGTACATCGGCGACACACCCTGGTAATTCAAGGCAATAGTGCACTGTGCCCGAGGGCTGTGTTTGAATGCTTTACCGGGGTTCGCCATAACTCCCGGGTCCGCCAGGATCACCAGCTCCCCCGTGTAGGATACCCGTTGCCGGCGAAAAGGCTCGAGCACTTCGAAATGGGCCCCACCTGCCTTCAGTTCGACATTACTGGTTATGGCTGCTCGGTGATACATAAAGCCCACACGTCCGTCGGGCAGGTACAGGCAAATCGACACTTCGGCGTGGCCTTCGTTTACACGATTGCCTATCCTGAACCAGCCACCCAACCCAGTTTTTGGGTCGTACAGGTTGTAGTAGGCGCTTTCGTTAAAATTACTCGCGCTTTCCGGGGCGTGTTGATATTCATCCTCCGGCGTCAGCCGGACGTTGTCACCGGGCTTGGTGATAAACACATGTCTGGTCATAATCTGTGCGTCTCCGTTGTACTCTATCCACAGCTACAGGGCGTTCAATTAATTAACACCGAGATTACAAGTTTTCTTTACCGAATGGTAGAGTAGCATTACAATCGGGTAATCGCTTGTCCTGAGCACCCATCTTATACAAGGGCCTGGCTAACGTACTTAGCGCGGTCTTCCTGTGTAAAAATTAATTGTGAACGGACCAGGAAAGATGCTGTGCACTTTACAACACACCGAACGGGGACATTATGAACTTTGAATTTTCCGACAAAGTCAGGGAGTTACAACTACGGGTCCAGAATTTTGTCGATCAGGTGATCGTACCCAACGAGGCCCGCTACTACCGGGAGCTGGAAGAAGGAGGACGTTGGTGCACCCCACCTGTGCTCGATGAAATGAAGGCGAAAGCCAAAGCGGAAGGCCTGTGGAATTTATTTTTGCCAGAAAGTGAACGTGGTGCGGGCTTGTCAAACCTTGAGTACGCACCCCTGTGCGAAATAATGGGCAAGCTTAAATTTGCCTCGGAGGTGTTTAATTGCGCCGCGCCGGATACCGGCAATATGGAAACCATAGAGCGTTATGGCACCGAAGAACAAAAACAAAAATGGCTTGACCCGTTGCTGAATGGTGATATTCGCTCTGCGTTCTGTATGACCGAACCATTGGTGGCGTCGTCGGATGCAACTAATATCGAAACCCGAATCGAGCGTGACGGCGACGACTACGTAATCAACGGCCGCAAATGGTTTTCATCGGGAGTGCACGATCCGCGTTGCAAGATCTGGATTGTAATGGGCAAAACCGACCCCAACGCCGCGCGGCACGTCCAACAATCCATGATATTGGTGGAACCGGAAACCCCAGGCATTACCGTCGAACGTTGGCTGCCCGTGTTTGGCTACGACGACGCGCCGCACGGACATGCCGAAGTGGTATTCAAGGATGTGCGAGTACCCGTATCGAATATATTGCTGGGAGAAGGGCGCGGATTCGAAATTGCCCAGGGACGTCTTGGGCCGGGACGCATTCACCACTGTATGCGGATTATTGGCGTAGCTGAACATGCCCTCGAGCTGATGTGCCAACGGCTGTTAAGCCGGGTGGCGTTTGGCAAACCTCTGGCCGAGCACGGCGTCTGGCTGGAACGTATTGCTGACGCGCGCATCAATATAGAAATGAGCCGACTGTTGACGTTAAAAGCGGCCTATATGATGGATACCGTAGGCAATAAAGTCGCCAAAGCGGAAATCGCCATGATTAAAGTGGCCGGCCCTAATTTAGCACTCAAAATTATCGACGACGCCATTCAGGCATTCGGCGGTTGTGGGGTCACTGAAGACGTCGGCTTGGCGCGCGCCTATGCCCATATGCGGGTGCTACGGATTGCCGACGGCCCGGATGAAGTACATCGCAATCAAATCGCGCGTCTGGAACTAAAAAAGCACATGAACTAACGGTACGCCGCGGCAACCTGGCAGCAATAATTGCGAAGTACGGGTTAGCGTGAATTGGTTAAACAGTAAATTTCAAAAAGCTCGAACCGGGACTGGAGATATTACATGAAGATAAAAGCCGCGGTGCTACGCGGGATAGACCAGCCATTTACCATAGAAGAAGTGGAACTGGCGCCGCCAAAAGAAAATGAAGTTTTGGTAAAAACCACGGCCAGCGGTATTTGCCACAGTGACTATTCCTGCGTGCACGGTGTACTTAAAGTGCCCTTGCCGATTGTGCTCGGCCACGAAGGTGCCGGTGTTGTGGAGGCGGTTGGCGCCAACGTCAAACACCTTAAGCCGGGCGACAAAGTGATTGCTTCGCTGACCCCCAGTTGTGGTGAATGCGTCATGTGCAAGGAGTCCAAAGAGTATATGTGTGCGGAAATGGGGAAATTACTGACCCACTGTACGCAAATTGACGGCACTACCCGTCATACAGGTAAAGACGGAGAGCCCTTGTTTGCGCTATGCGGGGTCGGCTCGTTCGGCGAATATATGGTGATGCCTGCCGGTTCCGCGATAAAAGTGCCCGATGATACGCCGCTGGAGAGTACCTGTCTGATTGGTTGTGGTGTTACCACGGGTACTGGCGCTGCGCTTAATACCGCAAATGTGCAACCGGGGGAAAGCGCTGCGGTAATTGGTTGTGGCGGAGTGGGGCTATCAATTATTCAGGGTGCACGTATCGGTGGCGCCACTATCATTATTGCCATTGATCCGATGGCCGAGAAACGGGAACTGGCCCTGAGTCTCGGCGCCACCCATGCGATCAATCCGTTTGAAGAAAATACGGAACAACGGGTCAAAGAAATCACCGGCGGCCTGGGTGTGCACTACGCGTTTGAAGCCCTTGGCCGCACGCAGACCATGGAGCAGGCCTGGAGTTTACTCAGACCCACCGGGCGCGCCATTATTGTTGGCGTTGCTGCCCTTGATCAAACCATCACCATTCCCTCCGGTGCCTTGCTACTTGAATGTGAGATTCAGGGTTCCTGCTACGGGTCCTCTACACCTAAAAAAGATATTCCACGGTTTGTCGAATTGTTTAAAAGCGGCGAACTGAAGCTTGAGGAAATGATCACTCAGCGCATTGGACTGAGCGAAATAAATCGGGCTTTTGAGGAAATGGGACGCGGAGAGGGTGCACGTTCGGTCATCATGTTTGACTGAAACAAGACTTTCGATATCGAATTGCAGCAGGGCAGGAGAAACAATATGAAAACAAAAGCGGCGGTATTGTACGAAATTGGTAGCCCCTTTGTGATTGAAGAACTGGAACTGAGCGAACCTAAAGAAAATGAGGTTCTGGTCAAGTATACGGCGAGCGGTATTTGCCACTCAGATTATTCGTTTCGCTACGGTACGTTACCGGTCAAATTACCTGCGGTGCTGGGGCATGAAGGTGCGGGTGTGGTCGAGGCGGTAGGCTCCGGCGTAAAACATTTGCAGGTGGGGGATCACGTTATCGCATCCCTGACACCGGCCTGCGGCAAGTGTTTGTTTTGCCTGGAGGGTAAACCTTTCCTGTGCCAGGAAATGGGTGAAACCATATGGGAAGCCGCATTGCTTGACGGTACCCGTCGCCTGAAAAACAAAAAGGGCGTGGATATTGGACAACTGGTGTGCGTCGGTACCTTTTCAGAGAGGGCGGTCGTACCTGCCAGTATGGCAATTAAAATTGACGCTAGTGTGTCGCTAGATACGGTGTGTCTGATTGGCTGCGGGGTGACCACGGGGGTCGGCGCGGCACTTAATACGGTCAAAATAACACCGGGCGACAGTTGCGCTGTGATCGGTTGTGGTGGGGTCGGCCTGTCGATCATTCAGGGCGCAAAAATAGCGGGTGCGGCCACGATTATTGCCATCGACCCCGTGGCGGAAAAACGCCAACTGGCACTACAGCTCGGGGCAACCCATGCGGTCGATCCGGCCGCCTGTAACGCTGTCAAGGAAGTACGTAAAATCAGCGGCGGCGGGGTGCATTTTGCGTTCGAGGCGGCCGGTTTGAAGGCAACTATTGAACAGGCCTGGGCCATGCCGCGCTTCACTGGTACCGCCTGCATCGTCGGTGTTCCGGCATTGGACACACAACTTGAGTTACCGGTACTGGGGCTGTTCAGCGAGAAACACCTGAAGGGCTCCGGGTACGGTTCATCAGTGCCGGCTCGGGATATCCCTAAATTTGTCGATTATTATCGGTCCGGACAGTTACGCCTTGACGAAATGGTGACCAATCGCATCAAGCTGGAGCAGATCAATGAAGCCTTTGATGCCATGGGCAAAGGCGAGGGTGCTCGTACGGTCATTATGTACGATTAAAGATTAAGCAAGAGGCGCATTGTGTAGCAACGGGGTCTGTGTGAGACTCACATATTGGTAAAAACCATTCCATAAACACAATTAAAGGAGTACCAACATGCAACAGTTAACAACACAGCCCTTCGTCGACGGGTTTGTATTTCTCGAAGGCCCGCGCTGGCGTGACGGCAAGCTTTGGGTGTCGGACATGTTTGGGCAAACGGTGTATACCATTACCAGCGATGGGCAAAAAACCGCCGTTGCCAACTTTCCAAACCGCCCATCGGGCATCAATTTTATGCCCGACGGATCGGTGGTTATTGTGTCCATGGCGGACAGAAAATTAATGCGCGTCAATGTGACGACGGGCGAGCTGAGTGAATACGCCGATTTATCCGCAAATCTGGCCTACGATATCAACGATGCAGTGTGTGCAAAAAACGGCAATATCTATGTCGGAACCTTTGGTTACGATGTTTTTGCCCACGAAGAACCGAAGTCGGCGACTCTGACATTGGTCACTCCCGCAGGGGAGATACGTACCGTCGCGGACGATATGCACTTCCCTAACGGCGCAGTAATTACCCCGGATAGCAAAACACTAATTGTGGCGGAAACCTTTGTCGGACGACTCACTGCGTTTAATATTGAAGCAGATGGATCCCTGAGCAAACGCCGGGTATTTGCGGATTTAGCGCCCTATACACCCGATGGGATATGTCTCGATGAAGACGGGGCAGTGTGGGTGTCCGCGTTTGAGAATGGCGAATTTATACGGGTGCTCGACGGTGGCACTATTACCCACAAAATCGATGTGGGCGACCGTCGCGCCGTGGCCTGTAACCTCGGCGGTGAAGACGGTAAGACTCTGTTCTGTCTTATTTTTGACGGGGCGCTGGAAGACATTCCTCTTGGCAAAAAGAACGCCAAAATCGAAATAGCGCGGGTTGAAGTTGCGGGTGCTGGTTCGCCCTGAGACGCGCAAACTAACGGGAACAAAACCGAGGTAGCAAGATGCACGCGTTCCGACTGGAAAAATCCGATGAATACACACACGCCGCTAGTGCGGAAATAAACTTTAATGAAAGTGTTTATGTAAACGGTTGGGACCTGGAAAAACAATTTGGTGTATGGATGCGTTTGGGCAATCGGATCAACGAAGGTTATGCGGAACTTTCCGTATGCCTGTACCTGCCCGATGGCAGGGTAGCGTGCCAGTTTCAACGTCCTGCGATCACTGATAATGACAAACACAGTGCCGGGGGGCTGCACTACCAGGTGCTGGAGCCGTTTAGTGCGGTGGCCATGCGTTACACTGGCGAACTCATGCTGCTTGATAATCCGGAGCAGTTGCGTGACCCACGCAAAATGTTTAACGAGGCGCAACGGGTGACCGCGAATATTGAGCTGACTTTGACCGGTGTCTCGCCCATGCACGGCGGCGAGCCCGCTGCGACCAACGAAGACACCATGTACGGGCGGGATTTTTCCCTCGGACATTTTAACCAGCATACCCGGACCGTCGGAACCATAAAGCTGGGCGATACAACGCTAACCCTGGATGGTTACGGCTGGCGCGATCACTCCTGGGGTCCGCGCTACTGGACTAACATTTATTTTTATCGCCTGTTTGTTGCCAATTTTGGCGCTGATCGTGGTTTTATGCTGCTTAAGCGCACGGGGCGGGATGGCGTCGTACACCGCCAGGGCGTAGTTTTATACGACGGGCAGTATGAAGAAATTATCGATCTTGATGTGATCACCCAATGGAGCCCGCGTAAAGATCCTGTTGCCATACAGCTTGGGGTCAGGACTGCCCAGCGTTCCGTTCTGCTTGAGGGCAAGGTAATGACACTCGCACCCCTCAGAAATCGTCGCCAGGTCGGCGACCAATCTCTGGCTTGCCGTATCGCAGAAGGATTCACTGCATGGCGTTGGGACGATGGCCGTCCGGGTATTGGTATCACCGAATACATTGAATTTCTCGAGGATGGGGAACCGGTCGGTTATCCGCTGTAGTTTTTGCCCCTCCCAGCAGCAGTCAATCTATGAACGACAGCGTCAAGAGTCCCCAGATTATTGCCGAACTGACAGTTGCCCTGCGGGCAGCTATCAAACGCCGCTACGGTGAAGGTGCCGATATTGGCAGTGTTAAAGCGGCGGTACTCGGCGGCTCGAACCGCACATTGTTGTTCGATCTGCATGCGTCGGGGAGCCAACGACGGCTGGTTTTTCGGCAGGAAACTTACCGCGCTGCAAACTCGCCATTTCTGCCGCCACAGGATCAGTTTAAATTATTGCAGATTGCCCATCGCCACCACCTGCCGGTACCAGAACCAATATTCGAAATGGATGCGGACGATCACCTTGGCCGTGGTTTCGTCATGTCCTGTATTGAGGGCGATAGTTTGCCCAAGGTACTCCTGAACGATCCTGTTTACGCGCCAGCGCGCGAGCGCTTTGCACGTCAAACGGGTGAAATACTGGCGCAGCTACACGGCATAGATAGCGGGGAAGCAGACTTTCTTGCTCATACTGCGGACAGTGCCGATCCACTAGCGGCGCAAATTGCCCGTTACGATAGCTACGGTGAATACCATCCAGCAATTGACGTAGGCATTCGTTGGCTGGAAACACATCGCCCAGCGGCTACGACACAATCCATCGTACACGGGGATTATCGCAACGGAAATTTAATCCTTGGCCCACAGGGCATTCGCGCGGTACTGGATTGGGAGTGCGCTCATCTAGGGTCGGCAGTTGAAGATATCGCCTGGGTTTGTCTGCGCTCCTGGCGTTACGGTCAACTGGATAAGGCCGTGGGGGGAATGGGCGCCCGCGAAGATTTGTACCAGGCATATCGGGCCAATGGCGGTCAGGCGCTGGAGGCGGACGAAGTACATTGGTGGGAAGTGTTTGGTTTGTTGCGCTGGGCGATATTAAATATTATGCAGGCCAGCGGTCACATCAGCGGCGAGCGACGCTCCCTGGCGTTTGCATCCTGCGGTCGCAACACCAGCATGATCGAATACGACCTGCTAATGACGATCAACGGTCTATACCGTTAGGAATGGTCAGATGAATCAGGATCAGCCAGATATTCAGGAAATATTACGCTCCGTTATCGCTTATACGGAAGATGTGGCGGAGCGCAGCAAGGGGTCTGAACGTTACGATGCACTATGCGCGGCCTATTTATTGGGTGCAGTGGCGCGGGAATTGACGCTGGGCCGCGAGCAGGAGCGCGTACAACATGAGAAATTGACCGCGTTAACAAACACTAACGGTTCGCTGACGGAAATGTATGAAATATTCTGTCGGAATACCCGCGCTGGGGGCTACGATGAGAAGTGGAACGAGGCTTTTGAGTTTGCACTCCAGCAGACAATCGACAAGGTTGCCGTATCCAATCCGCAGCATCTAAATACGATACATCGGGAGTAGTTAGAGTGACGAATATTACGGCGATAATCCGGGAGCAGACAGTGTTAAGGGGCATGTAATATATCAAGTGCAGGGTCGTAAACGTCGGTTTCAACTTCCATCATTCCGAGCAACGTATGAAATACATTTTCATGATTGAGTTCACGGCTACTTTTTAACTTTAGTTCGTCGAGATGTATACCGTCAAAGTTCGCGCCAAACCACATAATTGCTGGCACATGTCGTTGTGCGTCGGGTGCAATCATGTTTGGCATGCCATGTAGATAAATCCCTCTCTCCCCGAGAGATTCACCATGGTCGCTAACATAAAACATAGCGGTTTCAAAGTTTCTATCATTTCGTTTAAGTAGTTCTATTGTTTTAGACAAAAAATAATCTGTATACAGAATCGCATTATCATAGGTATTGCTAATTTCATTGTCGTTACAACTTTGCAGTTGATTAGACTCGCACGTTGGAGAAAACCTCTTAAACGCAGAAGGATAGCGTTTGTAATACGCAGGACCGTGACTTCCCATCTGGTGTAATACGATAAAGATATCGCCTTCTTTAACGCTGTCTATTTTCTTTTGCAGGTTGCTCAGCATCCCTACGTCACGACATTCAACATCACAAACTGGGTTGTTAGCATTTGTGCTGTAGTCATAGTAGTTAGAACGAATAGCAACGCCTTTGGAGTCTGAATTGTTGTCCAGCCAAAAAACGTTGACACCAGATAAGCTCAAAACATCTAATAGATTTTCGGAATTCTTTGCCTTCTGAGAGCTGTAATGTCCATTATCTATTTTTGCAAAAATACAGGGTACAGATACGGATGTTGATGTTCCGCAGGACCAGAAATTGGTAAAACTAATCAGATCAATTTTTTCAAGAAATGGGTTGGTCTGCCTGGCATAGCCATTTAACGAAAATCTGTCGGATCTTGCTGTTTCTCCTAACACAAAAATAATAAGTTCTCGATCAACATCTGATGTTGGTATTTTAGCGTCACGCCCAATGCTTTTTAGTGTCGTAACCTCCGGCTTCATCGATGCTTTTACGTACTTAACCGTGGAATAGATCCAATAAGCAGGATTTGAATAATATCTTAATGACTTGTGCTGCCTGAAAAATGTAGCATACGTGCTTCCTAGCGAAACCATACACAGAATTGCTAGCGCCATTGCAATACTGAATAGCTTTAAATTAGATATAATATTTGATTTTATACCGGGCTCAATAATTTTAATTCTATAGATAATAATAGATGGATATACTCCAAGTAGCGTAAAATAAAACGTCAGTTTGATAGATACGATGTCTATTGATTCTTTGAGGTTTGTTTCAAATATGTTTTGAATCATTATGTCGTCGATTACCAAATTAAAGCTATCCATAAAATAGGCGGTAATCGAGGAAATAATTAAGACGACAATTAATAATGGTTTGGTTAAAATCCCGTTACATGCCACGCCTAAAATAGCCGCCAATACAGAACTCACCAGCAGCGTGAGAGAGATTAAGAACGGAATATTGTCCTGATTAACGGGGTATACTGTTATAATATTTTTAAAGAATGCGTAATTTCCAAAAATTGTTAAAAACACTGTTACCAAAACGATTAGTTTTGACTTAGATATAGCTTCTCTAAAAGTAAATAAATTCATTACATACCACTAGTTTTCGATGGTTCTTTTTTCTACTGAGCTCCGGTTCGATCCGGGGTGAGACCTGCGCTCAACGTAGCATTAGGCGAACCCAGGCTAGCAAGAAAATGGATAACCCCAATGAAAAATGCCATGCTTTCAGCACAGAACGCATTTCACGTTCCTTGGGATAGTAGAAACGCAATTCTATGCAGCCGTAGGCGGCTATGATTAGCAGCACCGTTATCCAGTGGAACCCGACGGTTACTACTCCACAGCGTTTGCCATTATTAATCCACTGCAATGTTTATCTCCTGTCCTGGCTCGGAACACAACGATTTGACAGTTATCCCAAAACCTTGGCGCAGATCTGGATCTGCCGCCATAGTACAGGACGCTCTGTACGCTGGCGGGGCTGATAGTAAAATCAGTATCCCCGAGCAGGCTGCATTATTCTTGAAGCGGCTTAAGCTAGCCTTAACAATTCGTTGTTAACGTAACTCCTTAAGAAACAGACCTAGGCCCCCACATGTCGTGTATGGGCAGTAACCGGACTGATTTAATCAGGATGCCAATACAAACAACCGTCCTCCACCGCGCCTTGTTATTCAGCGGCATAGCGATTTTCACTGTTTTACTACTCAATGGCCGGCTGTCTCCAATGTCGCTCTATCAGTGGTGGTTCCTGCTAACAGCCAGTCTCGCTACTTCCTTATTGCTCATTGCGCCGGTATGGAAGTTAGAGCGCATCAGTACAGCAGTGTCGCCGTGGCCGCGTCTTACGGGATTGGTCATTAGCAGTTTGTATTTCCTGCTGTTGGTGCTGCTGGCAGCGGATTACAAATTGTATTCATTGTATGGCTTTCATATTAATGGTTTTGTGGTCAATCTCGTCCTAACCCCGGGCGGGATAGAATCCATGGGGTCAAGTCAGAGTTTTTATCTCACCATCGCCAAAGTACTGCTGGCAGCTTTAGTATTATTTTTTAGCCTTATTTTGTTTTTTCCGATTGAACGTCTGCTTCCCCAAACACTGAGAGGAGTGAGATTTTGGGCAGGTGTTTTTATGCTGACGTTTCTAGCTCAGGGTGCCAGTTATGCACTGGCAGCCTATCGTTACGACAAATCCGTTTTAGGTATTGCTGACAGGGTTGCTTTCCATGTTCCGGTTACGGCGGCAGGCTTTTTGAAAAAGTTGGGCGTAGAACGCCCGCCAAAACCTGTTGGTGGCGAGATAAAACTCAAATCCGGGACAATGCATTACCCCCTCGCATCGATAACGATCGCCGACCACGCGCCCAAACCGAATATCGTCTGGCTGGTGGCGGAATCCTGGCGCTGGGACATGCTCGACCCCGAGATCATGCCGCACACCTGGAAATTTGCTACCGAGCAGGGTATGCGATCCCTCCAGCACTACAGCGGGGGTAACGGTACGCGCATGGGCATGTTCTCACAATTTTACAGCCTCTATGGGTCTTACTGGTTTGACGCCTTGCGCGCTCGGCGCCAACCCGTGTTATTCGACGTGCTTGATCAGCAAGGGTATACAAAAAAAGGGGTTACCAGTGCGCTCTTTTCCTACCCAGAATTTGACCAGACCATTTTCTCAGGATTTAAGCAAAATGAACTGCACTCCGATGACAAGGGCGCGGGATGGGAGCGAGATCAACGTAATGTCGATGTATTACTTGACTACATGCAACAGGCGCAGGAACCCTATTTTGCATTTATGTTTTTTGAATCACCGCACGCAAATTACCATTTCCCACCCGACGCAGTGATCCGTCCCGATTATTTGCCGGATTTTGATTACGCGACGATGGACCTGGACAAAGACATCGATCGTATCAAGAACCGCTATATCAACGCTTGCCACCAGCTGGATAAGGAATTTGCGCGGGTACTTGCCTTTTTGCAAACCAATGATCGCCTTGCTAACACCATCGTAATTATCACTGGTGACCATGGTGAAGAATTTATGGAAAATGGTCGTTGGGGACACAATTCCACATTCGTGCAACAACAAATTCGTGTACCACTGATTCTCGCGGGCGCCGGCATTAAACCCGGTGTACTTGATCGCATGACCAGTCACGACGACCTGATCCCAACCCTGTTGCCCCTGTTGGGTGTAACAAATCCAGCCAGTGACTATGGGTTTGGGCAGAATATGCAAGCGCAAGACTTTAATCGTCGCTACAGTGTGGTTTCCGATTGGCACGGTCCGGCGCTGATCACGCCGACCGCGAAGTTTATCCTCGCCAAAAATCTTGTATCAAATGGCTCTTCTGTGACCAACCTGAACGACAAACCCCTGGCGGATGATGCTGTTTCGTCAAGAGACCGGAAAACACTGGGGTTATTTATGGGAGACTATTCGCGATATTTACAGCGGTACTGATACCAAATTATTTACGGATTAGCGTATTGGCGGCAGGTGGTGGTACGGCGGTGGTACAAAGATGGCCTTGAGCGGGGCGGCTATCGCCATTAACTAACAGTTGCTAAATATCAGCGCTGTCACACATCTGCATTCAAATGCCTGCGTGAACAGCGCGTTCCGCATCCCGTTGAAACTCCGCATTGGATTTGATATCCCGCCTGAAGGGCAGCGCCAGCTGATAGCCAAGTCGATCTGATACTTCGTCATCCAGCACATTGATACCGTAACGAATGGCGTTAACGTCTGCGTATGTAAACGTCCCGAACAGTCGGTCCCAGATAGACAGAATTCCCCCGTAATTACTGTCCGTCCAGGGCAGTTCGTTGTGGTGGTGGAATTTGTGCATATCCGGCGTAACAAATACCCAGCTTAACCATTGGTCCAGTATTTTGGGAAGCCGGAGGTTGGCGTGTATAAAGTAGGTGAACGGGATGGTGATAAACCGATACAGCAGATAGAAAGCTAACGGCAGGCCAAGCACCGCAATCGCCAGCAGGGCGAAAATTTCGCGAAACAGATAGTCGCCGGGATGGTGACGGGTGCCCGTAGTAACGTCCACTTTATTATCCGAGTGGTGCACCAGGTGGAGCCTCCACATCCAACGCACTTTGTGCAGCAATACATGCACGCAGTATTGCGCCACAAAATCCAGTACCAGTAACGCAATAATCAGTTCCGCCCACAGGGGCAACTGTAACCAGTGCAACAAGCCGATTTGATGTTGCGCGCTCCAGTCGATCAGCCCGACCACCGAAGTGGCAAATGCCAGGCCGATGATTATCGTCGTCAACAACAGCGCCAGATTGGTTCTGGCGTGAATCCACCAGCTATCGTAGCGTAATTTGAACAGTGGCCAGCCACGTTCCGCGCCCCAGGCGACACCTAGACACAGCAGCACAAATGCGATCCGCGACCAGGCGGGCAGTTGCGAGAGGTACGTCAGAAAATTTAGCAGAAAATTATCGTCCACAACGTTACCTTTAAGCCCGTAATTCACAGGTAGCAGGTTTTACTGTGTACAAAATCTACGCTTTTCCAGCGGCATGTCAACCGCTTTGAAGATGCCGTCAGGTAAGGGAACATCAATAAAAAACGGATAGCGTGTTAGCGCTATCCGCCGTATGGCATCCGTTCTATGAGTAGAGCTGATTGCTCGGCCGTCAGGCAATAAAATCGAGCACCAGTTGTGTGGTTTCCTCAAACTTCTCTATTTGCGGAATGTGCCCGCAATTATCGTAAATTTTGAGTTTGCTGTCCTTGATGCCTTTGGCAAACAGCTCGGCATAGCCAACCGGTACCAACACATCGTTTTTGCCCCACACCAGCAGGGTGGGCGTGACGATGCGATGTATACGTTTGGCAAGCCCGTGTTCTGCAAACGGCCACAGGAACTTGCCGGAACAACCCAGCGCCCACACACTGGCGGCAATATGTTTGGGAATCTGTTCGGGATTTTCCGGCAGCGCCAGCATGGCCTGGGCACGGGGCAGGCTGAAATCGTGGAACAAGTAGCCGGGGATTTCCTCCGGTTTCGCGCCGTACAGTTCGATCAGTTTGTAGGGCATATCTTCCTGCCACAAACCGCCGGGGGCCAGTAGAACCAGGCGGCTAAAAAGATGCCGAAAATGGGCCGCGAGATCGACGGCGATCATGCCCCCCAGGGACTGACCCACGGCAATCGGTTTATCCAGCCCCAGCAGGTGCAACGCTTCCTCATACATCAGCAGCAGGTCGGCAAAGTCATCGATCTGTTTAATCGCGTAGGGATCGCCTGCGGACGTACCGGGCAATTCCGGGGCATAAACCGTGTACTTCTCCGCGAGCCGATCCAGAAATTCGTCCCAGTACAAGCCCGCCGCCGGATGGAAATACACCAGGGCAGGGCCGGAACCCGCTATTTTTACCTGTAGTTTGACGCGCCCGTTCAACACATTGAGGGTTTCGCTGCGCTGCGGGCCTTTAATCGTGATTGTCATACTTTTTGCCCCCCATCTGCGTGGCCAGTCGCACCCGTGGGCCACCAGCGGTGCTCCCAATTCTCGTCCTGCCATTCTTTACGCAGCGTCGGTAGTACGTGTTCGGCCAGCATATCGATATTTTTCTTGACCAGTTCTTTGGGCATGGAGCCCATTTGTACCATCAGAATCAAATTGCCAATGCGGAAACGCCGCACCATATCCAGTAATTGTTCTGTCACTGTGGCGGGGCTGCCAGCAATCACACACTGCGCATCCACCAGTTCGGGGTAAGTAATTGTGCGCATTCTGGGCACAACACCAAAGTCGCCGGGATCCTTGACCATCGCCTCCACGCCGTTAATATCGACGTAGCCCGGTAAACCCAGCCCGGACAGAGGAATCGCTCCGAGACCCTGCTGATAACCACGCTCCACATGTTTGCCGTACTCTTTATGGGCAATTGCGTCGGTTTCACCCACCACCACACCCTGTACAAAGGCCAGGCGGTAGGGGTTGGGGTCTTTACCTTTCTCGACGGCCAGGTCCCAATAGCGGTTGAAAATGCGATCGCCGGTATATTTGGGGCCGAACCAGCTCAAATATAAAAACACGTCTTCGTCGTCCAGAATTCTCGCCAAGCTACTTGGCGTACCAATGGATGGCGACCAGATCGGTGGGCCATTTTCCTGGTAGGGGCGCGGCCACGGATTCACCCTGGGGTAGCGGTTGTATTTGCTGTTGTACTCAAAGGGTTCGCGGGCCGTCCAGGCGCGCTGGATCAGCTTGCGGTTATCTTCGTAGCGGGGACGGGTTTCGATAGGGGGATGGCCGGCGTTATAGGAGGCGTCGTAACTCAATGCCACGGGAAAGCCTGCCACCAGACGGCCGCCGCTGATCTGGTCAATGACGGAGTATTCTTCAGCGATACGCACCGGCTCTCGGGATTTACCCAGGGAGCGCCCCAGGCAGGCCAGCGCGACCTTCAGATTTTCGCGCTCCGTGGCGTAGGCGAGGGCGGACATTTGCAGGTTGGGGTTCGGCAGCACATCGTAGGAAGCCTGGCTGTGTTCTGTAGTGGCAATGCCATCAAAGCCTCGGCGGGCCGCATAGAGCATTTCATCGAGATAATCCATGTGATCCTGGTGCATCAAATCCCGGTCCACCAGTTTATGGTACGGGGTTGTCACCACCGAATCGTATTTCTGCGCAAAGTCATCGGCAAAATGCCGATAACCCAGTTGTTCAAACGAAAGTATCTTCATTTGGGATCTAACCCCTTTTCTATAGTGGAATAGTGGAATATTGGAATCTTTACCACGCGGCTGAACTGGCCGGAAATAGCGCCCCGTTCTGTTGTTGATCTATTTGTCAATTTTTGGATAAGGCCGCAATATTACCCCAGGATCGGATTTTTGTAACCACACTACAGCAATTTTCCATGGCGGGTGATTAACCGGTTCGGCTCGCCACTCTTGCTCTGGCCGGCAGGTTGTCGCCGACAAGTTGCGCCCGCAGGTTTTAGGGAGATATTGACCCATACCAGCTAGCGCGAATATTCGCCACGGCCGCGACCCTGAAACGCATACGGCGCGCATCGTAGCCTTGCGAGCTGTCGGGGGTTAAAATCAGCGCTGCTCACAAGAATCACATGAATCAGTCACTTAGCAGAGTAGTAGTAATGAAGTTAGAAGGTATAAAAGTTCTGGATTTTTCGCTATTCCTGCCCGGTCCGGCCCTGACCCAGGTGATGGCGGATCACGGCGCCGAGGTGATCAAGGTCGAACCCGTTAACGGCGGTGAGCCCAACCGGGAAATTGGCCCCAAACGGGACGGGGTGTCGGTGTATTTCGCCAACACCCATCGCGGCAAAAAGAGCGTTCAGCTCAACCTGAAAACCGAGGAGGGCCGGGAAATGGCGCTGCGCCTCGCCGCCGAGGCCGACGTGGTGATCGAAGCCTTTCGTCCCGGTGTGGTTAAACGCCTCGGTGTGGATTACGACACCATTAAAGCCCGCAATCCCGGGGTGGTCTACGCATCCCTGTCCGCCTTTGGTCAAACCGGCCCCTACGTAAAGAAACCGGCCCACGATTTAGCTACGGAAGCCTACGCCGGTATCCTCAGTACTAATCTGGGCTTTGACGGCAAACCAGCGATTCCGGCCATTCCCAACGCGGACATGCTGACCTCGTTTATGGGTCTGTCGGCGGTACTAATGGCGCTGCTGCGCCGCAAGGACACCGGGCAGGGTGATTACATTGATTTGGCCATGATGGACTCGTTAATTGCCAGTGTGCCCAACAATATGGGCCCGGTATTTGCCGAGAAAAAAGCTCCCGTGGTGAAAGAGGAGCGCACCTGGGGTGGCTATGCCATGTACAACATTTACCAGACCAAGGACGACAAATACATCGTGCTCGGCGCCTCCGAAATGCACTTTGCGATAAATGTGCTCAATAAAATGGGCAGGCCCGATCTGATTAAACACTGCGAGCCACCGCCGGGATCAACCCAGGAGCCAGTTAAGGTATTTTTGCGGGAAACCTTTATCACCAAAACTCAGGGCGAATGGATTGAGTGGTTTGCCGATGTGGAAGCAGCTTTTGCGCCCATCAACGACCTGCGCCAGGGCGCGAATGATCCACAGATTCGTGCGCGAAACATGATCGTGGAGGACGACAAAGGCTGGGAGCATATCGGTATACCCATCAAATTCGCTCAGGAGCCCGGCCGTATCAATTTCGACGTACCCCAACTCGGGGAACACAACAGGGAACTGGCCCGCGCCGTGGGTTTTAACGATGTGCAAATTCGCGATATGTTGGAAAAAGGGGTGTTTGGCGTGAACGGTTAATGCCCAGCCGTCGGTTTCCCCCGTGGTTTTGTGATTCTATACAAATGCTTTATCCGCCGGTGGCTGAGTGTTGGCACTCTAGACTACGGAGCAGAGTGGTTTGCGCTATACCGGTCTTGCTCTCTGGACGGCAGCTGGAACTCGCACCATAATGACCGTCCTGTAATCATTCCAGGCCCGCTGCCATGCAGATGCACACCGGCGCGGCCCCACCTGGCCAAGTAGCGTTTTAAAGAGGAATACTGATGTTTGATCACGACAACCAAACCTTAGTTTCGAAACAGGCAGACACCTCCACTGGTGGCATAGTCGATGCGGTGGTTATCGGCGCTGGTGTGGCAGGACTCTATCAGATTCACCAGTTGCGGGAGCAAGGGCTGAATGTCCGGGGATTTGACGCCGCATCGGATGTGGGTGGCACCTGGTACTGGAATCGCTATCCGGGCGCGCGCTTTGATTCGGAGTCCCATGTCTACCAATATATCTTCTCCGAAGACCTCTATAAGGGCTGGAGCTGGAGCGAACGCTTCCCCGGACAACCGGAAATTGAACGCTGGATGCATTATGTGACCGACCGCCTGGATCTGCGTCGCAGCATACAGTTCAACACGGCCATCAAGAGCGCCCATTTCAACGAGGCAACCGAGCGCTGGACTGTCACCACCGACAGCGGTGAAGTTATCGACACGCGCTATTTAATTACCTGCTGCGGCATGCTATCGGCGCCACTGTCTTCTCTGTTTCCGGGGCAGGAAACCTTTAAGGGACAGATTTTTCACACCGCGCGCTGGCCCAAGGAACCGGTGGACTTCGCGGGCAAACGGGTTGGCGTAGTCGGTAACGGTGCGACCGGCATTCAGGTGATCCAGACCATCGCCGACAAAGTCGAACATCTGTCTGTTTTTATCCGTACGCCCCAATATATTCTGCCGATGAAGAACCCCAAATTTGGCGCGGCGGATATAGAAGCCTATAAATCTAAATTTAAAATACTGGCCGACAAACTGCCCAACACCTTTAGCGGTATGCAGTACGAAGTCGAGCACACCTGGGCAGAACTGACCCCGGAACAGCGCCTGGAGGTGCTTGAAGAGGGTTGGAACGATGGCTCCCTCAAATTGTGGCTGGCGTCATTCGCCGAAGTGTTTACCGATGAAGCGGTCAGTGAGCAGATCTCGGAATTTATTCGCGAAAAAATGCGGGCGCGCCTCAAGGACCCCAAACTTTGTGACCTGTTGATACCCTCAGACTATGGCTTTGGCACCCACCGGGTTCCGCTGGAAACAAACTACCTGGAAGTTTATCTGCGGCCCAATGTGGAGATTGTCAGCGTCAAGGATAATGTTATTGAATCCATAACCCCTGAAGGCATAAAAACTGCCGACGGCACGGTGCACGAACTCGACATCATCGTGTTGGCCACCGGCTTTGACGCTGGCACCGGCGCGCTCACCCGCATTGATATCCGTGGCCGGGAAGGGCGCTCGCTGAAAGAGGACTGGAGCAAAGATATACGCACCACCATGGGTTTGCAGGTGCACGGCTACCCCAATCTTTTCACCACCGGCGCACCCCTTGCACCCTCGGCGGCCCTGTGCAACATGACAACCTGCCTGCAACAACAAACAGAATGGATCAGCGGTTGTATCCAATACCTGCGCAGCAATAATTTGAAATATATCGAGCCGACTCCGGAAGCGGAGGAGGCGTGGATCGCCCACCACGAGGAACTGGCCAGCGCCACGCTCGTCAACAAAACATCGTCCTGGTATATGGGTTCAAACGTGGAAGGTAAACCCCGGCGGTTGCTGTCCTATATCGGTGGCGTGGGGGAGTACCGCAACCGTTGTAACGAAGTGGCCGAGAAAGGTTATTCGGGTTTTACCGTCCGCTGAATTGGGGCTTCACTCAAGCCTCGCCTTTTAGCTTTAATCTGTTTATCAACTCAGAGAGTAAATGTTTTTGACATTAGTCTTTACAGCAGCATATACCACACACGCGGGTATACGTACAAAAACGCGAGATAATCGTGCAAGTGCAATTAATGTAGGCCTATCATCGAAAACGTTGACTTAAACTTTTAAATCAACACATAAGAATCCAAACTTTATCGGTGCCAAGGAATGGTATGCCGACCACGCAGTAAAACACCTCAAATACGGTACGTATACCGCGCATGTTCTGTTTGCGAACATATACTGCACTTGCAGTTCATTAATAGTTAGAAACCCCAGGCACTCAAGGAGAATATATGCCAATAGGAGTAAATCAAGCCATTATCGCTATTTGGGCTACAATCGGTTTATCCGCCGTGGCTGCGCTCATTAACCGGTGGCTCGGCGAGATATCTACGGGCGAGTTTGTGTGGTACATAATCGTTTATTCACTCGTCTGCATTTTTCCTTACAAGCTAGGCAAGGGCAGTAATCCGGCTCGTTGGGTATACGCAATCTTTATTGCGGCAAGTATCCTTTTTATGTTCGGTGGAGTTGGCAGTGCCATGCCCAAAGCCGATTGGGTAGTTTCTATCGTCATGGTGCCAATTGAAATCTTTGCCGTTCTTCGTCTTTTTCAGCCAGAAGTATCTTTGTGGTTCCAGAAGTCGTAGGTTTCTAACAAGTTGGCTAAATTCGTTCTGGCCACAAAAAAACGTGGCCTCCACCGGACAGCCTACCCTTCGCCTCGGCTGCCGTTTAGCAAAGCGTTAGCCTTTAGGGGGTAGCCCCATAAATAAAATTGAGAAGTATGGAGCAATGTTTGTTGGGAAAGTTGTATGAAGGTGGCGCACGCATGCTGAGCTTGTGGCAGTCTTGTTTTCCGTCCGATACCACTGCAAAAAAGCCGCCCCCGGAGTGGGGGCGGCAACAGGGTAGAAGGGATGACGACGGCGCAGGGGGTGGTCTAAAAATCGTACTCCACGCCCACGTAGGCGGTGCGGGGCTTGTTGGGACGGGCGCCGTCCGGCACCCGGGACACGATGGCCTGGTTATCGAACAGGTTGTCCACCTTGAGAAATATCACCGTTGCCGAATTCAGGGCATAGCGGCTGATCAGATCCACCACGAACAGGGACTCCGTTTCTTCGAAACGGTTGCTGGTGCGGTTGCAGCCCACGGACACGCACATCTCGTCGATATACTTGGCTACCGCGTAGTTGTTCCAGCCGTTCTGGCTTTCCAGGCCGACCCTCAGGCCAAGGGTGTTCTCCGGGATATCCGCCAGGGTGTCGCCTTTGCGGAAGCCTTCTGCCCCATTGTCCTTGCTTAATTCCGCCTTGGTGTAGGTATAGGCCAGGTTCACCGGTACGATAAAACGGCCGGCGGTGAAGGCCGTGGCGGCCTGCAATTCCAGCCCGGAGACTTCAGCCTCGCCAGTGGTGAAACTGCCGGATGTAGCCCCGTTGCTGCAGGGGTTGGCCAGGGAGCAGTTTTCCGTCTTGTTTTCAAAATCGCTATAAAAGCCGATGGCTTCCAGAAACAGCGGGGCAGAGCTAAAACGCACGCCGGCCTCGTAATTGATGCTGATTTCCGGTTCCTCGAATTCCTGTGCACCGCCGCCCAGTGGTGAGAACCCTCGGTGCACACCCGCCAGTACCTGCCAGCTGTCGTTCAGATCGTAGGTGAAGGAGACCCCGGGCAGCCACTCGTCGGTGGTGTTGGCGCGCTCGCTACCCAACAGGGTGCGTGCTGGATTGTTGAACTGCTCGCGGGCAGTCTTCACGTCTTCGTAGCGCAGTGCCAGATTAAGGTTCAGGGCGCTGGTCATCTGCCAACTGTCCGTTAGCCAGAAAGACAGCGCTTCGGCCTCCTCCAGGCGGTTGTTACCGCCGGTGGGCTGAATGACGTTCTGAAACACCAGACGGCCGTTGACCTGGTCGTAAACCTCAATAGGCTGGAAGCGGTCCACCTCATCTTCATGGGCGCGACCACCGATTGCCAACTGGTGATCGTCCATGTCGACGGCAAAATTCAACTCAATACCCCGGGACTCGTAGGCGCGATTATTGTGTACATATTCCAAATCCGTGGCGTCTACGGCGCCGTCGAGAATGCCCTGTGCGGTGGCGTCCCCGCCGTTGGCCGCGGCCACCAGACTACCGCCACCGCCCAGCTTGAACCAGTCCCGGGTGAATTCATGGTGGTAAGTGGTTGCGGTCGCGGTGATTCGGTCGCTCAGATCCAGGCCGTACACCAGGCTGAAACCTTTATGTCGGTTATTCATTTGATCGATTTCCGATAATCCGTAGCGGCGCTTCTCGTCCCGGTCGAAATCGGTATCGGTCAGACCCAGGTAGGTCTCGTTGGAGACTTCCTCGGAATATTGAGCCTTGAAAAGCAGTCGCTGCCTGTCGCCTTCCCAGCCCAGCTTCACCACATAATCCTCGATATCGAAACCCGCATCCCTGCCGCTGCGATCAATATCCTTAAAACCGTCTGAATCTCGCTGGACGGTTTCAAGCAGCCAGCCGAAATCACCGCTCTTGCCGCCATAGTGGGCGTGTATGTCGCGACTGTTGTATTCCCCGGCGATGGCGGTAATGCTTCCCGCGTAATCCTCTGGAATCGGGGTGCTCACCAGGTTGACGACACCACCGGTAGTTTGCGGGCCGTACCGCAGAAGGGGTGCGCCTTTGAGAACTTCCACGGTGTTCATGCGCATGGTGGTGGGGAAATAGTAAGCCGCGGGGTCGGAGTAGGGGGCGGGCGCGACCATCACGCCGTCTTCCAGTAACGTGATCTTGCTGGAGCGTTCGGACCCTGCCGCGCGGATACCAATGTTGGGGCGCAAACCAAAACCATCTTCCTCCCGAATGTAGGTGCCGGGGATGGTCTTCATCAACTGATTGATGTCCGTAGCGGCCTCAATGCGCAGTTGTTCCTCGTCGATCACCGCACCGGAGCCGGCGATATTCTGCGCCTGTTCTGTAGAGCCTATGATGGTGATGGTTTCGATATGAGGACTATTCTTCTTTTGCTGGGTGGTCGGCGCTGCGGCGACGGCCAGGGTGGATATTGTTGCCGAAAGGGCAAGGCTAATCGCCAATATTTTCATGGTCATGTGCTTTATGTTTCCCCGTTGGTTGTGCTGAAAATGCCTGGTATTGAGTTTCATATCAGCATCCTATTACAAACGATAATGATTATCAATAACATTACGATTTTAGTCAAATTTTGTTGCCATGACGAGATTGGGACCGGGCAAATAGGTATGCAAAGAGCGTTTGGGGTGTACTCGGGAGGGACCTGCCCGTGGATAGGCGACCGTGATGTGTAAGGAGAAATTTAACTGTAAAGGAGGGGAAGAACGTAGGTTGCATGCCAGACAATGGGCCAGCTTTGGTCGGTGGTCACATGGGACGTCCAGATGGTCGTTATGAATGTAGTAGAGGGCGGCCGCTGAGTCCGGCGGCGGTGTCGTGTTGACTTCCACGGGCCTGATTCCCAGGTACTCGACAGTTTGTGTGTACCTGCCAATTATTGTGTTTTGAGATTAAACTTGGCGCTTATGTAAAAAACGTCAATAATAATTATGTAAATCAATAGGGTAGATATTAATGACAAGCACCTTTGGAGCAACATACAGCACATGGGGGTATATGTACAAAAATGCGAGATAATCGTGCACACGCAGTTAATGTAGGTTTATAATTAAATGCGTCAACTTATTATTTTAGATCAATATATTAGAATCAAAATTTTATCGGTGCGAGGGAATGATATACCGACCATGCGGCAAAACACCCCAAACGCGGGGCATATATTGCGCATGCCGGTTATTATTAGCAGTTATGAATGCTACCTAAATCTCAAATTAAAAAGGATTCAAAAATGAAATCTGAAAGAGATATCGAAAAGACCTATCCAAACAAAGAATTTGTAGAAAAGCTTCGTCGATTGGCTGATGCCATTGAGAATGGTGAGAAGTTCGAAATACAGATAGCAGGCGAGCGCATTTATGTTCCTGCTCGTGCAGTATTCAATATTGAACACGAGCGTCAGGGAGATAGTGAAGAAATAGAGTTTCAGATTAAATGGTCAAACTGATATCGTCTGCTTTTCGGTGTGTTCCATCTAATCCGGGTTCTTAATTTCAGCCCATCACGATCGCTTCTTTTAGAGAAAAATCATAAAAATAGGTGCAATATCACCGCATCCAGAACAAGTCGTTCAAGCCGACGGCGCTACGCGCCGCGGCTTAACTCCCGCGTTATACGTCAAATCTTCTGTTAGAGGATGCTCTATGACAGTACCAATGTGGATGTTGCTCGGGTTTGCGGCCTGGACAGTGGTTTTGCTGCTGTTCACGGTTGGCGTGTATCGCTGGAGTCGAATTCTGACCGGCCGGGTGCCGATGCGGGATTTTCGGGCCGATCGCGTTGAAGGGGATGACTGGTACAAGCGGGCCATGCGCGCCCATGGCAATCGTGTCGAAAACCTTCCGGTTTTTGCGGTAATTGTACTCGCGCTGTTTGCCAGTGGCGTCGGTGGGGTGGTGGTCAATTACCTGTCGGTGAGCATTCTGGTGGCGCGCCTTTTCGTTTAACCGCTTCCCTCTCGATGGGTTTGCCCCTGATGTTCTGCGGGAAACGCCTGCCCGTATTGACGTTCGCCAATACGGGGGCGTAAGTTAAGGGCAGGGTCTGGGTACAGGCTCGTTCCGATAATTGAAAATGGAGTTGCTAGTATGAGCGCGCCTGTCGCAGCAAACGGTCAACCCAATGCAGACCAGAATATTCGCCCCGATTACGACCGGGTTATTCAGGATATTGCCGATTATGTGCTGAATTATGCCATCGACTCCGCGGAGGCGATGGATACCGCCCGCAATTGCCTGATGGATACCCTGGGTTGCGGCTTATTGGCGTTGCAGTTTCCGGAGTGTACCCGGCACCTTGGCCCGCTGGTGGAGGGCACTGTTGTGCCGAACGGCGCGCGAGTGCCGGGCACATCTTTGCGTCTCGACCCGGTCAAGGCGGCCTGGGATATTGGCTGCACCATTCGCTGGCTGGACTTTAACGACACCTGGCTGGCGGCGGAGTGGGGTCACCCTTCGGACAATCTCGGCGGCATTCTCGCGGTCTGCGACTATATTTCCCAGTGCAACGAGGCGGCGGGCAGCGCGCCGCTGACCATGAAAGCCGTGCTGGAGGCGATGGTCATGGCCCATGAAATTCAGGGGGTTCTGGCACTGGAAAACAGTTTTAACCGGGTTGGCCTGTGCCATGTCCTGTTGGTCCGCGTGGCGTCCACGGCAGTGGTGTGCAAATTGATGGGCGGCAACCGGGGGCAGATTATGGCGGCGCTGTCCCAGGCCTGGGTGGATGGTTCCGCGCTGCGTACCTATCGGCACGCCCCCAATGCGGGTTCGCGCAAATCCTGGGCGGCGGGAGATGCCACGTCCCGCGCGGTGCGTCTGGCGGATATGGCCATGCGCGGCGAGATGGGGATTCCCAGTGTGCTGACGGCGCCGCAGTGGGGTTTCTACGATGTGTGCTTTAGCCATACCTGCGCGGACCTCAAGCTTAAGCCGCCGCAGGAGAGGCAGTTTAAGTTCCAGCGGGATTACGGCAGTTATGTGATGGAGAATATTCTGTTCAAGGTTTCCTTCCCGGCCGAGTTCCACGCCCAGACTGCGTGCGAGGCGGCGGTTATTCTGCACCCGCAGGTGAAGGATCGGCTGGAGGAAATCACAACCATTGTGATTACCACCCACGAGTCGGCGATTCGTATTATCTCCAAGCTCGGCCCGTTGGCGAACCCAGCGGATCGGGATCATTGCCTGCAATATATGGTGGCGGTGCCGTTGATTTTCGGCAATCTGGTGGCGGAGTCCTATGCGGACAGCTTTCACGCCGCCCACCCGTTAATTGACAGGCTGCGGGAAAAAATGCAGGTTGTCGAAGAGCCGCGCTACTCGCGGGATTACCACGACCCGGACAAACGTTCCATCGCCAACGGGATCCAGGTGTTTTTCGAAGATGGCAGTGCCACGGAAAAGGTCGCGATCGACTATCCGCTGGGCCACCGCCGTCGCCGCGCCGAGGGCATTCCGCTTCTGGAGGAAAAATTCAAACGTCATCTGGCCACCCGTTTTGTGCCCGAGCGGTGCGCGCAGATAGTTGCCCTGTGCAAGGATCAGACGCGGCTGGAAGGCATGCCGGTCAACGCATTTATGGAGTTGTTCATGTATTAAGCGTTCTCCACGACCGGTGGGGACGGGGTATGTTTGCAAGGTCTTGGCATTGGGTATTATCGCTCACAATTTCCTTTGAATACGCGGACATGGCACCACAACCTGGGTGATAATGTAGCACTGGTCAAGCGGCGCTCAGGCCCCTGCCGGATGTGTAGTGTGCATAGAGGAATACAAGATTGAATGTAGAGGTTGTTTTGCCCGCGGGGGAATTTGCCCGCGACAGCGCTGTGCGGCGCGTCAGCGATAATACCTGGGAAGCTGAATTAAGTGCCGGTTGGTGTCTTGGCGAAATTGTAAACGGTGGCTATATCATGGCAGTGGCGGCGCGGGCACTATCCGCGGCGTTGCCCCACAAGGATCCACTGACAGTAACTGCCTATTATCTGGCGCGCGCGGTGCCGGGCCCGGCACGGTGTGTGGTGGAGGTGTTGCGCACCGGCGGTTCCGTTTCGCAAGGGATGGTGAAGGTTATCCAGAATGGCGAAATCAAGGTTCAGCTGATCGCTATTTTTACCGACCGCAACAAACTTTCCGGCGTCGATCGTGTGCTGGAAAAAATACCAGAAATGCCGACTTATGAGGAATGCCTGTCCGCGCCTTGTCCGCCGAGCTTAACCTACCGGCAACGGGTGGTACAAAATATGTCGCCCGCCAATGTGCGCTCCTTACAGGGCGAGCCAGATGGTAGTGGGCGCTGGTTGGGCTGGACTGCATTTGCCGATGGTAGTGCCATCGACGCATTCGGATTATTACTATTTGCGGACGGGTTTCCCCCCCCACCGTTCACCCTGTATGGCCCATCCGGCTGGGTGCCGACCCTTGAGTTGACCGTGCAGATTCATGGTGTGCCTGCGCCCGGACCCCTGCGCTGCATGTTTAAGAGCGATATCATCAAAAATGGCGTTGTCGAGGAGCAAGGTTTGATCTGGGACAGCACCGATCAACTGGTGGTGGGTTGTCGACAAACCGCCATGCTGCGGATTTCGCCACAGGCTGGCGGCCAAAAGTGGGGCGTTGCGGATTAGCACCGTGGTAAAAACTTTCCCGATAGGGCACTAATTTTTTTATAATGCGGGTCCGCCCCTGATAGCGTACGCGGCTTAATGTCCCGGACAACTAATTCCATGTTTCAGCACACTGTCTACACTTTGTACAAATTTATCGCCATGGAAGGCTGGAGAGAACTGCGCGAGCCGCTGTTGGACATGATGACCGCTCGGGATATACGCGGCACGGTATTACTTGCCAGCGAAGGTATTAATGCCACCGTATCCGGTCGGGCCGACAATATCGCCGAATTTATGCGCTGGCTGCGGGGACAGGAGGGTCTTGCCGATCTGGCATATAAGCAGTCCATTACGGACAAGCCGCCGTTTAAGCGTGCCAAGGTAAAGTTACGTAATGAAATTGTTTCCATGGGCGTGGCGGGTATCGATCCGCGCCATGTGGTGGGAACGTACGTGGAGCCCGAGGACTGGAACCAACTGATCAGCGATCCGGATGTGTTGCTGATCGACACCCGCAACCAGTACGAAGTGGATGTCGGTACCTTCGCCAATGCGGTAAATCCGCAGATCGACAGTTTTCGCGAGTTTCCCGACTATGTGAAACAGCACCTGGATCCCGCCAAACATCGCCGGGTCGCCATGTTCTGTACCGGTGGAATACGCTGTGAAAAATCCACCGCGTTGCTAAAAGAGCAAGGCTTTGCCGAGGTGTATCACCTCAAAGGCGGCGTTCTGAAATATTTTGAAGACGTTCCGCGAGAGAACAGTTTATGGCGGGGTGAGTGCTTTGTGTTTGACGACCGCGTTGCGGTCAACCATGCCCTGGAAGCGGGGCGTTACGATCAGTGCCACGCCTGCCGCATGCCCATTACGGATGCGCACAAGGCGAGTCCGCATTACGAAAAAGGCATTAGCTGTCCACATTGTTACGCGAAAACCGCACTCGTGGATCGCCAACGTTTTGCGCAACGGGAAAAACAATTGACGTTGGCGAAGCAACGCGGGGAATCTCATCTGGGGGCAGACGCGGCAAATACCCTGGAGCAAAAACGCGTGGCGAAACGCGCTCGGCGTAGAGCAGCACAATCCACTACGTCCACGTAAATCCACGTAAAGTCATCTCACGCGAACCGCGCTACAGATCGACGTCACCTTTTAGCAGCCGTTGCACGATCGTGCGGTTCAGTATTTCGTTGGTGCCGTCCGCTACGTTGATCACGCGCAGGGTTTCCCAGGCGTCGGTCAGACCCATCTCATTGGTAAAACCCATCGCGCCATGGCTCTGAATCACCCGGTCTATGGCGCGGGTGCCGACCTGTACTGAATAGGCTTTGGTCATTGACAACTCTTTGATTGCGGCGTGACCCTGATCCAGCAGGCGGCAGGCATTTAACCCAACCAGATGCGCCGCATGTACTTCGGTGGCCGATTCCGCCAGGGGAAAGCTGACACCCTGATACTCGCTGATGGGTTTACCAAAGGTTTTCCGTTGTTGCATATAGGTAAAGCCGATTTCCAGGGCCCAGCGGGCCAGGCCCACGGCGCGCGCGGCGTTGTACACGCGCCCCAGAGATACACCAGACAGGGCGATGGCAAAGCCGTGGTCGAGCTCCCCGACCAGCTGCCAGGGCTCTACGCGCACGTTATCGAGTAACAGCGCGCCCTCGTCGCCACCGATATGCCCGTACATTTTAACGATGCTCTCAATCTCAAATCCCGGACTGCTCATGGGTATTAAAAAGGCGCTGATACCGCCTTTTTTCTGTGCGGCTTTGTCCGGGTCAGTGATGGCGAACAGCATACAATAATCCGCCTGCGGCGAATTGGTGGTCCACAACTTGCGGCCCGAGATGCGCCAGCCATCGCCGTCGTGCACCGCACGGGTTTTCAGCATGGCGGCATCGGAACCGGCACCCGGTTCGGACAAACCGAAACACATCGAGGTTTTGCCGGACACCATGTCCGCAATAATATCCCTCTGGGCACGTTCGCTAACGTGGGCGAGCACCGGGCTGGGTCCAAATGCCCAATGGCTGATGGCGTAAGTGCCCAGCCAATGGTGTCCACCGCAGGTGTGAAAGACCTTTTGCCAGGCACAATAGTAGGCCAGGTGGCCCATTGCGCTGCCGCCCAATGACTCTGGCGTAATCATGTTGAAATAGCCCGCTGCGGACGACGCCATGCGTACCTCGCGGATCAATTCCACGACCGCCGGACTGTAACGTCCATCCTCGCTGTATTTTTTGCGTGGATTGCCGAGAAGTTCCTGGTGGCGTTGGTGTCGCGGTATCACCTCGCGGCGCACAAACGCCTCTATACCGTCTTCGAGAGCTACAATCTCTTCGGGCAATGATTCGCCGAGGGCGCTATTCATGGTTTGTCGCTCTCCCGCAAGGTCGGTGTAAGAAGCACACAATAACAGGGATTTTTGTGTCCCGACACCTTATACCTGCGTTACAGATATCGGGGCGGACGTCCCAGCGGCGGCCAGTCAGCGGCTATAATTGCGCTGTGTGAGGTGCGGATGGCCAACTCGGTGGGTTGCGGTCCGGCGTTTGAATTGTATTAGCTATTCGGAGTTTTCACTCATCATTTTGGCGGCTTTGCGCGCTTCGAGTTCGGCCAGTTCCAGAGCGATCATCTGTGGCGTTTCGAAACACAGACGACCGAACTTTCCGGCACGGATCTCTGTTATCAGACGTGTGCCGGCACGGGTGGTATCAACCTGTGCGCCGCTGCCCAGACACCCGGTTTTTTTGCCGATAGCTTGCAGGTTCTCCATATCGTTGCTCGACAACGTTGCGAGCTGATAACGCTGTAGCAGACGCTCTGGGTAACATAGCTTGAGGTAGTGTAGTGCGAATAACGCGGTGTCTTCATAATCCATCGCTGTTTCGCGAATCGCTCCGGTGACAGCCAGGCGGTAGCCGCTTTCAATATTTTCGATGTTGGGCCACAGTACCCCTGGGCTATCGAGCAGCGTCAAGCCGTCGCCGAGATTGATTCTCTGTTGTGCTTTGGTAATGGCTGGCTCGTTACCGGTAGCGGTGATGGCGCGACCCGCCAGCGTGTTGATCAGAGTCGATTTACCCACATTGGGAATCCCGGCAACAAGTATTACCGCGTTACGGGTCTTTTTACTCGCGGGTGTCAGTTGCCGACACAGTTGACGAACCTGCGCGGCCTGGCGTGTCTGGTCGGCGCTGATGGCCAGGGTTTTGACCTGTTGTTCCTGTTCGAGATAGGCCTGCCACAGCGCCACAATAGCAGGGTCGGCAAGATCGATTTTGTTAAATACCCTGACACGGGGTTTCGCTGCGCCCATGGTGGCCAGCAGGGGGTTTTGACTGCTGTAAGGAATTCTCGCATCCAGCACCTCAACCACAATGTCCACCTGGTCGAGAACGTTGCGTATGTCCTTGCGGGCCTTGTTCATGTGCCCGGGAAACCACTGTACCTGCATATCTGTCCCGATGATCTTGAAAGCGGTTTAAAAGGGCAAATAGGGCGCAATGATAGAGTAGCCGGGGCTGAAATACGAACAGTACAGGAGCAGATCGACTCTGCGCGCAATGATTTTTACGCAGTGCTAGACCGGCATGACATGAATAGTTTACTCTCGGGTAACATCTGACGGCACTGAGGAGCGATGCAATGGATAAATTGTTGGACGAACAGCAGTTGGCGGAAAAATTAAGTGCACTTAATCTCGGCGTGAGCGTTCCCTGGCAAATCGTGGATGGCAAACTCCATAAGCAGTTCGAATTTTCCGGATTTGTCGAAGCGTTTGGTTTTATGACCAGGGCCGCGCTGGTGGCGGAACGTATGGATCATCACCCCAAGTGGACTAACGTCTACACGAAGGTGGAGATTGACTTGTTAACCCATCGTTCCGGTGGAATTACCAGTCTGGATTTTACGCTGGCCAGTGCCATGGAAAAGTTGGCCAGTCGCTGATCAGGTAGTGTTGCCTGAAGACAGTTTTGCAAAATTAAGGGGTGACAGATGTCGGGAGTTTTACAGGGTATTCGCGTGCTGGATTTTGGGCGCTATGTGGCGGGACCCCACTGCGCCGCGTTATTAGCGGATTTCGGTGCGGAGGTGATTCGTGTCGAGAAGGTCGATGGTAGTGAAGACCGTTTTTTATCACCACTGTCGCCATCCGGCCACGGTGCTAATTTTGTCCAGAATAGTCGCAATAAGCTTGGCTTGACACTCAACCCGAATAAACCGGAGGGTCGGGAAGTTGTCAGACGCCTGCTAAAAACGGCGGACGTTGTGGTGGTCAATATGCCACTCAGCGCCCTTAAATCAATGGGGCTGGACTACGACAGTCTGGTTGCGATCAAGCCGGACATTATTCTTACCACCTGTTCGGCCTTCGGGTCGCGGGGACCCTATGCGGACAAGTTGGGCTTCGATGGCATCGGGCAGGCCATGTCGGGCAATATGCATATGTCGGGATATCCCGACGAGCCCATGAAATCCTACGGTCCTTATGTGGATGTGAGCACCGGGATATTGTGCGCGCTGGGCACGGTTCTGGCCCTGTACGAACGTCTGACCAGTGGCAAGGGGCAGATTGTTGAGGGCTCGCTGGTGACGACGGCGCTGAATGTCACCAACGCAAACTTGATGGAACAGGCTGTATTGCAGTTGAACCGGGTTGCGACGGGCAATCGTGGTCAGAGTGGCGCCCCGGCGGATGCCTTTAAAACCCTGGATGGCTGGATGATGGTGCAAAATCTTGGCAACCCGTTATTCAAACGCTGGGTCGATCTGATGGGCGAACCCCAGTGGCTGGACGACCCCCGTTTTAAGGACGACAAATGTCGTGGAGATAACGGTCAGGTAATCAGCGAGCGCATGGCCAAATGGTGTGCAGATAAAACCACGCAGCAGGCAATGGATACGCTTGAGCAGGCCGGTATACCCGCCGGAGAAATTCTCTCGCCCCAGCAATGTCTCGAACATCCACATATGCAACAGGCTGGACTGTTTACGCAAATGCGCATCGATGGCATCGATAAGCCGGTCCCTTTTCTTGAGACACCGGTCAGTTTGTCCCGCACCCCTGGCGCAATCCATTCCCCGCCCCCGGAATTGGGGGAGCACACCGACAGAATTCTTGCATCCCTGGGATACGAGCCTGATGAAATCGCGACGCTGCGTAGTGGCAGGGTGGTTTAACACCATCTGTTCATTTTGTTTTCGTATACAGTGTTTAATAGCTTGCGACGCGGCGGTCTGTCGCGTGCGTATTTCGACGCCCGCCGGACGTTTTGCTATGGCTCGCCACTGTCTCTCGCATGGTTATTCAGGGCAAAAAAACTGAGAATTTCCTCGGATTGCTGCAGCGCATCGCCATAGCCCAAATTAATCAGCTCGTTACAGAAGCCCGGCTCGAATAACAGCAGGCTGGTAGCGCTGGAGCCACCGCCCTCAGCGGTGCCGCCAGTGGCGCGCAAAAAAAGCTTCAGGCTGGTGGGCAGCTCGTCAAAATGCGCGTCGGCGATTTCGTTGATCGCGACCGATGGAGAGATACAAAGATGGTCAATCGGTTTCGGATGATCGTTGCCGCCACCATTTTTTTCTTCTTGTTGCGGCAGTAACCGGGCCAACTGGTTAACGGTTTTCAGTGTTTCGAGATCGCTTTCAACGGAATCGATAAATGCGCTGTTAAGCATGTGGGCAATCATTTGGGCGACTGAAGGGGAGTGCTGCTGTGGCTGTGGCGTTGGTCGGCCCCGCTGGTTGTCACTGACACCGACGATAAAAACCCGGCTGGCCCCCAGGTGTAGTGCGGGACTGATGGGTTTCAACTGCCGCATCGCGCCATCCCCATAATAATCGTGACCAATTTTTGTGGCCGGGAAAATCGTGGGAATCGATGTGGACGCTATCAGGTGGTCGATGGTCAGGCCGGTGCGCAGACCAACGCGTCTTGTGCGTTGCCAGTTATCGTGACGACCCTGGAAAAAATTCACAGACAGGCCGCTGGTGTAGTTCATGGCCGTTATATTGATTGCATCGAGCTCGCCGCTGGCGAGGGCTTCGTCAATATGGCGAAAACGAATGACCGAAGTTAGTAATTCTCGCAGTGGTGTGTTGTCCAATAATGCCACTGGAGCGCCGAAGCCAGATCCGCGATTAAACAGTGATAAGCCTATGCGCAGCGTATTTTTGCACACGCCCCATAGGTCGGTGCGATAAACGTCTTCGGCTTTTAGCGCGCGCCAGATGGTTTCCAATTTGCGCACGCGCAGACGAAAACGCCCGGCGCTACTGGCAATGGCCAGGGCGTTGATGGCGCCAGCGGATGTTCCACAGATAATTGGAAACGGGTTGTGGGTCTGTTTAGGTAACAGTTCTGCCACGGCTTTGAGTACGCCGACCTGGTAGGCGGCGCGTGCGCCGCCACCGGATAAGATAAGTGCGGTGGTCATCGGAATTAACTATTTCCTTATACGGTGGTCGCAGTCACGAAGATTAGTAAATGCCTAGCGCCATACCTGCGGCCATGGTCAGCCCCAGTTCTTCACAGTGGGCTAATGCTTTTTGTTCAAGTGCGCCAACGACGATAATCGGTTCCACTACTTTGCGCAGCGGATAACCCAGCGCGATACGCTCAACCTCCCGCACCGCGCCGCTACCGTCGTTACTGGCCCCGACAAACAACCCGTAAGGTAAATTCAGGTGGTGAGGTTCGGCCGGGTAAAAGGTGCGGTCAAAAAAATCTTTTAAAGCGCCACTCATGTAACCAAAGTTCTCCGGTGTGCCAAACAGCAACCCGTCGGCCCATAACAGATCGTCGAGATCGGCGTCGAAGGCATTCTTCATAACCACCTCGACGTCCTGCTCCTGGCGAGCACCCTGCAACACAGCCTGCGCCATCTGTGCTGTTTTGCCGCCTTGGCTATGATAGATTATCATTAATCGCTTCATTGCCTTAGGCTAAGGAATTTAGCGGCCAAAAGCAAAGTTTGTAACCACAATTGAGAATCTCAATCACTGTCGCGATCAACACGGATGTTGAATAACGATGCCCCTTTTGTTGTTTTCCTGCGGTGTGCTGTCTTCGGCGTTCTGGCCATTATTACCAGAAATGCCGCTGCTCGTTGCACTTCTGGTCACGGCACTTCCCCTGACCATTCACCCGCGTTTTCGACCGATTTTATTTGTACTGCTAGGCATAGCGTGGGCCAGTATCTGGGGGCACTGGTCGTTACACCACCGCTTGTCCACCGAGCTGGATAAGACGGACTACCTGGTGACCGGCACTGTACAGGATATGCCGCGCCTTGATCCATTGCGTAGCAGTTTCTATCTGGATGTCCACAGGTTGCAGGCTTTACAGCAGGGTGTGTCCGCACCAAAGTTAAAACGACTGCGGCTGAGCTGGTATCAGAGCCCATCTCTCGAACCGGGGCAGCTTTGGCACTTACGTGTGCGACTACGTGCACCCCGTGGTTTGAGCAATCCGGGTGGTTTTGATTACACAGCCTGGTTGCTATCCGAGGGCGTATCCGCCACAGGCTATGTCCGTGCCGCGCCCACCAACAGCTTACTGGATAGCAACACCGGAATGTCGATTGCGGGGTTGCGTTTTCACCTGCAGCAGTCCATCGGCAAATTAGCGTTGAGTGAGGGCGGCAAAGGGTTTATCGCAGCGCTAACGATTGGGGACAAGCAGTTTATCCCGGCGGCGATGTGGCGCACTTTGGAGGTGACCGGAACCCTTCATTTGATGGTGGTGTCAGGTCTGCATATCGGTATCTTGGCGGGGTGTGGCTGGTTGCTCGGTATTGGTGTGGGAAGGCTACTTGCGGCGGCGGGGGCGACGCTGCCAGCCACTCAAATCGGTGCCGGCCTGTCCCTGGTGGTGGCACTCGGTTATAGCCTGCTGGCTGGTTTTTCTTTGCCCACCCAGCGGGCGGTAATTATGCTAGCGGTATTTCTTATCGGCCCCCTGTTACGGCGAAAAATCGCGCCGGGCACTGGGCTATTATGGGCTTTGGCGATAGTGAGTACCCTCGACCCCCTGGCGGCGCTGAGTCCAGGGTTCTGGTTGTCCTTTACGGCAGTGGCTGGACTGGTTGCCTATTTTAAGCCGCGACCGCGTCTTACCTGGTTACGCCGCATGCTACTGGCGCAGGGCGTAGTGTTTTTTTCCCTGGCAGGATGGCTTCTGCTTTATCAGGGCGAAATTAATTTTATGACGCCCCTGATAAATTTGTTGGCCATTCCCTGGATAAGTATCGCGGTGGTGCCTCTGTGCTTGCTGGGCGGCATACTGCTGCCATTTCACGAGGCTGCGGCCCATTCTTGCTGGATGTTGGCCGGGTATCAATTGGAGTGGTTCGCACAGGGCCTGGAATGGGTCGCGCGTGTGGCCAATGCTTCGCGCTTTAGCGTACCGAGCGACGACGGAGGGATGGGCGTCGCGGCGTTTGTATTTGCAGGGGTTGTACTGTTGTTGCCCAGGGGGCTTGGATGGCAGGCTCCTGGCTGGGTGTTGTTGGCGGCGCTATTTTGGCTGATGCCACAAATGCGGCCGGCGCTGGCGGTGACGGTGCTGGACGTTGGCCAGGGGCTGGCGGTGGTCGTGCAAACGCCGGAGCAAGTATTGGTGTACGACACCGGGCCGAAATTTAGCGAGCGCTTTGATGCCGGGAGTGGGATTGTCGCCCCTTTCTTACGGCACAGCGGTGTTGCAAGTATTGATTTACTGGTGATTAGTCACAATGACAGCGATCACGCCGGGGGTGCCGCCGGGTTGTTTCGCTATTACCGGCCGCTGCAGACCATTGCACCCGGTGGATCGCCCGAACTATTTGCCACGCAACCTTGTGCGGCTGGTCAGCACTGGGCATGGAGGGATTTGAAGATCGACATATTACATCCCGGATTGGTGCCTGAAAAAAATGACAATAATCAATCCTGCGTTCTATTGCTTCGCTATCGCACAGTGAGTGTTCTGTTGACCGGAGATGTGGAGGTCGCCGTGGAGTCGGCGTTGCTGCAAAAGCAGGCGTGGCCCCGGGACGTTACTTTGCTGATAGCGCCCCATCATGGGAGCAAGACCTCGTCGAGCGTCGGTTTTGTGCAGGCAGTGCATCCACGCCATGTGGTATTTTCCGCCGGTTACCGCCATCATTTTGGCCACCCCCATGGGAGCGTGGTGGCGCGCTACCAACAATCCGGTGCTGAACTGTGGTCCACAGCGGAATCTGGCGCTCTGCGTTTTGTCTGGGATGAAGCTTTGGCACTGACCATATGGGCACAACGTGAAGTGGTGCAAAGGTACTGGCATTAACCAGGCTGGAGCGATGAGTGAAGCCTGGTGGTTGTGGTAAAGTGGCGCATAATTTTTTACAGAACGAGGGGCAGGCGTGTACGAATTACTGGTCAGTGGCGGTTGGTTAATGCTGCCGTTAATGCTGTGCTCTGTTGCCGTGCTGGGTATTGTGGTTGAGCGCTATCTGGCGTTGCGTCCAGGCAAAGTCGTACCCGATAACCTGTTGGGGCAAGTTTGGCATTGGCTAAAAAATCATCAGTTGGATCGGGAAAAACTCCTCGATCTGCGCAATTCTTCGCCGCTTGGCATTATTCTCGCCGCGGGATTGAGCAACTCGGGCCATGGCCGCGATGTAATGAAGGATAGCATTGAAGAGGCCGCGGCACAGGTGGTGCATAAACTGGAAAGATATCTTTCGATTCTGGGCACTATTGCCGCAGTCGCACCGTTGATCGGATTGCTCGGTACGGTGTTCGGTATGATAAAAGTATTTACCGCCATTATGCTGGAAGGGTCCGGCAACGCTGGCGTGTTGGCCGGGGGTATTTCCGTGGCATTAGTTACCACAGCGGCGGGACTTTCCGTGGGTATTCCTGCACTGATCGCCCATCGTTTTTTTGAACGGCGCATAGACACCTTGGTGGTGGATATGCAGGACCAGGCCGTCAAGCTGGTGGATGCACTGCACGGCGATCGCCTGTTGCAACCGGAGGAGGCCGCCAAGCTGTGAAGTTTCGCCGCCGTTCGGTGCTCGACAACGGTATCAATATTACGCCGTTGATCGATGTGGTATTTCTGTTGCTAATTTTTTTTATGGTGTCGACCACGTTTACCAAAGAAACTCATCTGGTGATTGATTTACCTGAGGCTACCGGTAAACCGGCTGAATCTCTGCCGGATAATATTGAGATACTGGTGGCCAGTGATGGCAGCTATTCCGTCAACGGCATGGCGTTGATTAATCGTCAGCCGGAAACATTGATCAGTGCCCTGCGCCAGTTGGAGGACGTCGACAAAACGATGCCGCTGGTGATCGCAGCGGATGCGGAAAGTAGCCACCAGGCGGTCGTCACCGCGATGGATGCGGCCGGGCGGGCCGGATTTATTCATCTGAGCATTACCACCCAGTTACCCGAATCCACCAATTAATCGGCATTTTATGAACTCTGTCCCACCGGCCACACCTGTTAGCAGTTTCACGACGTATTTGCGCTTACTCGGTTATTTACGTCGTTATGCCGTGGTGTTTGGTATCAGTGTTCTGGGTTTGTGGATGTTCAGTTTGATGGAAATTGCGTTTGTCGATCTGTTCGGCTACCTGATTAACGTATTGACCGTGGTAACCGGTGAAAATATCAAAGATCTTCCGGCCAATATGACCAATATTGATTCTGGAATCACGTCCCGTTTTGCGCAATGGTATATGCGCGATGGCAATGTCCTGGAGCAGAGCCGGGTGGTAGTGCCACTGTTTATGCTACTTCTTGCGACACTACGCGGTATAGGATTTTTGATTGGTAATTACGGTATGAGCTATGTTTCCCAGTCGATTGTCGATGGGTTGCGCAATGAAGTTTTTGACAAGTACACGCGTATGCCGAGTGCCTATTTCGATCAAAATATGAGTGGCCATCTGGTAGCCCAGTTAACATTCCACGTTGGTCAGGTCATGGGGGCCGTAACCAGCGCGCTCAAGGTAATTTTGCGCGAGGGCGCGCTGGTTATTGGGCTGCTGATTTACCTGATCTATTTAAACTGGCGGCTCGCGCTGATATTTTTGGTGATCATGCCGGTTATCGCGCTGATCATTAATTCCATCAGCAAACGCTTTCGGCGTTTGAGCAAACGGATTCAAACCGCGGCGGGTGAGATCACCCACGTCGCACAGGAAACCGTCGCGGGCTATCGGGAAATGCATTTGTTCGGTGGCACGGACTACGAACGCAAGCGCCTGTATCAGGCGTCGAAAACTAACCGGCGTCAAAATTTAAAGCTGGCGCTGACGGAAGGCCTGAGTACGCCCGTGATCCAGTTGTTACTCGCTGGTTCCCTTGGCCTGCTGATCTGGCTGGCCTTGACTCCGGAAATCATTGGCTCGATGACCACGGGAGATTTCACCAAATTTTTGTTTACCGCATCGCTGTTGGCCAAGCCGATACGTCAGATCACGCAAATCAACAGTACCATTCAGCGGGGTATTGCGGCCGGTTCCACGTTGTTTGAAACCCTGGACGGGATTGAAGAGCAGGATACCGGGGAGATAGAGAAGGAGCGGGTGGCGGGACAGTTCGAATTTAAGAAGGTTAATTTTGGCTACGCCAGAGGGGACAGGGTTCTGCACGACCTGACGTTTTCCGCAGCGCCCGGCGAAAGCATCGCACTGGTGGGCCCCTCAGGGGGCGGCAAAACATCGCTGATCAGTCTGATCCCCCGGTTTTATAACTATCAGAGCGGACAAATTTTACTGGATGGCACGGAGATTACCGAATACAGCCTTAAAAGCCTGCGCAAGCAGATTGCACTGGTGAGTCAACATGTCACTCTGTTTAACGACACCGTGTATAACAATATCGCCTATGGCGAGTTGAAGTCCGCTTCCCGGGAACAGGTTTATGAAGCGGCGCGCATGGCCTACGCGCTGGAGTTTATCGAAACCCTTCCCGATGGCTTTGACACGCGCATCGGCGACGACGGCGTGATGTTGTCCGGGGGGCAGCGCCAACGCCTGGCCATCGCGCGCGCCCTGCTCAAGGACGCCCCCGTTCTAATTCTCGACGAGGCGACATCAGCCCTCGATAGTAAGTCGGAGAGTTATATACAGTCGGCGCTGGAGACGGCTATGCGCGGTCGCACGACGTTTGTGATTGCCCACCGTCTCAGCACCATCGAAAAAGCCGATCGAATTATGGTGCTGGACAAGGGGCGGATAGTGGAGCAGGGCAGCCATCAAAAGCTGTTGGCTGAAAATGGGCGCTATGCGCAGCTGTATCGGCAACAATTTTCGGATGATGTGGTATAGCCATGTGCGCCATCGAGCGAGCCTGGTATCGACCTTATGGCTGGACGCTTGCGCTACTGCCGCTGACCGGAGTTTTCTACACTATAGCCCGCGTGCGGCGCTGGGTGCTGTGTCGTTGTTATCATCAAAGACAGTTTCCGGTGCCGGTTGTTGTGGTCGGAAATATTGCTGTCGGCGGCACCGGAAAAACACCGTTAATAATCGCGCTGGTAGAACAATTACGCGCGCGCGGTTATCGCCCCGGCGTTGTGAGTCGGGGTTACGGCGGCTCGGGTAATCGACAGCCGCTAGTAGTGACGGCCGCTACCACGGTGGAAATTGCCGGTGACGAAGCAGTCTTAGTCGTCAGAGCAACCAACTGCCCGGTAGTTATCTGCGCGGATCGACGCAGAGCTATTGCCGAGTTATTAAAAAGTGGTGATTGCGACCTGGTGTTGAGTGACGACGGTTTGCAGCATTACCGTATGTACCGGGATATGGAGATCGCGGTGGTAGATGGCGCGCGTGGTTTTGGTAATGGCTACTGTCTTCCGGCGGGGCCGTTGCGCGAACCCGTATCGCGTTTGCGTAGCGTTGACGCGGTTATTATTAATGGTGAGACGGCTCGGGCGCGCACTGTCTGGCCAGATAGTCAGGCCATACAGGTGCGACCCACTCGGTTTCGGCATCTCGCCAGTGGCAGGGTGTGTTCACTCGACGAGTGGGCTCTGTCAAAAACTGTATACGCGCTGGCAGGCATTGGTAATCCACAACGCTTTGCCGACACGCTGACGGAGTTGGGATTTAGTGCGACATTGCAAACATTTCCCGACCACTATAAATTTCGGCGGGAGGATTTTCAGTTTGCAGATGGCGCGCCCGTTATCGTAACCAGTAAGGATGCAGTTAAATGTGAAGCCTTTGTCGACCATCATATTTGGGTTCTTGAAGTAGCGACTGAGGTGCCCGAGTCTGTTCTCAATGATATTGAAAAATTAAGTGATAAAATAGATTATAAAAATAAGGTAGTTAATTGAAAATTAAATATATTGTTGTAATTCCGGCGCGCTATGGCTCCAGTCGTCTGGAAGGTAAGCCGCTGCTGGATATTGCCGGTAAGTCCATGATTAATCGGGTTTACGAGCAAGCGTCCAAGAGCGCTGCGGATCGGGTACTGGTGGCGACTGACGATCTGCGCATTGCCGACGCCGTGGCAGCGTTCGGCGGCGATGTCGTCATGACATCGGCAACCCATAGCTCAGGCACAGATCGGCTTCACGAAGTGGCCGAGCGCCTTGGGTTCGCGGAAGACACTATTGTTGTCAATGTGCAGGGCGACGAACCCTTAATCCCGCCGCAGGTAATCGACCAGGTTGCCCGCAACCTGGCGGATCGGCCGCAGCTGGGCGTGGCGACCCTGTGCGAGAACATCGCAACCTACGCGGATTTTATGAATCCCAATGTGGTCAAGGTGGTAACCGACACAAATCGCCTGGCGCTGTATTTTAGCAGGGCCGCTATTCCCTGGCCCCGCGACCATTTTAAGAATGGGCTCCAGACATTACCGCAGGCGTGCGTGGCACAGCGCCATATTGGTTTGTATGCCTATCGTGTACGTACGCTCAAGCAATTTGTGGGCTGGCCGATGGCGCCGCTCGAAGCCCTGGAAGCGCTTGAACAGCTGCGTTTTCTGTGGCATGGCGAGGCGATTCATGTAGCGGAAGCGGGTACGCCCGTACCTGGCGGTGTCGATACATTTGACGATCTGCACCGGGTGACAGCGTTGCTGCGTCGGGACACTGCTCAGTGAAGCGCTTTTTTCCCCGACAAAAAGACGAGATTCTCAATATATGAATCCCGCTCTGCCTATTCAACAAGACGTGGAGCTAACCCCTTACAACACCCTGGCATTGAAGGCCCGGGCGGAGTATTTCTGTCGCGTCACCAGCGCCGAACTTTTGCGGGAGGTTCTGGATTGGGCGCGTAATAAGCACTTACCGGTGATCTGCCTGGGCGGGGGCAGCAATATCGTCCTGGCTGGCGATCTAGCGGGCCTGGTATTGCTGATCGATATTGGCAGTATGCAGGTTATCGAGCAGAACAAAGACGTGGTGCAGGTATCGATCGGCGCTGGGAAGAACTGGGACGAGACGGTACGGGATTGCCTGGCTCGGGATTGGTACGGGCTTGAGAATCTTGCGCTGATACCCGGTAAGGTGGGGGCGGCGCCCATTCAGAACATCGGGGCCTATGGTGTAGAGTTGAGTGAAGTGCTGGTGACGTTGCGCGCCGTTGATATAGATACTGGTGAGGTACTTACTTTATCCAATGCCGATTGCCGCTTTGGCTACCGCGATAGCATTTTCAAAGGTTCGTTGAAAAATCGTATGGCGATCATGGATGTCACCCTCGGCTTGAGCAAGATGCCGCGGTTACGCCTCGATTACCCGGCGCTGGCCCGTGAAATAGAGGGGCTGGCGTTGCCGGTGACCGCACAACTTGTTTACGACGCGGTGTGTTCCATTCGGCGGCGTAAATTACCCGATCCGGCAACTTTGCCTAATGTGGGTAGTTTTTTTAAAAATCCACTGGTGAGTCGTCAATTCGCGGCAGCACTGTTGGTTCACCACCCGGAACTGGTATGTTTTCCTCAGGCTGATGGTCGCGTAAAGCTCGCCGCTGGCTGGCTCCTTGAGTATGCTGGCTGGAAAGGGCGGCGCAGCGGATGTGCAGGTGTGCATGTGGATCAGGCGCTGGTGCTGGTAAATTATGGCGGCAGTACCGCGCAACAAATCCTCACTCTGGCCGAAGATATGCGCGCTGACATACGCAAACGGTTTGATGTAAATCTTGAAATTGAACCCAGCGTTTTGGGTTTGCAATGCTAATACGCTTGCCGGTGTCAGGTTTTCTCGCGTCGAGGCATAAACCGTGAATCAATTTACCCTGTTAAACGAGGTCGACAGTATTGCGCTGCCGGGTGGCGGTCATCTGCGGCTCTGGCCACGGTTTCTCGATGGTGAAACCGCCGATGCATTGTTAAACAAGTTGCTACACCGGGTAGCGTGGGAGCAAAGTCGAATTGCGATTGGTGGTCGACAACGCCTGATTCCGAGAATGAACGCGTGGTTCGGCGATGCGGACGCCGATTACAGTTATTCGGGCGTACAACTGGTACGACAGCGTTGGTTACCGGAATTGAAACTTGTTAAAGAAAATATTTGTGCGCTCACCGGCGCTGTATTTAATAGCGCACTGCTTAATCTTTACCGCGACGGACGGGATAGCGTCGATTGGCACAGTGACGATGAAGCGGAGCTGGGGCCGGATCCGGTGATAGCCTCCTTGAGTCTCGGTGCGACGCGACGTTTCGACTTGCGCACTAAAGCTACACCGGGACGGCAACAAATGCAGATACCATTGACTCACGGTTCACTATTGTTAATGGGTGTCGGTACACAGCGCGTCTGGCAGCATCGCATCGCCAAAACACCGGGCGATGTTGGACAACGTGTTAACTTGACCTTACGCAATATTCTGCGCGTGGTGTAATACCGGGCAAAATGCTAACCTCTCAGAAGTGTTTTTCCAGAGTGAGGATATTTTTTGCTGAAAGTTATTGTAATTGACGACCACGATCTGGTGCGTCTAGGAATTTGTGGCTTGTTGGAACAAATTGCGGATGTCGAGGTGGTGGCGCAAGGAGCCAGCGGGGAAGAGGCAATCTCGCTCGCTCGGGAATATCAACCCGACATCATGTTTATGGATATTCGTATGCCCGGTATAGGCGGCCTGGAGGCGACGCGACGTCTGCTGCTAGCCAATGCCACGCTTAAGGTGGTTGTAATCAGTGCACTCAACGACGAGATGTATCCGACCCAGTTACTCAAGGCCGGGGCGGCCGGCTACATCACCAAGAATGCCGACGCCAACGAAATAGAGGAGGCGTTACGGACCCTGGCCGACGGGCGAGTGTATGTCAGTCCGGCTATTGCGCAAATGATGGTGGTACACGGCCTGTCGGGAAATCAAAAACTATCTCCCTTGGCACAACTTTCCGAGCGCGAACTTCAAATCGCACAAATGATAACCAATGGTCACCGCGCCAACGAAATTGCCGGCGTGTTGAATATAAGTCCCAAAACGATTAATACGTACAAATATCGTATTTATCATAAACTCAGCGTTAGTAATGATGTTGAACTGACGTTGCTCGCCGTAAAATACGGACTGGTTAATCCCAGCGAGGTCATTTGACGGCCACCAATGTTGGTATATTTGGCTTCGGACTATAATTTTTTTATGGCGTAACTGTAATATATGGCCTTTGATTCCAAAATATTTCTCAAGAACCTGACCACGCTCCCCGGGGTTTATCAAATGCTCGACCCTCGGGGCCAGGTTCTATACGTGGGTAAGGCCGGCAATCTGCGTAACCGTGTCAGCAGCTACTTTCGAAAAACCGGTCTCACACCGAAAACAACAATGCTGGTAAGTCGCATTCACAGCGTGGATGTGACCGTTACTGAAACCGAAGTGGAAGCACTCATTCTTGAACAAAATCTCATCAAACAATATCGACCCCCGTTCAATATATTGCTGCGCGACGACAAGTCCTATCCATATATTTTTTTGGCGACCCAGGATGACTTTCCGCGTATTAGCGTTCATCGGGGTGCCAAACGTAGCAAAGGTATGTATTTTGGGCCTTATCCCAGTGCCTCGTCAGTCAGGGAGAGTCTGGGGTTTTTACAGAAAACCTTTAAGATACGGCAATGTGAAGATTCTTTTTACAAAAACCGTACGCGTCCCTGTTTGCAGTATCAGATCAATCGTTGTACGGCGCCCTGCGTCGGACTGATCAGCAAGGAACACTATGCACGCGATGTGCGCCGCACCCAGATGTTTCTGGAAGGCAAAAACCAGCCCCTGATGCGCGAGTTAGAGGGCGGTATGGATGAGGCGGTGGGACGCCTGGCGTTCGAGGAGGCTGCTGCATGTCGCGACCAAATAGCCGCATTGCGCGAAGTGCAGGCGCTGCAGGTGATAGAGTCCGGGCGAGGGAGTCTGGACGTTGTGGCCAGCGCTGTCGACGGCGGTGAGGCCTGCGTGCACATATTGTATATAAGGCATGGCCGTATTCTGGGCAGTCGCAGTTTTTACCCGAAAATTCCGCTGGATACGGAATACGCAGATGTTCTGGCTGAATTTGTACCCCAGCACTATCTCAAAATGGGCGGCGTCGTTGATATTCCAGGGGAAATTATTTTGAGCGAATCCCTTGCCGATAAACCTGTACTGGAAAAAGCGCTATCTAGCGCCGCCAAGCGCCGCGTAGAGCTCAAGTCTCCGCTGCGGGGCACCCGTGTAAAGTGGTTGGATCTGGCGAAACGTACGGCTGAACAGAATTTGACGGGGCGCCTGGCAGCACAACGGGCTATCGATAATCGTTTTAGTGCGCTGTGTCACTTGCTCGGTCTGGCGCAGGTGCCGGAACGCATGGAGTGCTTCGATATTAGTCATAGTAGCGGTGAGGCGACGGTCGCATCCTGTGTGGTATTCAACCGGGAAGGTCCGCTGAAAACAGATTATCGACGCTTTAATATTTCCGGTATTCAGGGCGGGGACGATTACGCGGCAATGGAACAAGCGCTGCGCCGACGCTACATACGGTTGCGTGCTGGTGAGGCGAAATTGCCCGACGTATTGTTTATCGATGGGGGTAAAGGACAGCTGCGAGTTGCGCGCAAGGTGCTTGACGAGCTGGACATCAAGGCAGTCACTTTGGTGGGCGTGGCGAAAGGCACCAGCCGCAAACCAGGGTTGGAAACGCTACTGCTTAGCACAATCGATACTGAACGAGAGATTGTTCCAGATGCGGCAAGCTTGCTGCTGATTCAACAAATTCGGGATGAAGCTCATCGTTTTGCAATTACTGGCCATCGCCAGCGTCGTGATCGCCAACGCCGTACTTCAGTACTCGATAGAATTCCGGGGGTGGGCCCACGCCGCCGCCGAGAGTTGTTACGTTTCTTTGGTGGTAGTTCGGCAGTGGCCAAAGCCAGCGTGGCCGATCTGATGCGGGTCCCCACAATCAACCGAAAAGTCGCAGAAACTATTTACAGCATTTTGCACAACGAGTAACGTGCACAGCAACTGACGGATCCCATCCTATGTACAATCTACCTAATTTAATCACGTTGCTGCGCATCGTGCTCATTCCACTGCTGGTAATTGTTTTCTATTTGCCGTGGGAATGGCGCTATATCGCCAGCGGCGCGCTATTTGGACTCGCGGCTATTACGGATTGGCTGGACGGTTACCTGGCGAGAAGGTTGAACAAAAGCACACCTTTTGGCGCATTCCTGGATCCGGTTGCAGATAAGTTGATCGTAGCGGTAGCGTTGATTGTATTGCTGCAAAGCCAGGCAACTATCTACTTTGCAATTGCGGCCATGATCATAATAGGCAGAGAAATAGTGGTGTCTGCGCTGCGCGAGTGGATGGCGGAATTGGGTAGGCGCGCCAGCGTGGGCGTATCCAATTTAGGGAAGGTTAAAACGGGTTTTCAAATGGTTGCGATTATCGTCCTGTTAACCTTCAATCCCGCGTCGTTCCCGGTCATGCATGTCCTCGGTCTTGCCCTTTTGTATGTGGCAGCGTTGCTGACCGTCTGGTCGATGCTGCTGTATCTGAAAATAGCCTGGCCAGAATTTCAAAAACATTGCTAGAGTCTTAAATCCGCCTGAAATACGCGAAATTAACCGATCTGGCGGCGTATATGGCTGTTCATCCACGGGGTCGTCGGGTACAATTTCGCCTCTTTTGGGCTGGGTGGCAGAGTGGTCATGCAGCGGACTGCAACTCCGTGTACGCCGGTTCGATTCCGACCCCAGCCTCCAATATGACAGCGAACGCCCAAGCCCGGAATAAATATATGTTGGCACGAAAATTCCCGGCTGCTGCGCAGTAATGCCTCTGGTAATGCGCCAGTCAAGGTGCAGTGACACGCAGGCAGGGTGTCTAGCGAGTAATTGATGGCGGGCGGTTTGGCGAGTTTGGCGATAGTGCAATAATATAACCGTTGTTATGTATGTTATGTATGTTATGTACAGCTTTGCCCGGGTGGCGAAATTGGTAGACGCAAGGGACTTAAAATCCCTCGGCTGGTAACGGCCGTGCCGGTTCGACCCCGGCCCCGGGCACCAACATTTAGACTATGCGCAGCGAAGACCCACGAAAAATTTTGTACACGTTGCTACCCGCAGGATAGCTACTGTGGGATGAAGTACACTGTTTGGGATGCTAGATAATTCTTAATGAACGCGTAGGCTCGGTTGGAGCTGAGCGGCATACCGGCCATTTTACGCTGGCCGTTGACGAATAAACAGGAGGCGGTAGTGGGAGAGCTGCAAGGCAAGGTGGCAATTGTTACCGGCGGTGCAAGCGGTATTGGCGAAGGTGCGGTGCGTCTGTTTGTGGAAGAGGGCGCACGGGTTGTGATCGCTGATATGCAGGCTGAACGAGGTCGTGCATTAGCTAAATCCCTCGGAGAAAACGTGCAGTTTATTGCTGTGGAGGTGCGCCAGGAAAAACAGGTCGCCGCGGTGATTGATTTGGCAATGTCGCAGTGGGGACGTCTCGACTGTATATTCAATAACGCCGGGTTTGGAGGTGTGCTGGGGCCATTGGAGGAGACACCGGTCGATGAGTTTGATATGACGTTTGATGTGCTGGTGCGAGGTGTCTTTTTAGGGATGAAACACGCGGCTCCCGTAATGAAACAACAAGGTTTCGGCAGCATTATCAATACCGCGAGTATCGCGGGGCTGGTGGCTGGTTATAGTCCCCACGCGTACGCCGCAGCAAAGGCAGCGGTGATTCAGCTAACCAAATCGGTTGCGATGGAGCTGGGGGAGCACAATGTGCGTGTCAATTGTATCTGCCCCGGCTTTATTGCCACTCCACTTGCGGCGAATACGGTTGGTAAGGCCGATGAACTGATCGAAAAGACATTACCATCGTTTACCAAAGCGCAGGCCATTCCGCGAGCGGGAAGGCCCGTGGATATCGCGCAGATGGCTTGCTGGCTGGCGGGGGATCGTTCTACTTTTGTCACGGGGCAAAGTTTTGTCGTGGATGGTGGGTTTGCCGTGGGGCAAAAATGGGCCGACCAGCCTGAATTTCAAAAAGCATATCATCCGATCAAAGTTTACCGGCCGAACTAGCTTTCCGCGATTTTTGCCGTAGTCTCCGCGCTTGCCGACTGCCGAGATTTGACAAGACCGTGGTTTACAATGTTTTCAACCAGCGGCTGGGGTAAGTCCTTTTTCAAATAGCGTGACCATTTCTTTTGCGATCTGTTGCGTGGTCATGGGGCCATCAATCTGGTACCACTTGGTCATCCAGTTCATTGCGCCGAAGATGGCAAAGCACGTAATTTTTGGGTCACATTGGCGAATGGAGCCATCGTTGATGCCGACGTTAAGTATTTCTCGCAGGACGCCATCGACCTTTACATACAAGGGCTCGATTTTCTTCTGATATTTAAGGGACAGTGGCTCCGGGCCCGGATGGGCAAGGCAGCGACCGAATTCGTCGTCAAAAATTGAGGTAAAAAGGCGAATAAATTGTTTAAACTTCTCAATGCCTGGCGTGGGGGTTTTGAGAATTTCTGACGAATTTTCGAGTAGTTGAGTAATAGCGGTTAGCAGGCACTGATAAAGAATGTCTTCCTTGTTTTCCACGTAATAATAAAGCGTTGGCTTAGTCACCTGGAGCTCCAGCGCCAGGTCATTGAGAGATGTCTCGCGAAAGCCGTTCTGGTTGAACAGATTGCCCGCGGTGCGAAGAATAGCTAAACGCTTCAGTTGATGCTGCTCGTCGCGACTTTGCACGCTCTTGCCCCAACGCGTTTTCCCAGTGTTATTTTTGAGGGTCATGGTTTTTCCGGTGACTCATCAGTTATGGATCAATTATGATTAGTGACGCAGTATACGTTAGCCTTCGACAAAGTTGCTAGTCAGGGTAAGAGGTATTAACTTTGTGGTATACAGCTCTAACCAAAGGGTGGGTAATCATTTTCCTTTATATTGTATTAAAATACAATGTGATAGAGAGCAAATAAAGAAATAACATTAAATTGAGTTCCGGTCAAACAATGATCGTCGTCCGTTCTGAGCAGCTGTTACCCTTCCGTAGCAAAGATCGGGAAACGCCACCAGAGTGCAGATGTTGAGGTTGGCTCTCCGGATTTAGATGCGTAGCGGACGCAAACATGCACGTAAACCCAGAATCGTGGCACGCATCAGACTAATCTGCGGTCTCACCCTTACGGTTATTATAGCTAAGTCTTATAATGTGCTGAGTGTGCATGACAAAATGCGCTAGAGAATGACATAAATGACGGCAGGTGAGGGACGGAGATGATTGATAAATCGTATCTTGGCAGGACATTCCCGCCGTTGAGCGTTGATGTTGAAAAATGGCAACTACAGTTCTTTGCCAAGGCAGTGGGCGAAACGAATCCGATATATTTTGACGAAGTGGCTGCCCAGGCTGAAGGATACCGATCCATATTGGCGCCGCCGACTTACGCTGTGAGCCTGAGCTTGGCGGAACCGGATCCTTTCGCAAAATTTGTCGCCATGGGTATTAACCTGGGCAAAATTTTACATGCGCAACAACAGTTCCAGTACTATGGGCCGATATGTGCCGGTGATCGTATGACGTTTGAGACCACGGTGTTAGATATTTACGAAAAACGCGGCGGGGCGTTGCAGTTCATGACCCTTGAAACGGTCGCCGTCAATCAGTTTGCAGAAATGACAACACGCTTTAAACAGACGGTGGTGGAACGCAATGGCCCAGTCCATAAGCAGGCATAATTACTATGATAACTTTCGCGAGTGTCAATGTGGGAGACGAGCTTCCCGAACTGACGAAACCACCGATAACCCGAACCACGCTAGCGTATTTTTGCGGCGCGTCAAATGATCACAATCCCATTCATGTAGATAGCGATTTTGCCAGGGCCGCGGGCATGGACGATGTGTTTGCTCACGGCATGCTCGATATGGCCTACGTCGGCCAATTGTTAACTGGGTGGGTGCCGCAGTCGGCTTTGCGTTCCTTCGAAGTGAAATTTGGATCCATTGCGCATTTGGGTAACGCTATTACCTGTCGCGGACGGGTTGTCGAAAAACTGGCAGTGAACGGCGAACAGTGTGTGCGTTTGAAGCTGTCCGCCACCGACCAGCACAATGACGTTAAGCTAACCGGTGAAGCATTGATTGCCTTACCCTGAATCCGGCTGGGCGCGAAGTTCCACTGTCGTCTGAAGAGCGCCAAAGAAGAGCGCCTAAAAGGATAAAGCCGTTTACCAGGGACGTTTACCAGGGAAAAGTGGAGCCGTTTAACCTGATGTTGAGGCTCTGCTGTGTAGCGCAACGGGCCACTTTAGTTATTAATTTGTTCCTTTGAGGCGTCATATTCCTCCATTTGCGAGATATATCGCTTGAGGTATTGCCGTTAACTTGCTGAAATACCTATACTCCGGCTAAATTTGTGACACAGTACTCAGTTTCAAGATCGCTAATTGCTGTTCAAGGATCGGTTGGAAGTGAACCATGGAAAGAAACATTAAACAGTTGGTAGAGCAAGGGCTTATCACGCTGGTTTTGTTAGTGGCCGGGGTGATAATGTACTTTGTGGTGGGCTCGGTGGTGGACCACTGGCGCTGGTATGCACTGCTACTGGCACTGTGGCTAACGGGAATACTCATTCACCAGATATCCTTTCACAGAAAGAGTCTGGCTGTAAATCAACAACGGCAGGCGTTGCTACACACGGTTACCAATGCCGCTCCGGTGATGATCTGGACGGTGGATGCTCGGGAAGTAGTTGTCGATATATTTGGACGCGCCCTGGAAAACGCTGCGTTTAAGCGCGAGGATGCTGTTGGGCGAAACATCGTATTTTTCGACCAGGAAGAAAATGATTTTTACGGACATTTGCGCCGCGCCCTGAATGGCGATCGATTTGTCGCTTTTGGCAATGTGGGCGGGCGCTTCTATCGGCATCATTTTTTCCCGTCTGGTGAGCGAAAGCTGAATTCACAGGGATTCCAGTGTGTCTCTGTCGACCTAACCAGGGAAGCCGAATTGGATGCGCAGTTAAAACTGTCGGAACAAGTTTTTAACAACACAACTGACGCGATTATGGTGATGGATCACGGGCGCCGTGTGGTCAAGCTGAATAAGGCGTTCACCACCATTACAGGCTTTGAAGAACGCGAACTTCTCGGTAAAAGGAATGGGCCTTCCTGGTTTAACGCACAGAAACTGGGCTTTTATAAAAGCATATATAATGCGTTGAATACGGTTGGTGCGTGGCGCGGTGAAATTTCTGCAAAACGTAAATCGGGGGAGCCGTTTACCGGACATCTAACGTTGAGTCTGATCCGTGACGAGACAAAGGAAGTTAGTCATTATGTTGCGTTTTTTTCTGATACCAGCGATTTGAAACGCAGCCAGGATGAATTGCGCTATCTGGCGAATCACGACAACCTCACCAACTTACCTAATCGCAGGTTGTTTTTGGATCGCCTCGAACATGCCATCAAAGTCTCCGCGCGTACCAACAGCAAATTGGCGATATTTTTTATCGACCTGGATAATTTCAAGCTAGTTAATGATTCTCACGGTCACGCCTTTGGCGACGAAGTACTTAAAGAAGTCGGTGTGCGCCTGAAAGCGGCAATGCGGGGCAGCGATACGGTGGCGCGACTGGCTGGCGATGAATTTACGGTAATTGCGGAGAGGGTGCGCGACACCATTGAAGTGACGGCGGTTGCCAGGAAATTATTGCAGTGCTTTGAGCGGCCCTTCGAGGCGCTTGGTCAAACGTTGCATGTGTCTGCCAGCGTTGGCATTGGTATTTTTCCGGATGATGGAGAAAATCTCGTTAGTTTAATGAAAAATGCAGATCAGGCGATGTATAAGGCAAAGGCGGAAGGGCGCAACGGCTTTTATTATCTTTCCGGTGAAGGCGTTGGTAATTTACCGGGGGGGCTCTTTTTTCCATCCGAACTGCGACTAGCCCTGAAGCGGGAACAAATCGAGATGGCGTATCAACCAATAATCGATTTAAAATCTGGCAGAGTTATCGGTTGCGAAGCATTGTTGCGCTGGAACCACCATTGTCGCGGCAAGGTCTCGCCCGCTGATTTTATGCCGCTTGCCGAGGAAGCCGGTATTACCGAGGCCATTGGCCAATGGACGCTGGATGAAGCCTGTGGGCAAATTAACGAATGGCGACACCTTGGGATCGACATGGATTTCGTGTCGGTTAACATTGCTTCATCGCAGATTACCGATCCCCACTTTCTGGAAATGGTGGCTGAGGCAATTTCAAAAAATGATCTCGATCCGACATCCTTGATGCTCGAGGTTTCGGAAAATGTGGCATTGCGGCATCTCGAACGGACGACCACATTTCTACAACAGGCGCGCAAGTTGGGAATGCGCTGCGCCATCGATGATTTTGGATCAAGCGGTAATAATTATAGCTATATTCGCGACCTGCCAATTGATACCCTCAAGATCAGCCGTAAGGCGTCTTTAACCATTGCCAACGGTCCAGAGCAAACCAGATTGTTGAAAGCGTTAATAGGCATTGGAGAGGTTCTGGGAATCAACGTTGTCGCAGTTGGCGTCGAGCGCTCGCAACAGGAGGAAGTACTACGGGAGTTGGGGTGCGGTGCTGCCCAGGGGTTCCTTTATGCCAAACCCATGAGCGCAGAGTCGATTACTGATGTACTGCCTGATATGGATGTCAGGGTGATAAAAAACGCGAGCTAGCTTTTCCTCTTAGTTACCTGATAGTTGACTGATAGTCCCGTGCGCCGACGGCGGCCTTCTGCGTTGCCATTATTCCGGAAAACTCCTTCTGCCCATCAGATGTGGCATAACATGTGTCGCGTCAAGAAAACCAGTTGGTCACAAACTTGCCTGGGGAGGGCGGGTATAACTGCCTACAATCACTGCGATTATGCTCACTCATGGATTCTATTCTGGCGCAAATTAAAGGTGTTTGACAGATGACTGATTACAATCCGCCACTCAGCGATATGAACTTTCTGTTAAATGAAGTGCTGGAGCTGGGGCGCATCGCGGAGTTGGCGTCTTTCGAGGATGTTTCTCCAGATCTTATCGGTGCGATTCTCAATGAAGCTGGGCGGTTTTTTGCCGAGGTGATTGCGCCCTCTAATCGCATCGCTGATATGCAGGGGACAAGGGTTGAAAATGGGCGCGTGTTGACGGCTCCTGCGATGGATGGGCTTTATCAAGCTTATGTGCAAGCTGGGTGGCCGAGTTTGATTGGCGATCCCCAGTTCGGGGGGCAGGGCCTGCCCCATCTGGTCGGTATTGCTGTGGAAGAAATGTTACAAAGCGCCAATCTGAGCTTTTCCCTGCTGCCCATGTTAACCATGGGTGTTACCACCGCGCTGATGCAATTCGGCAGTGACGCTCAGCAGACCTATTATCTGCCCCGTTTGATCAGCGGGGAGTGGGCGGGGGCGATGAACTTAACGGAATCTCAGGCGGGTAGTGACCTGGCCGCCGTTAAAACCCGCGCTGTTCCCCAGGATGGCCATTATCTGATTACGGGCCAGAAAATTTTTATCAGTTGGGGCGATCACGAGTTTACTGACAATATTATCCACCTTGTACTGGCGCGCACACCGGCTGCTCCAGCTGGAGTTAAAGGTATCTCCCTGTTTATTGTCCCCAAAAATCTGTGCGACGCCAACGGCAAAATTGAGAGGCGCAATGATGTCTATCCGGTGAGCGTGGAACACAAGCTGGGCATCCACGGCAGCCCTACATGCGTAGTGAACTACGGCGAAAATGGTGGCGCGGTCGGCTTTCTGGTAGGGCAGGAGAACGAGGGTTTGAGTTACATGTTTGCAATGATGAACCACGCCCGCTTATCCGTCGGCCTGCAGGGTGTATCTATTGGCCAACTGGCCTATCAAAAAGCCCGCAGTTTCGCCATGGAGCGGGTGCAGGGTAATAGTGATAAAACGGATGGCGTTCGAGGGATTATTCAGCATCCTGATGTACGACGCATGCTACTACTGATGAAATCGCAAACCGAGGCCGGACGCGTCTTGACCTATGCGGCGCTGTCTCACTGGGATTTATCCACTCATGGTGCGGATCAGGAGATGCGCGAATTTCACCGGCGCAGGGTGGATATCCTGACTCCCATCGTTAAAGGCTGGTGCACTGAAACGGCCAACGAGGTGACCTCGCTCGGCGTGCAAGTCCACGGCGGTATGGGCTACATTGAAGAAACGGGGGCAGCTCAGTACTTGCGTGATGCGCGCATTATGGCAATTTACGAAGGCACCAATGGTATTCAGGCGCTGGACCTCATTGGAAGAAAATTACTGCGTGATCAGGGTGTCGCGGTGCGGGAACTGTTCAATGATATGGACGAAATTGTCGCACAGTGCGGGGGGGCCGGGTTGGAAGACATTGCTCAGCCAACGGCGGCGGCGCTGGCACGCTGCCGAGATGCCGTAGAGTTTATAGTGCGCGGCGCGGCTGCAGACAGTCACTTTAGCGGTGCTGTGGCGTTTGACTTTATGCAATTGATGGGCACCACAATCAGCGGCTGTCTAATGGCAAAGAGTGCCACGTTGGCCCACAGCCATCTACGTGAAAATGCGGACGATCAGGGTTTCTGGTTGGCGAAAATGAATACGGTACGCTTTTTTATGCAACAGATTATGCCGCGCACGGAAACGCATTTACGCATTATACAAAGTGGTCAGGCCGAGACGATGGCTTTGAACGACGAGCAATTTTGATGGGCACCGTGATACCGATTTCGATTGGTTAATCCAGGCCAAATTCAGCGAGTATCTGGTTGCCCCACTGGGTTATTCTTGCGCTGCTGAGATGTCCCTGATTCTCTTCGTCTAGTGCCAATCCGACGAAGTGACGCTGGTCCGCCGTCAACGCTTTGGATGCTTCAAAGCTATAGTCGTCCACCGGCCAGCGGCCCACCGTATGTGCACCCAGTTGGGTGATTTTTGCCCACAGGTAACCGAGCGCGTCCTGAAACCATAGCGGATAACCCACCTGATCGCCGAGGCCATACAGCGCCACTGTTTTGCCGTGCCAGTTGACTTCCTGCAATCGTGGCCATAGATTTTCCCAGTCCTCCTGAAGCTCACCGTAGTCCCAGGTAGGGATGCCAAGGATAATATGCGAATAATGGGAAATCGTACTGATCGGTTCCAGGCCTATATCGAAGATGTCTACCCGCGTCGGGTCCAACGTTTGCTGGATATGCTCGGCGGCGATTTCCGTAAAGCAGGTGGAAGAACCGTAGAATAATCCGATTGGCGCGCGCGGCCTGGACATTACAGCAGTGCGCTCCACTGCACAGCCCAGGCAACGCCAGCTGCGGAGGGTACTGGCGGGTGCAGGTAATCGAGCAAGCCGGTTTGGCCTCCCACTAGCAGATAAATATGGGGCATAGATTGTGGCTCTTGCTGTTATTGCTGCCTGGTACCTGGGTTGTTGCCTGGGGAAAGCGCTGCAATGGTGGCCGCAGCTTTATTGAACAGGCATTATATACTGTCCCGAAAACCCAGTTGGCGCCAACTCTCGTAGACCAGTATCGCGGCGGAATTGGACAGATTCAGGCTGCGATTGTCGGCCTGCATGGGAATACGCAGACGTCGCTCGGGAGGCAGGCGAGCCAGGAACGTCTCGGGTAATCCAGCGATTTCGGAGCCAAACACCAGGGCGTCGTTGCACTGGAAATGCACATCGGTATAACGGGTTGTGCCGCGGGTGGTAATGGCAAACAGTCGGTTTACCTTGACCCGCTCCACGAACGAATCCCAGTCGGGATACAGGTTAACCAACTGGCGTTCCCGGTAGTCGAGTCCGGCCCGCTTGAGGCGCTTGTCGTCGAGAGAGAAACCTAACGGTTCGATAAGATGTAGAAAAAATCCCGTGTTGGCGCACAGGCGGATAATATTGCCTGTATTGGGCGGTATCTGCGGCTCAAACAGTACAACGTGCAACATCGCGCCGGGTCTCCTGGCCGGAACTGTCCGGGTGGTAGGTTCTCGAAAGCGGGAATACTACCCGTTTACGCCGAATCAGTCGTAACTTTTCAGGTAATCTCTGTTCCCACACCCATTCTCCGGTTTTTTCAGTGGGACAGTGTGTGTAAAATCCCGTTTTGCGCCGCACCCGCGCAGGCGGGTGGCAAGGTGCCAATGGCATTACTAATAATGGAACCTGAATGCAGCTCAAATCCATCAAACTGGCCGGTTTCAAGTCGTTCGTAGATCCGACGGCCGTCAAATTTCCCAGTAATCTATGTGCAGTGGTTGGCCCCAACGGGTGCGGGAAATCAAACATTATCGATGCGGTGCGCTGGGTGATGGGAGAGAGCTCGGCCAAACATCTGCGTGGCGAGTCCATGGCGGACGTCATTTTCAATGGTTCGGGCGGGCGAAAACCGGTTGGCCAGGCATCCATAGAGCTGATCTTCGATAACACCAAAGGCACCTTGGGCGGGGAATACGCGGCCTACGCTGAGCTTTCCATCCGTCGCAAAATTACTCGCGACGGGCAATCTAATTACTACCTCAATGGCAATAAATGCCGTCGTCGGGATATCACCGATATTTTTCTGGGCACCGGCCTTGGACCGCGTAGTTACGCCATAATCGAACAAGGCATGATATCGAGCCTGGTTGAGTCAAAACCGGACGAGTTGCGGGTCTATATCGAGGAGGCGGCAGGGATATCCAAATACAAAGAGCGGCGTCGGGATACGGAAAGTCGTATTCGTCGTACTCAGGAAAATCTCGAGCGTCTTACCGACATCCGGGAGGAAATCGGTCGCCAGCTGCAACGTCTCGAACGCCAGGCCCAGGCGGCGGAAAAATATGCGGATTACAAACGGGAGGAGCGGCGCTGTCGGGCCGAACTGCTGGCGTTGCGCTGGCGTGAGCTCGATGAGCAAGTGGCCGTGCAACGGCAGGAGATCGCGCAACAGTCCCTGCGCATCGAAGCGCTGGTAACGGAGCGTAGTGCTGCCGATACGGAAATCGAGAAGCAGCGCGGCCAATATACTGAGCTGCGCGACCGATTCAACGAAGTACAGGGTCGCTACTATGCGGTGGGCGCCGAGGTGGCGCGTATTGAACAATCGATACAACACACTCAGGATCGGGCTCGCGAATTGCGGGATGAATTGCAGCAAATAGAGCGAAACTGCACGGAATCCGACCAGCATTTGCACAACGATCGGCACAAAACAGTTGGTTGGGATGCGGAGCTCCAGGAATTGCAGCCGCAACTGGAAGCGGCCCGTCAGGCAGAACAGGTGGCGATCGCCGATTTGAATGCGGCGGAAGAAGCGATGCAGGGTTGGCAGGCCAGATGGGATGAGTTTAATGCCGCCGCCGCCGCCCCGCGCCAGCAGGCGGAAGTACAGCAGGCGCGGATTAAACATCTTGAAGACAATCTGCAACGGCTCACCGGGCGCATCAGTCAAATTATTGCAGAGCGCGAGCAGCTAGCTGGTACGGATACGCAGGGAGCGATTACCACATTGAGCGACGATCTAGCCGCCGCAGAACTTGAGCAGGCCAGGTTACAGCAGGATCTTGTGACTGTCGTGGACGCGGTTGATAGCAGTCGCAAACAGGGGGTTGCCGTAGCGGCTCAGTTGAATGAAGCGCGGACACGATTGCAGACGTTGTTGGGCCGTGAAGCGTCGTTGCGGGCGTTGCAGGAAGCCGCTCTGCAAGGCGGCGGGGAAGAGGCGCAGTGGTTGGCCGCGCAAGGCTTGCAACGGCAGGCGCGGTTAGTGGATGGCATCAAGGTCGCGGTCGGCTGGGAAGTCGCCGTCGAAACGGTACTGGGGAACTATTTACAGGGCGTTTGCGTTGAAAATCTTGATCGCTATTTTGATCAATTGTCCGAGTTTACCGGTGGAGAACTACTACTGGTTGCGCAAGCTGGCTCGGTGCAAGTCGCGGGCGGTAACGCGGCCACGCTGCTCAGTACCCGCGTGGAGGGTCTGGGGCAAGCATTTTTGAACGGGGTGTACGGGGTAGAAACGTTGGCGGAAGCACTGGTCTTGCTTCCGCAACTGCACTCTGGCGAGTCCGTGGTAACCCGGGATGGCGTATGGTTTGGGCAGCATTGGCTGCGGGTAGTGCGGGACAAGGATGCGGCGGCAGGGGTGTTGCTTCGTAAGCGGGAAATTGAAGAACTCGAGTTGCAGCTGGGAGCAGTGCGCCAGGACGTTGAACATCTGGGCGATCAACAGACTCAGGTGGAGCAGAACTTATTGCGGCAGGAGCAACAACGTGAGCTGGGTACAGTTGCCCTCAATGAATGTCAGCGCAATCACGCCGAACTGCGCTCGCAGCTGGGCGCTGCACAAGTTCAGGTGGAACAGTCGCGAGTCCGTCGGCAACGGCTGGAACAGGATTTGCGAGACGCTGAACAGCAAGCCTCGGTGGAGCAGCTACAGTTGGGCGAAGCGCGCCAGTTAGTGGAGCAGGCCATTGAGGCAATGGCACGGGATAACCAGAGTCGCGAAGAATTGCTACAGGCACGCAATGTGTGCCGCGCTACACTGGATGAAACGCGCCAACGGGCCCGACACCATCGCGACCGAGTTCACGAGCTGGCGATTCGGGAAAAATCCCTGAGCACTCAGTTGGCGTCTATTCGCGAAGGCATCGCGCGGCTGGAAATACAGGTGTCTCGCCTGGCGGAGCGGCGTACTTTACTATTAGCCAGTGTGCAGGAAGGCGAAAGTCCGATCACCGAGTTGCGCCACACACTGGCGCAGCAACTTACACAGCGATTAAGCGTCGAGCAGGAGCTCGGTACGGTGCGTCAATCCGTGGAGGACCTGGAACATAGGATGCGCACTGTGGAGCAAAAAAGGGTCGCGTTGGAGCAATCGATTCAGGAGCAGCGCGCGTTGCTGGAAAAACTACGCATTACGGCGCAGGAAATAACTACCCGATGCGCGACCATTGTCGAACAAATCGGCGAGCAGGATTATGAGCTTGAGGTATTATTGACCGAACTTCCCGAACAAGCGGAGCATCAACAATGGGAAATCCAATTGCAACAGATCGGCGCGCGCATTCAACGACTGGGGGCCATAAACCTGGCGGCGATTGATGAATTCAAGGTCGAATCGGAACGGAAAAACTATCTCGATGCTCAAAATGCCGAACTGGTGGACGCGTTGACCACGCTGGAAAATGCCATTCGTAAGATTGATCGTGAAACACGCACCCGCTTTAAAGAAACGTTTGATCGGGTAAATAACTCATTGCAGGAACTCTTCCCGAAGTTGTTTGGTGGTGGTCACGCTTATCTCGATCTTACCGGGGATGATTTGCTTGATACTGGCGTCACCCTGATGGCGCAACCACCGGGCAAGAAAAACACTACAATTCATCTACTGTCCGGCGGCGAGAAGGCCCTGACGGCAATAGCGTTGGTGTTTGCGATTTTTAAACTTAACCCGGCGCCGTTCTGTATGCTCGATGAGGTCGATGCGCCGCTGGACGACGCTAATGTGGGTCGTTATGCGAAGCTGGTGAAAGAGATGTCGGAATCGGTACAGTTTATTTATATTACCCACAACAAGATAGCGATGGAGATGGCACAGCACCTGATGGGCGTGACGATGCATGAACCGGGTGTTTCGCGTATGGTTTCCGTCGATGTCGACCAGGCGGTAGAGTTGGCGCAGGCATAGCCAATGACGCACAAAGCGGAATGCGAAGTTGCCAGCGCGATTGAGTTAGTGCGATTGAGTTAGTGCGATTGAGTTGGTATTAGTTAGAATTAAAATTAGAATTAGAATATTGATTTGAGGAGATTATGGAACTAGGCGCGCGCGAAATTTTGATCGCTCTGGGCGTGTTGCTATTGCTTGCTATTCTGCTCGATGGTGTGCGTCGTGTGCGCAAATCAAAATACGAAAAGTTGCACATGCCGCGTCGTAAGCAGCCGATTTTTGATGACGACGAACCGGACGAGTTCGGCAGCGAGTTACCCAGCGGTGGCGCCAGGGTAGTCGGATACCGCAATCACGACAGTGCGGAGCAAGTCAGCGAGTCCATGCGCGAGGCGTTGACGCGCAACAAAAAAGTCACAGCCCCGTTTCGGCAACCCGAGCAGGCCCAGTTGGGCCTGGATAACGATGTTCCGGTGCTGATGAAACCAGTTGAAGAACTGCCGACCCCAGTAGCAGGGAAAACGGAGGCGCCACGCAAAGCTAAAAAACCTGTTGGCCAAAAAGCTAAACCAGACAAGGCGGATGAACAAACCGATGTGATCACGTTACACGTGATGGCAAAAAAGGGTCAGACATTTAAAGGCGGCGAGTTGCTGGATATTTTGCTTGAACAGGGTTTGCGTTTTGGTGCGATGAAGATATTTCATCGCTACGCAGGTGAGGAAGGATCCGGGCAGGTATTGTTTAGCGTGGCCAATGCGCTTAACCCAGGAACATTTGATCTCGATGCCATGGAGGAGTTTGTGACGCCGGGCGTGACTTTCTTGATGATTTTACAGGACAGCGAAGATCCACAGTATACGTTTGACATGATGTTGGCAGCTGCCGAGACGGTGGGCGACCGCTGTGATGGGGAAATAAAGGATGAAAATCGCAGCGTTTTGACCAAACAGACGGTTGAACATTACCGGCAGCGTATTGCAGATTTTAGCCGACGGCAGCTGTCCGGAAGTCATTGAGCCAATGGGCGATGCGACTGATGCCAGCGGTACACAATTAGCTGACGAAGTGGCGCGCCTGCGCGAGCAACTCACACGGTACAACCACAATTATTACGTTCTCGACGATCCGCTAATCAGCGATGCAGAGTACGACCGTCTGTTACGACGGTTGCAACAACTGGAAACAGATTGTCCCGAAATAAGAACGCTTGATTCTCCCACCCAACGAGTCGGTGCGCCGCCGCTCTCAGCGTTTGCACAGGTTCAGCACACGGTTGCGATGCTATCCCTGGATAATGTTTTTGATGCTGAGGAGTTAGCCGATTTCGATCGTCGTGTGCGTCGCAAGCTGCAGACTAGCGAACAGCTGGTGTACGCCTGCGAACCAAAACTGGATGGCGTGGCGGTCAGCCTCATTTACCAGGATGGTGTGCTGGTATGTGGGGCAACCCGGGGTGATGGCGCGACCGGCGAGGACATTACCGCCAATGTGCGAACCGTGCCATCAATACCACTAAGGCTCACAGGCAGGAATGTACCCAAACTTTTAACCGTGCGTGGCGAAGTGTATATGCCACTGCGAGGATTTGAAAAGCTAAACCAGCAGGCTCGGGAACAAGAACAGAAAATTTTCGTGAATCCACGTAATGCCGCAGCTGGCAGCCTGCGTCAATTAGATTCTCGTGTGACGGCCCAACGACCGCTGGCGATGTGCGCCTATGGCGTCGGTGAGGTACAGGGGTGGCACTTACCGCCGACTCATATAGAAATATTACACACGCTACTAAGCTGGGGTTTTGCGTTAAGCGAACTGGTTGAAACCGCTACCGGCATTGTTCAGTGCGAGCACTATTACGACAGGGTTATTGCGCGTCGCGGGCAACTCGACTACGACATAGATGGGATTGTTTACAAGGTCAACGCGCTGGCGCTACAGGAAAAACTGGGTTTTGTCGCGCGCGCGCCACGTTGGGCCATTGCCCGCAAGTTTCCTGCTCAGGAAGCCACCACGCGTCTTCTGGATGTGGAGTTCCAGGTGGGTCGCACTGGTGCAATAACGCCGGTCGCGCGCCTGGAACCCGTGTTCGTAGGCGGTGTCACGGTGAGTAACGCGACGTTGCATAACAGTGACGAGATCCAACGCCTCGGCGTTCAAATCGGCAATTTGGTTATCGTGCGACGGGCCGGGGACGTTATTCCACAGATTGTCAGAGTTGCACAACCATATGGCGACGCAAACAAAGATGCTCGCACGATTGAGTTTCCCAACCGCTGCCCGGTGTGTGGCTCAGACGTTGAGCGTGCCGAGAATGAGGTGGTAATGCGTTGCGCGGGAGGACTCTATTGCCCGGCCCAACGTAAAGAGGCTATAAAACATTTTGCGTCGCGTCGAGCCATGGATATTGATGGTCTCGGCGACAAGCTTGTGGAGCAGTTGGTAGACGAGGGGTTGGTCAACGACCCTGCGGATCTGTACACGCTAACCGTGGAACAACTGGCGGGATTGGAGCGCATGGCGGAAAAGTCTGCGCTCAATCTACTCACAGCATTGGCCACCAGCCGGGCGACTACGTTTCCCCGTTTTCTATACGCGCTGGGGATCCGCGAAGTGGGGGAGGTCACTGCGGCTGGCCTGGCGAAGCATTTCGGAACGCTCGAAAAACTTGGCGCTGCGCGGATCGAGGATTTTGTGCAAGTTAGTGGCGTAAAAGGTGTAGGCACCGCGACAGCCGTCGCCCTGCAGGATTATCTGCGCGAACAGGGGCGCCTTGCAGATCTTGATGGAGAACGTCTTGCCACTTGGTTGGCGGCGACGCGAATTCGTGGAATAACCGAGAAAATAGCCAGGGCTTTGGCCACTGAGTTTTGTACTTTGGAGACGTTACGGGCAGCGCAGGTCGAGGATATTATCTATACCCATAAAAGTCGTATCGATGGCGTCGGCCCCATTGTGGCGCAACATGTGGTGACGTTTTTTCAGCAGAGCCACAATCTGGAGGTCGTTGAGAAACTGTGTTCCGTAGCTGGAATTCACTGGCCTGATAGTGCACCCGTAGAGGCGGTTTCGCGACCCCTTGCCGGGCAAACCTGGGTATTAACCGGATCGTTGCAAACATTGAGCAGAGAACAGGCAAAGCAACGCTTACAATCTCTGGGTGCGCGGGTCGCGAGTGCCGTTTCAAGCAGAACTCACGCGCTGGTCGCAGGGGCTGATCCGGGTTCTAAACTCGCCAAAGCAACTGCTTTGAATATTGATATTTATGACGAACAAAAACTGATTCGCCTGCTCGACACGTACACAGACCGGTAAAGTCAGTCCCGGTGGGTTGATCCCTGTGTTAAACCCAAATTTCGAGAAGTACAGTAAGTAAGTTACAGGAAACAAGGTTATTTTTATGCGACAGGAATCTATTGTCTACGGGTGTATCAAGGATACCGCCTACGAGCGCGATGTCGATGGACGCGTAACCGTAAACCGTCGGGCAATGGACGCCTTGCCAAGCGCCGATAGTTGGCCGATGCTGAGTCGCGAGATGTTTTCTCTGACCGTTGCCGTCGGCGGCGATATCGATGTCTACACTGAAGTAGTGCATTTTGGTGCCTCGTACCAGGGTATAGAATACGAATGGGAGCTGTGGCTTGAGCAGTTTGAAGCGCTGTTGGCCAGCATGTACTGGGTTTCAGCCACCGTTCATCTGGAAACGGAACTCTCTGGAGTCCATTCCTTTAACTGGGTTAGCGACGACGAGTATCATCGCCCCGGTAGCTCTAATATCCGCATGCGTTGTGAATGGGTTCGCGATCCCTGACCAGCAGCTTTCCGGAAAGCCAAATGGATACGTTGCGTTACTCGGCCTCCAAATCCCTTGTCTTATCAAGGATGGTGCTATGCACAGTGCTCCCGGACGCATGACTTTTCTGCTTTCCTTGTTGGCAACTGGCGCCTTTTTAGTGGTCGCCGTGAAAATTTGGTCTGTGCCCATTAGTTTCCTTGGACAGTTGCTAATGTTGTGCATTGCCTTGTTTTGTATCGTCATTGCGTGTGCGTGGTTACTGGTCAAACTACTGGGGTTTTTGCGGATGAGGGCTCGCATTAAACAAATTGCCAATGATCAACCCAACTGAGTCGCGACTAACACCGTTTCGTTACTACCTCGGCGGTATTGGCAGTGGTGCGGTGGCAATGGGCTTGCAGGTAGTTCTGTTTCCTTGGCTGGTGGTAGGTGTTTTACAGGAATCGCCGGACCGGGTTGGCATCGCGCAAATGGCGATCATGTTGCCCAATCTGTTTCTTATCCTGATCGGTGGCGTTGTGTCGGACAATCGCCACCTGGGAACGTATCTGTTTCGCGTCTATTTGCTCTACGCAATACCGTTTGTTTTTATGTTGATAGCTGTTACCGGAGGTATGCTTAATTACAGCACCTTGCTCACGTTCGGTTTGCTATACGGGGCTATTACCGCATTTGTACAGCCAGCACGGGAAAGCTTGTTGCCTCAGGTGTCTCAGCACTCCCTGCAGCAGGGCGTGGCGCGGGCTACATTCGTGCAATTTCTGGCCCAGGGAATCGGCGTCTCCCTGGCGGGAATGCTGGACTATATCGGTTTACCGCAGTTATTAATTATACAACTCGTGCTGTTTGCCGTAGCCGGTTACCTGATCCGCGCGAGCCAGCCCCATGGTGTTGGCATGCCTGGGAACCGACTGGCCAGCAAAGGTGGAATTTTATCGGGTCTGGCTGAGGTGTGGCGTATTCGGCAACTGCGGGCGCTGATGGCGGTGGTGGCCGCTACCGGTTTTTTTGGCTTTGGTGCCTATCTGGTGGTGATGCCAATTATGACCCGGGACATCTATCACAGCGGCCCCGGATTCTACGCCATGCTGCAATTATGTTTTAGCGTCGGAGTGTTGTTGGCGAATATAATTTTTATCCGCAGTATGAAAAACTTCAGCCAGCCGGGAAAAATATTACTGGTTAGTCTGTTTGCCAGAGGTTTAATTATGACGGTAATAGCGCTGCGTTTACCGGTGCCAGTGCTTTTTCCCGCGGTAGTGCTGTGGGGTATTTTTTCCGGAATATCGATTACCCTGGGCAGAGCGATGACCCACTCGGAAGCGCCGGTTTCCCATCGCTCCAGAATCGTGTCGATTTATCAATTGGCATTTTTTGGATGCGCGCCGCTGGGTGCATTCGCGTCCGGTTTGCTCATCACCAGAGTGGGTGTGATGCAAACCTTTGCGGCCCTCGGCGCACTGACACTGGTGGCCGCTATCCTCAGCGGGTTCAGCGCGCTGTGGCAAGTTCGTAGCGAAACCCTATCAGTGCCGCCGTCACCGCCACGTTAAGGGACTCTACGCCGTTGTGCATGGGGATGCGCAACCGCTGGCTGGCGCGCTTCTGCGTCTCGCTGGAAACCCCTTCGGTTTCGTTGCCCAGCACATAGACAACGGATCCGTGCGGTTGAAACTCCCGGAGAGTTTGTTGCGCCTGACCGGATAGCACGCAAATTTCTGCACCGCTGTCCGCCAGATCCTGTAAGGCCATTTGTAAATCGGCGCAGCGCAAAATGCGGCATTTGAACAAGGTCCCGGCACTCGCTTTGATAACCAGGGGCGACAGGGGCGCGCAGCCGTGTGCGGGCAGCAGTAATCCGTTCAGGGGACTGGCGCAGACTGAACGGATGATCATGCCAAGGTTTTGTGGATTGGTAATATTCTCCAGGGCAATAAGCTGAAATGGTGTGCTACGTTCCTGAATGAAGGTTTGATAGTTCTGATATCCCGCACAGCGAATGTCTGCGGCAACGCCCTGATCCTGGGCCTGGTTCTTGGAAATACGCGACAGCGAACGGCGATCGTGATACACCTGCTCGATACCCCGTTGCGCCGCCAGGCTCAAAATTTCGCGCATGGTACCCTGCGTGCGGTTGCTTTCGGCGATATGCACACGGTGAATTTCGAGAGCGGGATCCTGCAGTGCTTCCAGTACCGGTTTGCGCCCGTAAATGGTAAGCATTTGCGCATAAAATGCTTTGCGCTGTGTGTATTGTTGACTATCGCTGTTTGCGGTCACGGTTGAATTTGCCGGTAGTAACAATCAGTCGCGATAAAAAAGTTGGGGTTGAACGTCACAATAGCACCTGCGAACTTAAGCGCGCCTTATAAGCGTGCACCGTTTGCGTCAACCCCATTGCCAGGGCGTCGACTATCAGGGCATGACCAATAGAAACTTCCTGCAGGCCTGGCAGGGCGATAAAGTGCTCCAGATTATTGAGATTTAAATCGTGCCCCGCATTGACCCCAAGACCGAGGCCGAGGGCACATTCGGCCGCTTCGCGATAGCGCGCGAACATGGTTTCGCCGCAGCTCGGCGAGATCCTCCAATGCTCGGCGAAAGGCCCGGTATACAGTTCGATACGATCCACCCCCAGTTGCGCAGCGAGTTGAATCTGTTCCACGTCTGGATCCATAAACAGGCTGACGCGAACCCCTTGTTCCCGCAAGCGAGCTACCACAGGTTGTAATTGAGTGCCGGCGGCACCCACATTGAAGCCGTGGTTGGAGGTGAGCTGGTCGGTGCTGTCGGGAACCAGCGTACATTGGTGTGGGCGGGTTTGCCCCACCAGGGCAAGAAAACCAGGATAATGCTGGCGCGCCGCCTCGAAAGGGTTGCCTTCCACGTTGAACTCGATGCCAGGATGCTCTCGTATTAATGCGCCGAGTTGCTGCACGTCATCCGGACGGATATGGCGTAAGTCCGGGCGCGGATGCACCGTGATGCCGTCCGCTCCGGCCGCCAGGCAAGTGCGCGCGTGGGCAATTAAATCGGGGTGATTGCCGGGCCTGGAATTGCGAATCAGGGCAATTTTATTGAGGTTGACGCTAAGCTTTATCATGGCCTGCCGTATACCTGATTAATCAGGTGTCACGGCCCTCCGGATGCCAGACTGAAACAGGGGTGGGTGCGGTTGATCAGGCCCACTCAGAGTATCCACCGCGCTTGCGTTTTAGGCGCGGGATAAGGACGCTGAGCAATGCACCCATAAATACCGCGAGGGCGCCGTATAAAAACCATTTTCGCGTGTGCACGCCTTGCAGTTGTTCGCTGCGCGCGGTGAGGATATCCATATCGCTTTGCAGCATTTTATTGCGTTTTAATAGTTCCTGATTTTGCTGCTGCAATTCCAGCGAGCTGGAAGAGACTTTTTTCAGGATTGCCAGCTCTTCGTGAATAGCTTGATTACGGGTTTTCAGGGTTTCCGCGCGCGAACTCAACTCAACGTTACTGCGTTCCAGACTGGCGACCTGTTCCTGCAGCTCGGTATATTTTTGTTGCAGGACGCTCGCCTGTTCCTCCGCACGCTCGACTCTCAGCCGGGCTATTGGTTGGTTGACAACATATTGGCTTGGCATCCAGCCGTCCAGGCCGTCAGCAGTTTTTACATGGCTCCAGTCTTTTTGCTCTTCAATAAACGTCAGTGCGAGACCACTTTTCAGGCCGCGATGAATAATAGCGCAGGTGCTACACGGACTGCTGCGCAGGGGCACCCGAAATTCATCGGAAATATAGCGGGTTTCCGCGAGGAGTGGGGTCGCGTACAGCAGGGAGGCGATGACGCTCCACAGGAATCTATTCATTGTTGCTCTCGGAGTTGTTGACCGGCTAACGATCTATGATACCGGGAACAACCGATGAGGTTAACCGCAGCAATCATTTTGGCAGGGCCTTAAGAAAGGGTTTGACGGTCACAGCCGCGTACACGCCGGCCGCTACGTAGGGATCTTGCTCTGCCCACAGGGTGGCTTCAGCCAAACTGTTAAACTCGCCGATGATGATACTTCCGCTAAACCCGGCGTCACCTGGCGCGGGCGAGTCGATCGCGGGATTTGGCCCGGCAAGTAATAAGCGTCCCTGGGCCTGTAATGTTTCCAGGCGCGCGAGGTGTGCGGGTCGGGCGGCCAGTCGGCTTGTGAGGCTGTCGGGTTGATCGTTGGCGACAATGGCGTACCACATTATTCTGGATCCTGCTGGGAGTGACGGATAAGTTGCTCCAGGGTCATGCCGGTGAGTCCCGTAATACCCTTGAACAGGTAGATCATTGCACACACCATCACCAACATGGCGGGCAGTGCGATGACCGGAAAGCTCAGAGCAGTCATTTGCCCTAGTTGTTCGTTGTATTCCGTCGATCCCGGTTGGCTGGTGACCAAATAAGTGGCGAGTAAGAAATTAAGCGCGGACGACAGGAAAAATGAACCGGCGATTATCCAGGACGCGCCGGTCAGACGTCGCTCAAAAGCCCTGTGGCTATCGGTAGCGGTTAGCGCACGGTCTATTTTCTCAGTGTGTAAAATAACGTCGTTGTACAACAGTGTTTTTACCAGCGGGTACGGCGTTTTCAGGGACCCCAGCGTGATCAATCCCAGAAGTCCCGGCACTGCAGCTTCTTTTATAGCCAGGTAGCGGGGATCCAGTCCCAGCAGGCTGATACCTCCGGTCAAGCACACGCTGAGAACACCGAGAGCGGAAAAAAAGTTTATTTTCCTTCTGATGATAAAATCTCGAGCACCATAACCAAGGGGGAACAGCAGCGCGACAATCACCCCGTAAGTAGGCCCAAGGTAGGCGTCGCTACTGAATTTGGTCAATATCAGCGTCGGCGCAACGATATTGAACAGTAAATTGACAAGCAAATTTTCCCGGCGCGGCGTAGGAGGCGGGCTTGACGCGTTATTCATGATGTGGGCGCGATAATAAGATGATCGGGGAATTTTAACGGGTTTGGCCTCACTAAGCACGGACTCCTGCGCCTGATTACTCGAGGGGGCCCGCTTTACTGGCCGGGGGAAAATACTAACCGGGGGAAAACCCCTGTACATTTCATGGTGAATCATTATAGTGCCTTGCCGATTCGGGGCTCCGTGACTTATGGCAGAAATTTTCTATATACATCCGGATAATCCGCAGACGCGTCTGATCAATCGCGTTGTGGATATCATCAACGGTGGCGGAGTGATTGTGTACCCCACCGATTCGGCCTATGCGCTGGGGTGCCAGCTCGGCGATAAAACCGCCATGGATAAGATTCGCCAGCTGCGCAAGCTGGACAAACACCACAACTTCACTCTGGTGTGTCGGGATTTGTCTGAACTGTCTCTGTATGCCAAGGTGAATAATCAGGTATTTCGCGCACTAAAAGCGAATACGCCAGGCCCCTATACGTTCATTCTGGAGGCGACTTCCGAGGTGCCGCGCCGACTGGTGCATCCGAAGCGGAAAACCATCGGTATCCGCGTACCGGCTAACCCTATTGCGCAGATGCTGTTGTCCGCTCTGAACGAACCCCTGATGAGCGTGACCCTTTCATTGCCGGGAGACGATTACCCACTGACTGACCCAGAGGACATTCGACAGTTACTGGATCATCAGGTCGATGCTATCGTGGATGGCGGGCACTGTGGTCTGGAACCGACTACGATTATTGATTACACCGACGATACGCCGGTGCTGGTGCGTCGCGGCATGGGAGATACCACGCCATTTGGTCTTTAGTACTATGGCTTTAAGCCGGAGCACCCTACTACCCTTCGCCAATGGCGGTATAATGCTGGCGGATTGCCTGCCGCTGGAGACGTCGTGACAACAGAACATGTCGAACCTGTGTTACCGACGGCGCCTGGGTTACCGACGGCACCTGAGATCAAGGGACCGGGAACCCGGTTGGGTACGGAGCGCGGCACTTCCCCAGTTTCACAGGACGAAATGCCCTTCGCTATAGTACATGGCAGGCATTTCACCCAGATACCGAAGGACCTGTACATCCCCCCGGAAGCCCTCGAAGTCATCCTCGAGGCCTTTGAGGGGCCGCTCGATTTATTGCTGTATCTGATCAAGCGACAGAATCTCAATATTCTCGATATCAATGTGGCCGAAATTACCCGGCAATACATGGTATACATCGACATGATGCAGGCCTTCCAGTTGGAGCTGGTGGCGGAATATTTACTAATGGCCGCCATGCTGGCGGAAATTAAATCGCGCATGTTGATTCCGCGCCAGTTCGAAGAGGAACTGGCCGAAGATCCGCGGGCGGAGCTGGTCAGACGTTTACAGGAGTACGAGCGCTATAAAAGGGCGGCGGAAGATATGGACGCGCTGCCGCGCATTGGCCGCGATATTTTTCGTGCGGTGGCCCTGGAGCCAGAGCGACAGGTAGAACGCCCGCAGCCCGCGGTGGAGATGTCCGAATTGATGTTCGCTCTTTCCGGTGTGTTGCGCCGTGCACAGATGTTTGAGAGTCACCATGTGCAGTTGGAAACGCTATCCACGCGGGAGCGGATGATCATTATTATGGACCGGCTGCAAGGTCATGAATTTGTGCCGTTTGTCAGTTTCTTCACCGTGGCAGAGGGGCGCAGGGGGGTGGTGGTCACATTTTTGGCGATCATGGAGTTGATTAAGGAGGCACTGGTGGAGATCGTACAGGCGGAGTCGTTCGGTCCGATACATGTGCGCACGAGAATACAATAATGGATATCGAACCGCTTAAGAAGATACTGGAAGGCGCGTTATTGGCGGCGGGCAAACCGCTGGATCTGGCGGCGCTGGAAAATCTGTTTTCCGAGCGCGACCAGGTGGACAAAGATCTGTTGAACCAGGCGCTTGATGGCCTTGCCAGCGACTGCGAGGAGCGCAGTTATCAATTGCGTAAAGTTGGCAGCGGGTATCGTCTGCAGGTAAGGCAAGAGCTGGCACCGTGGATTAACAACCTGTGGGAAGAAAAGCCGAAGAAATATTCCCGCGCGCTGCTGGAAACCCTGTCCCTGATTGCCTATCGTCAGCCCATTACTAGGGGTGATATCGAACAAATACGCGGGGTTGCGGTCAGCTCCGACATTATCCGCAGCCTGGAAGAGCGGGAGTGGGTACGTGTTGTTGGACATCGCGACGTGCCAGGTAGACCGGCGTTGTTTGCCACCACACGCCAGTTTCTCGATTACTTCGACCTGCGCACCCTGAACGAATTACCGCCTCTGAGCGAGATTCGCGATATCGACGAAATCAACGCCGAGCTGGGATTTGGTGATTTGAGCGCCGGGGGTCAGGCAATCGACACGGAAATGGAACGAGAAATGGACAACGACGACGATATTGGAGCAGACCTGGAAAGCGATAGGAATGACAGCCGCAGTATGGACACTGTTTTGGGCGAGGACGTCTACATGGCAAGCGACGAAGTACAGACCGCGGTTCCCATCGAGCGCCCAACCAACACTGCCTACGCTGTGGATCAAAACGAATGAGTGACAAATTGCACAAAGTGCTGGCGGAATCGGGCCTGGGGTCGCGGCGTGAGATGGAGCGCTGGATCGTGGCGCGCCGGGTGTCGGTCAACGGCAAGATTGCCAGCATCGGCGACCGGGTAGAAGAGGCTGACCGCATTCTGGTGGATGGCAAGCCGTTGCCCTCGAAGACAGCGGACCGATTGCGGATTGTGCTGTATAACAAGCCGGAGGGGGAAATATGCACCCGTCGCGATCCCGAGGGGCGACCCACGGTTTTTGCCAAACTGCCCACTATAAAAAGCGGGCGATGGATCGCCATCGGACGCCTCGATATCAACACCAGCGGGCTGATTCTGTTCACTAACAGCGGTGCCCTGGCGAATAGACTGATGCACCCTTCCAGCAATGTGGATCGGGAATATCTGGTGCGGGTACATGGGCCGGTAAATGAAGAGATGCTCGCCCGGTTGCGCGAAGGGGTGGATCTGGAAGACGGCGTCGCCCGTTTCAAAAGCATCAAAATTGGTCTGCGAGGAGGCGCGAATCAGTGGTTTACGGTGATCATTGACGAGGGCAAACAGCGGGAAGTACGGCGTTTGTGGGAATCACAGGGTGTCGAAGTCAGTCGCCTCAAGCGCATTCGTTTTGCTACGGTCGAAATCCCTTCCTATGTGCGCCGCGGCGACTGGATGGAGTTGCCTTTGAGCGATACCAATAAACTTTGCGCATCCGTGGGTTTCAAGGACGCGACCGGTCGTCCGCCGCCGCCAGGCGAGCGAGTTCGGCAGGAACGGCACGTCAACAAACTGCGCGGTCGCGGTGGGCGATCCAGATAATTTGGTAGCTCTGCGATTACCTTTGTCAGTCACTAGAAAATGCCCGGACTGGGCATTAATTACTGGGCATCCAGCGATCGTCCCGTAAAACCACGGCTGTCCGGTCCCATCAGGTACAAATAGACGGGCATAATCTGCTCCGGCGTTTTCAGGGTGGCGGGGTTTTCTGCGGGGAATGCCGTGGCCCGCATCCGTGTTCGGGTGGCACCGGGATTGATACAGTTAACCCGAATGGCGGTGGTATCTTCCAGTTCATTAGCCAAAACCTGGGTCAATCCTTCAGTCGCGAATTTTGATACCGCGTAGGCGCCCCAGTAGGGTTTGCCGATTCGTCCGACGCCCGATGAGGTAAATACAATGGACCCGTCCTCTGATTTTTCGAGCAAGCCCAGTAAGCTTTTAGTCATTATAAACTGTGCAGTCACGTTGACCTGCATGACCTTTTGCCAGGCGGTGAGAGAATAGTTGGCGATGGGAGTGCGTTGACCCAGCTCCCCGGCGTTGTGTAACAAGCCATCCAGGCGTGCGAACGTCGTTTCGATATTAGTGGCCATGTCCGCGTAGTCCTGTTCGCTGGCGCCAGCCAGGCAAATAGGGTAAATCGCTGGCTGAGCATGTCCGGCACTACAAATTTGGTCGTACACCTGTTCCAGTTTGGCCACTGTTCTCCCCGCCAGAATCACCGTCGCGCCGTGCGCGGCAAAGCTGAGTGCGGCAGCGCGGCCGATACCATCGCCCGCACCGGTGACCAGAATAATGCGGTCGGCCAGTAAATCGGCGGGGGGGCTGTACTCAGTCAAATGTTCAATACTCACCGTCGAGTCCTTTTGGTATTCGGGTCTGGTGCTCTAAAAAAGTAGTGATGCCAGCTGCTGCGGCCTGTGTATCAGGTAATGCGCGCCCCAGTTGGCGGGATCGTCGTCGGTGCCGATATACCCATAGGCAGCGGCTATGGTGGTTGCACCGGCGCTGATGCCCGACTCGATATCCCGGCGATGATCGCCGATGTAGATAGTTGCTGTTGGCGCAACGCCGAGTTGCTCACAGGCGAGCATGATCGGTTCCGGATGCGGCTTGGCATTGACCACGTGCTCCGGGCAAATTACCACCGCAGGTGCTGGCGTCAGTGCCAGGTCGCGTAAAATAGCGCTGGTATAGAGCAGGGGTTTATTGGTCACGATTCCCCAGGGTATACCTTGTGCGCCCAGACGGGTCAATACTCCGATCAGACTCGGGTAGGGACGTGTTTGTTGCGATAAATGCTGGTGATAAAGTTGCAGAAATTCGACGCGTAACTGTGCGAACTCGGGACTATCGGCGGCGCACTCAAAAGCGTCGACAAGCAATGCGGCGGCGCCAGCGCTCACCAGCGCACGTATTCTGGCGTCGGGCAAGGCCGCGCGGGATCTACTGACCAGAAGTTTATTCAGGGCTGTGGAGAAATCCGGCGCGGTATCGAGCAGCGTGCCGTCGAGATCAAACAATACCGCTTGATAATGGCTAATTGGCATATTTATTCGGGCCGACGTGCGTGCACCAGGTAATTGACGCTCAGGTCCCGCTCGTCAAGGCGGTAGCGCTGGGTCAGGGGGTTGTAGAGCAGGCCGGTCATGCGTTGCAGCTCAAGTTCGGCCGCGCGCATATCGCTGGCTAATTCTGCCGGGCGGATAAAGCGGGCGTAATCGTGGGTGCCTTTGGGCAACAGGTTCAGTACATACTCGGCCCCGATAATGGCAAACAGATAGGATTTGGGGTTGCGGTTGATGGTGGAGAAATACAGGTGTCCGCCGGGTCTAACCAGTTTCGCACAGGCCTGGATGACGGACGATGGCCGCGGTACATGCTCCAGCATCTCCAGGCAGGTGACGATATCAAACTCGCCTGTATGCTCCTCCGCCATGGCCTCCGCCGTAGCCTGGCGATAGTCGACGGAAACGCCGCTCTCCAGGCTGTGCAGGCGCGCCACAGCCAACGGCGCCGTGCCCATGTCGATACCGGTAACGCTGGCGCCCCGTTGCGCCAGTGCTTCGCATAAAATACCGCCGCCACAGCCCACATCCAGTACACGCTGTTGGGCCACGGGGGAATGACGGTCGATCCAGTTGCAGCGTAACGGATTGATGGCGTGGAGCGGTTTGAACTCACTTTGCGTATCCCACCAGCGCGCCGCCAGCGCTTCGAATTTGGCAATTTCCCGATTGTCGACGTTGGCTTCGTTCATAACGCTGGTCCGGTTGTCTGGGAGGTGCCGCTAATGCGCCGTTGCCAGTGCCTGGCGCGGGCCAGAATATCGCTTTCGTCAAGGGTCGTAAGGCGTCGCTGTTCAAGTAGTAATACGCCGTCCACCCAGGCGTGGCTGACGCGCCGCCCAGAGTCTGTATAAACCAGTTGTGAGAGCGGATTGTACACAGGAGTCGCCTCAATTGTGGCCATATCTATGGCGATCAAATCGGCTTTTTTTCCGATTTCAATACTGCCAATATCCTTTTCCATCCCCAGTACACGAGCACCGTCGATGGTAGCCATGCGTAGCATCTGATGAACGTCGAGGACGGTTGGATCGTGGTCGGCTCCCTTGGCCATCAGCGCAGCGGTGCGCAATTCCTGAAACAGGTTAAGACTATTGTTACTGGCGGCGCTGTCGGTACCGATCGCGACCGTAATGTTGTTGTTGATCAGTTTCTGCACGGGACAGTATCCGCTGGCGAGTTTGAGGTTCGACTGCGGGCAATGAATGACGCTGGCGCCAGTTTCCTGCAAGTGTCGCACGTCGCCATCGGATACCTGGGTCATGTGCACACACTGGGTTTGGGAGGTCATCAAGCCCAGTTTACGCAGGCGGTCGATGGGTCGGATACCGAATTGCGCAATTGAATTTGCGACTTCGTCCTGCGTTTCGTGCAGGTGAATATGAATCGGCGCGTCCAGTTCGCCCGCCAGTAATGCAATTTTTTGCAGCGCTCGATCGTCGAGTGTATAGGGCGCGTGGGGACCGAAGACAATACTGGTTAGCCCACTGTCGCGATAGTCATCCCGGACCGCCAGACCATTGTGGATATACTCCTCTGCGCTACGCGCCCAGGCAGAAGGGAAGTCCAGCACCGGAAAGGCAATTTGGTTGCGCATTCCCGCCCGATTTGCCGCTGCGGCTATTTCATCCGGGAAAAAATACATATCCGCGAAGCAGGTGGTGCCGCTGCGCAACATCTCGGCCATGGCGAGGTCAGTGCCATCGCGCACAAACTCCGCACTCACCCAACGTTGTTCGGCCGGCCAGATATGCCCGTTTAGCCACTCGGTTAGCGGCAGATCATCGGCCAGGCCCCGCAATAGTGCCATGGCTGCGTGACCATGGGCGTTGACCAGTCCGGGCATAAGGACGCTGTCGTGTAGTTGAACATGTTTGCTGGTGGAATAAACGGAGAGCGCTTCGGTGGTTGGTAACACTGCCTGAATAGTGCCGTCGGCTATTACAACACTGCAATCGGGGAACAGGGTGTCGGTGGGAATAACAGGCACAATCCAGCTTGCCGAAATAATTAAGTCAACGGGGTTTTTTGGCATGTACACTCCTTGCAGAGCAGCAGTATAGCGGATTTGTACGCCGTTTTTCGGAGGGGCTTGCGCCGCGTGTTTGATCCGTTAGCTGTGCTACAATGCGCGGCTTTAATTCATCTCTCAGGTGGCCTACGTTCGCAGTCCAAAAGGGCTTGCGAATGAAACCCGCCGCCAACCAGAAATCCGGGGATAGCGCTGTAGCATGGGTGAAATAGCGAGAGAAATCGTACCAGTCAATATTGAGGATGAACTCAAGCAATCCTACCTCGATTACGCCATGAGTGTGATCGTCGGCAGGGCGCTACCCGACGTGCGCGACGGGCTGAAACCCGTGCATCGCCGGGTGCTATTCGCCATGAGCGAGCTCAACAATGACTGGAACAAAACCTACAAGAAATCTGCCCGTGTGGTGGGCGACGTAATTGGTAAATACCACCCCCACGGGGATTCGGCGGTGTACGATACGATTGTACGTATGGCGCAATCCTTCTCGCTGCGCTACATGCTGGTGGATGGTCAGGGCAACTTTGGTTCGATCGATGGGGATTCCGCTGCGGCCATGCGTTATACGGAAATCCGCATGGCCAAGATCGCGCATGCGCTACTTGCCGACCTGGACAAGGGAACGGTTGATTTTGTGCCCAATTACGACGGCAACGAACTAATCCCCGCCGTGTTGCCGGCCCGCATACCCAACCTGTTGATTAACGGCTCGTCGGGGATTGCGGTGGGCATGGCAACCAATATGCCGCCCCATAATTTACGGGAAGTGATCAGTGGGTGTTTGGCACTTATTGAAAATCCGGATATCAGCATTGACGAGTTGATGCAGCATATTCCCGGCCCGGATTTTCCTACAGCGGCCATCATTAATGGTCGCGCAGGCATTGTACAGGCGTACCGTACTGGCCGGGGCCGGATCCTTATCCGCGCGCGCGCTGCCATTGAAACGGATGAAAAAACCGGTCGCGAAACAATTATTATCACCGAAATACCTTACCAGTTGAATAAAGCGCGGGTCATAGAACGCATTGCGGAGCTGGTCAAGGAAAAGAAAATTGAAGGTATCTCAGAGTTGCGCGATGAGTCCGATAAAGACGGGCTGCGCATCGTCATTGAACTGAAACGCGGCGAGATGGGCGAAGTCTTACTTAACAATCTGTACGCGCAGACCCAGTTGCAGAATGTGTACGGTATCAACGCGGTTGCGCTGGTGGACGGTCAGCCACGCACCCTTAATCTCAAGCAAATACTCGAGGCGTTTATTGGTCATCGCCGCGAAGTAGTGACGCGTCGCACGCTGTTTTTATTGCGAAAAGCCCGGGAGCGCGGCCATATTCTCGAGGGCCTGGCGGTTGCCATAGCTAATATCGATCGAGTGATTGAGCTGATTAAAGCGTCCGCCAGCCCCGCCGAGGCGCGCGACAGCTTGCGTGGTGAGTTCTGGGATCCGACCGAGGTCATGACTTTTCTGGAAAGAGCTGGCAGTGATATCAGTCGGCCAGAAGATATCGAAGCGGGATGCGGCCTGCAGGATGGCAAATACCGCTTGTCGGAGACCCAGAGCCAGGCCATTCTCGAGTTGCGCCTGCATCGCCTGACCGGTATGGAGCACGAAAAACTACTGAGCGAATACGAGCAGAAACTGGCTGAAATTAGCGAATACCTCGCTATTCTTGGCAGCCCCGAACGCCTGATGGAAGTGATAAGGGAAGAGCTGATTGAAATTAATGAAGAGTTTGGTGACGAGCGCCGCACCGAAATCATTGAATCCCTCGACGACCTGACTACGGCGGACCTGATTCCGGAAGAGGATCGTGTGGTGACCATTTCCCACGCCGGTTACGCTAAAACCCAGCCGCTCAGCGATTACCAGGCCCAGCGTCGCGGCGGCATGGGTAGGAGCGCGACCGCGGTTAAAGATCAAGATTTTGTCGAGCACTTGTTGATTGCGAATACGCACACGACCATCCTGTGCTTCAGTGATGCGGGTAAGGTGTATTGGCTGAAGGTGTATCAGATTCCGGTCGCCAGTCGCAATGCGCGTGGACGGCCGATGGTAAATCTGCTGCCGCTGAGCGACGGGGAGAGAATCACCGCGATCTTGCCGGTCAAAGAATATCGCGATGATCAGTACGTGTTTATGGCTACCGCCAACGGCACAGTTAAAAAGACCCAGCTGAGCGCGTTTGCCAAGCCCCGTTCGGTTGGTTTGCGGGCGCTGGATCTGGAGGAGGGTGACCGTCTGATTGGCACGGCGTTGACCGACGGAGAGCGCCAGGTGATGCTGTTTTGCAGTAACGGCAAGGTAACGCGTTTCAGTGAAGACGCGGTGCGCCCGATGGGTCGCTCTGCCAAAGGGGTGCGCGGCATAAAAGTGCCTGCTGGGGAGGAGATGATTTCTCTTATCATTCCCGAGGGTGCGGATAGTACGATTCTGACAGTGACCGCCAACGGCTATGGCAAAAAAACTGAGTTGGTCGAATTTCCTGTCTATAATCGCGGTGGGCAGGGCGTGATTGCGATGCGCACTTCCGAACGCAATGGTGAGCTGGTGGCCGCGGTACAGGTTTCCAGTAGCGACGAAATAATGTTGATTTCAGATCAGGGCACACTGGTTAGAACTCGGGTGCAGGAGATTTCGACCCTCGGACGTAGCACCCAGGGTGTGCGAGTGATCAGGCTGAAAGAAGAAGAAACTCTGGTCGGTGTCGCCCGTATCCAGGACGAACAGGATGACGGCGAAAAAAACGAAGAGGATTGACCCGGGCATGAGTAAGGACGGGGATAAACTGCTCGCGCTGCGCGCGCAAATCGATGCGATAGATGCGCAACTATTGACTTTTATCAATGAACGCGCCCGTTGCGCGCAGGCGGTCGCGGCTGTAAAAACGAAAAACGGTGAGGAATCTTACTACCGGCCCGAACGCGAGGCGCAGGTACTGCGCAAGGTTATGGCGCAAAATCACGGTCCTCTCGATTCCGAGGAGATTGCGCGTCTGTTCCGTGAAATTATGTCGGCGTGTCTGGCGTTAGAGAAACCGGTAAGGGTCGCTTTTTTGGGCCCCGAGGGAACCTTCACTCAGGAGGCAGCGTTAAAGCACTTCGGGCATTCGGCCGTCAGCGCGCCATTGTCGGCGATTGATGAGGTTTTTCGCGAAGTAGCAGCGGGGGCCGCCAACTATGGGGTTGTGCCCATTGAAAACTCTACCGAGGGCGTGATCAATCATACTCTCGACAGTTTTCTCGAGTCTTCTTTGAAAATATGTGGTGAAGTGGAGTTGCGTATTCACCATCATTTTTTAATCGGCGCGAATACGCGCGAAGAACATATTACCCGAGTGTACTCCCACTCCCAGTCGCTGGCTCAGTGCCGCAAATGGCTGGACGCTAATTATCCGAATATTGAGCGAGTTCCAGTCAGCAGTAACGCCGAAGCGGCGCGTCGGGTGGCGGGAGAGTGGAATTCTGCGGCCATCGCCGGAGATATGGCAGTACAACTTTACGGCCTCACCAAATTGCGGGAAAATATTGAGGATTACCCGGATAATTCAACGCGTTTTCTGGTCATCGGCAAGGACGAAGTGCCGCCTAGCGGCGACGATAAATCCTCCATTATGGTGTCCGTACGCAACGAGCCGGGCGCGTTGCATGCCTTGCTGGAACCGTTTCGGACCTGTGCTGTAGATTTGACCCGGGTCGAAACCAGACCGTCTCGCGCAGGCAAATGGAACTATGTGTTTTTTATCGATTTTGCCGGTCATCGCGGCGATGAAAACGTCGCAAAAGCCCTCGATGCCGTGCGTGCCCAGGTAGCTGAACTGAGGTGGTTAGGCTCCTATCCGCGCGCTGTCCTCTGAAATTTGACAATGCAGCCTGAAAAAAAGGTGATGGTTTGAACTCACATCCAGCTGCGCCTCGCCTGCTAATAATAGGCGTTGGATTGATTGGCGGTAGTCTTGCCCGCGCGGCGCGCGCGCGCGGCTTGTTTCGCGAAGTCATCGGCGTCTCCCGTAGTGCCGCTACTCTGGCGCAAGCGTTGTCCATGGGCGTGGTCGATCGTGTTGAAGAAAGTTTGAGCATCGCCGCACGGGATCTGGGTGCGGGCGACATGGTGGTAATCTGCGTGCCGACCTTGAGTGTAGCGGGAATCCTGAAACAGCTGGCCCAGTGCCTGGCATCGAGTGTCACGATTACCGATGTGGCGAGCGTCAAGGGCTGTGTGATAACGGCGGCGCAAAGCGCCTATGGGTTCATTCCGCCACAATTGGTTCCCGGACACCCCATCGCCGGATCTGAACAAAGTGGGGTGGCGGCGGCGCGCGCCGATCTATTTGTCGACCATCAGGTCATTCTTACGCCGCACGCTGACACCGAGCCATTGCATCTGCAGCGCGTGCGCAAGCTGTGGCAACAGGTCGGCGCAATTGTCACTGAGATGTCAGTTGAGGAACACGATGAAGTGCTGGCCGCCACCAGCCATTTGCCGCACATGCTGGCGTACACGCTAGTGGATACCCTCTCTGCCATGGACGAAAACCGGGAAATTTTTCGCTATGCCGCTGGCGGTTTTCGAGATTTTACGCGCATCGCGGGTAGTGATCCGACTATGTGGCACGATATCGCGCTGGCCAATCGCAGTGCGTTGCTGGATGTGCTGGCGCGTGTGCAGTCACGCCTGAGTGTGCTCGGCACTGCGATCAATACTGGCGACAGTGATTTTTTGTTAGATATGTTTAGCCGGGCTCGGGACGCTCGCAATAACTTGCAAGGCTTGCCAAACAGAACCCCGTCGGATACCTGTGAGTCAAACGCGAATGACTAGTGTAAAAAAAAATGTGACCAATCGAACCGTCGATTATCGCGTGCAATGCGGTGGCACTCTGGCCGCTAAGGTTCGCGTACCGGGCGACAAGTCCATTTCCCATCGCTCGATTATGTTGGCGGCATTGGCCGAAGGCCGCAGCGAAATTTTTGGTTTTCTCGAAGGGGAAGACAGTCTTGCGACCTTGCAGGCATTTCGCGCCATGGGTGTGGTAATTGAGGGTCCAACGCAGGGGCATGTAGTGGTTCATGGGGTTGGGCTACGGGGACTTAAGGCACCGCAGAACGCCCTCGATCTGGGCAATTCTGGCACGTCCATACGCCTACTGGCCGGCTTGTTGGCGGGTCAGGCTTTCGATGTCACGCTTACCGGCGACGAGTCGCTGTGCAGGCGACCGATGAACCGGGTAGCCGAACCGTTGCGCCGCATGGGCGCAAAAATTGAAACTGGAACTGGCGGTGTACCACCCCTGACACTTAGGGGGGGGCAGGCTTTGACAGGTATCGATTACCTGTTGCCCGTCGCCAGCGCTCAGGTCAAATCCTGTTTGTTACTTGCCGGGCTGTACGCCGTGGGCACGACGCGGATAGTAGAGCCGGCACCTACCCGCGATCACTCCGAAAGGATGCTGGCCGGCTTTGGGTATGCGGTGACCTGCGTAGGCCCGGCAGTGTCGCTGCACGGCGGTGGCAAACTATCGGCCACCACAGTGGATATTCCGGGCGACATATCCTCGGCGGCGTTTTTTATGGTGGCGGCGTCAATTGCGCCCGGCTCAGATATCACGCTGCAACATGTGGGCGTAAATCCCACCCGGACTGGGGTGATCAACATTTTGCGTTTGATGGGTGCCAATATTGAGATCAGCAATGAACGTCTGGCGGGTGGAGAGCCGGTTGCGGATATTCGCGTGCGGCATGCGTTGTTACAGGGCATCACCATTCCGCAGGATCAGGTGCCCCTGGCAATCGATGAGTTTCCGGTGTTATTTGTTGCTGCCGCGTGTGCTACCGGTACCACTGTGCTGAGTGGAGCGGAAGAGTTACGCGTCAAGGAAAGCGATCGCATACAGGCGATGGCTGACGGTTTGTCGGTGTTGGGTGTGCAGCTGCAAACCACGCCTGATGGAATAATCATTCACGGGGGTATGCTACACGGCGGTGTCGTGGATAGTAATGGGGATCATCGCATTGCCATGGCTTTTGCGGTTGCAGCGCTGCGCTCCAGCGGCCCGATAGTGATTCGAAATTGTAATAACGTGGCCACCTCTTTTCCCGGGTTTGTGGCTCTGTCTCGGCAACTGGGATTCAGTTTGGAAGAGGAGTTTCAGTGAATAAGACAACCATACCGGTGGTGGCCATTGACGGACCCAGCGGGTCCGGTAAAGGCACTGTCGGGCGCATGTTGGCGCGGGAGTTGGGTTATCAATATCTCGATAGTGGTGCGCTGTATCGTCTGCTCGCGCTGGCCGCGCGCTGGCATAAGGTGGCGGTCGACAATGTCGAAGGCATAGCGGTTTTGGCCGCACATATGGATATTTCCTTTGACGCCAGCGGTGCCAGCGAACCTAAAATATTGTTGGAAGGTGAAGATGTCACCGCAGTGGTGCGCACCGAGGAAATGGGCGCGGCAGCTTCCGTAGTGGCCGCCATTCCAGCGGTCAGAAAAGCCCTGCTGCATCGCCAGCGAGCTTTTATGCAGGCGCCGGGGCTGGTCGCCGATGGGCGCGATATGGGAACCGTGGTTTTTCCAGAGGCAGACGTTAAGATTTTCCTCACCGCCACACCTGAGGTGAGGGCGCAAAGGCGCTATAACCAGTTGATTGATAAGGGGGAAAATGTTAGCCTTGCCGCCCTCGTGGGGCAGGTAAGGGAGCGCGATGAGCGAGACGAGGGTCGGCAGGTGTCGCCCTTGCGGCCGGCACCCGACGCGTTAATACTGGATAGTTCTGCGCTCACCATCGAAATGGTATTTGCCGCAGCCCTGAAGGAGGTACGCCGTCGGCGTAAAACGTAAACAAAAGTCGGGTAGGTGGTGGTCACGTCAGTATCGCGCCATCTATCTTTATTTAAATAACCCGCAATTCTGACGTTGTGGATATGGATGGCAACATCCAATTTTATTCGAAGGTATAGTCTAAATGAGCGAGAACTTTGCAGAACTGTTTGAGGAAAGCTTAAAGACGGTAGAAATGGCGCCCGGATCAATTGTTACCGGCGTTATTATCGATATCGATAAAGACTGGATTACGGTACATGCCGGTCTAAAATCCGAAGGCGTTATCGCCATTCAGGAATTTTACGACGAAAACGGCAATTGTAGTTTACAAATTGGCGATGAAGTTCAGGTCGCACTGGAAACTGTAGAAGACGGTTTTGGCGCTACGCGTCTTTCGCGAGAGAAGGCGCAACGTGCCGAGTCCTGGATTCATCTGGAAGCAGCGCAGAAGGCCGATAAGACTGTTACCGGAATAATTAGTGGTAAGGTTAAAGGCGGGTTTACGGTTGATATCAACGGCCTGCGAGCTTTTCTGCCGGGTTCATTGGTGGACGTGCGTCCCATGCGCGAAACCACGCACCTCGAAGACAAACCGCTGGAATTCAAAGTTATCAAGCTCGACCAAAAACGCAACAACGTGGTTGTTTCCCGTCGCGCAGTCATGGAAGCAGTTAATACGGCGGAGCGGGACGAGCTATTGAGCTCGCTCGACGAAGGTGTGTCGCTCAAAGGTATTGTTAAAAATCTGACCGACTATGGTGCCTTTGTGGACCTGGGCGGTATTGACGGCCTGTTACATATTACCGACATGTCCTGGAAGCGTGTGAAGCACCCCAGTGAAGTAGTCAATGTTGGCGACGAAATAGACGTGAAAGTGCTTAAGTTTGATCGCGAGCGCAACCGTGTTTCTCTTGGTCTCAAACAGATGGGCGAAGACCCCTGGGTCGACATCAAAGGGCGCTATCCTGAGAACACCAAAGTCAAGGCTGTGGTTACCAATCTGACAGATTATGGCTGTTTTGCTGAGCTGGAAGATGGCGTAGAAGGTCTGGTGCACGTTTCCGAAATGGATTGGACCAATAAAAATGTCCATCCTTCGAAAATTGTCCAGGTTGGTGATGAAGTTGAAGTGATGATTCTGGATATCGATGAAGAACGACGTAGAATTTCACTGGGAATAAAACAATGTCACGCCAATCCATGGGATGAGTTTGGCAAAACCCACAGCAAGGGCGACAAAATCAGCGGCACCATTAAGTCGATTACCGATTTTGGCATATTCCTTGGGCTGGATGGCGCCATTGATGGTCTTGTGCATCTTTCCGATATTTCGTGGAACGAAACCGGTGAAGAAGCGGTACACAACTACAAAAAAGGCGATGAACTCGACACCGTTATTCTGGCGATCGACACCGAAAGAGAGCGTATTTCGCTCGGTATCAAACAATTGCTCGACGATCCTTTTTCACATTTCCTGGCGGAGTATGAAAAGGGCGGTATGGTCAAAGGGATTGTTAAGGAAGTCGACGCCAAGAGCGCCATAATTACTTTGGCGGATGGTGTTGAAGGCATACTTAAAGCTGGAGATATTTCCCGGGACAAAATCGAGGACGCGCGTACCGCACTTAAAGAAGGCGACGAGATTGAGGCCCGCGTTATTGGCACCGATCGCAAGAACCGCGTGATTAATTTGTCGATCAAAGCGAAAGATATGGCGGAAGAGAAAGCAGCCGTTAAGGAGCACCGTAAGCAGGAAGCTGATACTGTCCAGCCGACGACGATCGGTGATTTAATCAAGGCGCAGATGGAAAGTGGTGACAAATAGCGACTGCGTCGAATCCTCTCAATTTCCCGGTTGTTGACTATGACGAAATCAGAGTTGATTGAAAAAATAGTATCCCGACAGGATCAATTACAAGCCAAGGATGTGGAGATGGCTGTCAAAATGATCCTGGAGGAAATGACGAAGGCATTAGTCAACAATAATCGTATTGAAATACGGGGATTCGGCAGCTTTTGTTTGCACTTTCGAGCGCCGCGTCTGGGGCGAAATCCAAAGACCGGCGACACGGTAGAGCTTTCCGGAAAACATGTTCCGCATTTCAAACCAGGCAAGGAGTTACGCGAGCGTGTCAATGCGAGTATTCAGCGCAAAGCGAGCTGATATTGGTAGCGTAACCCCGTCGATAAACGGCAAAGATATCATCTTTGCCGTTTTTTTTGGAGAATGGAATGCAAATATTTAAACGGGTTCTATTACTGCTTATCGTCATCCTGTTTGCCTTGATAGGGATGTGGATTGTGCAGGATAACGCCGGATTAACCGCGTTTTCACTGTTTGGTTTTGATTTAGGGGAGCAGCAGGTTGGTGTGCTGGTGTTATTCTCATTTATGGGAGGCACTGTCGCTGGTCTGGTGGTTAGTCTGATTCCATTACTCAAAAGTAAGTTGGCCCTCAGACAGTGCAAGAAGCAGTTGTTGGCGGCGCGTCTGGTGCTTAACAGGCGCTCGCACAAATTATCTTCGCCGCCGACGAAATAGGCGTGCCAGACAGAGCGTGACACAACTGACGGGTGCGGCAGTGGCAGAATCCTCGGGGTTCAAGGGCAAGTGGCGTGCGTGGCAGAATTGACGGATGGGAGCAATGACAAATTCAACGCCTGAATCTCGTATTATTGTGGCGCTCGATTACGCGAACCCTCGCGACGCTGAAACCTTTGTAGATCAAGTCGCGCCGCAGCTGTGCAAGCTAAAAGTTGGCAACGAATTATTTACCGTTGGCGGACCCGTGTTGGTGAAAAATTTGGTTGCGCGCGGTTTCGACGTATTTCTCGATCTAAAATTTCACGATATACCTCACACGGTGGCGCAAGCGGTGACGGCGGCGGCGGATCTTGGTGTGTGGATGACAAATGTACACGCACTGGGCGGCTCGCGGATGATGATGGCGGCACGGGATGCGCTGGACCGACACGGTGGCAACTGCAATTTGATCGCGGTTACGGTGCTAACCAGTATGGGTGCAGAAGATCTTCGCGAGTTGGGCATTCAGCAGCCACCCGAGCAACTGGTGATGAATCTGGCAAGCCTCGCCAACCGCTGTGGTCTGGACGGTGTGGTCTGTTCCGGCCAGGAAGCCGAAAAAATTACCCAGGCGCTGGGCGAAGCATTTCTTAAAATTACGCCTGGCATTCGACCCACCGGCTATACAAAGGGTGACGATGATCAGCGCCGCACTTTAACACCAGCCGCAGCCATCGCAGCTGGTAGCAATTTTCTGGTTATCGGCCGCCCCATTACCGCGGCGGCCGATCCCAACGCAGCTCTGCTTGCGATCAACCGCGAGATTGGTGATGATTAGCGCGGTGAAACAGGGGCTCATTACTTTCTTTAATGCCTAATCCTTCTGCACAAGTAAACCCTGTTAAAGCACTAACCAGCACCGCACCTGGAAACACCACGCTGAAAATGGAATTGATCACAACGAGACGTGCGAATTATCGCGGTACGACACGTGCGTTTTCACCGCTGCCTTCGATGCGCACCTCCATACCGTCTCTGAGTGATGCATATGTCGCCGGTTGAGTAATGACAAGCTGTCCGCCGCTGTACATCTGGACCGTTATTCGCTGGGCGTTGTTTTTACCCAATTTACTTTGCGCATAGGTGCCCGCCAGGCCCCCTAGTACCGCGCCAGCGACGGTAGCCGAGGTACTATCGCCCGTTTTCGAACCCACAATGCCACCCGCTACTGCGCCGATAGCTGTCCCTACGCCAAGCTTGTAGTCATTATCGACCTGCACGTTTTCAAGCCGATAAATCGAGCCGTAACGATCCGAGGCGCTGCCTGTTGTACGGCTTGTTTCGCCGTACTGCGGCTCCCCGGTCACTCCTTTCGTTTGCGCACAACCGCTCACCAGGGCTGCAATCAATAGTAGCGGTGCCAAGCATACAATTATCGGATTGTGCAAATTCATAATAACGCTCCTTGATCCATGCGGCTGGGTTTATACCGAAGGGCCAACGAACAACAAGGTAAATTGTCGCTGCCTGTGTCATTGTGTAATCAAGTTGATTAAATGTTCTGTGCTCTAGCGTACGGATCTGGCGATTGAGGATCTATATTTTATCGAGCAGGAAGTTCAGCTTTATGTCTCGCTTCCACGCGGACTGTTGTCTTTGATCCGCCGCATGCGAGGCATTGGCAGTGTGGTTGCCAAACGTAAGGAAGAGAAGAGGGCAGCCCTGGTGATGGTTAACAATCAACGAACCGGGGTCGCCGGACAAAGGGGTTCCGCGCACTATTCAGTATGAATCGGGGCAGCTTTCGGTTGAACCACTGCAATTATTTTTTGCGGATGACCGCAACAACAGCGACAACGATTAAAATCACGATCAGTATCATCCATATTCCACCGGTCGCGCCCATGTGGCCAGTTCCCCAGCTTTCCATCCAATCACCTTGCATCACAGTCGTCACCGCTTGCTTGTCATGATTGCCGTTTATGGTTACGGCAGGTCGCAACAATTATTTCTTATCCTCGCAAAATGCTCCGTGCGCCGACATACATAAAGTAGAGAAAACGCCGTCGGCCATCAGCATGTTGGTACGGTCACGCTGCCGGTTCCTGTGTCCTGTAAAAAAGAGATAGCAGGAGCCAAGTTTAAATTGTTCGTGAAGCTATCGAGATGGATTCCTCTGATCGACCGCCGACTAGCTGGCCATATTGCGGCAAGCTTCGGCGCAACGACGGCACGCTTCGGCGCAGTGCTTACAGTGATCCATGTCATGCGCGCCGCACTGTGTCGCACACCAGTCGCAGATGTCCGCACACAATTTACAAATTTGCCTGGCGAACGGACTGTTGCGGGCGATCGCATCGATACACAACCGGCAGATCGCCGCGCACTCGACGCAGCACGCCGGACATTCATTTTTGCTATCCTTGCCGACCATGTGCGCGAAACAGTTGCAGCACTCGACCACGCAGTCGTTGCATGCGGCGATGCAGTCCTTGGCGTTCGGATCCAGATGATGGCTCATGGTGTAATCCCTTTGGTTGAGATCGGGCGATAGTGGCGCGCCCGTAACGCCTGCGCTGTCGAGCAGAGACTGTCTACCGTGATGTATGCTAAACCGTGGTACGACTAGTAGAAGTCTGGCCGACTGCCCGACTGCCCGACTGCGCACGGACGCGCACATGCATGTCAATGTAAACGCCAATATTTAAATAGTCCGTACGCCACCGCACAGAATGCTTTTATGGGTCGTTATCACGCAGGACTCCCTGTGCTTCGGACATCAGTATTTCCTGTTGATATACCGGCCCGCCTAAATTTACGAAGCCTCGGGGTTAATGACCGTTTGACGGATTATGTAAAGCTCACCATGTGTGTTGCCGTACAGACCGCACTGAGTTTCATGTTTAATCTTGTTCACGCTAAACGTCGGATTCCGAATCCGGCCCTTTTGATACATAGTCAATATTCATTGCCAGGATAACCTCATGAACAAAGATCAAGTTAAAGGTCGTATCGAAGAAACGAAGGGGAAAGTACAGGAAGTCGCCGGCAAGGTGGTCGGCAATAAAAACCTGGAACAAAAAGGACAGATTAAGAATACCGCTGGAAAAATCCAGGGGGAATACGGTGATCTGAAGGAAGACATCAAGAAAAATCGGTGATTGATGAGTTCCAGCCTGAGCCATGCTGGGTGAGCCGCGTCCGGCTCACCCAGTACATGTGCGCGACAACGGACCGCGAATAATAAATAGGATACTACAAAAGTGCGACGGCAGTTTATATTCGAAGCCGCGTATTAATTCTTTTATACGTTCATATGTTCATACGCTAATACGTTAATACAGTCTTCTGCAGAAAATAGTCAGCGCAGCTGATCTCGCGGTACGCCGCGACCCATCTCATGCAAGCGCATACCGCTCGGCCGCAACCGGTTTTGCAAACGCTCCTCAACTCGCGCCACCGATGGCGTACGGGGTGTCTTAAAAATTATTTATCGCGAGGTAATAATGCATCGTATGGTGTTGCACCATGCCGGGCTGGTTGATATCGCACGCTGCTGACATTGTTTTACTGATTCCCTGTGATGACCGCCACGGCCAACATCGTATGCATGATCAACGGATATACCAGAACCATCCACTCAAAATTTCTCGTCGCCAGTGGGTTCGGTGCGCGCCGCGCCGTTAAGTTGGTGTCGCACTTTGCTCGCGGCAGTGTAGACAATCCTCCGCGTACGATTTACCTTACCCAGTGGTTTATGTTCTGGAAGGGCGTGCCAGGGCGTGTAAGAAATGTTCTCGCAAAAAGTCATTTGCTCGGGTGAATCGAACTTCTGGGCAGGGATCGTGATGCGGGCCACGAGCACCGGGGGAGCGGCCTCTTCCTTCCACACCACGGTAGATTTCTCGATGGGTGTGCTTTCGAAATCCTTGAATAGCTGGAGGTAGAAGTTAAAGCAGACGTCGCCAGAGCCCAGTGTGTCGCTCATGGTGTTTTGCAGATAGTTCGCGCTGGGCCGGGAAAAAAATCCTGGAGCCTCGGGTCTATCATCTGTACACGACCTGGCAAAAAACTTGATCGCCTTTCTGTCAGGCCCGATACCTAAACGGTACGGAGTCATGGACCAGTACTGCTCGTAAAGAGGATTTGCGATGCGCGTGCCGCCTATTTTTAGCGCCAGACGGGTGTTGTGCAGGCCCAATCGCGATGCCGCTGCCAGCTTGTTGAGCACGTTAGGTTTTTTAGTAATAATTTTTTCGTGAAGCCCTTTGAGCATCCCGAGATATTGCTGGGGGCTGTCCACAAAGAAAAAGGGATGGTTGATCATGATGAAGTCCTGGGTTTTGGCGTTTTTTTCTTCGGTAAGGATCTTCTCACCCTCTACGCCGGTCAGTTTGATCGCCATGCCTCGCGCGTCTTTATTTTTGTCGGGATTGATTTCCGATCCACCGTTCGAGAAGCGGATCCATGCCTGGTAGCGCTTGCCGGGCACGAACACGCCCTGGCGGAGCTCGCTGGGCAATCCCGCATCGACGTCAAAAGTGGCTCGAACGCACCCATGTGGTTTGGCGTGGGCATCCCGCATTGCTGGCCGTCGGCCCTCAGAATAGCGACGGTTGATGTAGCCGGTGACGGTGTCAGCGATGAGTTGATTGGTTTCTAGCTCACCCGGTTCGGCACGCTCGCCTATTCCTTCATCGAGCTCGAGGGAGTTAACGGAAATAGAGATATTTGCGTCGGAGAATGGTTGTTCGACAGAGTTTTGGCAGCCCAGCAGAAAGCACATCCCTAACGCCGTGTAAGTGAGTTGTCGATTCATTTTTAATTAAGCATGGGTTCCACCAACAGTCACGTCAATCAAGCAGTCCGGCACGAGACCGTTTCCGGTCTCGCCAGACTTGGTTACTACTGCCCAAATTGCGCTTTGGTTTCCACCTTGGCGCCAGCTTTAACCGCCTTTGCTTCCTTCACGCACACATCCTTTGTGTTGCCGTCCAGGGAGTCGCACTTTTCTTTAGCCGCCCCATAGTTTGCCTCCGCTCTGGCGATGCCCGCTTCGTAATGGTTCTCTGCGGTGGGTTTGTAACGGGCTTTTAGTTCGGCCTTCGCGGCTTTCTTGTTTCCTTCGGCTTTCTCCGTACAAATATCCTTGCTGTTCCCGGAGAACGAGTCGCAGGTCTCCCTGGCCAATTTGTACTCGGCCGCGATGCTGTCCTTGCCGGCCCTGTATTCGGACTTCGACAGGTCTTGTGCCATCACGCCAGTACTGCATGCGAGACCGACCGCAAGCGCGATCGCGTTGATATTGAGTATGTTCATGGTCGTTCCTTCTATGGGGTAGGGTGGATTGGTACATAACGCATCGGCAGACATTGCCACGCATACCATTTTCTTGGCCGCAAGCGCGCTGCTTGCAAATATCACGTATTACCACGGTGGGGACAGTACACGCATGCTGGCGCCGATGGTTCAAGATTAAGGCGGACTTCATTCGCCGTCTGTCTGTTGGCGTACACAATCGGCAAACTTCTCTGAGCAATTCGTTATGCCGCTGACCGTTACCCTGTACTGTTTGTTCTCCCGCGTGGCTCAGGAACTGATCGTCAGCACGCTGGGGATGAAGCGCACGGGTATGATGGAGGCTATTGACGTTGTAGCAGGTCGGCTTGATCGAATAACACAGTAGCCCTATCGCTGTACGTAACCGGGCGGGCTAGGGTGGGTTAGGGCGGGTTAGACTGAGTTTGGGTGACACGGGTTTGGGAATGCTACGCAGTAGTGAAACAGGAAACTAATTACTTGCGCGAGATGGTGTTTGTTAAGTCCTCTTCGTGAAAAAGGTGGTATCAAATTTTCTGCTTGAGCCGCTCGTTGAACCCTGACCAGGGCAACCGCGCCGTGAATGCGCAGGGATTAGGTACCCGTTAATTTAACGGGTGTAATTTAACGGGTGGCATTTATCGATCGATTGTCGCCGTGTGCTGACACTGCGGCACATCGGGCAGCAGGCGGATCAGTTCCTTCTTGACCACGGCATAGCACTCGCACACGCGGGTCTCCAGTCCGGGCCGATCAAGTACGGCGATGTGGCCGCGGCGATAGCTGATAAATCCGGCACGCTGTAATTTGCCGGCCGCCTCTGTGATGCCTTCCCGGCGCACCCCCAGCATGCTGGCGATCAGTTCCTGCGTCATGATTAATTCATTGCTCGACAAGCGATCAAGGGTCAATAACAGCCAGCGGCACAGTTGTTGCTCTATGGAGTGATGCCGATTGCAGGCACCGGTCTGCATCATCTGGGTAATTAGCGCCTGAGTGTAACGCAGCAACAAGCGTTGCAGGAAGTCGTTGCGTTTGAATTCCTGCAACAGCTTGCTGCGCTCCAGCAGGTATGCATGACCTGCGGTCTGCACTATCGCCGAGCTTGAAGTCGACTCTCCGCCCATAAACAGAGAAATACCGACGACGCCCTCATGTCCCACGCCCGCGATTTCGGCCGATGCACCGGACTCCATGACATAGTGCAGCGACACGATAGAGGTGGTGGGGAAATAGGCATGCTGCAATTTGTCGCCAGGTTCATAGAGAATTTTCCCGAGGGGCAATGGCATCAATTCCAGATGCGCCGCCAAACGCTCAAAATCCGCCGCAGGCAGGGCGGCGAGAAGATGGTTTTGATTTGGACTATTGGGTAGTGACATGGCGAGCTATCGACATCCTGTGTCCTAATTCTTTGCCGTGGTTTCCACGCCGATGCCGCGGTAACCGATGAAGCGGGAGGACTGGTTGAACATCGGCTCGCCGCTCACCCGAAATTGTTGTTGCGAACCATCGATATTGACGCGGCTGAATGCAAAATCCAGGAATGGCTGCCGGGCTGCAATCTTTGTCTGTAGCAAGTCCCGTTCCGCTTCGTTCCAACCAGTTACATCAACACCGCTTGCCTTTCCCTCCAGCGTATCGACCCGAATTCCGAGCATCTCCAGCACGGGGCCGGAAACCTTGGTGAAGTTCCCGTTTTCATCCTGCTCCCAATACCAGTCGGAAGCCAGTTCGGTCAGGCTGCGATAGCACGCTTCGCTTTCGCGCAGTTCGGCGGTTCGTTCCCGCACTGTCTGTTCCAGTAGCCGATTGAAATTTTCGAGTTGCTTGTACAGTAGCCGTACTTCGAGCATATTGTGGATGCGTGTCCTGACTTCGACCAGGTCGAACGGCTTGCTGATGAAATCCTTGGCGCCGGCCTGCAACGCGCGCAGTTTGTGAGCCGGCTGGGCGGTGAGCACAATGACTGGAAGGTAACGGTCCGCGTCGTTGGTCTTGAGCCCCTCCATCACCTGGAAGCCATCCATGCTGGGCATCTGCAGGTCGAGCAGGATCAGATCGTAGCGGTTTTTGCGATGCAGCGCGCAGACCTCCTGTGAATTCATGGTTGAGGCAACGCAGGTGTAGCCAGCCTCACTCAGTAATTGCTCAAGCAGACTGACATTGGACTCCTGATCGTCGACAATCAGGATGCTGGCATCGAGAATATTGGGCGCACCGACCGTCATACGATTTTCTCTTTCTTTGCGCGGGTGAATTGCGTTTCCGCGAATTTTAGCACCACGTCCAGTGTCTCCATAAATTCGTTGACCTTGATCGGTTTAGTGAGGTAGTGGAAAAATCCCGCGGCCAGGCCTTTCTCTATATCGCGTGGCATGGCATTCGCACTGAGGGCAATGACGGGAATATGTGCAGTGGCAGGGTCCGCACGCAGGATTTTCAGTGCCTGAATACCGCTGACGCCGGGCAGATTGATATCCATCAGGATGGCGTCTGGCAGGGAGGCGCGCGCCATTTCAACGCCACGGTTGCCATCCCTCGCACTCAGTAGATGGATATCGGGACAGCGCGCGATGAGATCCTCGACCAGCATCAGATTGGCCGGATTGTCCTCCACATAGAGCAGCGTCCGCACCCGCCGGTCGGCATGAACCTGCACTGGGGCGGCAGCCGTGAGTTCGGCGGCGACAGATTGTGGTTCCTCCGTCAAGTTCAAGTCTATCCAGAACACACTGCCCATTCCGACGGAGCTTTGCACGCCAATTTCACCCTTCATCAGTTCGACCAGCCGCTTGCTCACCACCAGTCCGATGCCGGTACCTTCCTCGATACCGGTCTCTTTTCCAAGGCGATTGAACGGTTGAAAAAGCTGTGTCAGTTTCTCTGGAGTCAAACCTTCGCCGGTGTCCTTGACGCAAATGCGAATGCGTCCCGGGGTGTTCGTTAGGTAGTCCACGATGACTGACCCACCTGCCCGGTTGTATTTGATCGCGTTGGAAAGCAGGTTGATGAGAATCTGCTTCACCCGCGTCCGGTCGGCTTTGACAAAGTAGGGGATGTCGAACTGGGGGAAGGTCATGTGGATATTGCTGTTTTGCGCCTGTGGTTCGATCATGGCCTGACATTCACGCACCACCTCGTTAAGCGATATCGATTCCAGCGACAACGGCAACTTTCCGGACTCGATCAACGCGAGGTCGAGAATTTCGTTAATCAGTTCCAGCAGGTACCACCCCGCCTTGAGAATTTGTTCGATGCTGCGCTGCTGGGAGAGCGTCGGCGACGGCGTACCGGATTCCATCAGCTGGGCAAAACCGAGGATCGCACTGAGTGGCGTGCGCAACTCATGGCTCATGCTGGACAGGAAATCCGATTTCGCGAGGTTGGCTTTTTCCGCAACGGCCATGGCCTCGTTCAGATCCAGCTGGGCCTGCTTGCGCACCGAATTGTCGGTGCCGATCAACAAATATCCGATAATGTCGTCGTAATCATCGCGCAGGGCGGTAATCGACACGATAGCCGGAAAGCGGCTACCGTCCTTGCGGATATAGGTTAATTCATAGCTGTCCTCGATCTTACGCGACGCCTTGAATGCCAGGGCTTCGAAGCCCGGCGTAATCGGGGTTCCGAGCTCGAGGCTCAGTGCCTGCGCGCGCGCCATCACTTCCTCGGGATCGTGAATGTCGCTGGGGTTGATTTTGTTTACGACTTCGGCGGCGCAGTAACCCAGCATGCGCTCGGCGCCAACGTTGAATAACTGAATAATACCTTTTTCGTCGGTGGCGATAATCGAAAAATTCGCGCTAGTGAGGATCGCGTTCTGCAGGGCACCCGTTTTAAGCAAGGCTTTCTGGCGTCGCACTTCGGTGACGCCGTCCGCCCCACCGACATTGCCAGCAAGTGTGGGATCGTTTCCTGTTTCGGACATGGCCGATTTCCGTGAAAAGCATGGAGCGATCTGGATCTGGAGGGGGAGCTGAACCTGTGGGGTCGGGAACGGAAGATTGCGACTCGGCGTTGCCTAAATAAAGCCGAGCTTCTCCCACGACAGCGGCTGACAATAGCACTGTTTGCGGTGGGCGTCCATGAGCAGTGGCAAGATATTGAGGCCTTGCTGGCTATAGACGTGCAGCGAAATAGTCGTCTGCCTGCACCGGTTCCTCAGGTGCGCCAGCCAGTTTTCTGGGCAGCCAGCTTTTGCTGGCATCATGCCGCTACTGGTGGGGCTACGGATCCCAGGGTGATGCTACTTGCGATCAAGTGCGAGATTGGCGATGATTGACACGGCGGGGCAGGAGCCTCGTCTTTATTCTTCAACATGGAGTGTCTCAGGACACAGGGAGTTTAGTTATGAAAACGTTACTTTTGTTCGTTCGTCTGGTATGTCTGATGGTGGTTCTCGGCGGCGGAGCTGTTGCCGCGACGGTAGCGAGCGCGGCCGAAGACCAGACTGCCCAACAGACGGTCAGTGCAGTCAATATCAACACCGCATCTGCCGAGCAACTGGAGACTGGATTAACTGGAGTTGGCGCGACCCGCGCCGCCGCGATTGTCGAGTATCGCGAGGCACATGGGCCCTTTACCAGCAAGGAACAGCTGCTTGAGGTCAAAGGAATAGGGCAATCGACTCTCGATAAAAATGCGGATGTAGTCACCCTGAACTAGTTGTGTAACCATACGGGTATTGCCCGCTAAGTCCGCTTGGTGCTCAGAAAGTCGCTATTGGGCATTTATTTAGAGTGGCCTAACCTAAGTAGTAACAAAAAAGGCCAACACTTCTCGGTGTTGGCCTTTTCCAATATTGGCTCCGCCTGCTGGACTCGAACCAGCGACCCAATGATTAACAGTCATTTGCTCTACCAGCTGAGCTAAGGCGGAATTATTAAGCGGCGCTATGGTATAACTGCCCCCGGAGTGAGTCAAGGCCAGAACCTCCTGAAAGCCGTTGCGGCTGTAGTTAATCAGGCGGTGTGCAAACCAATGACCATGCTCTAAGCTTACAGGTTGAAGTCGTGTCCCTCGAGAGTCCAAATGAGTAAGCCTTTTCGCTGCGTCAGTCCGTTTTCTCCCGCGGGTGATCAGCCGTCTGCGATTGAACAGCTGGTCAGCGGACTGGAATCCGGTTTAAGCGCACAAACGCTGCTGGGCGTAACCGGGTCGGGTAAAACCTTTACTGTTGCCAAAGTGATCGAGCAGGTACAACGTCCTACCATCGTGCTGGCCCACAATAAAACCCTGGCAGCGCAGTTGTACGGCGAGTTTAAAGAATTTTTCCCCGATAATGCCGTCGAATATTTCGTCTCTTACTACGACTATTATCAACCTGAAGCTTATGTGCCGGCGTCGAATACGTATATAGAAAAAGACGCCTCGGTTAATCAACATATCGAACAAATGCGCCTATCGGCCACCAAAGCGCTGCTCGAACGGCGAGATGTTATCGTGGTAGCAACGGTTTCGGCGATTTACGGGCTGGGGGATCCACAGTCGTATTTGCAGATGGTATTACATCTGGTGCGCGGTGAACGGATTGATCAGCGCCAGATATTGAGGCGTCTGGCAGAGCTACAGTACACGCGCAATGATATTGCTTTTCAGCGCGCCAACTATCGGGTACGCGGGGACGTGATCGATATTTTTCCGGCGGATTCGGACCGGGATGCAATTCGTATCGAATTGTTCGATGAAGAAATTGAAAATATATCGCTGTTCGATCCCCTCACCGGTGAAGTTTTCAAGCGTATGCCACGCACCACAATATATCCAAAGTCCCATTACGTAACGCCGCGACAAAACATCATCGATGCCATTGAACATATCAAGGTTGAATTGCAGCAGCGCCTTGAGCAGCTGCGCGCGAACGATAAACTGGTGGAGGCCCAGCGCCTGTCAGAGCGCACGCGTTACGATATGGAAATGATGCAGGAGTTGGGCTACTGCACGGGTATCGAGAACTATTCCCGCTATCTTTCGGGGAGAGAGCCGGGCGCGCCACCGCCAACACTATTTGATTACCTGCCAGATAACGCTCTATTGGTGATCGACGAATCACACGTGACGATTCCGCAACTGGGGGCCATGTATAAAGGTGATCGATCCCGCAAGGAAACATTGGTGGAGTACGGCTTTCGCTTGCCGTCAGCTCTGGATAACCGACCGTTGCGCTTTGACGAATGGGAACGTCTGATACCGCAAAGTATCTTTGTCTCGGCCACACCCAGCCGCTATGAGGCACAACACGCTCAGGCGCTGATTGAACAGGTGGTACGGCCCACCGGGCTGGTCGATCCAGAAGTGCAAATTCTACCGGCTGCCACCCAGGTGGACAACGTGATGGAACAGATCAGGCATTGTACGCAGCACAACGAACGGGTGTTGATTACGGTTTTAACCAAACGCATGGCGGAGGATTTGACCGATTATCTCGGCGAAAATGGTATTCGCGTGCGCTATTTACACTCGGATGTGGAGACCGTTGAGCGGGTCGAAATTATTCGTGACCTGCGCCTGGGTGAATTCGATGTGCTGGTGGGCATCAATCTCCTGCGCGAAGGCCTGGATATGCCCGAAGTAGCGCTGGTAGCGATTATGGATGCGGACAAGGAAGGTTTTTTGCGCTCTGAGCAATCCCTCATTCAGACCATTGGTCGTGCCGCACGCCATCTCAATGGTCGCGCTATCCTGTACGCGGACCGGGTCACGGGTTCCATGCAGAGAGCTTTACAGGAAACGGAAAGACGTCGCGTCACACAACTGGCATACAACGCCACACATGGATTGGCACCGGTAGGTATCAGCAAGTCAATTGCGGATATTATGGAGGGCGCGCTCAGTTCTGCGGCGGAACGGGGCAGGCAGTATAAAAAAGTGGCGGAGGAGCGTAGTCGTTATCGACTCTGCGACGATAGTCGTAGCCTGAGCCCCAGGGAGTTAGCAAAAAAGATAGACGGGCTCGAACGGCAAATGTACGAGCACGCGCGCAATCTCGAGTTTGAAAGAGCGGCCGAAGTCCGGGACACATTGCGTCAGCTAAAAAATCAGGAGTTTATGAATGTGCCCTGAGGGGGCGATTCAATAAAACTTCTGCATTGAATTCTGTTCAGTGCAACATTCAAATATCACTGGCCTGGCCTGGTGCATTGCCAAGGTAAGTCGCAGGCGTCAGAGCCAGCAGGCGATCTTTAGCATCCTGGGGAATATCCAACTGTTCGATAAAGCGCTGCATTGTTTTACGGTCGATGGCTTGTCCGCGCGTAAGGGCCTTGAGTTTTTCGTAGGGTTCAGGAACGTTATAGCGGCGCATTACGGTCTGAATGGGCTCCGCCAGAACCTCCCAGGCCTGATCGATATCAGCGGCAACGGCAGCGTCATTGAGCTCCAGTTTATGCAAACCTTTCTGAATGGAGGTGTAGGCGATCAAACTGTAGGCAAGGCCCACCCCCATATTGCGCAGCACAGTCGAATCCGTCAGATCCCGTTGCCAGCGGGAAATGGGCAATTTTTCCGCGAGGTGTTGCAGTACCGCATTGGCGAGCCCCAAATTGCCTTCGGAATTTTCAAAGTCAATGGGGTTCACCTTATGGGGCATGGTGGATGATCCGACTTCTCCGGCCACCGTGATCTGCTTGAAATACCCGAGGGATATGTAACCCCACAGATCCCGATTGAGATCGATTAAAATCGTGTTGAAGCGGCACAGGGCATCGAACAGTTCGGCAATGCAGTCATGTGGTTCGATCTGTGTCGTGTACGGATTCCACTCGAGCCCGAGACTCTGCACAAATTGTTGTGCCAGTCGCGGCCAGTCCACTTCTGGACAGGCGATCAGGTGTGCGTTGTAATTTCCCACGGCGCCATTAATTTTGCCCAGCAGTTTGACTGCGGCGACCTGGCTTCGCTGCCTGCGCAAACGCGCAACGACGTTGGCGAGTTCTTTACCCACAGTGGTGGGGGAGGCCGTCTGTCCGTGAGTGCGGGATAACATGGCGATAGCCCCATATTGATGGGCCATATCCGTCAATTTGTCGATAATATCGTCCATGGCAGGGAGCAGGACCTGCTCCCTGCCAGCGAGCAACATCAAGCCGTGGCTCAGATTGTTGATGTCTTCCGACGTACAGGCAAAATGCACGAATTCTGTCACCCGGCGTAACTCGTCATTACCGGACAGGCGTTCCTTAAGAAAATATTCTACGGCTTTCACGTCGTGATTGGTGGTGTGTTCGATTTCCTTAATGCGCACCGCGTCCACTTCTGAAAAGTGTGTCATCAGATCATCCAGGGCCCCTTCCGCCGTAGGTGAAAACGCCGTTATTTCAGCGATGGCGCCGGTACTGGCGAGCAGTTTCAGCCACTGTATTTCCACCAGAACACGGTATTTGATTAGTCCAAATTCACTGAAGATATTGCCCAACACAGCTGTTTTACGCTGATAGCGTCCGTCGATGGGCGAGATGGCGGTGAGGGCGGATAGTGGACTCGCTGTGGTCATAGGAGGTTCCGGGAAACGCTGATGGAAACAAGTGATTTTACCTGAACGCCGTTGATTTTTCAGGGTATTTATTTCTGTAACGAGGACTGTAAACGGTGCAGTTGCTGCAATACCTGGTTGCGTCTAAGAATCAGGTGCCAGCGTCAACCGCCCAGTTGTCGCCACAACAGTGTCGCGCGAATAGCAGCAAACAGGAGGCAGCGCACGCGATTGGCGGTCTGCGGCTGTTGCAGATGGCCGCCCGCGCCGCGTACCTGGATGCGAAAGCGAAACGTACTGATAGTTTGCTGATAGAGGTCGGCCAGCGAGGCCAGTACGCGTTCATCCGTGGTGGAGAAATGCTGCGCCTGCCGGGCCGCCTGTGCGATACCTGCGCCGATACGATTTAGCATATCCTGATTGTTGGCAAGCTTACGTTCGACATGCATCACATTAATCACATAACCCAGCACTCCGTTGGCGCGTTGCGCCGGTGTTGGGCTGAGCAATTCATTCATTGACTGCATACCGAGCACGAGGTTGGCCCTGGTGCCAAATACCTCCTCGGTGGATTGCGGAGCCTGGTTCAACAGGCTGCGGACGGCAGTTTCCAGTTCCGGATTGGATATCTCTCCGTGTTTCGCCAGATTATCGAGGAGCTGACAGGCCTGAAATGCGGCGGCCAGGGCCAGTACCTGTTCCTGGGTGGGATTAAAGAACATAACCTACGAACTCCGGGAGTCAATAACGCCGCCGCCCAGGCAAATATCGCCGCGGTAGAAAACAATCGATTGCCCCGGTGTGAGCGCCCTCTGGGGCTGGACGAATTCAACAGCGCAGCGTTCATTTTCGATGGTGACGGTGCAGGGTTGATCGTCCTGTCGATAACGATTCTTTGCTGTACATTCAAAAATGTCTGCTTCGGGGCGACCGTTAATCCAGTGGATTTGCGTCGCAACCAGATGGCGGTGATAGAGCATTGCATGGTCGCGACCCTGGGCGATAATCAGTACATTGCGGATCAAATCTTTATCTACCACGAACCAGGGTCCATCGTCGGCACCCTTGACGCCGCCGATCCCCAGCCCCTGCCGCTGGCCGAGGGTATGAAACATGAGGCCCTGGTGTTCGCCGACGACCACTCTTTCCGGAGTTTCAATCAGACCAGGTTGCGCTGGCAGATAGCGTTCCAGAAAATCGCTGAAACGTCGCTCGCCGATAAAGCAGATGCCGGTACTATCCTTTTTGTCGTGGGTAACCAGTTTGTTTTGCTCGGCGATAAGGCGCACTGCGGATTTTTGCAACTCCCCCAGGGGAAAGCGTGTTCGCGCCAGTGCCGTTTCGCTCACCGCGTGCAGGAAGTAACTTTGGTCCTTGTTGCGATCCAGCGCTTTCAGTAACTGGGTGTGGCTACCGCTTTCAGTACGACGTGCATAGTGACCGGTAGCAATATAATCGGCACCCAGGATTTCGGCATATTCCAGAAACACCTTAAACTTTATTTCCCGATTACAGAGTATGTCGGGATTTGGTGTGCGTCCAGCCTGATATTCGTTCAGGAAGTGTGTAAATACGTTATCCCAGTACTCTGTAGCAAAGTTAGCGGTATGCAGTGTAATGCCCAGGCGGCGGCATACACTTTCTGCGTCGGCGAGATCCTGTTTGGCGGTACAGTATTCCGTACCATCGTCTTCGTCCCAATTTTTCATGAATAAACCCTCCACGGCATAGCCTTGCTGCAACAGCAGCAGAGCGCTGACCGAGGAGTCGACGCCGCCGGACATGCCGACGATGATTTTGCCGAGATTGTTCATAAAAGCCTGAATGTTTAGGCGAATAGTGGCGCTGGCCACCTGCGGGTACGGAAAGCCGGTGATTCTAACGACAATCTCGCATTATCTCTAATGGAAAACGTCTTCCGGCGCGGTAATCGACAACAGTTTGTAGAACCATCGGGCTCCGCAGTCGAGTTGTGATGGCCTGTAACTCGACAAAACTGAGCCATAAGGCCCGTTGAATCTCAGGGTCGGGCGGTTGTGTCACCTCCTGCACAAGCGGCTCGCATACAAAACTGTGGCGATAATAGGTAATACCATCGTGCGGCGAACGATAAATGGTTATTCCCAAAAACCAGGTTGGGGCCACTCGCCAGCCGGTTTCTTCATAGGCTTCCCGCATCACGGCTTCCACCAATGATTCGCCCACTTCAACATGGCCCGCTGGCTGATTGATGACAGCTTGCCCATCGATCAATTCCTCCACACACAGGAAATGCTCCCCCCGGGGGATCACGGCGGCGACAGTTAAATGGATCTGGTTCTCGTGCATGGCTTGCTCCCTTGGTGCCATTTAACGCCATATGGCGTCACTGGAGTCGATGCTGAGCGCTGTATGCTCACCAGGCCGCAGTGGGCCGAGGTGCCAGGGGCCGATTTGTACACGTATGAGGCGTAGCGTGGGGTGACCCACCGCGCTGGTCATGCGCCTTACCTGGCGGTTTCTGCCTTCGCTGAGGGTCACTTGCAGCCAACAAGTGGGAATTGCTTTTCTGACACGAATTGGCGGCGTACGTGGCCATAAATCGGGTTCGTGAATGAGTTGTACCGCAGCGGGCGATGTTGGTCCGTCTTTCAGGAGCACACCAGAACGCAACGCCTGCAAGGCGTGCTCTGCGATGGATCCTTCTACCTGCACCCAATAGATTTTTGTCAGTTTAAACCGCGGATGACTGATCCGGGCTTGTAGTGCACCGTTATCGGTCAGCACTAATAGCCCTTCTGAATCTCGATCGAGGCGACCCGCGCAATACACGTCGGGAATAGTGAGATAGTGCTCCAGGCCAGGGTGTTCAGAGGTGGATGTAAATTGACTCAGCACCCCAAAAGGTTTATTGAAGAGGATTAGTTTGGCGCTGAGTTTAGTCATTGGCGCAGCCGTCAGAATCGACTTTGTGTAAAATTACTACAGAATATATCGGGTTCATGTTAGAATTTCGCCAATTTTGCGTATCTTTTTCAGGGCTTTTACGGAGGTAAGTGTCGATGGGTTTTCAGCATATCAAGGTTCCGCAGCAGGGGACAAAAATAACCGTTAACAGTGATTTGTCCCTTAACGTCCCCGACAAGCCGATTATCCCGTTTATTGAAGGTGATGGCATCGGCGCAGATGTTACGCCGGTGATGATCAAGGTTACCGATGCAGCTATCGCCAAGGCCTACAATAACAAGAAGGCGATCGTATGGATGGAGGTGTATTGTGGCGAAAAAGCGGCGGAACTGTACGATGGAAACTGGTTTCCTGCGGAAACACTTGAGGTAATTAAGGACTATAGCGTTTCCATTAAAGGGCCGCTTACCACGCCGGTTGGCGGGGGATTTCGTTCCCTGAATGTGGCCCTGCGTCAGGAGCTCGATCTATATGTCTGCCAAAGACCTGTGCGCTGGTTTACGGGCGTGCCATCGCCGGTTAAAGAGCCCGGCAAAGTCGATATGTGTATTTTTCGGGAAAATTCAGAAGACATCTACGCCGGAATCGAATGGCGGGCAGGTAGTGACGAAGCCAACAAAATCATTCAGTTTCTGCAAAAAGAGTTGGGCGTTACCAAGATTCGTTTCCCAGAAAATTGTGGCATAGGTATCAAGCCGGTATCCGAAGAAGGTACCAAACGGCTGGTACGTCGGGCGATTCAATATGCACTCGACCAGAACAAACCATCGGTTACCCTGGTGCACAAAGGTAACATCATGAAGTTTACCGAAGGGGCGTTCTGCGATTGGGGGTACGAACTGGCGCGCGATGAGTTTGGCGCTCAGCCTATTGACGGCGGGCCATGGCACTCGATAACTAATCCGGCAACCGGTGAGGAAATCGTAATCAAGGATGTTATTGCCGACGCCATGTTGCAACAAATATTGCTGCGTCCTGCGGAGTACAGTGTTATTGCTACGCTTAACCTGAATGGGGATTACCTGTCGGATGCATTGGCCGCGCAAGTTGGTGGTATCGGGATTGCTCCTGGGGCGAATCTGTCCGACACTGTGGCCATGTTCGAGGCCACTCATGGCACGGCGCCCAAATATGCCGGTCTGGACAAAGTTAATCCCGGGTCTGAGATCTTGTCCGCGGAAATGATGTTGCGTCATATGGGGTGGAATGAGGCGGCCGATCTGATCGTCAAGGGTATTGAAGGTGCCATTGCCGCCAAAACGGTTACCTACGATTTTGAGCGGTTGATGGATGGCGCGAAACTGCTGTCCTGCTCCGAGTTTGGCGATGCCATCATCGCGCATATGTAGGCGTATATGTAGGGCTGCATGTTGGTTGTCCGCGTAGCACATAAAAAACGCCCATTCCAGGGCGTTTTTTATGATGGGCAGTGCTGCCAATTTATCCGATACGCTGTTACTGGCTGATATTTTCAGGCGTATCAGATGGCTGGGCAGGGGATGTCCCGGCTGTATGCGAAGTACGGGCGGCTGTACCGTCGGTTACTCCATTGGAACCGGACGGGCGAATATTTGCCGCATGTATGCCTTTGGTACCTTCGACGATGTCAAATTGTACTTCCTGGCCCGCCTTAAGCGTTTTATAACCGTCCATGTTAATCGCTGAGTAGTGGGCGAAGATATCGCCGCCAGTTTCTGCCGATAAAATGAAACCATACCCCTTGGCATTGTTGAACCACTTTACCGTTCCATTAGGCATCGGCTCTCTCCCAACAACTTTTATATTAATTATTAATTAAAACCTGTCCGCTAAAATTATCAGGTTATGGAATGGGTGTTTTTCCCGCTAACTCCCATGACGCTACTCTTTCTAGCGGTATTTTTCCGACAAGTCAAGTACCGTTAGTTGTTAAATGATCGTCACAAATGACCTCTGGAGCGGTAGAATGGGCAATCTGACTGATGGCAGGTTGACGTAGATTGTTCTCGAATCATGAATGAGCTTATGCAAAGAAATGAGTCTTTATCTGGCGGCCCTGGCGAGGAAGGCGGGGATAGTCGTACCGGTACGGTGTTGGAAGAGGCGCTACCCAAGCTCAAAAAGCCGCCCCTGTATCGAGTTGTTTTGCTGAACGATGACTATACACCAATGGAATTCGTGGTAGAGGTACTCGAAAGGTTCTTCGCACTTGACAGGGAATTGGCGGTTCGCATCATGCTAAAGGTACATACCGAAGGCAAAGGTGTCTGTGGCGTATTTACCCGCGAAGTAGCGGAGACCAAGGCGGCTCAGGTTAATCAGTATGCCCGGGAGAGTGAACACCCGTTGTTGTGCGAAACTGAGCCAGCGGAGGAGGGGGATGATGATAGTTAATCGGAGACGATCATGTTAAGTCGTGATTTGGAGATGACATTAAACTTGGCATTTCACGGGGCGAACGAGAAACGTCATGAGTTTATGACAGTCGAACACCTTCTGCTCGCGTTGCTGGACAATGAATCTGCTATCGAGGTGCTGGATGCCTGTGGCGCGGATCGAGAAATGTTGCGCAGAGATCTGAGCGAGTTTGTGGACTCCACCACGCCGGTCATTCCGTCCGATGACAGCGGCAGGGAAACTCAACCGACACTGGCGTTTCAAAGAGTCTTACAGCGAGCAGTATTCCACGTACAGTCGTCGGGTAAAAAGGAAGTGCGCGGGGCTAATGTAATCGTGGCGATATTCAGCGAACAGGAAAGCCAGGCGGTATATTTTTTGCGGTTACAAAACATATCGCGCATAGATGTGGTCAACTTCCTGTCCCACGGTATCGCCAAAATTGGCAATCAGGCGGAGCGCGGGCCGGAGCAGGGTGGCGAGGCTCTGGAAGCTGCTGGCGAAGGCGTGGCAGAACAACAAAGCATGCTGGAGCAGTTCGCTTCTAATCTTAACGCTCAGGCTATCAACGGTTATATCGACCCGCTGGTTGGGCGACGGGGTGAACTGGAGCGGGTATGCCAGGTGCTGATGCGCCGCAGGAAAAATAATCCGTTGTTGGTTGGCGAGTCTGGCGTAGGTAAAACTGCTATTGCAGAAGGGCTGGCTAAACTTATTGTTGAGGAAAGTGCGCCAGAGCCGCTATTGGGTAGTACCGTATACGCTCTCGATATGGGGGGCTTGCTGGCTGGCACCAAATATCGCGGTGATTTCGAAAAGCGCTTTAAAGGACTGCTGGCGGAACTAGAGCAGGAAGATAAGGCGATACTTTTTATCGATGAAATACACACCATTATCGGCGCAGGTGCTGCGTCCGGTGGAGTAATGGATGCCTCGAACCTGCTTAAACCCATATTGACTTCCGGAAAAATTCGCTGCATGGGTTCGACCACTTATCAGGAATACCGGGGCATTTTTGACAAAGATCGAGCGCTCTCCAGGCGCTTTCAAAAAATCGATGTGCCCGAGCCCTCGGTGGAAGAAACCGTTGAGATTCTAAAAGGACTGAAATCGCGGTTCGAGGACTACCACGGTTTACGCTACACGGTAACCGCACTGAAATCCGCCGCGGAGTTGTCGTCGCGTTATATTACCGATCGTTTTTTGCCCGATAAGGCCATCGATGTGATTGATGAAGCAGGTGCTTTCCAGCAGCTTCAACCTGCGTCCCGGCGTAAAAAAGTGGTGGGCGTTGGAGATATCGAGGCGATCGTGGCGCGCATGGCCCGGATTCCACCAAAAAGCGTCTCTTCTTCGGATAAACTTCAGCTACGGGAGTTGAGTTCCCGCCTCAAACTGGTTGTTTTTGGCCAGGATGAGGGAATAGAAACACTCGACGCGGCGATTAAGCTGGCTCGTGCGGGCCTCAGGGACGACAAGAAACCGGTTGGCTCTTTTCTTTTCGCCGGCCCGACTGGTGTCGGTAAAACCGAAGTGTCCCGCCAGCTTGCAGAAGTGCTGGGCATCGAGTTGATACGTATTGATATGTCGGAGTATATGGAGCGCCACACGGTATCGCGCTTGATTGGGGCGCCGCCTGGCTATATTGGTTTCGACCAGGGCGGGTTGTTAACTGACGCGGTTACCAAGCATCCACACTGCGTTGTGTTACTGGATGAGATTGAAAAGGCGCACCCGGATGTGTTCAATCTGCTCTTGCAGGTTATGGATCATGGCACCCTGACGGACAACAATGGTCGCAAAGCGGATTTTCGCAACGTTATCCTGATTATGACCACTAATGCTGGCGGTGAGCTGGTGAGTCGCTCGTCCATGGGCTTCACCCATCAGGATCACAGTAGCGATGCCATGGAGGCCATCAAGAAAATGTTTTCTCCGGAGTTTCGCAACCGGCTGGATGCTATTGTTCAGTTCAAAGCGCTCAGTGGCGAGGTGATACAAACGGTGGTGGATAAATTTCTCACCGAACTGCAGGCGCAGTTGGACGATAAAAAAGTCGAACTGGATGTGGACAGTGCGGCGCGACGGTGGCTGGCAATCCATGGCTACGATGAAAAAATGGGGGCTCGGCCCATGGCGCGTCTTATTCAGGAAAAAATTAAGAAACCATTGGCCGAAGAGGTATTGTTTGGCAAGTTGGCATCGGGCGGAGGCGTGGTGCGGGTACGCGTTAAAAATGACGAACTGGTGGTGGAAGCAGAGTCTGGCGGTTGATGCCGATGTATGCTGGCTTCAGTAAGATGAAGATGACTTAACGAGCGCGATAAGTAATACGACCTTTACTCAGGTCGTAGGGCGTCAGCTCTACTTTGACTTTGTCACCGGTTAATATACGGATGTAATTTTTGCGCATTTTACCGGAGATGTGAGCGGTTACGACATGTCCATTTTCCAGCTTAACGCGGAACATGGTGTTGGGCAGGGTGTCTATCACCTCGCCTTCCATTTCGATTTGATCTTCTTTTGCCATAGTCCAGCAATACTCGAGCTAATTCGGTTAAGTACAAGTGCGGGCGGCATTGTGCCTGAAAACCGATGGGTTAGCAAAGTGCCGTCAATATTTGAGCCAACGGTTGTTGAGGTATAGCTCGGCGGGGCGAAACTTGGACTTGTAGTTCATTTTTCCGCAGTTGCGCACCCAATAGCCCAGGTAGACGTACTCCATATTGTGCTCCCGGGCCAACTGCACCTGGCTGAGAATAGAGAACGTGCCCAGGCCGCGTCGTGCCTGGTCTGGATCAAAATAGGTGTAAATTGCGGATAATCCCGTGTCCAGATAGTCGATAACCGCGCAACCCAGTAACTTCCCGTCTGAGGTGAACTCCATAAATCGGGTGCATTCCCAGGGGTTACCGATAAAATCCTGATACTGTTTTTTTGAAGGTGGGTGCATGTCGCCATCGCGGTGGCGTGCTTCGATATAACGTTCGTAAAGCGGGTAGTGCTGGTCAACGTCAATCTGTTCGACAATATCGATCTGAACATCCTGGTTGCGTTTCAGGGTGCGCCGCTGTTGTCGGCTGGGTAAAAATTCCGGGACGAGAATGCGTACAGGTATGCAGGCTTTGCAGTGCGTGCAGCGGGGAGTGTAGATATACTGGCCACTACGACGAAAGCCTACGCCGGAAAGGCGATTGTAAGTCTGCGCATCGATAGTTAGTTGGGGGTCCACAAAGGCGGTTACCGCCTTTTGATCGGGCAGGTAGCTACAGCGATGCGGCTCGGTTAAAAAGAGCCTGATTTTTTGCAGATCTGGTGAGATGTCCCTGGTCATTTCCGCCCAGCCAAAGCCAACTTGTTAATAAACCTTATCCGAAATAAGGCTTTTAGGCCAGTCCAATTCCCACCCAGCGGTACTGTTGAGCGCGCCGATAAATTCGGCTCGTGGTAGCAGGGTAGCACCCATGGAACTCAAGTGCGGGTTCGTAATTTGGCAGTCAAGTAATGTAAATCCAGCCTGGTAAATTCCAGCCGTAAGATGGGCCATAACGATTTTGGAGGCATTGGCACGATTGCTGAACATAGATTCGCCGCTAAAAACGGCGCCCGTAGCAACGCCATACAACCCTCCGGCGAGGGCGCCGTCGATCCAGCATTCGACTGAGTGCGCGTGTCCTGCTATGTGCATATCCATGTAAGCTTGCTGCATATCTGGTGTAATCCAGGTTTCGGGTCGCCCAGCACGCGGAGCCGCACAGTTTTCCAGTACCGCTTCAAACGCAAAATCCACACGAATTTGATAATGTTTGCGGGTTAAAATTTTGCGCAGACCCCGCGAGATATGTAGACGGTCCGTGTGGATTACCGCGCGCGGATTCGGACTCCACCAGAGCAGTGGTTGGCCCTCGGCATACCATGGAAAAATTCCCTGCCTATAGGCTGCGAGTAGCGTGTTTACCGACAAATTACCGCCTGCGGCGAGCAGCCCATTAGGTTCGAGCAGCGCGGTTTCCGGGTCGGGAAAGACCGGGTTTGTCGGATCGAGGAACGGCAGTGACACGGAGTTTACTTAATTCATATTATCGAGAAATTTCTCGGCATCGAGCGCGGCCATGCAGCCCGATCCGGCCGAAGTCACTGCCTGGCGATAGACATGGTCGGCGACATCCCCAGCGGCGAATACACCGTTGATGCTGGTCGCGGTAGCGTTTCCGTCCAGCCCCCCCTGAACTGTGATATAGCCGTTCTTCATCGCCAGAATTTCCTTAAAAATATCGGTGTTTGGTGTGTGCCCGATAGCGATAAATACGCCATTAGCATCCATGTCGAGGGTATTTTTGTCCAGAGTGTTCTGTAATCTGATTCCCGTGACGCCTTTATCGTCTCCGAGAATTTCGAGGGGTGTATGATTCCAGACGATAGAGATATTGCCGTTTCGAGCTTTCTCCATCAATTTATCTTGTAGCATTTTTTCAGCACGCAGACTGTCGCGGCGGTGGATCAGCACCACTTCCCGGCAAATGTTTGACAAATACAACGCTTCTTCCACCGCAGTATTGCCGCCGCCCACCACGACAACCTTCTGATCGCGATAAAAAAAGCCGTCGCATGTGGCGCAGGCGCTCACCCCTTTGCCCATAAAAGTCTGCTCAGATGGGAGTCCGAGATATTTGGCCGACGCTCCTGTAGTCACGATTAGAGCATCGCAACTGTAGTGGTTGCTCCCTTCGAGGACAAATGGGCGTTGACTTAAATTCACTTTTTCAATATGATCAAAAATTACTTTACTATCAAAACGTTCTGCATGTTTTTGCATGCGTAACATTAAGTCAGGCCCCTGCACTCCCTGCCAGTCGCCGGGCCAGTTATCGACATCCGTGGTGGTGGTTAATTGTCCGCCTTGCTGGAGGCCAGTAATGACAGTGGGCTTAAGGTTCGCACGTGCAGCGTAAACAGCGGCGGTCCAGCCAGCGGGACCGGAGCCGAGAATAATCAGGCGGTGGTGTTGCACATCGGGCATCGGAAACTCTCTTTTTTGCAGGTCAGGTGTGGTTGGCAGGGAATGAAATGACAAGTGGGCCACTATCATAATGAATACGGTTACGCGCCGCCAATTTATACGAACAAAACCCTGGAACAGGGCTTGTGCTGAATGCTGTTACCAGATCTCGACACCCGGGCATTGCTGGCAATCCGTTGATGACGTATTACAATAGCGGTCGGCGCGGCGGTTCTCCTACGAAGGTATAAATAATTTGGCTAAGGCGGCAAAAAAGAACAGCGACGGCGGCGGTGATCAGTTGCATATAAAAAACCGGCGCCAGCTGATTCGACAGGAGGGGGCTCTGATTGGATGGATGGCTGTCAGTGCATATCTGCTTATTGCCCTGTCCAGTTATTCTCCGGACGATCCGGGATGGTCTCATACGGGTAGTAGTGCGGTGGTCAGCAATGCTGTCGGACCCACCGGCGCGTGGCTGGCCGACGTGTTTTTTTCCCTGTTTGGCTATCTCGCCTATCTGTTTCCTGTACTTCTGGCATTGCGGGCCTGGAATGTCTTCCGCGCCAGGCGTATTGAAGATCGCGGTTTTGAATGGGTGATTTTCGTGCTCCGCGCCATTGGTCTGGTGTTGGTGATGGTCAGCGCTACGGCACTGGCTGTTTTGCACCACGGCGACGCGGTTAGTTCGCTGCCATTTGGCGTCGGCGGTATTCTCGGCGGACAAGTGGCTGAAGCCACCGCATCGGCTTTCAGTTATCTGGGCAGTACATTGATACTGCTCGCAGTATTCCTGTTTGGGGTAACAATATTTACAGATTTGTCCTGGCTTGCATTGATTGATAGCACGGGCCAATACTCCTTGTTGGTAGCGGAATGGTGCCGCACGCAGTGGGTGACTCTCCGAAACCGTTCTCGAGAACAACAATTATCTGCAGACGCACTCAAACAGCGGCACGATACGGTGGACAGTAAATTTCGTAAAAATGCCGAACGCAAAGATCCGGTTATTAGCACTCCCATTAAGAAACCGGTTGCGAGCGTACGGGTGCAGCAGGAAAAACAGGGCTCCTTATTTATTGAGGCGCCGTCGGGCGAACTGCCTGCAATCGGGCTGCTGGATAAATCTAAGAAAACTGATCAAAAAGGCTTCTCGAAAGAATCTCTGGAAGCAATGTCGCGCATGCTCGAATTAAAGTTACAGGATTTTGGCATCAGCGCCGAGGTCGTGGAGGTATTGCCTGGGCCGGTTATTACCCGTTTCGAAATTCAACCAGCCGCCGGGGTCAAAGTTAGCCGCATCAGTAATTTGGCCAAGGATCTGGCTCGTTCGTTGGCGGTTATCAGCGTGCGTGTAGTGGAGGTGATACCCGGCAAATCGGTGGTGGGAATTGAGATACCGAATGAATATCGCGAAATGGTACGTCTTGGCGACGTCCTGTCCTCCCGCGAATACGACGAAGCCCGCTCACCCCTGTCACTGGCCCTCGGACACGACATTTCAGGAGTCCCGGTCATTGCCGACCTGGGTAGGATGCCGCACTTGCTGGTGGCCGGTACTACCGGTTCGGGAAAATCCGTGGGTATTAATGCGATGCTGCTAAGCCTGTTGTTCAAGGCCTCCCCGGATGACGTGCGTCTGATTATGGTCGATCCGAAAATGCTGGAACTATCGGTGTACGATGGCATTCCGCACTTGCTGGCGCCCGTCATTACCGATATGAAAGACGCCGCCAGCGGGTTGCGCTGGTGCGTCGGCGAAATGGAACGCAGATATAAGCTTATGGCTACGCTCGGAGTGCGCAATCTGGCCGGGTATAACCGCAAGGTGTTAGAGGCGGTGGCGCAGGGTAAGCCTCTTGTAGATCCATTTTGGCAACCCGAACAGAACTTCAGCGTCCACGACGACGCCGAAGAAGCAAGTGCACCCCCTCTGGAAAAATTACCTTACATTGTTGTTGTTATCGACGAATTCGCAGACATGATGATGATCGTGGGTAAAAAGGTCGAGCAACTGATTGCCCGTATCGCGCAAAAGGCACGCGCTGCGGGTATTCACTTGATACTGGCGACCCAGAGACCCTCAGTGGACGTTATCACCGGGTTGATCAAGGCCAACGTACCGACCAGAATTGCTTTTCAGGTGTCGTCAAAAATTGATTCGCGCACGATTCTTGATCAGGGCGGTGCTGAACAGTTACTCGGGCATGGCGACATGCTGTATTTACCGGCGGGCAGCGGCGTACCGGTGCGGGTCCATGGGGCATTTGTGGACGATCACGAAGTGCATCGTGTGGTAGCCGACTGGAAGAAGCGTGGCGCGCCGCAGTATCTCGAGGCGATAACCGACCCCGACACGACGGACGCAATTCCGATTCCAGGCTTTAGCAGCCCGGAAGAATACGAAGGTGCGGACACTGAATCGGATCCACTATACGACGAGGCGGTAGAGTTTGTGCTGGAATCCAGGCGCGCTTCTATTTCCTCGGTACAACGTAAATTGCGGGTCGGCTATAACCGCGCAGCGCGCTTGATTGAGGCGATGGAGGTGGCCGGTGTGGTGAGCACTATGAGTAGTAATGGCAGTCGAGAAGTTCTTGCGCCCAGCAGTCGGAGAGACGCATGAAAGAGCGATTTTCGTGCCTACTTCTACTTTTGTGGCTGTTACCGGTACTGCCTTGCGCATCGGTTGCTGTCGACGAAAATGCCGATACCGATCTCGCTGCGGAAGATTTGGCACGGCAGTTGGCTCCCCTGAATAATTTTACGGCGCAATTTCAACAGACGCTGTATTCGGCGGACGACTATCCGCTGCAGAAAACCGACGGTGAAATGGAAGTAGCGCGGCCTGGCAAGATGCGCTGGATTAGCAATCCGCCAATGGAACAGTGGGTGTTGGCTAACGGAGAAACCCTGTGGGTCTACGATCCGGATCTCGAGCAAGTGACCATAAAACCATTTCTTGAAGATATTCACGATACGCCGGCTATGTTGTTTATCGGCGGTCTAGAGCGTATCGGCAACGACTATGCGGTGGCTCAGCAGCGCACCGGTGGTGATGACATCACCTACGTGCTGACCCCCAAGGCTGAAAATAGCCTTTACAGCAAGGTGGCATTGAGTTTTCACGGTAGCTTGCCTAGCGCGATTGTGCTGTGGGATCGGATGGGGCAACGTACCAACGTGGTGCTAACCAGGGTGAAGTCTAATCGTACTATTGATCCCGGGCGTTTTGAATTTGTTGTTCCCGAGGGTACGGATATTTTTCGCGATGAGTGACTCGTTATGTTCCGAGAGCGACTATCAACCCCTCGCGGCTCGCATGCGTCCCGCCAATATCGACGAGTTTTACGGACAGGAGCACTTGCTTGCGCCTGGCAAGCCACTGCGCGAAGCTATCGTTGCGGGCCATCTGCACTCAATGATCCTGTGGGGTCCGCCGGGGGTTGGAAAAACGACGTTGGCGCGGATGATCGCTCAGGGTGCGGACGCGCAGTTTGAAAATATCTCTGCCGTACTCTCCGGCGTCAAGGAAATTCGTGCGGCGATTGCCAGTGCGCAACAGGAACGGGACGCTCGGCACCGTAAAACAGTACTATTCGTCGATGAAGTACACCGTTTTAACAAAGCGCAACAGGACGCGTTCCTGCCGTTTATCGAGGACGGAACGATTATTCTGGTGGGTGCCACCACCGAAAACCCATCATTCGAACTCAATAATGCGTTGTTGTCCCGCTGTCGGGTTTACGCCCTGCGTTCGTTAACGAACGAGCATATACGGCAGGTTGTTGTACGGGCGCTGGAGGACGTTGAAAGCGGATTCAAAGGAGCAATTCTGCTCGACGACGATGCCCTGGAGTTACTGGTATCGGTAGCCGATGGCGATGCGCGACGGGCGTTGAATATTCTCGAGATTAGTGCCGATCTGATTGATGAAACGGCTGCGACGCGACGCATTGATACGGCCTTATTACAGCGGGTTGCCGTGGCAGACCCACGTCGTTTTGATAAGGGTGGCGACTATTTTTACGACCAAATTTCTGCACTGCACAAGGCGGTGCGGGGCTCCTCGCCGGACGCAGCTCTTTATTGGCTGGTGCGAATGCTGGATGGCGGCTGTGATCCGCTGTATTTGGCCCGACGCCTGGTGAGAATGGCTTCCGAGGATATTGGCAATGCGGACCCGCGCGCGTTGAGCATCGCGCTCGACGCATGGAATGTGCAAGAGCGGCTCGGTAGTCCCGAGGGCGAGCTAACACTAGCCCAGGCAGTCATTTATCTGGCGGTGGCCCCGAAAAGCAATGCGGTTTATCGCGCTTACAATACAGCCCGCGGGGATATTCAAAACATGCCGAGTCTCGAGGTTCCCTTACATCTGCGCAACGCGCCGACCAAACTTATGCAGGAGATGGAGTACGGCAAAGCCTATCGTTACGCTCACGATGAGCCCGGGGCATTTGCCGCCGGTGAAAACTACTTTCCCGAAGCACTTAAAAATAAGCGCTATTACGAACCGACGGAACGGGGACTCGAAGCCAAAATTTCGGAAAAACTGCGCCACCTTCGCCAACTCGACCACGATAGTCACCAGGCTCGGTATAGTGGCAAAACGGGAGAAGCGCCATGCAATGGCTAGCAGTTGCCATGGGTGGAGCGCTGGGGGCGATGGGCCGCTTTGGGGTGAACGCACTGGTGTTTCCGGTGGCGGGTCTGCGTTTTCCGTTAGGCACAATGGTCGTGAATGTCGGCGGATCCATGTTGATGGGTGTGTTGTATGTGATTATCGTCGAGCGTGGATTATTGCCAGGGGAGTGGCGAAATTTTTTGATGATCGGGCTACTGGGTGGCTTTACCACATTCTCCGCATTCTCGCTTGATGCATTGGCTTTGTGGCAAAATGGCCACCTTGCGCTGTCCTTCGTCTACGTCGTGCTTACCGTGACACTGTGCCTTGCGGGCGCTTTGGGCGCTATGTATCTGACCCGTATGCTGTAACTTTCTGTGAGACCTTAATACCACTATGCTGGATCCGAAAAAATTACGCACCGAACCAGAAACGGTGGCCACGGCCCTGCTAAAACGTGGGTTTGTACTGGATACTACGCAACTACAGGAGCTCGAGGAGCAGCGTAAATTGCTCCAAGCCAGCACCCAGGAGATGCAGGCTGAACGCAATCAGCGCGCCAAATCCGTGGCTAATGCCAAAGCACAGGGCCAGGATATCGAGCCGTTGTTGCGGGAGATGAGCAACCTCAAAACCGATCTTGAATCGGTGCAGACACAACTCGTTGAAGTGCAGGGGCGGTGGGATAGTCTGGTGCATGGTATCCCCAATATTCCTGATGATGACGTGCCGCAAGGTCGCTCAGAGGAAGACAATGTTGAAGTCCGCCGCTGGGGCGCACCGCGGAAATACGACTTCGAGGTGAAAGATCATGTAGATCTCGGTGTATTCTCGGGGCAGCTTGATTTGGATACCGCGACCAAAATTACCGGGTCCAGATTCTCCATCATGTATGGTGAATTGGCGCAGCTACACCGTGCGTTAATTCAGTTTATGCTCGATGTGCACACCCGCGAACACGGGTATCGGGAAGTTTACGTGCCCTATATTGTCAACAGCGAATCCCTGTTTGGCACGGGCCAGTTGCCGAAATTTGAAACAGATTTGTTCAAACTGCAGGCCGACCAGGATTTTTATCTGATCCCGACCGCCGAAGTGCCGGTCACCAACATTTATCGCGAGCGTATTGCCGAAGCAACTGAATTACCTGCGCGGCTGGTGTGTCACACACCCTGTTTTCGCAGTGAGGCGGGGAGCTACGGTAAGGATACACGGGGCATGATTCGTCAGCACCAGTTTGAAAAAGTAGAATTGGTGCAATTTGTGACACCGCAGCGGTCGGAGCGGGCTCTGGAAGAACTGAGACGTCACGCCGAATCAATATTGGAAAAACTCGAACTGCCTTATCGCACGGTTATTCTTTGTGGCGGGGATCTGGGATTTTCCGCAGCGCGCACCTACGACATTGAAGTGTGGTTACCGTCCCAGGCTAAATACCGAGAAATCTCCTCCTGCAGTAATTTTCGGGATTTCCAGGCACGTCGACTCAAGGCGCGATGGCGCAACCCTGAGACAGGCAAGCCGGAACTTTTGAATACCGTGAACGGCTCCGGTCTCGCCGTCGGGCGGACCCTGGTAGCGGTTATGGAAAATTACCAGCAACGAAATGGAAATATAGTCATACCCAGTGCACTACAATCATATATGGGCGGGAAAACGCATATAGGTAACGCCGTGGTCGACGGGTAAATTGCCATGGATTATTTACCGCTATTTCATAATCTGCGCGGGCGGCGCTGCGTGGTAATCGGTGCTGGTGGCACGGCGCTACGCAAGTTACGCATGTTGCTGGACGCGGGCGCTACAATCGAGATCGTCGCCACTGCAATAAGTAGCGATACGCAACAATTTACACAGGCACATGGCATTCCGGTACGTCTCGAATCCTATCGAACAGGTATGCTAAATGGCGCAATACTGGTGATAGCGGCCACCAGTGACTGTACCTGTAATCAACTTGTCTCGGCGGATGCGCAACGTTTGGGTATTCCGGTCAATGTGGTCGATGATCCGGAATTGTGTACAGTGATTTTTCCGTCGATTATCGACCGTTCGCCGGTACTGATAGCCATCAGCTCAGGTGGTCATGCGCCGGTGTTGGCTCGCGTGCTACGTACCCGCCTGGAGTCTTTGATTCCCGCTAGTTTTGGGCATTTGGCCGCACTCGCTGGCAAATTTAGAGCGTTGGTCAAGCAACACATTAGCGAATTAAGTGCGCGTACTCGGTTCTGGGAAAACGCGTTGCAGGGAACTATTGCCGAACTGGTCTACGCCGGTAGAGAAAGTGAAGCGGAGCAACGCCTGCTGGCGCAACTCAATGCCAGCCTGGGGGACACTCTCAGTGGCGAAGTTTATCTGGTGGGAGCGGGTCCGGGTGACCCAGATCTCCTGACTTTTAAAGCCCTGCGATTAATGCAGCAGGCCGATGTGGTGCTCTATGATCGCCTGGTGTCAAAGGAGGTTTTGGGTTTGGTGCGACGTGATGCGCAGTTGTATTACGTCGGTAAGACTGCGGGAGAGCATCCTGTTACCCAGGACAATATTAATCAAAAGCTGGTCGACCTCGCGCGCCTTGGAAAACGGGTATTGCGTTTAAAAGGGGGAGATCCGTTTATATTCGGTCGCGGCGGCGAGGAAATTGCGCACCTGGCGGAACAGGGCATAGCCTTTCAGGTGGTGCCGGGGATCACCGCTGCATCGGGTTGCGCGAGCTATGCGGGTATTCCACTTACACACCGGGACTATGCGACCTCGGTGCAGTTTATTGCCGGTCATCGGCGAGAAGGGCAGCTCGACCTGAACTGGTCGCACCTGGCTGCGCCTAATCAAACACTGGTTTTTTATATGGGATTAAATGGTCTAGAGACGATCTGTGAACGTCTCGTTGCCCACGGTATGGATGCACAGACGCCAGCTGCATTGATTGAAAAGGGCACGTCGTTGCGACAGCGCGTTATCGATGGCAACCTCGGTAACCTTGCCGCTCGAGTGAGAGGCATGGAAGCGCGAGCGCCAACGCTAATTATTGTGGGTGGTGTGGTGGGGCTACGTAAACAACTAAACTGGTTTGGTCTCGACGTGGTAACAAATAATGACTGAATGGGATTACGATTTATTTGTCATTGGCGCCGGATCAGGTGGCGTAAGAGCTGCCCGGATGTCCGCCCAATACGGCGCACGGGTCGCGGTCGCGGAGCAAAAATATTTGGGCGGCACCTGCGTTAACATGGGTTGCATACCCAAGAAATTATTTGTTTACGCAGCGGAATACCACGAAAACTTTATGTCGGCTGCTGGCTTTGGTTGGCAACTGGAACCACCTGCGTTCGCCTGGAGGACGCTGCGCGACAATAAAAATGCCGAAATATCACGACTCAATCAAATATATCGCGATCTACTCAGTAACGCTGGCGTAAATATACTAGACGGTCGGGCGGTTATCGTTGACCCGCATACCGTGGCCATCAATGGCAGCAATTTCTCCTGTAAATATATTTTGATCACCAGTGGCGGGGTGCCTTACGTGCCGGAATTCCCCGGGCGCGAACATGTGTTTACGTCCGACGATATGTTTTATCTGGAGGCGTTACCAAAGCGCCTTGTGATTGTCGGTGGCGGGTATATTGCAGTGGAATTTGCCGGCATTATGCAGGGGTTAGGTGTGCAAACTGATTTGGTGTACCGCGGCCCACTATTCCTCAAACGGTTTGATCAGGACTTGCGCGAACTATTGGCGGAAGAAATGCAAGAGCTGGGGGTCAAGCTGCATTTTAACTGCGATGTGACCAGTGTTGAGAAAAATGGCGAAGGACTACACATAATTACTGAGGGCGGGCAGAAAATAGAAGCGGACGGAGTGCTCTACGCCACGGGTCGCAGGCCCAACACAACGGGTCTCGGGCTCGAAAATACTGCCGTTACTACCAACACTAACGGCGCCATTGTGGTGAATGACAAATTTTTCACCAAGGAACCATCGATTCTAGCTCTGGGAGATGTGATTGGGCGGGTGGAACTCACCCCAGTGGCAATACGCGAAGGGATGATTGTTGCGAGCACACTGTTTAACGAAGAGCAATTAACAATGGACTATCAAAATATCGCTACCGCCGTATTCAGTAATCCGAACCTGTCGACGGTGGGGTTAACAGAGGCGGAAGCGCGACAAAAATATGCGGAAATTGCTGTTTACAAAACGCGGTTCAGGCCTTTAAAAGAAACATTAGGTGGCGGAAAGCAGCGAACTTTTATGAAATTGGTTGTGGATACTGTGAGCGACCGAGTGTTGGGGTGCCATATGCTGGGTCATGGTGCCGCGGAAATTATTCAGGGATTGGCTGTGGCTATAAAGGCCGGCGCAACCAAAAAGGATTTCGACACGACGGTGGGTATTCACCCCACAACCGCCGAAGAATTTGTAACGATGCGTGCCGCAACAACCTTAGTGGATTCAATATGAATGGGTCGTGCAAAAAAAAGGAGCAGCCTGCGCTGCTCCTGTTCTCACCCCACAATAATTCAGAGTTAACTATAAACTAAGCGTTGTCGTTTTGAGATGCTAATTAGAACACGATAACGCCGCGAATATTTCGGCCTTCGATCATATCTTTAAAACCCTCTTTGACCTCGTCGATCTTATAGGTTCTCGAACACATTCTGTCGAGATCGAGTTGTCCGGTTTCGTAGAAATTAAGCAATTTGGCAAAATCAACCTTTGCATTAGTGCTGCCGTAAATGCAGCCACAGACTTTTTTTGACGATAGTGGCATTTCAAGGGCGTTAAATTTGTATTCTTCGGTGGGGCTGCCGGCACCTACCATGCAAGTTGTGCCGCCGCGGCGGGTCGCCGCGTATGCCTGGGCCGCAACCGCAGGAACACCGATCACTTCGAAGGCATAATCGACGCCGATTCCACCGGTAATTTCCATGATTTGTGCAACCGGATCATTACTCGCATTAACCGTATGCGTGGCGCCAAATTGTTTGGCGGCTTCAAGTTTACCGTCGTTAAGATCGACTGCAATAATCGGGTTGCCGCCGGCGATTTTGGCGCCCTGTAACGCCGACAGGCCGACTCCGCCACAACCGAATATCGCCACGCTACTACCGGGTTGAACCTTGGCAGTATTCAGTGCCGCCCCAGCACCAGTCATTACGCCACAGCCGACCAGTGCGGCCGCTTTGAGATCGTACTTTTTGTCGATCGGAATGACACACATTGATGGGCACACTATCTGCTCAGCCATATTGCCAAGGGCAGCAAAGGCGCCGATGTACTTGCCATTGAGCTTAACGCGGCTGGTGCCGTCAGGCTGCATGCCGGTAAACAGATCCGTTGCTGTGCACAGCCATGGTTCCTGATGCAGACAAAAATAACACTTGCCGCACATCGGTATAAAAGAGGTAATAACATGGTCACCGACTTTAACATTAGTAACATTGGTGCCAATTTCTTCGATTACTCCAGCGCCTTCATGTCCGAGAACGATAGGCGTGGGCATTGGTAATTTGCCTACCACCACGGCGTTGTCCGATTGGCAGATGCCGGTAGCCACCATGCGTACCCTTACTTCGTCTGCCTGCGGCGGGTCGAGTTCAATTTCCTGCACGGAATATTCGTTGACACCGGTCATGACTACTGCTTTTGCTTTCATGGAATTACCTTAATTATGGAGTTTCATTTTTGATGATTGCCCGGGAGCTTGTATAAGAATAGCGTCTGCAAGAGCCCATGGCGCCTTTAGTGTATGTCAGGTGGCAGTATAACCACCATCGATAACCAGTTCAGAACCAGTCATATAGGATGATTCGTCCGATGCAAGAAAGAGTACGCCCCAGGAAATCTCTTTGGGTTGTGCCGGGCGACGAATCAGGGCAGTGCCGAGCAGTGCTTTGGTGGCTTCTTCGTCAACCAGCATATCTTTGGTCATGTTGGTGGCAATAACCCCGGGATGCACAGAGTTAACGCGTATATTAAATTCTGCGTACTCTACAGCAGCGGATTTAGTTAGCAGGCGTACCGCGCCTTTCGACGCCTGGTAAGCAGACGCGCTGGGCGCACCGACCAGTCCATATATGGAGGAAATATTGATAATCGATCCGCCGCCCGCTTTCTGCATCGCGGGGAGGACATATTTTACGCCATAAAATACGCCGCGGGTGTTAATGCTCTGTACGAAATCCCAATCCTTGGTGGTTGTTTCCTGTATGGATTTAAGGATTAACACGCCAGCGTTGTTAACCAGTACGTCGATCTGCCCATAGTACTTAACACTGGCATCGACCACCTGTATCCAGTCTTGCTCGGAGGCCGCGTCCTGTTTGATGAACAGAGCATCGCCACGTGCTGCCTTGATTTCAGCAACGACGGCTTCGCCAGCGGCGATGTTAAGGTCGGTGACGACTACCCGCGCACCATGTTCGGCGAGGAGGAGGGCGTGTTCGCGTCCCATACCCAGCCCGCCGCCAGTAACCAGACACACCTTATTCTGTACTCTTCCCATCTTTACTACCCTCCGAATTAGCTAACAAAAATGCAGGCCGCTAAAGCACCAATTATTACGAGAACGGGAATTTATCACGATAGAGCCGAGGCCGCTAGGCAGTGGTCTGAATTGGCCTAATGGATGTGACCAAACCAGTTAAGGGATAATACCGTCAACTGGAGATTGGAAATGACAAGCAGGAAGAAATGCTCGAAGGAATTCAAGTTGGATGCCACCAGTCTAGTGCTGGAGTAAGGCTACTCCCGGGGGGAGGCGGCACGGAGTCTAGGGATCAATGCCAACATGCAGTGCCGAGGGATCAAAGAGCATGAGGCTGATGATGATCAAGCCGTTCGAGGTAATGGCAAATTGACGACAGAGCACAAGCTGAGATTCGCCGCGTATTTAGCCTACGAGCAATTTATTACTGGGATTCTTAAAACGCCTGGTGGCCAGATGTGGTGGGCGGAGGCTCGAAACGTGTACATCCTCGCCCTACAAGAACGCATAGATCACGCGTTGACTACTCCTAAATCATTAGACCAGCTTGCGCCTACGATCTGGTGGTCGGTAGGAACACCCGATGACGCCTAGCCATGCGATCGAGTCGACGCGGAAAAGACAGGTGCTTAAATTCTGAAACGTCGTGGCGCGGCTCAGCTTAATCGTTAGCCTTTAGGGGTATCCCCACAAATAAAATTGAGAAGTATGGAGCAATGCTTGTTGCGCCAGTTGTAGAAGGTGCCGCAGGCATGTTGAACTCGCGGCAGTCTCGTTTTCCGCCTAATTAAAATTTAGCCACTGCTGCGCGCGATAAGCACAATTGTTTAGCGAGTTCGTGCTGTTACAAATTCCCCAATGCGCAGTATGGCCTCCCGCCCTTCGGGCAGCATGGGCGCGAACAGATGCCAGACATGCACCATCTCCGGCCAGACTTCCAGGGTAACATCCACACCGGCCGCCCTGGCTTTGTCGGCAACCCGGGTGGCGTCATCCAGCAGTGTCTCCAGCGCGCCCACCTGAATTAACAAAGGCGGTAATCCGACAAAGTTTCCGTGCAGGGGCGCGGCGGTGGGCTGTGTTGGGTCGGCATTGCCAAGATACATTTTCGCCATGCCCATTAAACCACCGGGTTCAACCATGGGATCGCTTTTTACATTGGTGCGCATCGAATCCCCGGTAGCCTGCATATCGGTCCAGGGGGAAATCGGTACCGCCGCTCCGGGCATTGGTTCGCCTGCGTCGCGCAGGGTCAACAAGGCGGCGAGGGTGAGTCCACCACCGGCGGAATCGCCGGCAAGGGCTATTTTTTGCGGGGCAAAACCTTCGCTCAACAACCAACGGTACGCTGCGCAGGCGTCTTCGACTGCAGCGGGGTAAGGGTTTTCAGGGGCTAAGCGGTAATCGAGGGACAGTACCCGGCAATGCGCCGCCCGCGACAGGCTGGCCACCAATCCGCGATGGGTGGCGGGGGAGCCAATAACGTAGCCGCCGCCGTGAAAATACAGCAGGACTCTATTCTGATCAGCGCCAGGAACCGCGACCCATTCTGCTGGAACGTCGCCCGCTACAACCGGTGTCACAACGACGTCTTCGGGGATAACCGCTAATGCCGACATCATGCGCGCAAAGTTGTCGCGCATTTTCCCCGCTTTGTCTTTCATTTGCTCATAGGTGGACGGCCCAGGATAATTTTTCCACAACAGGTCCAGGAGTTTTTTGCTTTCCGGGCTGGCCATAGGTTAAGCGCTCTATATTTTATGAATTATTTACGCATTGCATGCGCAGCAGCGCGACGCGTCATTGGTTTAATCGCTCCTTAAGGAATACGCCTATCTGTTCCACTGACGCCTGTGCTTCTTCCAGCATAGGCGCATAGGCGTGCCACACGTGAAACAGGTCGGGCTCTTCCACTAATGTTACATCGCCACCAGCGGCTTTGGCTTTGCGGGCGATGGTCAGGCTGTCGTCGTAGAGAATTTCCCGTCCGCCTACGTGAATGAGTAGGGGCGGTAAGCCGTGAAGCTCGGCAAATACGGGGGAGGCGAGGGAGTTCTTGCCGTCCGTACCGTTGAGATAATAGCCAGCCATTTTCGCTAATCCGGCAGGGGTAACGCAGGGATCGATGGCCGCACGTTCGGCCACCGACGGCGCTGTGCCGGTCAGATCTGCCCAGGGGGAAATTAGTACCCCGGCGGCGGGCAACTCCACGCCCAGTTCGCGTAACTTTAATAACGTGGCGAGGGTTAAACCCCCGCCCGCGGAATCCCCGGCGATGGCGATATTCTTAGCCGCATAGCCCTGATTCAACAGCCAACGGTAGGCTTTAACCGCATCGTCCAGGGCGGCAGGAAACGGATGCTCCGGTGCACAGCGATAATCGATACCCAGGGTGCGCGAACCGGCGGCGCGAGACACATTTTGCATCAGGTAGCGGTGACTTTTAATGGAGCCAATAACGTAACCTCCACCGTGCAAATATAAAACCACCTGTTTTGGATTGGCGCCAGCGGCGGTTAGAAATTCTGCAGGTACGCCGTCGGCGTTGGTGGGTTCCAGAACGACATCGTCGGGTACCATAAAGCGCGCCCCACCTTCATCCAGAAAAGCGCGCTCCTGTTCGACGTTCATGGCACCGAGTTCGGCCTGGCGTGCGAAAATTTTCAGTAATTTATCCAGTTGTTGCTGGGACATTTTGTACCTCTTAACCAGTACGTTTAAACGTAGTTTCTAAATTCAATAAATTTGAAAAAGTGAAATGCCCAGCTTACGCGCCAAACGCCTTGCGCAATACCGCTGACGCTCTCTGTAAAAATGCCTGGCCATCGTCCAGAGCGCCAGCCAGAGAAACAAATCCGTGAATTTGTTCGTCGTAGCAAACATATTCCACAGGCACACCTGCGGCCTTTAGTTTGTCTGCGTAGGCCGCGCCTTCATCCCGCAGTGGGTCGAAGCCAGCGGTCATGATGAATGCGGGTGCCAGGTTCTCCAGATTATCGGTAAGCAGCGGCGAGGCGAGGGGGTTATCCCAATCCGCTTTTGTTGGCAGGTAATGGTTGTAGAACCAGTGCATCGCCCGGGCAGTCAGGAAATAACCCTCGGCGAAATCCTTAAAGGACTTGGTGTCCGGACCCATACGCGTCGCCGGATAGACCAACAGCTGTAGTGCCAGGGCAGGTCCGTTGCGATCCCGGGTCATTTGCGCGACCACGGCGCTCAAATTACCTCCCGCGCTATCTCCCGCCACGGCGATACGGGAACTGTCCGCACCCAAACTAGTGGCGTTAGCGGCGGCCCATTTGAGTACGGCGTAGCAGTCTTGCGGCGCGGCGGGAAATTTATGCTCGGGCCCTTTCCGGTAGTCCGGCACCAGAACGATACATTGTGCCGCATCGGCAAAGTAATGGGTCTCCCCTTTATGGGTTTCCGGGCTACCGATCACCCAGCCGCCGCCGTGGAAATAAATCAGGATGGGTAGCGGCGTATTCCCGCTATGATTGGGCGTAATCACCACGGTACGGATGGGGCCATTCGGTCCGGGAATTTGAATTTCCTTCACCTCTTTCACAGGGCGGGGTGCAATGCCCAGCATTTGCGTGGTGGTTGCGAATACCATCCGGCCTTCCTCGGGGGTACCGTCGTCCAGTTGCGGGGTGTTGCTTGCGGCTGCCTGTTCCAGTAGCGCCTTGGTTTTTGGGTGCAGTGCCATCGGGATTACCTTTTTAAATTTTTAGAGCGTTGATAAACGTGAACGAGGAGTGAATTTAAGCCTATCGTGCCCGTCAAGTCATCAAAAAATGTCCGTGCATGGTGGCCACCGGTTTATCCGCATCGGACTGCCAGCAGGTGACCTGGACATTCGCAACCCGGCGCCCCTGTTTGGTCACACGGGCCCGCGCGTGTAAATCCGCAATCTTTCCGGAGCGCAGGTATTCGATGGTGACGTTGATTGGCTTAGGGAGATTTTCCGTATCCTGATCGTGGGCCAGCTGGACTATGGCCGCGGTTTCCAGCAAGCCGCCAATGGTGCCACCGTGCAACGCCGGCAACCACGGGTTGCCGGTTAACTTTTTATCAGCGCGCATGGTGGTGGTGATTTGCCCATGGTCTTCCCAGACATAAATGCCCATGGTATTCATGTAGGGAATCCCGGTGGACAGGATCGAAAAATCATCTTCTGCTTTGGCGCGACGTACCAGGCTGAGCAGGTCCATTAGACGTTCCCCTCGGCATTGCGGCGCTCGATTCTATCCTGTGCGGTTACACCTGCCTGATTGGTGACCATAAAAGTGGCGGTGCAATTAGCAATCGGGTCGTCGCGATCTTCGTGATAGGCGACGCCGCGTACAAAACACACATTGCGGGTTGTTTTGTAGCAATGCGCCCAGGCAAAAATTGCCTGATCCGGTGTCGCCGGTTTCAGGTAGTCGATACGTAAATCCAGGGTCGCGATCGTCATAAATTCTTCGAGAGCCGCAAATACCGCCAGTCCAGAGGCGGAATCTAGCGCGGTGGTTACCAGGCCGCCGTGCAAAATCCCGGTGGCGGCATTGCCCGCCATATCCTTTGAATAGGGTATTTTGATCACCGCTTGTTCGAGCTCAATATCCACGATCTGCAGCCCAAGAAACTGGGCATGGGGCGACTGATTTTTGGGATCAGAACGAAATTTGACGATACGTTCCATCAAGGTCTGGTCGGTCATAACAGGTAGGCACGGGACATAAAAAAGGGGTTCCTGGAGTTAGCGAGACGCGATCGAACTATTATAACCAGATCAGTGCGGTGATTAACGGTTTTCCTGGGTCTGCCCTTACCGGCACTAACGTTAGACGAAGACCTGTGCGTCGGCACATGTTGTGGTAGTGGCTGGGGTTGTGGTGGTGGGGTAGATATAGACGGACGCCGTTGTACGCTGGCTCTTGCTCCATTAAACTTAACTTATATATAATTAAAGAATACACATATTCGCTAAAGTAATATATGGGCGTAAATTCAATTCTGATACCACCCTTTAAATGTTCGCCAGTAGGAAGCTTGACCGGGAAGAGGCGCACCGGTACGGAACGGACCAGAAACAGCGGAGAATAGATTAAGACCCGGCTTACGAGCAGTAACGAACGCCGTCTGCTTGGGCTTTTGGCTAAAGAGAGCGATCGGCCAGGGGTGCTCGAACGCCGCCGTTACCATCTTCGCGGCGGGGCTGAGGCCGCTGGTTTTGCTTGGAGTGCGACTGAGGAGTTAATTGCTCAGGCAGAAAAGGCGCTGGCGGACAATCGCCTCGACGCAGCGGCAGCCCTGGCTCGACAGGCGCTTAAACAGGCACGGAACCCTATTGCCCAGTCCGAATATGCGGATGCCCATTGGCAGAAGATGAAGCCCGATTGGCATCCTGGAGCTACCAGATACTACGATACACCTGAATACATAGTCGGGCGGTTATGCAAATAAATCGTAGAGAATTTACCAAGTTATTAGCCTGCGCCGGGGTGGCTGGCTTACTGCCAGGTTGTAACAAGTCCGGCAGCAACTCTGGTGTCCATTTGTATGACATAGCGAGCACCGGCGATGTGCGCCTGCTGCACTTTACCGATACCCATGCGCAGTTAAATCCCATCTACTTTCGCGAACCGAGCGTTAATCTCGGATTTCATGATGCCTTTGCGCGCCCACCCCATCTGGTTGCCGAGGATTTTCTTAAATATTTTTCGATTCCCGCTGGCGCACGCGTATACCCCCATTGACTTTACCCAGGCCGCCGAGCTTTACGGAAAAGTAGGTGGGTTCGCCTGTCTGAAAGCATTGATCGAGCGCCTGCGAACGGATTTTGGCAGAGACAAAACCCTGTTGCTCGATGGCGGTGACACCTGGCAGGGATCCGGTACGGCGTATTGGACCCGCGGTCAGGGTATGGTGGAAGCCTGCAATCTGCTGGGCGTGGATATTATGCCCGGGCACTGGGAATTCACCTATCAGGATTCCGAAGTACTGGCTAGTATCGCAAAATTCAACGGAGAATTTCTTGCACACAATATTCGGGTTAAAGAAGACGTATTGTTCGAAGGTGCCGGTGCCTATGACGAAGATACTGGTCATGCTTTCCAGCCTTACACGGTAAAAGAGCTGGGTGGATTTCGCGTCGCTGTTATCGGTCAGGCCTTTCCGTATACCCCGCTGGTAAAACCCTGATGATCAATGTGGGGTCCAACGGAAAATTTCTGGGCGTGCTCGATCTCAATCTCGGTCAGGGGCGGGTGCTGGACTACAACTACAGGCTATTGCCGGTGTTCGCGAATTTGTTAACCCCCGACAGCACAATGGCGCAGTACATCGACGGTGCGTAAGCCGTATTTCGCGACGCTTAGCAAACCACTTGCCATTGCCGGTGATTTACTCTACCGACGGGGTAATTTTAGCGGCACGTTCGATCAGGTTATCTGCGATGCGCGCCGTTAACGACGCGCAAATTTCCCTGTCGCCAGGCTTCCGCTGGGGCATCACCGTCCTTCCCGGACAAACGATTACCTTGGAACATGTGCTGGACCAGACCTGCATCACCTATCCTGAAACTTATGTCCGCGAGATAAGCGGCACCGAGTTAAAAGCCATTCTCGAAGATGTTGCCGACAACTTGTTTAACCCCGACCCCTATTACCATCAAGGTGGCGATATGGCCGCCGAATATCTGGAGAGTAACAAGACCGTTGACATTGCCAAGGTTAACGTACCGCAGTTGGTGAATATAAACGGTGGCGCTTCATACCAGCTGGCGCAGGCGCTGCATCAAGCCATTCCGAAAATTACGGACAAGTCAGTAAAATGGCTGGTGAACGAAAACGGCCAGGGACACGCATTTCTGGGCAGATAGCTACTGGGCTGAGCTTGGCGGCGTGGCGATTATCGCCCAGGCGGTGGCAGCGAACGAAATAGTTCAGCACGGCGACAAAATTTTGCAGGATATGCTGGCCTATAACCAGGATAAGGGGGAGGGTACTTTTGTCGCGCCGCCCACGCAGACATTTGCCAACTCGCTGAATATAGATCTCGACGATATGCCAGTGCAGGCAATCAGTTTTGGTCCGGCTCATTCGCCAGGCGATATATCGGTGTGGCTTCCCGAGCGAAAAATTATTATTACCGGCGATATCACCTTCCATCAGCGACTGCTTGAGATATTTCCCGATACGGTGACCGGTCAATGGGTACAGTCCTTCGAAAAAATGGCTGCACTAGAACCCTTAACCGTGATTCCCGCGCACGGCGCACCGACAGACATGGCTGCGATTGAGCGCGACACCCTCGGTTATCTCAAATTTTTGCGCGGCAGTCATCAAGATTCTCGACGACGATGGGGATTTACAGGACGCGTGCAGTATCGACCAGTCCGCTTACTCACATCTCGACACATTCGAGGAACTGGCTGCCAAAAACGCGGGGCGCGTGTTACAGGAGCTGGAAGCGGATTACTTTTAGACACCGTATTCTCCATTGAAAATAGGTTCGGAACCATTTGTTATTACCGAATTTCGCCAACACTCTAGCCACCCCGGATACTCTTATGTTACTCTTTGGTAACATTCAATCCACTGCCGGTCTGCCGGTTTGCGCTGGAGTTTCATTATGGCTAACGCTGTAGCCATCGCTGCTGTTTCGGAAATGAAACCGGCGCGTTATCCCGAGCTGGGCGGATACGATATGTACGTCGAAGTCGTCCGGCAGTTTTTACAGGAATGGCCCGTCAAACCCTCCGATATTCAGGGGCTGTTAGCCTGTCCTTCCGGTATGGCGGGCGGAGGTAACAGCGATATTTTTGTCCACGAGCAATTGTACGAAGAAATGGGTATCCATCCCTTGTTTGCGGATACCATGAATGCTGGCGGCTCCACCTATAGTTTGATGATTCAACGTGCAACTCTCGCCATTCGACAAGGGCTGGTGGACTCGGTGCTCTGCGTGGGTGCTGGCAAGTTTCCCAAAGTCGGTGCGGGTGGCGCGGAAACCATGGCGAGAATGGTTAGCCACGAAATTTATGAATTTCCCTACGGCACATTTATTCCGGCATTGTACGCGCAGGTCGCCCAGCGGCATATGCACGAGTTCGGCACAACAGCGGAGCAGTTTGCGGAGGTTGCCGTATCCAGCCGCTTGTGGGCTTTGCTGAATCCTCAGGCGGCCATGTATGGCAAGGAAGAGCTAACGGTAGAGAAGGTGCGTAACTCCCGCCCGATTGCTTCGCCGTTTAATCTATACGATTGCTCGATCCCCCTGGAGGGCGGAGCAGCCATTTTGGTGACTAGCGAGAACATTGCAAAGCGGTTTTCCCCACAACCGGCCTACGTGCTGGGTATGGGTGAATACCATAATCATCGCAATATCCATCAGGCGCCAGATCTGCTGGACATCGGCTGTGGAAAAGCTGCCAAACAGGCCTACGCACGGGCGGGGTTACAGCCGTCGGACATGGATTTCGCGCAAATTTACGACGCATTTACGGTTAATCCCTTGGTGTTTATGGAAGAGCTGGGACTCTGCCCCAGAGGTAAAGGCGGCGAGACGTTTCAATCGGGACGCACGCGACCCGGTGGTGACTTTCCGGTTAATACCTACGGAGGATTGCTGTCCTTTGGTCATACCGGTGACGCATCCGGCATGTCAATGATTGTAGAAGGCGCGCGGCAGATCATGGGTATCGCGGGGGAGCGACAACTCGGTAAGGCTGATCTCGGTTTGGTGCATTCCTATGGTGGCATGATGAGCGAGCACGCCACGTTAGTACTGGGGAGGCAATCATGAGCGACTCATCTACCACCAACGTGGTGGCAAAACCGCAACCGCAAATCAGTCCTGGCACTGAACCATTCTGGGAACACGCCAAACAAGAAGAGCTTTTTTTACCTTTTTGCGAAGCGTGCCAAAAGCCTTTCTATTATCCACGACGCTGGTGCCCCGGTTGTTTTTCACAAAATCTCTCGTGGCGAAAAATGACTGGCAAGGGCCGGGTCTACAGTTTTTCGGTCATCCATCAATCGCCCCTTCCGTCGTATCAACAAGAGGTGCCCTACGTGCTGGCTATTATCGAGCTGGATGAAGGTCCGCGCATGATGACCAATGTACTTGACTGCGATGTGAATACTGTCCATGTGGAAATGGTAGTCGAAGTCACTTTTCAGGTGCGAGGCGATATCAAAATACCTCAATTCCGACCCTGTAACTAACGAGGAAACATAATGAACAAAGCTGTAAAAGAGCCTTTTGCACTCAACTACGGGAGTTACGAGGAGGCGCAACATTTTCTCGATAACCGCACGTTGAACACCGTCGCGGAGTTTACCGTCAACTGGGAGGCCATAAAAATTTACTGTTCTCTCGAAGAAGACGGTAATGCCAGTTACTGGGATGAAGAGTACGCCCGGCAACAGTGGGGTGGCATCGTTGCGCCGCCCGGCTTGTTGTTAACCTGGGCTATGTCGCTGCAATGGCACCCCAAAAAAGAGCGCTCCCACCACTTTATCGCCGTCATCGTACCGCTGCCTGGCAATACCTTGATTAACGTCGCAACCAAAACCGAATATGAGCGGCATCTGTTTTTGGGTGATCGTGTACACGTTGAAGACCGCCTGATTGATATTTCCCATGAAAAAAATACGCGATTGGGAATCGGACATTTTTTAACGACGCAGGCTAAATTTACCAATCAGAAAGATGAGCTGATCGCGATTCAGACCAACCAGCTTTTCCGTTACAACGCGCACGAGGAATAAATTATGTCAAACAGCATGGATCTGAAATACTGGGACGATATCAAACCCGGTGACGCCATCAAGAAAATAACCATGGACGTCCCGTTTGAAAAAGTGATTCTTGATGCGGCCGCCACACAAGATTTTTTCCCGGGACACCACAATCCCGAATATGCCAAAAATCAGGGGCAGAAAACTATTTATCTGAATACCATGGCCATCGAGGGATTTATCGACCGGGTAGCCACCGACTGGGCCGGCCCCCACACGTTCATTCGCATGCGCCAAATGCAAATGAAGAGCTCGATCTACGCTGGTGACACCATGTCCGGCGAGGGTGAAGTAAAAAAGTGTTATCAGGACGAACAGGGCCGCCATCTGGTCGATGTTTCTATCCTGATCTCAACCCAGGACGGACCGCGAGTTCCCGCGACAATGACGCTAGAATTGCCAACCAAAGTGTAATTCGTGAACTGTCTACGTGAACTGTCTACGTGGCCAAAGCGGATGCGTGTTGCATAACGGGCGGAACCGAATGATGCTGGCCCATACGCCTGGGGTTACTATAAAAAGGATCGGGTAGGATCTCACTACGCAGTGTGCGGGATTGCCCGCACAGTCCGTTCACTTATACTTACTCAGGCTTTCCGATAAAAATCGAATATATCCTGGCAACAGGGCCTATAGAGACCAGCGTGGTTAATCCCAAGGTATTGGCGCGCGCCAAAAATAGTTGAAGGCTTTTTACTCTGGCAAAGCTGATTTACAACTCATCGCACGAAAGGAGTTATGCGCGCTTAACGAACCGTATTTCATCCTCCAGAACATGTACTTCACATTTCATTCTGTCCCCAAGCTTACGCACCAACGTCATGTAGATGACCTTGTCGGCAGGATCCACGGAGTTTTTTAATAAGTCGCGACTGTAGGTCAAGGATTTCCCGACTGGGAGAGTTTCAAGGGCGGCGGCAACTTCCGTAAATTGCATAGGACGACCTCCAGCATAATTATGCGATCCTGTGCCAGGGAGCTGTCAGGCCAGTCTCGATACTTATTTTAGACCACATTATCGCTTTGCGCTGAGGGGGATCTAGAAATCAACCTGTAGCTGGCTTACGAACGCCTCGTGATCAAACTGACCCGCGGAGTAGCTGGTATCCACGTCGTAGAGAATGAACTCATTGATCAGGCGGACGTTACGCCCGAATATCCAGGTAAACATGAAATGATAGGCATCGCCATTGTCCATTCCGCGGGCTAGTTCGTCCGGTGAACGGCCCGTGAGAGTGCGCAGAAAGCGTGTGCGCGACGGGTGCTCGTTATCGACGGTTTGATACTGAAATCCCAGAGCCCATGCCGTATCCCCAAGCAATGGGAAGGTGCGGGTCAAACCCAACGTCATCGCAGTGGAATCCAGCTTATCGGACAGCACGTTATTAGTGTTTAGTAATTGATTACCATCAGATTCAGAGACAAACCGCGTCCAGGCACTCCAGGCATACCAGTGATGGTATTGTAGGTCGTTAAATATCGTGAACCATTCGTTCTTAAGATCGACCCCACTAACACCAGTGTCCAGGGTACCACTATCATTGGAGCGCGCGTAAGAGCCAGCCAGACTATAGGTAAAGCCACGATCCACCACCTGGTACTCATCCAGATAAGGAGACACCCCAGTAGGCCGTAAACCGATCGATAGCCCGTACAGCATCTCGCTGTTGTCATTATCAAGGGACAGATCCGGTGCGTTAAATATACCGATTCCATACTGTAACTGATTGCCAAACAGCCCGTTACTGCTGGCCTCGGGCAACCCAAAATCACCGCGTCTTAGCGATATACCACGGGCGCGGCCAGCCGCCCCGGGGCTTAAAAATTCGGTGAATTTACGTTCGACACTGGCACCCATCTGAGGGGCGCGACCATAGCCAGGAATAAACTGTTGGCCGATAGTGAGCGTACCGAAACTTTCGTCCAGATGCTCGAATCTAACCCAGGCATCCAGCAAATTATCTGCGTTGGGTAAACCCGGCACCTGGTTGGCCGCCTCGTATTGCGTGCGAAAAGCTATTCGCTCCGCCAGGTACCCCTTGACGCCCATGCGCGCGCGCCGAAAAGTGAAACTGTTAGTTCCTTCCAGGCCATTGTCTGCCGCGATATAGGTATAGCGGGGCTGAAGTCGTCCCCATACTTTGAAAGCCGGAAATTCCGCTTGCCCGAGACTCTGTGCGACGAAATTACTGATGGGGTTTTGTGTAGCAGCCGGTTTACTTGCAATGGTCTGTGTTGCCAGTTGTCGACGTTCCGCGGCCTCTGCCTTGGACTTGATAGCAACCACGTCGGCTTCGCTCAACAGCCCCTTGGCGCTTAAAGCGTCTAGCACTGCGTCAACATAGGCGTTACCGGCGAGCGTTGAAAAACTCGCTGTGTTTAACACCAACAGGGTCAAAATAAGTAATTTTTTCACTACATTGGCTCCTCAAAATTAACGACCTAACCTGTTATCAAACAGCCGGGGAGGCTATAGTGATTGGCGCACTTATGTTAAAAACACAGGTTAAAGCCGGGGGAGAACGACAATATTTGCGACACAGGATACTATTAACACTAGTGTCAATAAAGCATTGTTTACATGAATCCGTATTCGAACAGGGACAGGTCGCACGAAGATTACTGCGTTGTGGTGAAAATCAACCCGGCCGCCTGCAAAGAGGCAAGCATGGCTTTCGGTAGCTTGGTAACTAAGCGTCGGCGGGGGAGTCGGCGGGGGAGTTGCTGTTCAGCTGCAACGCACTCTCCACCAGATGTCCGATAAACCCCCGGACTCTCTCCTCGCCAACACCTGAAAATAACATCATGGTAATCATATGGGATGAGCCCACGATCATCCGGGCAGAGTCTTTGGCATCTACGTTGGGGCTAATCTTGTTATTCTTTTGACCGCGCTTAATCACCCCTTCGGCATACCCGATGACCTGTTTCTTAAATGCCAGGTATTGGGGCCACAGGCAATCCCTGACCGAAGTGCTCCAGTCCAGCCAGACGCGAATATGATTGGGATTTTCCTTGACGTGTGTAATGAACCACAGCATTAAGTCAAACAGCTCTTCGCGCGGATTGATTTGATCGCGTCCCTGTGTCTCGATACAGGTGCCTAGAAATCGCGTCATTTCTCTTAAGATCGAATCGATCAGGACTTGGCGGGTGCCAAAATATACAAATACCGTGGGGATAGACACCCCGGCAAGATCGGCAACATCTTTGTGTGTAACCCGGGCGATACCTGTGTCGGCACATGCATCAATCGCACATTTTATTAGTTGTTCCCGTCTCGCTTCCCGGCTTAAGCGCGTGCGCTTACGTCCTACAAGGCTTTTGTCCATCACCGCAATTTGAGTCAACGTCGCGTCCTTTGTTGTCGTTTAATTACATATTGGGGTAGTTGGGGCCACCGGCACCTTCCGGCGCGACCCATACAATATTTTGTTCCGGATCTTTAATATCACAGGTTTTACAGTGTACACAATTTTGCCCATTGATTTGAAAAACCTTGCTGCCATCTGCTTTTTCTAGCACTTCGTAAACGCCCACGGGGCAATAGCGTTGCGCCGGCTCGTCGTACAGGGGCAAATTATGGCTGATCGGCAAATCGGGATTTTTGAGGGTCAAATGACAGGGCTGATCTTCTTCGTGATTGGTATTGGACAGAAATACCGACGACGGCTTATCAAAGCTGAGTTTGCCATCGGGTTTTGGGTAACTGATTTTCTTACAATCCTTTGCAGGCAGCATTTGCGCGTGATCCGGCTTGCGATCGCGCAACGTAAAGGGAAGCTTGCCACGGAAAATATTGATATCGATAAATGCAAAAGCCGACCCCAGGATATTGCCCCATTTGTGTTGGGCGGGCCCGAAATTGCGCTGCGTATGCAGCTCTTTCCAGGCCCAACTGTTTTCATAAGCGGCCTTAAACTCACTTAGCTCGTCCCCCAAGCGACCACTGGCCAGGGCGCCTGCAACCACCTCTGCGGCGACCATACCGGATTTCATCGCCGTATGAGAACCTTTAATCTTGGCGAAATTCAGAGTGCCCGCGTCATCGCCAATCAGCAAACCGCCGGCAAACGACATTTTTGGTTGTGATTGCAGGCCACCCTTGACGATTGCCCTGGCGCCGTAGGAAATACGCTCACCGCCTTCAAGATATTGCTTGATTTTGGGATGATGCTTATAGCGTTGAAATTCATCAAACGGGCTTACATGGGGATTGGAGTAGGATAAATCGACAATCAGACCCACGGCTATGGTATTGTCCTCGAGGTGATACAAAAACCCGCCGCCAGCAGATTTGCTTTCATCGAGCGGCCAGCCAGCACTGTGAACGACTAACCCTTGTCTATAATTAACATCAGAAACTTTCCATAGTTCCTTGATTCCTATACCATAATGTTGTGGATCTTTATCCTGATCCAGACTGTATTTGGCAATTAGCTGCTTGCCTAGATGTCCTCGGCAACCTTCCGCAAACAAGGTGTATTTGCCGTGGAGCTCCATGCCCTGCGTGTAACTGTCTTTGTGGTGGCCATCTGCACTGATTCCCATATCACCGGTGGCTATACCTTTGACGCTGCCATCTTCCCGATAAAGAATCTCGCTGGCGGCAAACCCCGGGAAAATCTCTACACCCAACGCTTCGGCCTGCTCTGCCAGCCAACGACAGACATTACCCAGACTAACGACATAGTTACCCTGGTTGTGCATGGTGCTGGGTGCGAATAACGAAGGCACTTTTACGCCCCCGGTCGCACTGGTCAGCACGTAGATGTCGTCTGCGGAGACAGCGGTATGCAGGGGAGCGCCGCGTTCTTTCCAGTCTGAAAATAGCTCATTTAGCGCGGTGGGCTCCAATACGGCCCCCGAAAGAATATGGGCCCCGACTTCCGATCCTTTTTCGACGACGCAAACCGTAATTGCGTCGTTGAGTTGGCGCAGTCGACAAGCGGCGGCAAGGCCAGCTGGGCCTGCACCCACCACCACAACGTCGTACTCCATAGATTCCCGTTCCACTCAGAATTCTCCTTGAGGGTAGCTGACTTAGCCGCGGATTTTAGCGGTTTTTTGTATGGGACGCTACGCAGTTGGTTACTAACGTTGGAACCAGCTGGTCAAAAAAATGCTTGGTTGAGATGAAGTTAAGGCTGTTTGGGCTCAAAATTATTGATTTTTCCGCCTCTGCCCGGCATTATGGCGCCTCCCAAAAACAGGGTGAAGTGGGGTGCTTAGCTGAACCGCGTTCCCGCCTCTTTTCCATTCAATACTTGTTAACCAGGCAAAGGTAATCCATGAAGATACTTGTTGCTGTAAAGCGCGTTGTCGATTACAACGTCAAAGTTCGTCCAAAATCAGATGGCACCGGGCCAGATCTGGCCAACGTTAAAATGGCTATCAATCCATTCTGCGAAATCGCGGTGGAAGAGGCCGTGCGGCTGAGAGAGAAAGGCATAGCAACCGAAATTGTCGTTGTTTCCATCGGTCCACAAACCTCCCAGGAACAGATTCGCACTTCCCTGGCATTGGGTGCTGACCGCGGTATTTTGATTCAAACAGCGACCGAACTTGAGCCCCTGGCAATTGCCAAGTGCCTGAAGGCGGTTTGCGATAACGAAATGCCTGACCTGGTGCTGCTGGGCAAGCAGGCGATCGACGGCGACAACAATCAAACCGGGCAAATGCTGGCGGCGTTAACCGGATTTGGTCAGGCGACCTTTGCCTCGGAAATCACCATTGACAATGCCAACGCGAAGGTCATCAGGGAAGTTGACGCAGGCTTACAAACTGTGACCATCAAATTGCCGGCAGTGGTTACCGTTGACTTGCGCCTCAACGAACCACGCTACGCGTCTTTACCGAACATCATGAAAGCAAAGAAAAAACAGATTGATACCACGACGCCCGAGGAGTTAGCGGTCGACGTATCCACGCGGGTGAAGCTGGTTAAGGTCGAGCCACCGGCGGAGCGTAAGGCGGGTATTAAAGTGGCAGATGTGGCAGAACTGGTAGACAAGCTTAAAAACGAAGCCAAGGTGATCTCATGAGTATTCTCGTCATTGCTGAACACGACAATAGCTCCGTCAAAGGGGCGACCTTGAACGCGGTCACTGCAGCGCAGCAAATTGGCAGTGATATCGATATTCTGGTCGCGGGGGAGGGCTGTGGCGACGCCGCTGCCGCCGCCGCTAAAATTAGTGGGGTTCGTAAAGTACTGGTAGCTGACAATGCGGTTTATGGCCATCAGTTGGCGGAAAACATCGCCCCGCTGATTGCTGAAATTGCAACCAATTACACCCACATATTGGCGCCAGCCACCACTAATGGGAAAAATTATTTGCCGCGCGCCAGCGCCCTACTCGATGTGCAGATGATCTCTGAGATTAGCGGTGTTGTAAGTGACGATACATTCCAGCGTCCAATCTATGCCGGCAACATCATTGCTACGGTGCAAAGCAGTGATGGCATCAAACTGATGACCGTTCGTGCTACCGCCTTTGATGGTGCTGCTGCGGATGGAGGTTCTGCTGCGATAGAAGCCGTCACCAGCGCGCATAACTCTGAACTATCCGAATTTAATGGCGAAGAAGTCGCCAAATCGGATCGCCCCGAACTGACCGCTGCAAGTGTCGTTATCTCCGGTGGGCGCGGTATGCAAAATGGCGATAACTTCGACATGTTGTACCGTATCGCCGACAAACTTGGTGCTGCGGTGGGTGCATCCCGTGCAGCGGTTGACGCCGGTTTTGTGCCTAACGAAATGCAGGTCGGTCAGACCGGTAAAATCGTTGCGCCAGATCTGTACATAGCAGTCGGTATATCCGGGGCCATTCAACATTTAGCCGGTATGAAGGATTCGAAAGTAATCGTTGCGATCAACAAGGACGAAGATGCGCCGATTTTTCAGGTGGCGGATTACGGGCTGGTAGCGGATCTGTTCAAGGCGTTACCGGAACTTGAAGCACAACTGTAAGCTGTAAGCATATCCAGAACCCAGCATAAAACCGGCCCATATGGCCGGTTTTTTTTCGGGCGTCTGCCCAGAACACAAGCCTAGTCGTTCTTGTTAAGGTGTCGATACCTGGCGCGCTCTTCCGGGGTCATATCTCGCCATTTCTTACGCAGCTCCTCGCGACGTTTATCTGGCAATTGCCGATATTTTTCCCGCGCCGAGCGAATACGTTCTTTTTCTTCAGGGGGCAGAGCATCAAACTCTTTACGTCTTTTTTGAATGCGTTTTTGTTGCTTATCGCTCAGATCATCCCAATCTTTCTCGCGCGTTTTGCCAGCGTTTTCATGCTCTGCCAATAGCAATACTTTGGCCGAAGGCGTGTCCGAGAGTGTAGGCCACGCGTAACGTCCGGATATCGGGTATTCAGTTTGCTCCGAGGAATCAGAATTTAAATCACGGTCACCGCTGTGCATTTTGGCGTATGCGTGGCTGGACGCAATCAGCGCACAGATTAGCAACAGGTGCCTGCCGAGCCGCATCTTCAATCTAGCCTCTGATATCATTTTCACCGTTAGCCAGCCAATAATAAAAATCCAGATTTTCATACAGGTCAAAGTTATCGGAATATTTTTCCTTAACCGCCGGTTGTTCGCTATTGCGCGCTGGATCGGTATTTAGAATCAATACTACCGCAATCAATGACGCCAATGCCATTCCTGTGGTGGGCCAAACGATACGTCGCAACCGCCACCATGGCTCTGGAGTCGCCAGAGCTGCGCGTCGCATCGTTTGCAGTTCTTCGCAAACGTCCTGACGCAGATGCAGCTCGCTATTTTGTAGTTCAGACTGAATACCTTTTTCAAAGTCACTCATGACTACGATCCTCCAATTGATCGCGTAAATTGGCTAATGCTCTTGAATAATGGGTTTTTACACTGCCCTCGGTACATTGCATGATACGCGCTGTCTCGGCAGTAGAAGCTCCCTCCCAGCAGCGTAGTACGAACGCTTCGCGCTGCCGCTTTGGAAGCGCTGCTATAGCTCTATATAGCGTGGTAATTCGTTGCCCGCGAACCATATGGGTCTCCGGGTTCTCGATTTCGGGCCCCGCGACGCTATCAAAAGGGTCCGACAAGTCGTTTTCCGCTTCTCGGGTACGGCTGCCTGGCAGCCACCCGAGGAATTTCTTTTGCATCTTCCGGTACCGGAAAACATCGTTTATCTTGTTGTGAAGGATGCGATAAAACAACATTTTCCATTCGTCCAGAGCACGATCGCTGTAACGATGTGTCAGTTGCAGCATCGTGTCCTGAACGATATCCAGCGCGTCGTCGCGGTTGCCCACCGCAGCTCTGGCGATAGCGAAAGCTCTGCGTTCGACGGACATCAAGAAATGTTCCATTGCCTGTGGTTTCAGTATTACTTCCTCGCCAATCGAGATTGACTGAAATTTAATGGCTCTCGTGACCTGCATATTACCGGTATCACTCCCCGGTTAGCTCAACGGTGGTTAAAAATCTCGTTGATAACCAGGGCTGTGCCCAGCAACGCGCACAAATCATGTCCCCCGTGCCCATGCCCCGAGTAATGATTGTGATAACCGTGGTGTCGAGAATAGTAGGAATAACGGTTTCGGTAGCCGTGCCCGCGGCCGTCATGGTGGCCGCTATTGTAGTAGCGAATGCGGTGATCGTTGTGACCCCGATAGTATCTATTATTGTGCCCAGAATAGTCACGCCGGTCCTGGTGGTGACGGTAATAGTCCCTATCACGATGACCGTTTTCGCGTGAAGAATAATTGTGGCGATCGTGAGAACCCCGCTCGCGATAATCGTTATCTCGAGCCAGGGAAGGGGTGGCGGATAAAGCAAATGCCAAAATTGGGATAATAAGCAGTAGTTTTTTCATAAGGGTCGCTCCCGGGTCAATGTGTTTGCCTATAAGAACGTTCCGCAAAGCAAACGGTTGACCCACCTACAGATCAAATGTTGCCCATACGGGGCAATGATCGGAAGGTTTTTCCATGGCGCGTACCGCTATATCAATACCCGTGTCGGTGCAGGCTCTGGTCAAGGGTGTGCTGGCCAATATCAGATCGATGCGCAGGCCTCGCGGCGGTGAACGCTCAAAGCCACGACTACGGTAGTCGAACCACGAATATGCGCCCGGCGCCGTGCCATTGAGTTCTCGAAACGTATCGGCAAGCCCCCAATTTGTTAGTTTCTCCAGCCATATTCGCTCCTCCGGCAGAAAGCAACATTTACCGTCCCGCAACCAGCGTTTACGATTGTCGTCCCCAATGCCGATGTCTATATCCTGGGGAGCCACATTCATATCACCCATAACGACCACAGCATCCCCTGGCTGGTGGTTGGTAGTGATCTGCGCGTAAAGATCGGCGTAAAATTGCTTTTTATTGGGAAACTTGGTGGGATGCTCCCTGTTTTCACCCTGCGGAAAATAGCCGTTATAAATATGCAGCGGTTTGCCGGCGAACTCGAAAGAGCCATACACCAGTCTGCGCTGCGAGTCTTCGCCGTCGTGGCGTAACCCACAGGCGCTGCTGCGCGGGGCGCTGCGGTAGAGGAGGGCGACACCGTAATGTCCCTTCTGGCCATGATAAATCGCGTCGTAACCCAGGGCCTTAATCTCGGCTATCGGAAACATGTCGTCGGACACCTTGGTTTCCTGAAGACCAATAAAATCGGGGGCATGCCGTGCCACAACGGCGTCCAGCTGATGCAGTCTGGCGCGTAACCCATTAACATTAAACGATACAACTTTCATGGAAAAACTCTATACAGTCGATTTAAGATAGATGGCGCTAGCGACAACTCACTGTATCACCAGCTGCGGGGCCGAACGAACCATCAAGGTCATATAATCAATCAGCACCTGTCCGGATTCTTTTAGCAAAGGGTCGGGCTCTGATTGATCGGCATCTACCTTATCCTGTGCTTTTTTTGCTGCATCTTCTTTTTCAAGCTCGCCCCGCCACGCTTTGACGGTTGCATACGGGATCAGTTTTTTAGCGAGTCTTCGTTTATTTTCAATGTCCAGCATCTCCTGTTCCTGCCGCTCATTCAATGCGCGCCGCTCGGCCAGATTAAGCGGTACCTTTTTGATTTGATTACGGCTCTTGAGGATCGAGATTTCATCTAACATATGTACCCAGTCGGGGTCGAGCTTTACACGGCTGTCATGCAATGCTCGGAGCTCGTCCAGGACCGGATCAAACTTACGGTAGCTACGATGGGATACCTTGTGTATTTTGTCCCAGGGCAGGGCGTGTTCCTGACTGCTTTCGCCAACCTCATCGTCTTCATAAAAAGACGGAAAGCTGATGTCTGGCAGGACGCCACGATGCTGAGTACTCTCTCCCGAGATACGGTAAAACTTTGACTCTGTTAGCTTGAGCTGGCCTTCCCCAAGCGGCACCATAACCTGGACAGTGCCTTTGCCAAAACTCTGGCTGCCGACAATTAAACCGCGGTTATAGTCCTGAATGGCGCCAGCGAATATTTCTGAAGCGGACGCGCTCAGGCGGTTCATCAGCACCACTAACGGTCCTTTATAATAGGCCTGGAAGCGGGAGCGATTATCCCGGGAAATATGCTGATTGGCGTGACGAATCTGTACCACTGGACCCGGATCGATAAACAGATCAGTTAACGAAGTCGCTTCAAACAACGATCCACCACCGTTGTTACGCAAATCCAGAACAATCCCGTCGACGGCCTCTTCGCGCAACTGTTCAAGTAGTTTTTGCACATCTCTGGTGGTACTTTTAAAATCTGGATCCCGTTTACGGTAGGCTTCGAAGTCGAGATAAAACGCCGGGATCTCGATCACACCGATTTTAAGGATACGTTCATCCTGTGGTATTTCCAGAATGCGGCTTTTTGCACTTTGTTCCTCAAGTTTGACCTTGTCCCGCTGAATAGTCAGCAATATAGGTTTTTCCTGAGCCTCTGCTTTGGCGGGGATTATCTGCAGCCGTACCAGGCTGTCTTTCGGGCCGCGAATTAATTCAACCACCTCATCAAGACGCCAGCCCACCACGTCAACCAGGTCGCCATCGTCGCCTTCGCCGACGGCAACGATTTTGTCCTCGGCCGCAAGTTTACCCTGACGATCCGCTGGCCCGCCGGGGATGACACGTACGATCTTGGTGTACTCATCCTCGCTCTGTAGAACGGCCCCAATGCCTTCCAGGGACAGGGACATGGAAATGTTGAAGTTCTCCAGTGTGCGCGGGGAGAGGTAGTTAGTATGAGGATCGTAGAGTCCGGTGAGGGCGTTAACAAACGCCTGAAACACATCCTCGTTATCCTGCTGCTGTATCTGATTGATTTGGTTGCGATAGCGTTTGATCAACAGCTCTCGTGCAGCCCCAGGCTCCTTATCCGCAATAATCAGCCTCAATAAGCTATCTTTAATGCGTTTTCGCCACAATTCATCAGCGTCGGCCATCGTCACCGGCCATGTGCGGTTTTCCGCATCCATATCCAGATATTCGATACGATCAAAATCAAACTCATACCCGGATTCCAGCAGATCAACATTGGCCTGCAAGCGATGTTGAATACGCTCCAGAAAACGGTTAAATATCTGGTAGGCGGGTGCTACGTCGCCCGCCTTAACCGCATCGTCCAGAGTGGTGCGCCACTGGTTGAATTCGTTAATATCTGCTCGCAGGAAATAACTCTTCGCCCCGTCAAGGGTCGTTAAATATTGATCCAGCAACTGACCGGACAGCGCGTCGTCTATAGTGAGTTTACGGTAATGGTCCTGGGAAAGTTTATCGACAATCTCCCGGGTTACCGCGGCTTGATGAACCGGTGGCTCCAGGGCCTTAGAAACCGCATCGGTACCCAGAACCTGAAAAGCCAAAAATAGAAGTATTACTGGCGATATGCGCATACGGAACAATACACTCTAAAGTAAGTACCGCAGTGTAACATTTTGGATTTGCGCACGGGCGTACAGACGTACTGATTTTGAACATATTCCCGGCTTCGTGTGCGAAGGTTAGCGGCCCAACCATCTGGTGCCAGCCTGTACACAACCGCTAGTAGCTTAGTAGCGGGGGATCCTTGCCCAGCTTGCTATGGCAATAACCATCGAGGGTGACGGGCCACTTTCTTTAATTTAACATAATATACATTATGCGCAGTATAGTTTGAGCCGGATTTCGAGCAGTGCCCGTGATGTCAGGCCTCTGACACCAACAACTGACGAATTCGAAATGGCAGCACTGCCAGCGTGTCACCCGCTGGCACTACATCGACAATAGCCGATCGGTGTCACCATAATAAAAACATGGTCAGGTGTCTGGGTTCCCACCAATAGCGGGATTACAGTTGATGCGCTCTTCGCTTAAAGGTTGCGATTCGCCCTCAGGCAGCTCGCCTTTGGCAGCGGCTTTTTTGGCTTTTTTCTCTTCCTTTTTAATTTTCTTGGCGAGATCTCTCTGCCGCTTTTGGAATGAGTAATTTGGTTTGGCCATGTTTAATCCTGTCAGTTGAATGCTATGTTTAAGTGCTGCGGACTGGGGATTGTTTAAGGTGCAATCTTTCTGACTCTACTATCGAGGGCAGTATCTGCATTCCCAGTTTGCCCGACCACTCCCTTAACGGGGCCACAACCCCATTCCCAGCCATAATAATTGTCCGGCCAGCAGCACACAGGCCGCGGTAACAACCAAGATATGGCCGGGCTTAAATCCAACGGCCCGTAGTTGCTTAAACCCGATGAACGCTCCGATAGTCGTGGCCACAAAAGCGACCTCACTAATAACCAGCAGAGTTAGCAATGGCATCTCGGAAGCGCCGCTGGCACGCAACTCATTGCCCTTGGTGACGACCAGCATAACAATTAGGCCCAGGCCGACTGCTATGTAAGGAAAAATGTGATTTTTCATAGAGTTGCCACGTATACTCAGTCCGTACAGCCTGGCGCAACCCGTAGCAGTGCCCGGTTTGGCGAAACGCTGTATAGTGCCCGCCCATGATAACACGGTGACATCATGAAACTACTGATCCGCAACCTGGCCCGCACCACCACTCAGACAGAGCTGTTGGCGCTATTTGAACCCCACGGGGTCGTGCAATCCTGTGTGTTGGTTGTCGATAAAGGCACTGGTGGTTCCAAGGGCTTTGGTTTTGTCGAAATGCCTAGCCCCGGGGAGGCCAAAGCCGCAATGAAGAACCTCAATGGCAAGGAAGTGGCCGGCAGCAAAATTCGGGTCAAAAAGGCCGAACTGAAGCCTGACAGCCAGCCGGAAACCCGCTAATTACCTGTGGCCAGCAAAAACGACGCTTGGTGAGTATGACCAAAGCAAGCACGCAAGACCCACTGCACGGGGTAACGCTGGAGAAGATCGTCACGCTTCTGGCGGAACACCATGGCTGGGAAGAACTGGGCAAGCGTATCCCGATAAAGTGCTTTACCAACGATCCGAGTATAGCTTCGAGCCTCAAATTTCTACGCAAAACCCCCTGGGCACGCACCAGGGTAGAGACCCTTTATCTGCAAACTAACTCGCAAAAGCGCAGCATATGGCCAGCGGTGCCACCCACCCGTAACTCTTGAGCAACACTATCAACGGTAGTTAACTCTGGTTATCCGGCGCGACCGCCCTATTCGAGGATTTTGCCACGCAACTGTTTGGTCCTACTACGCTGAGTTTTACTATCCAGTCGTCTTTGCTGTGAGCCCTTTGTAGCTTTGGTGGGACGCCGAACTTTTTGCACAACCGCGGTGGTTGTTATCAATAACCTCAGACGCTCAAGGGCATCCTCGCGATTTTTTTCCTGAGTGCGAAAGCGCTGCGCCTTGATGATAACCACCCCTTCTTTACTGATGCGACGATCGTTAAGATGCAACAGACTTTGCTTGTAGAAATCCGGTAGCGAGGAGCGGTGAACATCAAAGCGCAGATGAATAGCGGAGGAAACCTTATTGACGTTCTGCCCGCCCGCGCCCTGTGCGCGGATCGCGGACAGTTCAATTTCGTCATCCGGAACGGACAGGCTGTTGGAGATTTTTAGCACAGTACGGTTACCCGCAGCTTGACCAGCACAGCTAATTCCCAGCCCCGCCTACAGGGTCACATACACACATCCTGCACCTCGCCCCAACCGACAACACCGCCCAGGTCCCAACGCAATAACGACTGTGTTGCGTTCACAAATGGCCAGGGTTGCCAGGGATTGGAAGTGAATGCAGTGCCGGTAAAGTGATGTCGCGTACCACGCACATCCTCGACCTGAAGATCCATATGCTGGTGCAACAGGCCGTTGCGGCGTAGCTTGCCGGAGCCCTTAACCAGACCGTAAACCTTATCCCCTTCGCGCACATAACCGTGGGCGATCGCGCAGTAGTCATTGATATCTTCGGGGTTGATCGCCCAGATACAATGAATGCTAACGTCGTTATCGAAATTGGCATTCAGCCAGCAGAAGTTCTTGAACTGATCTTCCTTACGCTGCCCCCAGCTGTGATCCATGCTCGACACGCAGTCAATGTCGTAACGCTGTCCATCCAGAACCAATTCACCAACTACTCGGCCGGTCTGATCCCAATGTCCTGCGTAAGCCGTTTTTGAAACGTTATCCGCGGCGGCAGCCAGTGGATCCATGGCCGGGTCGTGAATATCGTAAGGCGCCATCAACGCCTTGTATTCCACGTTAAACGCTACCCGTCCCTGGTCGTCAAACTTGATAGTGTAGTCCATAACCGGCTTTGTACATTTTATTGCCAGCCCGTTACCCAGCTCGTAGTTGTCCAGATTGGTTTTCGGAAAGGGTAAATGTACCTGATGATTGGAATACCTCACCAGATGCGAACCGTTGGAAAAGCCATCTGTAACCGTCACGCTCGATAACACCACACCCAGATTTTTACGAGTCAGGACGTAGACATTGACGTGCAATGGTTCCCCCGGCACATAAAAACCGAAGTAATTGGTCTCCGCCCAGTAAGGATCTTCAGAGGTTGGTGTGTGGAAATACATATCTTCTTTGGTGATCATAGTATGACTCTCTTTTGATAACGGATTTGGCCACCGTCGGTTCCGTGAGTGGCATCGTCCCGGCGACCGACCTGCTGCAAAGCTTGTGCCCCAATATATGCAGTTTGGCGAATAAAGCAACCGCGTTGAGCCGACGCACTCCCTCACATTCGCCAGTTATTCAACAATACAAATTTGTTACAATGCACGCAAACCACAACGAGCCACGACGATTAATATCTCCCTGGTCATTCACGGCGCGCCCTATACCAGCGCCGGCGCATACACCGCCTACCAGTTCGCGCGCGCGGCCCTGCGTCAGGGACACAGTATATACAGCATATTTTTCTACCATGAAGGAAGCTATAACGCGGCGGCGGTGCGCCCGGTACCACGGGACGAATTTGATTTGCCAGCGGCCTGGCAGACCTTGCTGCGGGACTATCGAATCAATGCCGTGGTGTGCGTGGCCGCAGCGGTACGCCGGGGTATTCTCGACGCCGATGAAGCCGCGCGTCTCGACATTGACAGCCCCACGCTGGCTCCCGGGTTTGTCCTCGGCGGTCTGGGCGAACTGATTGAAGCCTGCGAACAAGCCGACCGTGTTGTTACCTTTGGCACCTGAGCATGATTACTCCCAACAAGAAGATTCTGTTTGTGATGCGCCACGGGCCCTACGGCACGGCGCTGGCACGGGAGGCACTGGAAGCGGCCCTCGGCACAGGTTCTTTTGGAGCACATCCCACCGTATTATTTATGGATGATGGGGTATGGCAACTATTGGCCAACCAGCAAGGTGCCGCGATTCAACAAAAAAGTCACTACGCTATGTTGAGCGCCCTGCCAGTATATGGGGTTGAGAAGTTATTAGTTGAACGGGATTCTCTCGACGCCCGCCAATTGAACGTAAACGATCTACCCGACAACGTGACCATTATCGAGCGTGCACAGACCAGCAAGCTACTCGCTGATAGCGATGTTATTTTAGGTTTCTGATGATCTTACACACTGTCAATAAATCACCCTTTCAACAGACTACGCTGAGCAGCTGCCTGCGTCTGCTCGTACCTGGCGACGTGCTATTACTGATTGAAGACGGCGTCTATGGCGCGACTGTGGGTCACTCACAGGAAGCAGTTGTGAACAAGCTGGCGGAGCTCAATATTCGCGTCTATGCCCTCGAAGGTGACATACTCGCGCGGGGATTAACCAGTCATTTGTTGAGCACTGTATCCCTCGCGACCTTTGACGAATTTGTAGCGCTGTCGGTAATTGCGGACAACGTACACAGCTGGTATTAAACGCTTACCATGCAGGCAGACACGCTTAAGGTTGATAAAGAAGGTTATCTGTTGGCGGCAGCAGACTGGTCGGAACCCTTTGCGACCGCCACCGCCGCCCAGGAAGGCATCAAATTAACGGCGGAACACTGGGAAATAATTCTTTTGCTGCGGCAATTTTATCAGCAATACGAACTGTCCCCGGCCATGCGCCCCCTGGTAAAATACGTGGGACTACAACTGGGCGCAGACAAAGGTCGCAGTATCTATTTACTGCAATTATTTCCACCGAGCCCGGCACGCATCGCCAGTAAAATCGCGGGCCTGCCCAAACCAGAGAACTGCCTGTAAGCGTTTGCCCTGCATTGTTCGCAAGTAAGGAATGCAAATGTTATTAGCCGACCGCGACCTGAGCAGTGACATCGACACGCTGGCACCCAATGTTGGCGATCAGGCGGCGTTAATGGCCGAGTTGCCTGCCTGGCGCCTTGTCAGCGACAACGACTCCCAGCGCTTGCAACGCCGCTTCACGTTTGACAACTATGCTGCCGCGCTGGCATTCACCGCCACGGTGGGCGACCTCGCGATGCAGGCAAACCATAGCCCGGTCATAATCACCGCGTCCCTGGCGGTTACCATTATCTGGGGTTCGCGACGCGACCATGGGTTACAGGAAAATGACTTTATTCTCGCGGCAAAAACCGAGCGGTTATATCGACCCGCTTGATCGCTTTATTCAAAACCAGGCGCGCACGCCCAGCACCCACTGCACGTCTTCTACGTCATTTTTTTCTGCAATAGCAAAGTTTGCCGAATTTCCGTATTTTCTATTCCAGTTGACGCCGATATAGGGGGCAAATTCCCGGCGTATCTCGTAGCGCAGACGCAAGCCCGCCTCGATGTCTGATAAGCCAGAGCCGGTGCCCGTAGCCACGTCATTTTGACCATAAAAATTTATTTCCACCGCGGGTGTTAAAATTAAGCGTTGCGTGAAGAGTAATTCGTATTCCGCTTCGAGGCGCAAATCCGTACGCCCAGACTCTCCCACAAATAATGCGCTGCTTATCTCGAAAAAGTAGGGCGCCAACCCCTGCAGGCCAATAACTCCCCAGGTGCGATCTGACCCAGGGGCGGAAGCCGGTTGGAAATCGCGCCGTGCGCCGATCTGCAAATCCCAGAATGGCGCGATAGCACGACTGTACAACGCCTGAATTTCAGCATCCTCGGTGACGCTCCCCCGTCGCTCCCCTTCCATTTTTATCCAGAGTTTATTTAGATCCGTGCCAAGCCAGCCCTGCCCTTCCCAATTCAGAACATCCGAGCCATCGGTAACCCGTAACTCCAGCCGGTCGAGCATAACCTTGGCAAGCACGGGATGGTCATCCATCTCCATATCGGCGCGCAGAGTAGATGAAAATATTATCGCCGACACTAACATCAATAATTGGACAATCTGCATAACGTTGTTCATAGTTCAATTCCTTGTCAGCACTTTGCTGTTTTTACCTGTTTGTCACGTGATTGGTTACGTTTAAACACACGCCGTTGATACACAATCATTGCGTTTAGCTGACTACCACCTCGCGAAACATACCCATCATGTGGTACAGCAAATGGCAGTGGTACGCCCAACTGCCCGGTGCGTCCACTGTCACCAGATAGCTAATTTTTGCGCCAGGTTGTACGACTACCGTGTGTTTACGGGGAATATATTTAGCATCTCCGGTTTCCAGATCACTCCACATACCGTGCAAATGAATGGGGTGATGCATCATGGTGTCGTTGACCAACGTAATGCGCACCCGTTCGCCGAGGTGTAACGGCAAGGGTTGTGCATCGGCAAAATTCACACCATCCATGGACCACATATAGCGGCGCATATTGCCAGTCAAATGCAATTCGATTTCTCGCTCCGGCTCTCGAGGATCTGGCGTGGCGTACAGGTTGCGTAAATCTGCGTAGACCAGCACCTTACGCCCGTTGTCGCGCAGACCGACACCTGGATCATCCAGTCGGTAGCGAGCGCTCTTGGCGCGCGCATCCACTTGAGGACCGAACTCTGTCGCGCTGTGTCGCACCTCAACGTCACGACCGTAACCCGCCCCACCGCTGCCAATCGCGGGTTTCGGCTCAGCCATATTGTGCGTACCGTGATCCATCCCGGGCATTTGATTCGAGATTGTTGGATGGTTCTCGCCTGCTATTGACTGTGTCGTACGCTGGTGATGCGCACTGTGCTCAGCACCCGTCGTATCCATGCCAGCCTTATTCATGCCCATGTCCACATGGGACAACACCGGCGCTGCATCCATGGCGGGGATTTCACTGGTGACCGACATATTCGGCGTCAAGGTACCGCGCGCGAAACCTGTGCGGTCTATGGCCTGAGCAAACAACGTATAAGCGGTATCGTTCTCGGGTTCGACAATGACATCGTACGTTTCCGCAACACCAATACGAAACTCATCCACTGACACCGGTTCAACATGTTGGCCATCTGCCGCAACCACCGTCATTTTCAGACCAGGAATACGCACATCAAAAAAAGTCATCGCCGCGCCGTTAATAAAACGCAAACGTATTTTTTCGCCATTTTTAAATAACCCGGTCCAGCCCGCGGCCGGTGTTTGACCATTCATCAAAAATGTATAGGTATACCCGGTCACATCGGAGATATCCCGGTCACTCATACGCATACGGTTCCACATTTGTCGGTCGCGCCAGGTTTGTACTACTCCCTTGGCCTGCACCTCTTGCCATAGATCTCCAGCGGTGCGTTCGCGAAAATTGTAGTAGTGACTTAATTTCTTCAGTTTGTGGAAAATCTGTTCCGGCGCCTCGTCGCTCCAGTCGGACAGCATCACCACATAGTCCCGGTCACAGGCAATCGGATCGGGGGTTGCGGGCTCAATAATGATTGGCCCAAGCAGACCGGTCTGTTCCTGAAACCCGGAATGACTGTGATACCAGTAGGTGCCGCTTTGGCCCACACGAAACCGGTATACATAACTGTCACCCGGGTCGATGCCAGGGAAACTGATCCCCGGCACGCCGTCCATAACCGCGGGCAAAATAATGCCATGCCAGTGAATGGAGCTTTGATGCGGCAAATGATTAGTCACGGTGAGCGTGACTTCCTGTCCCTCTTTCCAGCGCAACAAGGGTCCGGGAACACTGCCGTTAACGGCGGTCGCGATGCGCTCCGCGCCGGTAAAATTAACCCGCTGATAACCTATATTTAGATTGAAATGGGGGCCGACCAACACTGGCGACTCCAGTGCTGCCGGGCCAGGTTGTGCCCGCACACTCCCACCTGCCATCAACAGGGCACCCGATGCGCAGGTGCCCAGTACAAAGCGTCTGCGAGATAAAGATACATCGTTCGATAGCGACATATAATCTTTCAGTTTCATTTTCTTCGCTGTTCCTTAATTCGTTGCCTCGGGGGCCGTGACTTGTTCGTACAATTCAACGCCACCATCGGTGCGCAATAACATTACCTGATAGGGCTGAAAACGATCCTGCATCTCCATGCCAGGACTGCCGATCGGCATGCCAGGCACGGCCAAACCGCGAGCACCCGCCGGTTTTTCCGCCAAAAAACGGCGGATTATCCGTGCCGGAATATGGCCTTCAAAAACGTAACCCCCGGTCTCGCTGTGGGCGGTATGGCAACTCTGATATTGAGCCGGAATTCCAAGCCGCGTTTTTACCTCTACCATATCCAGGCTATCTCTCAGCTCCACGGTAAAGTCTTCGCTCTTCAGGTGCTGCGCCCACAGGGAACAGCAGCCGCAGTTGGCATCCTTATAAACCGTCAGCGGCAACGGGTCTGCGGCCCAGGTCCCGCTCGACCCGGAAAACGCCACTAACATCGCCATTAACATCGCCAAAAACAGGCATAAACATGGGTGTTTGAATAAATACAATTTCACGGTCCATCTCCCGACATTCAATTAACGATTGGAATAACAAAAACGTCCACAGGACGGCGCGTCAGCCGTAAGGAATTACGATTCTCGACGTGGCAACGCTGGAAACAATAATCAGAATTGAATCGGAGGTCGGTAACGAGCGCCGATGCGACGCACAGTAGACAGGAATGTTGAATCGGAAAGGTGGCCTGCGGCAGGCGCCAGTAGCGGCATGCTGATAGAAGCAACTGGCGCCATGGGCGATGCACAGGCGCCGGATAAACATTGACAGGGATGGTTAGCACCATCGCAGCCAGCGTGCCCCGTCATCGTTCTTGCGTGATGGTGATCCAGGCCAGGCACTGGGAGGTGGCGGTTATCTCCGCAGCGCGCGGTGGCATATTCTTGCCCGGAAAGCGCTGTCTCCGAGGCAATATTTGTATGGAAACTCGCCCGCCGCACATCATTGTGATCTGTCGAATGGGTACCGTGGCCACTGGTTTGCCCGTTTGCTGGCATAACCAATCCCAGTAATATCAGGCACACCCAGCGCCGAGCGTGGACATTCGAACAAATCATCATGGAGAACCGACCCACTGCATAGTTGTATACGAATTTCCGCTTGTATGGTCAAACGTCGCGCTGCGCGCTGCTTGGCGGCGACACCGGGGAAATTAAACTGTCTAAATCTGCCGCGCGCGCCACCAGCTTGATTAAGTTACCATTTTACAGACCCTGACGGGTACATAAAGTTCTGGGCTTTCTGGTAATCCGCTCCTTGGTTTGACGGGGATCAACCGCGTATGATGGATCAAAACCAGCAATCATCATTCACCCATCGCGTAAACGTCCCAGCATCGGGACCCACACAGGCAGACGCCATGAGCAACGATATTGAACGATTCGAAACTATTCGGCTGAGCCGGCATGCCGCCGGATTCGCAACACTGCTTCTTAATCGCCCCGATGCACTCAACGCCATGAATCCCGCGTTGATTAACGATATTTCCCGTGCCTGCGACGTCGTTGCACAGGATTCCACCATACGGGCGCTGATTGTCACTGGTGCCGGCCGCGCCTTTTGTGCCGGGGGCGATATTCACGAAGACGTAAACCCACTGCGCTCCAAATCAGTTGCAGATTTTCATAGTTACATCGACGACGCGATGGTCATGTATCGACAATTGATCGAACTGGATATGCCCGTTATCGCAGCCATCAATGGCATCGCAGTAGGCGGCGGTTTCGACATCGCGCTGTGCTGCGATATGCGCATTGCTGGCGCGAGTGCAAAATTTGGAGAGTTCTTTGTGCGTATGGGGCTCGCCCCCGAAATTGGCAGTTATCTGTTGCCGCGTCTGGTGGGGGACGGCTGGGCCAAACGCCTCGCCATGACCGGGGATTTGATCGACGCGCAACTGGCACTGCGCATTGGACTGGTTGAGGAAATCGTAGACGACCAGCAATTGATTGCCCATGCGGAACAACTTGCCGCACGCCTGGCCACGGGACCCTGCGCTATCGGCGCGATCAAAAAAGCCATCAATGTCTCGTACGGTATGAATCTGGATGCGGCGGCCGACCACACCCTCAGGCTACAGTATCAAATGGTACACACAGAAGATCATAAAGAAGCGGTAACCGCGTGGCTGGAAAAACGCAAACCGGTATTTTCAGGTCGGTAGCAAACAGGCACCGCAGGCTTCGGGCTGTTTTATACATGCCTGAGGCCGCTGTATTCGGGTTCTCTAACGATCAGGCCGCTTCCACCGGGCGTAGATTGAGCAATTCGTCTTCCGTAAACAACCGGGAGCGAGTCAAAAACCGTACCCCCAGAGGGATTTCGAGGGAAAAACTGGCGCCCCTGCCGGGCACCACATCGACGATGGTGTGGGAGTTTTTATAATATTCAAACTGTTGCGCGCCCATGTAAAACTTGCAGCCATGAACCTCCCCCAGACACAGGTCCCTGCTGCCCAGCCGATAATCACCCACCGCAAAGCACATAGGTGACGAACCGTCGCAACAACCGCCACTTTGATGAAACATCAACGCGCCATGTTGCTCCCGTAGCTGATCGATAATCGCCTCAGCTGCGGGAGTAACACTGACTCGTTCGGTAACCAACGTGGATACCATGGCAAGCAACCTAGTTTTTAACCAAACGCGCGCTAACCATCAAAAGAAGCCCAGTTTGTTCTTGTTGTAGGAAATCAACACATTTTTTGTTTGACGATAGTGTTCCAGCATCATGTGGTGATTTTCACGGCCAAACCCGGAGTTTTTATACCCGCCAAATGACGCGCCGGCTGGATACACGTGGTAGCAGTTCACCCAGACCCGCCCGGCCTGGATACCTTTGGTGAACTTCTGTATCTGGTGCATATCCCGCGACCAGATACCAGAGCCGAGACCGTACAGCGTGTCATTGGCAATCGCTAACGCTTCGTCCTCGTCCTTGAACGTGGTCACCGCGAGCACCGGTCCAAAAATTTCTTCCTGGAACACACGCATTTTGTTGTGGCCCTTGAAAACCGTAGGCTGCACATAAAATCCGTTCGGGTACTGGTCGCTTTTGTGAGCCGCGCCACCACACAGAACTTCGGCGCCCTCCTGCTTACCGATGTCAATATAGCTCATGATTTTTTCGAACTGGTCATTGGACGCCTGGGCACCCATCATAGTGGTCAGTTCGTAGGGGTCGCCCATATTGATCGCGGCAATGCGCTCGAGGCATCGCGCCATAAATTTTTCGTAAATACTTTCCTGAATCAGGGCTCGCGAGGGAGCGGTACACACCTGCCCCTGGTTGAGCGCGAACAGCACCAGGCCTTCGATCGCTTTATCAAAAAACTCATCGTCGGCATCCATGATACTTTCCATAAAGATATTCGGCGATTTGCCACCCAGCTCCAGCGATACCGGAATAAGATTTTCGGCGGCGTACTGCATAATCAAACGGCCAGTGGTGGTTTCACCAGTGAACGCCATTTTTTTCACATCCGGGTGAGTCCCCAGCGGTTTACCCGATTCGGGACCAAAGCCGTTAACAATATTAACCACACCGGGGGGCAGAATATCGCCCAGCAATTCCATTAAAATCAGCACCGATACGGGCGTTTGTTCGGCTGGCTTCACGACAATACAGTTGCCTGCCGCGATAGCAGGAGCAATTTTCCAGGCTGCCATCAATAACGGAAAATTCCACGGAATAATTGCGCCCACCACACCGTAGGGTTCATGTACCTCCATGGATACGGTATCGTCGTCAATATTGGTAACACTGCCCGCCTCGGTACGAATGCAGCCGGCAAAATAGCGGAACTGATCGATGGCAATCGGTAGGTCAGCGCCCAGAGTTTCGCGGATACTCTTACCGTTATCGCAGGTTTCCACCACCGCCAGACGTTCAATATTAGCTTCCATGCAGTCGGCAATTTTGAACAGCACCATACTGCGCTCGGCGGCGGAGGTCTTGCCCCACGCAGGGGCCGCTTGCCACGCGGCCTTAACGGCCAAATCGATGTCTTTGGACGTGGAGCGAGGAATACGTGTGACCAACGCATTATCAATCGGCGATGTATCTTCGAAATAATTACCCTCTACTGGCGCAACCCATTTGCCGCCAATGTAATTTTCGTATTTGTCCTGAAAGGTCGGTCTTTGATAACCCATTGTGATAGTCCCCTGATCTGTAATAAATATAAATCGCCGTCAAATCTGGCGTTAATGGATGTCGATGCTGTGCGTCCGAGTTGTGACTGCGGATGATGGTCAATCCACGAAGCCACCGGATTATGCTACCGCCACTCTACAAGCGCAAGCGCCCCACGGACAAGCAAACTGCCGGCACTCTGGTGTACCCTTGAGTCTTTAATGTTACCTCAAGGTCTAGATAGATTCGGGATAGGAGTAGCGCGCCAGCATACAATCCTGCGTCGCGCAAAAGGTGTCTTCATGCAGGTACGATTAACTTATATGAACAATCAGGTTACGTTCCCCAGGGATCGTGCGATGCTCCCACAAATAGATGCCCTGCCAGGTGCCCAGCGCCAGAGTCTTATCCATAATGGGGATAGCCAGGCTCGTGGCGGTAAGCGCGGATTTAATATGGGCTGGCATATCTTCCGGTCCTTCCAGGTCGTGGGTATATAACGAATCCTGTTCGGGAACGAGACGATCGAGCCACTGCTCAAGATCAACCCGCGCGGACGGGTCGTAGCCTTCCTGGATCAACAGGCTTGCGGACGTGTGTTGTATAAACAGCGTGCACAGCCCTTCTTTAATAGCACTGCCTTCCACAATAGCTACCACGTGAGCGGTAATATTATGTAAGCCCTTGCGATTGACCGGGATAGATACTTTGGCAATCACTTTTTATTATCCATAATGTGGTTATACCGGATCGCAGCACAGGTTTCTTGGACAACGGCGACGTATAATAGCAGACCAGCAACCATAGCCTACCACCCTCCGTGAATACCATCGACCCCACCAGTTATACGCAACAACTACAGGATAAATTACGCGCTCTCAAAGCGCTGTTGCAGGGCATTAACATGCCGGATGTGGCGGTGTTTGCATCCGCACCACTGCATTTTCGTATGCGTGGGGAGTTTAAGGCCTGGCATCAGGACGACACCGTACGCTACGCCATGTATCGTCCTGGGCAGCGCAGCCAGCCCTATGTGATTGACGAATTTGTTATCGGCTCGCCGCGCCTCTGTGAACTTATGCCACAACTGCTCATGCAGCTGAACGCCGAGCCGATGCTGAGAGAGCGACTATTTTCCATAGAATTTCTCACCACCCATAGCGGCGAGGCGCTGGTGACGCTGATTTACCATCGCCCATTGGATAGCGAATGGGAAGCCAGTGCCCAACGGTTAAACACCCTTCTGAGCGCGGATATCGTGGGCCGTAGCCGCAAACAGAAAGTGGTTATTGGCCGGGATTTCGTAGTTGAAGAATTAACCGTGGCTGGCAGATCTTATCGATTTCAACAAATTGAAAGCGGCTTTACGCAACCCAATGCCGGGGTGAATCGAAAGATGCTGGAGTGGGCTCTGGCGCAAAGCGCGTCCCTGGGCGGTGATTTACTGGAACTATACTGTGGCAACGGCAATTTTACCGTGGTGCTTGCGCAAAATTTCACGCGGGTGCTGGCGACCGAAATTGCCACTGTCTCGGTAAATGCTGCGCGCTACAATCTGTCGATGAACGCTGTCGAGAACACCAGCATCGTGCGTATGGCCAGCGCTGAGATCGCCGCCGCACTGAATGGGGAGCGACCATTTCGCCGCCTGCAAGATATCGATTTACCCAGCTATGTATTTTCCACAGTTTTTGTCGACCCGCCCAGGGCCGGACTGGATGGGGAAACGCTGAACCTGGTACGTCAATTCGATAATATTCTGTATATTTCCTGCAATCCAGACACTCTTAAAAACAATCTGTTAGCGCTGGCGGATACCCACGCCATTGACAGCTTCGCCATTTTCGATCAATTCCCCTACACGCCTCATCTGGAGTGCGGCGCACTATTGCGGCGCATAGACGCCAAATAGACGCCAAATTTTTAGGTGGCGGCGACTAATCATCCAGCAGTTGGTGACAGGCTGCGATCACGAAATCCCGATAATTCGCTTCAATGCGCAAGCGTTCCAACGTGTAACGTTTTTTATCCGCCGCAGACAGTGCCTGCCAGCGATCCAGTATCGGGATATGCGCCGCCGCCTCCGCAACCTGGGTAAACACCTGGCGATGCAGGCTAAAGCGATGACTTTCGTGCAGCTGTTGCATCAAATAATCAATACGCATACAGGCTTCGGTAACGGTCAACTCATCCGCCACGGTCGCCCGCGCGAGAATTTCAATACTCTTGTGAGCCCGTTCGGAACGTGCGACGGCGTCCTGTTGCCGCAACCCAGCAGCCCGTTGTTGGGACACATCGAGTGCCCGCAGCTTGCATTGTAAATAGATTGCGTAGCCGGCAAGAACACTAATGATCAGCGCTGCTAAAATCCAGTAATACATCGTTGTTCCCACAAACAGAAATAAATAACCGGCCAGTGCCTGCCTGTTTAAATAAGTTGCGCAGAGCGCAGGCCGATTAGCCCCACCACAATCACCACAAACGATACCAGGCCACTCAACAAAACCGTATTGGCCGCCATGCGCGTATTGCCACCGAACAACTGCACGAACACCACGCTGATAGTGGCGGTCGGCGCGGACAGCAATAGAAACAATATGCCAAGCTCCATCTGTCGCAGCCCCAGATAATAACCGACGGGTACACCCACCAGGGGTGTTAACAGGGATTTGAAACAACAGGCTGCCCAGGCGCCAGCGGAGGGACTGCGCAAGTGGCCAAAATCGAGCGCCGCACCCACATTGATTAAAATTAACGGTACCGTGAGCTGGCCCAGTAAATTTCCGGTCGCCACGATCAGGGTGGGTATCGGCAGTTCCAGAAACCCAACCCCCGTACCGAGCACCACACTGATAATAATCGGATTTCTGACAATGTCCCGCCAATAGTTACCCGCACCGCGATCCGTTGTTTGCGCGTAATATTTCAATACGCCAACCGAAAACACGTTATTAAAAATGATAAACAACCCGATCAATAGTGACGCAAGTGCTATCCCTTCTACGCCGTAGATAGTTTGCGACAGCGCCAGGCCCGACACCAGAATATTACCGCGCACCGCGCCCTGCAGAAATACACCACGATCGTGCCGGTCTTTTACCATAAACGGCGCGATCAGATAGGCCAGCAATGCCATAGCCAGCACAATACCTAACGAGACAAAGATAAATCGGGAAATAACGCCGGAACTGAGATCGGCACCTGCCAACGACAAAAATAACATTATCGGCGCAGCGTAATTAAAAATAATATGAGCGCTATCTTTAAGAAAATCGTCGCTCAAAATACCGCGCCGACGCAGGTATGCACCGAGCACCGTCACCGCATAAATCGGCGCAATGGTACTGACCGCAAACCCCACAACTTCAAAATTGGTCGCCATGCTCAACCCATGGTGCCGTCAGTATGCTTCGCTCGGAATGGGCTATTCAGCACCCGGATCGCCCAGTGGGACCTGGGGCAACCGTGCATTTTCGTCTTCAGCCTGCCCCTCCTCCCGCAACATCGTCGGTATTTCCCGTTTGACCGGTGCCCCGAGAGTTTTTAGATCATCCATTCTTTTGACCAGATTGCCTTTGCCCCTGGACAAACGGTTACGCGTGAGTGCCCAGGCTTCCTGGGATTTATCCAGATGTTTGCCAACGTCTTCCAGCGCTTGTACCACCAGCACAAATTGATCGTATAGCGCCCCGGCCTGGGCAGCGATTTTTTCCGCATTGCGATTCTGATCAGCGTAGCGCCAGATATTATTTATAGTGCGCAAGGTCGCCATTAACGTACTCGGACTGACCAGAATAATACCGCGATCGTAGGCATCCCTGAACAATGTCTGATCTCGCTCGATAGCCACCATAAACGCCGCTTCGATGGGCACGAAAATCAGAACGAAATCCAGCGTATTGATGCCCTCGAGCTGTTCGTACGCCTTGCGGCTCAGGCCGGTCACATGGTTGCGTATCGACAGCACGTGCTGATTGAGGTGACGCGCTCTGGCATCGTCGTCATCGCTGCGGCAATAGCGCTCGTAATCGGTCAGCGACACCTTGGCATCGATAACAATATCCCGCTTGTCCGGCAAACGCAGAATGACATCCGGGCTGCGTCGCCGACCTTCATCATCCTTGAGAGACACCTGAGTTTCATATTCCCGACCTTTGCGCAGACCGGATTCCTCGAGCAGCCGTTCGAGCACCACCTCGCCCCAGTTACCCTGCACCTTGCTGTCGCCCTTCAAAGCCGTGGCCAGCATGACGGCATCGTCGCCAATCCGCTGCGCCTGTTTTTGCAATTCACTTATCTGCCCAATTAAGCGATTGCGCTCGGCACTTTCCTTATGCTGGCTATCGTCAATTTTTTTGCGAAACTCACTCAGTTCGCGCCGCAATGGGTCCACCGTACTGTCCATCACCTGCTTGCTACTGCGATTGAAAACTGCCTGTTTATCCTCAAAAATCCGGTTGGCGATATTTTCGAACTCGCGGCCAAGGGTGTTTCTGGCATCAGTCAGTAACGCGAGCTGCTCCTGATAACGCTGCTGTTCACCGGTCAGGCGCGCAGTCAGGCCGGCGTTATCCGCACTCAGCCCCGCATTGCTCTCCAGTGCGCTGGCCAATTGCGTTTCCAGTCGTTCATTACTCTCCCGCAAATGTTCCCCAATCGTCTGGGAACGCGTGTGGCGCCCGTGCATAAGCGCCAGCGCAACAGCGACACCAACGCCTGCGCCGAGCATCAGTGTGGTAATAATCTGCCAATCAAAAGGAAGTGTCATGGGGGCATTTTAGCAGTATGAAGAGCGTGCTTGGTGTAAAATTGTCGGCGAAGATCTGTACTGGTTATTCATGGCATCCTTACCAAAAATTCTCGTTTTTGATTCTGGCGTCGGCGGACTGAGCGTATTGCACGCATTGCGCCAACGTTTACCCCACTGCCACTACGTATACGCCTGCGACAACGCGGCCTTTCCCTACGGCACCAAAGATGAGGCAACCCTGGTAGAACGAGTCGATCAGGTGCTCCACGCACTAATCAGACAGGAGGCTCCGGATATTGTGGTGGTTGCCTGCAACACCGCCAGTACTCTGGCGCTGCCCCGCATTCGCGCACACTTTAGCGATCCAGTGGTCGGCGTTGTTCCCGCCATTAAACCAGCCGCTGCTTTATCCAAAACCAGAGTTTTTGGCCTGCTGGGCACGCCGGGCACCGTTCAACGGTCTTATACGCAACAATTGATCGACGAATTTGCCCGGGACTGCCAGATCGTGCGGGTCGGCAGCAGCGAGCTCGTGCAACTCGCCGAAGCCGCACTGCGTGGCCAGCCACCCCCGCCCGCTCAACTAAGCGACATTCTCGCGCCGTTTTTTGCCAACCCGTTGCTGGATTGTATCGTGCTGGCCTGCACCCACTTTCCGTTACTGAAAAAGGAATTAACCGCCGCCTGTCCGCGTCCGATCATCTGGATCGATTCCGGGGAGGCTATTGCTCGGCGCGTCGCCTCCCTGTTGCCAACGGACAGCACTATTGCACAGGCCAGCAACAGCACCTCCAGCAACAGTACCTCCAGCAACAACAAACACAACGCCAGTAAAACGCCGCAGCCACAACACAAAGCGTTATTCACCGCGCAATCTGCTGATGTCGAGCTGTTGCAACCCGCATTGATACAATTCGGTTGTGACCGCGTGGAATTTATACGGGTGTAAACTCGCGTGTCCTATTCATCCAGAGACGATTTCGCGACGCGACGAATATCGCCAATACCCGCGCGCGCCGGAATACTTAAATACTTGCGACCATTTTCGGTGACATAACGCTGCGAAATCAGCCCCTCGGGATGGTCCTCAAAGTCAGCGACAGCATCTTCGACACAGACATAGCTGCTCAGACGGCGACAATTCATTTCGGTGGGCACCATCACAAAATACTCCCCCGTAGTCGCGTATTCGACGATCTGCTGCGGCGACCTCCAGAAAGACTCCACCAGTTCACTGCCATCGTGCAGGCCATCTTGCCCGTGTGGCGCCGGAGCAATAAAAAAGCGTGTCGAAAAACGTTTACTGCGTTCCGCTGGCGTTACCCAGTGTGCGAAGTAGGTCAGCGCTTCGGGTACCGCCCGCAACCCGTGCCGTTGCAGCAAGTTTGCAAACAGGTTTTCGTTGCGGGCGACGGTGTCCCGATATCCGCGTATGGCGTCCAGACGCTCGGCATCGGGCCAGGCACCATCCACTGTCTGTGCAAACAAAATACCAGTTTCCTCGAAGGTCTCCCGTATGGCCGTCACTCGCAGGGCGGCCAACGGGTCACTCACGCCGTGTCCATCGGCGGCTTCCAGGGCTCCGCCGGGAAAGACCAATGCGCCACTTGCAAAAACCGTTGCCCGATTGCGTACCGCCACAAAAATTTCCATGCCCGTCGGCCCCTGTTCCCCCGGCTTGTTGCGTGCAATCACCAGGCTTGCGGACGGCCGCGGCACTACAATATCTCTATCATTCCCCATGTTTTCCCTGTTACTCCATAAAAATTCACAAATGGTTGGGTGCCCGATCCGCTTTGTGCCATTATTGACCCGCATAAAAATCATGTCCATCGCCAACTGCCATCCCGATCCGATTATGCTAAACCCGTTATTCGACATCGCTGCGCTGGAACAAAACATTGGCGCTGGACACCTGATCCTGACCCCGAACCATCGACTGGCGCGGGCCATTCGTTCCGCATGGGGCGAGTACTGTGCGACACAACGGGCACAACAGCGGTGGCCACAACCGCAGATTTATGCCCTCGAAAGCTGGTTGCAGGAGTGTTGGCAACAACTGCTCGATCAGTGTTATCCACCTGCTCTGGCGGGTGCGGTGGTGAGCGATCAGGGTGCGATACTGTTGTGGAGGGCCGCCATCGGTGGCGATCGAGAAGCCCCGGCAGATCTCGATCCGTCAAATTTCGTACGCCTCGCCCAGCAGACCTGGCGCGATCTGCAACGCTGGGACATCCCGCCGCGCCAGTTTGCGGCGAGCCGTCACCCCGGCAGTCTGTATTTTTTGCGCTGGCTCAAGGGTTTTCAACAGGCACTGGCCGAACGGCAGCTTCTGACCCGAGAGGATAGCTACGCGATAATCGCTGACGCTTTTGCAGAGGGGGCGCTGCAACGTCACCCGCGTATCGTTACCATTGGATTTCAAACAACACCCCCACTGTTCGCGCGGGTTATCGCCGCTGCAAGCGACGTGGAACCCCTGCAACAGCAACCTTCGCCCAACCACAGATCCGCTACATATGCTGTCGCTTTAAGTGACGAAAACGCCGAGATCACCGCCGCCGCCCACTGGGCCATGGAGCACTATAAACTCGATCCACGCCAGCGTATCGGCGTGGTATTCAGCAATCTCAATCGCGTGCGCGACAAGGTTGAGCGCATCTTTCGCGATACCTTCAGCCCCACGCACTGCCTGCCGGATAGTCCCCATGCACCTGCCAGCTTTAACTTGTCAGCTGGAATGCCGTTACGACAAACGCCTGCCATCGGCACGGCACTGACACTGCTAACCTTGCACAGCGGCGTACCCCATAGCCTCGAGGAATACTGCGCGCTGTTAAATAACCCGTTTTGGGGCACCACGACAGCGGATATCGTGTTACGCAGTCACGCCGAGTTATTACTGCGTAAACTGGGCAAGGTCGCTCCCGGTCACGACGATCTGCGCAGTGCGTTACAACGGGCACAGCGCAGTTTGCCTGGGAACAACGCTGATCTTGCGGAAATACTACAAAAAACCCGAGAGTTGGCGCGCCACCGACCGCGCCGGGCATTGTTTTCCTGGTGGGCGGAACACTGCACGCAGCAATTAGCTCTGTTCGGCTGGCCCGGCGCACGTGCCCTCGACAGCATCGAATATCAACAGGTGGAGCGTTGGCGCACAGTCCTTGAAGATCTGGCCACACTGGATCACTACGGTGCCGCGGTAACTTATGCGGAAGCCCTCTCGGAACTCACACAACTGGCGAGCAATGCGGTATTTCAGCCCGAAACTCCAGATTCAGCGGTCCAGGTACTGGGTTTACTGGAAGCGGCCGGTCTGCGCTTCGACCGATTGTGGGTGGCGGGCATGGATAGCAGTCAGTGGCCCCAGGGGGTTGTATACAATCCCCTGTTGCCGCCGACGCTGCAACGCCGATGGCAACTTCCCAGAGCCTGCCCGGAACAGGAGCTCGCCCTCGCGCAGGTGCTTTTCGAACAATTTTCCCACAGCGCGGATCACGTAATGTTCAGTTATCCCCGTATGGATGGGGATACGGAATTGCGCCCCAGCGCACTGCTCAATGAGTTACCGCCTTATCCATTGCCCGCGAAATCTGACGCTGATAACGCTTTAGGAGCCTCGACGTCGTGGGGGTTAGTCCCACAACTGATCGGGACACAACCAATACTCGAAGCCGTAACTACTCACAGCGCCCCACCCCTCGCCCCCTTGCCCCAGCAGTTGCGCGGTGGCAGCAGCCTGTTGAGGGATCAGGCGGGATGCCCTTTCAACGCCTTTGCCATCTGGCGTCTCGGCGCAACACCACTGCCGGAACCCTTGCCCGGCCTGTCCCCGCAGGACCGTGGCATACTGGTGCACCGTTGCCTGGAGCTGTTGTGGCGACAACTGCAATCACAGGCGAACTTGTTAACTCTCAGCGAAACTGCACTGCATGCACAGGTGGCGGAAGTTATCGACCAGGTGCTCGCGCCCCTCAAGGGACAGCGCCCCGACTTGTTTGGCGTACGTTTTTCACGCCTCGAGCGGCAACGACTACAGCATTTGTTACACAGCTGGCTGGAGATTGACCGTGCTCGCCCGCCCTTTGTGGTTACCCCACCAGAGCAGCAAACCAGTATCACCCTGGGCGGACTGATCCTTACCCTGCGCATGGACCGCATCGATCAACTTGAAAACGGCGAGCTGGTGCTGATTGATTACAAGACCGGCGCCGCCAACATCAAAGACTGGAGCGGCGAGCGTCCGGCGGACCCACAGCTTCCCCTGTACGCCCTGCACGCCGAGGCGCCAATCGCAGCCCTGTGTTTTGCGCGGATTTCTGCCGCCAAAGACTTTGCCCTGAATGGCATCGCGGAAAATCCCGATCTTTTGCCAAAACTGGAGCCGCTTTCCAAGCTGGCGCTGCCGTCTACCTGGGCGGACACCCTGGAACACTGGCGCCGCGCGCTCACCGTATTAGCTGACGAATTTTGTGCCGGTACCACACCCATCGTCTTTTACAACACGTCCGCCGTACGCAATCAAAGCTATTTATTGCCACTCAATCGCTATCCGGAGCAACAAGCGCTAAACGGCGACGAGGGGCTGGACAGCGATTCCGCGCAAGCACCTGTCGAGTATCTTACGTGATCGCACCAGCCGATTTTTCAGTACGCCAACAGGCCCTCGATATCGCGCAATCCTTTGCGGTGGCCGCACCCGCTGGCTCCGGAAAAACCGGCTTGCTGATTCAACGCATGCTGGCCCTGCTGGCGATCTGCGAGCAACCAGAACAGATTTTGTGTATGACCTTTACCCGCAAGGCCGCCGGGGAAATGCGCGCGCGCCTGATCGACGCGCTTATCAGTGCCGCAGGTGAACAGCCCCCCGCAGACGATTACGCGCGCCAAACATGGCAATTTGCACGGGACGTACTGGCCCGCGACCGGGAACAAAACTGGCAACTGATTCGGTCGCCAAACCGCCTGCGCATTATTACCATCGACGGCTTTTGCCGCAATCTTGCCCAGTTACTCAGCGCCGAAGCCGGCATCGGCGAACTTCCCGAACCCACCGAAAACCCGGACCCCTGTTACCGCCTCGCGATTAGCGAACTGCTGGGCGAACTGGAGACTGACGGCACCCCGGGGGAAGCGCTGGAAAGGCTTCTCGCCCACACGGATAACGACATTGTGCGTCTGGAAGGATTATTGATGCGCCTGTTGCAGAAACGGGAACAGTGGCTCCCCCATATTTTTGCCAGTCGCGACGCGCGACCTGTTCTGGAATCTTTTCTCGGTGCCGTTAACGCCGAGAGCGTCGCATGCTGCCGCACCCTGTTCGCATCCCGCACTGGAGAGTTATTGACCCTGGCGGACTACGCTGCCCAACATCTGGCGGTCACGCCCCCCGCGCACGACCTGGTGGCGTGGCAGGGCCTGCAACAGTTGCCCGACACGACCAGTGCCTGGCGCGGTATCACCGATTTGCTGGTTACCAAAGACAACAAGGGTTGGCGCGCAAAGGTCGACAAGCGACTGGGGTTTCCCACAAAAAAAGACGCCATTAGGCCGGAATTGGCCGACACCCGTAAAGAACAGTGGCAAGCGCTGGTGGATTGGTGTCGGAGCGAACCCGGTTTACTGGAAGCACTTATCGACCTGCGCTATGTGCCGGACCCCGCGTTTGGCGATCCGCAATGGCAGATACTCGAAGCACTGACCCGCACACTGCCGCGTCTGGTGGGGCATCTGGATCTGGTGTTTCGCCGTACGGGTGTCACCGACTTCGCCGCGCTATCTCTGAGTGCGCTGAACGCCCTTGGGGATGCGGATAATCCCACGGATTTGACCTTGCAACTGGACTATCAAATTCAACACATTCTGGTGGATGAATTCCAGGATACTTCGTCGCTGCAATTTGACCTGTTGCGCAGGCTGACCGCGGGATGGCAGCCGGGAGACGGACGCACGCTGTTTATTGTCGGCGATGGCATGCAATCCCTGTACGGCTTTCGCAACGCCAACGTCGGTTTGTTTCTCGATGCGCGCCGGCATCCCGTGGGCGACATAGCCCTCCAGCCTCTGGATTTAACCGCTAACTTCCGCTCACAGACCAATCTGATTAATTGGGTAAATCGGGTGTTTAAAGGCGCATTCCCGGCGCTACCGAACCCCGCTCGCGGCGCGGTGCCCTATTCCGCTTCGAGCGCGGTGAAGCCAGCGCTGCACGGTCCGGCGGTAATAATCGACATATTCGCGGGACGGTCCAACCGCCGCGCCGAGGCACAACGGGTTGCGGATCATGTCGGTGCAGCGCTACGGGACAATTCTGCGGGCACTGTTGCCCTGCTGGTGCGTAGCCGGGGTCACTTGCGAGAAATCCTGCCCGCTCTTTACGAGCAGGGATTCAGTTGGCTGGCCACCGACATCGACCCGCTGGCTACCCGCATGGCGGTGATTGATCTAACCTCGTTAACCCGGGCATTGCTGTGTCCGGCGGACCGCGTTGCCTGGTTGTCGGTGCTGCGCGCGCCCTGGTGCGGCCTGGACAATCACGACTTACTACAGCTGGTTAACACGCCGCTCGCCGATAGCCCGCTACCTGAAGGCACCCAATACCCCTTGTTGTTAACGCAGTTGATCAACCACCGGGAGATGCCCCTGTCACCACAGGGGCAGAAAATTCTGGCGCGGGTGGTCCCGGTATTGCGCCAGGCCTGGGGCCAGCGCCACCGCAAACCATTGCGCACCTGGATAGAGGGCATCTGGATTACTCTGGGTGGACCCGCCGCATTGCGCGACACGGCTGCGCTATCCCACTGTCGCCAGTATTTTGAGGTGCTGGAAGCGCGTACCGACGATGCGCTCAACAACTGGCCCATATTTCGGGTTGCTCTGGAGCGACTTTACGCGGCGCCCGCCGCCAGCGCTGACACCCGCTTACATATTATGACGGTGCATAAGGCCAAGGGGCTGGAGTTCGACACCGTCATTATTCCGGGTCTCGACCGCGGAGGACGGGGCAATGACACGGAACTACTGCTGTGGCGGGAACGCATTTCCGCCGCCGGGCATACGCAACTGCTGATTTCTCCACCGCCAGCGGTGGGGCAGGACAAAGATGCCCTGTATGAGCATCTGAAACGGGAAGAAAAGTTAAAAACCCAACTGGAAAATGTACGGGTGCTATACGTGGCCTGCACCCGGGCAATTCGCCGCCTGCACCTGTTGTTTCGCCTGCCGGAGCAGTCAAACCCTTCTCAAAACAGCCTTCTGGCCGCACTTTGGCCACAACTTGAACAGGAACTACCGCAACCGCCAGCCGATACTCAGATACTGCATCACCCGGCGCCCGCTGACGCCGATAGTCCTGAGGCGCCAGCAACAACCGATTTTTATCGCCTGCCGCCCGACTGGTGCTTTACACCCCACCCTGAGGCAGATACCAACACTAGCGCAGCCAACATCGCTGTCGCAAACGATCCACGCCACAACGGCGATGCCGAATCCCGTCATATCGGTACCGTGTTACACCGCACCCTGCGCCAGATAACGCTGGAGGGAGTCGCACGTTGGAACGCAGAGCGTATCAATCGGCAACAGCGGGCCTGGGCCATCCAGTTACAACAGTTGGGTGTGAGTGATACGCAAGACGCTATTGGCCAACTGACCACCGCAATCACCAACACCCTTGCGGATGGGCAGGGTTGCTGGCTACTCGATAACACCCATAGCGATAGCGCCTGTGAACTGGCCCTGGGTTACGTGGACGACGGTCTGGTGCGCACCGCAATTATCGACCGTACATTTGTTGACGACCGCGTACGCTGGATTATCGACTACAAGAGCGCCACACCACAGGCGGGACAATCCATCGACGCATTCACTCGCCAGCAACGGCAAAACTACAGCGCTCAGCTCGATCGCTACGCCGCTTTGTATCGCGGTGAGCGAGACGTGCTGTTGATCAAACGAGCGTTATTTTTCCCGCTGATCCCCTACCTGGATGTGCTACCCGATTAATCCAGTCGGCTACAACCGAAGTCAGCCCCCCAATTTCTGTTAATTTTGCAGTAGAATAGCCGCCCTGAATTAGATTTCCGAACAGCGGACCGATCATGATCAAACGCGCCATAGAAAACGTTAATGTGCAGTCACAGGAAGTGTTGCTGCCCCCTACTGCCCTCAAGCAGGACGTACCACTGAGCGAAGCAGCCGCCAAAGTGATCGTCGCGGGACGGGAAGCCGTACAGAACATTCTCGATCATCAGGATCATCGCCTGATCGTGGTGGTTGGCCCCTGCTCAATACACGACGTGGATGCCGCCAAGGACTACGCCAGCCGTCTCAAGACCCTGGCGGATGAAGTCGGCGACACCTTGTTCATTGTGATGCGGGTGTATTTTGAAAAACCGCGCACCACGGTAGGCTGGAAAGGCTTGATTAACGACCCATACCTGAACGACTCGTTCAAAATTTCCGATGGCCTGCATATTGGTCGCCGGTTACTCATGGATATTACTGAATTGGGCCTGCCAACCGCTACCGAAGCCCTCGACCCCATATCACCCCAGTATCTGCAGGATCTTATTTCCTGGTCGGCTATCGGCGCACGCACCACCGAATCGCAAACCCACCGAGAAATGGCCAGTGGGTTGTCGTCTGCCGTGGGTTTCAAAAACGGCACCGATGGTGGCCTCAGCGTCGCGATCAACGCCCTGCAATCGGTTTCCAAACCCCACCGTTTTCTGGGCATCAACTCAGACGGTTGCGTGGCGATTATCACCACTGCGGGCAATCCCTACGCTCACATTGTATTGCGCGGCGGAGACGGTAAGCCCAATTACGATTCGGTCAGCGTCGCTCTGTGTGAACAGGAACTGAGCAAAGCCGGTATTGCCAACAACATCATGGTGGATTGCAGCCACGCCAACTCCAACAAGAATCACGAATTACAGCCCCTGGTAATGACCAATGTCACCAACCAGATTCTGGAGGGCAATCGCTCCATCATCGGTCTGATGGTGGAAAGCAACATCGAAGCCGGCAACCAGAAACTGTCCGCGAATCGGGACGACATGGTGTACGGAAAGTCCGTTACCGATGCCTGTATCGACTGGAAAACCACCGAACAATCACTGCGGGATATGCACCACAAGCTAAAAGACGTGCTACCCGGACGGTTTCGCGACTAATTGCTAGCGCACATTATCACTGCCGCTCAGGACAGATATTCTGCATGCCGCTCGGATAGCAGGCCCTGTTCGTACCATTCCGCTTTCGAGTCCCAGAAAATATTACAGTTTGGAGCGAATGCAATCGGGGTATCCAGACTACCGGCCGGAACAACTAACTTGGTGCCCGCCCGATTAATGTAGGGAACGCCGGACCCACAGTTGGTACAAAACACTCGGGAAAAACTTTTGGCTTCCGGCACCTGATAACGTTTCGTTTCTTGCTCGCCGGAAAGCCATTCAATATTGCCCAGCTCGGTGAATATATTTGCCGCGTGGGCCGTTCCGGTCGCCTTTCTGCAACGTTTGCAGTGGCAAAGATAAAACGCTTCGGCAGTCCCTTTGAGTTTAAAGCTCACCTTGCCGCACAAACAGGCACCCCGTACGTCGCTTAGATCTTTGCTCATTAGCTTCACTCCCCGTCATTGAGCAAGTGGTAAAACTTCAACCTGTACCATAGTCGCCGCTTCAATATAGGCCAGCATAAAAATAAAGCAATGCCCTGGTCATCAAACTTGGTCGTAAAGCCTTAATTCTGTCAGTGCACCCGCAAAAGATAATGTTAAAATACCCGGCGTTACCACAATAATAACGGTGTTCCTGGCAGCCCGCCCGGAGGCCTTCGGAGCAAGCCAATGCAAGCATCCAGGTTACTGATTAGCGACATTATCGAATCGAACCCCATGGGTGCGTTTCAAAAACTGGTCATGCTGTTTTGCGCCCTGGTGATCGTATTTGATGGGTTTGACGTACTTGCTATTGCCTTTGCCGCACCCGCGCTAAGCGCACAATTAGAGATACCCAAAAGCCAGCTTGGCTTTGTTTTTTCTGCCGGATTAACCGGCATGATGATTGGTGCGCTGGTACTGGGTCCAGTAGGTGATAAATACGGGCGTCGCCGAGCGGTTATTTTAAGCGTCTTTGTGTTTGGCCTGTTCACGCTACTAACCGGCTATGTCAAAACCTATAACGAACTGGTGCTATTACGCTTTTTAACCGGCCTCGGCCTCGGTGGCGCCATGCCTAATGCCACGGCATTAATGACGGAATACGTTTCCAACAAATCTCGCAATGTAGCGGTGGCGGTAATTTTTCTGGGGATGCCTATCGGTGGCATTAGTGGCGGACTGTTGGCTTCTGAAATGATTCCTGCCTTTGGCTGGCCGTCTCTGTTTTTTTTAGGGGGCATAATGCCGCTGTTACTGGTGCCTGTTCTGCTGGTATGGCTACCGGAATCACCCCGGTTTCTCATAACTCAGGCCAAGGAAAACGACGGTTTGCTGCGCAAAATCGCCCGCAAAATAGAGCGCGAGAAAGCCATTGCGGACGATACTATTTTTGCCCACCAGATGGAGGTGGAGAAACACTTTCCGGTAAAAGCGCTGTTTATGGATGGCTACGCCAGAGACACCATGTTGCTATGGACCGTATTCTTTTTTAATTTAATGGTGGTGTATTTTCTGTATAGCTGGATACCTACCCTGTTGGTGAACGCGGGTTACGAGTTGCGTGCTGCCTCTAGAACTGTGGTGATACTTAATGTGGGAGGCGCTATTGGGCCGTTTATCTTCGCCTGGATGACACGTCAGTGGGGTTCCCGTTACGTGCTCGGCACCTGTTTTTTACTCGGGGCAATTAGCATGATGATCCTCGGACAACTGTCCGCATCCCTTGGCCTGGTGATGATATTATCGTTTTTTGCGGGATTTTTTATTGTGGGCGGACAGATTAGTATCAACGCCCTCTCCAGCTTTATGTACCCAACGGTGATTCGCTCCACCGGCGTCGGTTGGGCCAACGGCATTGGGCGCGCGGGCTCCATAATCGGGCCGCTGTTAGCCGGTGCTCTGATCGAATTGGCGCTGGGGCTGAATGTGTACTTTATTGTGTTCGGTGGCATCTGCTTGATAACCGCGACGGCGATTCTGTTTATTCGCAACCATGAACAGCCGACAATCAATTTTATCGAAAGGCAATAAACCCGTGCTAAGGGAATACGAAGGTCATCTTGGCTGATAAGCCCCTCTGACCTGGGGAATCGCATCGGTTATATTCCACCAATTGGCCTTGAACTGGGTATAGAAATGCACCACCGGCCTGGTTGCAAGATCGCCATCCAACAATCCGGCCCTAACGCGCAAAACATCCGGCATAGTCGCCTTTTTACTGTATACAGGCGACCCACATTGTTTACAAAAGACCCGATCCTTGCCCGGTGACGATTGAAACGACTGTAATAACTGCGCACCGGCCACGAGCTTAAAGACGTTCACTGCGACGGGAATATTTGTGACAAAGGCGCTGCCCTGGGCCTTGCGGCACTGCCCGCAGTGGCATATCTGGATGGGTTGCAAATCACCCTCGATAGTGAATTTCACGCCACCGCATAAACAACTGCCTGTGTACATGGTTTCTCCTGACCTGGATGGATTTTTAAGGCACTGAAAACATTGCGCCCACACATGGAGAGTACGAGCGCTCCACCGGTTTTAGTTTGCAGGCGCATCCCACGGTAGTGGTATTGCAGCACCATCACCACTCTGGACCCGCACGGGCGACATGCCAAGAGCGGCAACCAGATGCATCTCTTCATCCGAAGTATTGACAATCTGATGCACAGCATCCGGCGCAATAATCAGGGTGGAGTCAGGACCAAACGTATGGATTTCGCCATCTATTGTGCATGTCCCAACACCTGAAAGTATCAGAATCACCTCTTCACAAGCATGGCGATGTACGGGAGTCGCCGAGCGCGGGGCGATGGTTTGCGACCATACTTCCATGCTCTTCACGCCCTGTTTGTGACCGCCGATGGTGCGATGCCGCAGTCCGGGAAGTTCGTGTTTTTCCAGCTCTGCATTGTCGATGATTGGCATTTTTCCTCCATTGGTTATTGTAAAATTAAGTTGAACATTGTAGAACCTGCAGCAAGCGCTTTATTCCGCGAGATTTTTGCTTACAGCCCTTATTGCGCGAGTAGCAGTGGCGCAATAATTAACTATCAGATATTAAAAACATCCATTTGCCGCGGAATAATATCGTTGTACACAATAATTTTCTTTTGTTGAATGCTTAATCTTTCACCCTGGCGTTTTAGCTGATACTGGTAACGCCCAAAAAATACTGTGCTCTCTTTTTCTTCATGTTTAAACGTGTTGGCGTGAAAGTTTGCGGTGACCGTCACACTCTTCTGGTCCGACATAACGACGCGAATATTGGTGACCAGATGGCAGGTGCGCGGCAGACGCGCCAGGGAAGAGGAAAGGTTGGAGCGAATACGCCACACCCGATCGGCCAGCCGTTGTTTGTTGCCGCAATAAATCAGTGAAATTTCCCGCAACGGGTCGCTGGTCAGATCATCGTCCCCTTCCCAGGCCGGCGCATAATAAACGGCGTCCTCTTCGTATAGCGCCAGCCAATCGTCCCAGCGTCGCTGATCGATGGCATCGGCTTCTTCAAGCAACAATTCGATAACGGCCTCACGCAGATTGTGTCGTGTATCAGCCATCAGCCTGCTCCCTGTGACAGCGCGTCTTTTGCCAGACCTGCGGTCAACACCTGTAGCCAATGCCGATACTCGCCGTGATACAGCGTTTCATCGGCGAAATGACTGGCACTAACCGCAGGTGAGATTCCGATCTCCTCGGCAAATCGATCGGCACCTCGATGCGCACGACTCATGCCCCGGTCGAAATCTTGCCATTCGGCCAACCGCCCGTTGTAACCGTCCTGACAGGCATCAAATTCGGTCAAATCATCGGGCGTGGCAATGCCACTGGCCCCATAAAAATCTTCGTACTGGCGAATACGTCGCTCGCGGGCTGCATCGGGTTCCCCCTTCGGGGCGATGCACACCGCGCTGACCCGGGTCCGATCCGCTGCAATCGGGTGCCAGCTGCGCAACTGGGTGGACACCCCATCAAACAGAATCAGGTTGGGATAGACCAACACCTGGCGCAGCCGCGCCGCCATCCATTTAGCCTCCACCTCACCCACCCGGGCCGCCAGCGCATCGTATTGCATGCCCAGCGCACGATCGCGGTAGTTCGGTATATCCGTCCACAGCATCACGTGGCCATTGCCCAGATCGTAGTTGCCGTGGTCGGTATCGGCCATGTTGAGGGCAATCGATTTGACGGAATCCTGTCCCTGAGTCCCCGCCATTTTTTTTGCCCTGTCCGCCGCCAGCTTGAAATAGGAGGCATGCACCACATCCACGTGATAACCATCGACACCATTTTCCGCCTGCATTTTCCAGTTGCCGCGATGGGTGTAAACCGAGCGACCGCGTAACACTTCGAGGCCATCGGGGGATTGGTTATTAAACATTTCGATAAATCGTGCGGTTTCCCCGAGATGCTCGCGCAACGACGGGCTATCCGGGTTCAGACTCGCAAAAATAAAGCCGTGGTAAGCTTCCACCAGCGGCACCGGCGTCAGGTTGTGATCCCTGGCCAGGTAGCCCTCCGGAAAAGCGCCATTTTGTTCATCCTTGATATGCTGCAACTCGCCAGCGCTGTTATACACCCAGCCGTGATACGGGCAGCTCCAGAACTTGCTATTACCGTTGGCGTGGCGACACACCTTGGCACCGCGATGACTACAGGCGTTGATAAAACCCTGATAGGTATCATTTTCACCACGCACAATAATTACCGGTTGACGACCAATGGTGGTGGTAATGTAGTCGTTGACCCGCGGCAGGTGGGTTGCGTGGTCGATATAAATCCAGCCACCTTCGTAGAGATGCTTCATCTCCAGTTCAAATATCGCGTCATCGGTATAAATGGATCGATGCACCCTGAACGTTTCGCCGGGACGATCCTGTATGCGCCAGGTTAAGTCTTCGGGCTTCATAAGTTACTCCGCTGCGAAAATGGTTTCCTGTTACCACGCCACCTTACGGTGCGGGCCAGAATGGTTCATCTTAAAGGCGTACTGATCCCAGGACAATGTGGCAAAAAACCACCGGGTGCTCACAAGCTGAGGCAACTTTCAACGTGGACTTGGGGGGCTACGGCGTTTATTCTCTCACCACTCAAAATTATAAATTCCGAGGCGAATCTGTGACCGGCACCGAAGGCGCCACTACTCAACGCGCTCAATCTGCGCAGCAAAAACCGCCGGTTGCGGTACTAATTATCGGCGGCGGTCCGGTGGGGTTAAGTTTGGGGATGGATCTTGCTTCCCGTGGTGTAGAGACCCTGATTCTCGAACAACGGGCCGCCATGGAGCCACCGGAGCCCCGCTGCAACCATGTATCCGCCCGCACCATGGAGGTGTTTCGCCGTCTCGGGGTTGCGGATCAGGTACGCGCCGCCGGTCTACCGGTTGATTATCCCCACGATGTGGCCTATGTCACCAGTATGTTTGGCTGCGAACTGGGTCGGGTACGCATTCCCTCCCGGGCCAATCGTTTTAACGACGCCGGTTATGCGGACGGTGGCTGGCCAACCCCCGAACCGCCCCATCGCATTAATCAGGTGTATCTGGAACCGGTGCTGTTTCGCCACGCCGCCACCTTTGACAAACTCACGATTGTGTCCAACTTCCGCGCGCAAAGCATTACGCAACTTGGAACATCTGTGCAGGTCAGCGGCGTCGAATTGAGTAGCGGGAAAACCCGACAATTCGAAGCACGATTTGTGGCTGGCTGCGACGGCGCCAGCAGCATGGTGCGCAAAATGCTAGGGGTCAAACTACAGGGCGACGACGGCCTGATGTACTCCATGATGGCCACGATTACCGCCCCGGGACTATTAGATAAGGCGGGCTGTAACCCGGCCTGGATGTACTGGATATTGAACCCGCGGCAACTGGGTGCCGTTATTGCGCTGGACGGCACAGATGAATGGGTGGTTAACGCGTTTTTTTCCACACCGCAGGACGAAGCAACCTTTGACTGGAATGCCGCCATTCGGCGTTGTATCGGCAGCGACGTGGACTTTAGCATTCACACCCAAAAGCCCTGGGTCGGGCGTCGTTTGCTGGCTGATAAATTCTCAGTCGGCAATGTTTTTCTACTTGGTGATGCCGCCCACAACTGGATACCCATGGCGGGCTACGGCATGAATGCCGGCATCGCGGATGCGGCTAATTTAGCCTGGAAGCTGGCAGCGGTCATTAACGGCTGGGCCGACCCTGGTCTGTTGCCAACGTTCGAGGCGGAACGCCGCCCTATTCTCGATCAGGTATCGTCGATCGCCGCACTGGTGCGCAGGAAAAACAATCTGGACATTTCTCCCGAAGTAGAAGAGTCGAGCGCCTCGGGTGATGCCTATCGCGCGCAACTGGGCAACTACATGGTGGAAAACGACGGCCCGCAGTTCGCCTGTATCGGCCTGAATTTTGGTTATTACTACGAGGGTTCCCCTGCAATTGTCTACGACGGTGGACAACCACCTACTTACGCCATCGGCACCTACACGCCGTCAACCTGCCCCGGCTCTCGCGTGCCCCATATCTGGTTGGATGATAAAAGCTCGCTGTACGACCACCTGGGACCGGGGTATTCACTGCTGCGCTGTGACACCGGTATTGACGTCTCCCCCCTGCAGGACGCTGCGCAGGCTGCCGGTGTACCCCTGCACGTGATTGATCTCCAGGGGCAGAGCGAAGCGTCGATCTACGATATGCCGTTGCTACTGGTGCGCTCCGATCAGCACGTCGCCTGGCGCGGCACTGACCTTCCGGCGAACGTCGAGCAATTGATTGCGCAAATCCGGGGCGGCCACTAATGTCGACACCGGTCTGTTTGGCGCAATCTTAGCAAACCATTTAATCACGGAGTCTGTTCCCACCATGAACGCATTGGAAACCCCCAATACCAGTCCCTTTCTGGCCGCCATTTACTCGACCCTGCCGATACTAGAAGCCCATCGCGAGGCCAGCGAAGTCGCCCGCTCGGTCGCTCCCGAATCCATCGCCGCCCTCAAGCAAGCCGGACTTTCCCGGTTACTCTCCCCGGCCCTTTACGGTGGTCACGAAGCGTCGATACGGGCCCAGCTGCTGGCCTGCTCGGAAACCGCCCGCGCCTGCCCGGCATCGAGTTGGGTACTGATGGTGTGCGGTGCTCATAACTGGGTGGCAGGAAGTTTCACCGAACGGTGCCGCGAGGACATATTTGGGGGGGAGCCCGACGTATTCGTTGCCGGAACCCTCGCCGCCCAGGGCCAGTTTAAAAAAGCCGATGGCGGCTGGCGCCTGTCTGGCCGCTGGCAGTTTTGCTCTGGCGTCGATCATGCGCCCTGGCTACTGGTCAGCGCCGCCCGCCCCAAAGACAGCAAGGACGGCCCCAACAGCCTGCACGCCTTTGTGCCCAGGGGGGAGGTGCTCATAGACGACACCTGGCACACCCTGGGTATGCGCGGCAGCGGATCCAAGGATATCGTGCTGGACGACGTGTTTGTGCCAGCGCACCGGGTCGAGCCCACTGGCCGCCTGTTCAATGGTGCCAGTCCCCATGCTCTCGATCACGCCAGCGGACTTTATGTGCTGCCGGTGGCTTCCTGCCTGGCCACCCAGGTGGGCGGGTGCCTGTTGGGTATGGCACGGGAAATGTTACGGCTGTTTATCGAAAAAACCCGCGTGCGGCCGGATATTTATACCGGTCAGGGCAGCGGCGCCAAGGCCCGTAGCGCCGGTATTCAACGGCGGGTTGCCGAAGCCTCCGGGGAAATCACCACCGCCGAGCTTTTGCTGGGCCGTAGTTGCGACATGCTCGACGCCATTTCCGCGTCGAAAACTCCGACCGATGCCGCCACCCAAAGTCGTCTGCGCTGGCAAGCCACTTACGCGGCGGAATTGTGCCGGCGGGCGGTGGACCGCCTGTTCGTGGGCGCTGGCGCCCATGCGGCTTACGACGGTGAACCACTGCAACGCTACTATCGCGACGTGATGATGGCTACCCGCCACGCCATGGTGGATCTGGACGGCACCGCCGAAATGGAAGGCAAGACTCTGCTGGGGGTAGAGTCCTGACAGGCTTGAAAAATTTACCGCTACAGGCCGGAGGATTAATACTATAGTAGCGAAATCACATGTTCGAACGATAAAACGGTGGATCAGCCACCGACCAAAAATAGGCAGGATCGACTGTGGATATTTTTAATTATTTTGTCGACTGGCTAACCGCCCACGAAACAGTCCTGAGCGCCTTTGCCGCCTTGGTGGTAACCCTCGGCGTGGCCTTATCGCCGATGGGGGCAACCCTGCGTTCGTTCCTGCGCGCCCGCCGGGCTAAAGCGCAAAGTGAAACCCCGCCCACCAGCACTGACCAGTCCGCCAGCGGGGACAAACCGGGCACACCACTGCTAAACCAACATAAACCCTCTATTGCGGTGCTGCCATTCGAAAATCTGTGCGGCGACCCCGACCAGGAATATTTTGCCCAAGGCATCGCTGAAGATATTATCGTTGCGTTATCCAAACTGCATTCGTTAATCGTTATCGCTCGCAATACATCTTTCGCCTATAAGGAGCGCAGTGGCACAGACGGTAAAATCGGCAAGGCCCTGGGTGCCCGCTACATCGTGCACGGCAGCGTGCGGAAAATTGGCGACCGGGCACGCATCACCGCCGCCCTGGTGGACACCGAAACCGAAGAACAACTGTGGGCGGATCGTTACGACCGCAATCTGGACGACGTATTTCTGGTCCAGGACGAAATCACCGGAAAAGTGCTCAGCATTCTGCCCAGCCGCATCGAAGCCGCCGACCTGAAACGTACCCATAACAAACCAACCGCCAACCTCAAAGCCTACGAATACCTGCTGCGCGGTAAATACCATCACCACCTGCGCACCCAACAGGACAATCGCATTGCCTACGAGATGCTGAGCAACGCCATCGAGGCAGACCCCCGTTCCGCTCAGGCTTACGCGTGGCGCGCCTGCGTGATCGGCCAGGCCGTGGTACGCGGTTATCGCAATGATGAAAATGCCATTCCCGAAGTGCTGCAAAACGTCGAAACCGCCCTGGCACTGGACGATGAAGATTTTGAATGCCACCGCGTATTGTTAGGCGTCTGCACTTTGCAGAAAAATTATGATCGGGCGGAATTTCACGCCGAACGGGCCTTTGAACTCAACCCCAACGATCCGCGGGTTATCTCCCAGTACGGCGAACTGCTGGCACTGACCGGTCACGCTGAAGCCGGCATCGAACGGCTGCAACAGGCGCTCCTGGTCGACCCCTACAGCCCCGACGATCGCCTCACCAACCTGGGTTTTGCCCAGTTCGTTGCCCGCCGGTATCGCGAAGCAGCAACCACTTTTCAAAAGGTTTCATCCCTCACGGTCAAGCATCACGCCTATCTAGCCGCCTGTTACGGCCAACTCGACGACCTCGTCAGCGCCAAACGCCACGCGGACGAAGTGAGCCGTCTCGACCCCACTTTTTCAGTAGATAATTTTGTGACCCTGGTGCAATACAAAAACGACAGTGATTATCGACACCATGCCGACGCATTGCGCAAGGCGGGTTTGTAACAACATTCCTCGCAATGCGGGGAATTCAGATATCCTGTATCAAGCAAATTAGGGAACCGATGCTGGCCTGACAGGCTGCCGGTGCGGGTGTTTCCGATAATTCACACCATGTAGTCACATCTGGTCACCCGTTACCCTCGTTAGAAGTGGCTTTCTTCAAGTCGACAGGATTCGTCGGGCAATTCGATTTCCAAAGTTGAATGAAATATTCCGAAATCATCGACGATTTGTCTGAAGCGGTTTTTAACCAAGGCATATTCTTCAGGGGTTAAATTTTTTTCGGCTACCAGATGCACGGTTAGCACCGTATGTTCGCCGTCAAGTGACCACAAATTTAAATGGTGTACGGCATTGATATGCTCGATATTACCTATTTGTTTTTGAATTTTCGTCACGTCTTTTGAGGGAGGAGATGCCTGGAGAAAAACGGGAATAATATTTTTAAGCTGCTTGACAATATTAGCCAGAATATAGAGCGTTATGAGGATAGCCAGAATCGGATCCAGTATCTGAATGTCCTTAAACATTAAAATAGTGGCAACGACAAGAATTGCGATCCAGCCCAACACATCTTCCAGAAGATGCAATGCCACTATCCGAACATTGGCGGTTGAGCCCTTTGACAGGCGAAGCATTGCAATTCCGTTTACCGCCACTCCGATGACTGCCAGCGCGAACATTCCCGGCGCATTAGAGGACTCGGGTGCAATGATGCGGGGAAGCGCCGCAGATAATACGTAAAACGAACTGACCAACAGCAACAACGCGCTGATAATAGCCCCCAGCAGAGTGAATCGCCGATAACCATAGGTATAGGTTTGGTTCGCCCCTTTTTCAGATATCGATTCGAAATACCAGGCTTGCGCCAGAGCAAAGGAATCCCCCAGGTCATGTACCGCATCGGCAAGAATAGCAGTGCTGTTCGTCAACAGGCCGCCAATAAATTCGATGACAGTGAATCCCAGGTTGAGAAAAAACGCCAACTTAAGGTTACTGACTGCGGTATGGGAGTGATTGTGTGCCATTACTTATCGCGTTTAACTATTCTCGTAAGTTTAACTATTCGTAAGTTTAACTATTCGTAAGTTTAACTATTAGTAAATTGGGCAGCCCTCTTATGTTCGCAATACAGAACTGAACGGTACAGGCAACAGGAATTCTGTCTCATTGATACTGCAACGGCCTGTGATATTTGTCACCGATTGTCAGCGATCACCAGCCTGTTATTACCAGGCAAGCTCATACATACCGGGTAGCAATATCGACAGCCCCACCCAGACGATAACCGTAAGGGGAACACCGACGCGGACAAAGTCCATAAACTTGTAACCACCCGCATGCATCACCAGCAGGTTGGTTTTATAGGCCATCGGCGTGGCGTAACTCATGTTGGCGCCGAACAGTACGGCGATAACGAAGGGCTCCGGGTTGACCTGCAATTGATAAGCGATGCTGATGGCGATAGGCGTGCCGATAACGGCAGCGGCATTGTTGGATACCACGTTGGTGAGAATCGCCATAAGCAGCATCAACCCCGAGAGTATGACCGCCGGGGACGCGCCCGAGCTCACGGCGACAAACACCTGTGCGATATATTCCGCACCACCGGTATGCAAAAGTGCTGAACCCAGGGCCAAACTGGCGACGACAATAAGAATCACCTGCGTACTTAACGCCAGCGAGGCTTGTTGCCAGGACAGGCATTTGGTCGCCAGCATTAAAAACACACCACCCATGGCGCTGATGGCAATGGGTGCCAGGCCCAGCGCGGCGACGCCGACGATGCCGAACATAATGACTAACGCGGTAAATGCTTTTTTGGTGTGGGGCAGATCGGTGGTGGCATCCAGCACCAGCAGCTCCCCTTCCCTCTTGGTCTCGGCAATTTTATCGCTGTGGCCTTGCACCAGCAGCACATCCCCAACCTGCAGGCGAATTGTTTCTATTTTTTCACGGAGGGTTTCAACACTGTTACCGGCGTGATGTATCGCCAGCACCGCTAACTGGTAGCGCTGGACAAAATTGACCTGCCTGAGTGTCATGCCCAGGATGGGCGAGCCCTGCAACACCACAATTTCGGCAATCTGCTGGCCTTCACCCGCCAGCGGATGCTCTTCGTCGACCAAAGTATCTTCGTTATAGAGCACAGCCCCCAGTACATTTTCAAATTCCTTGAGATTGTCTGGCGTGTCATTCACCAGCAACCTGTCACCGGCGCGGATGCGGGCGTCCGGCAATCGCTGAATAAAGGAACCACTGCCCCGCATAATGCTTGACACTTGTATCATGCCGTTAGTTTTTTCGATAACCTCCGCCAGCGTTTTATCCACCGCGAAGCCGTCTTCGAGAATCTCGAGTTGCGCCGTAAATAGCCTGGGAGATGTATCCGTAAGGGTCGCTTCCCGTGCCGGGATCAGATGAGGTGCTATCAGCCATAAATAGAGTATGGCAACACAGGCGACTGTAGCTGCGGGCACAAAAAAATCGAACATCTGTATTTCGCGCAGGCCCATGTCCGCCGCCACGGAGATAACCAGCAGGTTGGTCGAGGTGCCAATGGTGGTACTCATGCCGCCGACCAGGGTGGCAAAACCCATGGGCATCAACATGCCCGACGCCGCAGCACCCGTACGCAATGACACACTGACCAGAATAGGCAATAACAAAACAACAATGGGCACATTGTTCACAAAGGCGCTAAAAAAGGCGCCAATAAGCAGAGTGAGCAACATGCTGAACGCCGGACTCAGCTTCCATAAACGCGCCAGATTACGGCCGAGAGGCTCCAGTGCACCCGTGCGCACCAGTCCATTACCTGCGATCATCAGCGCGCAGACAGCAACCAGAGCCTCATGCCCAAACCCACTAAAAAAATCCACAGGTTTGATGTGTTCGCCTTCCAGCGTCGTGTACGGAAAAACGGCAAACCCAATGGTGAGTACCACCAGTATAAACAGGCTGGAGGTTTCAATCGCAATGCGTTCTCGGCTAAACAGGTATAGCGCAAGCACAACCAGCGCAAGTACCGCCAGCGCGTGGGTATCGGGAAGTGGTGGCAGATTCATAGGGATATAGTAACTGAAATACATAACAGTTAAGAGATCGGTGATAAAACCTCGCGCTTGTAATCAGGTCGCGAACCCTGGGATGGTTACCTGATCTCTTGTGCCCGTTTCTGAGAATGGCCGTCGCTGGGAACGTTTCAGTTTCATCTGTCAGGCTTGCGCAGCGGTCCGTGCTGTGATCACGCTTAAGCGCCATAGGCATCGTTGGAGACTTATAGACCTATAAAATATGCCACAGCCCCACAACCGACCGGACCTCCCGGGGTAAACAGATAGTTGATGAGGTCAATACCCTCGGAAGTCCACCAGATTGCCGCCGAGATAATTCCAGGCAAAGGTAGAGAAAACGAGACACAAAGCCATGGCTCGCTTCTTCGGGTTCGGAGAACTATTGCGCGATTCCATCAATGCTCCCTTCTCACGCTTGCGCCGCCAACGTGCTAGATAACCGGTGCACCGCTTGTCGGTGCGTCCGGGTTGAGCGTAGGGTTAGCAGTCGGCGGTTCTAGTGTTGACAACCCATCGGCAAGGCGCCCCATGTTTAGCAGCATTTCAACAAGCTCATCAAATGATAGTGCGGCTCGGCTGCTTTCCAGGCCTTGGTTTGTTATCCAGACTGTTGCGGTTGCCTCGTCGGGTATTTTCCCGCCATCAATCATGCGGTCCATATGCTTGGAATCGACATAGAGCATCTGCAGCCTCTCCGCTTCACTCTTGTCGTTTTTATCGAAGAATTTTTCTCCCGAGGCGCTGGCAAGCAACTCATAGCCCTGATAGCACTGGGAGATGCAGACTTCAAAGTTCAAGAGTGCTCTAAAGTACGGCGACAAGACATTACGCGGCGTTTCGATGTACTCGATCAACGCTAACCTGGCTTCTCGGTAGGCAGATAATGCGCCCTCCGCTCGTCTGAGGAAATTGAACAAGTACGCACGGGTTTTCGCAGGGAGGTTGACCCTGAAAACACTGTTGAGAATGAAAGCGTTCAGCCAATTGGCCTTCTCGGGTAATTTTTTGGCACCGCATACAGTCAGAAGAGAAAGCTTGTGCGCCACGAAGTTATCGAGAAAATAGTTTGATGGCTGCATCCCTGTTACCGAGACATGGTAGGACCGATTGATGCCGCCACAGTTCCGGCACGGAGCGCGATTGTCTGTTGTGTCGCCGGTGGTGTCGATCAGAGCACCACATTCAGCGCATTCAGTACGGCCAGGGGTCGTAGACATAACTGCTAACGTTTAAACTCAGCCGCGCCGCTTTTTAGTATGATCTTCCCCCGATAAAATGGACACCGTGTTTTCTATCCACACCGTTGCTCATACATCATCGGTGATAAATACTCCAGGCTGGAGTGTAACCGTACCGCATTGTAAAACCTGTTGATGTAATCTGA